>ADIG01001041.1_pt1 | contig 245299 bp, 213 predicted proteins | sample 268288 | NCBI WGS metagenome assembly ADIG01 (sample SAMN02954299, study PRJNA39533) | groundwater metagenome | biome: aquatic; feature: FW106 well; material: groundwater; isolation source: FW106 well in Area 3 of the Oak Ridge Field Research Center (FRC) near the... | place: USA: Oak Ridge, TN ...
GGACATGGCCGAGGAGTTCTGTCGCGAATACATGGGCCAGCCGGTGCGCTTGCCGGAACTTCGTTATGGCCTGTTGGCCCTGGGTGACAGTTATTACGATGAGTTCTGCGGTTTCGGGCGACGATTGCATCGGTGGTTGCAGGAAAGTAGGGCGCAGACCCTGTTCGAGGCGATCGAGATGGATGACGAGGATGAAGACGCAGCGCGGCGCTGGCACGACAGCATCGGCGTCGTGATTCGGCTTCATCAAGGTGATGGAAACCCTGCCGCATGAGTACGCCGGCACACGTCCCCTGGTGCGAGCGCATCAGTTCGGCGCTACCGTTCCTGGTTGTTTGCGCGCTGGCGATCGTGGGCGGCGGTGCGCTCGCTGCCGCGATGGCGCACGCGCCAAGCCGCAAGTTGATGTGGGCGGTGGCCTACCTGGTGTTGGTGGTGGGGGTGACGCAGGCGGCGCTGGGTGTCGGCCAGGCGTTACCTCAGCCGGGAAGCCTCTCTCTCTCACCCGCAAGAGGACTCCCTTGGGGGGCGCCGAGATGAGAGGGCATTCGACTACCTGGCATCGACACAAGCCACAAGTCGACCGATGTCGAAGGCGCCCCCCTTGGAGCTTGCATTCGCTTCCCCCGCAAGACCTGTCTTGATCACATCTTGCGTTGATGCAGAAGGCCCGGCGGGCAGTGCCCGCCGGCTTTTGGGGAACGGCGCGGAGTGTTTCGCCCAAAGTCGTCACTACGGCAGCCCTTTGTCGACCCGTCACTGCGACACCAGCGCAAGCTGGACCGTTGCTGAATTCGCCTGCGTGACTACTTGATCGCACCGCATCGCAGGGTATAGTAGTTGTTCGTATGACTACTAATAAACATGACGCCGCCACCTCGCGTGCGTTGCAGCAGCTGGGCTTCACCGAGTACGAGGCGCGTGCCTACGGGGCGCTGGTCGCGGGCGGCGAGCTCAACGGCTATGCGCTGGCCAAGGCCAGCGGCATTCCGCGCGCGAATATCTATGCCGTAGCCGACAAACTGGTTCAGCGCGGCGCGGCACAACGCGTCGAGCGTCCGGCCGGGGTGGCCTATCTCGCGATCGAGCCGAATCTGCTGTTGCAAGAGATCGAGGCCGGGCGGCGCCAGGCGATGGAAGAGGCGCGGCAAGGGCTGGCGCGCCTGGCGCAGGAACGCCATCCGCCGGTGGTGCTCAACCTGCGTAATGGCGAGGTGCTCGAGCGCGCGGCGCAGCTCATTGATGCCAGCACGACGAACCTGTGCATCGCGCTGCAACCCTCGGAGGCGGCGCAACTGGCTTCGCACCTGCGCGCCGCGCGCGAACGCGAGGTCGCCATCACGACCTTGTGCCTGGATCGGTGCGAGACCGAGTGCGGCGGTTGTGTGGGCAACATCTTTCGCGGTCACCCTGTGCCTCCGGGCGATTCGCGTTGGTTGCTGGTCGTGAGCGACGATCGTGCGGCCTTGCTCGGCTACTTCGCGCCCGGCAGCGTCACGGCGGTATTCACCGAACAACCTTTGGTGGTGGAGCTGGCCACCGCCTACATCCAGCAGAGCACCACGCTGGCGATCCTGGGCAGCGAGTTGACAGGACGCTTCGAAAATTTGCTGTCGCCCGAAGCCCGGCGCGCGCTGGATGGTCTGTACCCGGCGGAAGATTTTCTCGCGCACATGCGCGAGCTGAGCCATGCCACGTCCTGAACGGCGTGACGCGTTTCCACATAAAGGAGAATTGATCATGAACATGCGTAAAAATGTATTGGTGGCTGCGCTGGCCCTGGGTGGCATCGCGTTTGCCGGAACCTCGGTGGCCGCCGGTGACGCGCCGACAACCGCACCTGCGGCGCAGTCGCAGATGAAGCAGTCGGCCATGAACTGGTTTGGCGGCGAGAGCTACAACGGTGCGCCGGCCCTGACCGTCACCGCCGCGCTGGTCAAGGCCGGTGGCGGGGCCAGCAACTTCAGTTTTTCCACGGCCCTGGTGTCGATGCTTGGCCAGAAGACGGTCAACGCCGAAGTGGCCAAGCTCACCAAGCAGTACGGCCATGAGAATGTGACGAACTTCATCAACGGCATGACGTTCGCCGTCAACGACGGACTCAAGCGCGCCACCGAGGCGGGCGTCAAGCTGCCGGCCGCACCGGCCGACCTCAAGGGTGTCAAGCTGGCCAAGACCCTGGTGACCGCGGGCACCACGGCCGACGGTACCTGGTGGTCGGGCCTCCTGTTCGACAAGGCGCTGTCGCATGACATCCACGTCAGGGTGATGCAGGACATCGACGCCAAGTACAGCCATGCGGCCGACGAAAACACCCACAAGGTCCTCAATCAGGCGCTGTATGATGTCGCCCAGGCGCTCAAGGTGAAGGGCGTGAAGCTGGCTTCGTTGCACTGATACGCAGCGCGTTCCAGTTCGCAATCCGGAAGCGGCACGACAAGGCGGGGACACAGGTCCCCGCCTTGTCGTGTTTGCGCCGCGTGCGTTTGAGAAAAAATCTTTTGGGGCGGATCTCACCCCTGAATAGCCCGTATCGCATTATGCTGCAGGCGAAGGTGCGCATGACCTGACCCAGGGAGTGGCGACAACCACTGCCCGCGCCATGAGTCCGCGTACCGATCCTGGAACGCGCCGGTTGGACCGGCGCCTGCATTGGGAGATTGCCGAATGGCACTGGAAACAGGACTGCAACGATTTGTCGCCGCGCGGGATTTCCTGCTCGCACACCGCAGCGACCGCGATATGGCGTACCGCGATTTTCGCTGGCCCGAGCTGGACGAGTTCAACTGGGCCCTGGATTATTTCGACGACCTTGCGCGCGGCGAGCACGCTGAGCGCACGGCCTTGTGGCTGGTGGACGAGGATGGCAGCGAGGTACGCCTGAGCTTCGCGGACTTGGCGGCGCGCTCCAACCAGGCGGCCAATTTCCTGCGCGGGCTGGGCGTCAAGCGTGGCGATCGCATCCTGTTGATGCTCGGCAACGTGGCGCCGCTGTGGGAGGCGACGCTGGCCGCCATGAAACTGGGCGCGGTGGTAGTGCCGACCACGATGCTGGCCGGCGGTGATGACCTGCGCGATCGCATGCAACGCGGCGAGGTAAAGTACGTGCTTGCCGCGGCCGATCAATGCGACAGTTTCGAGGGTGTCGACCTCGACTTCACCCGCGTTGCGGTCGGCGCGGCGCACGAAGGCTGGCACGAGTATGCGCAGGCCTATCGGCAGTCGCGCGATTTCACGCCGGATGGCATCACGCATGCCGGCGATCCGCTTTTGCTGTACTTCACCTCGGGCACCACGTCGCGGCCCAAGCTGGTCATGCATTCGCACCAGAGTTACCCGGTGGGCCATCTGTCGACGATGTACTGGATTGGCATCCAGCCAGGCGATATCCATCTCAATGTCAGCCAGCCCGGCTGGGCCAAGCATGCATGGAGCTGTTTGTTCGCGCCGTGGAATGCGGCGGCCACCATCTTCATCTACAACAGTGCGCGCTTCGATGCGGTCGGCCTGCTCGGCGCGCTGGAAAAATACGCGGTGACCACCATGTGTGCGCCGCCGACGGTGTGGCGGCTGCTGATCCAGCAGGAGCTGACCCGGTTCAAGATGAGTTTGCGTGAGCTGTGCAGCGCCGGTGAACCGCTCAACAGTGAAGTCATCGGCCAGGTGCGCAAGGCCTGGGGGCTGACCATCCGCGATGGCTTCGGTCAGACCGAGACCTCGGTGGTCGCCTGCAATTCGCCGGGGCAGGAAGTTGTCCCCGGTTCCATGGGACGGCCGGCGCCCGGTTTTCGCATTGAACTGCTGGATATCGATGGCAAGCCGGCCGATGAAGGCGAACTCGCGCTGGCGCCGGAGCCGCGACCACTGGGACTGATGATCGGCTATGCGGACGACGCCAGCCATTCGCGGCATATCGGTGCGGACGGCTACTATCGCACCGGCGATGTGGCTGCCCGCGATGCCGATGGCAACATCACCTACATCGGCCGCGCCGATGACGTGTTCAAATGCTCCGACTACCGGATCAGCCCGTTCGAGCTGGAAAGCATCCTGATCGAGCACCCGGCCGTGGCCGAGGCGGCGATCGTGCCCAGCCCCGATCCGCTGCGCCTGTCGGTGCCCAAGGCATTCGTGAGCCTGGTGGCCGGGCGCGAGCCCAGTGCTGAGCTGGCGGGCGACATCCTGCTGTTCGTACGCGCTCGACTGGCGCCGTACAAGCGCATCCGGCGCCTGGAGTTCGTCGATCTGCCCAAGACCATCTCCGGCAAGATCCGCCGCGTCGATCTGCGCAAAGCCGAGCTTGCGCGCGAGACCGATGAGCGCCTGCCAGGCGAGTATTTCGATCTGGACTTCAGGGAATCGGGGCACTAGCAGCCTGTCGGGCTTGGGTGGTCGAGGCGAGAATTCGGCTGTATGAGGACAGATTCCTGCGTCCTGGCGCTACACGGTCCACTGGCGCTGGCTGGCTTCCACGGCCGGACAGGCTCGGCCATCGTGTTTGACTGATCCGGGGCGCGCTATTTCCGCGTGTTCCGCGCCGAGGCGTTGCGCAGTGTGAACTACAGCCGCGCCTGGATCCGGTCGGCCACACGCAAGGCGTTGGCGATGATGGTCAGGGTGGGGTTGACCGCGCCGATGGAGGGAAAGAAGCTGGCGTCGGTGAGGTAGAGGTTGTCCAGCTCGTGTGCCTTGCAATCCAAGTCGAGCACGGAGCTGGCCGGATCGGTGCCGAAGCGGGCCGTACCGGCCTGGTGCGCGGTGCCGCCGATCGGAATGTTCTTGCCCAGGTACAGCTTGCGCTCGAGCAGCACCGGATGTGCATTTTGCTGGATGAGCATCTGCTCGAGCTTCTTCTTGAGGCGATGGTGCGCCTCCATGTTGTTCTCGGTGAGTTCGAGGATCACTTTGTCGCCGTCGTAACGGATACGGTTCTCCGGGCGTGGCAGGTCTTCGCTGGAGAGCCAGAAATCCATCGAATGGCGCGCCATCGTCTCGAACGGCATCTTCGGCAACCACTCCAGCCAGGAGGGCAGCGCTTCGCCGCGGATTTGCGCCTCGTGCGATCTCGCAGTCATCTGCATCAGACCCAGCGGGTAGTCCCAGTCGTCGCTGTCGAAGTACCAGTCGCTGACGGCCAGGGTTTTCTGGAACACGGTGTCGTTCGGTTCGCGTCCCAGTGCCATCAGGATCGACTGGTTGTGGCGCATGTAGTTGCGCCCTAGCTGGTCCGAGCCGTTGGCCAGGCCGTGCGGATGCCTGTCGTTGGCCGAGCGCAGCAGCAGCAGCGCTGATGAAAGGGCGCCACAGGCGACGACCACGATGTCGGCGCTGTAGCGTTCCTGCTCGCCGTTACGGGTGACATTGACGGTGGAAACAGTCCGGCCCGAAGCATCGGTTTCCAGCGTGGAAACATACGCGCCGGTGAGCAAAGTGAGGTTGGGGTGCGCCTTCAGCGCCGGATCGACACACATCACCTGGGCATCGGCCTTGCCGTTGAGTGGGGAAGGGTAGCCATCGAAAAACGGAGTGCGGATGCAGGGGCTGTCGGGCGTGGCCTTGCCATCGACCTCGTCGAGCAGGATACCCATCGGCAGGTGGAACGGATGCAGGCCGTCCGCCTGCAAGCTGTCGTGCAGCGCTTGTATGCGTGGCTCGTGCGATACCGGCGGATATGGATACGGGCTGTTGCACCATGGCTCGTTCGGATCCTCGCCACGCTGGCCGTGCACGTGGAACAACGCTTCGGCCTCGGTGTAATACGGCTCGAACGTGTCGTACTTCAGCGGCCACGCCGGAGAGATGCCGGCGCCGTGCCACAGCTCGCCGAAGTCGCGCTCGCGCAGCCGGAACAGCGCCGCGCCGTAGACCTTGGAGTTGCCACCCACGTAGTAATGCAGCCCCGGATGGAATGCTTCGCCGTCCCTGCCATACCAGGTTTCCTTCGTCTGGTAGATGCCGTCGACAAATACCTTTTGCGAGTCCCAGTTGTCCACCGAGCGCGGCAGGTAGTCGCCGCGTTCCAGCAGCAGGATTTTCTTGCCGGTCGACGCGAGTCGGTGCGCTAGCGAGGCGCCGCCGGGGCCGCTGCCGATGACGATGAGGTCGTAGTGATTCGTGGTCATGCCGGCTCAGCCGCCGGTGGCAAAGCCGGGATACAAGGTCATACCGCCATCCACGAACAAGGTGGTGCCGACCACGTAGTCGGATTGGTCCGAGGCCAGCCAGACCGCCGCGCGGGCGATGTCCTCCGGCTCGCCAATGCGTCCGTAAGGCACGAGCTTCATCAGGGAATGGTACGCGTCGGGCGTCTTCCACGCGCTGATGTTGATCGGCGTGCGAATAGCACCGGGCGCGATCGCGTTGACACGTATCTTCAGCGGTGCCACTTCCTGCGCCAGGCTTTCCATCAGCTGCTTGATGCCGCCCTTGGATGAGGCATAGTTGGCATGCCCGCCCCAGGGGATCTCCTGATGCACCGAGCTCATGCAGATGATCTTGCCGGTAGCACAGGACACCTCGGGAACCACGCCGCGACGACTGAACTCGCGCACCGCCTCGCGTGCACACAGGAACTGGCCGGTGAGGTTCACGCCGATGACCTTGTTCCATTCGGCGAGAGTCATCTCCTTGAAGGCGGCGTCGCGCTGCAAACCGGCGTTGGCGACCAGGATATCGACTGTGCCGAATACCTTGATCATCTGCTTGAACATCGCCACGACTTGCGTCTCGTCGGACACGTCGGCCTTGATCTTGAGCGCCCTGACGCCGAAGCCTTCTATCTGGTCTACCACGGCCTGCGCCGCATCGTCGTCGACGACGTAGTTGACCACGACGTCAGCGCCGGCTTCGCCCAGTGCCAGCGCCACGCCACGGCCGATGCCGGAGTTGGCACCGGTGACGAGGGCCTTCTGACCTTTCAACAATCCCGGAATGGCAAGCTTGGGCGCGGTGGATTCTGGATCGGTTTGCGACACGACGACATCCTCATGCGATGGGTTTTGCAAGGCTGCCAGCATGCTCGCCGTGCCGTCATGCGCATGTGACAAAAGCACCGGCTGGGGCGCAAGCTCTCACGATTCTGCGCCAGCGCTTACCCTCATCGTGGTTCGCGTCGCTGTGCTTTGCGTGGAGTGTGTCGATCCTGTTGACCGGAAAGCGACAGTCCATTCACCGCGGTACCCGCATGCTTGACTCTTGTGCATCACCGGGTCGGTTATTTGTTCAGTCTTGTCGTCAGTTTCCTCATCCGCGTCACGCTGGTGGCGTTGTTTCTGCCGTTCAGTGCGATGGACAAGCTGCTCAATGCCGATGCAGCGGTGGAGCAAGCGCAAAGTTCGGTGCATTCGCGCGGGTTGTCCTGGGCCTTGGTGGGCGCCGGCCTGTTCGTGGAAGTGGTCATGTCACTTGCCGTGCTTGCCGGTTTCTTCGACCGTCTGGCCGCGGTGGTTCTTGCCGGCTACTGCGCGGTCACGGCGCTGCTCTGGAAACCGTTCTGGAAAACCGATGACTTTCGCCTCAAGGGTCCGAGCAAGGGTCGCGAGGTGTTCTGGGACTTCCTGAAGAACTTCGCCTTGGCCGGGGGATTTTTGGTGCTGGCGACGGGTGGTACCGCCTATGGCGTCACGCATTTGATGCTGCATCCGCTTTCTTCTTCGCATCCCTATAGCTCGGTGCGGCCGGATTTGCACGCACCGAACGCATACGCCACCAATCCGCCTGCAGGAGTGTCGCGATGAGTGAACAGACCAAACCGACCGTGCCGTACTGGCATATCTGGACTGACAAGGACGGCGTCAGCCACCAGCAGCAATGTGCACTCACCGAGTTCGAACTGGGTTCCATGGGCGGCGGCGCCGATCCCCAGTGGAAGGGCAACAAGACCACCGGCAAGATGACCACCATGGTCACGGTGCAACCCGTGGGTTGGGTCGGCGAATGGCATGAGAACCCGAAGCCGCAGTGGATCATCCCATTGTCCGGCCGCTGGTCGGTCGAATCGATGGATGGCACGAAAGTCGAATTGGGGCCGGGTGATCTTTCTTTCGGCGGCGACCAGCACTGCAAGGAGAAAGATGGCCGCAAGGGTCACCGGTCAGCCACGGTGGGCGATGCGCCGACGGTCCTGATGGTGGTGCAGTTCGAGGGCATCCCCACGCCGAAGTCACCTTGCGTATTCGAGTGAGGCCACCGTCATGAGCGACACCGATACTTTCGTCACCTTCGATCCCGTCTTCGATCAGTATGTGCTGCCTAACGCGCCGATGGAGGAGCTGGCAGGTGGTTTTCGCTGGCTCGAAGGGCTGGTGTGGATGGGTGACGCGGACTGCCTGCTGTTCGAGGACCTGCCGCGCAACCGCACCATGCGCTACATCGAAAATGCTGGTGTCTCGGTATACCGGGAGCCGTCGCACTACGCGAACGGCCAGTGCCGCGACCGCCAGGGGCGGCTGATCTCCTGCTCGCATCGCGATCGTTGCCTCTATCGCACCGAACTGGATGGCAAGGTCACCAAGCTGGTCGACAAGCACGCCGGCAAACGCCTCAACGCGCCCAACGACGTCACCGTGAAATCCGACGGCACGATCTGGTTCTCCGACCCGCTCTATGGCATCCAGCGCGATTACGAGGGCGGCATCCAGGAGTCCGAGCAATCGCCTGCGCTTTACCGGTTCGATCCCGAAAGCGGCAAGATCACCATCGCGGCAGGGGATTTCGATGGCCCCAACGGGTTGGCTTTTTCGCCCGACGAGAAGTGCCTGTACGTCTGCGAAACCGGTGACATGACCACCGAAAACCCCAGGCAATACATCCGCGCCTTCGATGTGGATGGCAAGGGCAAGCTGCACGGCGGCGAGATCTTCCACAAGGTCGAGCCGGGCTTTGCCGATGGCATCGCTATGGACGAGGACGGCAACATCTGGTCCAGCGCGGCCGATGGCGTGCATTGCATCGATCCGAGTGGGCGCCTGCTGGGCAAGATCCTGGTGCCGTACCTGGTGTCCAATCTCACCTTCGGTGGCTACTGGAAGAACCGTCTCTTCATCGGCGGTTCGCACACGTTGTACGCGATCTTCCTCAACCGACGAGGTGCGGGATGGCCGTGACCTCACGCGCTGCCGGCATTCACGTGGCGGGTCTGCTGCACCTGCGCCTGTGCAGCGCGCAGGCGAAGTCACTGGCGACGTTCTATGAGACAGCGCTGGGATTTCGCCAGCTCGCGGTGGAGCATCTCTCCGGCGCGCGGGCGCAAGAGCGTTTCGGCATCACGGGGCGCGCGCTGCGCATCACGCTGGAACTTGGCGCGCAGCGGATCAGGTTGTTGCAGTTTGTCGACCATCCCGGCCGCGACTATCCCGCCGACAGCGGCGCGTCGGACCTCGTTTTCCAACACTTCGCGATCGTGGTCACCGACATGGGGAAGGCCATGGCGCAACTCTCGCAGGTACCCGGCTGGACTCCGATCACGCGCGATGGCCCACAGCAACTGCCTGCATCATCCGGTGGCGTCACCGCGTTCAAGTTTCGCGATCCCGAGGGCCATCCGCTGGAGCTGCTGGCGTTTCCGCCCGACAACATGCCTGCACGCTGGGCGAGTCGGCAAGGCGGCGGCCCGTTCCTTGGCATCGACCACTCTGCGATCAGCGTGGCGGACGGCGAACGGAGCGTGGCCTTCTACGAATCACTCGGGCTCAAGCTGTCGCAGCAGTCCGTGAATGACGATCCGGCACAAGCCAGGCTCGATCATCTCGAGCATCCGCGAGTGGAAGTGATTGCGATGGAGCCGGCACGCACGACACCGCACGTGGAATTGCTGTGCTACGGCGGCACGGAAAAAGAAGGTCGGCTCGCTCTGCGTGCGAACGATGTGGCGGCAACCTGTCTGGTGTTCGAGCCCGACAAGCGTTGCGTCCGACCCGAGGCATGCTTCGCGCCGGTGCTTGATCTGATCGATCCGGAGGGGCATCGTCTCGCCATCGTCTGGCCGGAGCGCTGACGGGGACCCTGCGTCGGCACCATCCAAACCCGGCATATTTCGTCAACAATTTCAGGGCGCCTGCCGATGTGTTTCTCGGCTACCGCGAGCTTCACCATCAGTGCCATCATCGGCGTAGCCACCCTGGCGCGCAGCAACCAGCGCAAGGGCTGCTGATCCCGCTCAAGGCGCGCTTGGGCACTGAATCTTTCGAGCGTCACCCAACGCACTTGTCGCGCTTGTTCATGGCGATCCCGGCAGCGCCATGCGGGTAGCCAGGCTGGCCATGATCCAGATCGTGCCGGCCACCATGATGATCAGCAGCACCGTCGAGAACAGGATCAGCTGCAGATCCTCGCGCTTCTGCCGGAAGCCGATGTGCAGGAAGAAGCGGAAGTGCACCAGCATCTGCACCAGTGCAAACGCGCCGATAATGATCAGTAGGGTGACTCGGGGCATCGCCATCCATTGCACCAGCCCGAACGGCACCACGGTAAGCAGCAGGGCGAGTCCGATGCCCCACGCGTAGGAGCGAAATTCCTTGCGTTCTTCCTGCGCGGCTTTGGTTTGACTTTCCATGTTGTGTGCTTGCTCGCTCATGTCAGCCCCGCCAGGTAGACCACCGAGAAAATCGCGATCCAGACGATGTCCAGGAAATGCCAGAACAGCGCCAGCCGCATGATGCCCAGCTTGGTTTTCGTATCCAGCCCGTAACGCACGATCTGGCCCACCAGGCAGATCAACCAGATGCCACCGGCGGTGACGTGCAGGCCGTGCAACGGCACCAAGTCGAAGAAGGCGGACAGGAAACCGCTGCGGCTGGGTACGCCACCCTTGACGAACATGCTGCTGAAATCGTGCAGCTCGAAACCGAGGAAGGCCACGCCCAGCACCAGCGTGACCACCATCCAGCCGATCAGCCGAGCCTTGCGGTGCTTGTATTTCAGCGCAAGCGAGGCCATGCCGAAGGTGAAGCTGCTGGCCAACAGCAGCATCGTCTCGATGAAGACGCTCTTGATGTCGTACAGATCGCGTGGCCCCGGCCCGCCGGCGGTGGCGTGCAATGAGGTGACGTAGGTGGCGAACACCATGGCGAACAGGATGGCATCGCTCATCAGGAACACCCAGAAACCGAACATCACGGTTCCGGCGGCCTCGTCGTCCTTGCCGTGCGCGGGCCCCAGGTTGAGGCCCGGATGCTTGATCGCTTGTTCACTCATGGCACCACTCCGTCAGCTTCCTGTCGGGCCAGCCCGACGTTGACCGACGTGCATTCGTCGGCGCGGGATATGGCCGTGGCCTGGTCGACGGCATCGATCCACCGATGGTGTTCCTGTCGCACCTGCTGCGCGGAGACGATCCGCCTGGTGTCGCGCGCGAAGCCGCGAATGATCATGCTGGCTATCGCGGCGAGGAAGCACAGGATGACCAGCCACCAGATGTGCCAGACCAGACCGAACGCAAGCGCAAAGGAGATGGCGGCGATTGCCGGGCCCATCGCGCTGTTCTTTGGCAGCTCGATGTCGACATAGGTATCGGGCCGCAGGTAGGCGCGGCCCTGCTCCTTGGCCGCCGTGAATGCGTCCCGACTCTCGATCTGCGGGATCACGGCGAAGTTGTACTCCGGCGGCGGCGCGGAGTTCGCCCACTCCAGGCTGCGACCTGCCCAGGGATCGCCGACAAACACGCGATTGTCGGCGCGGTCCCGAATCGATAGCCACAACTGCCACAGCAAAGCCAGCAATGCGACCAGGATCAGCAGCGCACCAAGGAAAGCCATCCATTCCAGCGGCACGTAGCGCGCTTCGGTGTAGGCCACCGTGCGCCGCGGCAGCCCCATGATGCCCAGCGCGTACAACGGGAAGAACGCGCCCACGAAGCCGAAGATCCAGCACAGCGCCGAGATCATGCCCCAGCGTTCGTTAAGGCGGAAACCGAAGGCCTTGGGAAACCAGAAATGGTAGGCGGACAGCATGCCGAACAGCACGCCGGGGACGGCCACATTGTGGAAGTGCGCCACCAGAAACACCGTATTGTGCACTTGGTAATCGATCGTCGGATTGGCCAGCAGGATGCCGCTCATGCCGCCGAGCACGAACAGCACGATGAAGCCAAGCGCATACACCATCGGCACGGTAAAGCGCACGCGGCCACGGAACATCGTCCACATCCAGTCGTAGATCTTCACGCCGGTGGGGATGCCGATCAGCATCGAGGCGATGCCGAACACGGCGTTGATGTTCGCGTTCTGGCCCATGGTGAAAAAGTGGTGCAGCCACACCGTGAACGACAGCAGCGCGATCGCCATGGTGGCCATCACCAGCGATCGGTAGCCGAACAGCGCCTTGCCGGAAAACGTGGAAATGGTTTCCGAGTACACGCCGAACGCGGGCAGGATCAGGATGTAGACCTCGGGGTGGCCGAACAGCCAGAACAGGTTGGCGAAATTCATCATGTTGCCGCCCAGGGCATTCGTGAAATAGTGGAATCCCAGGTAACGGTCCAGTGCCAGTTGCGCGGTGGCCACGGTCAGCGGCGGCATCGCGAAGATCATGATGATGGCGGTGCACAGCGCGGTCCACGTGAACAGCGGCATGCGCATCCACTGCATGCCCGGCGCGCGCTCCTTGTAGATCGTCACCGCGAAGTTGATGCCGGTGAGGGTGGAACCGAGCCCCGCGAGACTGAGTGCCCAGATCCAGTAATCCGGCCCCACGCCGGGGCTGAAATTTGCCTCGGTGTAAGGTGGGTAGCCGAACCAGCCGCCGGTGGAAAACTTGCCGATCACCAGTGAAACCATCACCAGCGCTGCGCCGGCTGCGGTCAGGCCTAGACTGATCGAGTTGAGCACGGGGAAGGACACGTCGCGCGCACCGATCTGCATCGGCATCACGTAGTTGATGACGCCGGTAAGGAACGGCATCGCCATGAAGAAGATCATGATGGTGCCGTGGGTGCTGAACAGCTGCGCGAAATGCTCGGGTGACAGAAACCCGCCGCCCAGACCGAACGCCTGTTGCCCGCGCATCAGCACCGCCTCGATCAGTGCACGCGCCAGCATCACCAGCGCGATCACGACATACATGATGCCGATCTTCTTGTGGTCGGGGCTGGTTAGCCAATTCGACCACAGCGGACGCCACAGTTTGTATTTGGTCAGCAACACGACCAGCGCTATCGCTCCGATCACCACCAGGGAGGCGGCGCCGGTGGCGATGAGGCCGTTGATGATGTTGCCTTTGGTCGGATGCTGCAGCATGTCCCAGAACGGCAGCGAGGACCACTGCAGCCGCCCCAGCGGAGGGTCGACGATGTTCATCGTGGTTTTCCCGTTGCAGCATCGGCGGCGTCACCGCTCTGCGTCGCGGTGTGCCTGTGCTCGAAGGCAGACTCGGGAAGCGTCGGCGTTCCGTCCATGGTGGCCTTGACCACGGCAGGGAAAAGCGACTTGCTGGCACTGGTGAAATACACATTGCCAGCCATCGAGCGCGCTCCGGGGAGGGCGGCGATCAAGTCGGCACGGGTGCTGCGCTGGGCGAGGACTTTGAGATTCTGTGCATTCAGCGGCAAGCCGGTGGCGCGTACCTTGCGGACCCATGCCTTGAAGTCGGCAGGCAACATCGCCACCGCGGTGAACTTCTGCTGGTGGAAGCCGTTGCCGTTGTACATGGTGTTCTCGCCCAGCGATTTGCCGGGTTTGCTGGCCTCCAGGTTGAGCTGCGACACCATGCCGCCCATCGCATAGATCTGGCTGCCCAGCGCGGGAATGAAGAACGACTGCATTACCGTGGCCGAGGTCATGTGCAAGAACACCGGTCGCCCCACCGGCAACGCCAGCGTGCCGACGCCGGCGATACCCTGGTCGGGATAGATGAACAACCATTTCCAGTCGTAGCCGATGACCTGCACTTGCAGTGGCGCCTGGTCGGAGGCGATCGGCTTGTACGGATCGAGCTTGTGCGTATCGCGCCACACGAAGACCGCCAGCACGATGACGATGACGATCGGGCCACTCCAGGACATGATTTCGAGGAGCGTGGAATACTCCCATTTCGGCGTGTACCTGGGCTTCTTGTTGCCGTAGCGATAACGCCAGACAAAGAACGGCAGCAGCAGGAAGATCGGTCCGGCCACCAGCACGGCCATCACGCCAAGCACCCAGTAGAAATGCCAGCGCTGTTGGTGCGCGATCGGTCCTTGCGGGTCAAGAAAAGTGAGATGGGTGTCGCCCGCGCAGGCAGCGAGAAGCAGGACACCGCAGCAGAGTGCAGCCAGTCGCATTACCTGAAGCAGCAGACTGGTGCCTGCGCAAGGCTGAGGCGTGGTTATGGGTGAGCGGGTGAGACCAGCCCCCGGCGAGGTGGTTCGCTCGCGCGCACTGGATGCACTGGAGCAGTCATTCGTGCCATTCACAATGTCATTTTCCTCGTCCTCCGGTCGAGCCGATGCCTGCGTGATGCGCCGACCTGCGGCGCTTCCGCCCCGGTTGCCGCTGTGTTCCGACAAAGCCACTTCAGTTCAACCAGCCGCCGCGGAATCCAAGCCGTTTCAGGCCCTTCTTGAACACGCGGGAGTTTCTGGTCAGCTCCCAGATCATTCCCGTGCGTGCGTTTTCGATCGTCATCACGACCAACCCCTGATCTATGCCGAAGCAGGCTGGCGCCACCCAGCCGGTTCGCGTGTCGCCGGGGAGGGAAGGATTGATCGCGCCAACGAATTGGCCGTTGTTCAGGGCATCCGGGTAAGCCTTCAGCACAGCGTGAACGCCGTTCATGGCCTGCTCGGGAGCATGCGCCACGCAGGTCGTCGCTGCCCACGGCACCAGCGTGCCGTCGTCCGGTCCCGCGGTCACGCCGCGAGCCGCATAGCCGTCGAACTGCATCGTGTTGCCGTTGCGCAAGGTGAGCTCGCCGTGCGGGCCCGCACAGGCCGACAGGCCCCAGATGTTCTCGCCATAGCCGACGTGGTTGCGCGGATTGAGCTGCGCATACTCGCGTTGCACGGCAATCGCGCGACGGGTGTTTTCGAAATAGTCGATGTCCGCGTGCCTGTTGACGTGGCCATCGTGCAAGCCGCGCAAATCGAGCCACGCCTGTGGAAAAAGATGAATGAACAGCGGCGTGGCGTGAATCCATTCCATCCCGGCGTTGTAGTGCCATTCGTAACCTTCGGCATCCTTCTCATAGGCCTCACGCGGCAACGGGTGCGAAGTCGAGGCCGCTCCAATCACGTAGAGAAGCAGCGCTTCGGTATAGCCTTCCCAGTCAGCCTTCCTGAAGCCTTGACCCGGCTTCCACGACTGGTTGATCTCACCGTTCCCGTCCAGCGTCCAGCTCCAGTCGGCACGTTCGAGCAGATCTCTGGCCAGAGAGCGAATCTCATGCTCTGACTTGCTCTTGCGGTCGAAATAGGTGCTTGCAACGTCCATGCCGGCAAACAGCACCGCCGTGTCGATGGTGGACAGCTCGCATGCCTGCGCGCGCTTGCCGCTCTTCATGTCGAGGTAGTGGTAGTAGAAACCCTTGTATCCGGTGGCGCGAGCGTCGCTGCCCTGGCGACTGTCGGCGAAGAACCGCAGGGTCTTCAACGTGACGTCTGCCGCCTGTTTGCGGCTCATCCAGTTGCGTGCCGCGGCCACGGGATAGCAGGACAAGGCGAATCCTGTAGCGGCGATGCTGGCGGCAGCGCCCGGTTTGGTGCTGTCGGCGACCAGGCCGTTGTCCGGATTGGCGTTCTCGGTGAAGTAGCGGAAGGCGTCGGACTGCAATTTGTCCAGCAGTTTCTGATCCCTGGCGTTGAATGCGTGCGGCGGGGCCACCGCTGCGCGAGCCTTCTTCGCTGGCTCGCTTTCCGGCATCTCGAACTGCAACTCGATGGCGGTCACCGATTGCGGTTGCACGGTGATTTCCAGTCCTGCCGTCTTGCCGGAAACTGTGAGCTTGATATTTTCAGGCTTCATCTGCGACGCCGCGACCATCGCTGCGACCTCGTCGGCATCGGGGTAGCGTGGCTCGCCCTGCATCTTCCACTTGGCCTTGGCGTTGGCATGCTTCGCGTCGATGCGAAACAGCTGCGCACTGGCCACGCCGGGGAGCCTGAACAGTTCCAGGTTGACCGTTTCGGCCTTGACCGGATGCAGTGGCAAAGCAAGGTTGACGATGATGGCGGTCGATCCAGTGGCTGGCCGCCTTGGAGACCAGCGTGGCCCATTGGCCGTAGTCGGCTGGTGGCGTGACGTTGGCCTTGTAGTGAAAGGTAGTCTGGTCGCCGGACGCCAGTGCAGTGGGCATGAAGCTCAGTTCCACGATTGGACGCATGTCGATCGAGCGCAGGAAATCGTAGATCTGATCGGCGTTGTGGAACGAATAGATCAACTCGTCGCCCTGTTCGATGACGGTATTCATGTCGTCGTCGAGCAAACCATGGAAACGCACATGGCGAAAGCCAAGCGCTTCCCGGCACTGCTTCAGTTGGGCTTGCCAGTCCGCGCGAAGCGCGAGCGTGGCATGACCGCTGCCAACGCAATGTTCCCAGAAGTGCGGCAAGGCTTCGGGCTTGGCGGAAAAGTCGCAGGTGAAACGCGTGGTCATGGGGGAGTCGCTCGACGGAGTGGACACGATCGCAAGCGAGCCAGACACGGTGAGGACCGGGGGTGACCCGGGGCGAAGGACTTCTGGCGGGCGGCAGGCCAAAAACGGTAAACCTGCAAACGTGACGATTCAGCGATGGCGACACCATTTCGCGCTGGAGATCGGATCGCATGAGCTTACGTTTGCAGCATCTTGCGGAACCCGGTGGCACACCGCCGGGCACCACGCTTCACCCTCCTGGCACGAGAGATGTACCTGATTTTCATCCGCTGGCGTGCAGCCTTGCGAAGTGGCTGCACGCGCAGCGCGCCCTCCGAGTCCTGTCATTTCACTTCCGGAAAGAACATGAGCCAGACAGTTGCCGACTACATTCTCCAGCGCCTCAGTGACTGGGGCGTTCGCCGCATCTTCGGTTTTCCTGGTGACGGCATCAACGGCATCATGGGCGCGATGGGGCGCGCCGACGACCGCTTCGATTACGTGCGCGTCAGACACGAGGAGATGGCCGCTTTCATGGCTGGTGGCCACGCCAAGTTCACCGGCGAAGTCGGTGTGTGTCTCGCCACTTCCGGGCCCGGCGCCATCCATCTGCCGAATGGCCTGTACGACGCGAAGATGGACCACATGCCGGTGGTGGCGATCGTCGGGCAGCAGGCGCGCAGCGCTTTGGGCAGCGACTACCAGCAGGAAGTCGACCTGCAAATGCTGTTCGGCGATGTCTGCGGTTACGTGGAAACCCTGATGGTGCCTGCGCAGGCGCGCGTGGTGGTGGATCGCACCATCCGCGTCGCCGCGGCCGAACGCTGCGTGACCTGCATCATCGTGCCCAACGACCTGCAGGAACTGGACGCCGTGTCCAGCCCTCCGCGCAAGCATGGCGAGGTGTACTCGGGCGTGGGCTACGCCAATCCTCGCCCAGTGCCGACGGACGAGGACCTCAAGAAGGTGGCCGAAGTACTCAAGCGCCTGCTGCCGCTGCTCAAGCCCAAGGACAATCCGGATTGGCGCGAGCGGATCGAGTTGAACGTGCGCAAGTGGTGGCGCGCGCTGGAAGCCAAGGCCATGGAGCCAGCCGACCCGATCAACCCGCAGCGCATCTTCTGGGAACTGTCGCCGCGACTGCCGGACGACGTGATCCTTTGCGGTGATTGTGGCTCGCACACCAACTGGTACGCGCGCGACGTGAAGATGCGCAAGGGCATGATGGGCTCGCTGTCGGGCAAGCTCGCGACCATGGGCAGCGGCGTGCCGTATGCCATTGCGGCCAAGTTCGCGCATCCGGATCGACCCGTGCTGGCCATCGTGGGCGATGGCGCCATGCAGATGAACGGCAACGCGGAGCTGATCACGGTCAAGCGGTACTGGAAGCAGTGGAGTACCCCCACGTTCGTGGTCATGGTGCTGGTCAACCACGACCTCAACCAGGTGACCTGGGAGCAGCGCGGCTGGCTGGCGATCCCAAGTACAAGGCATCCCAGTACGTGGAGGATTTCTCCTATTCGCGTTACGCCGAAGACATGCTCGGCTTCAAGGGCATTCGCGTGGACAAGCCGGAGGATCTGGGCAAGGCGTGGGAGGACGCATTCGCGGCCGACCGTCCCGTCCTGCTTGAAATCATGTCCGACCCCGACGTGCCGCCGCTGCCGCCGCACATCACGCTGGCACAGGCCAAGGCGTTCACCGAAACGCTGATGAAGGGCGATCCGAACGAGGTGGGCATCATTCGCCAGAGCGTGCGCGATCTGATGGCCGGGTTGTTGCCCGGCGAGAAAGACTGACCGGAGGCAACCCGTGACCGCCACGCGCAAGCACATCGGAAAGGCCATGGCGAAAGCGGGGCACAAGACTGGCGGGTCCGCTTCGTCGGTACCGCGGATAGATGCGGTCGAGGCGGTTGCCTACAGTGTGCCCACTGACTTCCCCGAAGCCGATGGGACGCTGGAATGGGATGCGACCACCATCGTGGTCGCCACCATACGCAGCGGCGACCACGCGGGCATCGGCTACACCTATGCCCATCGGGGCACCGCGCTGGTGATTGTCGATGCGCTGCGCGATGCGCTGCTCGGCGGCTGCCCGCTCGACATTCCCGGCCTGTGGACATCCATGTACCGCAGTATCCGCAACATCGGCAGGCCCGGGATGGGACTGATGGCGATGGCTGCGGCCGATCACGCGCTATGGGATCTCAAGGGCAAGTTGCTTGGCCGTTCGGTGATCGACCTGCTTGGCCATGCGCGACCCTCCGTACCCGTGTATGGCAGCGGCGGGTTCACGTCCTACTCCGTAAAACAACTGCAGGAGCAGCTCTCCGGATGGGTGGAGCAGGCCATCCCGCGGGTGAAGATGAAGGTGGGAACCAATCCCGCGGTGGATCCGGCCAGGGTGCGTGCCGCGCGCAAGGCAGTCGGCAAGGACGCCAGGCTCATGGTGGACGCCAACGGCGCCTACACGCGCAAGCAGGCACTCGCCCTCGCCGAAGAGTTCGCGAGCCAGGGAGTCTGCTGGTTCGAAGAGCCGCGCCCCTCGCGGGATCTCGATGCCCTGCGCCTGATCCGCGACCGGGCGCCCGTCGGCATGGACATCGCCGCGGGCGAATACGGCTGGAGCGACAATCACTTTCGCAACATGCTGCGCGCTGGTGCGGTCGATGTCCTGCAGATCGACAGCACCCGCTGCGGCGGATTCACCGGCTTCATGCAGTGCGCCGCCGTGGCTCGGAGTTTCGAGATCCCGGTATCCGCGCACTGCGCGCCGCATTTGCATGCGCATGTGTGCAGCGCCGTGCCGCTGCTGGAACACGTGGAATATTTTCATGACCACGTGCGCATCGAGTCGATGTTTTTCGACGGGTTGCCGCAGCTGCACGACGGAACTCTTCGCGTGGATCGCTCGCGACCTGGCCTGGGGCTGGAACTCAAGCAACGCGACGTCGAGCGCTTCCGCGTCTAAACGTGACCCCCACCTCGAGAGGAGACTGCGGATGAATCCAACCACGCCCGGGCCCATCGGCGAGCGTCACTGGGCCATCGCCGAAGGATATATCCCGCCGGACAGCACCGATGGAGGCGATCCCCGGCTGGTCAGCCACGAAGCGGCTTGCATACTCAACGCCGGTGACAAGGAGGCGCATGTGGTGTATTTCAAGGACAAGGAGCCGGCCGGCCCATATCGGGTGACGGTGCCGCCCCGTCGCACGCTGCATCTGGGTTTCAACGACCTGGAAGAACCCGAGCCGATACCGCGCGATACACCTTACGCCAGCGTCATCGAATCCGACGTGCCGATCGTGGTGCAGCACTCGCGGCTGGACACGCGCCAGGCTGCCCTGGCGGTCATGACAACGGTCGCGTACGCAGGTGGCGGTTCTGGTTGACTCACATAGCTGCCAAAAGCGCGTGGCTCGGTGAACTGCTGGTCCGCGAAGTCCGGCCAGTGGTCCTTGTCGAAACCTGGCGCGTTCTTGAGGTACTCCTTGTCCATCTTCAGCAACAGCTGCTTGTTCTCGCCGTCGACGACCAGCGCTTGCCACGGCACGGCGAACAATTTCTCGCCCATGCCCAAGATGCCGCCGCACGACAGGACGGCATAGGCAACCTTCCCTGTAGTAGTGTCGGTCATGATGTCCTTGAGATCACCGAGCGACTCGTCCTTGTGGTTTTTCACCGTATCGCCGTTCAAAGTCGAGGCTGAAAGAAAATGTGGGGCTTGGGTCATGTCGTGTTTCCTGCACTGGTGACGCGGCCGTTACGCCGCAGGTACAGCAATTATCTCCGCGGGTGCTCGACAAAGCTTGTTCTGGCGGTTGCTTGCTCTCATGACGGGCCTTCTCGGCGTCTCTGACAAAACTCTGCCGATGTTGCTCCAGCTCATCCTGTTCAAGCTCTTCCAGATCCAGCATTTTGTTGCTTGCGCCTTTCGTGGCACGGAGAATGGCGTCGATTTTTATTCTCCACCGCAAGGTTAAAACCACCGGCTTTAGCCGGTCAGCTTTAGCTATGACAATGGCTGCAGCCGAGGCCGAACGATGATTTCAAGATGGAGTCGGAGTAAGGACGCGTCGTTCAGGCGACGCGTATCCGGACTTTCAGTCCGTAATACCAACCCACCGGCTTTAGCCGGTGGTTGTTGAGTTGCAAGGCCGCGGTGTCGCGGTTCTGACTGTTCTGGATCAGAAAGACCATGAGAAACGTGATGATCGTAGTCCCCGTATTGATGACCAGCTGCCAAGTATCACCAAATTTGAAAATTGGTCCGCTTGCCGCCCGCAGAATCACGATGCCCAAAGCGCTGAGAAAAGCGATGGGATGTCCCGTCGAGGTTGCAGCGAGTTTGGTGAATTTGGCAAATTTTTTCTGAATAGTCATTGCAAAGGTCCGACAGAAGGGCGACGAAATATAGGCGCAGCGGATGTGTGCGCTGCGTAAACGGGCGTGGCCCTGTCACTGTCCGGATTTCGGCCGATGCAAGCACTGTTATGGACTGTCTGGCAGCCTTGAAATGCCCCCGCAGCCCCCGCACTGCCGATAACTACAGTCGGGCGAAGCGAAGATTACCTTTTGGGGCGATGGAGAAGCATCGAGCCCGGAAGGACCCCATCTCATGCGATCCGGGTCCGTATTGCGCAAGATATTCTCAGCGGGCATAGGCTCAAGTACCCTTGAAGCCTCATGCCACCAGGAGGCCTTCTGCACGTCGGAAGGCTGTTCAGTAGAAGCCTGCTGGTGGCACAATTGAACTGACGACCTGGTGGACGTTCCGCACTCGAGTCACATTGCTTGGCTGCCATCGCTGGGAACGTTCGCCAAGCTAGAATCACTGCTGCTTCGGAAGGGAATCGTCCCCGACACGTCTCTCGGGGGCATCAGCGTCGGCGCACGTGAATGACACGTGCATGCATCCGTTTGCGCGACGCTCAAGTCGCGACATTCATCAATCCGTCCAGGCTCTGATTCAGATCGTCGATACCAGCCCACGGATCGGAGCGTAGCCGCGCCAGTCGCTTCGGCGTGGTGACGACGTCATAGGCATGGCCGCTCTTGAGCTTGCCCAGCTCGCTCCAGCGCAGCGGAACGGCCACCGGCGCGCCCGGCGGGCCCGCAGGGAGTACGACGCCACGCTGGTTGCGCCGCGGGCATTGCGCAAATAGTCGACGTAGATGAGGCGATTGCGGCGTGCCTTGCTGGCCGTGGCGATGAACTCCAGCGGATGTGCCTACGCCAGCGTACTGGCGAAGGCCTGCGCGAAGTCCTTGGTCTGCGGCCACGGGCAGCTTGGGTTCAGCGGAACCACGACATGCAGGCCCTTGCCGCCGGTGGTGCGCACGAACGACTCAAGGTCGAGATCGCGCAACCTGTCGCGAATCAGCCGCGCGGCGGCGATCATGCGCGACCAGGCGACGTCGGCCCCGGGATCGAGATCGAACACGAGGCGATGTAATCGGCCATATCCTGTTTGGTGTACCCGTCCTCGGGAAACACCACCCGCTCAGGATGAGTGATCTTGATACTTGCGCGCGATGATCCGGCGGGCGACTTGCAACTTGATGGGCGACCCTTGCCCGGTATGCTCGCTGGCGTGCAGTCGGAATCGCTCAGGTCGGCTACGGTCTTGTCGGAGCGCATGGTTTTCAGGCTCGGTTGGCGCAGCAACTTCTTGTTGCCGATGCCGCGATAGAACACGTCGACCACGGCCGAGGGCTTGATCCAATGCGCATCGTGCAACAGCGGGTTGATGCCGGTGAGCTTCACCGGCGGTTTGTTGTGGCCGCGTCCGTTCAGTTGAGTGCCGAGTTCTTGTAACTGGTCATCGGTGAAACCGGTGCCGACGCGCCCGGCATAGATCCAGCCTGCCGCGACGTCCGGGTCAGGGCGCGCCAGCAAGAGGGAGCCGAAGCCGCTGCGGCTGCCCTTGGGTGGCGTGTAGCTGACCACCGCGAATTCGTCGCTTTCCAGCCGCTTCACCTTCAGCCAGTCATCGTCGCGGCCGGCGCGGTACGGTGAATCGACGCGCTTGCAGATAATTCCTTCCAGCTTCTGGACGCTGGCCATGCGAAATGCCGCATCCCCGTTGCCTATCGTGTGCGTGCTGAAGGCAAGCCTCGGCGGCGCATGCGCCAACAAGTCTTGCGGCAGGTGCTTGCGCTCAAGCAAGCTGCTCCGGCCCAACTTCTCAACACGTCGCCGACCTGCAGGCGAAAATCGAAGTAACGACGGCTGGCATGGTGCAACTGCACCACGAAGATCGCGCGCTTGCCCCGCTTCGCCGTGCCACTTGCGTCTGGCTCGCGGGTCTTGCTGAAGTCCCGCTTTCGCTCGTACTCACGCAGCTTGCTCATGTCGGAATGTCGGGCGGCGCCCGCTCGCTGGCAGTCGGTTCAACTGGTGGGGCCGCCCATCACGGGCAAGACCGCGCCGGAGATATAACTGGCGCAAGACGGCGCCGCCAGGAACACGTACGCGGGAGCGAGTTCCTCGGGCTGGGCCGCTCTTCCCATGACGCTGGACTTGCCGAACTTCTGGATCTCCTCGCGCGACTGATCGGCCGGATTGAGCGGTGTCCACACTGGCCCCGGCGCCACGACATTGACCCGGATCCCGCGCTTGACCATGTTCAGCGCCAGCGCCTTGGTGAACGCGTGGATGCCGCCCTTGGTCATCGAGTAATCCAGCAGCTTGTCGTTGCCGAACAAGCCGGTCTCCGAACCGGTATTGATGATCGAGCAGCCACTGCCCAGATGCGGCGAGGCTGCCCTGACCATCTGGAAATATCCGTAAAGATTGGTGCGCAGGGTCTCGTCGAAGTGGGCGTCCGTGATGTCCTCGATCGACTCCGCGTGTTGCTGGAAGGCCGCGTTGTTGACCAGCACCGAAAGCTTGCCGAAGGTCTTCACCGTCTGTTCGACCGCCTTGCGGCAGAACGCGGGCTGGCGCACGTCGCCACGGATCAGCAGGCAATGCTGGCCTTCTCCCTCCACGTGGTCGCGGGTCTCCTGCGCATCCGCGTCTTCGCTCAGGTACACGATGGCGACGTCCGCCCCTTCGCGCGCGAACAACACGGCCACCGCGCGGCCGATGCCCGAGTCGCCGCCGGTGATTAGCGCACTCATCCCGGCGAGTTTGCCGCTGCCGACGTAGCTGGGCGCCAGAAACTGCGGGCGCGGATCAAGGTCGCGTTCGATACCGGGCTTGCGCTGATGCTGAGCCGGCAGGGGATTGGTTGGCCGAGCAGCGCCCGCCCCCTTCTTGCCGGATGGCCTCTTGGCCGACGTTTCGTTCTTCTCGTCCAAGCGCTCGGCAGCAGCCTGGATCGCGCGCTGGCGCGCCAGCGTGGCTCCCGCTGACTTGCCGGGAGAGGGAGTTTTTCTGGTGGACTTTGTTTTGTTGGTTGTGGACATGCGTGGGCTCCGGTTCGTACTGGCGTAACTTACGGCGCGAGGCGTCGGTTGGAAGTGAAGTGCGCGGCGAAGTCGTTGACGGTGTCTCCACGTCCTTCGGCCAATAGTTCGCAAACCTGACCAGCGCTCTGGGAGTACTGCCATGCCGGACAAGAAAACGCGCGCCGCTGCGGCGAAAGACAAGAAGCAAGGCAAATCCGCCTCCACGCAAGCCGGGGAGTACGTTCGTGAGGAGATCGAACATGTGCGCGACGGAAAGCACGGCGCCCGCTCCACCAAGCAGGCGATCGCGATCGGTTTGTCCAAGGCCAGACGGGACGGCGTGGACGTGCAGCCGGGCAAGTCGGCCAGCAAGTCGACCAGGGAAAAAGCCGCCCAGGACAAGAAGGCCTCGCACGACCGCCACAAGCCATCGTCCACGCGGTCCAGGGCGACCAGGAAGGCGCTGAAGAAGGAAGGGTATTCGGCGGCGTCCAAATCGGCATTGTCCAGGCACGCGAAGAAATCAGCCAGCAAGAGAACCGCTTCCTCCCGTTCAGCCGCCGCAAAAAAGGCTGCGCAAACCAAGGGTGCTGCAGGGCGCTCGGCGGCAGCGAAGAAGGCAGCGCGCACGCGGGCGCGCAACAAGTCCTGAAAACCATCACGCGGCAGCGTAGGACGCATGCCATGGCTCGACCCATCTGGACCGGAACCCTTTCCTTCGGGCTGCTCAATGTACCGGGGTCGTTGGTGGCCGGGCAGCGCAGCGTCGACCTGCACTTCCGCAGTACAAGATCCCGCAGGGCACCGCCTCGCAATACCGCATCTCGGCCAAGGAAATCGAGATGGCCGAGCAGTTGATCAGCTCGATGAGCAACGAATGGAAGCCGGGCGATTATCGCGACGAGTTCCGCGAGCGTCACAGGCCATTCACCGCCTGACGCTACCTGAGCGACGCACGACGCACGCTGCGAGGGCACCTGAGCGATGGTGAAAGCGAGGCACGAACTGCTGGCGGACTACATGTGCTCCTTGATCCCCTTGTCGATCAACACCCAGTTGGCGGGATAAGCGGTGATGAAGCCGGCCAGCATGGCCACCTGCATCATCAGCCAAAACGTCCAGTGGTCGGGCTTCATTGTTCGGGAATCAAACAGCACGAAAATGCTGATCACCATCCAGCCATACATGCCGATCTGCCAGGAGGTCAACGACCAGAAGTCGGTCTTGAACGCCTGCTACCAGATGGTTGGCTTGGGATCGTCAGACATTGCCGCCTTGGCACAAAACTGAAAGACCACCCCGAAAATCAGCGCAAAGACATAGTCCACAATCTAGTTCCCGAAAGCGCCAGCACAAAGGACAGACCGATATTGACAATGGCGACCGTTCTCAGCACGGAGTGGCTCGTTTGGTTTGCATGGATTGGAATCTGTCGACAATTCGATCACCGAGTTGAGCGGGACAGACGTTGCCGGACCGCCATGGCGACGCGGCGCCCCAGGATCTCGCAGTGCGACGGCACATGCCGGCCTTGGGCAAGCCCACGCTCGATCCGCGTGCACGCAATCCGCGGGTTCTGACTGGTATGGCGGCAAACGCGCACGTAAATGCGCCGGCAAGGAGGCTGTTTCGCAGATAATGGGAATGTATGCTTCTCTCCGCAGTGTTGAGATTATGCCAGTTGTTGGTTATCGGGATCGGCAGAAGAAATCCCGTACCGTGTTTCACGGACTCATGATCTGCCGGCGCGCGTGAATGATGCGTGCCCGCAGTGTCTTGTGATTCAGGTGGGCATCGGCTCGCATGTGGTGCGAATACACAAAACAAACATCTTCGCTTCACGAGAAAGCGCGCACGTTTCCACAGACATCTACGAACGCGGCTCGACTGAGCCTCCGTGTTCTCGCCCTACTCGTTCGACGTCGGCAATTTCAGGAAATCACGACAGCTGAACGGACTGCCCGACACACAGGCCCTCCGCGCGACGTCTTCATCATCTCTCGTACCGAACACTGGAAAGCCCATGAATAACCGATCCGAAGTCGTCGTCATCACTGGATCATCCGCCGGCGTGGGCCGGGCCACGGCGCAACGTTTTGCACGTGACGGAGCGAACGTGGTATTGCTCGCCCGCGGCAGCAAGGCGCTCGATGGCGCGGCGCAGGAATTGCGCGACATGGGTTGCAAGGTGCTGGCGGTTCCGGTGGATGTTGCCGATGCCGAGCAAGTCGAGGCGGCCGCGGAGCGCATCGAGCAGGAGCTCGGCCCGATCGATATCTGGATCAATGTGGCCATGGCCACGATCTTTGCGCCGGTCAGCGACATCACCGCCGCGGAATTTCGTCGCGCCACCGAGGTTACCTATCTGGGCGCCGTGCACGGCACGATGTCGGCACTCAAGCGGATGCGCTCGCGCAATCGCGGCAAGATCGTGCAAGTGGGTTCGGCGCTCGCGTATCGGTCGGTGCCTTTGCAGTCGGCCTACTGCGGCGCCAAGTTTGCGATTCGTGGTTTCACCGATGCGCTTCGAGTGGAACTGATGCACGAAAAGAGCAAGATCACGGTGACGATGGTGCAGCTGTCGGCGTTCAACACGCCGCAGTTCCAATGGGGGCGCACCCGGTTGCCGCGCCGACCGCAGCCGGTACCGCCGATCTATCAACCCGAGGTTGCGGCCGACGGCATCCACTATGCAGCACACCATCGGCGACGTGAGTTGTGGGTGGGCTTTCCCGCCGTGAAGGCGATCCTCGGCAATGGCGTGGTGCCCTGGCTGGCGGATCGAAAGCTGGCGAAGAAGGGCTATACCGGACAGATGGATGACCAACCCGTACCGGCGGATCGGCCAGACAATCTGTTCGAGGCAGTGGACCACGATTTCGGCACGCACGGGCGTTTCGACGACCGCTCGCGCAGCTTCAGTCCGCAGCTGTGGGCCACCACGCATCGACGCACGATCGCTGCTGGGTTGCTGGGCGCAGCATTGCTGACGACACGGGCGCTGCTGTCCGGTCGGGGGAGCCGGCGCGGCGAGCTGGATGGCGACGAATGAACCTGATTGGCGCGACGCGGGTTGGACGTCCGTCGGCGCGGAGGAAAGATTGATGAAGCAACCTCAACGCAGTGACACGACGACGCTATTGCTGCTGGGTGGGCTGGCTGTCGCCGCGGCCGCGCTGGGCCGGCGCAGACCGGCGCGTCTCGCGCGTCGCCTGCCACGGGAGAAGGTCCCACCCGTCAGCGAAGAACAGGTGCATATCACCTCGGCGCGCCGCTTCAATCACAGCTCGTCATTGCTGGCGCTTTCGGTTCTGGCTGACAGTGGTGTCGAGCACTACCGCGGCTCGTTCGAGAACCCGGCGATGTTCATTCCGCTGGCGTCCGCAACTTTGTCGTTGTTTGCCGGCCTGCACGGCGGCCACGATCGGCGTTCAGCCGCGCATCCGGTGCGGCACGGCATTTATGCGTTCGCTGCACTGGCTGGCCTGGCAGGCACGGGGTTTCACCTCTACAACGTGACCAAACGGACCGGCGGCTGGAGTTGGAACAACCTGTTCTACGCAGCGCCGTTGGGTGCGCCTACCGCGCTGCTGCTGTCCGGCGGTCTGGGTGCTATCGGCGAACGCCTGCGCGACCAGCCTGCTGAAGAGCCGCGCCTGCTCGGCATGCCGGCGGGTCGGGCGCTGGCGCTCGCGGTCAGCGCCGGGCTGGTGGGTACGGTGATCGAGGTGGGTCTGTTGCATTTCCGCGGGGCGTTCCAGCATCGGGCGATGTATGCGCCGGTGCTCATTCCCCCGGTGACGGCGGCGCTGATGGCGGGGACGGCGCTGGGTCGCCCGCAGCCGCGGCCGCTGACCCGCTGGTGGCTGAAACTGACCACCTGGCTCGGCCTGATCGGCGTGGCCTTTCATGCCCGCGGCATCGCGCGTTGCCAGGGCGGCTGGCGCAACTGGAGCCAGAACATCCTGAGCGGTCCACCGCTGCCGGCGCCACCGAGTTTCACCGCGCTGGCGCTGGCCGGTCTGGCCGCGCTTCGATTGAGGCAAACCGAGAAATGAGCGACCAAGCTACCCGCACGCGCTACCCCGGCTACGACGTACTGGCCAAGCGCGACACACCTTCATGGGATCCGATCACGCGCAAAGTCGTCGACGAGCGTCTTGCCACGCCGTTGCAACCGCGCTTCTTCGATCAGGTGCAGTGGGCTGCAGCGGCCACGCTGTGCAAATGTGTCGTGGACCAACCGGCGGACCGCGCGTCGGTACCGGTTGCCGCCATGCTCGATGCGCGGCTGTTCGAAAACCAGGGCGACGGTTGGCGCGATGCACGACTGCCGCCGCTGCGAGAGGCCTGGCGTACCGGGCTGGCCGCGCTGGATGCAGAAAGCCGCACAGCCCATGGCGTCGTACTCGCGCAACTGACACTGGATCAGCAGATCGCGCTGGTCACCGCGATGCAGCGCGGCGAACTCCATGACGCCGCTTGGCAAAACATGCCGTGCGACCTGTTCTTCAGCGAGCGCGTGCTGCATGACCTGTACGGTGCGTATTATTCGCACCCCGCGGCATGGAGCGAGATCGGCTTTGGCGGCCCGGCGAATCCTCGCGGCTACGTGCGCCTGTACAAGAATCAGCGCGATCCCTGGGAGGCGGTGGAAGCCGCGCCTGACAGCACGGCGCAAGAACGCGATCAGGTGAGCGAGGAGAATGCGCGTGTCCGCTGACGCGATGAAAGTGCCGCGTGGCGCAGACGGCCACGCGCCGGATGTATTCCGCAAAGGCGGCTGGGTGCCGATGCGGGAACATGACCTCGATCAAGAGGTGGACTTCCTCATCGTGGGCACCGGGGCTGGCGGCGCCACGCTGGCGTGTCGTCTCGCCGAGCAGGGTTTCAGCGTGGTGGCGCTGGACGCTGGCGCGTGGTGGCGCCCGCTGGAGGAATTTGCCTCCGACGAGGCGCACCAGCAGCAGCTGTACTGGAACGATGAGCGCATCTGCGATGGCGACAATCCATTGAAGATGGGCAGCAACAACAGCGGCAAGGCGGTCGGCGGCAGCACGGTGCATTTCGCCATGGTCTCGCTGCGTTTCCGGCCCGAGTGGTTCAAGTGCCGCAGCATGCTCGGCTATGGCGCCGACTGGCCGGTCGACTGGCGCGAGATGTGGCATTACTACGACGAGGTCGAGCAGGCGCTGAGCATTGCCGGGCCGGTCAACTATCCGTGGGGGCCGCCGCGCAAACGCTATCCCTACCGCTCGCACGAGCTCAACGCGGCCGCTTTGGTGCTGGCGCGTAACGTGGTGGTGGCCGGTTACGCGATCGAGACACCGCGACTGTTGCTGATATCCGCCAACCAGCGTTTTCCCGATGGTCTGGCTAACAGCTCCGGCCTGGTCGGCAAGAACCTGATGGTGCAGTCGAACCAGGCGGTGTGGGGCGTGCTGGACGAGGAGGTGCGCAGCTACAAGGGCCCGCCTTCGCTGTCGATCAGCGAACACTGGAACTACCAAGACAAGGACAAGGACTTCTTCGGCGGTTATGCCTATATGAGCCAGGGACCGCTGCCAGCCGGTTGGGCCTCCGCACTGAACGGACGAGGTCTGTGGGGCGTCAATCTTTCCCGCGAGATGCAGAAATACAACCATCAGGCCGGCTTGAAGATCGTGGGCGAAACGCTGCCGCAGGAGCGCAACCGCGTCACCCTGGCCGATGAAAAGGACCAGTACGGATTGCCGATCACACGCATCACCTATTCCTTTTGCGACAACGACAAGAAGCTGATCGCGCATTCACTGAACTTCATGGAGCAGGCGCTGGAAGCGGCCGGCGGCAAGGAGATCTGGCGTGAGCAGGACGACACCTGCCACCTCAACGGTACCGCCCGCATGGGCGACGATCCCAAGACCAGCGTGGTCAATGCCGATGGTCGCAGCTGGGATATTCCCAACCTGTGGATCTGCGACGGCTCGGTGTTTCCCACTGTGGGCGGCGTCAATCCATCGCTGACGATCCAGGCACTTGCCTGCCGCACGGCGCATCGCATTGGCGTGCTCGCTTCACGCGGGGAACTGTGAGGCAGGTACTGCCCGCCCGCTGTTGTCGCGCTATTCAATCGAGATGCGATCAAGGGACTCTGGCTACGCGGAGCGACCCGGGCCAGGATATTTGCGTTTGTTCAATGGCTTTTTTCAGCTGCTTCTGGTCGTATGGCTTCGTCAACCGGGGCAGCTGCGTGAAGCGCTCGGGCACGTCTTTCTCGTTGGCGCCGGTCGACAATAGCGCAGGGATGTTGCCAGCGACGAGCCGATCCAGGATGGGGGAAGCGTCGAGGCCGCGCAGATCGAGGTCCACGACGGCCAGGTCGAAATCTGCCTTTTCGACCACCAGCATCGCCTCGCGCAAGCTGTGGCAGCAATGGACAACGGCGCAACCGAGCGCCGTCAGCGCATCGGACAAGGTTTCGGCGAGCAGGAAATCGTCTTCAAAAACGACTACGCGCGATGGAATTGCCACGGTCCACCTCCCTGGCGGTCACACTATGCTGTTACCACTCAGACGCCCCCGTCAACACGATAGCGCCGCGCGTGCTCTGCGCGCAAGCTCAGACGGAGGGCCGCTCGCCCAGCGCCTGCAATGCCGCCAGCAGGGCCGCTGTGCGGAACGGCTTTTCCAGTAGAGCACACTCTGCGTACGAAACGGGCAACTGCTGGCGGCCGTAGCCGCTCAAGATGCACACCGGCACGCATTGCTGCGCCAATAACGGCAACAGCGGTTCGGTGGTGGTACGGGCCAGGCGATAATCCAGCAGCGCCATGTCGGGCCGGTTGTTTTCCAGCAGTGCCATGGCCTCTTCCACCGTGGCCACGGGCCCCAGGATACGGTAGTCGTGCGCCTCAAGAATGATTTCCAGCGTGGTGGCGATCAACAGCTCGTCTTCGACGACCAGCACCAGTGGGCCGGACTCGGGTAGCGTGTTCATGGAGCCTCCGTGGGACGCGATGCCGGTCGCGGGATGTGGATGCTGACGATCAAGCCGTCCGCGGCGAAATCAATATCGCTTTGCGCATGCAGCTCGTAGGCGAGTTGCCGCTCCAGCAACAGCGTGCCGAAGCCGTGCCGCGTGGGCGGCGTGACCGGTGGGCCGCCGCTCTCCTCGGTAACGCCCGTATACGGCATCATCTTCATCACGTAGTGGCGGCTGCCGTCCCCGCGGCTGATACGCAGCTCGGTCGGCTCTTTCTGCTCCAGCGCACGGGCGAAATGTGCGCGCAGATGCACCTCCTCCAAGTGATGGGTCAGGTCGGTGATCATACGGCCTGTGTCGGACGGGATCAGGGTGAAGATCTCGGTGGCGGCACGGGTGAAGCGGCGGATCGCCATGCGCCGGTCGAGGAAAATCGCGGCGACACCGATGCTTTCCAGCAGGTTGCTCAGATCTGCGTTGGACCGGGCCAGCGCATCCCGGTGACGGGCCATTTCAGCGTTGACGGTGGTCAACTCTTCATTGATCGATTGCAGCTCCTCCCTGGAGGTTTCCAGCTCCTCGTTGGACGATTGCAGCTCCTCGTTGACCGACATCAACTCCTCGTTGGAGGTGCGCAGTTCGCCGGTCACGTTTTCGAATTCTTCATAACTCGCCTGCAGTTGTTCACGCGATTTGTGCAACTCGCGCTCCAGCACTTCGATCACCCGGTCGGTCGCCGCGTCCGGGTCCTCCAGCCGCGGGGCGGCGCCACGATCGTTGAACAACGCCAGGTAGAGCGGGGCTTCGCCATGCTCGAACGGCTCGACGCTGACCTGTATGCGGCGCAGCACGTTATCGCGGGTGAGGGTCACTTCCGGCATGACCACCCGGGTGTGCGATTCGGCTGCGTCATGCAGGCCCCGACGCAGGATCAGCCGCAGCTCCCTGCGCGCGTTCTGCAGCAGTTGCCGGCTGGGCGCGCCCACGGCGAACTCCAGGTAAGCGCCGGTGCGGCTGGAATGGAACAGCGCTTCGCCATGTTCGTTGACTAGCGCGTGCGGCGGTGCATGGTCGTGCAGTACGTGTGCCTCGATTTGCCGCTGCAAGCCATTCCGGACCGGGCTGGTGTTCTCGGTCAGCAAATGCCGGTGCCGTGCGGTGGGGCCCTTCGAGGACAGCAGCGGCAGCGTCACGCGCTCGTCGGTATTCGGCGCACTCTGGAACACCCGGTGCGCCTTGTTGAACGGCTGGAACAACGCCTCGTTCTGGGTGACGCCCTCGCTGGAGCCCAGGAACATGAAACCTTCCGGCACCAAGGCGTAATGCAGAATCGGCAGGATGTGCTCCTGGAACTGCGGCCCCAGGTAGATCATCAGGTTGCGGCATGACACCAGGTCGATGCGCGAAAACGGCGGGTCGCGCAGCGCTTCGTGCGTGTCGTCGACGCCGTCTTCGGCTTGGGCGATGGTCAGTCCGCCGCGATCCTTGATCGCCTTCAGCCCCAGCGCGCCGTCGCTGCCGGTGCCCGAGAGCACCACGCCGACCACGGCGATGGCGGGGGATTTCGGGTCAGATGAAGGCGACACTGGCTGGGCCTTTGAGTGTTCTGGCAGCAATGGTCGGGAAGATGTCGGCAAGACGCTGCCGACATGTCTTGCGCGCATGTCACCAGGCAAGCCGGTCCGTGCATACCCTCAATTGTGGCAAAACGTGCGTGTGCACCCGGTGAGCGTCCATGGACGGGGCTCCCTGGGTAGCGCCCATTGTCATGGTCATTCATGGGATTGTCTGTCACAGCGCGATTCGCATGGTGCCGTTGAGCGGACCTCAATGATTCAGCACCGAGCCATGTGATGTTGCTCTGAACGTCTTGTTCACGCCGCAGGGATGAATGCACGAGCAGACTTGCACCTCGTGCGACCAGTATGCTTTCGCGACAAGATTCACGCCAGGGGTCGCTCTCGGCCAGACGCGTCGCCATTAATCACCGAGGAACCATCATGCTTTATTACGCCGTTATTTTTCTCGTCATCGCGCTCATTGCGGGATTCTTCGGCTTTTTCGGCGTCGCGGGTCTCGCCGCCTTGATTGCAAAGATACTCTTCGTCTTATTCCTCGTGCTGTTCATCGCATCGCTTATCTTCGGGCGCGGACGGCGCGTCTGACCCCCGTGTGCGCGGCTGCGACGCCGGGTTCACACACTGCGCTCCCTCGGTTACCGAGCAGTAGTCGAGGCCAGATGACAACGTCGCTCAATGGAGCGCTCGGTGCGGTGCGCCCAGTTTACTCTAGTGTGCCTCTCGCCGTCGGGCGCTTCTCGAGCGGGTTGAAGGCGCTGCTGGATGCTGCCGCGGGACCGGCGGATTGACTGTCCGGCTGCCCGGCGGCGGAAGATCCAGTATTGTCATTTGCTATCGACACCGGGGCGATCCCTGATCGATCCCTGATCAGGGCCGACGAACTCGTGGTGTCGGCGACCCCGATTCTGCACATGCCCGCGACGCGCCGTTTGCGAGCCTTGCCGCCCGCCAGGAGGACTACCGATGAACAGACTATCCCAAGCGTTCTGCCGTTTTGCTGAGGGGACCTCGCGCTACGCGGGCAAGCCCGGTGCATTCCTTTTCGCTGCCGTCGTGGTGGTGGTCTGGGCGGCAACCGGTCCGGTGTTCCATTTTGGCGACACGTGGCAGTTGGTGATCAACACCGGTACCACGGTTGTGACGTTCCTGATGGTTTTCCTTATCCAGAACAGCCAAAACCGTGAGAGCTCTTCGCTGCACATCAAACTGGACGAGCTCATACGTGTCACAGCGGCGTCGAATGGCCTTCTGAATCTCGAAGACATGGACGATGATGCGTTGGACAAAATTCGCGCGCATTACCGACGGCTGGCGGGCCGCAAGGCACCCGCAAGGCATCGCGCGCGGAAGAAGGGTCCTGCTGGATCCCCTGAGCCGTTTGCCGAGGTCGAGCGCGAGTTGAAGAACGTCACAGCGAGCGGACAGATGAGCGGTCGTGAATCCACCAGCACCGCTTGACAGACTACCTACCAGATAAGGCAGGATTTAATGCTTGGAACGGAGTTTGACGGATGGCTATGCTGGAAAACGAACTTGTGTCCGCCGGCAGTGTTATCACATGCAGATCGGTGGTCACGGGATCAGGCCAGGCTTTGCTGAATGCGATGCCGATGGCTGCCTACCTCTGCGACAGTGCGGGTGTCATTGTTGCCTGCAACACGAAAGCGGCCGAACTGTGGGGGAGTGCTCTACAAGTCGGCCGGAGCGACCAGACGCTGCGTGACGTCGCCCCGACACGGACGAGTCTGGGTGAGCCCCGCCTGGGGGGCGACATCGAAATAATGCTCGAAACCGCCACCAGTGGGCTGCTTCGAGTTTCCGCTAGTGTCGCCGTACTGGTGAATGCGGATACTCTGTCCGGGCTGTTTCTCAAGAGTTTCCGGGTTGCGCGACGGCGCGACCCGGAAGCGACGTTCATGAACTTGCATCGAAGCGAACGCGATTTTGCCCTGCTGGTGAATAGCGTTGTCGATTACGCTATCTACATACTCGATCCACAAGGTGTGATCACCAACTGGAACGCCGGAGCGGAAAGGATCAAGGGCTACAGCGCCGAAGATGTCATCGGCACGCATTTTTGCCGCTTCTATACACCGGAGGATTGCGCCAAGGGGACACCGACCATTGCGCTGGCCACCGCCAGGCAGGAAGGGCGATACAACGCGGAAGGCTGGCGAGTGCGCAAGGATGGCAGTCGTTTCTGGGCCAGCGTGGTGATCGATCCGATCCTCGATCACGGCGTTCTGGTGGGTTTTGCCAAGATCACCCGTGATGTCACCGAACGCATGGAGGCCGAGGTGGCGCTCGTCGAAAGCGAATATCTGGCCCGCGGCGTAATCGACACCGCACTCGATGGCTTCGTGCAACTGGACGAAAATGGGCTCATCGTCCAGTGGAACCCGCGGGCGGCCACTCTGTTCGGCTGGTCACGCGAAGAAGCCATGGGTCAATCGCTTTGTGCGCTGGCGGTCAGCGACGCAGACCGTGAGCGTCTCAAGCAGAGCCTGCAGCTAACGTCGTTGCAGGTCGAATCGCGCGATGCGGATCGGCGGATCGAGATGGTGGACCGCGAAGGCCGCACAATTCCGGTAGAGCTGAGTGTCAGTTCGTTGTTTCTCAATAGTGGTCATCGCACCAATATCTTCATACGCGATCTTAGCGAGAAAATCCTGATTGAAGCGCAGTTGCGCCAGGCGCAGAAGATGGAAGCGGTCGGTCAGTTGACCGGTGGGCTCGCCCATGATTTCAACAATTTGCTCCAAGGCATCATCGGCTCGCTCGATCTGATCCAGTTGCAGGTGGACGCGGGCAAGACAGGCGATGTCGGGCGCTTCGTCGACGGGGCGCTGAACTCGGCCAACCGTGCGGCTGCGATGACGCATCGGCTACTCGCTTTCTCGCGACGTCAGCCGCTGGATCCGCGCCCGGTTCAGGCGAACCCGCTGATTTTTTCCATGGCCGACCTGCTGCAACGGACCCTGGGTGAACGGATCGCGCTGGAGTTCGATCTGGCGGTCGAGTTGTGGGTGACCCTGTGTGATCCGAACCAGTTGGAAAGTGCAGTACTGAATCTGTCAATCAATGCGCGCGACGCGATGCCCGAAGGCGGTCGTCTGTCCATTCGTTCCCGCAATGTGGCAGTCGATGAGGTGAAGCCTGGCCAGTGGCACGAAATGGCCGGCGACCAATACATATGCATCGAAGTGGCCGACAGCGGAATCGGCATGAGTGCGCAGGTGATTGAGCATGCGTTTGAGCCCTTCTTTACAACCAAACCGCTCGGTCAGGGCACCGGACTGGGATTGTCGATGGTGTACGGCTTCGCCCTGCAATCGAGCGGCTACTGCGATATTCACAGCGAACTGGGTGGCGGCACCACCGTCGTACTGTATTTGCCCCGCCATCTTGAGGTGGCCGATGAAGGGGAAGAACAGGCCCTCACCCGCGCACCGAAGATGCGTGCAAAAGGGGAAATTGTGCTCGTGGTCGAGGACGAGGACGAGGTGCGTCGCATTGTCGTCGAAGTGCTGCACCAATTGGGCTACACCGCGCAGGAAGCGAGCGATGGTGAAGCCGCGCTCGTCGCGCTTCAGTCAAGTGAAGTCATCCATCTGCTCATTTCCGATATCGGCCTGCCGGGCATGAATGGCCGTGCGCTTGCCAATACGGCGCGCGAATCACGGCCCGAATTAAAGGTTCTACTGATGACCGGCTACGCTGCTGATGCGTCCGCGCCCGAAGCCTTCGCCGCGGGCATGGAGCTGATTGTCAAGCCGTTTACTGTGGGCGCGCTGGACAGTCGTCTGCGAAGAATGCTCGGCGAAGTCGCGCCTGAGCCACCGCATCAGTCCCGATAAAATCGGCGTGTTGGTCGCGTCCAGAAGTTCCTGCACGACCTTTTTCAGGGATTTCATGTCCAGTGGTTTCGAAATCATGCGAGCCTGCGGGAATTGTATGGCCAGCGTCGACAGATCGGTACCGGACATGACCGCGAACGGCGTGTTGCCACACACCCAATTCAGAGAGGCATCCATGTTCAACCAAGACCGCGTTTTGATTGACAGCCAAGATCACAATATGCGCCGACGAATGAATGCCGGACATTGCCATGACGGCCGGCCCGGTTCGCTCGATCTGCACCCGAACGACGTGGCGGCCACGTGGCTGGTTTTCGCACCCGACCCGGACATGCCACCTCTGCCGGCGTACGACGCGCCAGTGCGAAACCTCGTGGACCCGGACGGGCATCATCTGGCGATCGTTTGACCGGGAGGCTGAGGCTGCGTGGATCGTCGCCTTCCGCGATTCGCGTGCGCGGTTCGTCATCTGGCAGGGTTGGGCTGGCTCTCAAGTTGACCCTGGCATTGCCGTGCGCAGCGTCGAGATTCAGGCCGGGGTACTTGCTGATCTGCTGGCTCGTGGCACCGCGCGCATGGGCGACGATCCCGAGACCAGCGTTCTCGACGCCGATTGCCGCAGCTGGGATATCGCCAATTTATGGGTTTGCGACGGTTCGGTTTTTTCCACGGTGGGCGGGGTCAATCCGTCGCTGACGATCCAGGGCATTACCTGCTGCACCGCGGATCGCATCGGCATGCTCGCGTCGCGTGGGGAGGTATAAGGCGTCCCCCGGTCGCCCTTGTCTCTTGATCAGACCTTGCCTTGGTGCAGAAGAGCCGGCGGGCAGCGCCCGCCCTACGGCGCGACGATTGTAGGGCGGGCACTGCCCGCCGGCTGCTGCCGCGAAATTCAATCGAGATGTGATCAAGAAAAAGCGCAGGATCAAGAATCAAGGGCATCGCCCGCGAGCGGGCTCCTACAGATCGGCGCGGTGGGTCATTGCCACTCGAGGCGGATGGATGCCACTGCCTGCGGCGGCATCTCGACCTCGATTGTCGTTTGTCCGTCCTTCTGGCGCACCTCGAGCGTTTCGGTCTTGAGTTTCGACACTTCTTGCAACTCGGCGACCTTGGCAGCATTGGGATACTCCGGTTTGCCCATCTGCTCCCAGCGGCGCTTGGCGTTGGCGTGTTCCAGGTCGATGCGCTGGATCGTGGCCGCTGTTACCGAGCTGACGCCTTTGAGCGTGAAGCTCACCGTCTCGGTCGCAATGGGGTGTCGTGGTAGCGCGAAGTTGTTCAGCATGATGGTGGCGCTGCTGCCGTCGCGCACCAGCCACGCGTCGACCGTTTCGTGCTCGCCTTCCACCGGCATCAGCTCGGTGCCCAGCGCGTGCAGCAGTTCGTAGATGCGCCACGCCGGCTTGGCGATGCCATGGATGTTCATCAGGCCGAAGCCGCCCTGGAACGGCACGGAGGGGAAGTAGTTCTCCTCGAAGATGTCCGAGAACGTCCAGTAGCTGTAGCCCTGCACCAGGCCGTTCTGCTCCAGCACGGTTTTCATGATGAAGGCGGCCGCATACGGGTCGTCGTGCATCGGATCGCGCGGGTTGGACGAGGTGCACCACTCGGTGTAGTAGACGGGCAGCTCGCCCGCCTGTTTGCGTACCTGGGTCGCTTCCCCGCGCAGCGCGCTGCGCTTGCTTTTGGCCAGTTGGGTTTCGGTGTCGTCACCGGGCTGGCCGAAGTCATCGGTCGGGTAGTGATGCGTGCTGATGAAATCCACCGGCAGCGAGTTCTGTTTGCAGAACGCCAGGAAGTCCTCGACCCAGGCATTATCCGCGGTGGCCGGTCCGCCCACCTTGAGCTGGTCGTCGATGTTCTTGATCGCTTCGACAGTGTAGCGGTAGAGCGGGAAATAGTCGGCCTGGCTGCCGCTGCCGAAGGCGGTCAGGTTGGGCTCGTTCCAGACTTCGAAGAACCATTGGCGCACTTCGTCGAGGCCGTAGCGTTCTACCCAATGCGTGACCAATTGCTTGATGAGCACCGACCACTGCGCCAGGTCTCGCGGTGGACTTACATTGGCGCGGTAGTGGAACTGAAGCTGCCCCGAGGACGCCAGGCACGACGGCATGAAGCTCAGTTCGACGAACGGTTTCATGCCGATCGACAACAGGAAGTCGAAGATCTGGTCCGTGTTGAAAAACGAGTAGATGAACTTGCCACCCTGTTCGATCATGGTACCCATGTCGTCGCACAGGATGCCGTGGAAACGCACATGGCGCATGCCCAGTTCGTCGTGCGCCCGCTTCAGTTGCGCCTGCCAGTCGGCGCGCAGCGCCAGGGTGGCGTGGCCACTACCGACGGTGTGCTCCCAGAAGTGGGGCAGGTCAGTGACCTGACCGGCGAGATTGCCGCTGAAGTTTGCTGCCATGATGAGGGCCTTGTTGCATGGACGGGAAGGCGGTCGCTGCCATGGATGTCATCTGCCGGGCGGGGCATGCACACTTACCGTCGCACGAGCGCGGACATACACCGCAACCCGCAGGGAGAGTATGGACGCGCCGGCGTTTACAACCGGTGAGCGCAGGAAATTGCGTGTCGTCGTAACCGCGGCGGTTGCCAGTCAGCCTTGCAGATGCCCTTGCTCGCCGAGGTCGCTCGGTGATTCGTCCAGCATGCCGCGGGCGAAGTCGAACGCGCGTGCCACGAAATTGTCGGCCGCTTCCCAGTAGGCGGCGTCGAGCACGCGGATGCGCAATACCATCAGGTTGGGATCATTGCGGCCTTCTGGAAAAAAGACCTTCTGCGCCGCGCTCCACAATTCGTTGATGGTGTCATCATCGCGGTCCATGCGGGCCCGACCGCGCACCGCATTCAGCCAGCGCGCATCCATGCACGCACGACCTCGGCAAAGGTAAGGCAATCGGCAAAGCGGTTGTACAGCGGCGCGGGCGAGATGCGGATCACGTCGGGCTCGCGCCAGTCGCCGATGATGCCGTGGGCCATCAGGTATGCGAACAGGGCGCGGCCGCGTTCGCGGCCTTCGATGACGCGGATCGACAGCTGCGCGCCGCGACGTGTGGGTTCGGCCGGGGTTACCACCTGCAGCACGTCGGCCAGCTCCGTTTGCACCAGGTATTCCAGGTAGCCGGTGAGCCGCAAGGATTTCTCGCGTAGCGCATCCATGCCGGCTCGGCGAAAAACCTCCAGTGACACGCGTAGCGGGGCCAGCGCCAGGATCGGCGGGTTGGATAGTTGCCAGCCGTCGGCACCGGGCGTGGGTACGAACGTCGGGCCCATCTGGAAGCGGGTGGCCTTGTCGTGACCCCACCAGCCGGCAAAGCGTGGCAGCACGGCGGTGGCATGGCGCTGGTGCACGAACGCGCCGCCGACGGCGCCGGGGCCGCCGTTGAGGTACTTGTAGCTGCACCAGATCGCGAAGTCGGCGTCGCTGTCATGCAGCTGCAGCGGCAGGTTGCCGACCGCATGTGCGAGGTCGAAGCCGACCAGGCAGCCGTGCTTGTGGCTCAGTGCGGTGATCGCCTTGAGGTCGAACGCCTGGCCGGTGCGGTATTGCACGCCGGGCAGCATCACCAGTGCGATGCGCGAGCCGTGTTCGGCCAGTGCCCGTTCGATTGCCGCCATCGAGACGATGCCGTTGGGCTCGTCCGCTTGCAGTTCGATCAGCGCCGTGGCCGGGTCGAAACCGTGCAAGCGCACTTGTGATTCCACCGCATAGCGATCGGTGGGAAAGGCGCCGGCCTCGATCAGGATCGCCGGGCGTTCGGCGCTGGGGCGGTAGAAGCTCACCATCATCAGGTGCAGGTTGACGCCCAGCGTATTCATCACCACCACTTCGGCGGGCAGCGCGCCGACCACGCTGGCGAGATCGTCGCGCACGAACTCGTGGTAGTCCATCCACGGCAGGCGGCCCTTGAAGTGGCCTTCCACGCCCAGTTCGCCCCAGTAGTCCAGTTCCGCGTTGACGGCCTCGCGCACCGCGCGCGGCTGCAGGCCGAGTGAGTTGCCGCAGAAATAGATGCTGTCACGACCTTCGTGCGGCGGGATCAGGAACTCGTCGCGAAATGCGCGTAGCGGATCAGCGGCGTCCTGGGCGCTGGCCCAGGCGGGAGTGGCTTCAAAACTTGCGGACATCGGATATTCCTTCAGGCTGGTCGACTCTTCCCGCTGCTGGGAGGCGTCTCTTGATTACATCTTGCGTTGATGCAGAAGAGCCGGCGGCCCGTGCCCGCCCTACCATCGCCGCGGCGTAAGGCAGGCACGGCCCGCCGGCCGTTGCCGCCCCATGCAAACAGGAGAAGGAGCGGATGGAGGCTTATTTCAATTGTGCGGCGAGCGAGGCGCAGCCTTTGTCGAATTCCGTTTCCCATGGGGCGCCGGCCTGGCTCTGGCTGGGACGGACACAGCGCAGCTGGATCGCATAGCCATGTTTGAACCAGTAGTGCTCGGTGTAGCTGAATTCGACGCGGTTCTCCTGCGCCGTGTACAGGTTGCTGTTCGGGCCGGGCGGCGCGGCGACCACCTTGTATCCTGGCAGCAGCAGCGCCTTGGCGGTGGCCTCGGCCATGAATTGATGGAAGCCGCTGATGTCAGGCACCTGCTTCACGGTCACCGTGACGCGCGCAAGGCTGCTCTTGCCGGTGGGCGATGGGTCGGGCACCTGGAATACCTGGGCTTCCGGGTCGCCCTGGGTCTGCATGATCGCCAGCCAGCTGTGCGGGGTGGTGAAGGTGATGTTGCCATCGGCCATGCTGACTTCGGCGGCGTGCACACCGCCGGTCAGTACGGTGGCGGCAAGAGCGATCGCGATGGTGACGCGGCGAAGAAGTTTCATGCTGGCTCCGGTAAAGGGGGTTGTCGGTGGCAACCAGGTCCGGACGTATCTTGAAGCCGTGCTCGATGCGCCCGATGGTGAAGGGGAAGCTGGCGCCGCCGTGGGCCAGCATCACGCGCAGCTTCGGCCGCTGTTGCAACACGCCGCCGAAGGCCACGCAGCAGGCGCCACATGACTACTCGGCGGGCATGCCGACCAGCCACGGCGTCCAGTACTTGGGCATGCTGACTATGGCCATCATGTCACGCCGGTACGGCGTTGGCCATGGCGAGCGCTTACGGACTGGCTTCGATTCACGAGGTGAGCCAGGGCGTCGTTGCCCACTCCTCTCTACTTACTCTTGATCTCAAGCCCTGCCGGCGAATTCGCCGGTGAGCGTGTTCACCCACACCTTCTCGTCGTTGCTGATGTACTCGGGCACCTGCAGCTCGATACCGGTGTTGAGCTTGGCCGGCTTGTTGCGCTTGGTGGCGCTGGAGCCCTTCATTTCCGGCGCAGTGTCGACCACCGTCAGAACGATGCTGGTGGGCACCAGCAAGCCGACCGGCGCATCGTCGATCAGCTGCACGTAGTAGCCTTCGGTGCTCTCGACGATGTAGCCGGCGTTGTCGCCGACCAGTTCCGGCGACAGCAGGTACTGGGTGTAATCCTCGGCATCCATGAACACGAAGATCTCGCCGTCCATGTACGAAAAATTCGCCGCACGGCGCACCAGGTCCATTTCACGCAGGTCATCTTCGGCGCGCAGGCTGAGGTCGAACTTGCGCGCGCCGGGGATCGAATACAGGGTGAAACGGAAGGTGACATTACCGCCGCGCGCACTCGGCGAGCTGCGCTCGATATCGCGTACCTGGTACACGGTGCCGTCGTGTTCGACCACGTTGCCTTTCTTGATGTCGGAAGCTTTCATAGGTCAGGAGTGAAAAATGAGGAGTGAGAAGTGAGAGAAGAGCGGCAAGACGTGGTGAAGCGAGGTGAGGCGAGCTTTCTCTCACTCCTCACTCTCTCCACTCACTTCTCGCTCACTTGGCCTGCAACCGCACCGCGCCATCCAGCCGGATCGTCTCGCCATTGATGTAACGGTTGCCCAGGATGAACGCGACGGTGCTGGCGTATTCGCCGGGCCGGCCCAGCCGGGACGGGAACGGGATCGAGGCGGACAGCGACTGCTGCACGGCTTCGGGCATGCCATCGACCATCGGCGTCCAGAAAATGCCCGGCGCGATGGTTACCACGCGAATGCCGAAACGGGCCAGTTCGCGCGCCATCGGCAAGGTCATGCCGACCACGCCGCCCTTGGAAGCCGAATACGCGGCCTGGCCGATCTGGCCTTCGTAGGCGGCTACGCTGGCGGTGTTGATGATCACGCCGCGCTCGCCGTCCTCGCCCGCCTCGTTGTTCTGCATCAGCGCGGCGCCGGCCTTGGCCACGTTGAAGCTGCCCACCAGGTTGACCATCACGGTGCCAGAGAAATTGGCTAGCGGCATCGGGCCTTGCTTGCCCAGCACGCGGCCCGCGCCAATGATGCCGGCGCAGTTGATCACCACGTTGAGGCCGCCCATCGCATGATGCGCTGCGGCCACATTGGTGGTGACGCCCTCCTCGGAAGTGACGTCGGTGCGCAGGAAGCGGGCGGTAGCGCCCAGTTCCGTCACTGCGGCCTGGCCTTTCTCGTCGTTGACGTCGAACAGCGCGACTTGGCCGCCGTGGCCGACGAAATACTGCGCCACCGCGTGGCCGAGACCGGAGGCGCCGCCGGTGATGATTGCCTTGACCTGATCGAGTTGCATGTGGGATGTCCCTGGAGCGATGCTGAAAGGTCGTCATGTTAACTGACCAGGGGATACGGCGGCAGGCTGAACGGGAAACCTGTCGCGGCAACGGGTTCATGCGCCGTTGGGGCGATACCGATCATGTTGGGGCAGAACCAGCGGATGCCCCGGGATACGGTTCGACCGGGTGGTTTTGTATCCAACTTAAGGAGTCAATCCATGAAGAAGCTACTGAGCCTGTTTGCCGCGTGCGGTGTGGTGCTGATGTTTGCCAGTGGCCCTGTGCTGGCGCAGGACCATGACCATGACCACAATCATGGGCACGACCGGGATCGGAACGGGCAGAGCCATGACCATAGCGATCGTGGTCAGCACGACGGTCGTTATGATCACGATCGTGGCCATGACCGTGAGCGTAACCGCGATTATCGCGGCCAGCGACAAGTCCGTTACACCAACTGGCACGATCGAGGCCGCCATGAGGGCTGGTACCACCGTGGCGGCTATCTTCCGGTGGAGTACCGCACCCGCTACGTAGTGACCGACTGGCGCCGCGACCGTCTGCGTGCGCCACCGCGTGGCTACCACTGGGTGCGCAGCGACAACGGCGATTTCCTGCTGGTGGCGATCACCACCGGCATCATCACGGACCTGATCCTCAGCCACTGAGCAGGCCGCACCGGCGCAGGGCCCCGTCATCATGCTGGCGGGGCCCCTGGTTTTGGCAGCGCCTGCCTCGATCAGTGTAGGAGCGCATGCACGCTGGCGCCGTCCCGCAATTTCTCGAATGGAATGATCGCGGCGGGATGGGTTGGTGGAATCTGCAACTCCTTCTGCCATACCCCCACGTCCCACCATTGCCCCAGCTTGTAGCCGCATTTTTGCCATACGCCCGCGGCGCTGAAACCCAGCGCCTCGTGCATCGCCACGCTGACCGTGCCGGGCAGGGTGATTACGCCGACAGCCTGGGTGATGCCCTGCAACCGCAGCACCTCCAGCAGCACGCCATACAGCCGCCGTGCAATACCGCGGCGGTACGCATCGGCGCGTACGTAGATCGAGGTTTCGGCGATCCAGTCATAGGCGGCGCGTTCGCGGAAGCGGCCGGCGTAGGCGTAGGCCAGTACTTCACCGGCTTCTTTCCAGACCAGCCAGGGATAGTGCTGCAGGCGGCTGCGGATGCGTTCGCGCATCACATCCACGCCGGGCAGGACCGTCTCGAAGGTCGCCACGCCGCCGCTGACGGAGGGTGCGTAGATCGCGTGGATGGCAGCGGCGTCGTCGTCGTGGGCGGTTCGGATCATCGGTGGGCGGCCTTCAGCATTTCTCGTATTTCCAGTGGCGTTTCCTGCCTTCGGCCAGCCATTCCAGCGTGGTGGCGGTGCGTTGCAGGGGGGTGGCGTTGGTTTTCGCCTTGTTGATCCAGGACTTCGGGGCCGGTCTGGTGGATCAGCGCGCGCAGGTGTTGCAGGATCGGCCGGGCAAAGTCGGCGGGCCTGGCGCTGTAGGCGCCGCCGCGGGGATCGTGGTCGGGCACGGATGGCCTCACAGGTCGCGGATGAAGTAGCGGTCGCAGCCGTCATGGCCGGTGCCGCCCATGGCGTTGCCCAGGGCGGTGAAGCCGCTGCGCTTGTAGAGAGTTTGCGCCGCGTCCATGCCGGTCAGTGTTTCCAGGTAGCAGCGCCTGAAGCCGTGCTCGCGGGCGGCATCCAGGCAACGCTGCATCATCGCCGCACCTGCACCGATGCCCCGCGCGGCAGGCAGGAAATACATCTTGCGCAACTCGCAGATGTCCACGTCGCCGCCTTCCAGCGGAGCGATCCCGCCGCCACCCATGAGCACACCCGCGCGCTCGACCACGAAGTAGTTGTGGCGCGGCTGCGCATAAGCCTCGTACATCGTGTCCACCTCGGCATCGTGGATCGCGAATCCGGGGCCGTCCGCACCGAATTCGGGCATGACAGTACGGATGATCGTGGTCATCGTCGCGTCGTCGGAGGGATCGATCGGGCGGATCAGGAAGGCAGGCGGCATGGAATGGGCAGACATCGACGCGGCGGAACGGCTGATTATTCCATCCTGAGCCGCGCGCGTCAGTGACTTTCGGCAGGTTGCTGCCGGTGAGGCAGGAAATCCGGTCAGCTCGCCGTGCGTGCGCAGGTGACCCGGCTGGCGGTTTCCTTGTGCAACTGCGCCGCCAGCCAGGCGCCGGTGGCGATGAGCAGGTCCAGGTCCACGCCGGTTTCCATGCCCATACCGTGCAGCATGTAGGCCACGTCCTCGCTGGCGACATTGCCGGTGGCACCCTTGGCATACGGGCAGCCGCCGGTACCGGAGACGGCGCTGTCGATCACCCGCACACCTTCTTCCAGGCAGGCGAGGATATTCGCCAGCGCCTGGCCATAGGTGTCGTGGAAATGCACCGCCAGTGCGGCGATCGGTACTTCCTGCGCCACCGCATGCAGCATCGCGCGCGCCTTCGCCGGGGTGCCCACGCCGATGGTGTCGCCCAGCGACACCTCATAGCATCCGAGCTCGTGCAGACGCCTGGCAACGCGCACCACGTCGCTGAGCGACACCTCGCCCTGGTACGGGCAACCCAGCACGGTCGAGACATAGCCACGCACCCGCACGCCATCGGTCCTGGCCTGCTCCATCACCGGGACGAAGCGCTCGATCGACGCGTCGATCGACGCGTTGATATTCTTGCGGTTGAACGCTTCGGAGGCGGCGCTGAACACGGCGATGTCGGCGGCGCCGACTGCGCGTGCGCGCTGGTACCCTTGCAGGTTCGGCACCAGCACCGGGTAGCTCACGCCCGCCAGCTTGCGAATGCCGCGGAACACTTCGGCCGCATCGGCCAGCTGCGGCACCCACTGCGGGCTGACGAAGCTGGTCGCCTCGATCGTCCTGAGGCCAGTAGCGGAGAGCCGATCGATCAGCGCGATCTTCACCTCGGCCGGCAGCAGCGTCTTCTCGTTCTGCAAGCCGTCGCGGGCGCCGACTTCGACGATGCGGACGTAGTTGGAAGAATTCATGCGCGAGCTCCGATGACGAGATGATGTGGCGATGATCACTGCCCGCCCTACGTGCGCGGGGATTATTCGGCGAAGCGGACCAGTACCGCATCGGCTTCGACAAACTCGCCTTGTGTGGCGCTGATGCTTTCGATGGTGCCGGCGCGAGGCGCCTTCAAGGCCAGCTCCATCTTCATCGCTTCCATCACCAGCAGTTCCTGGCCTTGCTCGACGTTGTCGCCGGGCGTGGCCTTGACCAGCACGATGCGTCCGGGCATCGGTGCGATCAGCTGGTTGCCGCCGACGGTAGCGGTCAACTCCCACGCGAACGCCGCGGCGCGGGCGAAACTGTAGCGCTGGCCATCGGCGTCGTGCAGCAACACGTGGGCGGCGTCGGTTCGCAGCGGTACGCGGCGCGCTTCGCCGTCAAAGCGCGCGCTCAGGCTGTCGTCGTGCAGGCGCGCGCCGGCGACTTCGCAATCGACTTCGCCGTGGCGCAGCAGGTAGTTGGCGGTGTTGCCGCGCGCCTCGATCTCGAAGCGTTGTTCGCGCCAGGTCAGCGCCACGATGCGCTTGCCGGGGTGACCGATGCGCCAGGCATCGGCACGCGCCCACGGCGAGCAGGGATCGGATGGGGCGCTGGCGACGCGTGATTCGTCGTGCACCAGTGCGGCGGTGGCGGCGGCAAACAGCACGCCGTCGGTCGGCTGCGCCTCGCCGACCAGGAATTCATCGAGGTGCCGGTCCAGGTAGCTCGTGTCGATGCGGCCTTCGACGACCGCCGGATGCCGCGCCAGCCGTTCGAGGAAACCGATGTTCGATTTCGGCCCGACGATCTCGCTGGCGGCGAGCGCCTCGCGCAAGCGCTGCAGTGCCTGCACCCGGTGCACATCCCACACGATAAGCTTGGCGATCATCGGGTCGTAGAAGATCGTGACGGTGTCACCCTCGACCACACCGCCGTCGAGGCGTACATGTGCTGAGGGCGGCGGCAGGCGCAGTGTCCGCAGCTTGCCGGAGCCGGGCAGGAAGTTCTGATCCGGATCTTCCGCATACAGGCGCACTTCGATCGCGTGGCCATGAGCCTGTACCTGATCCTGACGCAGCGGCAATGGTTCGCCGGCGGCGATGCGCAGCTGCCACTCGACCAGGTCCAGCCCCAGGGTCATCTCGGTAACCGGATGCTCGACCTGCAGGCGCGTATTCATCTCCATGAAGAAGAACTCGCCATCCTGCGCCACGATAAACTCGATGGTGCCGGCGCCCACGTAATCGACTGCCCTGGCGGCGGCCACCGCCGCCGCGCCCATGCTCTTGCGACGGGCAGCGTCGAGGAACGGCGAAGGGGTTTCCTCCAGCACTTTCTGGTAGCGGCGCTGCGAGGAGCACTCGCGCTCGTTGAGATGGATCACGTGGCCCTGGGTGTCGCCGAAAATCTGGAACTCGATGTGACGGGGGTGCTCGACGTAGCGCTCCAGGATCATCCGCGCGTCGCCGAAGGAGCTGGTAGCCTCGCGTTGGGCCGACGCCAGTGCCTGCGCAAACTCGTCGGCGCCGCGCACGATGCGCATGCCCTTGCCGCCGCCGCCGGCGGCCGGCTTGAGCATCAGCGGAAAGCCGGTCTTGCCGGCCTGTTCGGCGAGCAAGGCGGCATCCTGGTTCTCGCCGTGATAGCCCGGCACCAGTGGCACGGCATGCTTTTGCATCAGCGCCTTGGCCTCGGCCTTGGAACCCATCGCCTCGATGCTTTCCGGCTTCGGCCCGATGAACGTGATGCCGGCGTCGGTGCAGGCGCGCGCGAAGCCGGTGTTCTCGGACAGGAAGCCGTAACCAGGATGGATCGCCTGGGCACCGGTTTTCTTCGCTACTGCCAGGATGGCGTCGCCACGCAGGTAGGAATCGGCCGGGCGCGGGCCGCCGATCGGCCACGCCTCGTCGGCCAGTCGCACGTGTTGTGCGTCGCGATCGGCCTCGGAGTACACCGCGATGGTGTGGATGCCGAGCCGGCGGCAGGTGCGGATCACGCGACAGGCAATCTCGCCACGGTTGGCTATCAGTACACGTTTGAACATGGCAATCCTTGAAACCGTTTGTACCGATACGTATCGGCTAAACCCAGCAGATCGGGCTGCACGCCCATGTCATTCGCCGCCGCCGACCCAGGCCGGCGCGCGTTTGTCGAGGAAGGCGGTCAGGCCATGCTGGCCTTCCGGTGACACGCGCAGGCGGGCGATCAGCGCGGCGTTGGCGATGTCGATGCGCTCGGCCTGTTCGGCGTCGCTGCCGCCGATGCGCAGCGCCAGTTGCTTCGCTTCGCGCTGGGCCAGCGGGCCGGCCTTGCGCAGCAGATGCAACTGGCGCTCGATCGCTTCGTCCAGCGCGCTGGCAGGTACGGCGGCATGCAGCAAGCCGATCCGTGCGGCGGTGGCGGCATCGAACACTTCGCCGCTGATGAACAGCCGGCGCGCCTCGCGCAGGCCGATCGCGGCGACGACGTAGGGCGAGATCACCGCCGGCACCAGGCCGAGCTTCACTTCAGACAGCGCGAACTTGGCCGTGTCGACACCAAAGGCGATGTCGCAGCACGCGACCAGGCCCACGCCACCACCGTAGGCCGCGCCGTTGACCCGCGCAATGGTGGGCTTGGACAGGAACTGCAGCGTGCGCATGAGTCGGGCCAGGCGCAGTGAATCGTCGCGGTTTTCCTGCTCGCTGGCGCCGGCCATGCCGCGCATCCAGTTCAGATCGGCGCCGGCCGAGAAGCAACTGCCGTTGCCCGAGAGCACCACGGCGCGCACCTCCGGGTCGGCGTCGGCCTGCTGCAAAGCCGCGGTGAGGGCCGCGATCAAGCTGTCATCGAACGCGTTATGGATCTGCGGCCGGTTCAGCGTGAGCCAGGCGACTGCGCCGCGGCGTTCATCGAGGATCGAGTCGGTCATCTGTCGCCTCCGCAAAAGCACTATCATAAGCGTTAGGAGCCTGTCGGACTTATGGAATCGGCTGCAAATCCGCCTGCACGGTCCATATTTCCGCCGCTTCTTGGCTGATAGAACCACTATCGGCCGGCGAATCATCGAAAATCTGTCCTCGCGCAGTCGCATTTTCGCTTTCGATTCCATAAGTCCGGCAGGCTCCTAGCGGGTTCGTGGGTTCTTGCGTGATGCAGGTGGCCGGGTAAAGGGCTACAATGCGAACAGTTCTTGTTTGAGTAGCGCCCGTGCGTCTGTCCGAACTGCCCAGAGGGGCCCCTGCCGTGGTCGAAGGCGTGCACGATGTGCAGGCGGCCGATCCGATCGCGCAACGCCTGCGCGACCTGGGCTTCGTCGAGGGCGAGCCGGTGCGTGTGGTGGCGACAGGCCCGATGGGCGGCGACCCGATCCTGATCCAGATCGGCTTCACCCGCTTCGCCTTGCGCCGCGCCGAGGCGGCGCGGGTGAGCGTGTGTGTCGAGGTAGTGGCATGAGTGCGTCGACCCTGCGCATCGCCCTGGTCGGCAACCCCAATTGCGGCAAGACCGCGCTGTTTAACCAGCTCACCGGCGGTCGGCAGAAGGTGGCGAACTACGCTGGTGTCACGGTGGAGCGCAAGGAGGGCCGCTTCACCGCGCCTTCGGGCCGCGTGCTGCAGATCCTCGACCTGCCGGGTACCTACAGCCTCGAAGCGTCCAGCCTGGACGAACAGATCACGCGTGATGTGTGTGCCGGAAATTTCCCCGGCGAAGCGATGCCGGACCTGATCGTCTGCGTGGCCGACGCCACCAACCTGCGCCTGCACCTGCGCTTCGTGCTGGAGGTCAAGCGCCTCGGCCGGCCGGTGGTGCTGGCGCTGAACATGATGGACACCGCGCGTCAGCGCGGCATCGTCATCGACGTGCTCGAGTTGCAGCGGCGGCTCGGTTTGCCGGTGGTGGAAACGGTGGCGGTGAAGCGCGGCGGTGCGCGCGGCCTGATCGAGCGCGTGGATGGCGAGGTGCCGACGCCGGCGTCGGTGCAAGCGCTGGATGCGGCCAGCCACGCCGACTTGCACGCGCAGGTACGCGAACTGCTTGCCGCCACCGTGAGCATGCCGCGCACCACCGCGGCGCTGGATGACGCGCTGGACCGCTGGGCGCTGCATCCGGTGTTCGGCCTGGCGATTCTTGCCGTGGTGATGTTCCTGGTGTTCCAGGCGGTGTATGCCGCCGGCAAGCCGATGACCGACCTGATCGGCGACGGCTTCGGCTGGCTGGGCGAGCAAGTCGCCGTGATGCTGCCGGCCGGGCCGCTGCACAGCCTGGTTGTCGATGGACTGTTCGGTGGCCTGGGCGCGGTGTTCGGCTTCCTGCCGGTGATCCTGGTGCTGTTCCTGTTCATCCTGACCCTGGAGGAATCGGGCTACCTGCCGCGCGCGGCCTTCCTGCTGGACCGGTTGATGCTGTCGGTGGGCCTGACCGGGCGTTCGTTCATTCCGCTGTTGTCGAGCTTTGCCTGCGCGATCCCCGGCATCATGGGTACGCGCAGCATCCAGGATCCGCGCGATCGCCTGACCACCATCCTGATCGCACCGCTGATGACCTGCTCCGCGCGCTTGCCGGTATATGCCTTGCTGATCGGCGCGTTCATTCCTACGCGCAAGGTGTTCGGCTTGTTCAATCTGCAGGGCGTGGTGCTGTTCTCGCTGTACCTGGCGGGCATCCTCGGTGCGATGGCGGTGGGCTGGGTGATGAAGCACATCCGTCGCGACAAGAGCGAGCATGCGCTGTTGATGGAGCTGCCGTCGTATCGGCTGCCGAAGGTGCGCGATATCGCGATTGGCCTGTACGAGCGCGGTGCGATTTTCATGAAGCGGCTGACCGGGGTGATCCTTGGACTGACCGTGCTGATGTGGTTCATCTCTACCTTCCCGTCGCCGCCGGCTGGCGCGAGCGGCCCGGCGATCAACTACAGCTTCGCCGGTTACATCGGCCGCGGCCTGCAATACATCTTCGGGCCAATCGGCTTCAACTGGCAGATCAGCCTGGCGCTGATCCCGGCGTTCGCTGCACGCGAGACGGCGGTGGCCGCGCTGGCAACGGTGTACCTGGTCGGCGGGCAGGCGACCGGTGGGCTCGGGCATGCACTGGCCGGGCAGATCTCGCTGGCCAGCGCGCTGTCGCTGCTGGTGTGGTTCGCCTATGCGCCGCAGTGCATGTCCACGCTGGCGGTGATCCGTCGCGAAACCCACTCGTGGCGCAATGTGGCGATCTCGTTCGGCTACATGTTCGCGATGGCCTATGCGGCGTCGTTCATCGTCTATCAGATAGCGAGGGCCATGACGTGAGTACGGGCTTGCTGGTGCAATACGTGATCGTCGGGCTGATCGTGCTGGCCAGCGTGTTGATCGTGTTGCGCAAGCTGGCGCCCAAGCTCACCAACCGCTGGTTCGCCGCCGCCTCGATCCATTTCAGCCGACCCGGACGCCCGGCCTGGGTGCGCGCGTTCGGGCGACGCCTGCAACCGAAGGAGGCCAGCGGCAATTGCAGCGACGGTTGCAGCACCTGCGGCGCCTGCGGGCCGAAGCCGTCGGCGAAGGCCAAGGTCGAGCCGATGCCACTGGAATTCCGTCCGCGGCAGTGACGTCGGGCGGGCACTGCCTGCCGACGGGATGTGCAAGGGCGGCAGGCGGGGCGCACTCTATGGCATGACGAGCCCGTTCCGAGGTTACACATAATGAGGTCAGGCACGGACACGAAAAAGCCGGCTTGCGCCGGCTTTTTGTTTCAACCCGGAGTGTGCGACCGGCTTATGCCAGTTCGTGGATCTTCGCGTTGAGGCGGCTCTTGTGGCGGGCAGCCTTGTTCTTGTGGATCAGGCCGCGGGCGGCGTAGCGGTCCATCACCGGCTGCGCGACGGTGAACGCGGCAACGGCCGCTGCCTTGTCCTTGGCCTCAATGGCCTTGACGACCTTTTTCAGGGCGGTGCGGACCATGGAACGTGCGCTGATGTTGCGCAGGCGGCGCTGTTCGGACTGGCGCGCGCGCTTCTTCGCGGACTTGATGTTGGCCAAGGTAGAACTCCGGAATGCAGTGGTGTGGTTGGAAAAAGACGCCAATTATGCGGTCGATTCGCTGCCGCGTCAATCATTCAGCGGGTGATCAACGGCGCTTCCATGGCAGATGCTGGGTGGCGGCAACCGCGCCGTCCGCATTCTGCCACAGCGCGGGCTGTCCCCTGGCCGGCAGCCGCTGTCAAACTATGCCCCGTCCTCGATCAGCGGCCGCCAAGGTAACCAGTCCCCGATGAAGTCTCCCAGCATGTTTCGCGGGCTGCTCTCGTTCAGCAGCATGACGATGGTTTCGCGCGTGCTGGGGCTGGTTCGCGACATGTCGATCAACATCGTGTTCGGCGCTACCGGTGCCACCGATGCGTTCTGGGTGGCGTTTCGCATCCCCAACTTCATGCGCAGGCTGTTTGCCGAGGGGTCGTTCACCACCGCGTTCGTGCCGGTGTTCACCGAGGTCAAGCAAACCGGCACGCACGAAGATCTGCAGCGGCTGATGTCGCGCGTTGCGGGCACCCTCGGTGCGGTGCTGCTGGTGGTCACCGCGCTGGGGCTGATCTTTGCGCCGCAGCTGGCCACCGTGTTCGAGCCTGGCGCACTGGATCAACCGCACAAGTTCGACCTCACGATCGACTTGCTGCGGTTGACCTTCCCGTTCCTGCTGTTCGTCTCGCTGACTGCGCTGGCGTCTGGTGCGCTGAACAGCTTCCATCGCTTTGCGCTGCCGGCGCTGGCGCCGGTGATCCTCAACCTGTGCATGATTGCCGGTGCGTTGTGGCTGGCGCCGCGGCTGCAGGTTCCGATCATGGCGATGGGTTGGGCCGTGCTGCTGGCGGGCGTGCTGCAACTGGCGTTCCTGCTGCCGGCCTTGCACCGGATCGGGCTGCTGGTATGGCCGCGCTGGGGCTGGCGGCAGCCGCAGGTGCGCCGCATCCTGCGACTGATGGTGCCGACCTTGTTCGGTTCGTCGGTGATGCAGGTCAACCTGCTGCTCGATACCGTGATCCTGTCGTTGCTGGTGACCGGCTCGCAAAGCTGGTTCTCGCTGTCGACGCGCTTCCTCGAATTGCCGCTGGGCGTATTCGGGGTGGCGTTGGGCACGGTGATCCTGCCGTCGCTGTCGCGCCATCATGTGGGCACGGATCATGCGGGCTTTTCGCGGGCCCTGGATTGGGGCTTGCGCATCACCTGGCTGATCGCGCTGCCAGCGATGCTGGCGTTGCTGCTGCTGGCCGGGCCGATCGTGGCCACGTTGTTCCAGCATGGGCGCTTCAGCGCGTTCGACACGCATATGTCGACGTTGTCGATCCTCGCGCTGTGCTGCGGTCTGCCCGCGTATGCGCTGGTCAAGGTGTTGCTGCCGGCGTTCTATGCGCGGCAGGACACCAGGACGCCGGTGCGCGCGGGCGTGATCGCGATGGTTGCCAGCATGGCATTCAACGGAGTGTTCATCGTGCTGTTGTTTGAGCTGTGGGCGCCGCCTGCGCTGCAGCAGCAGGGTTGGCTGGAGGGCATGGCCCAGGTGCCGGGCCTGCACCTGGGGCTGGCGATCGCCAGCGCATTGTCCAGCTATGTCAATTTTCTGCTGCTTTGGTACTGGCTGAAACGCGCTGGGGTTTATCAGCGCCAGCCGGGCTGGGCACGACTTTGGTTGCAGCTGATGCTGGCCTGCAGCGTGATGGTCCTGGTGCTGGTTGCCGGTCGCTGGTGGTGGCCGCACTGGTCGGGGATGCCGATCGTCACCCGGGTCTGGCGTCTGGCGGTGCTGGTGCTGGCCGGTGGCCTGAGTTACGTCACCGCGTTGTTTGCCAGCGGCCTGCGGCTGCGCGATCTGCGCGGCAATTGATGGCGGTGCAAGCTGACTTGGGCCGGCCGCTTGCCCGTTATACTTGCGTGATGATGAGACTTTCCAGGGATGTCGCCGGCCCCTGCCTGGCGCCGCGCGGCAGCGTGATCGCGGTCGGCGCGTTCGATGGCCTGCATCGCGGCCACCAGGCCTTGCTGGCACAGGTGGGTGAGCGTGCGCAGGCGCTGCAGTGCAGCCCGATCGTGGTGAGTTTCGAGCCGTTGCCGCGTGCATTCTTCTCGCCCCAGCCGCTGCCGCGCCTGTCCAGCGTGCGCGACAAGCTGCGCGGCTTTGCCGCCGCCGGCATGGAACACGCGCTGCTGCTGCGCTTCAACCGGGCGTTGACCCTGATGTCCGCCGAAGACTTCGTGCGGCGTGTGCTGGTGCAGCGGCTGGCGGCGCGGGAGGTCTGGGTTGGCGGCGATTTCCGCTTCGGCCACAAGCGCGCCGGTGACGTGGCGCTGCTGCGGCGGATGGGCGCGGAGCTGGGCTTCAATGCCTGCACGATGCCGGAGATCCAGTTGCAAGGTGCGCGCGTGTCCGCCAGCCGTGTGCGCGCACTGCTGACCACGGGCGAGTTTGCCGGAGCCACGCCGCTACTCGGGCGGCCCTTCGTGATCGATGGCAAGGTGCAGTTCGGCAACCAGCTCGGCCGCACGCTGGGCTATCCCACGGCAAATATCCATTTGCACAAGCGGGTCAGCCCGGTGCAGGGAATCTTTGCGGTGCGCGTGGGGCTGGGCGAAAGCGCATGCAGCTGGCCTGGTGTGGCCAGCCTGGGCGTGCGCCCGACCGTGAACCAGGTGAGCCAGCCGCTGCTGGAAGTCCACCTGTTCGATTTCCAGGGCGACCTGTACGGTCAGCGTATGGCGGTGGAATTCGTGGCCAAGCTGCGCGACGAACAGAAATTCGTCGGGCTGGAGCAGCTGAAGGCGCAGATGGCGCTGGATGCGGGCATGGCGCGCGAGGTGCTGGGCATGAATCCGCGGCTGACCGACGCGTAGCGCATTGACTCCACGATAGCGCGGTTATTATGATATACGTCGCTCAATGTATATCCATGCAAAGGTGTGCCATGCAGGTTTCCAAGTGGGGCAACAGCCTGGCCATCCGCTTGCCCGCAGCGGTGGTCGAGGCGCTGGAGCTGCGCGAGGGCGACGACGTCGAGGTGCGCGTGGCCGGTGCCCGTGAGTTTGCGCTGAAAAGGACGCGTGGTACGCAGGAGTGGCTGGAACGACTGCGCAAGTTCCGTGGTCGTCTGCCTGCCGGTTTCGTGTTCGAGCGCGATGCCACGCATGAGCGCTAGGGCGTTCATCGACAGCAACATCGTGCTCTATCTGCTGTCGGCAGACGTCACCAAGGCTGATCGTGCCGAAGCGGTGATTGCCGCTGGCGGCGTCGTCAGCGTGCAGGTGTTGAACGAGGTGACCAATGTGGCACGGCGCAAGCTCCGCATGGCCTGGGCCGAAACGGATGAGCTGATCGCCGGGTTGCGCTCGGCCTGTGCGGTCGAGCCGTTGACGCTCCAGACTCACGATACCGGTCGGCGTCTGGCCGCGCGTTATGGTTTGTCGGTCTATGCCGCGATGATTGCATCGGCCGCCCTGCTGGCCGGTTGCGACCGCCTTTTTTCCGAAGATATGCAGCACGGTCTGTTGCTCGATCGGCAACTTCGCGTGTGCAACCCATTCATTGCCCCGTCCTGATCGGCTATTTTGTGCTGCTTTCCCGTCATGACGCCTCGTACGGTCAGAGCGACCGACGCTGCCGCCCACATATCGCCTGAAGACCACCTCACTGATGACCCACGACTACAAGAGTACGATCAACCTGCCGCAGACGGCATTCCCGATGCGCGGCGACTTGCCGAAGCGCGAGCCGGCGTGGCTGGCCGAATGGGAGCGGCTGGATCGTTACGCACAGATCCAGCGCAAAACCGCCGGACGCGACAAGGTGTTCGTATTGCATGACGGCCCGCCGTACGCCAATGGCGCGATCCATATCGGCCATGCGGTCAACAAGATCCTCAAGGACGTCACGGTCAAGTCGAAGCTGTTGTCGGGTTATCGCGCACCGTACGTGCCGGGCTGGGATTGTCACGGTCTGCCGATCGAGATCGCGGTGGAGAAGAAATTCGGTAAGCCGGGCGACAGGCTCGATGCCGCGCAGTTCCGCCAGAAGTGCCGCGAATATGCCGTCGAACAGGTCGACATCCAGCGCAACGGCTTCAAGCGTCTGGGCGTGCTCGGCGACTGGCAGAAGCCATATCGCACCATGGATTTCAGCTACGAGGCCGACATGCTGCGTGCGCTGGCGCGGGTCGTGGCCAATGGTCATGTGATGCGTGGCGCCAAGCCGGTGTACTGGTGCTTCGATTGTGCGTCTGCACTGGCGGAGGCGGAGATCGAATACGGCAACAAGGTCTCGCCGGCGGTCGACGTGGCCTATGACGCCGTCGACGCCAGGGCGCTGGCCGCGAAGTTCGGCGTGGATGCGGGCGATGCCATCGTCGCGATACCGATCTGGACCACCACGCCATGGACCCTGCCGGAAAGCCAGGCGGTGGCGCTGGGACCGGATCTGGAATACGCGCTGATCGAAGGCCCGGCGCGCGACGGTCGGCGCGTGCTGCTGGTGGTGGCTGCTGCGCTGGTGGAGCCGGTGCGCGCACGCTACTCCCTTCTCCCGCCAGCGGGGGGCGCAATTGATTCCCTTCCCCCGCAAGCGGGGGAAGGTGCCCAACGGGCGGATGGGGGCGCCCCGGTCCTGGGTCATGCCCTCGGCCAGACGCTGGAACACACCCGCCTGCGCCACCCCTTCTACGAGCGCGAAGTACCCGTAATCCTGGGCGACCACGTTTCTGCCGAAGACGGCACCGGCGCGGTGCACACCGCTCCCGACCACGGCATCGAGGACTTCGTGGTGGGCAACCAGTACGGCATCGGCTTACTCAACTATGTCGGCCCGCGCGGTGCCTATCGCGCCGATACGCCCGCTGCCGCTGGCACCGAGCTCGGCAACATGCACATCTGGAAGGCCAACGAGGTGTTGGTGCAAGTGCTGCGCGAGCGCGGCGTGTTGCTGGCCTTCGCGAAGATCGAACACAGCTATCCGAACTGCTGGCGCCACAAGACGCCGGTGATCTACCGCACCACGCCGCAATGGTTCATCTCGATGGAGCAGGCCGACCTGCGCAAGACGGCGCTGGCCTCGATCAAGAATGTACGTTGGGTGCCAGGCTGGGGCGAGGAACGCATCGCTGGCATGGTCGCCGACCGCCCCGACTGGTGCATCTCGCGCCAGCGTACCTGGGGTGTGCCGATCGCGCTGTTCGTGCACAGGACCACGCAGGAGCCGCATCCCGATTCGGTCGCGCTGCTTGAGCAGGTGGCGAAGAGAGTGGAGCAGGGCGGCATCGACGCCTGGTTCACGCTGGATCCGGCCGAGTTGCTGGGCGACCAGGCTGACGCTTACGAGAAAGTCACCGACGTGCTGGACGTTTGGTTCGATTCGGGCGTAACGCATTACGCGGTGATCGGCCAGCGCCCGGAGCTGCAGCGGGGCAATGCGTCGGCGTACAAGGTGATGTACCTGGAAGGCTCCGACCAGCATCGCGGCTGGTTCCAGTCCTCGTTGCTTACCTCGGCCGCGATTTTTGGCCGGGCACCGTATGACGACGTGCTCACCCACGGCTTCGCGGTGGATGCGCACGGGCGCAAGATGTCCAAGTCGCTGGGCAACGTGGTGGCGCCGCAGAAGGTGATGGACACGCTCGGCGCCGACGTGCTGCGACTGTGGGTGGCCTCGGCGGACTACCGCAACGAGATGACCGTCTCCGACGAGATTCTCAAGCGAGTCTCCGACACCTATCGGCGCATCCGCAACACCGCAAAGTTCCTGCTCGGCAACCTGGACGGTTTCGATCCGGCTACGCACCTGTTGCGGGTCGAAGACAGCTTGTTGCTCGATCAGTGGGCGGTGCAACAGGCGTACGACGTGCAGCAGGCGGTCGTGGCAGCCTACGAACGTTATGACTTCCCGGAAGTGGTGGCGCGCATCCAGAACTTCTGCACCAACGAGATGGGCGCCTTGTACCTGGATATCACCAAGGACCGGCTCTACACCATGCCGGCCGACAGCCATGGCCGGTGCAGCGCGCAAAGTGCGATGTACCGCATCGCCGAGGCGCTGGTGCGCTGGCTGGCCCCGGTGCTGAGCTTCACCGCCGAGGAAATCTGGCAGGCGATGCCGGGCGAACGCGGCGACAGCGTGCTGTTCGAGACCTGGTACGACGGCCTGGTTGCGTGCCAGGGTCTGCCCGAGCAGCGCCGCTACTGGGCCGACTTGCTGGCCATTCGCGATACCGCCTCGCGCGTGCTTGAGGGCATGCGCAAGGCCGGGCAGATCGGTGCGGCGCTGGAGGCCAAGCTGGTCATCCGTGCCGATGCCGCGTTGCAGGCACGTTATGCCGAAAGCGCCGACGAACTGCGCTTCTTCTTCATCACCTCTGAGCTGGAGGTGGCGCCACTGACGCCGCGTCCTGATGATGCAGCCAGGGTTGAGCTGGGGGGCGCCGAGGCCTGGGTCTGCGCCAGTGTCAGCGAAGCTGCCAAATGCGTGCGTTGCTGGCATCGACGTGATGATGTCGGCAGCCACGCTGAGCATCCCGAGCTGTGCGCTCGCTGCGTCGGCAATGTCGAGGGGCCCGGCGAAGATCGTCGCTGGTTCTGATTTGAAGAGCGACCCCCATCCGGCCTGTCGGCCACCTTCCCCCGCTCACGGGGGAAGGGAATTCACCCAAGCTTGCCGTGTATGCCTTCCCCCGCCTGCGGGGGAAGGTGCCCGCAGGGCGGATGGGGGGCACGCTCCACGGCCCGCAATAACTGACAACCCCGCCCACGAGAACACATCCATGACGTCCAAACTCAACGCGCTCACCTGGCTATGGCTCTCCGTCGTCGTCATCGCGCTCGACCAGCTCAGCAAGTGGTGGGCAGTGCACGCGCTGCAACCGATGGGCGTGCCGCATCCGGTCATTCCCGGTTTCCTGAACTGGACGCTGACGTTCAACGTCGGCGCTGCGTTCAGTTTCCTGGCCGGTGGCTCCGGTTGGCAGCGCTGGTTCTTCGTCGTGCTCGCGGTACTGATCAGCGCGGTGCTGGTGGTGTGGCTGGGCCGCACGCCGCGGCGCGATTGGCGCACGGCGCTGCCGTTGGCCCTCATCATCGGTGGTGCCCTCGGCAACCTGATCGATCGTCTGCATGCCGCGCAGGTCACGGACTTCATCCAGGTGTACTTTCGCCAGTGGAGCTACCCGGTGTTCAACCTCGCCGATTGCGGCATCACGGTGGGCGCCGTGATGCTGATCGCGTTCGGGCTGTTCGCAGGCAAACCCGGCGACCACGTGCGATAATCACTGCCCTTGTAATCACTGCCTTTTGTAGGAGCCCGCTAGCGGGCTCCTACGGAAATCCCGAAGTCGAGGCCGTCTTGGACATCCTGCTTGCCAACCCCCGCGGTTTCTGTGCCGGCGTCGATCGCGCCATCGCGATCGTCGAGCGTGCGCTGGAATCCTACGGCGCGCCGATCTACGTGCGCCATGAAGTGGTGCACAACCGCTACGTGGTCGACAAGCTGCGCGCCGACGGTGCGGTGTTCGTCGAGGAACTGCACGAGGTGCCGGATGGCGCCACGGTGATCTTCAGCGCGCACGGCGTGTCGCAGGCGGTGCGCGAAGAAGCCGGGCAGCGGCAGCTGAAAGTATTCGACGCCACCTGCCCGTTGGTGACCAAGGTGCACATGGAAGTGGCGCGGCTGGGCCGGATCGGGCGCAGCGTGGTACTGATCGGCCACGCCGGCCACCCGGAGGTCGAGGGCACCATGGGGCAGTGGAATCCAGCCAACCCGGGCGAGATCCTATTGGTCGAGTCGTTGGAGTCGGTTGTGCAGCTTGCTCCGAAGTCTCCCGATCGGCTGTCCTATGTCACCCAGACCACGCTGTCGGTGGACGACACCAAGGCGGTCATCGAAGCACTGCGCGCGAAGTTTCCGGGTATCGAAGGGCCGCGCAAGGACGATATCTGCTATGCCACGCAGAACCGCCAGGACGCCGTGCGCCGACTCGCCGATGCGGTCGATCTGATGCTGGTGGTCGGTTCGATAAACAGCTCCAATTCCAACCGCCTGCGCGAACTGGCCGAGAAGCAGGGCGTGCGCTCGTTCCTGATCGACGGCGCCGAACATATCGAGCGCAGCTGGCTTGAGGGGGTCAACCGGATCGGCCTGACTGCCGGTGCATCCGCACCCGACAAGCTGGTGCGCGACGTGATCGCCCGTCTGCAGTCGTGGGGCGCCGGCGAGGTACGCGAACTGGATGGCGAGCCGGAAAACATCACCTTTGCCCTGCCAAAAGAACTGCGGGTGCTTGGCGTAGCCGGTTCGGCGAGTTTCTGAAGCGAAGCAAGTGAGCTTGCGCCACCGCGGCACGCACCGTAGAATCCTCGGCTCTTTGCCGGAATAGCTCAGTTGGTAGAGCGGCGCATTCGTAATGCGTAGGTCGGAGGTTCGACTCCTCTTTCCGGCACCACGACATGAATCCAGTGTCACGCAGCCTTGCCCGGATTCGACCCGAAACGCATGCGCCGCAACGCGTGCGGGCGTTTCTCCCGGCAGGATTGCCCGAATTCGCAACGGCTCGCTCGGGTGTACTCGCGGAATCTCCCCATGTCGTGCCTGGCATAGCGGACATGCCGAGATCCAGGACAAAGCGGCAGAGGCAGGTCTCGAGAACTCCGATACGTTCAGGGCGCAGCAGGAGGCCGCGGCGCGAACCGTCACCGCCTACAGCGCGAATCGCTCCCGCAACATCGTGTTGACGCGAGTCTGCCAGCCCGGGCCGGTGGCCCGCAGCACGGCCAGCACTTCCGGGTCAAGGCGAAGCTTCACCGCCTCCTTGGTCACCGCTGCCTTGGGCCGGCCTCGCAGCTTCCCTTGCAGCGACTTTGGCAAGCCGGACACCGGCACGGCGCGCTTGAAATCCGCGCCGGTCCACTCCGGGTTTTCATCATGCGTTGCGTGCTTTTTCATACCGTTTCACCTCGCGATCGTTGGCCTTGCGGAAGCTCACAACCCGGATGCCTCTGGCGGTTTCCACGAACACCAGCGCATGCAGGCGCTGGTCAAGAAATCCGAACCCTCGATATCGGGTCTCGCCGTAGTCGCGGCGGTCGTCTACCGTGAACACCGCCGTCTGGAAGTCGAACCGTGCCACCTCACCGAAGGACGGGCGGCCCGCCGCGATATTGGCGGCATTCTTGGCCGGGTCGTAGCTGATTTCCATGACATTTATTGTACCCCCAATAATTACCCTGTCAACGCTTCTCCACCGACATCCCGCAGGGTGCGCAATGGTCCATGCAGCGCAGTCCGCTGCCGTCTTGGGCGAAACGGCGAAGAGCCGAGACTCAGCCTTCCACCAGCGACCAGGCCACGATCTTGTCGGCACGCATGGGTACGCAAGTCGCATCGCCCAGCGCAAATTCGGTAGGCACCGTCCACGGCCGCTTCTCGAGAAGGAGGCGTTCGCGGTTGCGCGGCAGCCGGTAGAAATCCGGCCCGTGGAAACTGGCGAAAGCTTCGAGCTGGTCGAGTTTGCCGGCTTGTTCGAACGCTTCGGCATACAGCTCGATGGCCGCGTGCGCCGTGTACACGCCGGCGCAGCCGCAGGCGGATTCCTTCGCGTGGCGCGGATGCGGCGCGCTGTCGGTGCCCAGGAAGAAGTGCGGATTGCCGCTGGTGGCGGCTTGCAGCACGGCGGCGCGATGCGTTTCACGTTTCAGGATCGGCAAGCAGTAGTGGTGCGGGTTGAGACCACCCACGAACAAGGCATTGCGATTCAGCAGCAGGTGATGCACCGTGATCGTCGCGGCCAGGTTGGCCGGGCCTGCACTCACGAACTCGACCGCGTCACGCGTGGTGATGTGTTCAAGCACCAGGCGCAAGCCGGGGAAGCGCGCTTGCAGTGGCACCAGGTGGCGCTCGATGAAAACGCGCTCGCGGTCGAAAATGTCGATGCCCGGATCGGTCACCTCGCCATGCAGCAAGAGCGGCAAGTCATGCTGTTCCATCGCTTCCAGCACGCCGTACACGCGGGCGAGGTCGCGCACGCCGTCCTGTGAGTTGGTGGTGGCGCCGGCCGGATAGTACTTGACCGCGAACACCGTGCCGCTGGCCTTGGCGCGCCTGATTTCTTCCGCTGGCGTGGCCTCGGTGAGGTAGAGCGTCATCAACGGCTGGAAGCCTGTGCCGGGCGGCAGGCTGGCCAGAATCCGCCGGCGATAATCTTCGGCCTGCGCCACCGTGGTCACCGGTGGTTTGAGGTTCGGCATCACGATGGCACGGGCAAACCGGCGGGCGGTGTCGGCCACGACCGAGGCGAGCGTAGCGTCATCGCGCAGGTGTACGTGCCAGTCATCGGGGCGGCAGATGTCGAGGCGCGTGGACATCACGGGCGCAGATCCTGGTTGCCGCAGGCCCCTGTGCGATGCGCAGCAAGCGGTGAGATGGCGTGTCGAGGATCGTCCATGCAGAATTCCGGAGGGTAGGTGAAAGCACTTCGCGCTGACGTGCTGATCCGGCATCGCTAGCGGGTCGCGCCGCTGCGTGCGTGTTGCGCCTATTATTCCCCGGTAGCGCTGGCAAAAGCCATCGGACGCACGAAGACCTATTACGTGCGGGAGGCGATCATTGAACACCTCGACGACCTGGAATACCTGTATCTGGCCGAACAGCGCTTGCTCGAAATTCGTGCCGGCCGCGCGACCACGATTCCACTCGCAGACGTGATGAAGAAGTACGACGTGGCGGATTGAGTTTGATCGCGCTGCGGCGCGAGAGCGGGACAAGCCAGGCCATGAATCGGCGAAACGCGTCGCGAAGTTCCTGTTCGAGCGGGTTGCCAAACTTGATAATCCACGCCGTATCGGCGAGGCGTTGAAAGGTTCCGGGCTTGGCGATTTTTGGAAGTATCGAGTCGGCGACTACCGCATCATTGTGGACATTCAGGACGCGGCGCGATGCGTCCGATGAACGTACATGCGAAGCGTGCAGTCGCGGCGTTGAGATCTGCCGCCGTGGCGACGCTCGGCAGGACAATCCGCTCCCTTCCGCCGTTTCGCGCGGTCTCTTGATCAGGTCTCGATGGAATACCGCGGCAACGGCCGGCGGGCAGTGCCCGCCCTACGGCGCGGCGATTGTGGGGCGGGCACTGTTCGCCGGCTCTTCTGCATCAAGGCAAATGCTCCCAAAAGCCATGCGTTGTCGCGCCAATGACCGCGAACAGGACGGTTCCACCAGGTTCCTGGTGTCGACCATCGCCCACGACGATGTGATCTCGATCAGGTTTTCAGCGCCAGATGCGCCGTTGGTCGGGCAATTCCTACCGCTTGTCGGCTGGGGGCTGGTCTTGGGCGGCATGATCGGTACAGTGCACTCAGGGTATCGGGGGAGCAATCCATGCGTTCGAAGTCGCACCAGCGCGGCGTATCGCTGATCGAGGTGCTGATGGCCGTGTTGATCTTCAGCATCGGTCTGATCGGCCTGGCGGGGTTGCTGGTGGTAGCCACTCGCTCCAATCAGGTGGCCTACCTGCGCACCCAGGCGATATTTCTGGCCAACAACATGGCCGAACGCATGAGCGCAAACCCTACCGGGGTGTGGACTGGCGACTACAACGCCGCCTATCCGGTGGCTGCAGCGACGGTTGGCTGCGACAGCGCGCCAGGCTGCAATGCGGCAGAAGTCGCCGTCCATGATCAGCAGATCTGGAGCAGACAACTGCAGACATTCCTGCCACACGCCAGTGCCAGCATCGCGTGCACCGGCGTCGCTTCGGTCACTTACAACCCCATCGGCAAGATGCCGCAGCGGCCACCCTACGGCGGCAATTGTGCGATGAGCCTCCATTGGATTGAACGCGGTGCCGGGGACCAGGCGCACCGCGACGCCGCCACGCAGACATTCGGCTGGAATTTTCAGCCATGACCGTGCTGACCCCGCAACAGCAATCGCAGTCATCACAGTATGGCGTCACCTTGATCGAACTGATGGTGGCGATGGTCCTGGGGCTGCTGGTGGCCGCTGGCATCGTCACGGTATTTTCCTCCACCTCCAGCAGCAACAAGGCACAGGCGCAACTGGCCGGTTTGCAGGAAGAAGGCCGTTTTGCCATCACCCGGCTCGGTACGGATTTGCGCATGGCGAACGGCCTGTATTGCAACAACTCCGGCGGTGCGGCTGCGGTGTCCTCCTCCGGCAGCCTGCTCGATCACATCCGGGCTCCGAAGGTTTATGCGAGGAAGCTGATCGGTGCGGTCGGCGCAGTCAGCGGCGCGTTTGGCGATGTCACCACGGCGTGGGGAGGTGCGTACCCGGCGGCCCCAACCGCGCCGTACTCCATGCCCTCTTTCCTGTTCATGCGCGGCTACGAGTGCACGCTGACGGGCTGCAATCCGCTCGACCCGACGGTTGCGGGCCTGCCAGCGATGGGTACAACCAATGGCGCGCGGGTAAAAGGCGCGGACGTGCTCACCGTGCGTTATGTGAATCCGTCCCGTGGCTGGGCCATCGGTGGCACCGGTAGCAGTCTGGCGACCAGCGGCACTACCGGCACGGTGGCCTCGATCACCTTGAACCCGCAAACGGGCGAGCCGCCATCGACCGATGTCTCCAATGGCGACTTGTTCATGCTGGCCGATTGCTCCAATGCGCAGATATTTCCCGCCACGGCCAGCACCTCGATAATCACGAAAATTACGCCCATCGCGAACGCTACCGATGGCTTCGGCGTCGGTGCGGCCAATCTGCCGACCGCACAACTGGCAGCGTCGGCGCCCATGGTGTTCGACGTCAATACCGACTTCCAGACAGTGACGTATTACCTGAAGCTGGTCAGTGTCAACAACGATGGCAATGCCCCATTCACCGGGGCACTGGTGCGCCGGGTCAACGGCGGCAAGTCAATTGGCGCGCGTGGCGGCAGCGAGGATGAGCTGGTGCGCGGCGTGGAACGTCTGGATTTTCGCTACGGGGTCGAGGACGCGAGCGGCAATACCTCGTTCCTCAGCGCGGCGGACGTCGACAGCTCAACCAATTGCCCGCCGCAGGAGACCGACTCACTGACCACTGCGGGCTGTCTCTGGCGCGCGGTCAAGAGTATCGAAGTCAGTATCCTGATGGATGGCCAGGTGCCGCTGTACACGCTGTCCGGCAACGACTTGCTGTATGCGTACAGCGCCGATGCCAATCCCGGCCTGCTGGCTCCTGGCGCGCATGCCTACAAGCCCAGCGACCAGGGCTTTCCCGACCCGTTGTTGCGGCGCGAGTTCACCGCGCTGGTCGCCGTGCGCAATTTCAACCCGTGAATGGTCGCGCCAGGATGGCTGGCCGATCACTGTCGAGGGAGCAGCTTTGATGTCGAGCATCCACAGATCCATTTCATACCGCGGTGGTGCCGGCACCGCACAGCGCGGCGCGGTGCTGGTGATCGCGCTGATCTTCTTGCTGTTGCTGACGATCCTGGCGGTGAGCGCATCCAGCCGTTCCTTGCTGCAGGAACGCATGGCCGGCGGCCTGCTCAATGCGCAGCGTGCCCAGATGAGCGCGCAGACCGCGCTGCGCGGCGCCGAATGGATGCTGTGGAGCAGTCCCGCCATTGTCGGTACAAGCTTCGACTGTAACCAGTCCCCAGCCTGCTACGACCCACTCCACCCGACTATCGACGAAGTGAACTTCCGCAGCAAGCCCGGCTGGATTACTGCCGGCAGTGCCAAATATCTCGGCCTTGGCGGCAGCGTCGACTTTACCACTACGGCAAACGGCAAGCTGGCCGACAACCCCCGCTATATCGTCGAGGATCTGGGTCCCACGCGGCCGCCCGGCGCCGGTCCACAGCACGAGTCCGCAAGCACCGGTGAGGTCAATACCGGGCAACCAGAGTTCGAGACGTATCGCATTACCGCGCGCGGCACCGGCGGCAACCAGAACACCGTGGTCGTGTTGGAAAGCACGTTTGACGCGCAGAAACAGTAACGAACTGAATCCTGCACCGGCCTCACGAAGGATGGTGGCAGTGCACTACACAAGCGTTCGCCACGGGCCAGTCGCAACGGCGAATGCAGAAAACCCATCGTTCGCCCCGAGTTATCGACGGTGCGGACCGCACGCGGCAAGGAAAGGTGGAGATTCGGTCATGTCCAAAACAGTTCAGCGCATGCTTGCTTCGCGAGCCGCCGCCACGATGCTGGCGTTACTCTTGTTTGCCGGCATCACGGCGCCGTTCCTGATCCTGCAGAGCACGCACGCTTTCGCCGCCGCGGCGCCGCTGCCGTGCACCGAAGGCAACCACAACGGCTGCACCGAACTCAGCGCCACGCCGCCGGAAGATATCCAATCAGTGCCACCGAACCTGGTGTTGATGCTGGATGACTCGGGCTCGATGGGGTGGGATTACATGCCGGATTGGGATTACCTTGCGCTGGACAGCAATGGCAATCAACCCTCGAACTGGAACCCGAATAACGCTGGAGTCAGAGCCCCGGCGGTCAATGGCGTCTACTACAACCCGCAGACGACCTACACGCCGCCGCCCAAGGCGGATGGGACGTCCTACCCGAACTCGCCTGGCATCGCGCAAGCATTCGCCGACGGCTTTACGGATACGAGCATCGCGAACAGAGTGGACGTCACCGGCTACAAAGGGAACCCGAGCGATGGGAGCCACAAGTTTCCGTATTATGTCGGAGTTCCGACGACAGTAGTCTCGAAGGTGTTTAATCCGCCGACCACCTCATGTCCGAGTGGTTATTCGGTCGATCCCAATGATCCGCATAAGTGCATCAGCCCGCTTCCCAAAGATCCCTGGATAGTATGCCACTCGGGCGACGGTTATCCCAAAAATCACGGCGGGCAGCCCAACCAGTGCAAGCACGTGGACAAGACCGGCGAAGGGCCGACGGTCACGACGTGGTACGACGCATTCCAACAGTGCCAGTCCGGCTTGAGTGAATCGGGTGGCATGTGCTACTACCCGGTCAGGACGCCGACCTACGGCTGCGGCCCCCACTTGCTGATCGGCGGTCAATGCGTGGGGCTGAAGTACATCGATGTGTTCACGTACTTTTTGCAGACCTCACCGCTCCATTATGCGCAACGTTTAGTGGCCTCGGGTACTCAATGCGACATCCTCTACAACGCGTCGCAGAGAGCGATTTGCGTGAACGAGGGCGATATCTCCGGCGTCTCGGCACCTGCCGGCGTGGCGGCGGGGCAGAACATCGCCAACTGGTTTTCGTACTATCACACGCGCCTGCTGATGGCCAAGAGTGGCCTGATGACGGCCTTCAGCAATCTCGACAAAAACTATCGCTTTGGCTTCGCTTCGATCAACGGCAACGGCAAAGCCCAGATTACCGGCCCTGCGTACGTTGCCGGTCTTGCCTACGCGTCGCCTTCGCCTGCCTCCGCGGTACCTTATGCCACGTTCGACGATTCCTTCAGTGGCGGCGGTGACAGTTTCAATCGGCTGGCCGTGGTGCAGCCCTACGGTGACGGATCGGACAGCACCAGCCAGAAGGCCAAGTTCTGGAGCTGGATCGCCAACGAAAGTGCCGCCAACGGCACGCCGCTGCGCAAGGCGCTGGATGCGGTAGGGCAGTACTACCAGACAGGCCAGCCGTGGCAGACGATGCCGGGCGACCCCGGCTACACCACGGGCAGCACGACGCAGTTTGCCTGTCGCGCGTCGTACACGATCCTGACCACCGACGGCTTCTGGAACGGCAATTCGCCCGGCGGCGTGGGTGCTGCAGCCGGCACGCCCGGCCCGATGCAGACGGTCCCCTCCGGCAACCTCACGCAATACCTGGCGCAGCCGCCGTTTTCCGGTGGCGCAGCCGACTCGGGTGCGTCGCTGGCCGACGTGGCGACCCATTACTGGGAGAATGATCTGAACACAATCCTGGCGAACGAAGTCTCAGCCAGCACCGCGGATCCGGCATCGTGGCAGCACATGGCGACATTCACGATCGGCTTGGGCTTCGATCCGGTGGGCATCCAGCCGGCCGGTACCACGGTTCAGCAGATCTTCGCGTGGGCGCAGGGCGGCGCAGCCATTCCGGGTTTCAGTTGGCCGACGCCATCGGCAGCCAACAACGGTTCCGTCAACAACATCGCCGACCTGGCCCATGCAGCAGTCAACGGCCGCGGCGACTTCTTCAATGTCAAGAATCCGCAGGAACTGGCAAACGCCTTCGCTGCCGCGATTGCCGACATCGGTGCGCGCAATGTGGCGCCGAAGCCGGCTGCGGTGAACGCGAGCGTGTTGGCGCTGGGCGCGGTGAGCTTGAGTACCGGCTACAGCACCGGTGATTGGAGTGGCTCGCTCTGGGGGGTGGCATTGAAGACTGATGGCACGATCGGCAACGTATTGTGGAAGGCGGAGACGAAGCTGGACTCCATGTATCACTCGTCCACTGCCTACACAGGGCGCACTGTTTACACCGGTGCGTACAAGCTTGTCAGTGGTGTCGGTACGCTGAGCACGTTCCAGCTTGAGGCCGCGAACAAGACTTCGCTGGATACGGTGGAGACCGCGGGGCTGCAAACACCCGCGCTGGCGGGGGGCAGTGATACGCTGGCCAACCGCATCAATTATCTTCTGGGTGACAGCACCTACGAGGGCTCGCTGTACCGGAGGCGCTCCAGCATCCTGGGGGCGATCCTGCACGCGGAGCCGGTGTACGTGGCCGGCGCCAGCGGCAATTATCGCGACGGTTGGCCGACCTTCGGTGTGCTAACCCCTCCCGAGGCCGCCACCGGCGCGCAGACCTACGCCACTTTCGTGCAAAACCAGGCCACGCGTGCGGGGATGGCGTACATGGGTGCCAATGACGGCATGCTGCATGCTTTCCACGCGCCGGTACCCACGTGCACCGGCACGGTCGACAGCGACGGCAACTGTTCCGCCTACACGTTTCCAGTCGGCTCCAAGCAAGGTGAAGAGGCCTGGGCGTATGTGCCACGCGCCGTGTACGCCAACCTTGGCAACCTCACCAACGCCGCCAATTTTCACTTTCGCCCGAGCGTGGATGCAACGCCGGTGACGCGCGATGTGTTCTTTGGTGGCGACAAGAAATGGCACACCCTGCTTACCGGCAGCGTGGGGCTGGGTGGGCGCGGCGTGTATGCACTGGACATCACCGATCCGACCACGTTTTCGACGTCTGATGTGTTGTGGGAATTCGATGCCGACATGCCGGTCGCAGCAAGCTGCGTAGCCACGTATGACGCGTGCCGGGGTACTGATCTGGGCTACACCGTGGCGCAACCCAATGTCGCACGCTTGGCCAATGGCAAGTGGGTGGTGTTGGTGCCCAATGGGTATTTCCCGGATTGCGGCACCCCCGATACGCCGACCGCCGATGCGGCCAGTTGCAAGGCAATTGCTGACCAGGCACCCAGGGATGCTTCCGACAAGCCCTACAGCGCCTTGTTCGTGCTCGACGCGCAGACCGGCAAGATGATTGCCGAGTTGAAGACGCCGACGAACATCCCGCTCGCGGACGGGTCAGGCACGGTGACCAGCTTCGGCCTCGCCAAGCCGGTCATGGGTGATTACAACAGCGACCAGGTGGACGACGTGGCGTTTGCAGGCGACGTGCAGGGCAACCTGTGGCGTTTCGACTTGTCCGATACCGATCCGTCCAACTGGAAGGTGTCGCTGGTGTATGAGGGGCTTGCCGTGAGTGGCATTCAGGGCGTGCAGCCGATCACCACGATGCCGCGCTTGTTCCCCGATCCGGGCAGCAACCGTTTTCTGGTGCTGTTCGGCACCGGCAAGTACCTCGGGGTGGGCGACAACGCCAATAACAGTGAGCAGTCGATCTATGCCGTCCGCGACGTGGCCGGTACGACCTACAGTCAGACTGACCTGACGCAGCAGTACCTGCACGAATCCTTGGCGCCGGCGACCCTGCCCGACGGGTCGCCCAATCCCATCGCGGGCGCGAGCTTGCGGTGCATTACCGGCGGCGTGAACGACAACTGCTCGACTTCGGCGACGGCTATCAATTCGTTGCCGTCCACGGGGGGCGGCTGGTACATTGACTTGTACACGGCGACCAGCGGCGTGCAGAACAACAAAGGTGAGCGGGTGGTCGTGAATCCGGCTGCGATCTTCGCCAGCAACACGGTGGTGTTCGAGTCGTTGATCACCGGCTCGCAGGGCAGTGACGCGTGCAATCCATCGACGCAGGGTGCGCTCCTGGCCTTGGATGCGACCACGGGCGGGCCGGCAGGCATGTCCTCGCTGGGTGGCTGGCCGGTGGCGGGCGGGCGCATCAGCGATGCGCGCACCAGCGGCAGCCTGCCGATCGTGTCGGCGCTGGGCGGCGGACGGTGGTATTTCCCGGGAGGGTTGCTCTCCGGTCCCGCCGAGCCAACCGTGACGGGGGGCGACCTTCCGATCGCGCGTCGCCGCTCGTGGCGGGTGCTGATGAATGACCAATGAGGCCCACCCCATGAAAAAACTTGTGCGCCAGGTACGCGGCTTCAGCCTGATCGAACTGATGATCGTGCTGGCGATCATCGCGATCCTGGCCGCCATCGCGATCCCGGCGTACGGACGCTACGCGTTTCGTGCGCGCCGGGTAGACGGGCAGGAGCTGTTGCTGCGCATCGCCAATGCGCAGGAGCGTTACTATGCGATCCATAACGCCTATGGTGGCCTGACCGACATCGACTACGCCGACCCGGCGATATCGGAGAAGGGTTACTACTCGGTGACGGTAAACGTATCGGCTGATCCTGCAGGTAACGCTTCGGCGGCATTCGTCGCCAAGGCGACGGGGGTGGGCGGCCAAGCACAGGATGTCTGTGGTCCGTTGACCATCGACAGTGCCGGGGTGAAGACGCCCGGTCCAGCTTCCGCCGCGTCCACCAGCAACGGCAGTTGCTGGTGAGTGGCATGATCGCCATGCGCTTCCGTTCGCGCGGCTTCAGTCTGCTGGAATTGATGGTCACGGTTGCCGTGGTGGCGATCCTGCTGGCGATTGCCGTGCCCAGCTTCCGCGGTGTGATCCATCGTAATCAGGTCAGTTCGGCCAGCAATGCCTTGCTGGCCAGCGTGAACTATGCGCGCAGCGAAGCGATCACGCGGGGTCAACTGGTGTCGATGTGTCCCGGCGACAAGAGCTTGGGGTGCACCGCGGGCAGCAAGGTCTACGACCAGGGCTGGATCGTCTACACCTATCCGGCGGGTGCGGCCTCGGCAAACAAGGCCTATGTTGCTGCCAGTTCGATCCTGCTGCGCAGCACCGAGCCGCAGACCAACGTGTCGATCGAGGCGAACAGCGGCACCATCGTCACGTTTGGCAAGCAAGGCCAACTCAAGCCCAGCACACCATTACAGTTTGCTACCTGCTACCGCAGCGCCAGCAGCGGTACCGGCACCATCACCACCAAGGTGCCCGGCGTCGAGCTGGACGTGAACGGCTCAGGCAGCGTCACTAGCAAGGCGGCGACGACCTGCAGTCCTTGAAGCTGGGTGGCATATGGGCGTGAAATCACCAGCTTCCCGATTTACGGCGTTGCCGTCTACAACCGCTCGCGCAGCCCGCCCTGACGCCGGATCGGGCGACTCAAAGCCACCCGCAGTGACGCATCGGTACACCACAATTCGGCCCGCTCACGTGCGCGCGAAACGCCGGTGTAGACGAGTTCGCGGCAGAGCAGGCGGTTGTCCGCGTCCGGCGGCAGCACCACCGCCACGTCGTGGTATTCCGAACCCTGGCTGCGGTGGATGGTGATCGCCCAGGCGCTTGCGTGGGTGGGCAGGGCGCGGGGCGAATAGCTGCGCAGGCCGGCGTTGCCATCGCGGTCGCTGATCTCGAACCACACGCGCAGGCCTTGCGCGCCCGTCAATGCGATGCCGACGTCGCCGTTGAACAGGCCACGGGCGTAGTCGTTGCGGGTGACGATCACCGGGCGGCCCGGGTACCACGCCTGGCGAAGGTCGAGGTCGAAGCGGGCGCCGAGCCGGCGCGTGAGCAGCGCGTTGATGCCTTGCGCGCCGAACGGGCCGTCGCGCAGCGCGCACAGGATCTGCAACTGGCGCAGGCGCGCTAGCGCGTCGGCGGCTTCGATGCCGGGTGCGAGCAAGGACTGCAGCAAGGCGGCGTGATCCTCGACCCACCGGTCGATGCATTGGCGCAGCTGTCGAGGATCGGCACAATCGCGCATTTGCAGGTCGCCGTCGGCACGTGTCGCCAGCAGCTGGTCGAGCCACGCCGGATCGGGGGCGTCGCGTAGCGCCTCGATGCCGCGTTGCAGGCCGCTGCCGGCGCGCCAGCTGTGGGTGAGGGTGATCACGTGACCTGCCAGCGGCGCGTGGTCGTCGGCAACCTGCGGCGCGAGCAGCAGCAGGGGCGTGAGCAGAGTGGCCAGTGCTGGCGGCATCCGGTTGCGCGGCGCACCGGCGACGATATCGGCGAGCACCGAGCCGGCGTCGACCGAGGCGAGCTGGCCCGGGTCGCCGAGCAGGATCAGCACGCTGTCGGGGCGCAACGCGTCGAGCAGCTGGCGCATCATCGCCAGATCGACCATCGAGGCTTCGTCGACCACCACGATGTCGGCCGCCAGCGGACGGTGCGGGCCGTGGCGGAAGCTGTTGTCGTGCGGCTGGTAGCCGAGCAGGCGATGCAGCGTGCGCGCCTCGGCGTGCGGGATATTTTGCAGAAGCTCGCGTAGCGGGAGGCTCGTAGGGCGGGCACTGCCCGCCGGAGTTTGCTTCGCGGTCGCGTGGAAAGAGGCAGCGGGCAGTGNCCGCCCTACGGGGGGCAATGCGCCTTGCAATTGCGACTTGCCTTTGGCAATTGCCTGCGCCAGGCGCTGCGCGGCCTTGCCGGTGGGGGCGGCCAGGGCGATCGATGGGTGCGCGGGCAGGCCGCAGGCTTGGGCATGGCGCAGCAGCATCAGCAGCATGCGTACCACGGTGGTGGTCTTGCCGGTGCCGGGGCCGCCGGTGAGCACGAACAGGCGCGCGCCGGGTACGGCAGCCACGGCGGCGCGTTGCCAAGCGGTGGGGCCGGCTGGCATGCCGGCGAACACTGCGTCGAGGTCGCTGGCCAGCACGTCGGCGGTAATCGGCAGGCACCGCTCTGCGCAGCGCTGCCTGATCGCGGCCGCCAGTCGGGCCTCGTGCTGCCAGTTGCGCCACAGGTAGAAGCGCTGGCGCGCATCCAGCACGAAGGGCGTGAAGGTCGAGCCGTCACCGACCCAGGCGTGCTCGCGCAGCGCGGCCAGTGCGTCGACCTCGAAGCGGGACTCGGCCTCGGCGGCGTCCAGCTGTGCGCAGGCGTGCCCGTGTCCCTCGGCGCGGCTGGCGGCCCGCACCGCCGCAGCCAGTAACGCCGAACCGGTGCGCTCGTGCACCCATTGCGCCAGGCGCTGGTCGATCGCCCGCTCGTCCGGGGCCTGGGAAGGTGCTGGACGCGTGTTCACGCGACGGCCTCCTGCACGCCGGCAAAGGCATCGTCGAGCGCTCCGATCAGGGTCGCTGGCCAATGCTTGCGCCACACGCCAAGTTCTGGTCCGAGGCCGAGCGCACGGACGAACAGGTAGCGGCTATCGCCAAGATGTCGATTAGCCATATAGCCGTCCATGCGCTGGCGCAGGTAGCGATGCAGGGCGACGCTGTAGATCAGCGCCTGCAGTGGGTAGTGGTGTTCGGCCATCGCGGCGTCCAGCGCGGCGCCGCGGTAGTCGTCGAGGCGAGCCCCGAGCCAGTTGGTCTTGTAGTCGAGCACGTGGAAGCATCCTTGCCATACCAGGATCAGGTCGGCGAAGCCGGTGAGCATGCCGTTGAGGGTGGCCGTATCCAGGCTGGCCGGAATCACCTCGGCGCAGCCATGCGCGATGCAAAGCCCGCGCAGGCGCGCCAGCGAAACCCGCTGCACCGGGAACTGGAACTCGAACTCGACGATGCGCTGATCCGGGGTCAGGTCGGCCAGACGCAGCCCATCGCCCAAGTCGGCCTGGCGGGCGCGGTCGATCATCCGGCCGACTCGTTCCGAGGCCTCGTCCGCTTCCATCGCGTCGCTGCGGATTGCCTGGGCGGTGAGCTCGTGCTGCAGCAGCCGGCGCTGGTTGGGCCAGAGCGGGCCGGGCTGGGCCAGTTCGAACAATTTGTGCACGGCATCGCCGAAGCGTGGGCCACGCAGCGGGTATAGCGCGAGCAGACGGGAGTCTTGCACGGATGCCTCGGTGCCCGGAGGCAGCTCCTGCGCCAGTTCGTCCAGGTGGTCACTGACATCCACCGTCGCGGCCGCCGCCGCATAACGGCTCAGTCCGCTGAAACTGTGCAACCACTGGAACGCGCGAAGTTGGGGCAACGGTGCCTGCGTGGCGCGCGCACACGAAGCTTCGACCGGCGGGCGGTAGCTGACCCATGCGTGGGCGAACGGTGGCGCTGTGCGAATGCCGTCGAGCTTTGCTGCGAGCGCATCGAGTGAAGCCTCGCCTGCGCTCAGTTCGAGGTGGTGCTGGGCCTGCCCGATCAGCAGGTCAATCGCGGCGCGATTCCAGGCTGCGTCGTCGCTGTCCGGTAAGGGACCGCGATCCACCCAGTACACATGCAGAGCGTGCACGGCACGGGTCATCGCCACGTACAGCAGGCGCAGGCGCTCTTGCAGGTCCTCGTGGAAATGCCGGCTGCGATGGGCGATGAAATCCGCCGAACCCAGGTCGAGGCAACGCCGATCCGCGGCATCGTGGTAACGCAGCAGCTTCGGTGCGTATTTTCCGCCGCTGGCGCGGATGCGCCAGGCCAGCGGCACGAACACGATCGGAAACTCCAGGCCCTTGCTGGCGTGGATGGTCAAAAGCTGGACGCGCCGGGCATCGCTTTCGATGCGCAGCTGGCGTTCGTCGGCGGCTTCGCTGTCGCCATCGCCGCCTTCCAGGCGCATCTCGCGCAGCCAGGCATGCAGGCCATCGAGGCCTTGCTGCAGGCTTTCCTGTGCGGCCAGCAGCTCACCCAGATGGCGCAGGTCGGTGAGCAGGCGCTCACCCTCGGGCAGCGCCAGCAGCGCGGTGGCGCGCGCGGCCAGCACGTCCTCGATCAGCGCCAGCACGCCCCGTTGGCGTACCAGCGCGCGCCACGCCTCGAAGCGCTCAAGCTGCTGCTCGAACGCGTCGGGATGTTCCTGCCAGTGGGTGAATCGTGCCAGCGTGACCCCAAGCAGGCGCGTGGCCAGCGCGCCGCGCACGGCCTGGTCGTCGTCCGGGTGCAGCACGGCGAACAGCAGCAGATCCAGCTCGCGCGCCAGTTCGCCCGAGAAGATATTGCCGCGCCCGCTGCCGACGCAGGGCACGCTACGCGCCAGCAGGCGCTCGCGCAGGGCCACGATCTGGTCGTTCTTCGACAGCAGGACGGCGATGTCGCCGGGACCCACCCGCGTGCCGGCAATCTGTTGCTGCGCGTCGTTCAGCAGTTCAGCGATGCGGTTGGCGCAATCGTCCAGTGCCAGCGATTCCAGCTCGCCCAGTGCGCTCAACGGCCTGCCGGTCTTGTCGGTGGCATCGCCACGGAAGGGGTGGATCACCAGTGGTTTCGACATCGTCTGGTGGTCGACGGTATACAGCTTGTTGTCGGTCTCGCCGGCCGCGGCGACGGGTTGATAGCGGATCTGCGGATGCTCGAAACCGCCATCGACATGGCCGTACCAATCGTTCAGCGCCGTGACCAGCGCTGCACTGGAACGGTAGTTGGTGCCCAGCGAGAAGCGCTGGTCGGCCTGTGCGGCGGCGCGCAGGTAGGCGGCGATGTCGCCACCACGGAAGCTGTAGATGGCCTGCTTCGGGTCGCCGATCATCACCAGGGTGCCGCGGCCGCGATAGATGCGGTCGAAGATCGCGAACTGGCGCTGGTCGGTGTCCTGGAATTCGTCGATCAGGGCAACCGGAAAGGCGTCGTACAGACGATCGGCCAGCAGATTGCCGGCGTCGGCGCCGCACAGGCGCTGGTGCACCGTGTCGATCAGCAGCGAGAACGTGAGTACATGACGCTGGCGTGCGCGGCGCGGGATCTCGGTGCGGCAGAAGCGCGCGGCATCGGCGAGCACGGCGCCGCGGGTGAAGACATCGCGCAGGCCGAGCAGCGGGCGCAAGGTTTGCAGCGCACGGATCAGTGGATGGCTGGAGAGTTCGCCGGCGTGGGCGGTCGATTCCTGCGCGGCGAGTTGGTCGGGTTCGAATACAGCGGACAGTGACGTGGTCAGCTGTGCTTCGTCGTCATCGCGCAACGCCGTGACGATTTCCTTGAGCCGGCTGCGCAGGGCGGCATTGCTGCGCTTGTATAGTGCGGCCTCATCGACCAGTCGTTGCAATCCGGCGATGTTTTCCGGGAGCTGCAATGTCGCGACCTGCCGCTCCAACTCGGCCAGCCCGCCGTCCTCGATCCGCGCATCGACGTTGTTGCTGAAGCCGCCCAGGTCGCGCAGCAGGCCTTCGGGGCCGTCCTTGAGCAGCAACTCCGCTTCGCGCGGATCGACGGCACCGGCGAGATAGCGGCGTCGCCAGAAGTCCTCCACGCATTCGCGCTGTAGTTGCGCTTCGTCGAACAGCTTGTCGCTGGCGAACGCGGCGCCGCTCTCCAGCGGGTAGTCGCGCTGGACGCGCTGGCAGAACGCGTGAATGGTCGATACCGGCGCGCGGTCGAGGTCGGTGCGCGCCAGCTGGATCCGGCGCAGGGCTTGCCGCGTTTGCTCCGCGTCCGGGCACAGCTCGGCGAGCCAGGCCTGCAGCGGATGTTTGCTGGTGGTATCGAGCGGGCCGGTTTCGAGCAGGCGTTCGGCTTCGATCAGGCGCCGGCGCAGGCGCTCGCGCAGCTCCTGCGCCGCAGCGTCGGTGAAGGTGGTCACCAGGATTTTTTGCACCGGCAAGTCACGTTCGAGCAGCAGGCGCAGATAGATCACCCCGATGTTCCAGGTCTTGCCGGTGCCGGCGCTGGCTTCGATCAGGACGCGCCCGTGCAGCGGCATCTTGCGCCAGTCGAGGATGGGCGGGATGGCGGCGGTCATGGTGTGTCCGTAGATTCGGGTTTCAGTAGCGTGCTCTGCAACGGGTCGAGCACGTGGCAGACGGTTGCGGTCGCGGCGACGAAGGCACGGTGCGCATCGCTGGCGAGGTCGAACAGATCCAGCCCGCGGGTCAGCAGGGCGGCGTAGCCTGGTGCGTAGTCGCGCTCGCCGACGTGGTTGTAGCCATCGCCTTCCCACGCCGAGCGGGCTTTGTACACGCGATCGTCGGGCTTGGCCTCGGCCCAGGCCAGCGCGGTTTTCGGAAAAAACAGCAGTGGCTGTTGTTCGGCGCGGCGGCTTGCCTCGATCAGGGTGCGCAGGCCGTGGCGAAGTTGCTCGTACTCCTGCGCGTGGATGAGTGACAGCAAGCCGGCGCGATGCACAGGCTGGGTTTTGGGGCCTGGTTCTAGGTACTCGCCGTGCACGACGCCGGGCTGGCTCAGCTGCAGCACGGCCCAGTCGATGTAATAGCCGAGCAGCTCCTTCAGCCCGGCCGCGCGCGCAGCTTGCACGTCGAACAGCAACGGGCCGCCGGTGGCGCCGCGAAAGACCCGCTCCACGGTGCCAGTCAGGCGCAACCCGTCGCCAAGATCGAGGTCGATCGCCTGCGGCAGGTTTTGCGCACGCTCGTCGGCAAACAGCGGGCGGGCGCCGTCGAGCAGGGGTTGTAGCTCAGCGCGCAGCTTGTACCAGCTGCGTTCACCGATGGCACCACCGGCAAGCAGGCCCGAGCGTGCCAGCCAGGCCGGTGGTTGTTCGGGCAGTGTGTGCGTGCCGTTGGCGAGTGCCTCGAACAGCACCTGCCGGTCGATACGTTCGATGCGGGCGAGGCCGGTTTCCAGTGGCTCGCGATCGGGCCAGCCAGCGTCGTCGAGCGCTTGCAGGCTGATGCCCTGGCCGCGCAGCAGTGCCGCCTTGGCCGGATCGCGCCAGAACCGGTGCAGCGCGTCCAGCGGGATTTCGTCCGTGCTGCTGGTGGGTGTGGCGGTCCCGGTGTCGAGAAAACACGGCTCGACATGGCTGGACGGAATGGCCATGAACGCCGGGTCGTAGGAGAACAGCCGCGGGTCATGGCGCAGCTCGCCGTCGGCATCGCGCTCGTAGTAACGCGCATCGAACGGTTGCAGTGGCTGGCGGATCAGCCAGGGGCGGTCGGCCTGGTCGTCGCCGGCAATGCCGTGCTGCTCGTCGAGGAACTGCAGCAGCTCGGCCAGCGGCGCGGCTGGATTGCGCGGCTTGCCGTCGCGCACGCCTTCGCCGATGTAGCTGATATGCAGTACCGCGCGCGCCGCCATCAGCGCTTCGAGAAACAGGTAGCGATCTTCGTTGCGGGTGTCGCGGTCGCCAGCGCGTGGCTGGCTGGAAATGCGGTTGATGCCGGCATCCTGGCCTGAACGCGGAAACTCGCCCTCGTTCATGCCGAGCAGGCAGACTACCCGAAACGGAATCGAGCGCTGCGGCACCAGTCCGCAGAAGGTCACGCCGCCGAGCAGGAAGGGTTGTCGTTCCGGCACGGCGCCAAGCGCGCCGCACAGCGCTTCGCGCACCACGCTCCAGGGCAGGGTCGCAACCAGCCCGGTTTCTGCGGCCTGGTTGCCGAGGTCGGCGACAAGCCGGCGCAACGTATCGAGCGCATGATTCTCCGCTTCATCGCGCGGGTCGGCGAGAAACAGGGCATCGATCAACTGCAGCAGCCATTCACTCCAGCCCGCCAGCGCACGCTCGCCGGCGAACGCCGCGCGCGCACGACGCAGTTCGCCGAGCAGGCGATCGAGTTGACCCAGGGCCTCGGTCGCGCCGCCGGAAACGCCCTTGAGCGGCAGGATGTCGTCGAGCAGTCGATCCGCGCCGTCGTCACCGACGATCAGCCCGGCATACATGCGGTCCAGGCCGAACTGCCAGCTGTTTGCGTCGACGGCTGCGGCGCCGGCTTCGGCCTTCATCGCCGCGTCGAGTCCCCAGGCCACGCGGGCGCGATGCAACCAGGCTTCCACGGCATCGCGGCCAGCGGCATCGATGCTGAAGCGGCGCGCCAGCGCCGGCACGTCGAGCAGGTCGAGCACCGCGCTGACCGTGAAGCGGCTTTCGGCCAGGTCCAGCACCTGGGCGAACGCGCCCAGCAGCGGATGCATGCGCGCCATGCCGATATCGGCCAGGTGCCAGGGGATGTGGGCCGGTTCATCGCGATATTTTGCCGGCGCGCCGAACACCGCCGCGAGGTAGGGCGCGTAGGCGCTGATATCCGGCGCCATCACCACGATGTCGCGATGCTGCAGGTGCGGGTTGTCGGCAAGGCAGCGCAGCAGGGCGTTCTTCAACACTTCCAGTTCGCGCAAGCGGGTGTGGCAGGCGTGTACGCGCAGGCTGGCGTCATGGCGCCGCGCCGGCAGCCGACCCTGCCATGCGTCGGAATCGGTCGACGGTTCGCGGGTCGGCGCGCCGACCAGGCCCGGCTGCAGGCAGCGGATGCTGGACTGCAGCCGGGCCAGCAAGGTGTTGTGCGCCTCGGGTGAGGGCTCGGCCTCGTCCAGTGGATCGCGCAACTCGATCGCATCGCAGGCGTCCAGGGTGATGCAGAAGTCCTGCGCGATGCGGCCCAGCGCGACCAGCAGTGGATGGCCGATCTCGTAGTACAGCGCTTCTGGATCGCCGGCTTGTTTCAGCTGGAAGCGGCGGCTGCGCAGATCCGACCAGTATTCGCGGCAGGGGTCGGGGAAATACAGGTGCACCGGCGTGCGCTGCGCGGTGACCTGCAAGGCCTGCATCACGTCCGGCGGCAAGTGGCTGACGCCGAATACGTGCAGCGGCGCGGCTGGCGGATCGGATTCGGTGGCCAGCGCATCGAGCAAGGCGGCGCTGCGCCGGGCCCGGTGCGGGCGCTGGATGGCGGCTTGTAGCTGCCGCCACAGCGCGGCCTGCCAGTCATGCTCGTGCACGCCGGGTTGTTCCCAGGCGAGAATCCACTCCGGTCGATAAAGCAGGTACTGCGTGTAGACGTCGGCCAGGTGCTCGGCCAGCTGGAAGCGCCGGCGCGCGGCGTCATCGCCGGCAAGATAGGCGGCGACTTCGCTGGACTTCAGCGTGGGCAAGGCCATGAGCAGGCGCCAGCGCAACAGTTCATGCCGATACGCGCCGCCGACCAGCGCCTCGTCGCCGAGCACGCGGCGGGCGCAGCGCTCGAACCACTGCCACGGCAGGATCATGTCGAAGTTGGCGGCAATGCCGTGTTCACCGTGCTGACCGCGACGGCGTGCAAACCGACCCAGCAGCCAGCGCCGCAGTCCCGCGTGCGCCACCACCACGGTCTGCGCGGTGAGCGGATTGGCCGGCCGCTGCACGTCCAGTTGCCGGGCCAGCGCGTCGGCCAGTCGCTCGGTGCGGCTGCCACGATGAACGATCAGGTGGCCCGGGTTGTCGAAGAGCGGTGCTGGCACGGCGCAATCCGTGGAAATCAGATGGCACAGCATAACGAGCCGGAGTCGCAGCTTCCGAGATTTGTTGTCGTGGCAGAACGTTGCTCGATTCATGTGACCTTCGCGCTGTCGAATGGACAGCGCCGACACGTATGGCGACACAGCACACCAGTAGATGCGCTGGCCAACGAGCCTGGCCTGCCGCACCTCTGTTGCTCGCGGCGCGCGTGCTGGCCCGGCTGGACCGTGGCGCGCAGGCCCGGCGGGAATGGGAGCGTGCAGGCGCGCGACGCTTGCGCACGCGGCCAGCAGCCGCGCTGGCGTCTGCTAATACCAAGTTGTGACTCAAATGGCCCCGAATCGGCAGGCGAACGACGGACCATAAAAGACGATCACGGCCGCGGAGGCCGTGCCACAAGGGCTTGCGACTGTTGCTGCCTGTTGGCCTGATGTTTGCTTAGAGTCTCCCCGAGAACCCATCGTAGGTAGTCCGGAATCTTGCCGAGTCTCCAGGAGTCCGGGCGCGATCCATCCGCCAGCAGCCGGTGGGGTTTTTCGGTTGCCGGGTTTTGGCTGTTATGGACGAGGATTTGACATGGGAACGGAGGGGCGGAATCTGCAGTATGGCGACCTCCGCGAGCGCTTCTACCAGAGCGTGGCGAAAACGCTGATCCTGCTGCACCCGGCCGCCGGCTACGATCGGAAGCAGGCCTTGCACGAGGTCGCCACGACGCTGGTCAGTACCATGGATCTTCCCTTGGTGTGGATCGGGCGGCGCGAGCTCGGCCAGTCCGTGCTCGATATCGTGGCGGCCGGCCCGGCCGCCGCTTACGGCGCGTCGCTGCGGATCAGCGACGATCCGCGCGAGCTGGGTGGCTCCAGCCCGGTCGGCGTGGCGTTGCGCGAGGGCCGTCCACAGCTGGCCTCGATCGACGCTCCCGAGGTTGCGCCCGGGCGTGATACGGGCCGAAGTCATGGGCTCGATTCGATCATCGTGGCGGCGTCCGGGACCGCCGACGGCGGCCAACTGGCCTTGGCCGCCTATTCGCGCGCAGGCGGGCCGGCGTTCACCGACGAGTTGCTCGACTGGGCGCAGCGACTGGCCGATGAAATGGCCCGGTTCTGGGACGATCAAGTGCAGCTTGAACGCAACTTGCGTCTGAGCCGCTATCGGGATGCGCACCGTACGATCCAGCGTGCGCTGCTCGAACATTCCGATCTGGCCAACATCTATCTGGCGCTGGCCAGCACGCTGGCCGAGGTCGCCGCGGCGGTAGCCGTGGTGGTATATGTCCCGGCGGATGAAACCTTGCGGCAGGTGGTGGGGGTAGGCCCGCTTGCCGACGCCATCGCGAGCATGCCCGAGCCGCCGACGCATGCTGACGGTTCTTCGATCCTCACCCCTACGCTGGCCTACATGGAGGGCGCACCGATCGTGCGGCGGCGGCCCTCGCTGCATCCCGACGTGGCGCCGGCATGGCACACCGCGCCGCTGGCGCAGGTAGCTGCGATCGGTTGCTGGCCGATCTTTTCGGGATTGCCGGGCGAATTGGACAGCGCACGCCAGGCCGCGGCCGTGTTGCTGCTCGCTAGCGCGGAGATCGATGCGTTCGACGCCGACATGCACCGCCTGCTCGACGAGATTGCCGACACTGTCGGTCTGGCGCTGCGCCAGCACAACCACCACCAGGCGCTGTACCAGGAGCAAGAGCGCCAGACCTATCTGGCCCTGCACGATGCCCTGACCGATCTCCCCAACCGTCGCGCGCTGGACTATCACCTCGAGCGTGCACTGGCCCGGGCTGCGCGGCATCAGCGGCTGCTGGCCGTGGGCATGCTCGATCTGGATGACCTCAAGCCGATCAACGATCGTTACGGTCATGCCGCAGGCGATCGCGTGTTGATCGAAGTGGCGCGGCGCCTGCATGGGGCGCTGCGCTCGGAGGATTCGGTGGCACGCGTTGGGGGCGATGAATTCGTGCTGGTATTCGAGGACCTGGCCAGCGAGGACGATCTGGCTGTCGTGTTGGAACGATTGTGGCAATCGCTGCAGCAACCGATGGTGGTCGGCGAATCGAGCATCGATATCACGGTCAGCCTGGGCGTGGCGCTTTACCCGACCCATGCCCAGGCCAGTGGCGAGCAACTGCTGCGACGTGCCGATCAGGCGATGTATCAGGTCAAGGCCCACAAGCAGCAACGGTCGCATTGGTGGGCGCTGGCGCAGACCAAGGATGATGCGGACGCCGCGCCCGAGGAAGAGACCACGGTGGTCTTGCCCCACGGCGCGCCCGCCGCGGCGTTGCTGCGCCCCTGCGTCGACGCCTTTCAATCGCAACTCCCCACCGTGGTCGAGCGCTTGTTTGGTGCGTTGCGGCTGCACCCGGGTATCAGCCGGGTGCTCGACAACTTTCCGCCGTATGCGCTGGATGCCTTCACGGCGCACCTGTCGCGGCAGTTGCACACCCTGTTCTATCCCGCTCTCGAGCTCGAGGCCCAGCGCACCGGCGCGCTCAAGGTCAGCGTTTGCCAGGCGGCGAACGGGCTCGAGCCGGCGTGGCTGACGCAGGCGATCGAACTGCTGCGCGAGATTCTCGCCAGTACCCTCGGCCTGGGTGGACGCGCGAATCGACAGGCACTCGCGATCGTGTTGCAGCGACTGGGCATGGAGCAGCAATGGCAACTGGAGGGCATGCGCGACCTGCAGCGACGCCGCCGCGCGACCCTCGCCAGAATCCATACCTTGGCATGGTCGGCGTACGACTATCTGCAACTGCTTGAAGGCGTCGTGACGACGTTGGCGGCGCATGAGGAAATCCTCGTCTGCGCCGCCGGTCGTCCGGATCGATCTGGTGAGATGATCCAGGAACTCGTGGCCGGTCGGGTGCCGGCCGAGTATCTGCGCATCACCAACCGCGGCGCGGCGCCCCCGCTCCAGCTTGATCGGAACGGCGGGCGCGATGACGAGCCGATTCGGCGCGCGTGGCATTCGGCGGGCATCGAGCGCTGCGCCCACTACGGCAGCGACCCGGCGATGGCGCCATGGCGCGATGCGGCCATGCGCCATGGTGTCGTTTCGCATGTCGCGATCCCACTGTGCCTGACGCCGCGCGTGCCGGTGGCGATCCTCGCGCTTTACAGTCCGTATGCGGGCGGATTCCAGAGCGAAGACCAGCACTCGTTCGTCGACCAGATCAAGGCGGTGCTGGAGCTTGCCCTGTTGCGCATCGCGCCGCGGCGCCAGCTTGCGGCATTGCTGCCGGCATTCGTGCGCGAGCGTTGGCGCGCGGCGCTCGCCGGCGGCGCGCTGCGGATGCACTATCAGCCGATGGTCAGGCTTGCCGACTACCAGGTCGCAGGATTCGAGGCGCTCGCGCGATTGCGCGATGACCTGGGCAGCTTGCAGCTACCCGCCAACTTCCTGCCCGCGCTCGGTGCCGCCGGCCTGATGCGCTTGTTCCGCGATGGCATCATCCAGGCGGTGGCGTGCCGCCAGTCGCTGTCGCGAACGGGCCTGTCGCTGGGCATGTCGGTCAACGTGCCGGTGACCGCCTTGCGCGACGCTCGTTATGCACGAACAGTGGAGACCGTCCTGCAGGCCAGTGGCTGCCCGGTCGGGTCGCTGCGTTTCGAGGCGCTGGAAACGACCGGCGGCATCGGTTGCTGGGGCTTGCTGGCCGAAACCGGCGTGCAGTCGCTGAAGTCGCTGGATGTCCATTCATTCGAGGACGACGTGGCACTCGGGCGCAGCCTGGTGGCGCGCCTGTGCCAGTCTCCCTTCGATCGCATCAAGATCGACCAGGCCATCATCGCCCAGGTCAGGCAGGACCCATTGGGTGTCCTGCGCCTGATGCGCCAGCTGGTCCGCATTAGCCACGACCTTGGTCTGGAGGTGGTTGTCGAGGGGCTGGAGTCACCGGGCATGATCGAGGCGGCGTCGATCCTGGGTGCGGATTTCGGCCAGGGTTTTGCACTGGCCCATCCGATGCCGCCCGAAGCGCTGCCGGATTGGCTGGACCACTTCAAGCCGGGCGCCCAAGGCCGCTTCCCGCACACTGCGCTGGGCGCCTTGGCGGGGGCGCTGCGCTGGGAGGAGCGCTTCGTCGAACTGTTTGACGAACCCCGTTCACGCGGGCGGCATGTGCGCGCCGGCAGCAGCGCTACGCAATATCTGCGCGAGCTGGAGGATGCCTCCGCGGCCCTGCACGCCGGTCATGACGCCATGCTGGAGGCGGCCGCGAATGGGCCGTTCGATCCTGAGTATCAGCGACAGCGTGACCTGTTCCTCTCGCTGCTGGTCGAGCGTGCGCTCGCCGAGGAGCATCGTCACCGGCGCGGGGCTCCGGATGCGGTCTGAGCGTCGGACCGGTCTGGAGCCATGCTATTCCGATCATCCGGGCCGATGGCGTGAGCCGGATTCCGGTAGGCTTTGGCTTGATCGCGGAACGGATTCACGGCAGGCTGGCTCCGCTGCGGTGGCGGCGATCGACACGGTCACGCAGCTGGGGCGAGGGTGATCACGCGAGGCGGCGCAATGGCGGAAAGCTCCACGGACTGCGCGGAGCTGCCGGGGGAAGGCAATGTCAGATAGACAGCAGCAGGTGCCGGGCGAGCTGCGCGAACGTTTCTATCGAAGCGTGGCAGAGACCTTGAGCTTGCTGCGCACGGCGCCTGCCGATAATCGCCGGCAGACCCTGCTTGAGGTAAGCCGGATTCTCGCGAGCACGATGGATCTGCCGCTGGTATGGATCGGGCGGCGTGCGCCGGGTCTTGCGCAAGTTGATGTGCTGGCTGTCGCGGGCTCCGCCGCAGCGTACGCCTCGACGCTGCGATTGAGTAACGACGAACGCGAACCGGGCGGCAGCGGGCCGATCGGTATCGTGTTGCGCGAGGGGCGCGCCAGGGTCACGCCGGTGACCGCCCACGAATTTTTGCCATGGCGGGAAGCCGCTTGCCAGTATGGCTTCGGCGCCAGCATCGTGGCGGCGTCGCGGACGCATGACGACGGTCAGCTGGTGCTGGCGACTTATTCCCGCGACCGCGGCCCGGCGCTGGGCGAGGAGTTGCTCGACTGGGTGCAGCGCCTGGTCGACGAATTGAGCCGGTTCTGGGATCACCAGGCGCTGCTGGAGCGCAGCCGGCGCATGAGTCGCTATCGCGATGCGCAGCGTACGATCCAGCGCGCGCTGCTTGAGCAGCCCGATCCGCAGGCGGTGTACGAGACCCTGGCGCGGGCGCTGGCCGGGGTCGCCGGCGCCGCCGCAGTCGATGTATTCGCGGCGGGCGGTGCGCACGGCATGTTGCACCGGGTGGCCTTGATTGGTCCGCTTGCCGACATCATGCTGGGCTTGCCGTTGCCGCCACGGCACGGCGAGGGCCCGGTGATCCTGGCGCCGACACTGGCGTTCATGCAGGGTACGCCGGTAATCCGGCGCCACCGCGCCAACGCCTCACGCGCCGACAGTTCGTGGTGCAGCACGTTGCTGGAGCACGCCGGCGCGGTGGCTTGTTGGCCGCTGTTCGACGCGCCGGCCGGCGCGCCCGGCGTGCCGCGGGTAGCGGTCGGCGTGTTCGTCGTGGTGGCCACCGAGGTGGATGCCTTCGACGACGAGATGTGCCGCTTGCTGGACGAGATTGCCGATGCCGCCGGCCTGGCATTGCGCCAGCACGCGCAGCGCCATGTCTTGCTGCAGGAACAGGCGCGGCAGACTTATCTGGCCTCGCACGACGACCTCACCAATCTGCCCAATCGGCGCGCGCTGGACCGGTACCTGGACACGGTGCTGGCGCGTGCGCAGCACGGTGGGCGAAGGCTTGCCGTGGGCTTGCTCGATCTGGATGACCTGAAACCGATCAACGACACGCTCGGCCATGCGGTAGGCGATCGTATCCTTGCCGAGGCGGCGCATCGCCTGCGGAACGTGTTGCGCGGCGACGACTATGTGGCGCGGCTCGGCGGCGACGAATTCGTGCTCGTCTGCGAAAATCTCGAGCACGAAGCGGACCTGGACGATCTGCTGGAGCGGGTTGGCGCCGCACTGCAGCGACCGATGACGATCGACGGCCAGGTGCTTTCGATCGGTGCCAGCCTGGGCGTCGCGATGTACTCCAGCGAGGCGCCCGCCAGTGGCGAACAACTGTTGCGTCGTGCCGACCAGGCGATGTACCTGGTGAAGTCGCGCAAGCGGCATCGTGCGCGCTGGTGGGCCATGGCGTTGCCCGATGGTGCGCTCGAGGCGATGGCCGAACTGGATGCCCACGTGGCTCCCTACGGTGAACAGGCCGCGGCGGTGTTGGGTGCATGTCGGGAGGCCTGGCTGTCGCGGTTGCCGGCCGTCGTGGAAAGCTACTGCGAGTTCCTGCTCGAGCACGAAGGGGTCAGCAAGCTGCTGGGCGTGCTGCCGCAGTCGGAATTCGGGGCGATCAAGGGCCACATACTGCAGCATCTGCAGGTGTTGATCCAGGTGGAACTCGATCAGGCCAGCCATCGTGAACGGGCGCTCCGGACGGGCTTGTTCCACGCCGCATGCGGACTGGAGGAGGTCTGGCTGCTGGAGGCGATCGAGCAGTTGCGCGACAAGCTCGTGGCTGCCCTGGGCCACGCGGATCGGCGCGCGTTGGAGGTGGTGCTGCAGCGCCTCGATGCGGAGCGGCAGTGGCAACTGGAAAGCGTGCGTGCGCTGCAGCGCCAGCGGGTGGCGTTGCTGGCCCGGCTCAACGCACTGGCGTGGTCGGCCGAGGGTTACCTGGAACTCATCCAGGGTACGGTCGATATCCTGGAGGCGCATCAGGAGATCAACGCTTGTGCCGTGGGGCGTCCCGATGCGTCGGGCAAGTTGACCTATGAAGCCGTGGCGGGTAACTCTTTTGCCCAATACCTGCGCGTGCTGGCAGTCGACAAGACGTTGGCAATCGGCGTCGATGCAGGCCGCCCGGAGGGTGAGGGACCCAGCGGACGCGCCTGGCGAACGGCAACGATCCAGCGCAGTGCACATTTCGGCAGCGACCCCGCCATGCTCGGCTGGCGCGACATCGCGCGGCATCTGGGGGTGGTTTCCAGCGTTGCCATTCCGCTGTGTCCCGCGCTTTCAAAACCGGCCGTGGTGCTGGCGCTGTACAGCCCCTATGCCGGTGGTTTCCACAGTGAAGATCAGCAGGCGTTCCTGGAACAGATCAAATCGGTGCTCGACCTGGCCTTGGCACGCCTGGCACCGCCGCGCCAGGGCACTGAGCTGCTGCCGTTTTTCGTTCGCGAACGCTGGCGTGCGTTGATCGAAACCACGGCGTTGCAGATGCACTACCAGCCGTTGGTGCGACTGGCCACGGGCCGCGTCACCGAGTTCGAGGCGCTGGCGCGTCTGCGCGACGAAGATGGCGAATTGCTCAGCCCGGTGCGGTTTCTTCCTGCGCTGGGTGCCGATGATCTGGTCGCGCTGTTTCGCCATGGGCTGGCGCAGGCTGCAGCGAGTCGTGAAGCACTGCGGCAACAAGGCTTCACCCTGGACATATCGGTGAATGTACCGGCCGCCGCGCTGCAGGATCCACGCTACGCCGCGGCCGCCGCGGCGGTCATCGTGAGCAGCGGTTGCCCGGCGCAGGCCTTGCTGCTGGAGATCCTGGAATCGCCGATCGGCACCGAACACGCCGCCTTGCTGGAAGAGCCGGGCATGCAATCGCTCAAGGTGCTCGGTATGCGTCTGGTCGAGGACGATCTTGGCGCCGGCTACAGCTCCCTGATCCGCCTGCGGCAATGGCCGTTCGAGCGCATCAAGATCGACCAGGCGCTCGTCCTCCAGGTGCGCAAGGATCCGCTGGGCACCTTGCGCTTCATCCGCCAGCTGGTTCGGATCGGGCATGAGCTGCACATGGAAGTGGTGGTCGAGGGGCTCGAATCGCGCGGCCTGATCGAGGCCGCCAGGATCCTGGGCGCGGACTTTGGCCAGGGCTATGCCCTGGCACGACCCCTACCGCCGGCTGCGGTGCATGCCTGGCTGACGCACTTTCACCATGACGGCGAGCAGGCGTCGACGCAGACCGCACTCGGCGCGCTCGCCGGTGAGCTGTGCTGGGAAGAGCAATTTATCTCGTTGCCAGCCGAGCCGGCGTTCTGGGCCATGCATGCGCAGGCGAGCTGTGCCCCGGGCGAATACCTGCACGAGGCTGCGCGCGCCGCCGCGCTGGACGCCGCCCACCACGCGATGCATGCGGCAGCCATCGACGGCCCCTCCGATCCCGAATACCGCAAGCAGCGCGAGGTATTTACTGCACTGCTCACAGAGCGCGTGCTGGGCGAGGAAAATCCCTAGCCGGCGCTGCTTCTCACCCTGCCGGCGCGGGCATCGATCCGCTCAGACGACAAAAGACCCGGCATGACCGGGCCTTTTGTCTGTGTATTCATTGGTGGGCGGTGCAAGGATCGAACTTGCGACCACTGCCGTGTGAAGGCAGTGCTCTACCGCTGAGCTAACCGCCCACTGCGAGCGCACAATTTTAGGGGCAGGTGCAATGCGGGTCAATGCCTGCCGCAGTCGGGAGCAACGGCCGCAAAAGGACTTGCGCGGTGGTTGGCCTTGCTAAACTCGCGCTTTTCCCGCGTCGAAGTGCAGGATCATGGAATTTTTCAGCGGTCATCTCGCCCCCATCCTCCAGGCGTTGCAGCAGTTCGAGCTGACGCCGTGGAAAATGGTGGGCTTCGCGGGTACGTTGCTGTTCACCAGTCGATGGTTCGTGCAACTCTATTACACGCGTAAATACAAGCGCGTGGTGATGCCGCTGGCGTTCTGGTGGCTGTCCGTTTGCGGCAGCGTGCTGCTGCTGGCCTATTTCACCGTCGGCAAGAACGATTCGGTGGGGATCATCTCGAACTTCTTCCCGGTGTTCGTTTCGGTCTACAACCTGATCGTGCATCTGCGTCATCGCAAGCACGACATCGCCGGTGACGCCACAGCGTGACGGGATTCCGTAGGGCGGGCAGTGCCCGCCGCCCGCCGTTGTCGCATGGGCAAGAGCGGCGGGCCGTGCCCGCCCTACGGGTTACGTGCCGTCATTCGGGTTCGTAGTCGAGGTTGGAAGATAGCCAGCGCTCGGCTTCGGCAAGTGTCCAGCCCTTGCGCCGGGCATAATCCTCGACCTGCTCCTTGCCGACCCGGCCGACCACGAAATACTGGCTGTCTGGGTGCGAGTAGTACCAGCCGGAAACGGCGGCGGCGGGATACATCGAAAAGCCCTCGGTCAACTTGATGCCGGTGTTGGCGGTGACGTCAAGCAGCTCGAACAGGGTGGCTTTCTCGGTGTGCTCGGGGCAAGCCGGGTAACCGGGAGCGGGGCGGATGCCGCGGTACTTTTCGGCGATCAGCGCGTTGTTGTCGAGTGCCTCGTTCGCTGCGAAGCCCCAGAACTCCTTGCGTACGCGCTCGTGCATGTGTTCGGCGAACGACTCAGCGAGGCGGTCAGCCAGCGCCTTGAGGATGATCGAGGAATAGTCGTCGTAGTCGGCCAGGAAGCGCCCGAGGTGTTCCTCGATGCCCAGCCCGGCGGTGACCGCGAAGCCGCCGATCCAGTCGGGCTTGTCAAATTCCTTCGGCACGATGAAATCGGCCAGGCACAGGTTGGGGCGTTCGGGCGGCTTGTCGGCCTGCTGGCGCAGGCTGTGCAGCGTGGCCAGGCGTTCGGTGCGACTGGCGTCGGTATAGACCTCCACGTCGTCCATCAGGTTGGCGGCCGGCCACAGCCCGATCACCGCGCGGGCGGTGAGCCACTTTTCGGCGATGATCTTGTCCAGCATCGCCTGGGCGTCGCGGAACAATTCGCTGGCTTGTGGGCCGACCACCGCGTCGGTGAGGATGGCCGGGTAGTGGCCGGCCAGTTCCCAGGCCTGGAAGAACGGCGTCCAGTCGATGTACTGGCGGATCACGTTCAGGTCGTAATCGTCGAACACGGTGATGCCAGGCTTGGCCGGTTGCGGCGGGTCGTAGTTCGCCCAGTCGCAGTGGAAGCGTTGCGCGCGTGCCTTCTCCAGCGAGACCAGTTTCTTGCCCGGCCCGCGGTTGCGGTGGCGCTCGCGCACGTCGGTATATTCATCGCGAATCTTGCTGAGGAACTCCTTGACCAGGTCCTTGCTGACCAGCGATTGCGCCACGCCGACCGCACGTGAGGCGTCTTTGACCCAGACCGTGCCGGACTTGTAGTGCGGCTCGATCTTCAGCGCGGTGTGCGCGCGCGAGGTGGTGGCGCCGCCGATCAGCAGCGGGATGTGGAAGTCCCGGCGCTGCATCTCCTTGGCGACGTTGCCCATTTCCTCCAGTGACGGCGTGATCAGGCCGGACAGGCCGATCATGTCGGCCTTTTCGGCGATCGCGGTTTCCAGGATCTTCTGCGCCGGCACCATCACGCCCAGGTCGATCACCTCGAAGTTGTTGCAGCGGAGCACCACGGCGACAATGTTCTTGCCGATGTCGTGCACGTCGCCCTTGACCGTGGCCATCACGATTTTGCCGTTGTTCTTGGCGGTATCGCCGGTGCGCAGTTTTTCCGCCTCGATATAGGGCAGCAGGTGGGCCACGGCCTTCTTCATCACGCGGGCGGATTTCACCACCTGCGGCAGGAACATCTTGCCGGCACCAAACAGGTCGCCGACCACATCCATGCCGTCCATCAGCGGGCCTTCGATCACGTCGAGCGGGCGCGTGGACAGCTGGCGTGCTTGCTCGGTGTCCTCCACCACGAACTGGTCGATGCCATGCACCAGCGCGTGGCTGAGGCGCTGACGCACGTCCTTTTCGCGCCAGGCCAGAGTCTCGACCACGGCTTCGCCTTTGCCCTTCTTGTAGTGGTCGGCGACTTCCAGCAGGCGTTCAGTGGCATCGTCGCGGCGGTTCAGCACCACGTCCTCGACGCGCTCGCGCAGTTCGGGGTCGAGCTCGTCGTAGATGGCCAGGGCGCCGGCGTTGACGATGCCCATGTCCATGCCGGCGCGGATCGCGTGGTAGAGGAACACCGAATGGATCGCCTCGCGCACGCTGTTGTTGCCGCGGAACGAGAACGACACGTTGGAGACGCCGCCGGAGATGTGGCAATCGGGGAATCGCTTCTTCAGCTCGCGCGTGGCCTCGATGAAGGCGACGGCATAGTCGTTGTGCTCTTCGATGCCAGTGGCAATGGCGAAGATGTTGGGGTCGAAGATGATGTCTTCGGCAGGGAAATCCAGCGTTTCGGTGAGCAGCTTGTAGGCCCGCTCGCAGATGGCCACCTTGCGCTCGACCGTACCCGCCTGGCCTTCCTCGTCAAACGCCATCACCACGGCAGCCGCACCGTACTGGCGCACCTTGCGCGCCTGCTCGAGAAACAGTTCCTCGCCCTCTTTCATCGAGATCGAGTTGACGATGCCCTTGCCTTGCAGACAGCGCAAGCCGGCCTCGATCACCGTCCACTTCGACGAGTCGATCATGAACGGCACGCGCGCGATGTCGGGCTCGGATGCGATCAGGTTCACGAAGCGGGTCATTGCCGCTTCGGAGTCGATCATGCCCTCGTCCATGTTGATGTCGATGATCTGCGCGCCGTTGGCAACTTGCTGGCGGGCAACCTCGACTGCCTCGTCGTAGCGATCCTCCTTGATCAGCTTCTTGAACTGCGCCGAGCCGGTGACATTGGTGCGTTCGCCGATGTTGATGAACAGCAGGTCGGGCGTGACGACCAGTGGTTCCAGGCCAGAGAGGCGCGTGTGGCTTGTCTTCATGGGGATGGGCTTCTTGCGTTGGCCTCCTCTCCCCGGCGGGGAGAGGCGTGAGGTGAGGGGCGGGTGCCCGCCACGTGGTTGATCGAAACGCGCTTGGACGAGACTTCATCGCCAGCGTGGCCCCGCACCGCAACCCTCGCGCCCAAGGGGAGTGCGGGCACGACTGCGGCGTTCATGCCGCCTCCGCGTCACGTGATGGCAGCGCCCGCGGCGCGTAATCGCGTACCGCTTCGGCAATGGCCTCGATGTGGGCCGGCGTGGTACCGCAGCAGCCGCCGACCAGGTTCAGGAGGCCGTCACGGGCAAATTCGCCAAGAACCGTGGCCATGTGTTCGGGCGTTTCGTCGTATTCGGCGAATGCGTTCGGCAGGCCGGCATTGGGGTGCGTACTGACCAGGCAGTCGGCAAGATCTGCCAGTGTCTGGATGTGCGGGCGCAGATCCTCCGCGCCGAGTGCGCAGTTGAAGCCCACCGACAGTGGCCGCGCATGGTGCACCGAGTAGTAGAACGCTTCGGCGGTCTGCCCGGAAAGCGTGCGGCCGGAGCGATCGGTGATGGTGCCGGAGATCATCACCGGCACGCGCGCGCCGCGCCGGTGGAACAGCTCGCTGAGCGCGAACAATGCGGCCTTCGCGTTGAGCGTGTCGAAGATCGTCTCGACCATCAGCACGTCCGCGCCGCCGTCGATCAGGCCGTTGGCCGATTCGGTGTAGTTTTCGGCCAGCTCCTCGAAGGTGACGTTGCGGAAGCCCGGGTCGTTGACGTCCGGCGACAGCGACGCGGTGCGGCTGGTCGGTCCCAGCACGCCGATCACGAAGCGTGGTTGCTTCGGCGTTTTTGCGCTCATCGCGGCGCAGGCCGCGCGTGCCAGTCGGGCGCCTTCGAGGTTCAGCTCCCGCGCCAGGTGCTGCAGCTTGTAGTCGGCCTGGCTGATCCGCGTGGAATTGAAGGTGTTGGTCTCGACCAGGTCGGCGCCGGCCTGCAGATACGCATCGTGCACGCCGCGGATGATGTGCGGCCGGGTCAGTGTGAGCAGGTCATTGTTGCCCTTGAGGTCACACTCGCCGGCATGATCGTGGGCGTGGCCGTCATGGCCATGTTCGAAGCGTTCACCGCGAAAGCCTGGTTCGTCCAGTTCATGTGCCTGCAGCATGGTGCCCATGGCGCCGTCGATGATCAGGATGCGTTGGTGCAGTGCCTGTTCAAGCGCAGCGACACGATCGGGGTGGAGCCAGGGCAGGGTACTCATTGCAACTTCCTTTCAGGAAACTCAAGTTCAAGCGGGCTTGCGTGCCAGCAGGCTGATGACTTCGAAATGCGGCGCCTTGCGCTCGCGACTGAGCCGGTTGCAACTGAGCACTTCCAGGCCGGCGCTGCGCGCATGACCGTCCAGTTGCGCGTTGCTGAAACCGAGGTTGCGGTGATCGAACGGTTCAACCGCGGCACGGTGGTCGTGCTGGCCCAGGGTGACCGCCAGCAGTCGCGCGCCGGGGCGCAGCACGCGTGCCGCCTCGGCCACGGCTTGCGCCGGCTGCTCGGCATAGGTGAGCGCATGCAGCATCAGGACGAGATCAAACCGTTGCTCGCCCAGCTCAAGCGCGTGCATGTCGCCCCGGATCACGCGCACGTTGCTGAATGCCTTCAGTCGCCTGGTGGCGGCTTCGACCACGCGCTCACTGGAGTCGACGCAGACGATCGAGTGCGCATGCGGCGCCAGCAGTTCGGCGGTGATGCCGTCGCCGGAGGCGATGTCGAGCACGTCGCCGGTTTCCAGCAGTTGCAGCAGCGAGCGGGCCAGGGTTTCCCAGGTGCGGCCGGGCGAATAATGGCGTTCCATGTCGCCGGCGACCGTGTCTGCCCAGCCTTCCTCACGGGCACGGTTGGCCAGCACGCCGGGCAGTCGCGCGGCGTCCTCGCGCAGCAGCGCATCGTCGATGCTGGCGCGAAGCGAGGCAAGCAGGTTGTGCTGCGCCTCCTCGACTTCGCTGTTGGAGCGGTAATAGGCGGACACGCCAGAACGACGATCGCGGACCAGGCCGGCCTCCTTCAACTTGGCCAGATGCGTCGACACGCGCGGTTGCGCCAGGTGCAGCACGGCGGCGAGCTCGGCCACGGTCAGCTCCTCGCGTTCGAGCAGGGCCAGCAGGCGCACCCGGGTAGGGTCGGCCAGCAGCCGGAGCACGCTTGAAACGGTGGCCAGATCCATGATCATCCATGTATCGCGATATAAAGATGTGTAGGCTAGGCCGCGCTGCGCAAGCCGTCAAGGGTGCGACGCGGCGGGACCGGAGAGGCAGGGCGCAGGCACAGGTGCCAAATGCGGGAGTCTTGTCCGATTTCTCCAGCAGCGACTGGTCCGCGCGCGGCGCGTACCTCGTTCCAGCCCATATGTTTGTGGATGCACCCGGAACGGGCTTCGGCCGCGTGCTGGGCAAGGACAAGGGCGGCGTGGGCAAGGGCAAGGATGTGTACGGTTTCGACGAGGACGCGCACGCTTTCGCGCAATTCATCACGCGCTATCTCACGCTCAACAGCCGCTGGAATTCGCCGAAGTTCCTGTTCGGCGAAAGTTACGGCACCACCCGTTCGGCGATGCTGGCGAACATCCTGGAGAACGAAGACAGCGTGGGCCTGAACGGCGTCATGCTGCTGTCGGCCATTCTCAGTTACGACATCAGCGTGGATTTTCCCCAGGTCAACCCGGGTGCGAACAATATTTCCTACGCGATGGGCCTGCCCAGTTATGCGGCCACCGCGTGGTACCACCACAGGTTGCCGCAGCAGCCGGCCGATCTGCAGGCATTCCTGCAGCAGGTCGAGCATTTCGCCAGCACCGATTACCTGTCGGCATTGATGCAAGGCGCGCAGCTTGATGCGGCCACGCAGCAGAAGGTCGCCGAACAATTGCACCAGTACACCGGACTGCCGAGCGCCTATATCGTCAAGGCCGGGTTGCGCGTCAATGGAGGGCAGTTTGCGCATGAGTTGCTGGGCGCCAACGACATGGTGACCGGCCGCCTGGACTCACGCTACAGCGGCCCGGCGATGGACCCGATGGGCGAATCGGCCAAGTACGACCCGATGGACTCCTCGATCAGCGCGCCGACAGTTGCCGAGTTCAACGACTACGTGCGCAATACGCTGCATGCGGCTGCGGCGGCGTTCATCGACGCCAACTACAGGCAATAGTTCGTCGGGAGAGCGCGCGACTCAGGGTCCGGCTTTACTGTGGCCGAATTTCGCGCGTGGCCCGTCTCTGCAGGTAAAATGGTCGGCATATCCTTTTTGCCGGAGCCTGCCATGGATTTCAGCTTTACCGAAGACCAGCTGTCGATCCAGTCGATGGTCCGTGATTTTGCGCAAAAGCGCATCGCGCCGGTGGCGGCTGAGTTCGACGCCAAGGGCAAATTTCCGCTGGAGAACATCCGCGAGATGGGCCAGCTCGGGCTGATGGGTATCGAGGTGCCGGAGGAGTATGGCGGCGCCGGCATGGATTCGATCGCCTATGTGCTGGCGATGATCGAGATCGCCGCCGCCGATGCGGCCACCTCGACCATTATGTCGGTGAACAATTCGCTGTTTTGCAACGGCATCCTCAAGTACGGCACCGAAGAGCAGAAACAGACATACGTGCGCGCGGTCACCACCGGCGAGGCGATCGGGGCGTATGCGTTGACCGAACCGCAATCTGGCTCGGACGCCTCGGCGATGCACACCCGCGCTACCAGGGACGCGAACGGCGACTGGGTGATCAACGGCAAGAAGAGCTGGATCACCTCCGGCCCGGTGGCGCGCTATATCGTGCTGTTCGCGATCAGCACGCCGGGTATTGGCGCCAAGGGCGTGTCGGCCTTCATTGTCGATACGCAGCTTGCCGGCTTCCATGCGGGCAAGACCGAGCCCAAGCTCGGCATCCGCGCCTCGGCGACCTGCGAGATCGAGTTCACCGATTACGTGTTGCCGAAGGAGAACTTGCTGGGTACCGAAGGCAAGGGTTTCTCGATCGCGATGGGCGTGCTGGATGCTGGCCGCATCGGCATCGCCTCACAGGCGGTGGGCATCGCCCGCGCAGCCTACGAGGCGACGCTGCAATGGTCGCGCGAGCGCAAGGCGTTCGGGCATCCGATCGGTACGTTCCAGATGACCCAGTCGAAGATTGCGGACATGAAATGCAAGCTCGATGCTGCCACGTTGCTGACCCTGCGCGCGGCATGGGCCAAGGGTCAGGCGGAGAAGCACGGTGGCCGTTTTGGCACCGAGGCCGCGGTAGCCAAGCTCACCGCGTCCGAAGCGGCCATGTGGATCAGCCACCAGGCGGTGCAGATCCACGGCGGCATGGGCTATTCGAAGGAGATGCCGCTGGAGCGCTATTTCCGTGACGCCAAGATCACCGAAATCTACGAGGGCACCAGCGAGATCCAGCGGTTGGTGATTGCGCGCGCGGAAACCGGCCTGCGCTGAGCGAGGAGTGAGTGGAGAGGAGTGAGAAACGAGTGGAAGTCACTTCCGCTCACGATCACCAACCCGGTGAGAGAACGAAAAAGGCCCCGGCATTTGCCGAGGCCTTTTTCGTTCCAACATCACTGGAGATGGAGGGGATGCAAGCGGGCCTTGCTTGTTGCTCCTGCCCTTACTCGTTTCTCACTCCTCTCCGCTCACTCCGGCCTCACGCGTCGCGTCGCGGGTCCGAATCGAACGATTGCATCCCGTTTTGCGTCGACGCGGGCGGCGCTGCATCGCCGTCCAGCTTGTCGCCCAGCAACCGCCGCACGACCACGTAGAACACCGGGATCAACAGTACGCCGAGGAAGGTGGCAAACAACATGCCGCCGATCACGCCGGTGCCGATGGCGTGTCGGGCATTGGCGCCGGCGCCCGACGAGATAAACAGCGGAAACACACCGAGGATGAACGCCAGCGAGGTCATCAGGATGGGTCGCAAGCGCAGTCGCCCGGCCTCGATCACGCTCTCGCGCAGGGTCATGCCGTGGCGCTGATGCTCTACCGCGAACTCCACGATCAGGATCGCGTTTTTCGCGGCCAGGCCGATGACCGTGATCAGGCCGATCTTGAAATAGATGTCGTCGGGCAGTCCGCGCAGCAGGGCGAACACCACCGCGCCGAGCATGCCCAGCGGCACCACCAGCATGACGGAGACCGGAATCGACCAGCTTTCATACAGCGCGGCCAGGGCCAGGAACACGACCAGGATCGACAGCAGCATCAGCAGCGTGGCGGTGTTGCCGGAAAGGATTTCCTGGTAGGACTGGCCGCTCCAGTCATAGCCGAAGCCCTTGGGTAGGTCGTCGGTGACGATCTGCTCCATCGTCTTCATCGCCTCGCCGGAGGCGTGGCCCGGTGCCGGCGATCCCACGATCTCCACCGCGGAGTAACCGTTGTAGCGGGTCAGCGATGGTGAGGCATTGATCCACTGCTCCTTGATCACGCTGGCCAGCGGAATCATGGCCGGCGCGCCGTTGCTGCCGGTCTGCGTGCTGCTGGGCGAGTAGATGTGCTGCAGTGCGTCCGGACCCTTGCGCCAGGCCGCGTCGGCCTGCATGTACACGCGCTTGACCCGGCCGCCATAGGTGAAGTCGTTGACGTAGACCGGCGCCAGCATCAGCTGCACCGCGGTGTAGATGTCGCCGACCGACAATCCCATCGACTGCGCCTGCACGCGATCCACGTCGAGTTTGAGCTGGGGCGCATCTTCCAGCGTGTTCGGTCGTACGCCGGCCAGGGTAGGGTTTTGCGCAGCCTTGCCCAGCAGTGTGTTGCGGGCGCGGGTCAGCGCCTCGCGGCCGGCGCCGCTGCGGTCCTGCAGGTACATGTCGAAGCCGCCGAACTGGCCCAGCCCCCGCACCGTGGGCAGGTTGACTACGAACACCCGCGCATCGCGCACCTGCTGGACGGCGCGGTTGGTGTGCTGGATGAACTGCTCCGCCGTGGCCTTGCGCTTGGCCCAGTCCTTGAGCCGGACGAACACCATGCCGACGTTTTCGCCGGAGCCGACAAAACTGAAGCCGGTGATCTGCATCACGCCTTTCACGGCGGGGTCCTTGCGGATGATTGTGCGCAGCTGATCCATCACCTTGTCGGTGCGCTGCACGGTAGCACCCGGCGGCAGCTGCACGATCGCCAGCGCATAACCCTGGTCTTCCTCGGGCAGGAAACTGCCGGGCAGACGGCTGAATAGGAAGGCGCCCAGCGCGGTCACCAGCACGAACACGAACATCCAGCGCGGCGCGTGCCGCACCGCGTTGCCGACATGTCCCACGTAGCTTTGGCTGGCCCGGGCGAACATCCGGTTGAAGCCGCGGTACAGGAAATTCTTCGGACGCTCGTGTTCCGGCTGCAGGAAACTCGCGCACAGGGCCGGCGTGAACGACAACGCGAGGAACGCGGAGAAACCCATCGAGACCGCAATGGTCAGCGCGAACTGCTTGTAGATGATGCCGGTGGCGCCCGGTTGCAGCGCCGAAGGCACGAACACTGCCGTCAGCACCACCGAGATCGCCACCACCGCGCCGGTGATCTGGCCCATCGCCTTGCGCGTGGCCTCCTTCGGTGACAGGCCTTCCTCGGTCATGATGCGCTCGACGTTCTCGATCACCACGATCGCGTCGTCGACCACGATGCCGATCGCCAGCACCATGCCGAACAGGGTCAACTGATTGATGCTGAAGCCCAGCACCAACATGCCGATGAAGGTGCCCAGCAGGGCGACCGGGATCACCAGGGTGGGGATGATGGTCGCGCGGATATTCTGCAGGAACAGCAGCATCACCAGGAACACCAGCACGATGGCCTCGATCAGGGTATGCACCACCTCCTTGATCGATATTTTCACGAAGCTGGTGGTGTCGTAGGGGCTGAACCAGCTCACCCCTTGCGGGAAACTCGCGGACAGCTCGTCCATCTTGCCGCGTACCGCGGTGGCGACATCCAGCGCGTTCGCGCCCGGCAGCAGCTGGATCGCGAAGGCGGCGACCGGGGTGCCGTTGTAGCGCGTGTTGAAACCGTAACTGGCCGGGCCGAAGGCGACCCGGGCCACGTCCCCCAGCGTTACCGTAGTGCCGTCGCTGTTCGCGCGCAGAATGATGCCCTTGAACTGCTCGGGGGTGGTGAAGCGGCCCTCGGCGGTGACGCTGGCGGTGAACCCCTGGCCGGCCGCCGACGGGTCGGCACCGAGCGAGCCGGCGGCGAACTGTACATTCTGTGCGCGAATCGCATTGAGCACCTGGGTCGAGGACAGCCCATAGCCTTGCAGCTTGTCCGGGTTCAGCCAGATACGCATCGCGTATTCGGAACCGAACAGGCGCGTGTTGCCCACACCCGGCAGGCGCGCAATCTGGTCGATGACCTGTGAGGCGACGATGTCGCTGAGGTGGTTGCGGTTGATCGCCGGATTGTTCGAGCGCAGCGCCACCACCATCAGGAAATCGGCGTTGGACTTGGCCACCACCACGCCCTGCTGGACCACTTCGGAGGGCAGTCGCGGCGTGGCCAGCGCCACCTTGTTCTGCACCTGGACCTGGGCAATGTCCGGATCGGTGCCGCTCTCGAATGTCAGCGTGATGCTGGCCCTGCCGTTGTCGCTGGAGGACGAGCTGAAATACAGCAGGTGGTCGATGCCGGTCAGTTGCTGCTCGATCACCTGGGTCACCGATTTTTCGGTCGTGTCCGCGCTGGCGCCCGGATAGCTGGCGCTCACGGAGACCTGTGGCGGAGCGATCGACGGGTACGATTCCACACCCAGGTTCAGGATCGCCAGCACGCCACCCAGGGAAATCAGGATGGCCACCACCCAGGCGAAGATCGGGCGGTCGATGAAGAAACTCGGCATGGTCTTCGCTCCGTTACTTGCCGTTCGGGGCGGTGCCCGCAGCGGCGGCCGCGGAGGGGGCGTCGCTGCGGTCCGGATGCCATGGACTGGCCTTGGCCGGGGCGCCGGCCTTGACCTTCTGCACGCCCGATACCACCACCTGGTCGCCGGCCGCGAGGCCAGCGGTGACCACCCAGTCGCTGCCTTGCATGTCGCCCAGGGTGACCTCCTTGCGCGCGACCTTGCCGTCCGTGCCGACGGTCATCAGGTAGGCGCCGCTGGTGTCGCGCAGCAGCGCCTGCTGCGGGATCAGGAACACCCCATGTTGCTGGCCCAGGTCGACCTTCAGCGTCACGTACATGCCCGGCAGCAGTCGATGTTTCCGGTTGGGGATCTGCGCACGCAGCGTGACCGAGCCGGTGGCCGGGTCGACCGAGGTGTCGGAGAAATCCAGCGTGCCGGGTTGGCCATAGGTGCTGCCATCGGGCAGGCTGACCTGTACGCTGGCCTTGTCCGGCGCGGCCAGGGTGACGTTGCCGTGGCTCTGGGCACGGCGCATCCGCTCCATCGCCGACACGCTCATGGTGAAGTTCACGTACAGCGGGTCGATCTGCTCCACCGTGGTGAGCAGGGTGTCGGTGCCGTTGCCGACCAGGGCGCCCTCGGTGACCTGCTGCTGGCCGGCGCGGCCGGCGATCGGCGAGCGCACGCTGGCATAACCCAAGTTGATGCGGGCCGTCTGCACGTTGGCGCGGGCCACCTGCACCGCGGCGGCAGCGGTGCGTTCGGCGGCCAACGCATTGTCGAGACCGGCCTGGGAGATGTAGCCCTTGGGCGCCAGTTCGCGCGCGCGCCGGGCGTTCACCTTGTTGTTGGTGTAGGTGGCCTGGGCCTGCTCCAGTGCGGCGAGGCTGGCGTCCAGCGCCGCCTTCAGCGGCGCCGGATCGATCCGGAACAGCAACTGGCCCTTGTTGACGTCGGTGCCTTCGTCATAGACACGCTTGAGCAACACACCTGCTACCCGCGCGCGCACGTCGGCACTGCGGTAGGCAGAAAGGCGTCCGACCAGATCGCGCGTCAGTGGCAAATTTCGGGGCTGTGCCGTGATCACGCCGACATCTGGTGGTGGCATCTTCGGCGGGCCGTTTCCCGTGCTCTTGCCGCAGGCACCCAATAGCAGCAGGCACACACACAGCAACGGCGTGCGCAGTAACGAGGACTTCATTGAAACTCCGGAATCTGCTTGATCTTGCTTGGCATGGAGTGGGCGGAACTCTGGCGCGGTGCAGCGGGGGAATGAATACCGCATGGCGTCGGGGATGTCGCGTGTCACAAGTTGGTTGGCGTGTAGGTCGCCAGCGCGCTCGACGCGAAAAGCATCAGTACAGCGCACGCCAGGGTAAACCTGTGAAACTTATTGGACTGCCTAGTTTACAATATGTCATTGGTGTACATCCAGTCATGTGCGGCATGGATTTGCCATGGCGGATGGATTTCGAAACAAGTGGCGAAAACCTCGTTCACGCCGCGTCGAGGGCGCCCGGCCGGGCGTGGCGTGGTGCGCGTGCTGAACCAGGCGAACATCCATGCCGGGCGCAGCCTGCTGCAGATCGCTGCGCCACGTCCTGGGGACGCTGCCGCGCGACGAGTTGTTGCAGGGTACCGAGGACGAATTGTTCAACACCGCGATGGGCATACTCGAGCTGCGCCAGCGTGCGCGCACGCGGCTGTTCGTGCGCCGCGACCGCTACGGGCGTTTTTTCACCTGCATCGTGTTCGTGCTGCGCGAGCGCTTCAACACCTCGGTGCGCGAACGTATCGAGGCCCTGTTGGGGATGGCGCTGCACGCGGTGCAGAGCGATTCCTCGGTGGAGATGGGCGAGTCGGCACTGGCCCGGCTGACCATCGTGATGCGCCCGAAGATCGGCGATCAGCCGGCCTACGACCTGGCCGAACTCGAGCAAGGCGTCGCCGCCATTGCGCGCAACTGGCACGACGAGGTACGCGCCGCGCTGGTGCACCTGCGCGGCGACCACGAGGGCGTGGTGCTGGCCAACCGCTATGCGAAGTCATTGCCCGCCGGCTATGTCGAGGACGTCAGCCCGGCCGTGGCCGCGGAGGATATCTACCAGCTGTCGCAACTTACGGACGACCATGTCCTGCGCATGTCCTTCTATCATCCACTGCAGGAGCCGCAGACGCTGCGCTTCAAGGTCTATCGCGCGGGTGGCGACATCTCGCTGTCCGAAGTGCTGCCGCAACTGGAGAACCTCGGCCTGCGCGTGCTTACTGAGCACGTCTACGAGATTCCCGGCGACGCGCCGCTGTCGATCCAGAAAGGGCCTGGCAGCGATCGCCAAGGCGTACACGGCGGCGCGCGAGATTCTTGATGCACGGCAGTTGTGGGCGCTGATCGAGGCGTTGCCGGTCGAAGGGCACTGGCATGCGCAGGCGCGCGGTTCATTGCTGGACGAACTCAACCAGCAGCATCGCGCGCTGGCCTTGCAGGTGCTGACCCTGGCCAGTGATCGCACGGCTCTTTCCCCGGTGCAGGCGTGGCTGCAGCGTGACGATGCCACCTTGCAGCACACCCGCAGCATGCCGGCAGAGATACTCACCCAGAACGCGGACTATCCGATCGCCTCGGTGGCAGTTCGTCGGCTGGCCCAGTTGGCGCAGGTGCCGGTCAACTGACCCGGCCCGATCCTGCCGGCTGGAAAGTGAAGGCGCAAGAGCCGTGTTGGTCTTGCGCCTGCAGGCTGTGTAATCTGGCATGACTTCATTCACAGGATTGTCGCGCATGCGCCTGGTCTTCGTCGCCAGCGATACCAACGTGGCCCAGCAGGCACATCGCAAGCTGGTCGAGCGCTATGGCAACGTACCGGCCGAACAGGCCGAGCTGATCGTGGCGCTCGGCGGTGACGGCTTCATGCTGCGCACCCTGCACGCCTGGCGTGCGCTGGAGGTGCCGGTGTATGGCATGAAGCTGGGCCGGGTCGGCTTCCTTATGAACAAGTATCGCCTCGAGGGGTTGCCCGAGCGGATCGCGCGGGCGCATACCGCGTCATTGTTTCCGCTGCAGATGCAGGTTACCGACGCCGCGGGCGTGGAGCATGCCGGGCTTGCCTTCAACGAAGTTTCGTTGCTGCGCCAGAGCAACCAGGCCGCGCATCTGGAGGTAAAGCTCAACGACGCGGTGAAACTGGCGACCCTGATTTGCGATGGCGTCCTGGTCTCCACCCCGGCTGGTTCGACCGCCTACAACCTGTCCGCGCACGGTCCGATCCTGCCATTGGATGCGAACGTGCTGGCGCTCACCCCGATCAGCCCATTCCGCCCGCGCCGCTGGCGCGGCGCGATCCTGCCGCATCGCACCGAGGTGATCCTGCGCGTGCTCGATCCAGGCAAGCGCCCGGTCAGTGCCACCGCGGACTTCCATGAAGTGCGCGACGTGCGCACGGTCGCGATCCGGCAGTCCGGCGACCAGGGCGTGCGATTGTTGTTTGATCCGGAGCACAATCTGGAGCAGCGGATTCTTGATGAACAGTTTGCAGCGCAGTGAGGGTAGCGGGTTGTTGTTGCGGTTGACCCCCATCCGGCCTGTCGGCCACCTTCTCCCGTGAATGGGGGAAGGGAGTGGGTGAGCCTTTCGTATTTCCTTCCCCCGCCTGCGGGGGAAGGTGGCCGACAGGCCGGATGGGGGGGCCGCCAGGGCTCCGACCAAAGCTGCAAGCACAAGTCCACGCCCTTTGCTAGATTGAAGCTCCTTCCAAGTCGCCTCCCACCATGACCACGCCGTGCAACGACGCCCACGATCCGAACGCCATCGGCGACAAGCGTCTGGTGGTGGCTATTTCCTCGCGTGCGTTATTCGACCTGGGCAACAGCCATGCGCTGTTCGAGCGCGAGGGTCTGGATGCCTATCGTGCATTCCAGATCGAGCACGAGGACGACATCCTCAGGCCCGGCGTGGCGTTTCCGCTGGTGCAGAAACTGCTGGGGTTGAACAAGCTGGCTGGCGACGTGCCGCCGGTGGAAGTGATCCTGCTGTCGCGCAATTCCGGCGATACGGGGCTGCGCATCTTCAACGCGATCCAGCATTACGGCCTGGAGATCAGCCGCGCCGCCTTTACCAGCGGCGCGCCGACATCGGATTACATCGCGCCATTCAAGGCAGACCTGTTCCTCTCGGCCAATGCCGAGGACGTGGGTCGGGCGCTGGTTGCCGGGGTCGCGGCGGCGACGATTCTGCCCAGCACGGCGGCGCCGCGCGCCAGCGAGCAACTACGCATTGCCTTTGATGGCGATGCGGTACTGTTTGGCGACGAAGGCGAGCGCGTGTCGCGGGAAGAGGGCCTGGAGGCGTTCCATCGCAGCGAGTCCCAACATGCCGCCGAGCCGTTGTCCGTGGGACCGTTCCGGGGCTTTCTGACCGCGTTGCACCATCTGCAGACGGCGTTCCCGGCCGAGCATTCGCCGATCCGCACCGCCCTGGTCACCGCGCGTTCCGCGCCGGCGCACAAGCGCGTGATCCTGACCTTGCGCAAGTGGGGTGTGCGCATCGACGAGGCGCTGTTCCTGGGCGGTCGCGACAAGGGCCCGTTCCTCGAGGCCTTCGGTGCCGACATCTTCTTCGACGACTCACCGGCCAATGTGGAGTCCGCGCGCAAGCACGTGGCGACCGGGCATGTGCCGCATGGGGTGAGCAACCGTTGACGCCGCTCGAAGGTGTGCCGGGCGACGCTGCGCTGCCGACAGCTTCCTCGACGGCTTGCCGGCCAATGTGCAATCCGCGCGCTAGCGCGTGGCAACCGGGTATGTTCCGCACGTGACCGGCACGCGCGGCTTCAGGCGCGGGCGAGATCGGCTTCGTCGTTGCCGACGGTGCGGTTGCGCCCCGCCTGTTTGGCGCGGTAGAGCGCGCGATCGGCCAATTCGATCCACTCGCGCAAGCTGTCGCCGCCGGCGCCGGCTTGCGCCAGGCCAAGGCTGATCGAGCAGCGCAATCCGGGCGCGTGCGGCAGATCGAGTTTCTCGACCGTGTGACGGATGCGCTCGGCCATCACGGTAGCCTCGGCGAGCGTACCCGGGAGCGCGATCGCAAACTCGTCGCCGCCGAAGCGTCCGATACACGCATCCTCGCCATTGCCATGACGCAAGATGGTAGCGATGCTGCGCAGCACGTCATCGCCCAGGGTGTGGCCGTGCAGGTCGTTGATGTCCTTGAACGAGTCCACGTCGACCATCATCAACGTGGCAGGGCGTCCGTGAGCATGATGCTGCTCAAGCAGCGCTTCGGCATGATCCTGCCACGAGCCGCGGTTATCCAGGCCGGTGAGCCCGTCGATTCGGCTCAGTTCGTCCAGCCGCTGGTTCTGCTGCTGCACTTGCCGCACCAGTCGGTAGCTGGCAACGCTGACGCCTATGCTGTGGATCAGCATCACGGGCAGGCAGGCCAGCAGTACCGGCATGCTGGTCTCGGGCTGGAATGCAAAGCCGGTCAGCAGGCCGCCGGCGAGGATGGCCAGCAGCATGCCGGGCAGTGAGCGTTGCCAGAGGTTGCGCACGCCGGTATTGATCTTGTCGGCGGTGGCGACGGTGACCACCAGTACTGAAGGCAGCACGTTGAAATGCATCAACGCGACCCACGATCCGGCGATCGCCGAGTCGAGCATCAGGTTGCGCAGCTCGGTATTGAACGGCGTGCGGCTGCGGCGTGCGAGCCAATAGGCGAGTTGAGGCCACAACAGGCAGGTGAAGATGCCCCAGATCCAGCTGCCGATCGGTGCATGCTGTTCATGCATGACCAGGGCGAGCGGCAAACCGGCCAGGCCCATGCCCAGCATGCGGAAGTGGTAGACCCGTCGTGGCAGCAGATCGCGCTGGTTGAGTCGTGCCGGCCTGCGGCTGGACGACCCGCTCGCGACGTTCGGAATGTTCATGTCGTAAGGCTCCCCCCCTCGGCCGAACCGAGCATAACGCAGGCGCCAGACGGCTGGTGTGAATGCCGGCGCTCAAAGCGTGCGTATGCGCGTCCACCAGCGGGTGACCTTTTCCTCACGGACGAAGGTGAACAACCCGGCGCCGAGGATGATCGCGATGCCGGCAGCCATCGGCCAATCCAGTCGGTTGTGGAACACGACATAGCCCAGCAACACCGCCCACAGCATCTGGCTGTACTGGGTCGGTGCCACGTGGTTGGCCGGTGCCAGCCGGGTGGCCAGCATCAGCAGCACCGAGCCCAACGCGGAAAGCAGGCCGTAGCCAAGCAGCAGCGCCCATTGCCCGGGTTGCGGCCAGCGGAAGTCGACCAGCATCAGTACGCCTGAGACCAGCATCGAGCCGATGATGCCGGCGCCGAACAGGCTGATCCGCTTCTCATGCGGGCCGGCCAGGCGCAGGGCGACCATCGAGATCGCGCCGGCAAGGCCACAGATGATGGCGGCCAGGTGACCGATGCCAAGTGCGCGCAACCCCGGTCGCAGCACCACCAGCACGCCGATAAAGCCAGCCACCACGGCCGACCAGCGGCGCCAACCGACCTGCTCGTGCAGCACCAGCACGGACAAGATGGTGACGAAGACCGGCAGCAGGAAGATCAGCGCGAACGCCTCGGCCATCGGCAGCGCGGTGAAGGCGATCACTGCCGTGATACTGCCGATCGCGCTGGCGCCCGCGCGCACCAGGTACAGGCCCTGGCACTGGGCCAGCAGTGCGTCGCGCCAGCGATCGCCGCGGCCCTTGATGAACGGCAGGGCGGTCAGGCCGAGTGCGGCGCCAAAGAACACCGCCTCGTAGGCCGGCAGCGAGCCGCGCAATGACTTTACGAAGGCATCGCTGAGCGCGTAGGCGGCGAACGCCATGAAACCGAGCAGGACGCCTTTGAACATGGGATTCCACAATGGCGGGAAACAAGGGATTGGACGACGATCGTGACGACGGTCTGATGCCTGATCCGGCGCTACAATACCCGTTTTATCGCGTTGCGTTCCGGAGATTCCATGGCCGTCCGTCTGCATCCGCTCGATCTGTACGATGTCCGGTCGCTACTCAGCGACGAGGAGCGCATGGTGCAGGATAGCGTTGGTCGCTTCGTCGACGAGCGCGTGCTGCCGATTATCGGCGACTGCTTCGACCAGAGCCGCTTCCCGAAGGAATTGATTCCGGAGATTGCCGGCCTCGGCTTGCTCGGCGCCACGATCCCCAAGGAATACGGCGGCGGCGGGATGAACGCGGTCAGCTACGGCCTGATCTGCCAGGAGCTGGAGCGCGGCGACTCGGGCCTGCGCAGCTTTGCCTCGGTGCAGAGCTCGTTGTGCATGTACCCGATCTTTGCCTATGGCAGCGAAGAGCAGAAGCAGCAGTACCTGCCGCGAATGTCCGCGGGTGAAGTGATCGGCTGCTTCGGCCTGACCGAGCCACACGGCGGCTCCGATCCGGCCAACATGAAGACCCACGCGAAGAAGGATGGCCCCGACTGGGTCATCAACGGCGCCAAGATGTGGATCACCAACGGCAACCTGGCGCACATCGCGATCGTGTGGGCGCAGACGGAAGACGGCATCCGGGGTTTTGTGGTACCGACCGAAACGGCCGGCTTCAAGGCGCAGGAAATCCACAAGAAGATGAGCCTGCGCGCCTCGGTCACCAGTGCGCTGTTCTTCGACAACGTGCGCGTGCCCGACCGTGCCCGGTTGCCGAACGTGAAAGGCCTGAAGGGCCCGCTGGGTTGCCTGACCCAGACGCGCTACGGCATCACCTGGGGCCCGATCGGCGCGGCGCAGGCTTGCCTCAAGGAAGTGCTGGACTATACGGCCGAGCGCATGCTGTTCGGTCGCCCGCTGGCGTCCAATCAGGCGGTGCAATTGAAGCTGGCCGATATGGCCCGGCGGATCACCACCGCCCAGTTGCTGTCGCTGCAGCTTGGTCGATTGAAGGATGCCGGCAAGATGCAGCCGACCCAGGTGTCGCTGGCCAAGTGGAACAATTGCCGCATGGCGATCGACATCGCGCGCCAGTGCCGCGACATCCTCGGCGGCGCCGGCATCACCACCGAGCACAGCGCGATCCGGCATGCGCTGAACCTGGAATCGGTGATCACCTACGAGGGCACGGAGACGGTGCATGAACTGGTGGTCGGTCGCGAGCTGACCGGTATTAACGCGTTCTGATTTGATTGTTCCATGTCCCTTGGAGGAAATCGAATGGATTGCCGGGTCGCGCCGCACCGTCATTTCACCCTCTCTCACATGCAACTGGCTCCTGCTCAGATTTCGATTGAACGCAGCGGCAACGGCAGGCGGGCAGCGCCCGCCCTACGGCGCGGCGAAGGTAGGGCGGGCACCGCCCGCCGGCTCTCCTGCATCCATGCAAGATGCAATCGGGAGCAAGCAGCCACAAGGGGATCCCAGGGTCGCCGATGGCAGAGGGACTTCAGGAACCAAGCCATGCAAGTTTCCGACATCTACATCGAGACCGACCGCATGCCGGCGCAGATCCGCAGCCAGCGTCGCGAAGCGTGGAAACGGCGCCGCGTATGAGCCACGTATCGCCCGGGCTCTACGTCAGCCTAGCCGAGATCGTGCCTGACCTACATGTGCACTGCGTCGATCCCTGGTGTCTGATCGGCAGCACCGCGGCGTTGCTGCTGGGCGCCAAGGTGAGTGCGGACGATGTGCATGTGCTGACCTCGCGCGCTGACGCCGACGCCTTGATGGCACAGTGGTCCGAGCGACGGGTGTCCGGATCGGCACTGGCCGATAGTGATCGCTTGCGCTCGCATTTCGCGCGTTTCTCCTTTCCTGGCGTGCCGGTCGAGGTGCTGGGTGGACTCGAACTTCATACCGACAACGGCTGGCAGGTGGTGCAACCCGGCCGACTGGTGCTGGCGGGATTGAACGGGCTGGCGGTACCAGTACCGTGCATCGAGGATCAGATCCGTCTGTTCGAAAGCTTTGGGCGCGAGAAGGATCTGCGCCGCGCCGCGGCATTGCGGGCGCTCGGTTCCAGGACATCCATCCCGCCCATTTTGTCATTCCGTTGAAGCTTGTAACTCCGCCACCTGCCTGCACCACGCGAACCCCGCCATGACTGCCATTCCGTTTGCCATCAGCGCCCGCCACAAGGGCTTCAACCGTGCCGAGATCGTCGACCAGAACTTTATCGAGTTCGTGCAGTTGTGGCACGGCGATGTGCGTACGCCGCCGCGCGACGATGACGCGGTATTGCGCGGCAGCGTGCTGGATGCTCGCAGCTTCGGCGAGTTGTTCGAATCGCAACTGATCTCGCGCCACCTGGACCTGATGGCGCGCGTGCTGCGTGTGCAGAACAAGGTCTTCTACACGATTGGCTCGTCCGGCCACGAAGGCAACGCGATGGTGGCGCGGCTGACCCGGCATACCGATCCGGCATTCCTGCATTACCGCTCCGGCGGCTTCATGGCCGAGCGTTTGCGCAAGATTCCGGGGATGGATCCAGTCATGGACTCGGCCCTGAGTTTTGCCGCCAGCAAGGATGATCCGGCATCGGGTGGCCGCCACAAGGTGTGGGGCAGCAAGCCGTTGTGGGTGCTGCCGCAGACCTCCACGATCGCCTCGCACCTGCCCAAGGCATTGGGCACGGCGGTGGCGATCGAGCAGGCGCGGCGCATCGGTCATCAACTGCCAGTCCCCGATGACAGCATCGCGATCTGCTCGTTCGGGGACGCCTCCAGCAACCACGCCACGGCGCAGACCGCATTCAATGCCGCCGCATGGACCGCCTACCAGAAGCTGCCCGCTCCGGTGCTGTTCGTGTGCGAGGACAACGGCATCGGCATCTCGGTGAAGACACCTTCAGGCTGGATTGCGAACAACTACCAGCACCGCACCGATCTGGATTATTTCTTCGCCGACGGACTCGATCTGGCCGAAGGTTACGCCCAGGTGCAGCGCGCGGTGGAGCACTGCCGCCGCACGCGCCGGCCGACTTTTTTGCATCTGAAAACCACGCGTGTGATGGGTCATGCCGGTACCGATTTCGAGGTCGAGTGGCGCAGCATCGAGGAACTCTTCGCAGTCGAGTCGACCGATCCGCTGCTGCGCTCGGCCGCCATCGCGCTGGAATCCGGCCTGTATTCGAAAGACGACGTACTAAATCTCTACGAAGCGACCCGCCAGCGCTGCTTCGCCGCCGCGGAGGCGGCGGATTCACGTCCTCGGCTGAGCTCGCTGGATGAGGTGATGGCGCCACTGGCGCCGTACACGCCCGCCGCCGTCAAGGCCGAGGCCGAACGTACCGATTACCAGGACAAGCGCCTGGCCGTTTTCGGTGGTGAGACCAAACTGCCCGAGAAGCTGCCGCCGCGGCACCTGGCGATCCAGATCGGTCAGGCCCTGCATGACCTGCTGGCGAAGTATCCCCAGGCGCTGGTGTTTGGTGAAGACGTGGCGCAGAAGGGTGGCGTCTATACCGTCACCAAGGGGCTGAACAAGACGTTCAAGGGCAGCCGCGTATTCAACACGCTGCTGGACGAAACCATGATCCTCGGCCTGGCGCAGGGTTACGCGAACATGGGCATGCTGCCGATCCCGGAGATCCAGTATCTGGCGTATTTCCACAACGCCTGTGACCAGATTCGCGGCGAGGCCGCGTCGCTGCAGTTCTTCTCCAACGACCAGTACCGCAACCCGATGGTGATGCGCGTGGCCTCGCTCGGTTACCAGAAGGGTTTCGGTGGCCACTTCCACAACGACAACTCGATCACCGCACTGCGCGACATTCCCGGCTTGGTCGTGGGTTGCTCGAGCCGCGGCGACGATGCGGCGATGATGCTGCGCACGCTGATGGCGCTGGCCAGGGTGGATGGCCGCGTGTGCGCCTTCCTGGAGCCGATCGCGCTGTACATGACCAGGGACCTATACGAGCCCGGCGACGGCCAATGGCAGTTCGCCTATCCCTCGCCCGATCAGGCGATGACGCTGGGCGAGGGCCGCGTCTACAACGAGGTGGCGAACGATCTGGTCGTGTTCACTTTCGGCAACGGCGTGCCGATGGCGCTGCGTGCGGCGCGCACGATCGGGCAGGAACTGGGCTGGCAGGTGCGCGTGGTGGACCTGCGCTGGCTGGCGCCGCTCAACGACGCCTTGATCGCGGCGCATGCGCGGACCGCCAGACGCATCGTGGTGCTGGACGAGGGCCGCAAGAGTGCCGGCGTGGGCGAGGGCGTGATCACGGCGATCGTGGAGGGCGGCTGCGGCGCCACGCCGCTGCGACGGGTGGTCGGGGCCGATACGTTGACGCCGCTGGCGGGTGCCGCCCTGCTCGTGTTGCCGGGCGAGGCCGATGTCGTTGCTGCGGCGCGCAGCCTGGCCGGGAACGACGGCCATTGAGCGGGCGCCATGACCGGAGCAGGCGCCCGTCTGGCGAGGGCCACGGGCTAGGAGCCTGTCGGACTTTGATTGGCCGGGCTGCGAATCCGCCTGTGCGGTCCATATTTCCGCCGATTCTTGGCCCATGGAACCACCATGGGCCGGCGAACCGTCGAAAATCTGTCCTCGCACAGCCGAATTCTCGCCTCGACCACTAAAGTCCGACAGGCTGCTAGGCGTCGTCGCGCCGTTTTTCCACGGCGTGCAGGTGCGTGCCAGCTACGGTACGCGGCGGCGTGGCGGCAACCTCGTCGAGGCACACGCGGTTGCGACCGTCCAGCTTGGCGCGATACATCGCCTGGTCGGCCCGTTCGACCAGCGCTTCCAGCGCGTCGCCGTGCTGATGCATGGCTACACCGATGCTGATGCTGAGCAGCTGTTGTTCGTTGCGCACCGGAATTTCCAGCCGATGCACGCGTCGGCACAGGCGAGTAGCCACTTGCGTGGCCTCCGCAGCGTCGATGCCATCGAGCATGGCGACAAATTCCTCGCCGCCGTAGCGCGCGAACAGGTCGCGCGGACGCAATTCGGCGCTGAGCGTGGCGGCCACGGCGACCAGCGCGCGGTCGCCGGAGTTGTGGCCATGCCGGTCGTTGAGTAGCTTGAAGTGATCAAGGTCGAAGAACAACACGGCGATCGGCCGTGCCGGACTGGAAGCCAGCATGGCGCTGGCGCGCTCGTTCCAGGCGCGCCGGTTGAGCGTGTGGGTGAGCGAATCGTGATCGGCCAATACCTGCACCACGTCGCGATCCTGGCGCAGGCGCAGCGCCCGATCAGCCAGGCCCAGTGACAGCACCAGCGCTTCGAACGCACCGCCGGCAAGGCTGGCGTCGTTGAGCCAGTCGAGTCGGGGCAGGGCGCCGTTGACCTGGGCGCTGGTTGATGCCGTGAGCAGCAGCAGCGGAGTCCAGCCGGCCAGGAAGAACCAGGCCTGGCGCGAGCCGCGCGCGGCAGCGCCGATGGCGGCTACCAGCAACAGCATGGCGCCGATCATGAGTAGTGGGTTGAGCAGGGCCTGCGCCACCTCGATCAGCAGCGGGATGCCGCTGCAGCGCATCAGTACCAGCTGGATCATGCCGACGGCCAGCGCCATGATTGGCACCCGCAACAGCGGTGCGTGTTGCTGCAGATCGCAGAAGCGCATCATGAACAACGAGGCGAACGCCACCGACAAGGCCACCGCGACCGAGCCCGCCAGCCAGATATGGCCGGCCAGCCATTGCCACTCCAGCGGATGGAACACGAAACCGGTCTGGATACTCTGGATCAATGCGTAGCAGACGATGTAGCCGGCATACCAGGCGTAGGTGACGTCGCGCAGCACCAGCGAGAAGAACAGCGCCATCAGCACCATGGCGAGCATCACGGCAAAACTGGCGCTGGCGAATACCAGCCATTGCGCATCCTGCTGCAGGTACTCGTTCCAGGGCAGAATCCGGAAACGCAACGGCGCGCTGATCGTTTCGGTCGGTTCCAGTCGCAGCAGGATCGGTGCCGAGGCCGGTTGGGTCGAAGGTATCCGCCAGGCCAGTCGGCCGTGGCCGTGGACCGGTGCGCTGAAATCGTCGACCGCCAGCATATCGGCCTGGCCGCCATCGATCACGCTGATCGCACCCATCGGAGGCGGATAGACGGTAAGCACCCGTTCCTCGTTGTCCCAGGGCGGTTGCGCCGCGAGCACTACCCAACTACCCAGCTTGTTGCGCGGAAACTGCTGCAACATCGAGGGATCGAAACTCTTCAGATGACCGGCGCGATAGGCTTCCAGCACGCTCTGCGGGGTGTCGCCCGGGCTGGCTTCGCCCCAGGCGCCATTCAGCGGCATGCCCGCGGCGTGGGCAACGCCAAGCCAGAGCAGCAGGCCAAACGCAAAGCCGCACCCGCGCCGCCAGAGGCGATCCCGGGGTGGCAATGTGATCCGCTTCTCCAATTTGCTTTCCCTGTGAGGCGAAGCCCGCTCCCGTATCCTTGGTGAAATCCGGCTCTGTCAGCGCACGACCTGTCAGCGCCGTTCCCTGAGCTGCGCGACGGTTCGCCAGTGCTGCCGCCGGGCGGCACGGAATCCAACACACAACGCTGCCCGATCGGACTGGTACAAGTCAAGCACAGGTCGTGCCACCACTTCAGAACGGCGTGCGCGCTGCGCCGATGGTCCGAAAGCGGATGTCTGCTTGAGGTGATGCGGGCCCACCTGAACACAATGCGCCCGAAACGACACGGACCGGACGCGTACGGTCACCTGCCTGCAGTCAGGTATCCGGCCATCGGGCCGCAGCGGTAGCTGCCGGCCCGGCAGGCATCCCCTCATTGCGGGCGGCGTGCACCCAGCAGCAGCAATACTTCCTGTGCGCTGCGTATCCGTTCGCTGGCGCCGGGCAGGTCGAGGATCACCTTCAGCTTGTCCTGGCCATCGAGCTTGTACACGCGGGGCAGGCTCTGGATCAGCTTGATGATTGCCAGCGGATCCACCTCGGGCTTTTCGCGAAACGTGATGCGACCGCCGTTGGCACCGAAATCCAGCTTGCGGATGCCCAGCGGGGTGGCCAGCAGTTTCAGGCTGGCCACGGTGAACAGCTGCCGGGTAGGTTCGGGCAACAGGCCGAAGCGGTCGATCATTTCCACCTGCAAATCGCGCAACTCGTCTTCGTTGCGTGCGCTCGCGATGCGCTTGTACAAGGTCAGCCGCGCGTGCACGTCGCCGAGATAATCGTCGGGAATCAGCGCGGGCAGGTGCAACTCGACCTCGGTCTCGTGTTCGCTGTTGAGGTCGAAATCCGGCACTTTGCCGGATTTCAGGGCGCGCACCGCGCGGTCCAGCAGTTCGGTGTAGAGGCCGAAGCCGATCTCCTGGATCTGGCCCGATTGCTCGTCGCCAAGCAGTTCGCCGGCGCCGCGGATCTCCAGATCGTGCGTGGCCAGGGTGAAGCCGGCGCCGAGTTCTTCCAGTGAAGCCAAGGCCTCCAGTCGTTTCTGTGCATCGGCCGTGATGGATTTGCGATCCGGCACCACGAGATACGCATACGCGCGGTGGTGGGAACGGCCCACGCGCCCGCGCAACTGGTGCAGCTGGGCCAGGCCGAAATGGTCGGCGCGGTCGATGATGATGGTGTTGGCGGTGGGGATGTCGATGCCGGTTTCGATGATGGTGGTGCACACCAGCACGTTGAAGCGCTGGCGGTGGAAGTCGGCCATCACGCCTTCCAGTTCGCGCTCGGGCATCTGGCCGTGCGCGATGCGGACGCGCGCTTCGGGCACCAGTGCCTCCAGTTCACGCACGGTGCGTTCGATGCTCTGCACCTCATTGTGCAGGTAATACACCTGGCCGCCGCGCGACAGCTCGCGCTGCAGTGCCTCGCGGATCAGCGCCGGATCCCACGCGGAGATGAAGGTGCGCACGGCCGAACGGTGCGCCGGCGGCGTGGCGATCAGCGACAGGTCGCGCAGGCCCGCCATCGCCATGTTCAGCGTGCGCGGGATCGGCGTGGCGGTCAGGGTGAGCAGGTCGACCTCGGCGCGCAGTTTCTTCAGCTGCTCCTTCTGGCGCACGCCGAAGCGCTGCTCCTCGTCCACGATCACCAGCCCGAGGTTCTTGAACTTGACGTCTGCCTGCAGCAGCTTGTGCGTCCCCACGATCACGTCGATCTGGCCGTCGGCAAGGCGCTTCAGGGCCGCGCTTACTTCCTTGGCGGACTTGAAGCGCGACAGCACGTCCACCCGCACCGGCCAGTCGGCGAAACGGTCCGCAAAGTTGCTGTAGTGCTGTTGCGCGAGCAGGGTAGTGGGCACCAGCACGGCAACCTGCTTGCCGGCGGTGGCGGTGGCGAAGGCAGCACGCAGCGCCACCTCGGTCTTGCCGAAGCCGACATCGCCGCAGATCACCCGGTCCATTGAGCGCGGCGCGGCAAGATCGTCGAGCACAGCCTCGATCGCGCTTTCCTGGTCAGGAGTCTCCTCGAACGGGAAGGTGCTGCCGAACTCTTCCACCAGCTGGCGATCGATCGACATCGGTTCGCCGCCACGGGCCTGCCGCTGCGCATAGATCGCCAGCAGTTCGGCGGCGACGTCGCGCACTTTTTCCGCAGCTTTCCTGCGCGCGCGCTCCCACGCGTCGCCGCCCAGCGAATGCAACGGTGCCAGCTCCGGAGCGGTGCCGGAATAGCGGCTGACCAGCCCCAACTGCGACACCGGCACGTACAGCTTGTCGCCCTTGGCGTAGGCGATGGTGAGGAATTCGCCATCCATGCCGCCCACGTCCATCGAGACCAGGCCCTGGTAGCGGCCCACGCCGTGGTCGACATGCACGATCGGTGCGCCGAGGGTGAGTTCGGTGAGGTCGCGAATGATCGCTTCAGGGTCACGCGCGGTGCCGCGGCGACGCTTACGGTCGCGCTCGGTACGCACTCGCTCGCCATACAACTCGCGCTCGGTGAGCACGGTGAGCGCGGGCTTGTTCAACGCAAAACCCTGCTCCAATGAGGCGATGGTGATCGCAAACCTGGTGGGTTCGTCGCTGGACTCTTTCCCGTCATTCGAGCTTTCGCCGGGAAGACGGGCAAGAAAAGCCTGCCAACTCTCGACGTTCTGCGGCTTCAGCCCGGCTGCCGCCAGGGTATCGATCAACGCCTCGCGCCGTCCCGCCGAATCCGCGACGATCAGCACGCGGCCGGGATAACTGGACAGGAAGTGCTTGAGCGAGGTGCCCGGCTCCTCGCCCTTGCGGTTGAGTGGCAGCTCGGGCGCTGGCAAGGTGGCGCTGTCGACGGCATGCTCGTGGGTCGTCTCGACCACCTCTACGCGCAGGCGCTTGTTGAGTTGTTCGCGCAGCTTTTCCGGTGGCAGGTACAGCTCGGTCGGTGCCAGCACCGGGCGTTCGGTGTCGTGCGCGCGCTGGTCGTAGCGCGCGGCGGTCTGCAGCCAGAACTGGTCGGCGGCTTCGTTGGCGCCTTCACCCAGCACGAACAGCGCGTTGTCGGCGAGGTAGTCGAACAGCGTGGCGGTTTGTTCGAAGAACAGTGGCAAGTAATACTCGATGCCGCCCGGGGTCACGCCCTCCTTCATGTCCTGGTACAGCGGGCAGTGGCGCACGTCGATCGGGAAGCGCTCGCGCAGGTTGCTGCGAAATGTCCTGGCGGCTTCGTCGGTCAGCGGAAATTCGCGGGCGGGAAGCAACTCGATCTTGTCCACTTGTTGCTGCGAGCGCTGGGTTTCCGGGTCGAAACTGCGGATCGAATCCACCTCGTCGTCGAACAGTTCGATGCGGTACGGCTCGGCCGTGCCCGTCGGGAAAATGTCGAGCAGCGCACCGCGCACCGCGAAATCGCCTGGTTCGGCCACCTGCGGCACATGGTGGTAACCGGACGCTTGCAGCCGACGCTGCTCGCTGGCAAGATCGAGTTTCTGCCCTTTGGACAACATCAGACCGGAGCCGGTGATGTGCGATCGCGGCGCGATCCGCTGCATCAGGGTAGCCACCGGCACCACCAGGACGCCACGCTTCACACCCGGTAGCCGGTACAGCGTGGCGATGCGTTGCGAGACGATCTCCGGATGCGGGCTGAACGCGTCGTACGGCAGGGTTTCCCAGTCCGGGAATTGCAGTACCGGCAGGTTGCCGGCAAAGACGCCAAGCTCGGTCTCCAGTGCTTGCGCGCGCTGGGTGTCGCGCGTCACCACCACTACCAGGCCTGCATGTGAGCGCGCAACTTCGGCCAGCAGCAGGGCCCGAGCGGAACCGTGCGGTGGTGTCCAGTAACGGCGTTGTCGGGGGGTGGTCGGAAGTGGCGGGTGTTTGATCAGGCTGGGCATGGGAACGCGTGTGCACGGCGCCGCGGTCGAGCCGCGCCAGGGAAAGCGGGCAAGTGTAACGCGATGTGCTGGTACGCTGGTTCACACCTGCAGCGGGCAGGGCGCGGCTCAGAGCTTCAGCGTGAGCAGTGCCGTGCCCGGCTCGTCCAGCATTATGTGCCGGGTGAAGCCGATCTCGTCACACAACCGCAGCATGGGCCGGTTCTCTAGCAGTACGTAACCCCAGAGTTCATACAGGCCGCGCCGGTGGCAATCGTCGACCAGACGCTGCATCAACAAGCCCCCTAGGCCGCGGTGACTCCAGTCCTGTTCCACCAGTACCGAAAATTCTGCCCTGTCGCCGGCCTCGTCGACGTAGATCCGGCCGACGCCACGCATTTCGGCTGGGCGTTCGGTTTTGTCCATCAGCACATAAGCGGTCTCGCAGGCCGGATCGATGCGGCACAAACGCTGCGCCATCGGCGTCGGCAATTCGGACATCGCGTGCAGGAAACGTCGGCGGATGTCCTCCGGCGACAACCGGGTGAAGCAGCGCTGCATCGTGGCCACGTCCGCCGCCTCGATCGGGCGCAGCACCAACTCGCGGCCGTCCTCGGTACGTACCCGCTCGCCATGTGCCGAGGGCGCCACCCGCGGCGGCGCAAAACGGTCCCTGGTGGGGGGTGGCAACGCGGCGTAGCGGGTGGGAACGGCAAAGTCGATGACAGGAATCATGGCGGCTCCGTACTTTTGCGTATTGTGTGCAATGCAACATCATTTTACAAGAACGATTTCGTTGCCATTCAAGGTGATCCCCGCAAAAATGGCGTCACCTCGCGCTTTTCGTGCTGCGGTACGGAATGTCGCAGCCAGGCCAGACAGCCGTGCGGGCAGGTATGCACCATACGCGCGACCGCCCTGACCGGCGTGATGCCCCTGCCCGCATGCGGTGCCAGCACGTCGGGATCCGATGACTGTGCCATGGCACGTCATCGCGATCGAGCTGCAGGTGCAGTTGCTGGACGCCTATGCCTCGGTGTGCGCGGGGTGTTCCCGGCGCGTTACCCGCCATGAAGGACAAGCCATGACCCAGCATCTTGGCGCACTCGCGCTACGGTGTGCATTTTCGCGAGGAACTACGCCACGAGGCCGGTGGCACGGTGGCGATGTTCGAGCAGTTGTAGGGGAACGGTCGGAACCTGCGGCAAGCGGCCCGGTGATGGGCCGCCAGCGACACCATGAACGACGTCGATGGCGGCGGTCGATCAGCGCAGCATCTTCAGCAGCGCCTGCGCGGCGGGTTCGGACGATGCCGGGTTCTGGCCGGTGATCAGCAGGCCATCGGTGACCACGTACGGCTGCCAATCGCCGGCCTTGCTGTAGCGGCCGCCGTTCTGCTTCAGCATGTCCTCGACCAGGAACGGCACCACCTGCGTCACCCTTGAAGCGATGGGTGGCCTCGGTCTGTGCCGAAGGATCGTCGCTCTTGGGATCAAGCGGCGGCTGCCCGCCGCTTGGCGTGGCCAGCGTGATCTACGCGCCAGCGTCCTTGAACACGTAGTAGGGCGCGGCGAATTCTTCCAGCCAGAAGCCGGTCTTCTGGCCCGTTTGACCAAGCTGATCGTGCGAGGTGAGCACCATGAGAATCTTCATGCGGGTTCCCGATTGATTGATATGGGCGACAGCGAATGCTTGCGCCTTGCTTGTCAGAGGAGGGGGCAGCGGGCGTGTTGACCAAGGCTAAACCGTGGGCTGGTCCATGTGATTGATCAGGATCTGCTTGCGTTCGCGTGGCGCTGCAGCCGGTGAATGCGTCGACTGGCAAAGGGAGGGCAGGCGAGAGCCTGCTCTCTACTCTACCTGAGGCCCGCTGTGGATATATGGTAAAACAAGACCTGACCCTTAGGTCCTTTGACCCTTAGGTCCTTTATATGGTAAAACAAGACCTGACCCTTAGGTCGCTGAGGCCTGCTGTGGATACATGGTAAAACAAGACCTGACCCTTAGGTCGGTCGTAACCCTTAGGTCGTGCCGGAGTCTCGTTGCCAGAGAACAAACAGCAACTGTTCCTCGGCGACGACAAGTTTGCGGAGCGGATGGCGTCACGTGCCCAAGCAACCTCGCCGGAGGTACCGATTCCGGACACCTTGGCCATACGGCCAGCGCCCCTCGCCGGGCAAGCAGTGGCTTTTAATTCCCAAGTAGGAGCGCCCTGCCAGGTGCCCAACAAAAAGGGTGGCTGACTTCACGGCGAGCCACCCTTTCATGTCTTAATGCTTGTCTTGTGGCTTAGATCGCCAACCAGACGTAGAAGTAAAGCGTGTTGTTATCGCTGGCGCTGCGGCCGGCACCGTCCACGTTATGCACCAAACCACTGAACCTGGTGTAGTAGGTGTACTGCAGGCCCAGCCGCACATTGGCGTAAGGCTGTGCCCACGAAGCGGACTTGCCGAACGGATTGTAGTTGAACTCGACCATGCCACCCTGGGTATTCGGCGAACCGTTGTTGCCGTACAGGACGACGTCGTTGCTGCCATTGCTGACAAACTGGGCCAAGGTCACGCCGTAGGTATTCTGGTACCAGTAGCTGCCCTTGAGGTTGAACGAATTCAGCGTGTTGCGCAGATTCGAGGAACCGTTGCCGCCGTCGTAGGTGTTGTGGAGAGTCTGTTTCTCGTGAACGTACAGCCCGCTGACCGTGACGATGTTGTCGCCCTTGAAGTACTGGTAGTCGCCGGACAGCCCAAGGTCATTGAAGTTGTCGGTCGGACCAGCCACCGGGATGTCGTTTCCGTTGAGATCCGAACCCAGACCACCCCGTTTCATGTCCAGCAGAAAACCGCCCATCGTGAAGTTGCCGTGCGGGATGTTCCAAGTGTAGGCCACCCGTGCATACGGGGCCAGACCTGAAAGTTTGCCATCGTAGCCGGCATTGACATGGTGGGTAAAGGCGATCGACAGGGAACGATAACCACCGGCCTCGACATACCATTTGCCATCGACCTGGGCATAGCCGGTCACACCGATCGACTGGCCACCCAAGCCACCGAACAGCATGGGTGCCGCCGGCGCACCTGGCGCCAAATCGGCACCCATGTAGGGATAGATCCAGCCCGGCGCGGAATTGAACACGTCACTGATGGTCGGGTTGTTGTTGACCGAAATGCCCCAGGTGCCGTTGTGATTGCCATGACTGAACGGGCTGGCGTAACGCACATCCGTATTATCCCAGCCGAGCAAGCCGCCGTTCTCCGAATAGGTCGCCTGGGAAAAGACGCCGATGTGATCGGTCAGACGGCCGGCCAGGAACACCGATGCCTGTTGCAGCTCGGTATTGTTGTTGGTACCGAAGCCGTTGGCCGGCGGCGAAGTTTGTGCCTTCGAGGTATGCGTGAAGGACTCGACCAGCATCGCCGAGAGCGGCACTTTGGCGTCGTTGCCGACCTTCATGGTGTAGCCGTTGATCTTGAACTCGCGCCCGTAGGGCGTCAGCTCGGGCCCGAAGCCGCCGACATGGCAGGCCGTGCAGGGCTGATGCGTCTGGCGTGAATACGAAGGTACCGCCAGTACCAGCGTGGGTGCCAACAACAAACACGCTGCCACGGCGGCCTTGCGTAGCAGTCGGCTCACTGGCCGGGCTCCGTCAACACTCCGCTTTTTCATCGTAAACATGCGTCTGTGCTCCTCTGCCAATTGGTTAAAATGTCGTTAGGCGAAAGTTTAGGGACGTCCCACACACACCATTTTGACTTCGATCAAATTGACGTGCTCCAGGCCACCCCCTCCCGCTGCCAACAAACCCCGAGAAATCACAAGATCTTGCGCTCTCCGACATACCGCGTGGGGAACCCCCGCTGGTACCGCAAAAGCAGCCGGCTGCTGGCTTCAAGGCACATCGGCAACCGACAAAAGCGATCCGCCGGGGGCATTCCAGCCGGACCGGGAACGTTCGCGTGCAACATATTGCGTGATATTGCGTGACGGGCTGCGACAATGCGCCACGCACCAGTCACCCAGCGACGCGTGCTTTGCCTGCGAACGGACACATGGGGCGCAAGCAGGCTGGCGGTGTCGGTCGCCTCCGAGGGTGGAAAAACGAGCCACGGGGTCAGGTCTTGGTGCGCCAGGCAAAGCCTGAGCGCTTGGGAAGAATAGAACGAAGGAGGCGCCTATTCTGAGACTGCGTTAGTTATCCGGCAGGTAACCAATCCTGCCCGGTAAAGCCTGGCCAGCAGCCGGAAGCGACTCCTGCGCAAGGTTCAGGTAACTGGCGTGGCGAAGCCAGGACGAGCGAGCGTGCAGGCCGCGTGATGGAGCCCCGATATGACCGCTTTGCGGGAGCCGACGTTTTCAAGACGACGGAAGGCTGCATGCAGACAGCGCGATGGCATTCGAGCCAACCCGCATTTCTGCCCGCCCGCTTCGCATCGCGCATCGAGTTTGCGAGCGCGCCGGAACAGGTATTCGCGGGGGGCGCAAGCAGCCCGCTTCTATCGGGGCGCACCTTGGGGCGCGGGGGACGCGTCCATTGGGCTACTCGAAAAGGACCTACAGATGAAAAAGCGAGTTATCCAGTTGGCTGTTGCCATTTCCCTGGCGTTGGCGGCAACCGCTGCCATGGCTTCGGGTCAGGATGCCAACGTCACCCGCGCCACGCTCGACAACGGCCTGCGCGTGGTGATCGTGCGCGACACGCTGGCGCCGGTGGTGACTACGGAGATGAATTATCTGGCCGGTTCGGACGAGGTGCAGGCCGGCTTTCCGGGCACCGCGCATGCGGTGGAGCACATGATGTTCCGCGGCAGTCCGGGCTTGTCCAAGGATCAGCTGGCGGCGATCGCGGCGAACATGGGCGGCGCATTCAACGCCGACACCACGCAGTCGATCACCCAGTATTACTTCGTGGCGCCGTCGCAGGATCTGAAGGTGGCGTTGCATGTGCAGAGCTTGCGCATGCGCGGGGTCGACCTGGACGAGGCGGCGTGGGCGAACCAGACCACCGCGAACATGCTCAAGCAGTTCCACGACATCTGGTATGCGCCCAACAACGCGATCCTGGTGATTGCCGGCGACGTCGATCCGACCGCCACGATCCTGGCCAGGATGCAGTCGATTCTCGCCGATGCGGTCAGCAAGGGTGTCGACCACCCTGCCCAACGGTATCCGTCTGATCGTGCAGCCTGAAACCATCAGCGACACGGTGAAGCTTTACGGCAGGATCAAGACCAACCAGGACTTGCAGGCGCCCAAGGGCGAGGAGGGCGTGGCCTCGGTGTTCCCGTTTGGTACCACCAGCATGAACCACCGACTGCAACTGCAGCAGGCACTGGATGAGATCAGCGCGAGGGAAAGCGCCGGCCTCCACTTCTCGCTGGCAGTGCCGTCGGCACATTTCGCCGAGGCTTCAAGCTGCTCGCCGGCAACGAATTGCACCCGGCACTGCCGGCGCGCGCCTTCGCGTTGGTGCAGCACCAGGTCGCGGGGATCGTGGCCGGCCAGTTGCAGTCGCCGGCGTTCCTGACCGAGCTCGGCCTGGGTAAGGCCTTGCTGCCGGCCAGTGATCCGCAGTTGCGCCATGCCACCCCGCAGAGCGTGATGGCGCTGACGCCGGACAAGCTGAAAGCCTATTACACCGCCACGTTTCGCCCGGACATGACTACCATCGTCGTGGTCGGCAAGGTCGACCCGGCGCGCTATGCATTGAACCTGGGCAATGAAGTGCTCGGCGGCGGCTTCTATGCCTCGCGCCTGTACCACGACCTGCGCGATACCCGTGGGCTGGTCTACAACGTCGGCACCAGTTTCGACCTGGGCAAGCATCGCAGCACCTACAGCGTGTCCTTCGGGGCCGATCCGGACAAGATGGCGGCGGCCAGCAAGATCGTGGTGCGCGATCTCAAGCAGATGCAGCGCTCGCCGGTGACCGACACCGAGCTGATCGGACATCGTCGATAGTCGCTGCCTATCGGGTCGACACGCCGCCACCAGCTATCATGCGTAGTTCGATGAACGACACCCACTCGCCTACGCCCGTCGCCGCCACCGATCCAGGCCTGCGCACACTGCGCCGGCAACTGGATGCGGTGTGCAGCGGCGACTTCGCGCGCCTGCTCGGGCGCTGGCGCACGCTGTCGCGTCGACCCGATGAGAAGAAGCTGGGGGCGCTGGCCGCCGATATCGAGCGCTCCGCAGCCAAACGTCGCGCGCGGGTCGTGGCCAAGCCGGTCATCCGGCTCGATGCATCGCTGCCGATCAGCGCATGTGGCGAGGACATCGTCAAGCTGATTCGTGAGCATCAGGTGGTGGTGGTCGCCGGCGAGACCGGCTCGGGCAAGACCACCCAGTTGCCCAAGCTATGTTTGGCCGCCGGTCGCGGCGAGGCCGGCCTGATCGGCTGCACCCAGCCGCGCCGCCTCGCCGCGCGTTCGGTGGCGCGGCGCGTGGCCGAGGAACTAGGCACGCCACTGGGCGAGATCGTGGGCTTCCAGGTGCGCTTCAACGACCAGGTGTCCGAGCGCAGCCTGATCAAGTTCATGACCGACGGCATCCTGCTCGCCGAGACCCAGGGTGATCCGTGGCTGAGCGCCTACGACACGCTGATCATCGACGAGGCGCACGAGCGCAGCCTCAACATCGACTTCCTGCTGGGCTACCTCAAGCGGCTGGCAGTGAAGCGACCGGAGCTGAAGATCATCGTCACCTCGGCGACGATCGACACGGCGCGTTTCTCCGAGCATTTCGGCGGCGCGCCGGTGCTCGAGGTGGCGGGGCGTGCGTATCCGGTGGAAACGCGCTGGCGCTCGCTGGATGAAATGGCCGCGCGCCAGGGACGTAGCAAGGACCTGCAGCAAGGCAGCGCCGAGCACATCGCCGCGGTGCTCGACGAAATCACCCACGGCGATCCCCGCGGCGACGTGCTGGTGTTCCTGCCCGGTGAGCGCGAGATTCGCGATGCGCACCAGGTGCTGTCGCGTCGGCAGTATCGCGAAACCGAAATCCTGCCGTTGTACGCACGGCTTTCGGCCGGCGACCAGGACCGCGTGTTCAAGCCCGGCGTGAAGCGTCGCGTGGTGCTCGCCACCAATGTGGCCGAGACCTCGCTCACCGTGCCGCGCATCCGCTACGTGGTCGACACCGGCACCGCACGGGTCAAGCGCTACAGTCAGCGCAGCCAGCTCGAACGGTTGCACGTGGAGCCAATCTCGCGGGCCGCCGCCGACCAGCGCAAGGGCCGCTGCGGCCGGGTCGGGCCGGGCATCTGCTATCGGCTGTACGACGAAGCCGATTTTGCCAGTCGCGATGCATTCACCGACCCCGAACTGCTGCGCTCGTCGCTGGCCAACGTGATCCTGCGCATGCTGGCGCTGAAGCTGGGCGAGGTCGAGGATTTCCCGTTCCTGGACACGCCCGATCCGCGCGTGGTTGCCGACGGTTTTCGTCGGCTCAGCGAGATTTCCGCGATCGACGAGGCGCGCCAGCTCACCGCGATCGGCCGTACGCTGGCGCGCTTGCCGCTCGATGTGCAGCTGGCGCGCATGCTGGTCGAGGGCGAGAAGCTGCATGCCTTGCGCGAGGTGCTGACCATTGTGTCGTTCCTCAGCATCCAGGACCCGCGCGAGCGTCCGGGCGATGCTCGCCAACAGGCTGACGCCGCCCACGCGGCGTTCGCCGACCCGAAGTCGGACTTCGTGGGCGTGCTGAACCTGTGGCACGCCTACCACGAGGCACACGAGGAGCTGACCCAGTCGAAGTTGCGCGGCTGGTGTTCGCGGCACTTTCTGAGCTTCATGCGCATGCGCGAGTGGCGTGAGTTGCATCGGCAGTTGCTGCTGGTGGTGGGGGAGTTGGGCTGGCGCTCTTCTCCCTCTCCTCTGGGGGTAGATGAGCGGGGTGGGGAGGTGGCTTCGCCCGGGACTTCACGTTCGGGTAATGCAAAAGCGCGAAAGAGCGGCGGCAGGAAGGTTTCCCGCGAGCCCCGGCCGCTCACCTCAATCCTCTCTCCGCCGGGGAGAAGAAGCCAACGCGAAGAGCGCGTTGTTGATGAAAAAGACGCTTCGCGTCTTTTTGAGGCAGTCCATCGCTCCCTGTTGACCGGCCTGCCGACCCAGGTCGGCCGCAAGGACGAGAAGGGCATCTATCAGGGCACGCGTGAGCGCAAGTTCCAGCTTTTTCCTGGCTCCGCGCTGGCCAAGGCGTCGCCGAACTGGCTGTTCTCGGCGCAGATCCTGGACGTGGGCGGGCGCGTATGGGGCATGGCGAATGCGCGGGTGGAACCATGGTGGATCGAGCAGCAAGCAGCGCACCTGTTGCGCACGCATTGCCGCGACGCGCACTGGTCGAAGAAACGCGGCTGCGTGGTCGCCTATGAGCAAGCCAGTCTGTTTGGCCTGGTGCTGGTGGAGAAGCGGCCGGTCACGTTCCAGTCGCAGGACCCGATGCTGGCTCACGCAATTTTCCTGCGCGAGGCGCTGGTCCGCGGCGACATCGACAGCAAGTCCGATTTTGTGCGCGCCAACCAGCGCGTACTGGAAGAAGCACTCGGCATCGAGGCGAAGCAACGCCGCGAAGGACTGATCCGCCACGAGGACGATCTGGCCGCCTTCTTCGAGGGCAAACTGCCCGAAGAGATCGCCAGCAGCCGCGCGCTCGACGCCTGGTATCGCAGGGCGCGTCCGGCCGAGCAGGCGGCGCTGCGCTGGTCGCTGGACGATGTGCTGGTCGGTGGCACCGGACTCGATGCCAAGGCGTTCCCGGCCACGCTGGATATGGATGTTCGAGTGCCGCGGGCGCAGGCGACGGCAGGGATGCCGGAGGTAGAGCAATGCAAGGAGCAATTGCCGGATGCGCAGGAGCGGCCGCTGGAAGTCGCCACGCAAAAGTACAAACTGGAGTACCGGTTCGTTCCCGCTGATGCCGCCGACGGGGTGACCCTGCACCTGCCGCTGGCGATGTTGAACGCGCTTCCAACCGCCCGCTGCGAATGGTTGGTGCCGGGCCTGCTCGCCGGCAAGGTGGCCGAACTGATCCGCGGCCTGCCCAAGGCACAGCGTCGCAACTTCGTGCCGGCGCCGGATTTCGCCCGCGCCTTCGTCGAGGCGGAAGCGCCGCGCGACGAACCTTTGGCAAAAGCACTGGCCGCGTTCCTGAAACGCGCCACCGGCGTCGATATCGATACGGGCGAATTCGCTGCCATCGAACTTCCGCCCCACTTGCTGATGCGCTACCGCCTGCACGACGAGCGCGGTGAGACGCTCGCCAGCGGCCGTGACCTCACAGCGCTGCGCGGTGAGTGGGAGCGCCGGGCACGCGAGGCGTTTTCGCGCCAGACCGAGTTCGAGCTGATCCGCGAGGACGTGGCCAGCTGGGATTTCGACGCGATCCCCGCGCAGGTGCGCTCCGCCGGTGGCCTGACCGCGTTCCCGGCATTGGTCGATCTGGGTGAGGGCGTCGCGCTGCGCGTGTTCGAACGCAGCGATGAAGCGCTCCTGGCACACCACCAGGGCGTGCTGCGCCTGCTGCGCAACGCCCTGGCCAGCGAGGCGAAGCAGGCCCGCCGGCGACTGCCGATCGGGCATGCGTTGGCCTTGCAATACGCCCCGCTGGGTAGTGTCGATGGCCTGCGTGAAGACTTGCTTGAAGGTGGTTTCCACGATCTGCTGCAGCGCCATGACCTGAACGTACGCACCGCCGCGGCGTTCGAGGCGCTGCACACGCGATGCGCGCGCGAGTTGTTCGCGGCCGGCGTCGAGCGGCTGCGGCTGGCCGAACCGATCATCGAGACCCAGGCCGAGCTGAAACCGTGGCTGGAGCCGCCACTGCTGGGCTTCGCCCGTGCCAGTTACGACGACCTGCGCGAACAGCTCGACGCTTTGCTCAGCCCCGGCTTCGTGCGCGAGCTGCCGCCGTCACGGCTGGCCCACTACCCACGTTATCTGAAGGCGATGCGTCTACGCGGCGAGCGGCTGCGCCAGGACCCGGCGAAGGACCAGCAGCGAATGTTGCAGGTGCTGCCGTACTGGCGTGCTTATCTGCAGCAGCGCGCGACCGGCGTCGAGTCTGGCGCACTGGCCGAGTTGCGCTGGTTGATCGAGGAATGGCGCGTATCGCTGTTTGCGCAGGAGCTGAAAACCGCCGAGCCGGTGTCGGCCAAGCGGCTGGCGAGGGTCTTGGCTGCCCTGGGTTGAGCCGTCCGTCTCAGCGAACCCGTTCCACGTGCACACTGGCTGTGCCAGGGCGGTCACGCCACACAGCGGAAGGATCAGCAGCAGCAACGGCAGCAGGTGGTGCGAACGGATCGGCATGGATGACTTCCTCTGGATACGGGCGGCAAGTGTCGATTTTGCGCGTCAGGCCACCTCCAAGCCAAGCGCGGTGCCCAAAGCGGACGCCGCGCGGCGGCGATTCACGCTCTCGCTACTATGCTTGCACGCAAGGAAGGAATCTTTGTTGATATGCCGCAACGTGCACCTACAACCAGTCTGGCGTACTGGCGCGAACGTGCCGACACCTTGCCGCCGGAGCTCGCCGAGGCCCTTCGCCTGACGGCCACGCTGCCGTTGCGCGAGGCCGAATGCGGCGACACGCTCGACCTGCTCGGCATGCTCGGTTGCGACGCGCAGACCCAGGCGGCTGCGTTATGGTTCGAGCTAGCGCGCGTCGACCCGGCGCTGTGGGCAGTGCACAGCGCCAATCTGCCCGCCGAACTGCAGCGCCTGGTCGCCGGCCAGCAGGCCGCTGAACAGGTGTGGGCGTTGCATGCCCAACGGGCGCCGAAGGGTGCGGCCGAGGGCCTGCGCCGGCTGTTGCTGGCGATCGTGCGCGACCTGCGTGTGGTGTTCGTGCTGCTGGCGCAGCAGTTGGCGCGGATGCGCTCCGCAGTGGCGCTGCCCGCGGAGCAGGCGGCAGCACTGGCGCGGCTGACCCGCGACATCCATGCGCCGCTGGCCAACCGGCTCGGCATCTGGCAATTGAAGTGGGAACTGGAGGATCTGGCGTTCCGCTTCCTGCAGCCGGACATGTATCGGCGCATCGCCCGGCTGCTCGACGAACGCCGCGTCGACCGCGAGAGTTTCATCCGCCAGTCGCTGGATGAACTGCAGCAGGCGCTGGACGCCGCTGGCATTCACGCCGAGCTGGCCGGGCGGCCCAAGCACATTTATTCGATCTGGAAGAAGATGCAGCGCAAGTCGCTGGATTTCTCCGACCTGTACGACATCCGCGCAGTGCGCGTGCTGGTCGACAACATCACCGACTGCTATGCCGCACTGGGCGTGGTGCATGCGCGCTGGCCGCACCTTCCGAGCGAATTCGACGATTACATCGCGCGGCCCAAGCCGAACGGCTACCGATCGCTGCACACTGCGGTGATGGGGCCGGCCGGCAAGACCCTGGAGGTGCAGATTCGCACCCGTGAGATGCATCGCGCCAACGAGCTTGGCGTGGCCGCGCACTGGCGCTACAAGGAAGGTGGCGGCAGCGATGCCGAGTTCGAGGCGAAGATCGCCTGGATGCGCCGGCTGCTCGAACCGCGCAGCAGCGAAGACAGTACGCTGGCGGCGGACCTGCAGACCGAGCTGCTGGAGGATCGCGTCTACCTGCTCACGCCCAAGGGCGAGGTGTTCGACCTGGCGCGCGGCGCCACCGTGCTGGACTTCGCCTACCTGGTCCACACCGAGGTGGGGCATCGCTGTCGCGGCGCCAAGGTGAATGGCCGCATCGTGCCGCTGACGTTCCAGCCGCAGAGCGGCGACCGCGTGGAAATCCTTACCACCAAGGTGGCCGAGCCCAGCCGCGACTGGCTGTCGCCGCACCACGGTTACCTCAACACCGCACGCGCGAAAGACAAGGTGCGGGCGTGGTTTCGCCGCATCGCGCACGATACCAATCTCACCGCCGGCCGCGGCTTGCTGGAGCGCGAGCTGAGGCGACTGGCGTTGCCGCAGGTCGAAATCGGCAAGCTGCCCGCGCTGTTCCATCTGCAGACTCAGGACGAGCTGTTGACCGCGTTGGCGCTGGGCGAGGTTACGCCGGGCCAGATCGCCCGGGTGTTGCAGGAAGCGGCACAACCCCCTGCGCCGACGCCTGCCCCGCAGCCGGCCCGGCCGACGACGCCGGACCAGGGTGCGCTGAGCATCGAAGGCGTCGGCAACCTGCTGACCACGCTGGCGCGCTGCTGCCAGCCGCTGCCCGGCGATGCCGTGCGCGGTTACATCACCAAGGGTCGCGGCGTGTCGGTGCATCGTGCCGATTGCGGCAGCCTGGCGCGGCTGCTGCGGCGCGCCCCGGATCGGGTGATCGAGGTGAGCTGGGGTCATGCCGGCAGCCAGGCCTACGAAGTCGATATCGAACTGCGCGGTTACGATCGCAAGGAGTTGCAGAAGGACGTCACCAACGTGATCAGCAACGCCGGCACCCATATCGTCGCCTCGTCCAGCCGGTCGCAGCCGCAGAGCGGCGAGGTGGAAATGCGCTACACCTTGCGCGTGCGCGATTTCGAGCAATTGTCGACCCTGCTGGGCAAGCTGCTGGCGCTGCCCAACGTGACCGATGCGCGTCGCGTCGGCGTCGGCTGAATGCTGAACGCCGGTGCCGGCGACGCGAAGCCGCTCGCTGACCCGATGTTAAGCTGCATGAGATATCTCCAGCACCACGGATCATGAGCACTCGCCGGGACCCGCACGACAACAGGCCGCACCTTCGCAGCGAACCCACCCTGGGCGATCTCGACGGCGTGGACGACCCCCGTGCACACGTCACCGACGGCTTGCCACAGGTTACTGTCGAACCGCGCCGCCTCCGCCACGCCGCAGCACCATCCATGCCGCCTTCGCGCCGACGCCGGCGCTGGCTGGTTGCCGTGTTGCTGCTGCTGGTAGCTGTGGTGGTTGGTGCGCTGTGGTTCAATCAGAACCGGCTGCGCGGCATGCTTCCGCGCACCGACCTCAATAGGGTATTGGTGCAGGCGCAACAGGCACTGAAGGATGGCCATCTGGACGGCCAGGACGGCACCAGTGCGCGCGAGCTGTTTCAGCAGGTGGTGGCACAGGAACCGGACAACGATCGTGCGCGTGACGGCCTGCGCCAGGTCGGCCAGGCCGAATTGTCCAAAGCCGATGCCGCGCTGCAGGCCGGCCAGCTCGCCCAGGCGCAGCAGCAGGCGGCGGTGGCGCGCGAGCTGCTCGGCGGCGGCAGTGACGTCGACCGGCTCGACAGCCTGATCGGCCGTGCGCAGGCGGCGCAGGTACAGACGGTGGACCTGGTCGACCAGGCGCAGCAGGCGCTGGCAGCGGGCAAGCTGGATGGTCCGCAGGGCGCTGGCGCACTGTACCAGCGGGTGCGCCAGGCCGACCCCGGCAATGCCGTGGCCTTGCATGGGCTGGATCAGGTGGGCAATGCGCTGGCGGTGCGGGCACACGATGCACTCGAGTCCGGCGATCTGCCCAAGGCCAGCGCCAGCATCGAGCAACTCGCGGCCTTGCAGCCGAACAACGGTGCCCTGCCGTCGCTGCGTGCGCTGCAGGCGCAGTTGCGCCAACAGAAAGATGGCGCGTTGCAGGCCGCCCTCAAGCAGGGCCAGGAGGCCTTGCGCGCCGGCCACATCGCCGGCGTCGGCGATGATACCGCGCTGGCGCATTTCCAGGCCGCGCTCGTGCTGGATCCCGATAATGCAGCTGCCAAGGCCGGCCTCGGCGACGTGGCACAGGCCTTGACCGTGCAGGCGAACGCGGCGCTCGACGCGGGTGACCGCGAGCAGGCGGGCAAACTGCTCGACGCGGCGGCACAGCTGGCACCGAAGTCGGCCGATCTCGCGGCGGCGCGTGCACGCCTGCACAGCAAGGCTTCGCCGCCGCCGAGCAACGCCGCGACCGATCAGGGTGAGGCGCCCGTGGGCACGGCCGTGTTGTCGCCCCAGCAGAGCGCGGCGGTGGCGCAGCTGGTGCGGCGTGCCCAGGCGGCGACCCGCCACGGCAACATCATGATGCCGCCCGGCGACAGCGCCTATGACCTGTATCGCAGCGCGCTGGCGATCGACGGCAACAGCGCCGCCGCACTGCGAGGCCTGCAAGGCCTGGCAGGTGAGGTCGAACAGCGGTTCAAGCAGGCGCTCGCCGCCGGCAAGTTGGCGCAGGCCGGCGACATGCTGGCCGACCTCGCCGAGCTGGCGCCCGGGGATCCCGCGCAAGGTGCACAGGACAATCAGCTGGCCAGCGCCTGGCTCGATCGTGCCGAGCAGCAGCTGGCCAGTGGCGATCGCATTGGTGCCAGCCAGTCGCTGGCCCGTGCGCGCAAGCTGGCACCGAATCATCCGCGCCTGCTCGACTTGAGCGCCCGCCTGCAGGGCGGGCAATGAGCATGGCGTGACCGTTCTGGTTGTCGGCGGCAGCAGCCAGATCGGCCATTTCCTGCTGCCGCGCCTTGTAGCTGGCGGCGAGCCGGTGATGGCCCTGAGCCGGATCGCGCGGCCGGCCGGCGACGGCGTGCAGTGGCTGCGTGGGGCGCTTCCGGACGCGGTCCCTGCGCTGCCCACGCTGTCGGCGATCATCAGTTTCGGCCCGCTGCAGGCGCTGGCCGACTGGCTGGCGCAAGCCACGCTCGCCGACGCGCCACGGGTGATCGCCACCAGCTCGATGAGCGCCGAAACCAAGCGCGATTCGATGGTGCCGGCCGAACGTGAAATAGCGCGTCTGTTGCGCGCCGGCGAGGTGGCACTGGCAGCGGCTTGCGCACGTCAGGGCTGCGCCTGGACGGTGTTGCGGCCCACCCTGGTGTACGGTGCGGGGCTCGATAAAAGCCTCACCCCGATTGCGCGCCGGGCGTTGCGCACGCGCTTGTTTCCGATCCCCGCCGGGCGTGGCCTGCGCCAGCCGGTGCATGCCGACGACATCGCGCAGGCGGTGCTGGCCGCACTGGAATGCCCCGCCGCGGCCGGGCGTGTCCTGTCGATCGGCGGTGGCGAGCGGCTGCTCTACCCGCAGATGTTTGCGCGAGTGCGCCGAAGCCTGCCGCGTGCCACCGTGCCGGTGTGGCTGCCGGCCTGGCTGCTGCGCCTCGGTCGGCGGCTGTATCCGCCGCTGCGCGGTCCATTGAGTCGGCTCGACCGTGACCTTGTGGCCGACAACGATGAACTGCAGCGCCTGCTGCATATCCAGCCGCGGCCATTCCAGCCCGATGCCGCGATGTGGGTGGCGCCACGGCGGAGTCCATGAAGCCGGACGCAGCCGCTGCCCGCGTTTTGCCCGCAAACGGGCCGCCACGTTCATGGGCGCGCGGGGATGCAGGCCCTATCATTGAACCACCTGATTGCCGGATTTCCCCGCCTTGGCTTTTCTGACCCGCACCGGTGCGCTCGTCCGTCGCAGCTGGCCGTGGCTGCGCATACCTTTCTGGATCAGCCTGGGTTTGCTGGTCGGTTTCGTGCTGCCGTACGTCTTGGTGCTGAACCAGCGCGTGCAGGATCGTTTCAGCGACCTGGTATTCGCGGTACCGACGCGGGTGTATGCGCGACCGCTGCCGCTGAGTACGGGCGAGCCGATGTCCACGGCCGCGCTGGAGCTGGAATTGACCTTTGCCGGCTACAGCCATGATGGTCACGGCGTGGTTCCCGGCAGCTGGGTGAAGCAGGGCGCGCGCTACACGATCTCCTCGCGTGGTTACGCCGGCCCCGATGGTGGCGAGCTGCCGAAGCGGATCCGCGTCACCCTGGGCCATGGCGAGGTGCAGTCGGTGCAGAACGTTGCCAGCGGCAAGCCGATCACGTTGACCCATCTGGATCCGGCGCGCATCGCCACGCTGTATGGCGCCACCCAGGAAGAGCGCCGTTTCGTGCAACTGGCCGACGTGCCACCACTGCTGCTCAGCGGATTGCAGGCGGTTGAGGATCGCAATTTCAAGCACAACATCGGCATCGATTTCAGCGCGATCGCGCGGGCGGCGTTTGCGAACCTGCGCGCTGGCCACACCGTGCAGGGCGGCTCCACGCTGACCCAGCAACTGGTGCGCAACCTGTTCCTCAGCCGCGACCAGACGTTCACGCGCAAGATCAACGAGGCGCTGATGTCGCTGTTGCTGGAAGCGCATTACAGCAAGGGGCGCATCCTCGAGGCTTACGTCAACGACGTCTTCCTGGGCCAGCAGGGTGGTCAGGCGGTGCACGGCTTCGGCGCCGCGTCGGAGTTCTATTTCGGGCGCAGGTTGCAGGAACTGCGACCCCAGGAAATCGCGTTGCTGGTGGGCCTGGTGAAGGGGCCGAGCTACTACGATCCGCGCCGCGCGCCGCAGCGTGCGCTGACCCGGCGCAATCTGGTGCTGCAGGAATTTTTTGACACGGGCCTGCTCAGCGCGGCCCAGCTCAATGCTGCACAGGCGGCGCCGCTGGATGTGATCAGGGATGGTCAGCTGCCGCACAACCGGTTCCCCGCCTTCATGGACCTGGTGCGCAAGCAGATCACTGCCGACTTCGACGAGAAAGCCTTGCGTGAGGGCAACCTGTCGATCTTCACCACGCTCGACCCGGCGGCGCAGCTGTATGCCGAGCAGGCGATCACCAGCACCTTGAAGGGGCTGGGCAAGCGCGGCGATGGTGTGCAGGCGGCGGCGGTGGTCACCGATACGCAGAGCGGCAACGTGCTGGCCGTGGTCGGCAGCCGCAAGCCGGGTGACCAGGGTTTCAACCGCGCGCTGGAGATCCAGCGGCCGATTGGCTCCACGATCAAGCCATTCGTCTATCTGGTGGCACTGACCCAGCCGCAGCGCTGGAACCTGGCCAGCCTGATGGATGACCGCCCGATCAGCATGCGCCAGCCCAACGGCAGCGTGTGGACGCCGCAGAACGACGATCACCGGAGCCACGATCCGCTGGTCATGGTCGATGCGCTGGCCCATTCGTGGAACCTCGCCACGATCCATCTGGGGCTGGCGGTGGGGCTGCCGCGCATCCGCGCGTTCCTGCAATCATTCGGCCTACCCGACGTCAATCCCAGTCCGTCGGTGCTGATTGGTGCGCTCGACCTGGCGCCGTTTCAGGTGGCGCAAATGTATGAATACCTGGCTGCCGACGGACATGCGCTGCCGTTGCTGGCAGTGCGTGGTGTACTGGATGGCAACGGGCGTACGATCAAGCGCTACCAGGTGCAGAGCGGGCCGGGCGAATACCAGGCAGCGGTGCGCCTGGTCACCTGGGCGATGCAGCAGGTAGCCGAATACGGCACCGCCAGCGCGATCGGCAATTCCAACCTGGCGTGGCTGCATGCGGCGGGCAAGACCGGTACCAGCAACGACTTGCGCGACAGCTGGTTTGCCGGCTTCACCGGCGATCGCCTGGCGGTGTTCTGGATGGGTCGCGACGACAACAAGCCGACTACCTTGTTCGGTGCCAGCGGTGGCCTGCGCGCCTGGCGCGACCTGTTCGCCAAGTTGCCGACCACCCCGTTGTCGGCGACCCCTGGGCCCGGCCTGGAAATGGCCTGGATCAACCCTGGCGACGGTAAGCGCACCGAGCCGCAATGCCAGGGCGCGCAGCAGGTGCCGGTGGTGGCCGGCAGCCTGCCCGCCGATACCGACGGCTGCTTCTGGCAAGGTGTGCAGAACTTGTTCAGCAGCGATTCCACCACCCCGGCAGGCAAGGCGCCCGCCGCGTCTTCCACCAGTCCATCGATCCGGAACTGAGCATGCGATTCCCGTTCAAGCATCTTTCGCTATTGCCCGTTTTGCTGCTGGCCGTCGCGACCGCAGGCTGCAGCCTGGTCTCGCGCAAACCTGCGGTGGCCCAGCCGCCGGCGCCGAGCTACGACCTGGTCGCGGCCATCCGCGCCGCCGGCGCCGCCAATAACTCCGTCATCGACGTCCAGCCGTTGCGCGACCCGGCGGCCGCCGCGCTGAGCGACGCCGCGCACCAGGACGAGCAGGCCGGCGAATATGCCGATGCCGCCAGCGCGCTGGATCAGGCGCTGAAGATCTCGCCCGATTCGCCCGACCTGCTGCAGGATCGCGCCGAGATCGCCGTGCGGCTGAAGCATTTTTCCAGTGCCGAAAAGCTGGCCCACCAGTCGTGGGCGCTCGGCCCCAAACTCGGCCCGTTGTGCGCACGCAACTGGCAGACCATCGTGGAAACGCGCTTGCAGGTGCACGATCAGGTTGGCGCGGCCACCGCGCGCAAATGGGTGCAGCAATGCCACAAGGCGGGCGTTCCGCGCTACTGAATGTCGCTGCCGTCGACGGCCCGGCCCGGTCCGGGACGAGGTCGCCAGTCAGCGTTTTGGCCTCGCCATCGCGCGCGCTGGCGGCCGAGGTCAGCCCGTGCAGGTTTTTCGGATGCCGGCGCTGCGAGATACTGCAACGATGATCAATCCGGATACGCGTGACGACGATGATGTCGGCAAACTTCTTGGCGCTGATGGCCCGTTCGCGCGCGAACTGCCCAATTTTGCGCCGCGACTGGCGCAACAGGCGATGTCCCGTGCCGTAGCGCAGGCGATCGACGGTCGCGACACACTGATCGTCGAGGCCGGCACCGGCACCGGCAAGACCTACGCCTACCTGGTGCCGGCCTTGCTCTCGGGCGAGCGCGTGATCATTTCCACCGGCACCAAGGCGCTGCAGGATCAACTGTATTTTCGGGATCTGCCCAAGGTGCGTTCGGTGCTGGGGGCACCGCTGAAAACCGCCTTGCTGAAAGGTCGCGCGAATTATCTTTGCCTGTACCGGCTCGACCAGACCGTGCGCGAAGGCGCCAGCTTCGACCGTGTGCAGGCAGCACAACTGGCCACGATCCGCGCCTGGTCGGCGCGCACGCGCCGCGGCGACCGCATGGAGCTGGCCGAAGTGCCGGAGGAATCGCCGCTGTGGCCGCGGGTCACCTCGACGCCGGAAAACTGCCTCGGCGTGGAATGTCCTTTTTATGACGATTGCCACGTGTTCAAGGCGCGCCGCGAGGCGATGGAGGCGGATGTCGTGGTGGTCAACCATCACCTGCTGTTCGCCGACCTTGCCCTCAAGCAGGAAGGCTTCGGCGAGATCCTGCCCGCTGCGGCGGCGTTCATTCTTGACGAGGCGCATCAGGTCCCGGAACTGGCTGGCCAGTTCTTCTCGCAAAGCATCAGCGCGCGCCAGCTCACCGACATGGCGCACGACACACTGACCGAATGCAGCGGCATCACCGGTGCCATCGGCCTGCTGCTGGAACCGATTGAGGCATTGCAGGACGCCTTGCGCAAGCTGCGTCTGGCGATGGCGCCGCTGCCCTCGCGTGGCGCGTTCGCGCTGCTCGACGAGCGCGCCGACGTACGCTCGTCGCTGCGCGATCTGGGTGAACTGCTGGCCACCTTGGCCGAACTGCTGTCCTCGCAGGCCGAGCGCTCGCGTGGATTCGCCAACCTGCACGAGCGCGCCGAACTGTTCAGCGAACGGTTGCAGCGCATCGTCGAATCGCACGGCGACCAGGACGTGCGCTGGTACGAAACCTTTCCGCGCGGCTTCGCGTTGTACGCTACGCCGCTCGACCTGGCCGCGCCGCTGCGTGGCCTGCGCGAACGCACCCAGGCGGCGTGGATCCACACCTCGGCCACCTTGTCGGTGGCCGGCAATTTTGATCACTTCGCCCGCCTGCTCGGCCTGGACGATCCGCGCACGTTGCGCCTGGAAAGTCCGTTCGACTACGCACACCAGGCCCTGTGCTACCTGCCTGCCGGTTTGCCCGACCCGAACGCGCGCGACTACACCGAACAGCTCATCGCGGCTGTGCTGCCGGTGCTGCAGGCATCGAACGGCCGTGCCTTCCTGCTGTTCACTTCGCATCGCGCGCTGCGCCGCGCGGCCGAGTTGCTGCAGGACAAGGTGCCGTGGCCACTGTTCGTGCAGGGCACGGCGCCGCGGCCACGATTGCTGGAGGAATATCGCGCCAGCGGCCACGGGGTGCTGCTTGGCGCCGCGAGTTTCTGGGAGGGCGTCGACGTGGTCGGGGAGGCCCTCAGTGTCGTGGTGATCGACAAGCTGCCGTTTGCCGCGCCGGACGACCCGGTGCTGACGGCCCGCCTCGCCGCGTTGCAGGAAGCAGGCATCAACCCGTTCATGGGCTGGCAGGTACCCAGCGCGGTGATCGCGTTGAAGCAGGGTGTCGGCCGTCTGATCCGCGACGTGCGCGACCGCGGCGTGCTGGTACTGTGCGACCCTCGCCTGACCAGCAAGGGTTACGGCAAGCTGTTCCTCGCCAGTGTGCCGCCGATGCCGCGCACCCGCGATCTACTCGACGTGCAGGCCTTCTTTGAAGCTGAAACCGCCGCTTCGTAGGGCGGGCCGTGCCCGCCCTACGTATGGACTCGCCCCTGGTGTCAACCGCTGTGTGGGCAGGAAAGCACTGGCTGCATTTATGTATAAGGCCTCGTCGAGGTGGTCGGTTGGGACCACGGGCCGGTATCGGAAGAGCTCGCGGAAAGGCCGATTACTAAAGAGGCTGCAAGAGCCGGTAGGGCGGAAGGCCTGGTGCCGCGATGGTCTGACCGGGTGATTCGAGCTGGGTAGCAGCGGTAGCGCGCAAAGGGGTGAAAGAGGATACGGGAAGGCTGGGCGATCACGTGCGGTGGCAAGCCAGCATGCAAGCGCGCATCACGGTCTGCCGCCCCCGAGGGTCTTGGGTAGCGGCTGTCCATGGCGCGTCAGCGCTTGCGAAGCCATGGACAGGGGGTACCCAAGACCGGACCGTGGGGCGGACTGTGAGGGGCGCCCGTTCAGTGCATGGCAGCGTCCCTCGCTTCGGTGCCGCGGTGGGCAGGATCGCTGCAGAAGGGCATGTCGGGGTGCTTAAGCAGCAGCCACACCACGCGCAGGTTGTGGTTGGCCAGGCGCACGGCAGCGCCCTTCTGACCACAGCGCTGGACCCACCGCTGGATGCGGCGGCTGTAGGGGTCGGTGGCATCGCGACGGATTTGCCGGATCACCGCGTGCGCGCCTTCGATCATGGCGCTACGCAGGTAGGTGTCGCCGCGCCGGCTCATGCGGCCCAGCCGAATGGTGTTGCCGCTGCTGTGCTGGCTGGGTGTGATGCCGAAGTAGGCGGCAAACTGGTGGCCGTTGGCGAACCGGTCCGGGTTGAGCGACTTGCAGGCCATGACGGTGGAGATGATCGAGTCAATGCCGCGGGTCTGGCACAGGTGTCTGGCGACCGGGTCGGTGCGGCTCAAGACGGCCAGTTCGCCGTCGATGGCGGCCATCCGCTCACCCAGTCCGCGCCATTCACCCATCAAGTAGGCCACCAGCGCACGCAGACGATCCGGGATCGGCAACGTGGCATCTTCCAACGTGCGCTCGACCTTGCGCACCAGCGCCAGATCGCCGCGCGCGATGACCACGCCCTGTTCCAGCAACAGACCGCGCACCTGGTTGCTGATGGCGGTCATGCGCCGCCGCCAGCCGTGCTGGGCCCGGTGCAGGGCCTGCATGGCCAACTGCTCCTGGGTCTTGACCGGCACCGGATGCACGCTCACATCGTGCAGCGCGCGAAGAATCGAGAGCGCATCGTTGGCGTCGTTCTTGTTGCCGCTGCGGTGCGCCGCGGTGTGCTGTGCTGGCAGGATCTTCACCTCGACCCCGCGTGCCTGGATCTCCCGCGCCCACGCTTGCGCACCCGGCCCCGTCTCGATCGCCACCGTCAACGGTGGTTCGAGTGCCTGGATGAACTTGTGCATCGCCTGACGCGACTTCAGGCGCTCGGTCAGCATGACCTCACCACGCGCGTTCTCGCCGACAACCTGAAACACATGCTTGGCCAAATCGATGGCTATGGCAGTAATCTCGTTCATGGGCTCGCCCTCGCGTGGCTGTGTTGGGAGTACTAGCTCACCACCATTGGCACGTCGATGCCTGAATGCGCGGGGGCGAGTCCATGCGATTACGAAGCCGCGGCGCCTGTGAACGCCTTTGGCAGCGGGGGGACGGCCGCGCCACTCGGGCTTGCCGCTGCCGCTGCCGCGCACCCGCGAGCTGACAGGCTCCTGGGGTGAAGGCGCCACGCTACTGATCGGTTCCGCAACGAGCCGATCGCGGCGTCGCAAACCCGTATGGCCATCCGGTTGTCAGAATCGATGGTGCACCGCATCTTGACAACGCCGTCGGAAAGTCACACGTTCAAAAAGCTTGACACTCGAGGCATCCACCGGAGGGGAGTAGCACCAGGTGCGAACGTTCGATTCCAGCCAGATGTTCTCCAACCCGGATCAGGAAACTGTCGTCGGGGCGGCGTGGGAGCGGTTTCTGGGTGGCCAGCAGCCGGGCAATATCCTGCGCGATCCGGTCAACAGCTCCTGGCAGCGTTGCCTGGTCAGCAACGTCGATCCGACCCGCCGTAGCGGCCCGCCGCCGGTTCCCGCCAGTTCGCTGCATTTGCTGCGTCAGTCGTGCAGCGACCTGCTGGACCTGAGCGCACCGGTGATGGCGCATGCGCGCGAGTTTCTGGCAGAAACCGGCATGTTGATGGTACTGACCGATCCCGACGGCACCATCCTGGCGGTTGAAGGTGACAACCAGACGGTCGACGATGCCGAAAGCATCCAGCTGATACCTGGCGTGACCTGGAGCGAAATGGTTTGCGGCACCAATGCCATCGGCACAGCGCTGGAGCTTGGTCAGCCCGTACAAATTCACTCAGCAGAACATTATTGCGAAGGCATCAAGCGCTGGACTTGTTCGGCGACGGTCATCCGTCATCCGCTGGACAACGAGATCCTCGGGGTGATCAATGTTTCCGGATTGTCGGGAACTTTCAGCCGGCACACCCTCGGTCTGGTCGTCACCACGGCCAGTCGTATCGAGAGTCGGTTGACAGCGCGTGCGATGGAACTGCGTTACTGGCTGCTGGAATCCACCATCGACAAGCTGTCCTCGAATTCGTCGGATGGCACGATTTTGTTCGACCCGCGCGGCCATCCCATCAAGGCCAACGACGTGGCCCAGACAATACTGGTCCGGCGTGGGGGGCCGCCTGATCTTTCCCGCATCGACCGCATCCGTGCCTTGTCGCTGGATAGGAAGGACAGCGCATCGCTGGCCTCCGAGCTGCCTTGCTGGATGCAGCCGGAATGGCTGCACCCGGTATCACATGGCGGCCAGCGCATCGGCACGTTGCTGGTGTTGCCGATGGCCGGGTCCGCCTCGCGGGTGGCCGCCCCTGATCGCAGTGCCATCGGCACGACGGATGAACACGAGGCCAGAGCATTTGCTTCGCTGATGGGTAACTCGACTCAGTTGCGGGAGGCGGTCGCCAAGGCAGCGCAGCTGGCGAAATCCAGGGTGTCGATACTGCTGACAGGTGAAACCGGAGTGGGCAAGGAGGAATTCGCCCACGGCATTCACCGTGCCAGCGCCGCCCACAGCGGACCATTCGTCGCAGTCAATTGCGGAGGGTTGTCGCGTGAACTGCTTCTAAGTGAGCTGTTCGGCTACGCCGAGGGCGCATTTACCGGCGCACGGCGCGGCGGCCAGTGCGGCAAGGTCGAGGCGGCCAATGGAGGGACATTGTTCCTTGACGAGATCGGGGAAATGCCGCTGGATCTGCAGCCACACCTGTTGCGGGTACTGGAGCAGGGTGAGATCTACCGCTTGGGCGAGAACCAGCCGCGCAAGGTGGATTTTCGCCTGCTTGCCGCCACGCATCGCGATTTGCGCAAGGAAGTCGCCGAGGGTCGATTCCGGATGGATTTGTTCTACCGGATCGTGGTGACCAGTATCCACATTCCCTGCCTGCGCGAACGTCCGGAGGACATCCGCACGCTGGCCGAACATTTCCTGGAATGCGGGGTCAGGAAGCATGGTCTGGGACACCACCGCCTCGGTAGCGGAGTAATCGAAGCACTGGAAGCGTATGCCTGGCCTGGCAATGTCCGTGAACTGCGCAACGCAGTCGAGTCAATGTTGTTGACCTCGACGTCGACCATGATCGAGTCAGATTCCTTGCCGCTGGACATCCGTGGGGAACAACGTGGCGACCAGGCCACCAGCGAGCGCAGTGCCCAATGCTCCAAACTGCATATGACACACGTAGAGCGTGGGGTCATTGTTGACGCCATCCGCACTGCATCGGGAAACCTGACCACCGCCGCCAAATTGCTTGGCATCGCCAAGAGTACTTTGTACTTGAAGCTCGATAGGTATGGTCTTCGTGATGAAGTATCCGGTTTGCGCGAGCGCTATCCCGGCTAGCCACTTCGCAATTGCATCCGCTCCTGCGTTGGGTCTTGACCACCTAATTCACACAGGTAAACCCCCAGCTCTGCTCTGACCTTTACCCATAATCGTCTTTGCTGAACACGCGGCGTTGTGGGACGCGCGTCATGTGGGCGTACATGTCGGTGATGTCATCGAGGCGCTGCAGGCCGCGCCAAAGGGTTTGGGTACCGGGTTCGCCGTCGCGGTCAAGGAAGCCGCCGAGGGCGGCGACGCGGCGGGTGGCTTCGTGCAAGCTGGGCGGGTCGTGCAGGAGCGCAGGGTCTTGTAGGGTCGCTTGATCACGGGTGGTGAAGACCATCAGTGCTCGCCATTGGGGTTCGTCGAAGTAGACGGTACATGGCATGTGCGGTACGTCACGGCTGAGCTTGTTCAGGTAATGGATGCGCCAGGTGACCACCAGATCGATGGCCAGGCAGGCTTCGAGCCGGTCAGCGCTGCCCAGTTGCCGGTCCTCGATGCGGCAACCGCTCTTGAGGGTGCGGTGGAACACCTCGATGCCCCAGCGCTGTGCATACCACTTGAGTTTCTCCAGCGCCTGTTCGGCGGTTATCACCGCGATCGTGGTCAGCAGCATCCATTCGAGCGGCTTGACCTCGGCCGGGGCGTCACGCTCGTTGGCCAGCACGGCCCATATCGTGAGGGGCAGCTTGTCGCGCTGGGCTCGCGGGGCTTTGAGGCTGACCTGGGCAAAGCGGATCTCCAGTTGGGCGGTGCGTGCCTTGCGATTGCCCTGTCGCGGCACCGCAAGTTCAACGACGCTGGCCAAGGGCTGCGCCTCAAGCGTGAGCCACAAGCGCTGTTGCTCGTTGGCAAGGGCACGGTTGTGGCTGGCCCGGACCAGCAGGTCGGGACCTGCCTCGCTGCGTGCGGACAGTTCGAACAGCTCATACATGTCCGCTTCGCGGTCGCCCACACTCACGATCCGCGTGCTGCGGTTGTGCTTGGCCACGGCCGCCGTGGCCGTGTAGCTGTTGAGCCACTTGGCGCTTTCCTTGTGCTCGATCGGCGTGTGATGGCGGCGCGCCTTCTTGCCGAAGTCCGCGCCATCGCGCGCCCAGCACTGCACATCGACTAGGCCCAGCGGCACACCGGCGGGCGTGAACGCCAGCGTACTGTGCAGTTCCAGCCCCTGCGGGCCATCGGCACAGTTGCCGATCGGGCCGAGGCCGGTGGTGGCGGCATGCGCGGTGTAGTTGACACTGGTCGTGTCTTGCACCGCCAATACCACCGGCTCGCGCCCCAGTCGCCGGGCCGTGGCTTGAGAATGGCCTGCCAGCAGGTCTTGCATGGTGAATCCGCCGTGATCAAAGAACCGATAGGCTGCCTTGGTTCGCGCGCGTGCCACAGGCTTGAGGCACATTCGCGCAGGGACGGGCATAGAAGTCGCGCGCCACCGTCAACAAGCGGCGCTGCAGGCGTGCATCGGGCAATCGCGCCGGCCCGAACTCCTGCTCGGCCCAGTCCATCGCGATGGCGGGTGCGGGCGCGGGTGCGACTGGAGGGGCCGCATCGACCAGATGGTTGCGCCAGTTCCGCAGCAAGGACCGCACGAAGATGTGCTTGGGGCTGCCCTGCGCCTGGCGATGCCGGTCCTGCCGGCCGCGCCCGCAGGTGTGCCTGAGCGCGATCCAGTTGGCGGTCCGGTAACAGGTGTCCTGATGTCGCGCACTGTCAACGAAGGTCTCCAGCAGCACCGGCCGTACGCCATAGCGGGTGTGCCAGTCATCGGCCAATCGTCGCTCAGCCAGGCTCAATACATGCGAAGCCAGGTGCGCCACCTTCACGCTAGGCACGATCAGGAAGCGGCTGTTATTGATCACCAGAGGCAGCTGCGCCCGGCGTATGGCATCGTCCCAGCCGATGAAGCCATCACGCGCCGCCAGCCGGCGCGCCGGGGCGCTGAAACTCAGCGCGCCCAACCAGCCGGCACGGCTTCGCACCAAATAGCGCCGCTGCGCGCCGCATAGCGGCCCCGCGCCCAACGGGTGATGCTGCATCAGCGCACGCCACGTGCGCGATTGTGTCCGGTTCGCGACCTCGACCAGTTCCACCGTGCCTAATGCAGCCAACGGCGCCTCGATCGACACCATCGCCACATCCGCCTCCTCCGCCTCCTCGGCGGGCGCAAACGACACCGGGCACGGCGATGGCAACTCGATCCCCCCCCCCCCCCCCCCCCCGCGCGTTCGAGCCTCAGCAAAGCCACCCGGCAACTCATGTCACGCAACCGGCAGCACCCGTCACGCCAGTCCAGCCACCCAGCCATCTCGCGTGACAGCTGCATGCGCGTCAGCGTCGCTTCATCACGCACCCGGCACCGGATGCGCTCCACGATCGCCTCATCCATCTCATGCCCGTTGATCTGCATGGGCCGCGAGCATACAAACCATGCCGCACCGTGTTCAGCGAAAGTTGTGGGACAAGGAAAGTTGTGGGACAAGGTCAGAGCAGAGCTGAGGGACTCCCAAAGTTTGACTTTTACGACGGTCGGCACTTTAGGAGCGTTTCGGGATCGATCAAATTACCTCGATACGTCTGGTGTCGAGCTTTTGATCTTCGATGGCGAAAAGGCCCCTTTGAGGACCCAGCCATCGTAAAGCCTCCGGCTTTGCCGGAGGATACTTACTGAAAAAGAGCGGTTTTGTCCGACCGATGGCCGATAGCGCCGATGGATCAGCAGGTCAAAGGTGCGCTGGTCCTTTCCCGTCCAGCTGGCTCGGTTGGTGACATCTCCTGGCTCGTCCGCAGCCTCTGTCGACGCAGACACATGCCACCGGCTAGACGCTGCGACGCTTCGGCGTGGACACGACCATTGATGGTGCGTAGCACCAAACCATCTGAATAACGGTCACCGACCGATCGCCGAACTCGAATTGCTGCTACGCAACGCATTCTCACATGCGAAAGAAAACCGCATCGTTTCAGTAACTTGCAATATCAACATCTTCTCGGAAATGTATGGCATGGTGTTTGCATTCGATGTCATGTCCGTAGCTATTGTGTTCGCAGCCTTGCATGGCCGGCGGCCAAAGCCTCGCTCGTACGGGGTTCGAAATAATCACATTCACTGAGGAGAAACACTATGGAATCGCAAGACTCGTCCGTACCGGTGATGGGCATCGATGCCGGTGGCACCATGACCGACACCTTCTTCGTACGGACGGATGGATCGTTCGTCGTCGGCAAAGCACAAAGCAATCCGGAGGATGAATCCCAAGCCATCTATGAATCATCGGTCGATGCCTTGGCCGAATGGCAACGCGAAGTTGATGATGTTTTTCCGGAGCTTCTGACCTGCGTCTATTCGGGCACCGCTATGCTAAATCGGGTGCTGCAGCGCAAAGGCTTAGATGTAGGTTTGATGTGCAACCGGGGTTTTGAGGACGTCCACTCCATGGGTCGTGCGATACAGTGCTATCTAGGGTATGCGCTAGAGGAACGCCTCCATCTGAACTGCCATCGCTACGATGAACCACTGGTGTCACTCTCGCGCACCCGTGGCGTCACCGAGCGTACCGATGTCCAAGGACAGGTCGTGATTCCCCTGCGCGAAGATGAAGTACGTATTGCCACCCGCGAGTTGGTTGCGCACGGTTCCAAGGCAATCGTCATCAGTCTCCTTCAGTCGCACAAGAACCACCAAAGTGAACTACGCGCACGCGATATCTGCCGAGAAGAACTCAAGAAGATGAGCGTAGACATCCCGGTTTTCGCGACCGTCGATTATTATCCTTCGCGTAAGGAAAGCCATCGCACCAACACCACCGTTCTGGAGGCGTATGCGGCAGAGCCTTCACGCGCAACGCTGAAGAAAGTCAGCGACCGCTTCAAAAAGCATGGTGCCAAGTTCGACCTGCGTGTAATGGCTACACACGGCGGCACCATTGGCTGGAAAGCCAAGGAGTTGGCTCGGACGATCGTCTCCGGCCCCATCGGGGGCGTGATCGGCTCGAAATTTTTGGGTAAGAAACTGGGCTACGACAATATCGCCTGCAGCGACATCGGTGGCACCAGTTTCGACATGGCGATCATCACCAAGGGTAGCTTCGCAATCCAATCCGATCCGGACATGGCGCGTTTGTTGCTGTCTTTGCCTCTGGTCGCAATGGACTCGGTCGGTGCCGGTGCAGGCAGCTTCATTCGCATTGATCCGTACAGTAAATCTATCAAACTCGGTCCGGACAGCGCAGGTTACCGGGTTGGAATGTGTTGGGCTGACAGTGGCTTGGATACGGTGTCGGTGTCCGATTGTCACGTCGTGCTAGGTTACCTCAACCCCAACAATTTTCTCGGTGGCGCCATCAAGCTCGATGTCGAACGTGCCCGGAAGTACCTGAAGGAACAAATCGCTGATCCACTCGGGTTGACAGTTGAAGATGCTGCTGCAGGCGTCATCGAACTGCTCGATCTGAACCTGCGTGAATACATGCGCTCTACCATCAGCGCCAAGGGCTACAACCCGGCCGATTTCGTGTGCTTCTCGTATGGCGGAGCCGGTCCTGTTCATACCTACGGCTATACGGAAGGCCTCGGCTTCCAAGATGTTGTGATCCCGGCATGGGCTGCTGGGTTCTCGGCCTTTGGCTGTGCCTGTGCCGAGTACGAATACCGCTATGACAAGAGTGTCGATATTGGCGTCGCCCCGAATGCCAGCGATGCCGAGAAAGCGGAAGCATCCAAAACCCTGACTGAAGCATGGGAGGAACTGAGCGTAAAAGTTATCGATGAATTCATCATCAATGGATTCAAGCCGGAGGATGTATTGCTGCGTCCCGGCTATCGGATGCAGTTTATGGGTCAGTTGAATGATCTTGAGATCAACTCGCCTGTCACGAGTGCTTCCACAGCGGCGGACTGGGAAAAGATGGTCGAGGCCTTTGACGAAACCTATGCGCGGGTCTATGCGGCGGCGGCAAGTTCACCGGAATTGGGTTTTGGCGTGACGGGCGCAATCGTGCGCGGCAGTGTTGTTTCATCCAAGCCGGAACTGCCTGAAGAAGCGGATGCCGGTCCGATTCCACCGAAAGAAGCATATACCGGCAGCCGTCCTTTCTATCGCCATAAGCAATGGCAGGATGCCAAGGTCTGGTCGATGGAAGCATTGAAATCAGGCAATCACGTGGTCGGTCCAGCCATCATCGAATCACCGGCGACTACCTTCATCGTGCCTTTGGGATTCGAAACCTATTGCGATAAACACCGCTTGTTTCATCTTAAAGAAGTTAAATCACTTAAAGAAGTTAAATCAGGAGACCGGTCATGAATAAAATGTCACGAGAAGAAATGGGTTGGCCAAATTTGCTCGGTAACGGTAAGACTCTCAAACAGCATCGCGATGAGACACTGGCACGCACGAAATCTACCGGCTTCTACAACGGTCTGGAAAGGCTGGAGTTCAAGGAATCAGATCCGATTGCCTATGAAAAGGTGTATTCCAGAATTCGCGGTGGCTTGGTGCACGCCCGCGAGACGGCGAAAAAAATTGCGGCCTCGCCGATCGTCGAGCAGGAAGGCGAACTGTGTTTCACGCTGTACAATGCAGCGGGCGACTGCGTCCTGACTTCCACCGGGATCATTATCCATGTTGGTACCATGGGCGCGGCGATCAAGTACATGATTGAAAATGCCTGGGAACTCAATCCGGGCATCAATCCCGGCGACATGTTTACCAACAACGATTGCTCAATCGGCAATGTGCATCCTTGCGATATCTGCACCATCGTGCCGATCTTCTGGGAAGGCAAACTGGTGGGTTGGGTCGGCGGTGTCACCCACGTGATCGACCTCGGTGCGGTAACGCCGGGTTCGATGTCGACTGGCCAAGTGTCGCGTTTTGGCGATGGCTTGCAGGTGACCTGCCGCAAGACCGGTATCAATGACACTCCTTTGCGTGACTGGCTGCATGAAAGCCAGCGCAATGTACGCACCACCAAGTATTGGATTCTGGACGAACGTACCCGGATTGCCGGATGCCACATGATCCGCACGATGGTGGAGGAAGTTCTGGCAGACGTAGGCCCGGAAAACTTCAACAGGTTTGCTCATGAGGTAGTCGAGGAAGGCCGGCGCGGCCTCCAGTCACGACTCAAGGCAATGACTGTTCCTGGAATCTACCGTCGGGTCGCATTTGTCGACGTTCCATACAAGCATGAGGACGTGAGCCTTATTTCCGAGTACGGCAAGATGAACACCATCATGCATGCGCCATGCGAGATAACGATACATCCGGATGCAACCTGGAAGCTCAATTTTGAAGGCGCCAGCCGCTGGGGCTGGCATAGCTTCAATGCCAATCAGGTCGCGTTTACCAGCGGCATCTGGGTCTTGTTGACGCAGACCCTAGTGCCGACCTCCCGGATCAACGATGGCGCCTACTACGCAACGCAATTCAAGCTACCCAAAGGCACCTGGATGAATCCGGACGACCGCCGCACTGGGCACGCGTACTCTTGGCATTTCTTGGTTTCCGGCTGGAGCGCCATCTGGCGCGGTATAAGCCAAAGCTACTTTGCACGCGGCTATCTCGAAGAGGTCAATGCTGGTAACGCCAACACTTCTAACTGGTTGCAGGGTGGCGGAATCAATCAGGACGGTGAGGTGCATGCGGTCAACAGTTTTGAGACAGCCGCATGTGGCACCGGTGCCTGCGCGATCAAAGACGGGCTGAACCACGCTGCCGCAGTATGGAATCCCGAAGGCGATATGGGTGATATCGAGATTTGGGAAATGGCGGAACCACTGCTGTACATGGGCCGCAACGTGAAGAGCAACTCCGGCGGTTACGGCAAGTTCCGTGGCGGTTGCGGCTTCGAGAGCTTGCGCATGGTATGGAACGCGCATGACTGGTCCATGTTCTTCATGGGCAATGGCTACATGAACAGTGACTGGGGTTTGATGGGCGGATACCCAGCTGCCACCGGGTATCGTTTTGAAGCGCACGATACGGGACTGAAAGCAGCCATCAGGGACGAAATGCCCCTGACGCTGGGTGCCGATCGCAATCCGGACGATAGGGAATACGAGCGTCATATTAGTGCCACTGCCAGGGTCAAGCGTGATCAGCAATGCACCACTACTGAAAATATTTTCAGTGACTATGACCTTTATCTGAACTACTTGCGGGGCGGCCCTGGCTTTGGCGATCCGCTCGATCGTGATTGCGCTTCGGTTGAAAATGATCTCAACAGCCGCTTCGTGTTGCCAGAGTTCGCCCAAAAAGTCTATGGGGTAATTATTTCGCAAGATAAAGAAGGCGTCTGGAAAGTGGATGTTGCCAAAACTGCCGTCCGTCGCAAAGGAGTCCGCAAGGAGCGTATCGCCAGAGCTGTTCCAACTCGGGAATGGATGAAGGACGAGCGTGCGCGGATCATAACTAAATCCGCATCGGTTCAAGTTCGCCACATGTTTGCGACCAGCTTTGGCCTCAGCGTGAAGTTCAAGGATGAGTTCAAGGCATTCTGGAATCTGCCGGCCGATTGGGAGCTGCCGGAGTCCGAACTTGGCGTTCCTTCATTCGGTGCCAAATACCGCGCGGATTTGTCGGATTTGCCGGACGTGCGCACCGTGACCTTGGTCGAAGAGTGATTTGAAGTAAAGCTGGGGTCAGCCCCGGCTAAACCAATCTGAGAGTTCCCCCGGCTCTGCCGGGGAGGCAGTAGAAGTTTGACGTTTACAGAAGTGGCCGTCGGCATTGAGGTAGTTTAAGCGAAGAGATCGAGTCGACGGTGCATTCTGACTTGGAATGATAAAATCGATGCGTGGAGAGTTGAGTGACGAGTCCCTGATCTTCGATGGCGAAGCGGCCCGTTTGAGGGGCCAGCCATCGTAAAGCCTCCGACTCTACCGGAGGATATTTATTCATTATAATTGGAGACAACAATGTCTGTCTACACACAAGAGCAAGTGAATCACCTCGTAGAGGGCAAGCTGGATTGGGAAACCACCATGCGTATGCTTTCCATGCCGAAGGATGCGAATCGCTTCCGTATGTATTTGAATACGTTACAGTCCAAATTGCCTTGGGATGACAAGATCATTCTGCCAATTAGTCTGCATCTTTACATCGCGCAAAACAAGAAGACAAAGGAGTGGGTAACCAAATGTAGTTGCGGCCATGTATTTGGTGACTACCGCAAGAATTGGAAACTGGAAGCTCTGGTTTACGTTCGCGACACGGCGGAAGCCATGCATGAAGTCTATCCGAGCCTGATGGCACCCGACACCAGTTGGCAGGTATACCGCGAATACTATTGCCCGGAGTGCGGGACCATGCATGACGTTGAGGCACCGACTCCGTGGTATCCGGTGATTCACGAATTCGAACCGGATATCGAGGCTTTTTATAATGATTGGGTACACCTGCCGCTACCGGAAAAGTCCAACTAAATCAGGTAAGGGGCCAATTTTACATTTGGCCCAAAGGGGGACCTTGTGCTCGCGGAATGTGTCCCTCGACGCCTGACTCATTCTACGGCAAGGAGTACGCGACGCCGCCGACTTCAAGGTGCATTGGTACAACGAGGGCGGGGAACGCAGCCGGTGATTCCAACCACCTAAAAAAGCTGAGTCCACCACGCTGGCAGGCCCTATTGTAGTCCACGTTTCTAAATCATAGCTCAATATGGCCAATGGTTTACACGGTTAACTGTCGAACGTGGGAGCAAGGGTTAAGTCCGACAGACTGCTAGGGGCGTGGGTCCTAGGAGCCTTTGGGCTGCGATGATGCTCTTATTTATAGGCTGTGCCTCTCGTCGGGTTTGCATAGAATGACTATGCGCACCATCCGATAGACGCACCCTATAGCGATAGCATCATCTAGCTCTCCAAAGTTTCTACAGCCCAAGCTCCCAGGCGAAACCCGCACAAAGTTAGGGACTTATCCTAATTACGTCGGCGGTCGAAATTTGTAATATTTGCTTCCAGCTCTAGATCGCGAACCCCGATGCATGGGGTTCGGTCCCGGCTCGAATGCGGAACCCATAACGGACAGGTCCTAGCCATGGCAGTACTAGTTAGCATCGACAACGGCGGCACACTCACAGACGCCTGCGTGACAGGCGTTTCCATGCACGCCCTCGCAGCGATGCAGCTCTGCGGTGAGGCTAGCGGGATACAAGTCCGCAATCCCGAGGTGGCCATGGTGTTCAACATGGGTGGGTCCGCAGTTGCCAACTATGCAAGCATCTTGGAGCGGGCCGCATGAATGTGGGGCATTTGCTGATACGCGCAGGTAAAGCTTTCGCCGAACGACCGGCGCTTTACTTGGGCGAGGAACTGATTTGCGATTACCGCAGCCTTGCGCGGCGTGCGGGGTGCGTAGGAGCGCATCTGCGCGACGGGCTCGGCCTCGCGCGGGGCGACCGTGTCGCCATTTTCATGAGCAATGTTCCGGAATACCTGGAAGTGCTCTACGGATGCTGGTTAGCCGGCTTGGTGGTCGTACCGATTAACGCCAAGCTGCATTCGAAGGAAGCTGAATTTATCATTCGCGATTCGGGTGCGTCCGTATTGTTCGCCTCTACGGAGCTGGTTGAGGACGTCGTGCGACTACTGATCGGTATGACGGCGCTACGCTGCGTGCTGACGCCGGACACGCCCAGTTATGCGGCGCTGTATCGCACGGAGCCTTTGTCGGGTGTGGAGCCGAGAGAACGTGATGATCTGGCATGGTTGTTCTACACGTCAGGGACAACGGGTCGGCCCAAGGGCGTGATGTTGTCGCACGGCAATTTGTGGGCAATGATTTGCTGTCTGATCGCCGACGTCGACGTGCCAGAGCCCGAGGAGAGCGTGGTTTACGCTGCGCCGATCTCGCACGCGGCTGGCCTGCTCAATTTCGCCTACATAATGAAGGGGGCAAGCCACACGATACCTGTGTCGGGTGGTTTTGATCCGGCGGAGCTTGTGACGTTGTCGTTGCTGCGTCGGCGAGTGTCGATGTTTGCTGCGCCGACCATGGTCAAACGTTTGGTCGACTACGTCGATACCAGCGGTGCCAATGCCTCCGGCTTCAAAACTATCCTCTACGCCGCCGGTCCGATGTATTTGAAGGATATCCTTCAAGGACTCCGCGTGATGGGCAACTGCTTTGCCCAGCAGTACGGGCAGGGCGAAAGCCCAATGACGATTACTGCGCTGGGTCGCTATCACCATAGTAACGTCGAGCATCCGCGCTATGCGCAGCGGCTTGCTTCAGTTGGCATGGCGCAAAGCCTTGTCGAAGTGCTGGTCGCCGACTCCGATGGCAATCCGGCTCCCGATGGCGAGATTGGGGAAGTGCTGGTGCGCGGCCCCAGTGTAATGCTCGGCTACTGGAAGAACCCAGAAGCGACCGCGAACACGATCCGCGACGGGTGGCTCTACACCGGAGATATGGGCAGCTTCGACGAAGACGGCTTTCTAACACTGAGAGACCGCTCCAAGGACGTGATCATCAGCGGCGGCTCAAACATCTACCCGCGTGAAATCGAAGAAGTGCTTCTACTGCACCCATGCGTTCAGGAAGTGTCCGTGGTTGGACGGAAACATCCTGAATGGGGTGAAGAAGCCATTGCCTTCGTCGTCGTGAAGCACAATACGAACGTGGATTCAGCAGAACTTGACCGCCTATGTCTGGAAAATATCGCACGTTTTAAGCGGCCTAAGCATTATCGGTTCCTCCAGGCACTGCCGAAGAACGACTACGGCAAGGTACTGAAGAGGGAGCTGCGGGAACTACTCGTTGCGCAAGACGAACATGAGGGCCATCGCGCGGTGCCGTCGTAGGCACCTAGCAGCCTGTCGGACTTACGGAAAATCACAAAATTTTGGTCAAAAAGTGATCAAAACTGCCGGCGTAGGTCGCCTCAAATTGAGTTCGAGTCCTCAAGTTGCCGCAAATCGACGTGCGAGGTACGTGTCTCATCCAAGTCCGACAGGCTGCTAGACCTGCCAGTTACCCATATAAGGAGTTTTCTTGTGTCGAAGTCTTCACGAAATCGTCGCATTGTTTTCGCTAGCCGTCCGAAGGGTGAGCTCACGCTCGACGCCTTTCACCTCGAAACCGCGGAAATTCCGACGCCAGGCAAGAACCAAATGCTACTGCGAACGCTTTGGCTTTCGCTTGATCCATATATGCGGACGCGCTTGTATGAGACCGATTCATATATGCCGGGTGTCAGGCTCGGGGAGGTCATGGTCGGTGGAACGGTGTCCCGTGTGGAGGCATCTAATCACCCGGACTTTCGCGTCGGTGACGTGGTTCATTTGTATGCGGGTTGGCAAGATTACATGCTGTCCGACGGCTCAGACGTCATCGTAAAGCTGCCGCCCGGAATGAGCAACCCCAGTTGGTATCTCGGCGCGCTCGGTATGCCCGGGTTCACGGCATGGTACGGGCTGAACAAGATCGGCAAACCGCATATGGGAGAAACTCTAGTCGTAGCCGCTGCAACCGGTGCCGTCGGACAGATCGTCGGGCAGCTTGCCAAGCAGCAGGGTTGTCGCGTCGTCGGCATTGCCGGGGGCGTAAAGAAATGTGCATACGCCACAAGCCAGTTCGAGTTTGACGCCTGCATCGATCACTACGCCAAAAATTTCCCGGAGCAACTCGCGGCAGCCTGTCCTCAAGGTGTCGATATTTACTTCGAGAGCGTCGGCGGTGCGGTGTTCGATGCCGTGGTGCCGCTACTGAATGTTGGTGCGCGTGTCCCGGTCTGCGGCCTGATATCTCATTATAGCGGTGGCGAGATGGGTGGTGTCGATCGACTGCCGGGGTTCCTGAGCAAAACATTGTTCAAGCGCCTAAAGGTGGAGGGTTTCATCATCTTCGATCACTATTCTGAGTTCTACGCGGCCTTCGTCAGCAATATGACGTCGCTAATCGAGAACGGCGATATGAAGCTGCGCGAAGACGTGCTCGACTCGCTTGAACTTGCGCCGAATGGGCTGATCGCGCTGCTAAAGGGAGGCAACTTCGGCAAGCTGGTCGTCCACGTAGGCGACTAAAGCTTCTACCGAAAATCGATGGTCGGTCGTGGGGCTTTGACGCCAATGGTCCGCCGGTACTCGATTGACGCGATGTGACTCTTGGTCTGAGAAATATCAGGAAAGGTAAAAATCATGTCAACAAATTTGGGGTGCTTCACGAGGTCGGCGAGGATGGGCATGGCTGTGATTGCAACGCTCGCGCCGCTTGCGTTCATTGGGGGATTGCTCTACGTAGCATTTTTCGTCAAAGCAAAGGCGGTGGTACCGATAATCCAACGTCAGACAATCGAACCGCGTGACCGATTTCTGGGTATCGCAATGCCAGATCCAAAGATCATTTGGGCGGTGGGCAGCGATGGGAAAATAATTCGTAGTGTGAATAGCGGCAGGACTTGGATGACCCAGTCTGATCCTACCGCTGAAAATCTTCAGGGGATTGCGGCGTGGGATGCCAATAAGGCAGTGGCGGTAGGCGACGGCGCGGTGGTGATCAGGACAGTTGATGGAGGCAAGACCTGGAAGGAGGTCCAGGCCCCTAAATCGACGGTGGCCAACAAGCTGTTTAACGTTCGTGCCTACGCCGATGGCGTGGCCTGGGCGGTTGGCGAAATGGGTGCGGTACTAAAAACGTCCGACTTTGGACAAAGTTGGATACGAATCATCCCGGAGAAAGATCAAGCTTGGAACGACATCTCGTTCTCTGGGAGTCAGGGCATCATGGTGGGCGAAGTTGGCCACGTCATGAAAACGGAGGATGGCGGGGCGACTTGGCAGCCCGTGGAAAGCGGAACCCGTTCCAGTTTGTATTCCGTTTATCTCCGCGATGCGTCGAATGGTGTTGCCGTAGGTATCGCAGGCGCGATCGTCGTTACCCATGATGGTGGTGCGCATTGGAGCGTGGCGGAGAGCGGGACAAAGGAGCACCTAAATGACGTGATATGGGATGGGGCGCACTGGATAGCGGTAGGTAACAAGGGCGTCATCGTTACTGGAGATGCCGAAGGTACCGCCTGGAAAGCGTCCCGCGTTAGTGAAGGCTACCTTGGTTGGAATACCCAAGTCCTGGCCGTTCAATCCGGCGATGGGATAAGTGGTTATGTATTGGCCGGTTCAAGCTTGACGCGCCTCGAAGGCGGGAAATTTACCATGTTTGGACACGCCGCCGAATAACTGAATCTTGGGGATAGTTATGAAAAACAAAACATTCCAAAAAGTGGGCGGATCGATTGAGTGGCTCATCAGTCAGCGTGTCTGGGTGGTTGCGATCGTCATGGGGATAACCGTGGCGATGGCGTATATGGCAGCTCATATCCAGGTCAAGACGGTATTCAACGACCTCTTACCGCGAAATCATCCGTACATCAAAGTCAACAATCAGTTCAAACAAACCTTTGGCGGCTCGAATATGGTAAGCATCATGCTTCAAGTCAATAAAGGCGATATATTCCAGATGAAAGTGCTACAGCGTGTACAAAAAATAACAAAGGAGTTACAGAAAGTATCAAATGCCGACACCTACCAGATTATCTCCTTGGCTTCAAGAAAACTTAAAGAAGTGCGGGCTTCTGCGGATAGCATTGTATCGCGCCCACTTATGTGGCCAAACCTGCCTACGAACGATGCGCAAATGGCCTTACTGAAAGAATCGGTACTCAAGAATCCGCTCGTGTTAGGGCCGTATGTATCCTTGGACATGAAAGCCACGCTCATTACCGTGGACTTCCAGGATAAGGGGATCAACTACACGGAGGTGTACAACCAAATCCGTGCGATTGCTAATGCAGCGGAAGGGGATGGCGTGCACATTATGGTTGTCGGTGAGCCCATTCTTTACGGCATTGTCAGTCACTATCTGGTACAGACGTTGTACATCTTTCTGATAACGGTTGTAGCTCTTGTATTGCTATTGTTTTTGATTACCAGGACTTGGCACGGCACAATGCTTCCTCTTGTGGCTGGTGTGTTAAGCGCAATTTGGGCGCTAGGTGCGGCTGAGGTAATGGGATTCCATCTAGATCCCCTGGTGATCGTGGTCGCTTTCCTTATTACTGCGCAGGCGATATCCAACTCAGTGCAGCTTGTGTCGCGATTCGACGATGAGATCGCTCGCGGAGCTCCCAGTTCTGCGGCAGCAGCCAAATCTGCGCTACAAAACCTGTTTAGGCCGGGGCTGTTAGCGATTGTTGCCGATAGCGGATGCGTACTGGTAGTTGCTCTGACACCAATACCGATGTTGGAAGCAATATCGTTTATCGGCACAGCTTGGGTTGTATCGATTGCCATTTCCGCACTATTGATGACGCCAGTTCTTCTCTCATGGGTTTCTCCCGACGGGAAGAAATTACATCCGGTTAACGTTCTACCAGGCCTGGGCGTGCTTCTTAATCTGTGTATCAAAGTCGTTTCCTCACGTTGGCGCTACGTCGTTCTAGGCGTAACTTGCGTGTTGTTTGTCATAAGCGGAATTTATGCGTTTAATTTGAAAGTAGGCGATGCCAATCCAGGATCGCCGATCCTCTGGCCAGATTCTGTCTACAACAAGGATGCAGCGGCGATCAATCATAAATTCCTCGGTTCGGATCGCATGTTCGTCGTGGTAGCTGGAAGTAAGGTAGGTGCTCTGAAGGAGCCCAACGTCCTAAACTGGATGGCAGACTTTCAAAAATATATGGAGGCCCAACCTGAGGTTGGTGGAAGTATGTCCCTGGCTGACATACTGCCGTCCGTAAATCGTGTAATCCAAGAGGGTAACTCGCGGTTCGAGGAGCTTGGACACACTGCCGATGAGAATGGCGAATTAATGTACATGTTTGTTTCAGGTAGTGATCCAGGCGATTTGGATAGGTACGCCGACTCACACGCGACTAACGGCGCTATTACACTGAACTTTCGGGACCATCAGGGCACCACAATCAATACGGCAGTGGCGCGAATCAAGGCGTACGTAGCAGAACATCCGCTCAAAGATGCCCACATTGAGCTTGCTGGTGGGCTGATTGGTGTTCTCGCGGCGGTGAACGAGGTCATACTATCGGGTCAAATTGAGTCCATCGCGCTTGCGCTACTGGTACTGTTTGTGTGTTGCACAGTGACCTATCGGTCCACCGTGGCGGGGATATTCTTCATGATCCCGGTTTTGCTATCGAATACCCTTACGTTTAGCTACATGGCGTGGATGGGTATTGGTATGAATATCAACACATTACCCGTCGTTGCCCTTGGTATCGGCCTTGGGGTCGACTACACGTTCTATATCGTAGACGGCATTCGCGAAGAACTGCACCGTGGTGGTAAAACGATCGAACAGGCCGTCGCTAACGCTTTACGTAGCGCCGGGAAAGGGGTGCTAATTACGGCGATTACGATGATTACCAGCGTTATCATTTGGAGTTTCTCGTCGCTGCGACTTCAGGCAGACATGGGGATCTTGATCGCAATATGGCTTGGGATCTCGGCAACGACTGCGCTGTTTATCATGCCGGCGATGGTTTATGTGTTCAGACCACAATTTGTCGTGGGGGGTAAGTGGCATCCTATTGAGCTTGCCGCAGGGTCGCAATCTTACCCAGGGATAGCGTAGTGAATGGAAACAAATGTTTAGCGTGCTTTAATCGGTGCCAATAACGGGGAAGCGAAATGAATGAAGATAGATACATGGCAACATTTTTTCGACAAAAGGTATTTGCCGTGGCGATCTCGCTAAGCTTGTGCCAATGGGGCGCGATCGCGCAGGCTCAGGCTCTACTTCCTGCAGCAAGTGATGCTGTAGCAGCCGAATCTACAAGCAGTGACGCTACACCATTCGGTTCGAATAACTTCAGTTTTCATGTTGGTGGATTTATCAGAACGTGGGCTTCGTTTAATTTGAACAATAATCCCGAAACACCACATAACGATAAGTGGAAAGCGTCAATGTTACGGGGTTCGGCTGAGATCACGCTAGACGCAAGAAGTGGTCCGATTCAGTGGAAGTTAATCGCTCGTGGAGACAAGGAGGCAAAAACAGGTTATTTGAGGGATCTGCAGAATCTGAGAGCGACGAACGGAACCGGCGTTGGTGGTGAAAGCGCCAATATTATGAATAACTACAACAACTCGGAAGTCCGGGAATTTTGGGCAGCATTTAATATCGGCGATAATGTCAGCTTTCGTTTGGGCAAGCAGCAAATTGTCTGGGGCGAGAGTGACTTTTTCCATGCGATGGATGTGGTGGAAGGTTACGACATGAGTTGGCGCTTATTTTTTGAGCCTGAAAACGAAGAATGGCGCAAGCCCCTTTGGATTGCTTCATCAACAATCCGAGTCCCAGCGGCCAGCGGAAACCTACAGGTCTTCGTTCGTCCCGGGCTTGATTCCTGTAAGGACATCGGGAACACGTATGATTTTAGTGGTGGGCGCTGGTTTATGCAGCCCTACCGGGGATTCGATCTGACGGCCGTGACAAACTTCGATTGTAAGCATCCCTCCGGAAACTACAAGCACACAACCGGTGGCATCCGCTGGTCTGGTACCGTAGATTCGATTGGTTATTCGTTCGCGTATATAAATACCTTCTCTGCCGATCCGGTTGCGAATTCTGCATTTGTGCCATATGAGAGACGGCCGACGGGTGCACTGTTTGATATGATTCATCCCATGATCAATGTGTTCGGTGCGACTGTAAATGGTTATAGCGCATTTCTAGACACGACTCTGAGTGCAGAAGTGGCCTACACCAGAGGGCAGCCTTACAATGTTGGAATAGGACCGTTGAGTGCACCATTAATACCTGGCGATATAGGGCTCGGGTTAGGCGGGATCGTGAGGAAGAATACCGTAACGACAATGTTGCGCGCCGACAAGGATCTTCACTTTGAGAAGTTGCTTGGCACCAGCAGACCATCGTTTTCGTCGATCCAGTTATTTGATACGACGGTTTTGAGCTATAACAGGAACAGGGACGACCTTGTTCGACTCTTTGCGTTCGCCTCGCCGCTAAAGGAGCACAATACGATTCTTACGGCGTTCACCGTACTGAATTACGACAATGACAAGATCAATCCATCGTTCACGGTTGGCACGGATCTAACTAACGGTGGTGGCTTTGTTATTCCAGCGGTGGACTTCGCTATCAGAAACAATTGGCGCCTAAGAGCTGAAGCTGATTATTTTTGGGCGAAGCATCAAACGACCACATTGTTTGATCCGAATAACCCGGGTACTCAAATATTTGGCTGGTTTGCAAATAGCAGCCAGTTGGTTTTCCGCGTGACGCGGCAATTCTAAGCATAGGAGATAGAAATGATGAGTAGTCACAGGAATATTTACGTGAGTTCGCTAGTGCGATCAGTGTTGATTGTGCTGGTGGCGATGGGTTTGCAGGTTCGTTTTGCACAGGCTGAAGAGCTCAAGGCAGGCTTCACAATTAGCAAGGACAATTTAGACAAGATTCGTAACGATACCTTTGAAGGGAAAACGATCGGGAGTATGATTCCGGACAAGTTGGAATGGATGATAAAGAACAAGGGACTCACGATGTTGATTGTCCATTCCAAGAAAATAGAAATGGATCCAAAATACGTCGAGGCGACCAAGAAATGGTCGAAGAATGTCAAATTTAACCCAACCGATAGAACCGTGAGCGGGTGGACGGCCGGAGAGCTGTTCCCACCAGACACGATAAAGATGGATGACCCGCATGCCGGTGACAAGGTAATCTGGAATCTTCGGGCTGACACTTACGGTTCTACCATGGATTTGCGGGATATATCTTGGGTTATGATTAGCGGTAAAAAGGGCGTGGAGCAGGTACAGAGCTGGCAGTCGATGCGATATTACATGGAGGGTCGTCTTGATGGCGGTCCAATAACAGTGGGCGACGGTACCATTGAACAGAAGACATACTTCGTTGCCACTGACCCTGAGGATATTCGCGGCCTCGGTACCTTCTCAATTCGATATAACAAGGCGGATTCATCTAAGCCTGACGACACCTGGGCCTATCTGAAAACGGTCAGGCGTGTGCGCCGGCTTTCCGGTGGTGCTTGGATGGATCCTATCGGAGGAACAGATCAACTCTATGATGACTGGGATATTTGGGATGCGTTCCCGACCAAGTATCGCTCCTGTAAGCTGGTTGCTATTCGTTGGATATTTGCTATTGCACACTCGCCGGAGTTGAGCCGTGATCTCTCAAAAAGGGGTACGCTTGGTGAGTTCCCTTCTGTGGATATGAAAGATCCTCCATATTACTTTCCCGCCAAGAATATCGGATGGGAGCCACGCAAGGTCTACGTTGTTGAAGGTATCCCTCCTCCTGAGCATCCCTATGGCAAGAAAGTGGTGTATATAGACGTGGACTTCCCGCGTCCGTACTTGGGCGAGGCGTACGATCATAGGGGCAAATTCTGGAAGTTCTTCATTTTCCAGAATCGTCCTGATGTTGGAGATGATGGATATCACGCCGTAATGCCGGTGGTTGGTCATATAATTGATATTCAACGCGATCATGCGTCTGTATGGTCTTCGAATATGAAATCGGATCCAAAAGGCGTCAAGGCGTCAGATGTTTCGCTTAATAACCTGGTAAGGGTTGCAAGTGGGGGTGGCTAGTAACTGACGTCAGCAATACGGGCTACCTCGGGGAGTGCTCTCTGAGGTAGCCAATAATTCACATATGCCCCCAACTCTAGATGGTGGAATCCGAAAGTCTGATTGTTACGGTGGTCGGTACTTTAGGAGCGTTTCGGGATCAGTCAAGTTACTTCGATAAGTCTGGTGTAGAGCTTTGGATGTTGGGTGGTGAAATGGCCCTTTGAGGGGCCAGCCACGATAAACCCTCCGGCTCTGTCAAAGGGTATGTATCCTACTGTGTTACTAAAATTGAGACACAATCACGCGATTTTGGAACAATGCACGAGAAGATGGGGCGCAAAGACGAGGCCAGATACACGTTTTATTGGCGGCCGAGTTGGCCGACGTTCCGCTGCGGTGCGCCGATGCCGGCGTGCGCGCGTTGGTAGGTCTTATGACCAATAACCAGCTCGCCGCCGCCGAGATTCGCGCTGCTGTCCTCGCGCAAGCGACACGGGGCGTGGTGCTGGGCGGTGCCGTTTGCGGCGATGACTGGGCGCTTGGTGACGAGCTGAACGAGGAGAACCTGATCTGTACGCTGGGCATCCGGCCTCCCCCCACGGTGAGGTTGGGCGCGCATCAGCCAGTCACCCCGCCACCGCCGACGGCCACGAGCCGCCGCTGCGTGCGAGTTTGGCGCGATGTGGCGTACTCACCCCTCAGCGCGCGTACCTTGGCGCAGGCGCGGCCGGCGCGGGTATTTTGTACCGGCGTCTGGCGACAGGGCTCAGCGGAAGAATTGCCCGGTCGGTTTGCCCGGGTGCGCGTAGTCACCACCCACGGCAACTGCACTAGGGACCCTGAATGGCTGGTCATCAAATGGCCCCGGGTCGACATTGAACCGACCTGCTACTGGTTCGCGACGCTGCCTGAAGAAACGACCTTCAAGGCACTCGTTGACAAAGACCGTTGGGGTATTGAGTGTGACCACCTGAAACTTAAAGAGGAGCGCGGTCCGGACCACTACGAAGGACGCAACCGGCGTGGCTTTCCTCATCAGGCCAGCCTGTGCATCGCGGTCTATGACTTTTTAGCTGTGGGGCGTTTGCGCGGCAGTAAAAATTCTGTGCGCGACCCCCTGCGTCTGCGGTATCCGAAGGCTTCCGTTCGCGCGGGGGCCGGGACTAATGCAGCGGTAGCTCCCCCGGTCGGTCGTCGCCACGCGCCTCCGCCAAGGCGCGCCAGCTGCCACGCTGTTCGTGCTGCAGCAGGGCGCACCGAAGTATCAGACATGTTTAGAGACACAGTAGAACTAGCGGGCCTCTGAAAAGCCGTGCCGCAGGTACAGTGCCTTCACTTGCAAGCGCATCTCGGATTCATGCAGAAAGTCGATGAACTGGAAAACGGTCCTTCACCCTCCAAGCATAGGGCTGGACTCTAAAGCTTTTTGGTTACTCAACTGCGGGGCATCGGATCCATGCGGAGAAGTTTCATTTTCGCGTCGAATGTTCAGTTTGTTCGAGCTACGCGCAAAGCGTAGAGGCAGAATCTATTGCATGCACCGGGTTAGACCCGTTCAGCTTTTCAATTATCGGACGAAATCACGATGAGCAATTCAGTCCAAAAAGTGCTTCACACTGCGCAGACTCATACGACCGGCGGGCGTGATGGTACCGGAGAAGTCAGCGGCGATACGTTCGGCGTGAAGTTGAGGCCACCCGACTCGTCGCACTGCCGCGCGACTGAAAGCCGCTACCCGCGATGTGGTCGATGCGAGCGCTCAGGCCCTACGAGGAAATTTTCGACGACACAGGTTTCATGGAGCACATCATGACCCCTTATCGCGTAGCGCCACCCGCGGACGGACATCCGAAGCGAGGGCCAAGAAGATGCCTGTGGCTCGGCGCGGCGCTCGCTCTTGCCGATACCGTCGGCACGGCTGCCGCGGCCACCCATTTGCAAATCGAACGTGGCCGCAGCTACATGGGGAGATCAGGCGCGACAGCTGTTTTTGTCGAAGCCGTTCTCGCCGAGCGGCCGATCGGATCTTCGCGCCTCAGCTGGTCTCCAGACTGTTCCGTCGGGTGGATTGACGGTCGCAGCATCGAGCATTTCCGGTATTCGCACTATGCGACGGACAACGCCAGCTGGATCGTCGCTAGCGGCGTGCGGCTGCGCGCAGGCGGCGACAAGGACTGGTACCACCCGTTGTTCTTCAGTTTCCAGCCTGCGCTGCACAGCGGCACCACGATGGCACTCAGCAGCGTGTACGAGTTGGTTAGCACCCTGGGCTGGCAGGGGCGCCGTTTCAGTTTCCAGATTCGACACATTTCTAACGGATCATTACGCGGATCCCACTGGGGCGAAACCATGGTGCTGGTCGGCGTCGGCTTAGACCTGTGGCGATGAATGACCTTGCCCCCGAATTTCGCATCACATAACCGTCGTCCAGAGATGGCGTCGATCGATACCAAATCATGATAGGAGCGGACAACACCAGCGGTTATTGTTCTTCCGTATCGAGCACACGCACTGCCTCCCGAAGAGGCCGGCTGTAACCGGCGCCCTGCCAGAACACCGCAGCTTCGCCACCATTCGAAACCAGGAAGTCGCCAGCCTAGGACAGGCACAGATATTGTTCACAAGAGGTCACCGTCATGACTGTCATGCATTTCACTGCCGCCACCCCCTGCTCTGTGCGCTCGCTGGTCGACGCAGCTTGCTCGGCGGATCCGTCGGGCCACCTAGCACCTGTGAGCGAATCCAACTGCAGTACTGTTTCCCGGCTGATACCGACAGCACGGGCCTTGCTGCGGACAGCCGCCGAAATAGAACGGGACCCGGTGCACACTATGGAGTGGTACCACGGGACGCCCATCGCGGAGCTGGGTCATCTGACGGCCAGGCAACTGGTAGCGCTGGGCCGTGGCGATGTTGTTATCGAATTTCTGCGATCCATCCAGACGGGCGTGCGCGATTGACGGCCACAGCACGCCTTATCGAGCCTATCGCCTCCCTGGCGACACCGTATAAGGAAGCCCCATGCGCAAACCGCAAAACAACTTCAGGCAACGCTGAATAAAAAAGAAAGCCAGGTAGTGCACCATTCCGTCTGTACTTTGGTCTGCTCGCTGAAGAGTGGCAGGCCACCCGCTATCCTTCGTTGATTCTTTGACGAGAAGACGAAAGGAGTGACGAAAGGAGTAAGGAATGACCTGCCGAACACAGGATACTGAAGCCTTGTCCGCGGTGGAACTGATCGCTGAACGGGGGATGGAAGGCCTGCCCGATGCGCTGGCGGCGTTGATCAACGAAGCGATGCGCCTGGAGCGTGAACGGCATCTGGGTGCCGGTTCGTATGAGCGCAACGACGAGCGGCGCGGCTATGCCAACGGCTACAAGCCCAGGACGATGAAGACGCGCATGGGAGCCTTGCTGGTGGCGCTGGGAGTCAACGAGGATGGCCGGCGCAAGGTGCTGGGCGTCTCGGTGGAACTGTCCGAAGCGAAGGTGCATTGACGCCACTTTCTGACGCGGCTGAAGGATCGCGGCCTGTGTGGTGTACGCCTGTTCGTCTCCGACAGCCACGCCGGTCTGAAGGTAGCACGTGCGGCGGTTTACCCGTCGGTGCCGTGGCAGCGCTGGCAGTTCCACCTACAACAGAACGCCAGCCAACACGTACCGCGCCAGGACATACGCAAGGCCGTCGCCGAGGGCCTGCGCCACGTCTTCAACGCGCCGGACATCGACGAGGCCAAGCGCCTGCTTGATCGCCTGCTGGACACGTGGGAGACCACCGCACCCAAGCTCGCGGCCTGGGCCGCCGAGGCCGTCCCCGAGGCCTTCGCGGTCTTCGCCCTGCCAGTCAGCCACCGTCGCCGGCTACGCACCCGCAACGCCCTGGAGCGCGTCGACAAAGAGCTCAAACGACGCACCCGCGTCGCCACCTTGTTCCCCAGCGCAGCCTCCTGCGAACGCCTGGTGACCGCAGTCGCCGTGGAGATCTCCGAGGAGTGGACCATCGGACGTATCTACCTCGACATGACCGAAAAGGCCTGACTATCAACCCGACGAATCGATAGCGAAATTACAGAAAGGGTGTTGCTTTATCATGCCTGCGCCAGCAGCTATCATGGAGCCATGAACCTGCTCGCGATCGAAACCGCCACCGAAGCCTGCTCCGTTGCCCTGATCCATGGCGACGAACTGATCGCGCGCAGCGAAATCGCGCCGCGCCGTCACACCGAACTGGTGCTGCCGATGGCCGACGCGCTGCTGGCCGAGGCTGGCATCGGTCGGCTGGCGCTGGATGCGATCGCGGTCGGGCGTGGACCGGGTGCGTTCACCGGGGTGCGCCTGGCCGTATCGCTGGCGCAAGGCATCGCGCTGGCACTGGATCTGCCGGTGATCACCATCTCGTCGTTGGCAGCACTTGCACTGGAAGCTCCGCAAGAAGAAGACACCGCTATCCTCGCCGTGATCGACGCGCGCATGGGCGAGATCTACGCGGCCTGCTACCGCCGCGACGACCATGGCCGCCTGATGGCGCTGGACGAGGAACGCGTCTGCAGCGCCGACGCCCTGCAGTTACCTGAGGCCAGCGCCTGGCAGGTGGTCGGTAGCGGCTGGGCCACCTACGCCCCGGTCATCAGCCAGCGCCTCACCGGCACACTGCACTCGGCCGACGGCCAGCGCTACCCGCAGGCGGCCCATGTCGCCGAGCTGGCCATGCGCGAATTCAAGGCCGGTCACACCCAGGTGCCCGAGCTGGCGCTACCGGTGTATCTGCGCGACAAGGTGGCCCTGACGCTGGTGGAGCAGGGCAAGGTCAGCGGTTTCTGAAACGTGGGTAGCCGCGCCGATGAAGCGCGACGTTACATGTCGCCACGCGCATCTCACAGCTGCCCGCTCACCAGTTGCACCAGCAGGCTGCTCACCGACACTGCCGCCCACACGCCGAGCCCCAGCAGGATCGGCCGCGCCCCGCTGGAGATCATCCGGCGCAGGTTGGCGGACAGGCCGATCGCGGTGAGCGCGACGATGATCAGGAACTCAGCCAGCATGTGCAGCGCCGGCTGGATCGCCACCGGCACCAGGCCGGCCGTGCGCACGCCGGAGGCCACCAGGAACCAGAGAATGAACCACGGGAAGATGCGGGCCAGGCTGAACTGGCTGGCGTTGCCGCTGGCCGCATGCTTGCGTTTCTCACGGACGGCCACCACGAAGGCCAGCACCAGACAGATCGGGATGATCAGGGTGGCGCGGGTGAGCTTGACGATGGTGGCGTAATCGCCTGCTGCGTGGCTGTAGCTGTAGCCGGCCGCAACCACCGAGGAGGTGTCGTTGATCGCGGTGCCTGCCCACAGGCCGAAGCCCAGGTCGGACATGTGCAGCAGGTGGCCGAGTAGCGGGAACAGCAGCACGGCGATCACGTTGAACAGGAAGATGGTGGAGATCGCGAACGCCGTATCGTGGTCGTCGGAACGGATGATCGGCGTCACCGCGGCGATGGCGGAACCGCCGCAGATCGCGGTGCCCACGCCGATCAGGATCTTCAAGTTGTCGTGCACGCCAAGCCAGCGGCCGAGCAGCCACGCGCTGAGGAAGGCCACGCTCATCGTGATCAGGGTCACCCACAGCGACTCCAGCCCGGTCTTGGCTACCTGGCTCAGGCTGAGCCCGAAACCCAGCGCGATGATCGACCACTGCAACACTTGTTTGCCGCCAAACTGGATACCCGGGGTGAAGCGCGCATCTGGCGCGAACACGTTGCGCACCACGATGCCCAGCACGATGCCGAATACCGGCCCGCCGATCAGCGGTGCCCAGCGTCCCAGCAGGAGCGCCAGCAGGCCGATCGCCACCGCCAGCAACAGGCCGGGCGCGCGACTGCGCAGGGTGGGGTGGAGGGTGGCGGCGATGGATGGGGCGTTCATGCGGGGCTCCGGCGGATGCGCCATTGTCAGCGCCGTTACCCATAAAGAAAACTTGGAATATCTGATCAGCGATATAAAGTAGGCTGATGATCAATATCAGCCCGCGCCAACTCGACGTGTTCGTGCAGATCGCCCTCCTGGGCAGCGTGCGCGCCGCCGCCGACCGCCTGCACCTGACCCAGCCTGCTGCCAGCATGGCACTGGCGGAAATGGAGCGTCAGCTCGACGCGCCGGTGTTCGATCGCGAGCGCGGCCGCCTGCATCTGAATGTGCGCGGGCGCGAGTTGCTGCCGCTGGCGCAGGAGCTGCTGGATCGGCACGCCGAATTCGGTCGGCGCGGCAGCGCGGACGGCGCCGTGTTGGGTGGCGAGCTGCGTATCGGCGCCAGCAACACCGTGGGCAACTATCGCGTGGGCGAGCTGCTTGGATCATTCGTGCGCGCGCATCCGCAGGTGGCGATCCGCTTGCGGGTGGCCAATACCGAGGCGATCGCGGCGGGCATGCTTGATCACAGCCTGGATATCGGTTGCGTCGAGGGGCCGGTCAATCATCCGCAACTGGAAGTGCGGCCGTGGCGCGACGACCTGCTGGCGGTGTGCGCCGCGCCGGGACACCCACTGGCACGCAAGCGCGGCCTGAAACCGGCCGACTTCGCTGGCGCGCGCTGGGTGCTACGCGAGCCGGGCTCGGCCACGCGAGCGACCAGCGAGCGCGTGCTGGCGCAACTGCCGCCCGGCGAGACCGTGCTGGAACTCGACCAGATCGAGGCGATCAAGCAGGTGGTGGTGGCCGGGCTCGGCATCGCCTGCCTGCCGGCCGTGGCGATCACCGATGCCGTCGCCGCCGGTCACTTGAAGGCGCTCGACACCCCGTTTCTCGACCTGCGCCGCAAGCTCTCGCTGTTGCTGCACCGGCAGAAATACCGCGGTGCCTTGCTGGATGCGTTCCTGCAAGAGTTGTAGCAATAGCGGTCGCGGCAATGGGCGTCAGCCGACGATCTCGGCGAGCATGGCTTCGGCCTGCTCATGTGTGTGCGCGCGCAACAACTGCGCGGCATGACGGCGCAGGTGGGCGCGGTCGAGCGTGGCGAGGCGATCGCGCACGTGCAGGATCTGGCTCGGATGCATGCTGAATTCGTGCAGGCCGAGCAGCAGCAGCAGGGCGGTGAAGTTCACGTCGCCGGCGATCTCGCCGCACAGGCTCACCGGCTTCCTGGCACGCCGGCCGGCGCTGATCACGTGCGAGAGCAGGCGCAGCAACGCCGGTTGCAACGGGTTGTAGATATTGTCCAGCGCGTCGTTGCCGCGGTCAGCGGCGAGCACGTACTGGGCCAGGTCGTTGGTGCCGATGGCGAGAAAGTCGCAATGTTCGAGGAGGGCGCGCACATTGATCGCTGCAGCGGGTACTTCGATCATCGCGCCCATCGGTAGCTTCTCCGGAAGATCGATGTTCTCGCGCTTGAGTTCCTGGCGCGCCAGGTTGAACAGCGTGCGCACCGCAATGAGTTCGTCCGGCTGGGTCACCATCGGGATCAGCACGCGCATCGGACCGTAGCAGGCGGCGCGCAGGATCGCGCGGATCTGGGTGGTGAACACCGACGGGTGGCGCAGCGACAAGCGCACGCCGCGCACGCCCAGCGCGGGGTTTTCCTCGCCGCGCGCGACCAGGCCGGCGGCGTCGGCCTTGTCGGCGCCCAGGTCCATGGTGCGGATCGTCACCGGCAGGCCGCCCATGCCCATCACCAGGTCGCGATAGGCGGTGAATTGTTCGTCCTCCGACGGCAGCGCCCGCTTGCGCAGGAACAGGAACTCGGTGCGATACAGGCCCACGCCATCGGCACCGCGTGCACGCGCCAGCGCCACGTCGGCGCTGGTTTCGGCATTCGCCAGCAGGGCGATCTCGATGCCATCGCGGGTGCGGGTGGGCGCATTGGCCAGCTTGGCCAGGCGCCGCCCCTCGTTGGCCGCCTCGCGTTGCCAGGCGCGGTAGCGGGATAGATCCTGCGCGGTGGGATGCACCACCGTCTCGCCGCGTTCGGCGTCGAGCAGGATCAGGTCGTCGTCGCGGATATTGGCCAGCGCGTCGCGCGTACCGACCAGCATCGGCAGGCCCAGGCTGCGCGCCAGGATCGCGCTGTGCGAATAGGCGCTGCCGGAACTGGCGACCACGCCGAGCAAGCCGTAGCCGGCCAGCTGCGCCATGTCGGCCGGCGCGATGCTGTCGGCGATCAGGATTTCGCCGACGCGGGCGGCCAGCTTGCGCTCCTCCGGGCTGGTCTGCCGCTGCAGCGCGGAGATCACCCGGTTGATCACCTGCTCAACGTCTTCCTTGCGGCTGCGCAGATAGGGATCGTCCATCGCCTCGAACACGGCAGACAGGCGCTCACGTTGTTTTTTGAGTGCGGCGCCCGAGCGGTAGCGGCCGACCCGCACCAGATCGTCCAGACCACGCAGTAGTTCGGCGTCGTCCAGCAGCAGGCTGTGCGCGTCGATGAACTCGTTGACCTCGCGTGCCAGCGCACCGTGCAGCTTGCCGCGTAGTTCGCGCAGTTCCTGCCGTGCGGTGTCCAGGGCCTCGTGCAGCAACCCCAGCTCGCCCTCGACCTCGCCTTCTTCCAGTGGCCGGGTATCGACCGCATAGCGGCTCGGTTGCACCAGCCGCGCGCGACCCAGCGCCATGCCATGCGCAGCGATGGTGCCGGAGAGAACCTGTCTCATGATCGGGCTCCTGCCGAGCCGGGAATGGGAAGGGCGGGCAGCATGAAGCCGGCGCCGAAGCCGTGGCCATGCCGCGCTCGGCTTTTTCCAATTTCCGCTTCCCGCTTCCCGATTCCCATCCGAATCATGCTCCCTCGTCGAATTTGCGCTCGAACAGCTCGACCACGGCGGCTACCGCCGCTTTTTCATCGGGCCCGTCGGCGCGCACGCTGAGCGCGCTGCCGATACCGGCCGCCAACATCATTACACCCATGATGCTTTGCGCATTGACCTCGCGGCCCTTGCTGACCAGCCATACGGTGGACTTGAATCCCTGCACTAGTTGTACCAGCTTGGCCGAAGCGCGGGCGTGCAGGCCGAGCTTGTTGGACACGACGATTTCCTGTTCAAGCATGATCGATCAAGATTCCCCCGCGACCGCCGCTGGCTGCGATTTCGGCCAGTTCGTCCAGCGGCTTTTCCGCATAATTGAGTACGCGCAGCAGCATCGGCAGGTTGAGCCCCGACACACAGCGAATACGCACGCCGAGCGCACCGAGGGACAGCCCGATATTACACGGCGTGGCACCATACAGGTCCGCCAGGATCAGCACGCCGTCACCCTGGTCAAGATCGCGCGCATGATGGGCGGTGAGGGTGCGCATCACCTCCGGGTCTGATTCCGGCGGCACCTCCACCGCGGTCACGCGCAGCGGCAAGTTCGGCATCACGTGGTGCGCGGCCGAGATCAGCGCCTGGCCGACGGCCTCGTGAGTCATCAACAGTACGCCAACACTCATGGCTGCGTGTCCGCGGTGCGGGTGAAATAGAGCGGCGTCGTCATCATTCGAGCTCGCGATGGAAGATGAGCACGCCTTCGCGCTGGCTGCGGTAATGGGCGGCCAGCTTTTCGACGAGGTAGACCGAGCGGTGGCGGCCGCCGGTGCAGCCGATCGAGATGGTCAGATAGCTGCGGTCGTCCTGTTCGAAGCGCGGGATCCAGCGGTCCAGCCAGCGTGCGGTGTCGCTGAAGTATTCGCCGACCGACGGCTCGCCATCGAGGTATTCGCGCACCGGCGCATCCTTGCCTGACAACGGCCGCAAGTGCGGATGCCAGTGCGGGTTGGGCAGGCAGCGCGCGTCGAACACGAAGTCCGCATCCAGTGGCAGTCCGTGCCGGAATGCGAACGACTGGAACATCAGGGTCAGCCCCTCGGTCGCCTGCGCATAACCGGTGGCGACCAGTCGGCGCAGCTGGTGCACGTTGAGGTCGCTGGAGTCGATCACTTTCTCGGCGATCGCCATCAGCGGGCGCAGCAGCCGGCGCTCCTCGACGATGGCGTCGGCCAGCGACACGCCGCGCAAGGCCAGTGGATGGCGTCGACGGGTTTCCGAAAAGCGCTTGATCAGCACCTCGTCGCGGCAATCGAGGAAGATCAGGTGCACTTCCACGCCGGACGCGGCCAGTTCGGAGAGCACGCTGGGAAGATGGCTGAAATCCTCGCCGCGATTGCGCACGTCCATGCCGACCGCAATGCGCTGGCGCCGGCTGCTGCGATCGCACAGCACCGCATTCACCAGGTGCGGAAGCAGACTGCCCGGCAGGTTGTCGACGCAATAGAACTCCAGATCCTCCAGCGCGCGCAAGGCCACCGTCTTGCCACCGCCGGACAGGCCGGTGAGCACGATCAGGTGGATCGCTTCGGGCGCATTGAAGGGCGCCAGCGGCGCGTCATTCTCGTTCATGCGTTCACCATGGGGGCAGCCGACGCAGCTGGTGTGCCTGGCGATCGATGAAGGTCTGCGCGGGATCTATCCCCTTGCTCTTCAGGGCATGGCTGCGCACCGCCGCTTCCACCAGCACTGCGATATTGCGTCCGGAGGCTACCGGAATGGTGATCATCGGCACCGCCACGTCGAGAATCTGGCGATGGCCGATGTCGCCGGTAAGTCGGGTCAGTGCGTCCGTGTCGTCGTCATCGCGCAGCGGCTTGAGGTGCACGATCAGGCGCAGGTACTTGGATGGTTTCACCGACATGTGGCCGAACATCTCGCGCACGTTGAGCACACCCAGGCCGCGCACCTCGAGCAGATCCTGCAGCAGCTCCGGGCAGGCGCCGTCGATCACGTCCGGCGCGATCAGGGTGAACTCGGTGGCGTCGTCGGCGACCAGGCGGTGGCCACGGCTGATCAGTTCCAGCGCCAGCTCGCTCTTGCCCGAGCCTGCCTCGCCGGTGATCAGCACGCCGATCGAGAACACTTCCAGGAACACGCCGTGCAAGGTGGTCTTGGCCGCCAGCGTCCGCGCCAGGTGGTATTGCAGGTAGGTCAGCAACTCGTGGCCGCGCTTGGGGCTGGTCCACAGCGGCATGTCGGTTTCCTCGGCCACCTCGCGCAGGTCGGCGGGTATCGGTTGATCCCTGGTCACGAGCAGTGCCACCGGCTGGTAGGCGGCGATCTTGTGCATCACTTCCCAGCGCTGGCGTGAATCCAGCCCATCCAGGAAGTTCAGCTCTTCGGCGCCGATGATCTGGATCTTGTTCGGATAGATGACATTGAGGTAGCCGATCAGCGAGGGGCGGCGCGCCTGCGCGGCACCGGGTTCGAGCACGCGCGCCTCGCCCCGCATGCCGGATACCCAGCGCAATGCCATGCGCTCATGGACGCCATCATAGAGTTGTCGTGCGCTGATCCGATCCAAGCCCAGGCCCTTGTGTCGCGTGATCCATCCGCCGGGTTGCGCGGAGTGGCGACCATTGTGCCAGCTTGCGGGCGAGCGGTATGCAGTGGAGAAAACGGCCCGCCCCCGAAAGGCGGACCGTCCTGCCCTGCAAACCAGCGAAAGTCAGCCGTACTGGCGTTCTTCGCGGGCTTCGCGCTGGTGCTTGTCGGCAACCTTTTCGCGGTATTTGCGCAATTGCGCGACCAGCTTGTCGAACAACACGTCGAGCGAGGCATACATGTCGGCCTCGGTGGCTTCGGCATGCAAGGTGGCGCCGACCACGTTGAGGGTGCCGTCGGCCCGCTGCTGGAGCTTGTCGAGCGAGAGCACGATCACGAGGCTCTTCAACTTGTCGTCGAGGCGGGTGAGGCGGTCGAGTTTGGCGGTGGCGTGGTCGCGCAGCGCGGGAGTGACTTCGATCTGCTGGCCGCTGAGTTGGAATTGCATGGGCGCCTCCTCTGATGGTGCAGTGCCGCGTTTCGCGGCGGGTTGACGTGCCGGAGCCGGTGGCCGCCAGCACGACGTCGATCATTCTTTAGCAGGTATGGGAGCGCTTTTTCGTTAACCAAGTTCCCGTGACGGTTTCAAGGGGCGTTCAGCTGGCGCGCTGACGCTCGCTGGAGGTGGGAATACGCAGCCCCTCCCGGTATTTGGCGACGGTACGACGGGCCACCTGAATACCCTTGGCTTGCAGTTCTTCGGCAATTGCCTGGTCGGACAAGGGTTTGCGCGGATCCTCCGCGCTGATCAGCTTGCGCAGCATGGCCTGGATTGCGGTGGCCGAGGCGCTGCCGCCATCTTCGGTGGAGACGCCGCTGGAAAAGAAGTACTTCAGCTCGAATGTGCCGCGCGGGGTATGCAGGTACTTGCGCGTGGTGACGCGCGAGATGGTGGATTCGTGCATGCCGACTTCCTCGGCTACCTCGCGCAGCACCAGCGGGTGCATCGCCTCCGGGCCGTAGTCGAGAAAGGCGCTCTGCCGGCGCACGATCGCCTCGGCCACCTTGAGCAGGGTTTCGGCACGCGACTCCAGGCTCTTGAGCAGCCAGCGCGCTTCCTGCAACTGCCCGCGCATCCAGCTGGCATCCTCGCCACGCGCCTTGGCAATCAGGCCGCAATAATGCTGATTCAGGCCCAGCCGTGGCTGCGAGTCGGGGTTCAGGCTGACCCGCCAGCGGCTGCCATCGCGTATCGCGTAGGCGTCCGGCGCCACGTATTCCACCGGCGTGGTATCCAGCGCGGCGCCGGGGCGGGGGTCGAGGCTGCGGATCAGCACGGCGGCCTCGGCCACCTCGTCGGTGCTCGCGTGCAGGCGCCGCGCCAGTTTGGCGATGTCGTTGCGGGCGAGCAGTTCCAGCTCCTCGTCGACGATGCGCAGCGCAAGATCGCGGTGTGGCGTGTCCGGATCGAATTGTTGCAGTTGCACGCGCAGGCAGTCGCGCAGGTCCACGCTGCCCACTCCGGCAGGGTCGAAGCCTTGCAACTGGCACCGCACTGCTTCCACTTCGTCGCGGCTGGCGTTGAGATCGGACGGCAATGCGGCAAGCACCGCGTCGATCCCTTCGGCCAGGTAGCCGGCGGGATTGAGCGCATCGATCAGCACGGTGGCGATCAGGTGCTCGCGTGGATTGAACGAGGCGAGGTTCAGCTGCCACAGCAGGTGTTGCTGCAGCGTCTCCGGGGCGGCGTTCTGCGGCTCGAAATCGTCGTCGCCACGCGAACCGCTGCTGTTGCCGAGGCTGGAGTGGTTGCTGGAAAAGTCGATCGGCGATTCGGCAGCGCCCCCGCCATCGGCCCAGTCCATGGTGCCTTCATCACTGTCCCCGTCGCTACCGGCCGTCTTCCCGGCAACCTGGTATGCACTTTCTGCGGCGGAGGTGTCTTCGGCCTCGTCGTCTTCGATCTCCTCGGCAAACTCCAGCAACGGGTTGCTTTCGGCGATCTGACGCAGCTCCGCTTCCAGCTCCAGCTGTGACAGCTGCAACAAGCGGATCGCCTGCTGCAGTTGCGGCGTCAGGGTCAGCTGCTGGTGGAGGCGAAACTGTAATGCGGGTTTCATGCCAGCCAGGTCGGGAGGGTGTGAATACATCCTAGCGCGTGCCTGCCGCAGCGGCCATAGGCGATGAGAAGTATGCCGCGCCGACGTGGTCGGACTCAGAGCCGGAATTCGCGGCCCAGGTAGACCTCACGCACCTTCTCGTCGGCGAGGATGTGCGCCGGGGTACCGCGCGCGAGCACCTCGCCTTCGTTCAGGATGTAGGCGCGATCGCAGATGCCAAGGGTTTCGCGCACGTTGTGGTCGGTGATGAGCACGCCGATGTCGCGTTCCTTGAGGTGTCGCACGATGCGCTGGATCTCGCCGACCGAGATCGGGTCGACGCCGGCGAACGGTTCGTCGAGCAGCATGTAGCGCGGGTTGGCGGCCAGTGCGCGGGCGATCTCCACCCGCCGGCGCTCGCCGCCGGACAGGCTGATGCCTTTCTGGCCGGCGATATGGGCGATCGTCAGTTCATCCAGCAGGCTTTCCAGTTCGCCGCGGCGCTGCTGCGTGCTGATGCCCTTGCGCAGCTCCAGCACGGCCATGATGTTGTCCGCCACACTGAGGCGTCGGAATACCGACGGCTCCTGCGGCAGGTAGCCGATGCCCAGGCGTGCGCGCGCATGCATCGGCAAACCGGTGATGTTCTGCTTGTCCAGCGTGATGCTGCCGGCATCGGCCTCGATCAGGCCTACCACCATGTAGAAGCAGGTGGTCTTGCCGGCGCCGTTCGGGCCGAGCAGGCCGACCACTTCGCCCTCGCGGATCGAGAAGGCGAAGTCGCGAACGACCTGGCGCGCCTTGAAGCTTTTCTGCAGACCTTCAGCGGAGAGCATGGATTTAGCGATGTCCCTGCGGCGTCGGGCTACTCGCCGCCGGCGCCGGCGGCGCCGCGGGCGTGGCAGTGGATGCTGCAGCCGGCTTGCTTTGGGGTGCTGGCGTCGGGACTGGCGCCGACCTTGGTTTGGGCAGGAAGGTCATGTGCACCAGGCCGTCGCTGCCACTACTGCCGCTCATCTGGCTGGTTTCGGTGTTGTAGGTCAACGTGTCGCCGTGCGCTTCACCGCGGCCTTGCTGCTTGATCACGGCGTTGCCGGTGAGCACGGCAATGCCGTGATTGTTGTCGTAGTCGAGCTTGGCGGCATCGCCGGTCATCAGGTTGCCGCTGTCGTCCAGCTGCTGGATGTGCGCAGGCGTGCCAGTGATCTCGATACGACTGACGTTCTGGTCCGCGTCGAAGTGGATCTTGGCCAGATCACCGGTGATTTTCAGGGTGCCCTGGGTCAGCAGGACGTGGCCGTGCAGCGTGGTGATGCTGTTTGGCGCATTGAAGCCCTCGAATGAGTCGGCGTGTTCGACATTCATCGGCTTCTGGCGGTCATCCTTTCTCGCCAGCGCCGGTTGCAGAAGGAGCAGGCCCAGTGCGATCGCGCCGAGACGGAGCAGTCCGCGCATGCGGAATGAAGATGCCGTGGACGTCATGGAGAAGTTCCAGGTGATTGTCGGTGAGATTGGCGCGCATGCCGGTGCCGGTCATTCTACTGGCGCCCTGCGTCAGCTGGGCGGGTTCCGCGGTTTCCATGCGGTTTTCCTTCGGCCAGGCGGTGACTTCCGAGGTATGCAGCGTGGCCTCGGGATGTGCCACACCCTGGGCATCGGTGAATGCCGGCCGGTGCATGCTGACCGGCCCTTGCAGTTTGAGCAGGGTGCCGGGCTTGTTCACCCAGCCGTACAGCGATTGGCCCTGCCAGTCGGGTACACCGGGTTGCTTCGCCGGCATCTGGAAGGTGGGTGCGTTGAGATACAGCGACTCGTCGCCCTCGCGGCGCTCGAGATGGGGCGACTGCACATGCAGGCCGGGCCGGCCGTCGATGCCGTATTCGGTGACCCTGGCGGCGGTCAGGGTGTAGCCCGAGCGCGGCGGACCGACGAAGTCTTGCGTGCGCGGGGCTGGTCCCAGCCACCACAACAGCAATTGGCTGATGCCGGCAGCCAGCGCGACGACGACGATGGCGAACGGCAGGCGCCGCTCGCGCAACCACCGGCGCAGGTTCATTGCCAGTGCTCCCGCTCCGCGTCGCTCCTGCCCTGCGCGAGCAGGATCAGATCGCACACCTCGCGCGCGGCGCCTTGGCCGCCGCGTTGGCGGGTTTGCCAGTGCGCCTGTTCGGTGATCCACGGGTGCGCGTTGGCTACCGCCACCGCCAGCCCGGCCATGCGCATCGGCGCCAGGTCGGGCAGGTCGTCGCCGGTGAAAGCCGCCTGTTCCGGCTGCAGGTGCAGCGCATCGAGCAGTTCCAGCAGGCAGGCCCGTTTGTCGCTCTGCCCCTGGTAGACGTGGGCGATGTCCAGTTCCTCGGCACGCAGCGCGACCGGGTGGCTGATCCGTGCGGTGACCAGCGCCACCTGCACACCATTTGCCTGCAGCCGCTTCAGGCCCAGCCCGTCATGCGCATGGAACACCTTGATTTCGTGGCCATCCTCGGCATACCACAGGCGTCCATCGGTCAACGTTCCATCCACGTCGAACACCGCCAGGCGGATGCGTGCGGCGCGTTCGAGGATGCCGGGTGTGAGGTTGGCAAGGTGGATAGAATTGGACACGGCTTGGTGTTTGGGGTGCTGGAGCAAGAGAACGAGCTTGCTTGATTTTTCTGATTTGTCGAGACAAATCGGATCAGACCACACGGGCGCGGAGCAGATCATGAATATTCAGCGCACCAACCACGTGCTGGTCATCGTCGACCACCAGCAGCGCGTGGATCTGGTGCTTTTCCATCAGCTGCGCGGCCTCGGCGGCCAGCCGCTCCGCACCGATCGTCTTCGGGCTGCGAGTCATCAGCTCGGCCACCATGGCGCTGCGCAGGTTCACGTCCTGGTCGTCCAGCGCCCGACGCAGATCCCCGTCGGTGAACACACCGAGCAGGCGCTGGCCGGCATCAACGACCGCGGTCATACCCAGATGCTTGCGGGTCATCTCGACCAGGGCGGCGGTGAGGGTCGCCTCAGGCGACACCATCGGCACGTCGTCGCCGGTGTGCATCACGTCGCTGATGTGCAACAGCAGGCGGCGTCCCAGTGCACCGGCCGGGTGCGAGCGGGCGAAATCGTCCGAAGTGAAGCCGCGCGCCTTCAGCAGCGCGATCGCCAGCGCATCGCCCAGCACCAGCGCCGCGGTGGTGCTGGCGGTCGGCGCAAGACCCAGCGGACAGGCCTCGCTGGAGATGTTGCCGTCCAGGTGTACATCGGCCTCGCGCGCCAGCGAGGAGCCGGGTTTGCCGGTAATCGCGATCAGCGGGATACCCTGGCGCTTGATCACCGGCAGGATGAACAGCAGCTCGTCGGTCTCGCCCGAGTAGGAGATCGCCAGTACGACGTCCTGCGGCAGGATCATGCCGAGGTCGCCATGGCTGGCTTCGCCGGGATGCACGAAGAACGCGGGCGTACCGGTGGAAGCGAGCGTGGCGGCGATCTTGCGCGCCACATGGCCCGATTTACCCATGCCGCTGACCACCACCCGGCCCGTGCAGGCCAGGATCAGCCGGCAAGCCTCGACGAAGTCCGGCCCGACCCGCGGCTCCAGCGCACGGATGGCGGCAGCCTCGGTGGCGATCACCGTGCGCGCACTGCGCATGATCGCCTCGGGGTTCAGGTCGGTCGGGGCGGGTGGGGCAATGCGTGCGTTCATGAGTGCTCGGGTGGGAGGCGATTCGACGCGGGAAAGCCGATACGGAGTCTGTTGTCGTTTCTGTGCCAGAAGAATTCCACTACCATGGCATATTCGTATTTTAACGTCATATGCCAGCGACATGGTGTCCCACCGCGTGGAATTCCATGATCTTGCCGGCCTCACCCTCCTAATGGAACGAATCATGGATCCCAGCCGCATACAGGCATTGATCGAAGACGGCCTGCCCGATGCCCGGGTCGAGGTCGACAGTGCCGATGGCGTGCATTTTGAGGCCACCGTGGTGTCCAGCCAGTTCGCCGGCAAGCTGCCGTTGGCGCGGCACCGGCTGGTGTACGCCACCCTGGGCGACCTGATGGGCGGCGCGATCCACGCGCTGGCGCTGAAAGCCCTGACTCCTGAAGAAGCCGGGATTCGTGATTCATGATTCGGGATACGTGAAACGCCATCCCCGTCTACGCCCGCATCGCGCCGCGCCGAATCTCAAATCCCGAATCCCGAAACAAACCATGGCCAAAATCCTGATCCACGGCGGCGTGCCGCTCCATGGCGAGGTCGGCATTTCCGGTGCCAAGAACGCCGTACTGCCGATTCTCGCCGCCTGCCTGCTGGCCGACGAGCCGGTCAGCATCGGCAACGTGCCGCACCTGCACGACGTCACCACCTTCATCGAACTGCTCGGCCAGATGGGCGTGCAACTGGTGCTGGACGACCGCATGAAGATGCACGTCGATCCGCGCACCACCAACACCTGCGTAGCGCCGTATGACCTGGTGCGCACGATGCGCGCCTCGATCCTGGTGCTGGGCCCGCTGGTGGCGCGCTTCGGCCAGGCCGAAGTGTCGCTGCCCGGTGGTTGCGCGATCGGTTCGCGTCCGGTCGACCAGCACATCCGCGGGCTGCGGGCGCTGGGCGCGGACATCAGCGTCGAGAATGGTTACATCAAGGCCCGGGCGTCGCGACTGAAGGGTGCGCGCGTGGTGATGGAAATGGTCACCGTCACCGGCACCGAGAACATCATGATGGCGGCGACCCTGGCTCAGGGCACCACCATCATCGACAACGCCGCGCAAGAGCCCGAGGTGGTCGACCTGGCAAACTGCCTGATCGTGATGGGTGCGCAGATCGAGGGTGCGGGCACCTCGAGCATAGTGATCCACGGGGTCGAACGCCTGCACGGCGCCGAGTACAGCGTGTTGCCTGATCGGATCGAGACCGGCACCTTCCTGGTCGGCGCGGCGATGACCGGCGGCAAGGTGCGTGCGCGGCACGCGCGTGCCAGCACGCTGGATGCGGTACTGGCCAAGCTGGAGGAATGCGGGGCGCATATTTGCACCGGCGACGACTGGATCGAGCTGGACATGGGCGGACGTCGCCCGAAGGCGGTCAACATCAGCACCGCGCCATACCCGGCCTTCCCGACCGACATGCAGGCGCAGTTCACCGCGCTCAACTGCGTCGCCGAAGGTACCGGTGTGGTCACCGAAACGGTGTTCGAGAACCGCTTCATGCACGCGCACGAACTGCAGCGCCTCGGTGCGGACATCCGCCTCGAAGGCAACACCGCGATTGTGCGGGGCGTGGCGCAGATGAGCGGCGCGCAGATCATGGCCACCGACCTGCGTGCCTCGGCCTGCCTGGTGCTGGCCGGCCTGGTGGCCACCGGCGACACCATCGTCGATCGCGTCTATCACATCGACCGCGGCTACGAAAACATCGAGGAAAAGCTCGGCGTGCTGGGCGCGAAGATCCGGCGTCTGCCGAACTGAGCAGACGACTCAGAGCTGTCGGTAGCTCACCAGTTCCATCACCATGTCGCCGCCGTCATGCTGCGACAGCTTTACCGGCAGCGGGTAGCGCGCGGGGACGTACCAGGCGCTGAAGCCGCGATCGGCATCGGTGCGGTCGACCCGCTCGGCATGGAAGCTGCCGGCCGGAACGTTCACGGCGTCCTTGCCGGTCACCTTGAATTGCTGGGTCTGCACTTCCTGGCGCACCGCGACCGCCAGCGCCACTTGTTGCTTGCCCGCCTGCAGGGCCACACCCAGCGCCAGCGGCAGGGTATTGCGCTCGACGATGCCGGGTTCGGCTGGATAGGTCTCGGTACCCTTGCTGCCATCGACGCTGACCCGATGAGTGTTCCAGTCGACGCGCAGGTGGCGTTGCTTGTTCTTGATCCCGGTGTGCAGTTCGTAGTCGTAGCTGAGCGCTTCGGGCAGGTCGCCCTTCCAGCGGAAGCGCGAAGTCTCGTCGACGCTGGCGCCAAGCATCGCAGCCAGGCCGGCGGTACCCTTGACGCTCTTTTGGTATGTCCACTGACCGTTGCCATCGTCGTGCAGGCTGATCGTGGCGATACCCATCGGGCTGTCGCCGCGCAGCACCTTGTAGGTGGCGGTGAAAGCAGTCGGCGTGGCCGCAGCGGCCAGCGGAGTGCCTAACAGCAGGGCGAGGCCAAGCAAGGGCGCGAGCAGGGATCGGATTGTCATGCGGCGAGTCTGCCGGTGCCGGGCTGAACGGCGGATCACTCCAGGCCGTGATCGCGCAGGATCAGCGGTCCCGATAGCGGCCGTCCGTCGTAGTGCACGGCGCCGCACCGCCATTGCAGGCGCCCGTTGGCCAGCACGGCCAGCACGGCCGGCAGCAAATGATGCTCCAGCGGCAGCAGGCGCTGCGCCAGGAGCTGCTCGTCGTCGCCGGGTTCGATCGTCAGGCGCGCCTGCGCGATCACCGGCCCGCCATCGAGTTCGGCGGTGACGAAATGCACGCTGGCACCGTGTTCGGCGTCGCCCGCCGCGAGTGCGCGCCGGTGCGTGTGCAGTCCGCGGTATTTCGGCAGCAGCGAAGGGTGGATATTGATGATGCGGCCCGCCCACGGGCGCAGCGCCTCGCCGTCGATGACACGCATGAAACCGGCCAGCACCAACCACTGGGCGCCGCTCGCTGCGACCCGGGCGAACAGGTCGAGATCGAATGTGCGCCGGTCAGGATAGCTGCGTGGATCCAGCGCAATGGTGGGGATATTCGCCGCCTTGGCCAGCTGCAATGCAGCGGCCTCGGCCTTGTCGCTGCCGACCAGCACGAACTCGACCGGCAGCTTGCCGCGTTCGCGCGCATCGAGCAGCGCGGCGAGGTTGCTGCCTCGCCCTGAAGCGAGCACGGCCACTTTGGCGGGTGTGAGCGGCATGCAGCGATCAGCCGATGTGCACGCGTTGGTCGCCCTGCGCGGGCACGATCTCGCCGATCACCGAGCTGGCCAGGCCATGCCGCGCCAGCAGGGCAGAGGCGGCGGTGACTGCGTCGCGCGGCAGGATCACGGTGAAGCCGACGCCGCAGTTGAAGGTGCGCCACATTTCCTCGCGCGCCACCTTGCCCTCGCGCATCAGCCAGTCGAACACCGGCGGCAGCACGATAGCCGAGGCCTGTAGCGTGATGCCCAGACCGTCCGGTACCACGCGGATGATGTTTTCCCTGAGTCCGCCCCCGGTGATATGGGCCATGCCGTGAATGGCCGGGATTTGGGATGACCAGCCGTTCGGCTGTTGAAAGCCGGGATTCGGGATTCGGGAAGTACCGGCGGCGAGCAATTCCAGCATCGGCTTCACGTAGATCGTGGTTGGCGCCAGCAGTGCATCGGCCAGCTTCACGCCGCCGAGATCCATGTCGAGCGGATCGCCGGCGCGTTCGAGAATCCTGCGCACCAGCGAATAGCCATTCGAGTGCAGTCCACTGGAGGCCACGCCGAGGATCACGTCGCCGGCAACGATCGCCGCGCCGGTCAGCATCTGCGATTTTTCCACCGCGCCGACGGTGAAGCCGGCCAGGTCGTATTCGCCCGGCGGGTACATGTCGGGCATCTCGGCGGTTTCGCCGCCGATCAGGGCGCAGCCGGCCAGCTCGCAGCCCCTGGCGATGCCGCCGACCACCGCCACCGTGGTTTCCACATCCAGCTTGCCGGTGGCAAAGTAGTCGAGGAAGAACAGCGGCTCGGCACCCTGCACCAGCACGTCGTTGACGCACATGCCGACCAAATCGATGCCGATGGTGTCGTGGCGGCCGAGGATCTGCGCCAGCTTCAGCTTGGTGCCGACACCATCGGTGCCGGACACCAGCACCGGTTCCTTGTACCGGCCGGACAGGTCGAACAGGCCGCCGAAGCCGCCCAGCCCGCCCATCACCTCGGGCCGGAAGGTGCGCTTGACCAGCGGCTTGATGCGTTCGACCACGGCGTTGCCGGCGTCGATATCGACGCCGGCGGCGCGGTAGGTGAGGGCATCAGACATGGCGAAAACCGGCGAGGATGAAACGCGCAATTCTAGCAGGATGCGGCGCGCATGCCCGGCGTGCGGGCGCCGTCGCGGGCCGCCCCGGCGCGCGCTGATGGACGCTGCGGGCAGGATTGGGCAGACTTCGCAGGAGTTTTCCCCAGGAAGATAGCCGTGCCCATGCGCCTGCCCCGTCTGTTGATCGCATTCTTGCTGCTGGGCCTTGCCGCGCTGGTGCCGCTGCATGCGCAAGCGGTCGGCTCACCCTATGCGGTCACCGTGCCGGTTGCCGACACCAGCGATGCGCAACGCAGCCAGGCCTTCGCCACGGCCCTGGGCCAGGTGATGACGCGAGTCGCCGGGGGCCAGGACCTGCGCAGCAACCCGGGCTATGCCGAGGCGCTGGGCAGTGCCACTTCGCTGGTGCAGAAGTTCCAGTACCAGCGTGCCGCCAGCGGGCTCGTGCTGGACGTGGATTTCGCGCCCGCTTCGGTCCGCCGGCTGGTCGCCAGGCTCGGCGTGGCCGCCACCGGCAATAGCCTGGTCGATCGCCTCGGCAAGCAGCTCAACGTGATCGGCGCGGGTGCCAGCGAGGGCAAGCTTTGGGTGCGCGGGCTGGAGTCGGCTGCCGACTACGCCAGCCTGCTGGCCACCTTGAATGCCGATCCCTCGGTGCAGCAGGTGACCACCGTGGGCGCGCAAAACGATGGCGTCCTGCTCGAGGTCAAGGCCTCGCTGCCGATGGGTGCCCTGGCTGCCAAGCTTGCCGCGGGTGGCCGCCTGCTGCTGCAGGGCCAGCCGCATGCCGGCGCCGACGCCAACCTGCGCTGGCTGCACGGAAGTGCACCGTGAACCAGGCCCGCGACGTGTCGCGACGCTGGCAACTGCTGGCGATCGCGGCGGTCATCGTTTATCTGATCTGGTTGCTGGCACCGGTGCTGATGCCGTTCGCGGTCGCCGCGATGCTGGCCTATCTGGGCGACCCGCTGGCCGACCGGCTGGAGCGGTGGGGCTTGAGCCGGACGTGGGCGGCCACGATCGTCTTCCTGGTGTTGCTGATCGTCGTGGTGGGCGTGCTGTTGCTGTTGATACCGCTGATCGCACGCCAGGTCGAGAACCTGGTCAACAACCTGCCGCGCTACGGCGACTGGGGCCAAAACGTGGTGTGGCCGTGGCTGCAGGCAAAGTTGCACCTGGACCCGCACACGTTCGACAGCGATCGCCTGCTGCAGATGATCAAGACGCACATCGGCTCGATCGGCGATGTCGCCACCATGGTGTTAGGCAAGGTATCGCGCTCGGGCGTGGGCATTGTCGTGTGGCTGACCAACCTGGTACTCATCCCGGTGGTGGCGTTCTACCTGCTGCGCGACTGGGATCGGTTGGTGGCAAGGATCGATGGCATGCTGCCGCGCTCGCTGCAGCCGACCATCGCGCGCTTGGTGCGTGAATCGGACAAGATCCTGGGCGCCTTCGTGCGCGGCCAGCTGCTGGTGATGCTGGTGCTGGGGGTGTTCTACGGGGCCGGCCTGGAACTTGCGGGTCTTTCGGTCGGGCTGCTGATTGGCATGCTGGCGGGGCTGCTCAGCTTCGTGCCGTACCTGGGTTTCATCGTTGGTTTCATCGCCGCGATCATCGCCGCGCTGGTGCAGTTCGGCGACTGGACCCACGTGCTGCTGGTGTGCGCCGTGTTCGCGGTGGGCCAGCTGCTGGAAGGTTACGTGCTGGTGCCCAAGCTGGTTGGCGACAAGATCGGGCTGCACCCGGTGGCGGTGATTTTTGCCGTGCTTGCCGGCGGCTATCTGTTCGGCTTCCTCGGCGTGTTGCTTGCCCTCCCGGCCGCGTCGGTGATCATCGTGTTGCTGCGCTACCTGATCGAACGTTACCGGATGAGCGAGCTGTATACCGAACAGGGATCGGAGGATCCGGTGATTGCCGAAGTCGACGTCGACGTGTCCCCGGATGGCAAGGTCGACCCCGACACGATCGTGGTGTCTACGCCGCGCGGCCGGCCCGACGAATGAATCCGCAGTTGCCGTTGGCGCTGCGCTGGCCGCGCCGCCAACGCTTCGAACATTTCCAGGCCGGCGCGAACGCCGCGGCGCTGGATGCGGTGCGAACGCTGGCGGTCGAACCTGGCGCACCGTGGATTTATTTGCACGGCGCCAGCGGCAGCGGTCGCAGCCACCTGCTGCTGGCAACCTGCCAGGCTGCAACGGCAGCCGGGCGGCGTGCGCAATACCTGCCGCTGGCCACGCTGAGCGATCACGCCGCCGCGTTGTGCGCTGTCGCCGGCAGCGAACTGCTGGCGCTGGACGACCTTGGCGCGATCGCCGGCAACCAGCAGGCCGAGCACGCCTTGTTCGACCTCTACAACCGCACCAGGGCGGACGGCAACACGCTGCTGTTTGCGGCCGATGCCACGCCGACCCGGCTCGGCATCGAATTGCCCGATTTGCGCTCGCGCCTCGGCGCCTGCACCCAGTTCGCGCTCAAGCCGCTGGATGACCACGAGCGCCGCGCCGTGCTCCGCGCGCGCGCGCGCGCGCGGGGCATCGAGCTGGACGACAGCGTGCTGGATTGGCTGTTTGCGCGCTATGCCCGCGATCTCGGGGCATTGCTGGATCTGCTGGATCGGCTGGATCAGGCCTCGCTGGCGGCGCAGCGTCGGGTCACCATTCCATTCCTGCGCGAGGTCCTGCGCGCTGAGGGGCGGGAGACGTCATGACGCCCGTTTTTGCGAGTCAATTTCAATGAGTTCAGATCAGCTGCCTCGGCTCCCGAAGTTTGAGATGCGTCAGGCCCGCGCTTTCCTGGCGGTGGCCGCCGAATTGCACTTCCGCCGCGCCGCGGATCGCCTGTTCACCAGCCAGCCAGCGCTGAGTCGCAGCATCCGTGCGTTGGAACGCGCAGTTGGTACACCTCTGCTTGAGCGCTCGACGCGGCGTGTCCGTCTGACTTCGGCTGGCGAGGCTTTTGCCAGCGAGTGCCGAACTGCGCTCAGCCACTTCGACCGCGCCGAAACCGCAGCTCTCGATGCGGTGGGGGGACGCGGCGGGCGATTACGCCTCGGGTACATGAACTTCGCGATCAGCGGCGGGCTGCCGGCGCTGCTGCAGAGCTATCAGAAGCAGTATCCAAGAGTCGTCATGGACCTCGAATACGCGCCCAGCGCGCAACAACGCGTCGCGGTACTGCAGGGCACGATAGACATCGGCTTCACCATTGGCGAGTTGCGGAGCCAGAAAGTCCGCAACTTCCTGTTCGAGCGGAACGACTTTGTGGCGCTACTTCCGAGTACCCATCCACTCTCGGCGCGCCCGGAGCTGCGCCTGTCGGACTTGGCTGGCGAACCGTTCGTCCTCGGCACCGAAGAGACATTCAGTACGTTTCGCCGGCTGCTTTTCCCTGCGTGCCACAACGCCGGATTCTTTCCTAACATCGTCCAGCAAGCGTCGAACAGCACGGGCATTTTCGGGATGGTTGCCGCCGGAGTCGGTGTGAGTGTCTATGCTGGGTGCGCGCGCAGTACGAAGATGACGGGCGTCGTCGTCAAGCCATTGGTCGATGTCGAAGACACGATTCCGACTTTCGCAATCTGGGCAGCCGACAACTCGTCTGAGGTCCTGCACGGCTTCACGACGTTCCTGGAGTCTTATGCATGCGCACACCCGATCGCGCGGGGCTCGCTTCCGATCTCTCATTCATGAGTGCAACACACAGGTCTCGGAACCGTCGAAACAATTGATGCGGTACACCAGCACCCACCCGGACTCAAAATTCCGCCGCGAACTATTCGTGGCAAAGGCGCTACCCGGTGGCGGCCGCGTCCGGCTGAACGGACGTCGCCACGCTCAAGCTTGCTCAGAGGCTGCGAAAGCTGCCGCCGCCCCGTCGCCGCGCGAGTCGGTTCATCAGGCCTTGAGCAATCCCGGCGTCGCCTGCTGCCCGATCGCATCGACCATCGCCTTGGCCACGTTGAGGTTGCCGGCGACGAGGTTGCCGCTTTCCGGGATGCCGTCGCGGCCGGCGAAGTCGCAGTAGCGTCCGCCCGCCTCATGCACCAGCAGCACGCCGGCAGCCAGGTCCCACGGCTTCAGGCCGATCTCGAAGTAGCCGTCGTAGCGGCCGGCGGCGACGTAGGCCAGGTCCAGTGCGGCGGAACCGGAGCGGCGGATGTCCTCGGCCTGGCCGAGGATGGCGCGGGTCATGTCGAGCTGGGCCGTGAGGTGTTCACGCTGGCGGAACGGGAAGCCGGTGGCGATCATCGCGCCTTCCAGATTTTCGCGCTTGCCCACGCGCATGCGACGGTCGTTGAGGTAGGCGCCGTCGCCCTTGCTAGCGGTATACAGCTCGTCGCGCAGCGGGTCGAATACCACGGCGTGGATCGGCACGCCCTTGTCCAGCAGCGCGATAGAGACGCTGAAATGCGGGATGCCGCGCAGGTAATTGTGGGTGCCGTCGAGCGGGTCGATCACCCAGGTCAGCGGGCCCTTGCCGGTCTGGCCGCTTTCCTCGGCGAGGATGGCGTGGTCGGGGTAGGCACGGCGCAGTTCCTTGATGATTTCCGCTTCGGCCAGCTTGTCGACCTCGGAGACGAAATCCCACTGCTGCTTCTCGACGACGTTGAGCCCGTCGATGCGGTTCATGTAGCGCAGGATCACATTGCCTGCAGAACGCGCGGCGCGCGCCGCGATCGTGACGTGTGGTCTGGCCATGGTTTCGACTTTGGAAGAGAGCGAAGATTGCAGCAGCCGATTCTAGCAGAGGTGCGCCGGCACCGCCCCCCGTCCGTTATCCTTGGGCGTTCCCGCCGCCAAGCCACTCCACCCATGCCCGACCTTTCCGACCTCGCTGCCCGCCTGCGTTTCGTGCTGGTGCGCACCTCCCATCCCGGCAACATCGGCAGCGCGGCGCGGGCCATCCGCACGATGGGTTTCGAGCGGCTGGAGCTGGTGATGCCGGCGCGTTTCCCCGACCGCGAGGCGAATGCGCTGGCCGCCGGTGCCGACGAGGTGCTGGCCAATGCGCGCGTGCATGCCGAACTGGTCGCTGGACTGGTGGGCTGCAACCTGGCGCTGGGCCTGTCGGCGCGCCGGCGCGGGGTGACCCTGGCGGAGCTCAGCCCGCGTGAAGCGGCGCTGCAGGTACTGGCGGCGGCAGCTCGCGGCGAGCAGGTGGCGTTGGTGTTCGGCAACGAGCGCAGTGGTCTGGAGAACGCGGAGCTGGCGTATTGCCACGCGATGGTGCGCATCCCCAGCGTGGACGATTTCAGTTCACTCAACTTGGCGCAGGCCGTACAGGTCATGGCCTATGAGCTGCGTGTGGCGATGCTCGGAGACAACCTGCCGGCAGCACCCCCCGAACACGACGAACCACCCGCCGAAGCGACGCAGATGGAACAGTTCTACCGCCACCTGGCGCAGACGCTGGACGACATCGAGTTCCACAAGGGTCGCGCGGCCACCACCATCATGCTGCGCCTGCGCAAGCTGTTCCAGCGCGCCCGGCCGGATGAACACGAGCTGCGCGTGCTGCACGGCATCCTGGCCGACGCGCAGCGCATGGCCGCGCAGGCGAAGGCAGGTAGCCGGCTTTGACCTTGCGGTAGGGCGGGCACTGCCCGCCGGCTTTCCGGTACTCCATTGGCCGCGCGGGAGCGGCGGGCAATGCCCGCCCTACGTTTTGGCCGGGTCGGGCGTTTCGGGGGCGGGGGTGATCAGCAGCTTGTCGATGCGGGCGCCGTCGAGGTCGACCACCTCGAAGCGGATGTCGCGCCAGGTGAAGACCTCGCCGGTCTGTGGCACGTGGCCGAGCGCGGTCATCACCATGCCGGCGACGGTGCGGAAATCGTGTTCCTCTTCGCCTGGCAATTCGTTGCTGCGCAGCAACTCGCGCAGGTCGTCGGTGGACAGGCTGCCGTCGACCAGCCAGCTGCCGTCGGGGCGTTGCGTGATCGGGCTGTCCTCGCTGCCGCCGTGGCCGAGCTGGCTGACGCCGACCACCGCCGCCAGCAGGTCGTTGACGGTGACCACACCTTCGATGTCGCCGTATTCGTCCACCACCAGCGCCAGTGGTGTCGCGGCGTCGCGAAACTCCTCCAGCAGGTCCAGCGCGCGGGCGGTGGCCGGCACGAACAGCGGCCGCGACAGGTGACTGAAGAGATCCGGGCTGCCCTCGGCGAAGCTGTGCAGCAGCCGTTTGACCTCGGCCACGCCCACCACGTCGCTTTCGTCGCCGCGGTACACCGGATAGCGCGAATACGGGGTCTGCCGCATGACCTCGATGTTCTCCTTGCGCGGCGCGGCCATGTCCAGCCAGGCGATGCGCATGCGTGGGGTCATCACACTGTCGACCGTGCGATCGCCCAGGCGCAGCACGCGGTTGACCATGTTGTGCTCGTCCGCATCCAGCACGCCCTGTTCGGCGCTCTCGGCGACCAGCAGGCGGATCTCGTCCTCGGTGACTACGCCACGACGTTGCTGGTTGACCCGCAACAGCCGCAGCAGCAGGTTGCTGGAGACGTTCAGCAGCCATACGAACGGCGCAGCGACCCGCGAAAGCACCAGCATCGGAATCGCCACATAGGACGAAAGTTTCTCGGGTGCCGCCAGCGCCAGCCGCTTGGGCACCAGTTCGCCGATCACCACTTGCAGGAACGAGATCAGCAGGAAGCCGAGCATGATGCCGATGACGCGTGCGTACGGCAGCAGCCAGCCCAGGCGGTCGCCCTGCAGCGCGTTGGCGATGTGGGCACCCAGCGCGTCGCCAGCCACGGCGCCGGTGATCAGCATCACCATGGTGATGCCGACCTGCACGGTAGACAGGAAATATTCCGGCGCCTCGGCTTGACGCAGCGCCAGTGCGGCCTTGCGGCTGGTCCGGGCCATCTGCTTGAGCCGGCTCTTGCGCGAGACCACCAGCGCCATCTCCGACAGCGCAAAGAAGCCGTTGCATAACGAAAGCACGATGACGAACGCGATTTCAGTCAGCATCGGGGCGAAGATGGCGGCGCTTGCATCGCTACAGTGTAAGGGTAGTGGCACCCGCACTTCATCCTGTTATTGGTGCATGGCAACATAGGCGTCCTGTACCATCAGCGCCATCCCGTTCTCCTGGACACGACGCGCATGTTTTCTTTGCAGACGATTTTCGGCAAAGGCGACAAGTTCTATGGCCTGCTGGAACAGAGCGCGGCTACCGCCTGCGAGAGCGCCAAGGCTCTGCAGGATCTGCTGACCAAGCCGGACCAGGACGCAGTGATGGCGTCGTTTGCCGCGACCCGGGCGCGCGAGAAGGACCTGGCGGCGCAGATCAGCGAGGGGCTGGTGAATACCTTCGTGACCGCGCTGGACCGCGAGGACATCGAGTCGCTCAATTCCTCGCTGTACAAGATCCCCAAGACCATCGAGAAGTTCGCCGAACGCTACGAGATCGTGGCCACGCGTCTGGCCGGGGTGGATTTCGCCCAGCGTGCGCAGGTGCTGCTGCGTTCCAGCGAAGTGGTGGTCGAGATGATCGGCGAGCTGCGCCGCGGCCTGCGCATCGACCGCGTGAGGAAGCTGCAGGACCGGCTGCAGGCGCTGGAGTCGGAGGGCGACCGTATGCTGCTGGCGCCGTACCGCACCTTGTATGTCGAAGGCAATGACACGATGCGCGCGATGCTGGCCAAGGATCTGTTCGAGCTGATCGAGAAGGCCATCGACAAGTGCCGCGACGTCGGCAACGTCGTCTATTCGATCGTGCTGAAAAACTCCTGAGGGCGTCGCCGTGACCCAGCGCAATCCGCTTCGCGAAGCCGCGCCGATGCCGTTTTGCAGCTATTCCATTGCCGTCGGGAGCGACGCATGAGTGTGGTGATCGCGGTGGTGGTGATCGCCCTGGTGTTCACCTACATCAACGGCTTCCACGACACCGCCAATTCGATCGCCACGGTGGTGGCAACCAAGGTGCTCACTCCCGCGCAGGCCGTGTTGATGGCCGCCGGCACCAACCTCGCCGGTGCCTTCCTCGGCACGGCGGTGGCGGCCACCATCGCCTCCGGGCTGATCAATGCCGGGGTGATCGAGATGAGCTCGCAGTTGCTGATCTGCGCGTTGCTGGCTTCGATCGTGTGGAACCTGATCACCTGGTGGCTGGGCCTGCCGTCGAGCTCCAGCCACGCCCTGATCGGCGCGCTGGTGGGTGCGGCGATCGCCGCCTCGGGCAACAATTTTGGTTCGGTCATCTGGGAGCAGGGCGGCTGGGTGAAAGGCCAGGGCGTGATTCCCAAGGTGATCATTCCGATGGTGCTGTCGCCGGTGGCCGGGTTCATCATCAGTTTCATCCTGATGGGCGCGCTGTATGCGCTGCTGGCCTGGTTCGCGAACCGGCACGGCTGGTCGCGCCGCTTCGGGCGTACCCCATTTGTCAACTTCTTCTTCGGCAAGGTACAGATCCTTTCGGCCAGTGCGATGGGCGTGGCGCACGGTATGAACGATGCGCAGAAAAGCATGGGCATCATCGCGCTGGCGCTGGCCGGCGCCACCACGGCGCACCAGTTCGATCATCTGCCGGGGCTGTTTTCCTTCCTGCGTATCAACGAGGACCCCACCGGCGGTTTCGTCATTCCGGTGTGGGTCAAGGTGGTCTCGGCGCTGACCATGGCGGCCGGTACCGCCGGCGGCGGCTGGCGCATCATCAAGACGCTGGGTCACAAGATGGTCAAGCTGCATCCGATCAACGGCTTCGCTGCCGAAACGAGTTCCGCACTGGTCATTCTCACCGCGTCGATATTCGGCATCCCGGTGTCGACCACCCACAACGTGTCCGCCTCGATCATGGGCGTCGGCGCCGCCAAGCGCTTCAATGCGATCCGCTGGTCGGTGGTCGAGCGCATGGTGTGGGCGTGGATCCTGACCTTGCCGATCACCGCCTTGCTGGCCTCCGGGTTCGTGCTGGGGTTCAGGCTGGTGTTCTGACCGGCACCACTGCCGGCTGGCCCTGCTACAACGTATCGTCGCCGCGGGCGATCACCTGCTCCAGTTGATCGCCCAGCGAGCCCAGTGAGTGGATCACCCGCTCCAGCTCCGTGGCGTCGAGAAACTCGTACAGCCGGTTTTCGCACAGGTGCAGATAGGGTGATCCGTCGAGGTCGGCCACCGCCAGGAAACCGGTGCGCTGTTGCCAGTTGAAGCGCAGACAGCGCTGCGGGTCGGTACCGGCGAGCGGGCCGATCGGAGTGGACACCCGCAGGTAGCGGCGCCCGGATTCGCCCTCCAGCTCGGCCAGGTAGATGTCCTGGTGGCGATCCTGCCCCAGGTTCAGCTCGAAGCTGATCAGGTACGGATCGTTGTGATGCAATGGGTAAGTGCTGCCGATGTGGGAGCGCACGGCTTCAAAGTGGCGCATGGTGCCGTTTCCGTGGAAAGAACCCAAGGTTACTCTGTCACCGATGACATGCCGAGTTGCGTCGTCCCGCCGGAGTCCACATGCAAGATCGCAATGCCCGCATCTACGCCGCCATCGCCGCGATCCCGCCCGGTCGCGTGGCCAGCTACGGCGCGATCGCCGCGCGCGCCGGCGTGCCGGGTCGGGCGCGACTGGTGGGGCGCCTGCTGGGCGAGGTGCCGGAAGGTATGCAATTGCCGTGGTTCCGCGTGCTCCGCGCCAGCGGGCAAATCGCCATGCCGCCGGGCAGTCGCGGATTTCGCGAACAGTGTCGACGACTGCGTGCCGAAGGCGTCGAGGTCTGCAACGGCCGCGTGCCGCTGTCGCGGTTCGGCCTGGACGGCGATCTCGACCACGCGCTGTGGGGGCTGCCAGGGCAGTGAGGCGGCTCCCTCAGGCTGCCACCGGCGCATCCCCGGCGCCTCGCACCAACTTTGCTGCCGCGACTGGCTGGTCGAACTGGCGGATGAAGTCGCGCACCTGCGGATAGACCGTCTCGCGCCAGCGTCGACCGCTGAAGATGCCATAGTGACCGGCACCCGGGATTACCTGGTGGGCACGCCGATTCGCCGGGATGTTGCAGCACAGGTCGTGTGCCGCCTCGGTCTGGCCGAGACCGGAAATGTCGTCCAGCTCACCTTCGATGGTCAGCAACGCGCTGCGCCTGATCGCGCCAGGGTCCACCCGTTCGCCAGCCACGTCCCACAGGCCGCGCGGCAGCAGGCAGTCCTGGAAGACCTTCTCGATCGTATCCAGGTAAAACGCCGCCGGCATGTCCAGCACGGCGTTGTACTCATCGTAGAACTTGCGGTGCGTCTCGGCGTCTTCCTGGTCGCCGCGCAGCAGGCTCTGGTAGAAGTCCCAGTGCGAATTCACGTGGCGGCCGGGGTTCATCGTGATGAAGCCGGCGTGCTGCAGGAACCCGGGATAGACCTCACGTCCGTGGCCCGGGTAGTTCGCCGGCACGGTATGGATCACGTTGCCCTTGAACCAGGACAGCGGCTGGCGCGTGGCCAGGTTGTCGACGCTGGTGGGGCTGCGTCGCGCGTCGATCGGCCCGCCCATCATGGTCAGGCTGCGCGGAGTGGCCTCGCCGCGTGAGGCCATCAGCGACACCGCCGCCAGCATCGGCACGGTGGGCTGACACACGGAAATCACATGCAGCGATTCGGCGCCGATATGCCGGATGAAGTCCTCCATGTAGCCGACGTAGTCATCCAGGCTGAAGGTGCCTTCGTCCGCCGGCACCATACGCGCGTCGACCCAGTCGGTGATGTATACCTTGTGATCACGCAGCAGGGTGCGCACTGTGTCGCGCAGCAAGGTCGCGTGATGGCCGGAAAGCGGCGCCACCACCAGCACGATCGGGTCGTGCTTCATCTTCTCGATGGTGGCCAGATCGTCGCTGAAACGCTTGAAGCGCTTCAGCTGGCAAAACGGCTTGGCCATCGCCACGCGCTCGATCACCGCGATCTCGTGGTCGTGCGCGGTGGCGGCATGGATGCCGAATTCGGGCTTCTCGTAATTCTTGCCGAGGCGGTAGATCAGCTCGTTGCCGGCGGCCAGCCGCGGTATGCCGGGAAACTGGGCGAACGGGTTGCTGGAGGCACCGAGCATGCGCGCGTTGGCCTCGGCGAAATAGCTCAATGGGCCGAGTAGCGAGCGTTGCCATTCATGAATTTGGTAGAGCATCTAAAGGGGTGACCCTGAAACGGAAACGTTTGCATCTTAGCGGGTTTGCCGCTGTCGTGTTGCGACGCCGCAGAGACGAGACGGGACTTGTGTCTCATTCCACAAAGCGACAGCGCAACAGCAATTCGTCGATACGCGACGGCTCGATCAGTTTCGCCTGCGCCCACAGCGACTCGTAGAAACCGCGGTTGCTGCGGATCAGTTCGGCGTCGCTGCGGCTTGCGATGGGGTGCGGTAATGGTATCGGTGCATTGAAACGTGCAGGCACTGAGCGCCGTGTGAAGTTCAGCCCGGGCCGCGCAGCTCGGTGGCGGCGACGATGTCGTGCAGTGCGCGCCGGCGCGGGTCGGCCAGCGCGACCGCGAACCAGACCGCCCACGCTGCCAGCAACGTCCACAGCGTGATTCCCATGCCCAGCGTCGGCGCCAGCATCAGTGCCAGCAGCGGCGCCGCTGCCACCAGCAGGCGCAGCACCGCCTGTTGCAGGGTCGGTCTGCCGCCGTCGGAGCGGGTCAGCCGGATCCGCCACGGCCGCATGCCTACGGTCTGCCCGCCGAGCAGCCAGGAGCTGATGAAATACGCCGACACCACCAAAGCCTGCAACGGTCGATACCAGGCCGGGATCACTGCGTGCCCGGCGGTGCGGATCAGCTGGCCGCCGGTCGCCAGTTGGCACAGCAGTCCCACCGCCATCACGATCGCCACCACGATCAACAGGTCGTAGAGCAGCGCCAGCAGACGGCGCCACAGCGGGCAGGGCAGTGGGGAATCGCTGTCGGGAACAGTGAACATCGGCTTCGGATCGCTTGCGTGGAGCGCGCGCGATGGTCAGCATCGTGCGCATGAAGAAAGAAGAAAACCCCGCCAGTATCGCCGAAGCCGACCGGCGCAGCATCGCCGCGTTTCTCGAACGGGTGTGGTCGGAGGATGGCCTGGCCGAGCGTACGCTGGAAGCGTACCGGCGCGACCTGGAGGCGCTGGCCAAGTGGTTGGCCGTGCGTGGCCGCGATCTGCATTCCGCCACGCGCGAGGAAATTTCCGCTTATCACGGCGCCCGGTCGGCAGCCGTCCGTTCGATCGCGCGGCGGCAGTCGGCGTTTCGCCGCTACTACGCCTTCGTGGTTCGTGACGAGCCGGATTTCGTCGATCCCACCTTGCTGATCGAGCGCCCGAAGATGCCGCGCAGCCTGCCCAAGGCACTGGCCGAGCGCGAGATCGAGGGCTTGCTGCTGGCACCGGACCTCGGTACCACGTTGGGCCTGCGCGATCGCGCCATGCTCGAGCTGATGTACGCCTGCGGCTTGCGCGTGTCTGAACTGGTCGAACTGCCGCTGGCTGCGCTGAACATCCGCCAGGGCGTGCTGCGCGTCACCGGCAAGGGCGGCAAGGATCGGCTGGTGCCGGTCGGCGAGGTGGCGCTGGAGCGCATCGGCGCGTATCTCGCGGTCGCCCGCCCCGCGCTGGCCAAGGGCCGGCAGCCGGCGGCGCTGTTTCTGAGCCAGCGCGGCGAGGGCATGAGCCGGCAGATGTTCTGGCTCCTGGTGAAGCGCTACGCGCTGCAGGTTGGCATCCATTCCAAACGCATCTCACCCCATGTATTGCGTCACTCGTTCGCCACCCATCTGCTCAACCACGGCGCCGACCTGCGTGCGTTGCAGATGCTGCTCGGCCACAGCTCGCTGAGCACCACGCAAATCTACACCCTGGTGGCGAAAGAGGGGCTGAAACGGCTGCATGCGCAACACCATCCGCGCGGGTGACGGCTTCACTGGCCTGGCGAGATCTCCACGCTCTCCACATAGATCAACTCGCACGCGCCCGTGCCGGTATCGTTGCGGGTCATCGAGGTCTTCCGGTGCCAACCGCCGGGACGGCTGGCGTCGACCAGGAAACCTTCGAGGCGAATGACCTGGCCGGTGTGGATGCGTTCCAGCTGGCGCTTTACGCCGGGGTCGGCGGGGATCATGTGCATGTTGGCGCTGGAGGTTTCGATCTCGCGACGCGGGATCGGGAATTCCTTAATTGGGCGCCGTGACCGGCATCGCCGGCAACGTGGAGGCCGGCGTGACCGGTGCGCCGGCCTTCCAGTCGTCGATCATTGCCTGGATGTCCGCGGCCTCGAAGATGCGCTCGACGCGCAGCATCTCCTGTACCTGGTATTGCACGGTCAGGCGATCCTCGAAGATCAGGTTCAGGTGCTCGCCAAGCAGAAGCGGCGGGCAGTGCCCGCCCTATGTATGGATCGCCCCTGGTGTCAACCGCTGTGTGGGCCATCTCCTTGCCACCCTGCGCCGCGAGCTTCAGGACGAGGGTTTGGGAGTAGCTGAGCGTGCCATCATCGTTGAACTTGAACGTGCTGTCGAAGCTGCGCAGTTCGGCGTGTGACGAGAGGTACTTGTTCTGCAGGATGCCGTAGTTGGGGTCGCCCGGCGTTGCGCAGCGTGGCGGCAGCGCGATGACCGCCTGCAGGAGGTATCTGCGCTCGACTATTCTGCCGTTCTGCCGGCGGCGGGGTGATCTCGTGGTGAGCGTGGGGAGTAGGGCCAGAGGGTGTCAGAGTGTTTTTTCGTCTTGACGAAACGGCACTCCGACCCCGCTGCACGCTGGCATCGGGGTGGCGGCAAGGTGTGCGTCGAGCAGTTCGGCTGGCAGGTGTCGCAAAACATCGGCCAGCCGTTGCAGGAATGCGTCCATCGCCGAGCTCTTGCGCCAGACCATGGCGATGCGCCGGCTCGGCGGGTGACCCTTGAACTCGATAAGGTGCAGGCCGTCCACCGGCGCCACCGGCGGCTTCACCGCCATCACCGGCAGCAGGGTGATGCCGACGTTCGCGGCCACCATCTGGCGCAACGTCTCGAGGCTGGTGGCGCGAAAACCGCTGTGCTCGCTGGCGCCGGCCAGGTGGCAGACCTCCAGCGCCTGGTCGCGCAGGCAGTGGCCGTCTTCCAGCAACAGCAGGTTCTGGTTGGACAGGTCGCGCAGCTTGAGCAGGCCCTGCTTGCGCGCCAGCGGGTGCTCCTCGGAAACCGCTAGCAGGAATGGCTCCTCGAACAGGAACTCGCTGTGCATGCTGTCCTCGTGCAGGGGCAGCGCGAGGATGCCGGCATCGAGTCGGCCTTCGCGCAGCAGGCGCAGGACGGCTTCGGTCTTTTCCTCGACCAGCAGCAATTCGAGCTTGGGGAAGGCCGCGCGCACCCGCGGCAGCGCGTGCGGGAGCAGGTACGGCCCCAGGGTGGGGAAGATGCCCAGCCGCACCGTACCGGATTCCGGGTCGAGCGTGCGTCGCGCCACCGCACGGATCTGTTCGACGCCACCGAGCACGTCGCGCGCGCGGAGCACGATGTCGCGACCCACTTCGGTCAGCAGCACCTTGCGCGGGGTGCGTTCAACCAGCGGCACGCCGAGTTCTTCCTCCAGTTTCTTGATCTGGGTGGACAGGGTCGGCTGGCTGACGAAGCAGGCCTCCGCCGCGCGGCCGAAGTGCCGGAGTTCGGCGAGTGCGACGAGATACTGGAGATCGCGAAGGTTCATGGGCAGGCCCGTTCAGACAATAGGCAAAGGCTATAGTGGTGATGCCAACAATCAATTGGGACAATACACTGGGGTACCCTGACCTGCACCTCGTATCCGTTGCGATGACTGCGCGCCGGAACCCCCACTTCCCCGCAGGCGCGCGGGTTGCACCCACCGGCGGCGATCCTGTCCGCGCCGCCAGTTCTTTTTGCGCCGAAGCGCCGAGCCAGGTTGACCTTCGTGCGCGCAATCGCACCGGGGCTCATTGCTGCGCTGCGGCTGTGCCTTCTGGCACTGTGCCGCATGGTCGTGCGAACCCTATGGTGGCACTTTTCCGTTGTGTCACCGGAGTCCTCGCATGCGCCGTCTCGTTCGCCCATTGCTGTTTACTGCGCTGGCCACTTGCTGCGCCACCGCGTTCGCCGCCACTGCGGACCAGGCCCCGCAGGGCCGTCTACCCGGATGGGCAATACCGCAGTCCTACCAGATCGCATTCAAGGTCGATCCCGCGCAGCAGGATTTTTCCGGCACCACCACGATCAAGGTGAAGTTGACCAAGGCGTCGGATCACCTGTGGCTGGACGGCAAGGAGCTGAAGGTGTCGAAGGTGACGATCACCGACGCCGCCGGCAAGCAGCACGAGGGCAAGTACGTCGATGTCGACTCCAGGGCCGGTGTGGTGCGGGTGGATTTTGGCAGCATGCTGAAGCCGCAGGAACTGCGCCTGAAGTTCGAGTACAGCGCGCCGCTCAACGCGCAGCTGCAGGGTCTGTACAAGGTCAGCGCCAAGGGCCAGCCGTATGCGATGACGCAGATGGAGCCGATCAGTGCGCGCTATGCGTTCCCCAGCTTCGACGAGCCCGGTTTCAAGACGCCGTTTGACATCAGCCTGACCATTCCGGGCAACGAGGTCGGCGTGGCCAATACCAGTCAGGTCAGCGAAACGCCGGCCGGCAAGGGCTGGAAGATGCTGACCTTCGCCCCGACTCGGCCGCTGCCGACCTATCTGGTCGCCTTTGGTGTCGGTCCGTGGAGCATCGCCAATGCGCCGGACATCGCGCCGGATGCGTATCGCGCGAAGCCGCTGCCGTTGCGCGGCATCGCGCCGGCGGGCCAGGCGCATCACATGCAACATGTGCTGAGCGAGACGCCGAGCATCATCCATGCGCTGGAGAACTACTACGGCTTCGGCTATCCGTGGGACAAGCTCGATCTGCTCGCCGCGCCGGATTTCGCCGCCGGTGCGATGGAGAACGCCGGCCTGGTCACCTTCCGTGACTGGCTGCTGCTGCTCGACAAGGACTCCCCCGCGCGCAACGTGCGTGGCTCGTTCAATGTCACCGCGCATGAACTGGCGCACCAGTGGACCGGCGACACGGTGACCCTGGAATGGTGGAACGACATCTGGCTAAACGAAGCCTTCGCCACCTGGATGCAGCAGAAGGTCACCATGGAGGTACACCCCGAATACCGCGCCGACCTCGATCGCGTACGCGGCGCGGAAGGCGCGATGAACAGCGATGCGCTGGTCAGCGCGCGCAGCATCCGCCAGCCGATCACCGGCAACGGCGACATCCTCACCGCGTTCGACGGCATCACTTACCAGAAGGGTGCCGGCGTGATCGCCATGTTTGAAAACTATGTCGGCGAAAAGACCTTTCAGAAAGGCATGCGGGCCTACATTCAGGCGCACAAGTTCGGCAACGCCACGGCCAGCGACCTGGTCGGCGCCATCGCCACCGCCGCCGGCAAGGGCGATGCGTTCAAGCACGCGTTCAACAGCTTCCTCGACCAGTCCGGTGTGCCCTACATACAAACCAGGCTGATGCACAAGGCCGGCAAGACCGTGCTGCAACTGAGCCAGAGCCGCTATCTGCCGCTGGGCAGCAAGGGCGACGCGAAGCGTACCTGGGGCGTGCCGGTGTGCGTGCGCTACGGCACCGCCGGGGGCAGCAAGGTTGGCTGCGAGATGCTCGACAAGGCCACCGGCTCGATGGTGCTGGCCGGTGCCAGTACGCCGACCTGGATCATGCCCAACGCCAATGCTAGCGGCTATTACCGTTTCAGCCTGGGCGAGCCGGCGCTTGGCCGACTCACCGCCGAAATCGGCAAGCTCAGCGACGCCGAACAACTGGCTTATGCCGATGCCGTCGGTGCCAGCTTCCGCCGTGGCGATCTCGATGCCGGCGCTGTGCTCGCCGCCTTCAAGCCGCTGGCCGCGTCGAAGGTCCGCGAAGTGGCGACCGCGCCCCTGGGCCAGTTGAAATGGATCAGTCAGCACGAGGTGCGCACCGACGCACAGCGTGCGCGCCTCACCGCGTGGGTGAAGGCAGCCTGGCTGCCGCGCCTGCGAGAGCTCGGCTATCAGCGCAAGGCGGGCGAATCTGACGACGCCTCGCTGTTGCGCAGCACCCTGGCCAGCGCGCTCGCCTTCGATTTCAAGGTGCCCGAAGTGCGCGCGGTGTTGCTCAAGCAGGGCGAGGCAGTACTCAAGTCCGGCGCCGATGGCAGCCTGGATTTCGCCGCTGCCGATCCGGACCTGCTCGGCGCTGCGCTGGGCGTGGCGGTGCAGACGCAGGGCAAGCCTGCCGTCGATGCGTTGATCGCCGCGTTGCCCAGGACCAGCGACGCGGCGTTGCGCAATGGCATCCTCGGCGGACTTGCCAGGGTGGAAGATCCGACGCTGGCCACGCAAGTGCGCGACTTCGCGCTGGACAAGCAGGTCAAGCTTGGCGAGATGGGTTCGCTGCTGATGGGCGGCCGCGACACCCTTGCCGGTCGTGACGCGATGTGGCAGTGGTTCATCGGCCACTACCAGCAGGTGCTCGACCGTACCGGCAGCTTCGCCGGTGGCTACCTGCCACGTCTGGCCGCTGGCGGCGGCTGCTCCACCCCCGAGGTCGAGCGCTTGCAGGCGTTCTTCAAGCCGCGCATGAATGATGCGGCGGGTATAACGCGCGGCCTGGCACAGACCAGCGAATCGATCCAGCTGTGCAGCGCGTTGAAAGGGGCGCAGGATCCGGCGGCCATCCTGAGGTAAGGGCACAACAGGTCGTGCCGCATCGGCACTGCGCAAATGGCGCATCAGTCGGATGACTGGCGCGCCATTTTATTCCGCGTTCGCTACGAACGCCTCACCCCGGGCGAAAAGCACTTTTTGCGGGCCATGGTGGAGCTTGGTCCCGATCCCCACCGCACCGGCGACATCGCCGAGAAACTGGGTCTGAAGGTTAATGCGCCAACATTGTCCCTGACGTCATTCTTGCAGCGCTCGTCAGTGCTCGTCGCCGCGTGAAGATGTGTCGACTTCGCGACCCAGGAAGTGCATGCCGCTGCGTCCGTAACGCGCTCCCGCGGCGGCTCCCGCCGGGAACGCCGCGTCAAGCTGCGCCAGATCGTCGGCGCTCAGCTGCACGTCGGCTGCAGCGATGTTCTGCTCGAGGTACGGCACGTGCTTGGTGCCCGGAATCGGGAGCACATACGGGCCGCGGGTCAGTAGCCAGGCCAGTGCCAGCTGCGCCGCCGTACAACCCCGGGCCTGGGCCAGTTGCTCCAGCATGGCGAGCAGGCGCAGGTTGCGAGTGAGGTTTTCGCCCTGGAAACGCGGGTGCTCACGGCGCGCGTCGTGGGCGACAAGATCGTCGCTGGCGCGAATGCTGCCGCCAAGAAAACCGCGCCCCAACGGGCTGTACGCGACAACGCCGATACCGAGCCGCGCGCAGGCGGCAAGCATGCCGTCCTCGGGATCGCGTGTCCACAGCGAGTACTCGTTTTCCACCGCGGTGATCGGGTGCACCTTGTGCGCACGCTCCAGTGTCGGTCGTGCGGGGCCGCGTTGATGCGGCGCAGCGCGCTGCCACGGCGGTGCGCTGATCCGATAGCGCCGGCGGCGTCGGTGCGGGGCCGAGTGTCGTCAAGCCGCCGCGGCTTGCGCCGCCACTCGACATCAAAATCCAGGCCGTCAGGGGACAGCGCGCGCAGCGCCACTTGCAGTCGCTGCTAGCCAATCGGGCACCACGGACAGGCTCCTGGTGCGCTGCTCACGCAACCACGCGATCGGATTTCATCAGCGCCCACTGGCGCTCGTACTCCATGATCTGCGCGACGGAATCGACAAAGGCTTCGTCGTGGCCGAAACGCAGCAACAGGTAGAGTCCGGTTTCCAGCCCCGAGGAGATCCCTCCGGCGGTGATGATCCGACCCTCGTCAACGATACGATGGCGATCGATTCGGCATGTCGGGGCGATCTTTGCGAGCCGGTCAATCGGGACGAGCTTCTCTCGGGTGATGTCGCCGCCGCGAACTGGCGAGTTCTGCATACAGCCCGTCCGCGCGCCGCCTATGCGAACGGCACGTATGCGTTGGAGGCCCTCGGCGAGCACTTCGGTCTGCACTACGCCGCGGTGGGTCAGGTTTTCCAGCCGTAGGCGAAGCCCAGTGCATCCTCGCTGAGTCTGATGTCTGCCTCGCCGCCGCCAAACGGCTGGGGAATCGAGCCGTGTCCGTTGACGGTCTTCCTGAACGCGTGGCTGTAGTAGAAGCTGAGCTCACCACGCCGGCTGGCGTGCCAGGTGGCGCCGAAGCTGAGCTGGTTCTGCACCACGCCCGGCGCGAGGATGTTGAAGAAGGTCTGGCCGGAAGGAATCGGCTGCTGCGCGTGACTGAAGCTAGCGCGCAGGGTCAGCTGCGGTGAGTAGGTGTAGCTGGCGCCCAGCTTGTAGGCATTGATGTTGCGCCAGCCAAAGCCCGGGCCGTTGGACGAACCCAGCGCGTTGCCCTGCAGCAGGTTGGCCAGCGGGTTGCCCACCGAATGCGTCTGCGCGTAGAAGATGCGCTGGACGTCGGCAATCAGCGTCAGCCCCGAGGTCACGCGATAGGCGGCGCCGACACCGAAGTTCTGCGGAATATCGAAGCCGCCGGACTGGGCGAACAAGCCGCGGTAGCCGTCGAACGAGCCGGTGATCTTCGAGGCCCAGGTGGCACCGAGCGTCAGCCGGTCGCCGAAGTGGCCATTCCATCCCAGCCGCACACCCACACCCGCCGCGCTGGAATAGCCCGTATTGCTGACCTTGTCCGGCGCCTGCGAGAACGCCGCGAACGGCGCCAGGCCCTGGGCGTAGAAGCGTTGCCAGGCGATGTTCGCGCTGATGCCGATGGACTGCGTGGGGGTGACCTTGTAGGCGAGTGCGGGGATCAGCATGATTTGCTGCAGATTCACGCCGGCCTCGCCGCGACCACCGAAGGCGCCGTACGGGTTGTCGTGGTAGCCGGTGTTCATCCCGCCATTGCCGGAGAACGACAGCCCGAAGTACAGATCCTGCGCAACCTGATGCGTGTAGCCCGCTTCCGGCAGCAGAAAATACCTGACGCCATTGCCGGCATAGGTGCCGTCGGCGCCGTACAGGTTGCCCTTGATCGTGGCGGACCGGTCCGGCCGGAACGCGGTCAGCCCCACATCGACCCGGTTGCCCACGTACGCGATACCGGCCGGGTTGATGTAACCAGCCAGCGCATCCACCGGGAACGCGATACCGGCACCGCCCAGACCGTTGGACTGCACGCTGGAGCCGTTGGTGAAATAGCCATTGGTGGCGAAGGCGCTCGCCGGCAGCAGCGCCAGCAGCAGCGCGTAACGACGAAGAAGACGAAGGCGGCCCACGGCAGCAAGCCGGGGCGAAGCGTCTGACATGGAGGATTCCGCAGCGTGATAAGCCTCCGACAAACATAGATAGTCGAGCACGGGTTGAGCAAATAGTCGCTTGGCATATCGTCAGCACGAAAGGCTATAGGGACCGCTGCCGTCTTCAAAACAGGGTCCACTTTACATCTCACCGACGATTGAAGATCCTTGCCCATCAAGCATATTCAATATATATTGTGCACAATATTCTTGCAGAAAATATAAAATTGATGACCATGCGAACTGTAGACGCCACCCTCCGTTACAAGGACATTTCATGAACGCCCAAGTCGCGACACAGCCAGGCGCCGAAGTTCTGTTCACGCCAATCAAGGTCGGCGAGCTGACCTTGCCCAACCGCGTGGTGATGGCTCCACTGACGCGCAGCCGCGCCAGCACCGGCAACGTGCAGACCGCGATGAGCGCAACGTACTACGCGCAGCGTGCCGGCGCCGGGCTGCTGATCGCCGAGGCAACCCAGATCTGCCCCGAAGGCCAGGGTTACTTCGCCACACCGGGCATCCACTCGCCCGAGCAGATCGCAGGCTGGAAACTGGTGACTGCGGCCGTGCACGCCAAAGGCGGGCAGATCGTGCTGCAGCTGTGGCATGTGGGCCGCATTTCGCATACCTCGCTGCAGCCCGGCGGCAAGGCGCCAGTGGCACCCTCGGCGATTCGTGCCGAAGCCCAGACATTCGTCGCCGAGGGCTTCGTCGATGTCTCCGAGCCGCGGGCGCTTGAGCTGGCCGAGATACCCGCGTTGATCGAAAGCTACCGCCAGGCGGCCGCCAACGCCCGCGAGGCGGGTTTCGACGGGGTCGAGATTCACGCTGGCAACGGCTACCTGATCGACCAGTTCCTGCGCGACCGCAGCAACCATCGCACCGACGCCTACGGCGGCAGCATCGAGAACCGTACCCGGCTGCTGTTTGAAGTGGCTGCCGCGGTGGCGCGGCAGATCGGTGCCGGCCGCACCGGCGTGCGCCTGTCACCGCTGACCTCGTTCAGCGATGTCGCGGACAGCGATCCGCAGGCTCTGTTCAACCGCTCGGTGGAACGTCTGGCCACGCTCGAGCTGGCCTACATCCATGTGATCGAGGGCGAAACCGGTGGCGACCGCGATCCGCAACCGTTCGATTATGCGGCGATGCGCAAGCCGTTTCACGGCGCATGGATCGTCAACAATGGTTACGACCGCGCTATGGCGATCGATGCCGTGGCCAGCGGTCGCGCCGACCTGGTCGCTTTCGGCCGGCCGTACCTCGCCAACCCCGACCTGCCGCGACGCCTGCGCGAGAACACGGCACTGAACGTACCTGACCCGAACACGTTTTACGGCGGCAGCGAGCACGGCTACACCGATTATCCGGCGCTCGACTGAGCGGCTGGGAAAGCATCGCCCGTTCGTCGGCCGCTTGTTTGCGCCCGGGGCTTGGTTCAGGCTGACACCATGAAAACCACCACACTGCCGCTTGGCAAATCGATGACGGACAGCTCGCCGCTGTGCCTGAAGCGGCAGCTGTGTTTCGCCCTGTATGCAGCCAGCAACCAGGTCACCCGACTGGCCCGCCCGGCACTGGACCGGCTCGGACTGACCTATCCGCAGTACCTGGTGATGCTGGTGCTGTGGGAACACGCGCCCTGCACAGTGGGCGAGATCGGTACCCGGCTGATGCTCGATTCGGGTACCCTGACGCCGCTGCTGAAACGCATGGAAGCCAATGGCCTGATCACCCGCACGCGCGATCCCGGGGATGAACGTTGTGTGCGCATTGCCTTGTCAGCCGCAGGCCGTGCGCTGAAGCGACGCGCCGGCAAGGTCCCCGAGCAGATGCGTTGCCGGATCGCACTGCCGCCGCCGACACTGGAAGCCTTGCGCGAACAATTGCTCGCCATGATCGCGGCCATCCAGCCTTCCCGCGACGAATAGCGAGTAGCGGCCCGTCGGGGGCGCCCGGTAACGCACGCCTGCAAGTTGAACAGATTCCAACGCCCAAGGTGGCAATGGCGGCCTCAGTCATCCGCGCCCGATACCGAACGCGCCACCGGGCAGCCGGCTGCGCGACGGGCGAGGATGGCGACGATCCCGGGGTAGGGCGAGCGGCAGGGCAGGTGGAGCATCGGAGGGAGGAAGTCAAATCGCATTGAATGCCTCCGTTTCCGTTTTGCCATGAGCTGGCTCCAGTGCGGCGGCAATCGCGTCATCGACGCGCTCCAGCCAGATGAATTCCAGGTGCTCGCGGGCTTCGGCGGGAATTTCTTCGAAATCGCGGCGATTCCTCGCCGGCAGCATGACCCGCGTGATACCAGCAGCGGCGGCGGCGACGATCTTCTCCTTGATGCCGCCAACCGGCAGCACCAGGCCGCGCAGGCTGATTTCACCCGTCATCGCGGTGTCGCTGCGCACGGTGCGGGCAGTCAGCAGCGAAACCAGCGCGGTGAACATCGCTACGCCGGCACTGGGGCCGTCCTTGGGCGTGGCTCCTGCTGGCACGTGGATGTGGATGTCAAGACGGCCGAGATGCTTTTCGTCGATGCCAAGCTCGTGCGCCCGGTGCTTGACGATCGACAGCGCCGCCTGCGCGCTCTCGCGCATGACATCGCCGAGCTGGCCGGTGAGGATCAACCCGCCCTTGCCCGGGAAACTGGTCGCCTCAATGAAAAGGATGCTCCCGCCGACCGGCGTCCACGCAAGTCCGGTGGCCACGCCTGGCGTACTGGTGCGCATCGCCGCCTCGTTGTCGAAGCGCGGCGGGCCCAGGATCGCGTCCAGCGCGTCCGCGTCGATATCCACGTGCTCGGTCGCGCCTTCTGCGATACGCAGCGCAGCGTGGCGCAGGCTACGGCCGATCTCACGCTCGAGATTGCGCACGCCCGCCTCGCGCGTGTAGTCGCGGATGATCTGGCGCAGCGCGTCATCGGTGATCGTCGCCTGCCCGGCACGCAAACCGTTCGCTTCCAGCTCGCGGCGGACCAGGTAGCGGCGCGCGATCTCGAACTTTTCGCTTTCGGTGTAGCCCGCCAGCGAAATGATTTCCATGCGGTCGCGCAATGGACCCGGAACCGTGTCCAGCATGTTGGCCGTGGTGATGAAGGTGACCCGGCTGAGGTCGAACGTCACGCCGAGGTAGTTGTCGCGGAAAGTCGAGTTCTGTTCCGGATCGAGCACTTCCAGCATGGCCGCGGAAGGATCGCCCTGCACGCCGCGGCCCATCTTGTCGATTTCGTCCAGCATCATCACGCAGTCACGCGCTTTGGCCTTGCGGATGGCCTGGATGATGTTGCCTGGCATCGAGCCGATGTAGGTGCGGCGGTGGCCGCGGATTTCTGCCTCATCGTGCACGCCGCCGAGGCTGACGTGCGCGAACGGCCGGCCCATGGCGCGGGCGATGGACTGGCCGAGCGAAGTCTTGCCGACGCCCGGCGGCCCGACGAAGCACAGGATCGGTGCCTTGCCGTGCGGTGCGAGTTTGCGCACCGCGAGGAACTCGATGATGCGCTGCTTGATCTTGTCGAGGCCGAAGTGGTCCTCGTCGAGTACGCGGCGCGCCTCGTGGATGTCGATCGGCCGTGGCTCGGGTTCAGCCCAGGGCAGCTCGGTCAACCAGTCCAGGTAGTTGCGCACCATGCCCGCTTCCGGCGCGCCGTCCGACATGCGTTCGTAGCGGCGCAATTCCTTGTGCGCGATCTCGCGCGCAGCGTCCGGCATCTGCGCCGCGTCGATCGCCTTGCCGAGCTCGGCGACTTCGGCCGACTTGCCGCCCTCCTCGCCAAGTTCGCGCTGGATCGATGCCATCTGCTCACGCAGGATCGCCTCGCGCTGGCGCTCGTCGAAGGTGGCCTTGGTGCGCTGGCCGATCTCCCGCGTCAGGCGCATCACCTCGATGCGCTTGGCGAGGATCGCCGACACCTTGTCGATACGCGCGGCAAGATCCGCCGTTTCAAGCAGATCCTGCTTTTCGCCGACGGAGGTGTCCAGATAGGCGCAGACGAGGTCGGCCAGCGCACCCGCACTTCCCACCGATTGCACGGCGACAGTCAATTCCTGTGGCACGCTGGGTAGAAGTTGCAGCGCCTCGATCGCCTGCTGGCGCAGGTGCAACATCCGTGCCTCGATTTCCGTACCCTGCTCTTCGGGGTCAACCATGGGCTCGACGCGTGCGGCAAGGAACGGCTGCCCTTCCACGAATTCCAGCACGCGGAAGCGCTGCAGTCCCTGCACCACGATGTGGTGCCCGCCATCGGGTGCGTTCACGTAGCGCAGGATGTTGGCGATGGTGCCGACCTCATGCAGGTCGACCGCGGCCGGATCGACGGTTTCCGCATCCCGTTGCAGCAGGATGCCGATCGGACTCTCCGCGTGCATCGCATGCTGCACCGCGCGGATGGAGGTCGCTCGGCCGATCGCAAGCGGAAACACCGTGCCGGGGAAAAGCACCGTGTCGCGCACCGCGACCACCGGCAACACGCCGGGAGGCAAGGCCTGCGTGGCGGACTGGGCATGCGTCGCCTCGTCCGATGCAGCCGTATCCGCCGCCCCGTGGGCAGCGGCGCTTTCGGTGCCAGTGTGGTCGCCGACGCCGGATTTGGCGGCGGCACGAGGCGGATTCGGCTCGAATTCGTTCATATGCGTTCGCTCAGGTCTTTTGCAGGCTGATCACCAGGCACCCGCGATCGGTTCCCACACTCACTCCAGCATAGCGCCCCGGGGGCAACTGGATACGGCGCTCGAAGCGGCCCTGCGGAAGTTCCAGCCGGTGGATCACCGCCTCACCCATGCCCTCGAGCGGCGTGCGCCGCCCGCTCACGGTCAGCGTGGCGCCCTCGATCACCGTGCGCACATCGGGCACCGAGACGCCGGGCAGGGCCACGTAGATCAGCAGCTCGCGGTCAGTCTCCAGCACGTCCACCGGCGGTTCCCAGCTCGGCGCACTCGCGGGACCGGGCCGGAAGAACTGCCGATGCAGGCGTTGGGCACGGTCCAGCGCGGCCAATGCGTTGGCCCACATCCATTCCGGTGATTCATCTTGTCGTCTCATGGCGGGGAGGTTCTCCTGCTTGCCAGCGCCCGGGCGGCGTATCCACGAGAAATGCTTTGGCGCGCCGGGCTGGAACGATGATTCGAGCTCCATCATAGCCGCACGCATCCGATGTCCGCTGTCAAAGGTTGCCTGAAACCGGGTAAAAGCGGGGTCTGCCTAAAACCGGGGTCACCATTTAGGCGCTTGAGTCAGGCAGTAACAGAATCACTCACTCCCATCGCGTTCGCGCACCGCCTCCATCGTGAGCGTCGCCAACCGCCGCATCCGCCCACCCCCAGCGTCAGCCAACAGCTCCTTCAAGCGCGCCCCCGCATCATCCTGATCCAGCGTCTGCCGCTCCGCCAGCGATGCCGCCAGCGCTTGCCCCATCGAATCAAAAATCAGCGCATAAGCGAACGCATGCAGTACGCCGCCGCCGAGCGTGCCCAACCCGGGAAATGCCTTCAGCGCATTGCCCGCCACCGCCAGCACGATTGAACTGCCGGTGCGCAAGGTGAGCTTGGCCTGACGCACGAAATCCTCGATCTGCACCTCGCTGAGCTTGACCCCGTACAACTCGGCCAGCGCGCGGGTGAGGCCGGTGGCTAGCACACCCTGGATTACCAGGTCGCTGCCGGGCGCCACGGCGGCCATTGCACCGACGATGGCGCGGCGTGCGTACTTGCGCACGATGCGTTCGGCCTGCTCGGCGCGCGTGTGCGCTTCGAGCGTGCCGGTGCGCTGGTGCAGGCCAGCGAGCACGGCGTTCTCGCGCTGCTGCTCCAGTCCTTCGGCGCCGGGTGCGGTGAGGCGGGACAGCGCCTGCAGCAGGGGTTCGATGGCGGGCTTGCGCCGGCGTTCCACCGATTCGGTGCTGCCGTTGGCAAGTTGGCGCTGGTAGCGCTCGCTGCCGCCGGCGCTGATCGCGACCACCGCGCTGGCCATGCCGCGCGATTGCTGGCGCAGCTGGGCCAGCAACTGGTCGCGCTCGGTGGCGTTCCATTGGTCGGTCTTGTTCAACACCAGCAGCAGCGGTTTGCCGAAGTCGGCGAGCCAGCGCAGTTCGTCGACCTGGCCGCGGGTGAGATCGCCGGCGCACAGGTAGATCACGGCGTGGGCGCGCAGCGTTTCCTCGCGCGCGGCAGCTTCGCGCGCTTCGCCGCCGCTTTCGCGGCTGCCGGGTATGTCGGCCAGCACCAGGCTGCGGCCATCGGGCAGGGTGCTGTCGTAGTGGCCAACCGTGCGGGTGGTGCCGCCGCGCGCCGCGCTGGCCGGTTGCGCTTGCGGAGCCAGCGCACGAATCAGGCTGGACTTGCCGCTGGAGATTTCGCCGAACACGGCGACGTACAGACGCGCGCCGAGCCGGCGTCGGTCGAGTTCGCCCAGTTCGGCGGCAAGTGCGCCGGTGTCGGCGCCGTGTTCGCGCAGCTGGCCGATGCGTTGCTCCAGATTGCCGCGATCGGGCACCGGCAGCGGTCGGCGCTTGCGTCGTGGGCGCAGCAACCACCACAGCACGCCAAGGCCGGCGGCCGCGAAAATCGCCAGCACCACGCCGAGTGTCCATTGCAGTGCGACGGGCAAGCCCAGAAATCGCTGGGTCAGCGCGAGGAACCGCTCGGCAGCGGCGAACAGCAGCCACAGCAGTGCAGCCAGGGCCAGGGCGGCGAACAGCAATCGCAGGCGTCGGGACATGCGCGCATTCTAGCCGGTAGCTGGAAATGGCCGGGCTCGCAGCGAAGATGCGCGCAATGTCACGTATTTCGCTTGCCTGGCGCTCGCTGCCGCGGGCGCAATTTGGCATGATGAAGGCAATCGGGGGAACTTGTGCATGCTTGCGGCGCTTGTGCTGAATGCGGTTCTGGCACTTGCCGCGCCGGCGTCCAGCGCCGGTGCGGCAAGTGCGGCCGGGTCCGTTGTAGTGACTGCGGCCGAGGCGGCAGGTATTCCCGCGACGCCGCAATTCCTTCACTACGGCGTGGCCGACGGCGTGCCCAGCGGGTCGATCTACGCGGTGGCACAGGATCGGCTCGGCCTGATGTGGTTCGGCGCCGATGGTGGCCTGGTGCGTTTCGACGGCATCGCCTTCAAGGTGTTCCGGCATGTGTCGGGTGATCCGCTGTCGCTGCCGAATAACCAGATCTATGCGCTCTTCGTCGACCGCGGCAACCGCATCTGGGCGGGCGGCATTTCCGGTGGCCTCACCGTTTACGACCAGGCCAGTGGCAGGTTTCGCAACTGGCAGCACGACGCGGCCAACTCACGCAGCCTCAGCAACAACGAAGTGTGGAGCATCGCGCAGACGCCTGATGGGCAGATCTGGGTGGCCACCCAGACTGGCCTCGATCGCATGCGCGATGATGGCCGCGGCTTCGACCAGCTGCCGCTGGATGTCGAAGCCGCGCACGCGGCATCGTTTGGCCCCACCCGCGCATTGCTGGCCGGCAGCGACGGGCGCTTGTGGATCGGTGCGGAAAGCGGCCTCTACGTGCGTTCGCTCGACGGCACGATCCGGCGCGTGCCGGTGGACCCGGCCTTTCATGGCGATATCGGCGCGGTGTGGCGCATCGACGGCGGGCCGCACGAGATACGGGTGGCGGTCAGCGGCGGCCTGCTGATCATCGGGGCCGACGGCGTGGCCAGGCCACTGGCGAACCAGCAGCTGGCGAACACGCGCATCCTGGGCAGCGTGCGCGACAACCAGGGGCGCCTGTGGCTGGGCAGTCTCGATGGCGTGTGGCTGGCAGCGGGGCGCGAGCCGCTGCAGCACATCGTCGGTGAGCCGCTGTTGCCCGGCGGCCTGCCCAGCGATCGTCTGTGGCAGTTGTTCCGCGATCGCGAGGGTGGACTGTGGTTTACCTTCGACCAGTCCAGCATCGGTTATCTGCCGCCGGGCTGGAATGGCTTCGCGCGCTTCACCCATGTGCCGGATCACCCGGACAGCCTGTCGAACACGGCGGCACTGTCCGTCCTGCGCGGTCGCCGCGGCACGCTGTGGGTGGGCGGGTACAACGGCTGGGTCGACCGGCTCGACCCGCTCACCGGCGAAGTCACCCACGTCATCGAGGGTTTGAACGGGCACCTCACCTCGCTGGCGGAGGACGCGCGCGGACGCCTGTGGATCACCGGTCCGGGCAAGTTGTTCCGCTACGACCACGGCAAGCTGCTCAGCCTCGGACCGGAGCAGACGCATGCGAAGCGGCCGATTTTCGTGGTTGCCGGCGTGGACGGGCTGATTTACCTGGCGTCCTGGGGCGGCGGCCCGTTTGCGATCGACCCCGACACGCTGGCCTCGACGCCATTGCTGCCGCGCGACGCGCCGGACAACTGCCGCTTTCCCGATCAACTGCGGGCGCATGACGGAGCCATCTGGTACGCCAACGTGGTAGGGCTGATGCGCAGCGAGGGCCACGGCCAGCCGCTGGCCTTCGTGCCGGGAGTGCCACGGCGCGAGATCTACAGCTTCGCTTTCGACGCTGATGGTTTCTGGATCGCCACCGAGCAGGCGCTGGAGCACTATCGCTACGCCAGCGGGCAGGCAACGCGCGACGACAGCGTGGACATCAGCGGGATGGATCTCATCGCCGACCTGCGCACCATGCTGGTCGATCACGACCAGCACCTGTGGTTGTTCAGCAGCCCCGGCCTGCGCCGTTTTGATCCACGAACCCATCGCTTCACCCCGTTTGGACCCGCCCAGGGCCTGTCCAACGCGGAGTTCAGCAATGGCTCCACCGCGGTTGCGGCCAGTGGCGTCGTGCTGGCTGCCAGCAGCGGTGGCGTGATGGCGTTCCAGCCGAGCCAGCTGGCCAAGCTTGACGAGCCCGGTCCACGGCCATTGCTGTCGATCACCCGAATCAGCGTGCGGCGGGGCCGGAAGGCCATTTCGCTGCCGCTGAACGAACCGGTACAGCTGCGCTGGCGCGACAGCGACTTGCGGGTGGAAGCCAGGATCGCTTCCTATGTGGATCCGGCGGCCAATCACTACTACTACCACATGCTCGGATTCGACCCAGGCTGGATCGATGCCGGGGCGCAGGGCCGGCGCGAGTTCGTGGGCCTGGGTGCCGGCAGTTACACGCTGGAGGTGCATGGCCACGGCGCGGACGGTCAGTGGGGCAAGGCCGTGCCCTTGTCGATCCACGTGCAAGCGCCGCCGTGGACGCGCTGGTGGGCGTGGCTGCTGTACGTGCTGCTGGTCGCTGCGCTGGCCGGCTTGCTCCTGCATGCCTGGCGTCGACGGCTTGCCCAGCGCCACCAGATCCAGCTGGCCGAGCAACAGCGCCAGATGGCCGAAGCGGCCAGCGCGGCAAAGACCCAGTTCCTGGCCACGCTCAGCCACGAGATCCGTACGCCGATGACGGGCGTGATGGGCATGGCCGAACTGTTGCTGAGCACTCCGCTGAATCCCCTGCAGCACGACTACACGCGGGCCATGCAACGCTCCGGCGGGATGCTGCTCAAGCTGCTCAACGACGCGCTGGACCTGGCCCGGATCGAAGCCGGGCGGCTGGAGTTGGAGCCGACGCCGTTCAATCCGCGCCAGTTGTTGGAAGAGGTGGCGCAACTGGAGCAGGGGCTGGCGCACGCGCGCGGCATCCATTTCGTACTCGAGCTCGCCGACGACCTGCCGACGCAAGTGGTTGGCGATGCGGTACGCATCAAGCAGGTGCTGCTGAACCTGGCCAACAACGCACTGAAGTTCACCGAGCAGGGACACGTCGAGCTGCGTGCCATATGCACGGGCGACGGCTTGCTGTTCAGCGTCAGCGACACCGGGCCGGGGATTCCCGAGGCCAGCCAGGCGCGGCTGTTCCAGCGCTTTGAACAGGTCGACGGCCCGCAACGCCGTGCCGGCAGCGGCCTGGGCCTGGCCATCTGCCGCGAGCTGGTCGACAGGATGGGTGGTGGCGTCGAACTGGAATCGCGCGTCGGCTACGGCAGCACCTTCCGCGTGCGCTTGCCGCTGGTCGAGCCCGCGGCAGCCGACGTCGTGCCGAGCGCGAGCCAGGCCGACAACCATCGGCTGTTGCTGGTCGAGGATGACACCATCGTGGCAGCGGTCATGCGCGGCCTGCTCGAGCGCGAGGGCCACAGCCTCGTGCATGTGGAGAACGGGTTGGCGGTGCTGGCCGAGCTGGCGCATGCGAGTTTCGATGCAGTGCTGCTCGACCTGGACCTGCCTGGTGTCGACGGCTTCCAGATTGCCCGGCTGATCCGGCAACGCGAATTCGCTGGTGAACGCTTGCCGATCATCGCGGTGACGGCACGTTCCGGCGGCCGCGACGAGAAGCGCGCGCACGAGGCGGGCATGGATGGTTTCCTGCGCAAGCCGATCAGCGGCGAGCAGCTGGTCGCGACGCTGGCGCGGGTGATCGGCGTGTCAACGGCAATGCCGCCGGCCTGATCTTGCCGCGTGTCGGCTGCCTACATGTCGAACTTGTGCAGCTCGCAGCCGAGTCGCTGGTATTCGCGCCAGCGTGCGCGTGAACCGTCGCGTGCGGCGGGGTCGGCGGCGACCACTTCGAGCACGCGCTGACAGGGTCGGTCGGCGCAGCGCTCGCGCAGATTGATCAGCAACGGGCGATCGTCGGTGTCCACGTCGGGCGGCACGATCAGCACCGCAGTCTGCGCGTCGTCGTCGTCGCCGGCCAACTGGTGCGGAATCATCGCGTCGTCGTCGAACGCCCACAGTAATTCGTCAAGCGCATGGGCCTGTTCGTGGTCACGGGTCAGGATCAGGGTCGGCTGCTGTGCCGCATACGCCTTCTTCGCCAGCTCGCACACCAACAGCAGCGGCTGCTCGCGGAAGCGTGGCTTGTCGATAAGGTAGAAGTCGGCGCGCATGGGTATGGGAAATCGGGAATGGGGAGTCGCGAATGGTAAGTGCAAAGGCAGGAGCAGTGACAGCCGCCTTTCCTATTCCCCATTCCCTATTCCCGATTCAACAGCCACTGCGCCAGCAGCGTCACCGGGCGACCGGTGGCCATGCCTTTGCGGCCTTCTTCCCAGGCGGTGCCGGCGATGTCCAGGTGGGCCCAGCGCTGGCCGTCGGTGAAGCGCGACAGGAAGCAGCCGGCGGTGATCGCGCCGGCAGTCTTGCCGCCGATGTTGGCGACGTCGGCGAAACCGGATTCCAGCTGCGCCTGGTAGTCGTCCCACAGCGGCAGGCGCCAGGCGCGGTCGAGGGTTTCCTCGCCGGCGGCGAGCAATTCGGCGGCGAGGTCGTCGTGCTTGCTCATCAAGCCGCTGGCATGCTTGCCCAGCGCGACCACGCAGGCGCCGGTCAGCGTCGCCGCATCGATGATGGTGTGTGGCTGGAACGTGCGCGCAGTCCAGGTCAGCGCATCGCACAGGATCAGGCGCCCCTCGGCATCGGTGTTGCGCACCTCGATGGTCAGGCCGGACAGGCTGGTCAGCACGTCGCTGGGACGATAACTGTCGCCGCCGGGCATGTTTTCCACGCTCGGCACCACGCACACCAGGTTGAGCTTGAGGCCCATCTTCACCGCAGCGACGAACGCGCCGAGCATGCTGGCCGCGCCGCCCATGTCGAACTTCATGTCTTCCATGCCCGGGCCGGGCTTCAGGCTGATGCCACCGGAGTCGAAGGTGACGCCCTTGCCGACGAAGGCGTACCGCTTGTCGCCGTCCTCGCCGCCCTTGTATTCCAGCGCGATGAGCCGCGGCTTGTTGGCCGAGCCACGCGCCACCGCGAGCAGCGAACCGAAGCCGAGCTTGGCCATCTCCACTTCGTCGAGCACGCTGCAACTGACCTTGTCGTGCTTGTCGGCGAAACTCCTGGCCTGCTCGGCGATGTACACCGGGTTGCAGATGTTCGGCGGCAGGTTGGCCAGTTCGCGGGCAAAGCGCACGCCTTCGGCGATGGCGCTGGCCTGCTGCAGCGATGCCTGTTCGCCGGCGCCGCCGGCGAACGTGATCGCCGCCAGCTCCGCTGGCTTGGCCTTGTCGCGCGGCTTGAACGTGGCGGTATAACGATAGGCGGCGAAGTCGCTGGCCAGTGCGGCCATGCGCACGCGCCAGGCGGCATCCCGTCCCGGTACATCCACCTCGGTCAGATACGAGACCGACTCGGTCAGTGGCAGGCGGCCGAGTGCGCGAGTCGCCTCGTGGTTCACCTTCTGGAAGCGCCCGTCACCGAACGATTTCTGCGTGCCCAGGCCAACCACCAGCACGCGCTTCGCACTCACCCCGGATGGGGCGAACAGCACGCTGGTGCTGCCGGCCTTGCCGGTGATATCGCCGCTTTCCAGCTGGCGCTTGATCAGCCCGTCCGTGGCCCGGTCCACCCGTTCGGCCGCGCCGCTGAGTACGCCCTGTTCGTACACGCCAACTACGATGCAGGCGCTGTCGACGGATTCGGGTGCGTGGGTGCCAAGGCTGAACTGAAGGGTCATCGGGGACGTTCCTGGGTGGGCCCGGCAGCGGCCGGACAGGCTAGACTTGCGATTTTCCGGCCGTCGGGCCGAACCGCACAAGCGAGCAAGTTTATCGCATGCTGAGTATTCTCGATCGCTATTTTCTGCGCGAGCTGGCGCAAACCGTGGCTGCCACCGCGGTGGTGCTGCTGGTGATCGTGGCCGGCAGTGCGTTCGCCAAAGTGCTGCAGCAGGTCGCCAACGGAAGTTTTCCCGCCAGCGTGATGTTTCAGGTACTGGGCCTGCGCACGCTGGACGGCCTGACCAATCTGATGCCGTTGGCCAGTTTTCTCGGCGTGCTGATAGGGCTGGGCCGGATGTACCGCGAGAGCGAAATGCATGTCCTGGCTTCCTCCGGCATGGGCCCGGCCGGGTTGCTGCGGCCGGTCGCGCTGCTGGGCGCGGGGCTGGTACTGATCACGATGCTGGTTTCGTTGTGGCTGGGGCCATGGGCGGTGCGCGCCAGTGACGCGATGGTGGCAGCCGCGAACCGTTCGGTGATTGCCGCGGGTCTGGATGCGGGGCGATTTACCAGCCTGCCCGGCAAGGGCGGCATCATCTTCGTCGACAGCCTGAGTCGTGACGGTACCCAGCTCGGGCGCACTTTCGTGGAGACGCAGCGGGTGAGCAAGGACGGGCATGCGCATCTGAAAGTGGTCAGCGCGGCAAGCGGCGCGCTGTACCAGGAAAGCGACGGCAGCGGTCGCTTCATCGCGTTCAGGGATGGCTGGCAATACGACATCCCGCTGGGTGCCGACAACTGGCGCCAGATGCAGTACCAGCGCAACGACACCTCGCTTTCCAGCGTGCAGGCGAGCGACGACGAGGATCCGTCGCACGCCAAGGACAGCTGGACGCTGGCTCGCTCGAACGACCCCGGCGACCGCGCCGAATTTGCCTGGCGCGCCAACGCGCCGCCGCTGACCCTGGTGCTGCTTCTGCTGGCCTTGCCGCTTGCGCGGCAGAGCCCGCGCGAGCCCAGGTACGGTCGACTGATGCTGGCGGTACTCGCATTCTATCTGTACTACCTGTTGCTTGCGCTCGGTCGTGGCCAGATCGCCAAGGGGCACTGGCACAATGGGGTGCCGCTGTGGGGTCTGCACCTGCTGGTGCTGGCGCTGGCCGGCTGGATGTTGTGGAAGCAGTATTCGCCGCGCAAGGCGCGCCAGGCGCGACCCGGTGCGAAGGCATGAGCGTGTTCAACATCAAGCGGGTGGATCGGCTGGTGGCGATCAGCGTGCTCGGCTCGCTGCTGACGGTGTGGCTGGTGCTCACCGGTTTCGACGCGGTGACCCAGTTTCTGCGCCAGCTGGGCAGTGTCGGCAGGCACGGCTACACGGTGACCGATGCGGTGGTCTACGTGCTGGTGACGTTTCCGCGCCGCGCGTATGAGATGTTCGGCAATGCTGCGCTGATTGGTGGCCTGCTCGGCCTGGGCGGGCTCGCCGGCAGCGGCGAACTCACCGCGCTGCGCGCGGCTGGCCTGTCGCGGCTGCGCATCGCCGGGTCGGCGGCGGGCGTGGTGGCGATGCTGATCGTCGGCGTGGTGATCCTGGGCGAAACGGTCGCGCCCTGGGGCGACCAGCAGGCGCAGGCCATGCGGCTGCGGATGAAATCCGGCAACCTCGGCATCGGTACCGACAGCGGACTGTGGGCGCGCGACGGCGACGACATCATCAATGCGCGGGGCACCACGCTCAAGCAGCATGGTGGCGTGAGCGAAGTGCAGTTGAGCGACGTGCGGGTTTTCACGTTTACCCGCGACGGCCAGCTCAGCCGCTTCCAGTGGGCAAAGCGCGCCGAGCACGACGGCCATCAATGGCTCCTGCACGACGTGCGCAGCACCACGCTGGATGCACACGGCAGCCATTCCACGACGATGCCCAGCGAAGCGTGGCGGTCGAGTCTCAATCCGCAGGTGTTGGCACAATCGGTGATCCTGCCGCAATACCTGTCCATGCGCGACCTGCGGCGCAACATGCATTATCTGCAGAGCAACGGCGAGAGTCCCGGCAGCTACGCGGTGGCATTCTGGGGCCGCGCGCTGTATCCGCTCAACGTGCTGGTATTGGTGCTGTGCACGATGCCGTTCGCGTTCGGCACCTTGCGTTCCGGCGGGCTGGGCAAGCGCATCTTCATCGGCATGCTGTTGGCGGTCGGCTGGTATTTCCTGCAGCAGGCGATGGTGAATTTCGGTACCGTCTACGGGATGCCGCCATTGCTTGCCAATCTGTTGCCGGCGACCTTGCTGGCTTGCGCCGCGTGGTTGTATTTCCGGCGGCGGGTGTGAAGGGCCGGGAATCGGGAATGGGGAAGCGGCAAAGCTGGCGACGTTCGGCATACTGGCTTTGCCATTCCCGATGCCCGTCCAGAAAGGAATAATGATGGATACAGTCGATCTGCGCAGTGACACGGTGACGCGGCCGACCCCGGCGATGCGCGAGGCGATGCTCGCCGCCGACGTGGGTGACGATGTTTACGGCGAAGACCCCACGGTCAACGCCTTGCAGCAGCGCCTCGCCGACGAGCTGGGTTTCGACTCTGCGCTGTTCGTGCCCAGCGGCACCCAGTCCAACCTGCTGGCCTTGCTGGCGCATTGCGATCGCGGCGACGAATACCTGGTCGGCATGGACGCGCATACCTACAAGTTCGAAGGCGGCGGCGCCGCGGTGCTGGGTTCGATCCAGCCGCAGCCGATCGTGCAGGCGGACGACGGCTCGCTGCCGCTGCAGCGGATCGAGGCGGCGATCAAGCCGGTCGATCCGCACTTTGCACGCACGCGGCTGCTGGCGCTGGAAAACACCTGGCACGGACGACCGTTGCCACTGGATTATCTGGGCACGGCACACGACCTCGCCCGTTCGCATGGTCTGGGCCTGCATCTGGATGGCGCGCGGCTGTTCAACGCCGCGGTTGCTTGCGACGTGTCGGCGCGCGCGATCGCCCGGCATTTCGACACAGTTTCGATCTGCCTGTCCAAGAGTCTGGGCGCGCCGGTCGGCTCGGTGCTGGTCGGTTCGCACGCGCTGATCGACAAGGCGCGGCGTTGGCGCAAGGTCTGTGGCGGCGGCTGGCGCCAGGCCGGTATCCTGGCTGCGGCAGGTCTGTACGCGCTGGATAACCACGTGACGCGGCTGGTCGAGGATCATCGCCGCGCGGCATACCTGGCTGGCCGTTTGCGCGAAATCGCCGGTATCGGCCTGCTTGGCCAGTACACCAACATGGTCTTCGTCGACGTGCCGGCCGCGCGCCTGCGCGAGCTGGATATGTACCTGCGCGAGGCCGGCATCCGCATCAGCATCGGCTACCTGCCCACGCTGCGGCTGGTCACCCATCTGGACATCGATGACGAGGGCATCGAGCGCACGGCGACGGCGTTTCGCGAGTTCTTTGCACAGCGGGGTTGAAGGCGTCGCCCCGCAAGCCGCCGCGGCTTTGGTTGACCTGCCGAACGGCCGACACCGACAGGTATGCAGCTTTGGTTTGTTAGCATGACGTCGATGAACCAGCCCTCTGCCCTCAACCTGTTGCAAAGCGTGTTCGGTTACCCCGGTTTCCGCGGCCAGCAACAAGCCGTCATCGAGCACCTGAGCGAAGGTGGCGATGCGCTGGTGCTGATGCCGACCGGCGGCGGCAAGTCGCTGTGCTACCAGATTCCCGCGCTGCTGCGCCAGGGCACGGCGATCGTGGTGTCGCCGCTGATCGCATTGATGCAGGACCAGGTCGATGCCTTGCGCGAGGCGGGCGTGGCGGCGGCGTATCTCAATTCCAGTCTTGCTGCCGACGCCCAGCGCGAGGTCGAGCGGCAACTGCTGGCCGGTGAGCTGAACCTGCTCTACGTGGCCCCGGAACGGCTGCTGACATCGCGCTTCCTCGACCAGCTCGAACGCACCGAGGTGGCGCTGTTCGCGATCGACGAGGCGCACTGCGTGTCGCAGTGGGGCCACGATTTTCGCCCCGAGTACCGCGAGCTGGCGATCCTGCACCAGCGCTTTGCGCAGGTGCCGCGCATCGCGCTGACCGCCACCGCCGATCAGCGTACGCGGGCGGAAATCGTCGAGCGGCTGTCGCTGCAGAACGCGCGCCAATTCGTGTCCAGCTTCGACCGGCCCAACATCGGCTACCGGGTCGGCCTGCGTCACAACGCCAAACGCCAGCTGGGCGAATTCCTGCTCGGTCACGAGGGCGAATCCGGCATCGTGTATTGCCTGAGCCGGCGCAAGGTGGACGACACTGCCGCGTGGCTGGCCGGGACGGGTATCCAGGCGCTGCCCTATCACGCCGGGCTGGATGCGGCGACGCGCGCAAAGAATCAGCAACGCTTCCTGCGCGAGGACGGTGTGGTGATGGTCGCCACCGTCGCCTTCGGCATGGGCATCGACAAGCCCGACGTGCGCTTCGTCGCGCACCTGGATCTACCGCGCAGCATTGAGGGCTATTACCAGGAAACCGGACGTGCCGGTCGCGATGGCTTGCCGGCCGAGGCGTGGATGATCTACGGCTTGTCCGACGTGGTCACCCTGAGCCAGATGATTGCGCAGTCCGAATCGGCGGACGAGCGCAAGCGGGTCGAGCGGCAAAAACTCGAATCGCTGCTGGCCTATGCCGAAGCTACCGCTTGCCGTCGCCAGATGCTGCTCGGTGCGTTTGGTGAAAGCTATCCCGGCCCCTGTGGCCACTGCGACAACTGCATCGCGCCGCCAAAAACCTGGGACGCCACGGTGCCGGCGCAGAAGGCGTTGTCGGCGGTGTATCGCACCGGCCAGCGCTTCGGCTCGGGCCACGTGATCGACGTGCTGCGTGGCGAGGAGACGGCGCGTGTGCTCAGCCTCGATCATCATCGCCTGAGCACGTTCGGCATCGGCGCCGAGATGGATGAGAAGCAGTGGCGCTCGGTATTCCGCCAGTTGCTGGCCGCCGGCCTGCTCGAAGCCGATGCCGAAGGCTATGGCACGCTACGCCTCACCAAAGCCAGCCGCGGCGTGCTCAGCGGGGGCCAGTGCGTGATGCTGCGCGAGGATGCTCGCCCCGAGCACGCCAGCCGTCGTCGCCGCGACAGCAAGCGGGTCACCGCCGGTGGCAGCCTCGGCATCGAGGCGTACGAGCAGACGATGTGGGATGCGTTGCGTGCCCTGCGCACGCAACTGGCGAAACAGCAGGGCGTGCCACCCTACGTGGTGTTCCACGATGCCACCTTGCTCGCGATGCTGCGCGCCTTGCCGGCCAACGAAGACGAACTGGCTGGCATCAGCGGCGTCGGCGAGGCCAAGCTCAAGCGTTACGGGCGCGATTTTCTCGCGGTGATCAACGCGTCGACGTAGGCTCTTGTTGCAGCCAGTCGACCGATTGCATACGTATTCAACCGGACACCGCCAAGCGCTTCGGCCGCGTACGCACGATGCAGGTGGCCGCCGTGTTCCTTGTCGCCGCTGCACTGGGCTCGGGCCTGGCGACGGCAGTATGGGATCTGGTCGTGTGGCGGCTGGTCGGCGGTATCGGCGTCGGCGTGGCCTCGGTGATCGCGCCCACCTATATCGCCGAGGTGGCGCCGGCGCGCATTCGCGGCCGGCTCGGTTCGATGCAGCAGCTGGCGATCGTGCTGGGCATCTTCGCGGCCCTGCTCAGTGATGCCTGGCTGGCCGGTGCGGCCGGCGGCGCGGCCAGCGTGCTGTGGCTGGGACTGCCGGCGTGGCGCTGGATGTTTCTGGCGGCAACGACACCTCGATCGTCAACGTGCTGGTGACCCTGGTGGCGATCGCGCTGGTCGACAAGATCGGGCGCAAGCCGTTGCTGGTGATCGGCTCGGCCGGCATGGCGATCACCCTGGGCGCGATGGCCTGGTGCTTCTCGCAAGCCACCGGTAGCGGCGCCGACATGAGCCTGCCCGGTGCGGTCGGCATGGTGGCGCTGGCCGAGATCAGCCTGACCTTCGCCTACGGACTGTATGCGGGCTTTGCCCTGCTGTCGCTGTTCTTCGTGCTGTATGCGGTGCGCGAGACCAAGGGCGTCGAACTGGAGGACATGCACGCATGAGCTTCATGGAGCACTTCTTCTCCGCCGGTGCCGCCGAGCGGACGTCGACCGTGCTCTGCCGCAGTATGGAGGTGCGCCGCGCCATCTACGACGCGCGACGTGCAAAGCGGTTAGGATTCGGAAACAGCGACGACCGTTGCATGGTTGATCGCGCACCGTTCGAGGGGCAACCGGCGGATCGGGTCGCGGATGAAGGGCAAGGCCACATCGATCGACATCGCACATCTGGCCGGGGTCTCCCAGGCCACGGTGTCGCGCGCGCTCGCCGGCAGCCCGCTGGTCAATGAGGAAACCCGACGGCGCATCCAGGCCGCCGCCGAGCAGCTCAACTACAAACTCGACAAGAACGCCTCCAACCTGCGCCGGATGCATAGTGGCACGCTCGCGTTGCTGTTCTTCGAAGACCCCACCACCGATGAATCGCACATCAACCCGTTCTTCCTGTCGATGCTCGGTTCGATCACCCGCGCCTGCGCGCTGCACGGTTACGACCTGCTGATCTCGTTCCAGCAATTGTCGGACGACTGGCAGGCCGACTTTGCCGACAGCAAGAAGGCCGATGGCCTGATCCTGCTGGGCTACGGCGATTACCTGGCCTACCCCCTGCAGGAAAACGCCGAAAGCACCGAACACTCGTATTGCAGGACACCGGTCAGGCCGGGGCGGTGCTGGTCGACAGCCTGCTCGGGCTGATTCGCGGCGAGGCGGTGCAGAGTGAGGTGTTGCCGGTGAAGCTGATGGTACGGAAATCGAGTTTGCGCTGAGAGGCTGTGAAAAAAATCGCCCACCTACTGCGACCGAAGGAAGTGCCCGTAGTACGAACGCCGCTGCCCGCCCGTGCCGGCGGCGTACTACGGGCCAATCCGAGTCATTTGGTTCACCAAACTCCCCGGATTGGCCCGCAGCGCACCTTGCCACGAATGCCCGGCGACCGCGGGGGAGCAGTCTCTTGTCAGGTTTCGATTGAATACCGAGGCAAAGGCCGGCGGGCCGTGCCCGCCCTACGGCGCAGCGGTTTGGCTGTTGCGCGGGCACGAGGGTTCAGGTGGTTGTGCGAGAATGCGCCTACGCCATGCGCCGATTGCGCCTGAGCTGGCACAAACCGAGGTCGGTGATGTTGAAGAGGCTGCTGCTGTTGGGTTTGCTGGGATGGGCGGGCCAGGTTTTCGCCGCTACCGTTACCGCCGCCACCGCGCCTGCGCCGATGGTGGGCCCCACGATCACCCCGGCGATCGTGCAGATGGTGCAGCAGGCGCTTCACAAGCTGTCGGCGAAGGTCGAGGTGGATTCGATCCAGCCGGCGCAGCTGCCCGGCTTCTATCAGGTGATCGCCTCGGGCCAGATGGTCTACATCAGCACCGACGGCAAATACATGATGCATGGCGACGTGGTTGACCTGACGCGGCGCGAGAATCTCAGCGACAACGCCTGGGCGAAGTTCCGCAAGGCTGCGCTGGCCAAGGTGCCGGTGTCGCAGCGCATCGTGTTCGCGCCACCCGACCCGAAGTACACGATCACCGTGTTTACCGACGTCAATTGCGGTTTCTGTCGTGCGCTGCACGAGCACATCGCCGCGTTCAACAAGGCGGGTATCGCGGTGCAGTACCTGGCCTGGCCGCGCGAGGGCGTGACGACGACCTCGGGGAACCTCACGCCGACCTACACGGAGATGGTCTCGGTGTGGTGCGCGAAGGATCCCAAGGCCGCGCTCACCGCGGCGACCAAGGGGCATGCGCCGCCCGCCGCTACCTGCGCCAATCCGGTCAAGGACCAGTTCAACCTGGGCGTGAAGCTCGGTGTCAGCGGCACTCCGACGATTTACGGGCCGGATGGCAACACGCTCGGCGGCTATGTCACCGCGGAACAATTGCTGCAGTCGCTGCAAGCGGGCGGTTGAGCCAATTGCCGGCGCCACCCGGGGCGCCGATGCCGTATTGCAGCATCGGTTAGACTAGGCGTTTTCCTCGCCAGCGCCGTTATCCCGCATGATCGCACTTGACGGGCAGAGCGCCCTCTCGCCGTTCCGCCTCGACCGCCTCAACGTCCGACTCGATGCCCTGCATCGCGGCGTGCGCGTGCAGGCGTCGTGGTACGTCTATTTCCTCGATGCCGATGGCGCGCCCGCGGGCACGTTGCGCCAGCGCCTGCTGGCCGTGATCGAAGCGAAGGACGCCGCGCCGCAAGCGGCCACGTTGTGGGTGGTGCCGCGCCTGGGCACGATCTCGCCGTGGTCGAGCAAGGCGACCGACATCCTGCACGGTGCCGGCTTCGAGATCCGCCGTGTCGAGCGGGGCCTGGCATGGCTGATCAGTGGTCTGCCGGAAGCCGATGCGCCGGATTACGCGGCGATCATGGCGCTGCTGCACGATGCGATGACGCAATCGGTGCTGACCCGACTCGACGAAGCGCAGCGGCTGTTCCTGGCCGGCACGCCCGGTGCGCTGGTGCAGGTGGCGCTGGGCCGCGATCCGCAGGCGGCGCTGGCCGAGGCAAACCGGCGGCTGGGCCTGGCGCTGGCCGACGACGAGATTGAATACCTGGTCGAGCGCTACGCTGAACTCGGGCGCGACCCCACCGATGCCGAACTTTTCATGTTCGCCCAGGCAAACTCCGAGCACTGCCGACACAAGGTGTTCAACGCCAGCTGGACGGTGGATGGCGAGCAACAGGACAAGACCCTGTTCGGCATGATCAAGCACACCCACCAGCAGTCGCCCGCGCATACCCTGTCTGCCTATAGCGACAACGCGGCGGTGCTCCAGGGCAGCAACGGTAAGCGGTTGCTGGCCGCTCCGTGCGACCGCGTGTGGCGCAAGCACGATGAGCGCATCGACTTCGCGATCAAGGTAGAGACGCACAACCATCCCACCGCGATCGCGCCGTGGCCCGGCGCGGCGACCGGCGCCGGCGGCGAGATCCGCGACGAAGGTGCCACCGGTCGTGGCGGCAAGCCCAAGGCCGGACTCACCGGCTTCTCGGTATCCGATCTGCGCATACCCGGCCACCCGCAACCGTGGGAAGTGCAGCGGCCACTGCCGCCGCGCATGGCCAGCGCCTTCGAGATCATGCGCGACGGCCCGCTCGGCGCCGCCGCGTTCAACAACGAGTTCGGCCGCCCCTGTCTGGGCGGCTATTTCCGTACCTTTGAAAGCGAGCTGCCGGGCGTGTTCGGACTCCGCCGCGGCTACGACAAGCCGATCATGCTGGCCGGCGGCCTGGCCAACCTGCGCCCGAGCCACGTGCTGAAGCGTCTGGTACAGCCGGGCAACCGGGTGATCGTGCTGGGCGGCCCGGCGATGCTGATCGGCCTCGGCGGCGGCGCGGCCTCGTCGGTGGCCGGCGGCGCGTCGAGCGCGGAGCTGGATTTCGCCTCGGTGCAGCGCGACAACGCCGAGATGGAGCGGCGTTGCCAGGAAGTCATCGACGCCTGCTGTGCGCGCGGCGATCGCAATCCGATCGTCAGCGTGCACGACGTGGGCGCCGGCGGCCTGTCCAACGCGATTCCCGAATTGCTCAACGACGCTGGCGTGGGCGGCGTGATCGACCTGTCGAAGATTCCCTGCGACGATCCGTCGCTGTCGCCGATGCAGGTATGGAGCAACGAATCGCAGGAACGCTACGTGCTGGCGATCGCGCCGCAGGACCTGCCTGACTTCGAGGCAATGTGCCAGCGCGAGCGCTGTCCCTACGCCGTGGTCGGCGAAGCGACCAGCGAGCGTCAGCTGATCGTGCGCGACCCGCACCGCGCGCTCAGCGTGATCGACCTGCCGATGGACGTGCTGTTCGGCAAGCCGCCACGGATGCATCGCGACGCGATGCGGATGAAGCCACGTGTCGACCTGGTACCGGACCTTTCCGGTATCGGCACGGACGAGGCGTTGCTGCGTGTACTGCGCCTGCCCACGGTGGGCAGCAAGAGCTTCCTGATCACGATCGGCGACCGTACCGTCGGCGGTCTCAACCATCGCGATCCGATGGTCGGACCGTGGCAGGTGCCGGTGGCCGATTGCGCGGTGACCCTGGTCGATTTCGACGGCTATGCGGGCGAGGCGATGGCGATGGCCGAGCGCGCGCCGGTCGCGCTGCTGAGCAGCGCCGACGCGGCGCGGCTGGCGGTGGGCGAGGCGATCACCAACCTGGCCGCCGCGCCGATCGCAAGCCTCGGTGAAATCCGGCTCTCGGCGAACTGGATGGCGGCGGTGAACCATCCGGGCGAGGACGCTGCATTGTTCGACGCGGTGCGCGCGGTCGGCATGGAGCTGTGCCCGGCGCTGGATATCTCGATCCCGGTCGGCAAGGATTCGCTGTCGATGCAGACTGTGTGGATGGATGGTGAACAGGAGCAGTGCACGGTGTCGCCGGTATCGTTGGTGATCACCGGGTTCGCCCGGGTCGCCGACGTGCGTCGCACGCTGACGCCACAGCTCAGGCTGGATCGCGGCAACTCCGACCTGTGGCTGATCGACCTCGGCGCCGGTCGCGACCGGCTCGGTGGTTCCGTGTTGACCCAGGTGTTCAACCGCAATGGCGGCGTGCCGCCGGATCTGAACGATGCGAAGCACCTGCAGGCGATGTTCGAATTGATCCAGCAGGCGAATACGGGTGGCCTGCTGCTGGCTTATCACGACCGTTCCGATGGTGGCGTCATCAGCACCTTGCTGGAGATGGCGTTTGCCGGCCATTGCGGCCTGGAAATCCGTCTGGATGGCTGGGCCGAAGCCACCTTGCCCGCGCTGTTCAACGAGGAATTGGGCGCGGTGGTGCAGGTGGCCGAGGCCAACCGCGAAGCATTCGAGGCCTTGCTGGTGGAGTACGGGCTGGCCGCCGTCAGCCATCGCATCGGCCGGCCGATGAACAAGCTCGGCATCAAGCTGTTCCTCGGCGGCGAGGCCTTGTTCAAGTGGAACTGGAGCACCTTGTACAAGGCCTGGAACGAGACCAGCCACGCGATGCAGCGTTTGCGCGACAACCCGCTCAGTGCCGATGCGGAACTCGAATGGCGCATGGATGACGCCGATCCGGGCATCTCGCCGAAGCTGAGCTTCGATCCGGCACAGGATGTGGCCGCCGCGTTGATCGCCAGCGGCAAACGGCCACGTGTCGCGATCCTGCGCGAGCAGGGCGTCAACGGCCAGGTGGAGATGGCAGCCGCGTTCAGTCGCGCCGGCTTCGACGCGGTCGATGTGCATATGTCCGACCTCGCCAGTGGGCATGTGAAGCTGGCCGACTTCTGCGGCTTCGCGGCGTGCGGCGGCTTCTCCTATGGTGACGTACTCGGCGCGGGGCGCGGCTGGGCCACCTCGATCCTCTACAACGACATGCTGCGCACGCAGTTCACGACGTTCTTCGCCGACCAGAGCAAGTTCGCGCTGGGCGTGTGCAACGGTTGCCAGATGCTGTCGCAGCTGAAGGAGATCATCCCCGGCGCGCAGCACTGGCCAAAGTTTCTGCAAAACGCGTCCGAGCAATACGAGTCGCGCATCGCCACGCTGGAGATTCTCGATTCGCCGAGCATCTTCTTCCAGGGCATGACCGGCTCGCGGATTCCGGTGGCCGTGGCGCACGCCGAAGGGCGCGTCACTTTCCCGTCGACCTGCAGCCCGTCGAAATCCCACGGTGCGCTGCGCTTCGTCGACAACCGCGGCAAGCCGACCGAAAACTTTCCGCTCAACAGCAACGGCTCGCCCGGCGGCCTGGCCGGCTTCACCGCAGCCGATGGCCGCGTGACGATCATGATGCCGCATCCCGAGCGCGTATTCCGCAGCGTGCAGCTGAGCTGGTGCCCGCCCGCGTGGGGCGAGGATTCGCCATGGATGCGCATGTTCCGCAACGCGCGGACATGGTGCGGCTGATCGCTCCCGGATGGCACGGGCGCTGAGCGATGGCCTGGCGCCGCTACGCTTGGACGACGTTGCCGTGGCGCCTGGCCTGGGTACTGCTGCTGGCGCTGTTGCCGTGGTGGCTGGGGTTGCCCTTGCTGATGGCGCTGGCGGCTGCCGCATTGTTGCTGCAGCACCGGCTGGCGCCACGCCATGCCATGCTGATCCGCGCTGCGCTGTACTGGGGATGGGCTGGCTGGTTGCTCACTTTGCCGCGTGCGCTGGGAGGTGGTGTCGTCGGCTGGGGCGCAATACTGCTGGGGGCGTTGGCGGGATACACCCTGCTGATCGGACTGGACGTCTGGCTGCAGCGCGATCAGCGACGAGCCTCCGGTACCGCGGCATCCTCCGATTGGCCTGAACTGGCGCGTTCGCCGATCGGACCGTCGGCGCAAATCATCGAGTTGCAACCGCCGGCATGGCAGCCCGCCAGCGGCGAGCTGCCTGACCCGCAAGGCGGCACCGTGCAGTGCAGTGTCGAAGGCTGCCAGTTCGCCGGTGGGGAGCGCATCGAGGCGCCCGGAGCGGTCGGGTTCGCGCAGGCCTGCTTCAGCCCCCACGGACGCTGGTTCGCCGCGTGCACGCCGGAGCAGCGCACGCTGGCGCTGTGGGATCGCCAACGCGAACGCCGCCACTGCTTGCGTGGCTGGCACCTGTGCGGCTGGTATCGCGAGCAACCCTGGCTGAGTCGACGCGAGGGCGAGATGCCGCTGGCCCTGCATGCGGTACTGGGTGATGACGACAAGGGTTGAGGTCGACGGCGCCCGGCGTCGACGCATTTGCTCGCGGCTGTTTTCCCGTCGTGCGGCTGCGCGCATACTTGCCTGATGGACAACCCGGACTACCAGCGCTCGCCCTTCTCGCTGGCGCTCAGTGTGATCGTGGTGGCGGCCGACAGCGGACCGGAATTACGCGAATGCGTGCGGCTGATCCTGGCCTGCCGCCTGCCGCTGGAACTGATTCTCGTCGACAATGCCTCGCGCGACGGCATACCTCCCGCGATCGCGCGCGCGCACCAGCAAGATACCCGGCTCAAGGTGATCTACAGCCATCGCAACCTCGGCTTCGGCCCGGCGGTGAATCTCGGTGCAAAGCAGGCACACGGCCATGCGCTGCTGATCCTCAACCCTGATTGCCTGCCCAGTGAGAACGATCTGAAGCGGCTGCTGGCCTTGCAGGCGAGCCGGCCCAAGGCGGGCCTGATCGGTGCGGTGATCTGCGATGTGGGCGGACGTCCCGACCCGGCTTCCTGGCGTCGCGATCCGCTGCTGCGACGCTCACTCAACAGCATGCTGGGGCGGGCCGGTGAAAAAGTGCAGGTGGAGCAGGAGATCCCGTCCGCGGTGATCGAGACCGAGGCAATCTCCGGCGCGCTGATGCTGTTGACGCGCGAGATGTTCCAGCGCCTGGGCGGCTTTGACGAGAAATACTTCCTGCATTGCGAGGATCTGGACCTGTGTCGTCGCGTGCGCGACCGCGGCTATCAGGTGTTGCTTGCCGGTGATGTGCACGTGGCACATGGCAAGGGGGGGTCCAGCCGGCACCGCCCGGTCTTCGTCAGCCGGCACAAACATCGCGGCATGTGGCGCTGGTTTCGCAGCCACGATCCGGCAGCGCGCAATCCACTGGTGGCCGCCACGGTCTGGCTGGGCATCTGGTGCCATTTCCTGTTGCAGATCCCCGGCCAGTTGTGGCGGTTGTGGGGGAAGCAGGGGAATCCCCTATGACGATCCCTTCAATCCTTCGCCGCGGCTTCGGCCTGATCGCCGCCGACCGCATCCCCAAACCCGCGTTCAACGTATTCGCGATGCTGCACAAGCTCGGCGACCACCAGCTCAAGACCAGGTCCGATTCGGCGCTGGTCACCAAGCGCGACGACGGCACCATGGTGCTGGCGCTGTGGAACTACGCCCCGCCGGTGGGCAAGACCGCCAGCTACACGCCGGGCGAAGCGACGGGATCGCCGAAACACTTCCAGATCGGCGTGAAGCACCTCGCTACCGGCGCGCACGCCATCGTGTGGCGCGTGGACAAAACCCACGGCAACGCGGTCGCGCTGTTCAACCAGATGGGTCGCCCCGACTTCCCCAGTCGCAGGCAGATCGTGCAGCTGCGCAAAGCGGGCCGGTTTGCCGCACCCGAGCAGGTCGACGTGCACCAGGGCAAGTTCGAGATCGACATTCCGCCGCAGGGCCTGGTGGTGGTCGAGCTGCGCTGACCGTCCTGCAGGCAGGCGCGCGCAAATCCCGGAACACGCGCGCGACCCAGGCGCCTGCAGCGGTGGATCAGCGCGCCAACTCACGATGAAGCAGCCCCGCCTGGCACGATGGGCTGGACTGGCATGGCGTGCATGTCAGCATCCAGCGCGACGATCAGGATGCCTACACGCTGGCCTGGCCGTTCGGGCAGCGGATCATTCCACCGCAGCCGCTGCGCGCGGATACCGCCAGTGAGCTATTCAATGGTCTGTATGCGATGGCGCAGGACGACCTGCAGCTCGACTCGGTCACGGCGATCCGCGACGGCGCGTTCGATCACGGCCAACCGATTCCCTGCCATTGCTTCGAAACCGGGCTGAAGTGGCCCTACGTGTGGACACGCGACCTGTCCTATTCGATCGACCTGGGCCTGTGGCGCTTCGATGCGGCGCGCGCGCAACGGGCTGGAGTTCAAGCTGTCCGGTGTGCGCATGCCCAGCGCACCGCAGGGCTTGTACGTGATGCAGGACACTGGCTCGGGCGGCAGCTGGCCGATCAGTACCGACCGCGTGGTGCGGTTCCTCGGCGCGCGGCATCTGCTGGATGATCCGGCGTTTGCCGACAAGGTATGGACCGCCTTGCGCGATACCCTGGCGCAAGACCGCCAGTACGCATTCGACAACGCCTTCGGCCTGTACCGCGGCGAGACATCGTTCATGGACTGGCGCGAGCAGAGCTACCCGGCATGGACGGCCGACGACGTGCGCTTCATCGCGCAGTCGTATGCCCTGTCCAACATGGAAAATTACGAACTGTTGACCCAGGGCCAGCATCTCGACCAAGGCAAGCTCAGCGGTCCGGTGGTCAACTCGCCGCGCCAGCTGTGGTCGGTGGCAGCCCTACCTGGACGTGGTGACCGAGGGCGTGTTCGGTATTCAGGAAGACGGTCACGTGCGACCGAAATTGCCGGCCACGCTGGTGCCGATGCTGTTCGGCGAGCGCAAGGCGATCACGCTGGACCTGCCCGATCGCCAGCTCACGCTGGAACTGCCCACGCGGCGCAACGGCAACCTGCTGGTTGCCGATCACGCCAGCACGCAAGGCCAGCACACCACGGTGCTGCTGAAAGCGATCCAGGTGGACTCGGCTCCGCTGCGCACCGACGCGCCGCTGTATGCACCCGGCGCACCAGTCGCACCAACGCTGGAAGCCGAAGGCGATCACTGGATCGTCAAGGGCGAGGGCAGGCTGCAGCTCTACGTCAACGGTCGGCGCGCCGGCGTGATCGATGGCGGCGGCACGCTGCCGCGGATCGGCGGCCTGACTTGCGTGCGCGCCACGCGGGTCGACCCACACGGACTGGAGTCACTGCCCAGCCCGGCGACCTGCATCGGCGCAGCCGACAAGGTCACCGGCGGCAGTGGCGGTATTGACGGGCCGTTGAATCAGGCGAATGTCGACGCGTTGCACATCGCACCGGTGACCAGGGAAACCACGACACCATGAACAACAAGCCCGAGCTGTCGTTCTGGCAGATCTGGAACATGTGTTTCGGCTTCCTGGGCATCCAGTTCGGCTTTGCCCTGCAGAATGCCAACGTCAGCCGCATCTTCCAGACCCTCGGCGCCGATGTCGACCAGATCCCGGTGCTATGGATTGCCGCGCCGCTCACCGGGCTGATCGTCCAGCCGGTCATCGGCTATTTCTCCGACCGCACCTGGAACCGTTTCGGTCGCCGCCGCCCGTATTTCTTCACCGGTGCGGTGTGGTGGTGGCCTCGTTCCTGCCCCACGTACTCACGCACTTCGGCGTTACCAATACTGCGCCGGCTGGCGAAATACCGCACTCGGTGAAGTACGCCTTTTACGCCGGCGGCGTGGTGCTGCTTGGCGCAATGCTGTGGACCGTCCTGAGCACCCGCGAGTATCCGCCGGAGCAACTGGAATCGTTCTCCGACAATCGCGTGGAGGACGCCCCGACGGTGATCGCCGGCGCATGGAAAGTCGGCGCCCTGTTCCTGGTGATCCGCGATCCGCACTGGCTGATCGCTTCGATGGTGGGCGTCGGCTTTGCCTGGGCGTCGATCCTGTCACTGCCCTACGCGATGCTGTCGGACAACCTGCCGGCGGCGAAGATGGGCATCTTCAATTTCTTCATCGTGATCCCGCAGCTGATGGCGGCCAGTGTGCTGGGCGTGCTGCTCAAGCTGTTCTTTCACGACCAGCCCGTCTATGCGCTGGGACTGGGTGGCGCGAGCCTGCTGCTTGCCGGCCTGTGCACCTTGCGCGTGCGGGTGCCGGCACCCGGTGTGCCCGCCCCTGCCAGCCCCTGATCCCACCGATCGACGCACTGCCACCGGTCACACGTACTCGACCACCTCCAGCCCGAACCCGGCCAGGCCCACCAGCTTGCGTGGCGTGCCCAGCACGCGCAGCTGGCGCACGCCGAGGTCGCCGAGGATCTGCGCGCCCAGGCCGAGCTGCCGCCACTCCTGTTGCTGTGCGTCTCCCGGCGCCTGCGTGCTGGGCTGGCCCTGCAACCGGGCCAGCAAGGCCTCCGGCGCGTCCTCACCGGAGAGTACCAGCAACACACCACGGTCCTCGTCGGCAATCCGGCGCAGGGCCGCAGTCACCGTGAGGCCGAGATCGTCGCGCTTGAGATGCAGCACATCGGACAAGGTGTTGCGCACATGCACGCGCGTGAGTACCGGCGCGCCGTCATTGACGTTGCCGCGTACCAGGGCGAAATGCAGGCCGCAGTGAATCACGTCGCGATAGGCCACCAGGCGGAAGCCGCCAAACTCGGTCTGCACGGCCTCTTCGTGCACGCGTTGCACGGTTTTCTCCGTTTCCAGCCGATAGCGGATCAGGCCGGCGATGGTACCGATCTTCAGTCCGTGTTTGGCCGCAAAGACTTCCAGTTCCGGGCGGCGCGCCATTGAACCGTCCTCGTGCAGGATCTCGATCAGCACCGCCGCCGGCTCCAGCCCGGCCAGCCCCGCCAGGTCGCAGCCAGCCTCGGTGTGACCGGCCCGGGTCAGCACGCCACCAGGCTGTGCGGTGAGCGGAAAGACATGACCGGGCTGGGCCAGGTCCTGCGGCTTCGCATCGGACTTCACCGCGACCTGGATGGTGCGCGCCCGGTCGTGTGCCGAGATGCCGGTGGTGACGCCTTCGGCCGCCTCGATCGAGACGGTGAAATTGGTGTGGTACGAGGACGTGTTGTCGCTGACCATCGGACGCAGACCAAGCTGATGCGTGCGTTGTTCAGTAAGGGTCAGGCACAACAGACCGCGTGCCTCGCGCACCATGAAGTTGACGTCCTCCGGCCGCACCATCTGCGCGGCCATGATCAGATCGCCCTCGTTCTCGCGGTCTTCATCATCGAGCATCACCACCATGCGGCCGGCGCGGATGTCTTCGAGGATTTCGGGGATGGTATTGAAAGTCATGGGGTGGGTCTCGGGAAGTCTTGATGATTCGGTGGGACAAGGGGCCAGGAGCGAGGGAAGAGGAGTGAGAAGTGAGAAGTGAGAAGTGAGAGAGCTAGCGCGCTGTTGCTTCCTCCCACTCCTCACTTCTCTCCACTCGCTCCTCGCCTTCAGGCGAAGCCATGTTGCTGGAGGAACGCCTCGTCCAGCTTCGGTGCTTCGCCACTGGCCAGCAGCCGTTCGACATAGCGTGCGATCATGTCCACCTCGATGTTCACCGCATCACCCACGCGGCGCGTGTGGAACGCGGTGTGCTCGACCGTATGCGGGATCAGGTTGACGCCGAAGCGATACCCGGCGACTTCGTTGACGGTGAGGCTGGTGCCGTCGAGGCAGACCGAACCCTTGGCCGCGATGTAGCGCGAGATGGTTGCCGGTACCTCGAATGTCCAGCGCTGCGAACGGCCATCGGGTGTGATCGAGACCACCTTGCCCAGTCCGTCGACATGTCCGGAAACCAGATGCCCGCCGAGTCGGTCGGCCAACCGCAGCGCCTTTTCCAGGTTCACCGGGTCGCCGGTCTTGAGCCGTCCCAGCGAGGTCAGCGAAAGAGTTTCGTTGGAGACGTCGGCACTGAAGCCGCGTGCTTCCAGCGTAATCGTGGTGAGACATACACCGGATACGGCGATCGAGTCGCCCGGCTGCACGTCGATCAGGTCGAGGTCGGCGCTGTCGACCTGCAAGCGTACGTCGCCGCCACGCGGTTCCAGCCGCACGACACGGCCGACGCTCTGGATGATGCCGGTGAACATCAGCACACCTCCGGCAGGAGGGGGAGGTTGTACCCGAACGAACTGGATTTCATGAAACGTATCCCGCATGGTGTGAGCGAGTACGCTTCAAGGCATGAGGCCTGACGTGCGACCAGGGGTCGCCAGCCGTGCCGTCTTCTCTTTATCCGGACTGTGAGGAAGCGGTCGCCCGCTGCCAACCGTCGGCTCCGGAGTCTGACCGGATCTGCTGACCTTCCGGCCTGACCGGAAGCGCTCGCGGGCTCGCCCCGAAAGGCCTACCGCCGGTGGGGAATTTCGCCCCGCCCTGAAGACGCTGTGCAATCTTTGCCGGCAGAACCAGCTTGGCCATTCTAGCACCGCGGTGGCGGGAGCCGGCAGCGCCATCGTGAATGCACTGTTCACCCGTGTGCACAACGCCTGGTTTCAGGTCGGGCGCAGCCGCAGCCGCCAGTCCGGGCCAAGCTGGCGCTGATCGATGACCCGCAGTTGCCAGCGTCGCGACATCTCGTCCAACGTGGGCAGCTTGAGCAGCGGCCGGGCGTTGTCCCCGAGCAGCAGGGGCGCCACGTAGAGCAGCAGTTCGTCGACCAGACCGGCCGCGAACAACGCGCCGCACAGCGTCGGCCCAGCCTCGACGTGCACTTCGTTGCAGCCGCGTCCGGCCAGCAGGCCAAGTACTGCGCGCAGGTCGATCGCGTCGTCCTGCATCGCCATGGCCAACCTCTCGACCCGTGCAAAACGGTCATCCGCACACGATGCTGGCGTACCATGCAACACCAGGGTAGCCGTCGAACCATCCAGCACATGGCTGCCAGCGGGTGTGCGCAGTTGGCGATCGAGCACGACGCGCATCGGTGGCGCAACCTGCTCACTCTGCGCTGGGCCGAGCGGGTCATGTGCCAGCCGCACGGTGAGCCGCGGATTGTCGGCCAGCACCGTGCCGCTTCCGGAGAGGATGGCCGAGCTGCGCGCGCGCCAGCGCTGCACGTCGGCACGCGCCGCCTCGCCGGTGATCCATTTTGATTCGCCGTTGGCCAGCGCGGTGCGCGCGTCGAGGCTCATTGCCAGCTTCACCCGCACGAACGGGCGGCCGCGTTCGAACCGGCTGAAGAAGCCCATATTGAGTTCGCGCGCCGCCTCGCGCAGCAGGCCCGTCTCGACGGTAATGCCCGCTGCGCGCAGCTTGTCGATGCCGCGGCCGTTGACCTGCGGGAACGGGTCTTCGCTGGCGATCACCACCCGCTTCACTCCGGCAGCGATCAGCGCATCCGCACACGGCGGCGTGCGACCGTGGTGCGCGCAGGGTTCCAGCGTCACATGGGCGGTGGCACCGCGCGCCCGTTCGCCCGCCTCGCGCAGCGCGAACACCTCGGCATGCGGTTCGCCAGCGCGTTGATGCCAGCCCGTGCCCACCACGTCGCCAGCGTGCGCGATCACGCAGCCTACCCGCGGGTTCGGCCGGGTGGTGTACAGGCCGTGCTCGGCCAGGCGCAGGGCGTGCGCCATGTGCGCATGATCAATGGCGGAGAACATCAATGCGATCCCCGCGCCCAGCAAGCACTCGCCACCCTGTGGGGTCAACCCTCATACTATTTGCGCTTGGCCTCGCCGAGCAGCGGCAGTTGCAACCCATCCAGCTCCGGCAGGTCGCGCTCCAGCTTCTCGATCTCCTCGCGGAACGCCTGCATGTCCTCGAACTTGCGGTAGACCGAAGCGAAGCGCACGTAGGCGACCTGGTCGAGCTTCTTCAGCTCGCGCATTACCAGCTCGCCCACCTGGCGCGACGACACCTCGCGCTCGCCGCTCTTGCGCAGGTCGTTGACGATGACACGCACCGAGCTGTCCACGTCATCGCTCGCAACCGGCCGCTTCTGCAGGGCCCGTTCGAAACTCACGCGCAGTTTCCGCTCATCGAAGGCTTCGCGCCGCTCGCCACTTTTCACAATGGCAGGCAACTTCAGCTCGGCGGTCTCGTAGGTATTGAAGCGCTCGCCGCACTGCGGGCATTCGCGCCGACGGCGCACACTCGAACCGTCCTCGGTCAGCCGCGAGTCGATGACGCGGGTGTCTTCATGCTGGCAGAAGGGGCAATGCATCAGATTGCCGAGAATCGGGAATGGGGAATGGGGAATGGGTAAAAGCAGACAGCTATGGCCGCTCGCGCGCTGCCGATTTCCGGTTCCCTATTCGCGATTCCCGGCATCTCAGCCATACACCGGAAATCTGCGGCACTGCGCCGCCACCGCTCCGCGCACCTTGGCAATCACCGCCTCGTCATTGGGCGCATCCAGTACGTCGCAGATCCAGTTCGTCAGTTCGATGCAGTCGGCTTCCTGGTAGCCGCGTGTGGTGACCGCCGGTGTGCCAACGCGCAATCCCGAGGTGACGAAAGGCTTGCGTGGATCGTTCGGCACGGCGTTCTTGTTGACCGTGATGTGCGCCTTGCCCAGTGCCGCCTCCGCGTCTTTGCCGGTGATGTCGCGACCGATCAGGTCGACCAGCATCAGGTGGTTCTCGGTGCCGCCGGAGACGATCTTGTAGCCGCGCTCGATGAAAATCTTCGCCATTGCCTTGGCGTTCTTGACCACCTGCGCCTGGTAGGTCTTGAACTCCGGCTCCAGTGCTTCCTTGAACGCCACCGCCTTGGCTGCGAGCACGTGCATCAGCGGGCCGCCCTGGATACCGGGAAACACGATCGACTGCAGCTTCTTCTCGATCTCCTCGCCGACGCTCCTCGCCACGATGAAACCGCCACGCGGACCGCGCATGGTCTTGTGGGTGGTCGAGGTGACCACGTGTGCGTGCGGTAGCGGACTGGGATATATGCCGGTGGCGACCAGGCCGGCGACGTGGGCCATGTCCACAAACAACCAGGCACTCACCTTGTCGGCGATAGCGCGGAAGCGCGCCCAGTCCATCACCTGCGAGTAGGCGCTGAAGCCGGCCACGATCATCTTCGGCTTGTGCTCGACGGCGAGTCGCTCGACTTCGTCGTAATCGACCAGGCCTTCCTCGTTGACGCCGTACTGCACCGCGTTGAACAGCTTGCCCGACACATTGACCTTGGCGCCGTGGGTGAGATGGCCGCCATGCGCCAGGCTCATGCCCAGGATGGTATCGCCCGGCTGCAACAGTGCCAGATAGACCGCCTGGTTGGCCTGCGAGCCCGAATGCGGCTGCACGTTGGCGTAGTCGCAGTCGAACAGCTGCTTCAGGCGCTCGATGGCCAACTTCTCGGCGACGTCGACGTACTCGCAGCCACCGTAGTAGCGCTTGCCGGGATAACCCTCGGCGTACTTGTTAGTGAGCTTGGAGCCCTGCGCTTCCATCACCCGCGGGCTGGCGTAGTTTTCCGAGGCGATCAGTTCGATGTGATCTTCCTGGCGCCGGCCCTCGTCCGCGATGGCCCTGGCCAGTTCGTCGTCATAACCGGCGATCGTGCAGTTCTTCGGAAACATTCTGGCCTCGGTAGGTGGGGAGTGGGTTTAGCCAGAAAGTGTAGCGCTGCCGAGCGGTTGCGGCCAGCTCCCGTCCGACCGAAGCGAGCCGCGGCATCGGCACACAGCGGCAAACCGCTATAATGCACGGTTTGACGAATTCCCTTTCCGTATCCGCCTTGCCGGCGGCGCGGCGCCCGCTTTCGGAGGTTGCATGAGCTCGCAGTACATCTACACCATGAACGGGGTCAGCAAGATCGTCCCGCCGAAGCGGCAGATCATCAAGGACATTTCGCTCAGCTTCTTCCCCGGCGCCAAGATCGGCCTGCTTGGCGTGAACGGCGCGGGCAAGTCCACCGTGCTGAAAATCATGGCCGGCGTGGATACCGATTTCCAGGGCGAGGCGCGCGCGCAGCCGGGTACCAAGATCGGTTACCTGGCGCAGGAGCCGAATCTGAACCCGGAAAAGACCGTACGCGAAGTGGTCGAGGAAGGCGTCTGCGAGATCCTCGATGCGCAGAAGCGGCTGGAAGAGGTGTACGTCGCCTATGCCGAGGAAGGTGCGGATTTCGACAAGCTGGCCAAGGAACAGGAGAAACTGGAGAACCTGCTGGCCGCGAACGACGCGCACGCGCTCGAACGCCAGCTGGAAGTGGCCGCCGACGCACTGCGCCTGCCGCCATGGGATGCAATCATCGGCCCGTTGTCCGGCGGCGAGAAACGTCGCGTGGCACTGTGCCGCCTGCTGCTGTCCAAGCCGGACATGCTGCTGCTGGACGAACCGACCAATCATCTGGACGCCGAGTCGGTGGATTGGCTGGAGAAGTTCCTGCACGACTATCCTGGCACCGTGGTGGCGGTCACCCATGACCGCTACTTCCTCGACAACGCCGCCGAGTGGATTCTCGAACTCGATCGCGGCCGCGGCATTCCGTGGAAGGGCAACTATACCGAATGGCTGGAGCAGAAAGATGCCCGCCTGAAGCAGGAAGCCAACACCGAGAAGTCACGCCAGAAGGCGATTGCGAAGGAACTGGAGTGGGTGCGTTCGGCCGCCAAGGGCCGCCAGTCCAAGGGCAAGGCCCGCCTGGCCCGCTTCGAGGAACTGAACTCGGTCGACTACCAGCGCCGCAACGAAACCAACGAGATCTTCATCCCGCCGGGCGAGCGTCTGGGCCAGGAAGTGATCGAGTTCAAGCACGTGACCAAGTCGTTCGGTGATCGCATGCTGATCGAGGATTTGTCATTCAAGGTGCCACCGGGCGCCATCATTGGCGTGATCGGCCCCAACGGCGCCGGCAAATCCACCCTGATGAAGATGATCATGGGCAAGGAAACGCCGGACTCGGGCGAGGTGAAGCTGGGCCACACCACCAAGCTGGCCTACGTCGACCAGTCGCGCGACGCGCTCGATTCGAAGAATAATGTGTGGCAGGAAGTATCCGGCGGCTCGGACATCCTCACCATCGGCAACTTCGAGATCCAGTCGCGCGCCTACATCGGCCGCTTCAACTTCAAAGGCACCGATCAGCAGAAGATCGTCGGCAGCCTGTCCGGCGGTGAGCGCGGTCGCCTGCACATGGCCAAGACCCTGCTGCAGGGCGGCAACGTGCTGCTGCTCGATGAGCCGTCCAACGACCTCGACGTGGAAACCCTGCGCGCGCTGGAAGACGCCCTGCTGGAATTCCCCGGCTCGGCGATCGTGATCTCGCATGACCGCTGGTTCCTCGACCGCATCGCGACGCACATCATCGCGTTCGAAGGCGACTCCCACGTCGAGTTTTTCCCCGGCAACTACAACGAGTACGAAGCGGACAAGAAGCGCCGCCTCGGCGACGAGGGCGCGCGGCCGCACCGGGTGAAGTACAAGAAGCTGGCCTGAGAGCAGGAGTGAGTGGAGAGGAGTGATGAGTGAGAGAAGGCACCAGCTCCAAGCTCTCTCTCACTCCTCTTTCCTCACTTCTCAACCAGGAGATTCCGATGCACTTCATGCACTCCCTGCGGCAGGCCTGGAAAGACCACGACTCGCTGGTCTGCGTGGGTCTCGATCCGGAGCCGGCGAAATTCCCCGCGCACTTGCGCGACGCGCCGGACGCTGTCTTTGAATTTTGCACCGCCATCGTCGACGCCACCGCCGGCCTGGTCTGCGCATTCAAGCCGCAGATCGCGCACTTCGCTGCGCTGCGCGCCGAGGACGCGCTGGAACGGCTGATCGCGCATATCCACGACAGGCACCCCGACGTACCGGTGATCCTCGACGCCAAGCGCGGCGACATCGGCAGTACGGCGCAGCACTACGCCAGCGAGGCATTCGAGCGCTATCGTGCCGACGCGGTGACGCTGAACCCCTACCTCGGCCGCGATTCGATCCAGCCGTTCCTTGATCGCGCCGACAAGGGCGTGATCCTGCTCTGTCGCACCTCCAATCCCGGTGGCGCGGACTTCCAGGCACTGGATTGCGGCGGGCAGCCGCTCTACCTGCACGTGGCGGAGACCATCGCGCGCGACTGGAATGCAAATGGCAACTGCGCCCTGGTCACCGGCGCCACCTGGCCGGAAGAACTGGGCAAGGTGCGCGCGATGGTCGGCGACATGCCGCTGCTGGTGCCGGGCATCGGCGCCCAGGGCGGCGACGTGGAAGCGGTGCTGCGCCATGGCCGCCGCGCCGATGGCAAGGGACTGCTGATCAGCTCCTCACGCGCAATCCTGTATGCCGGCAAGGACGGCGATTTCGCCGCCGCGGCCCGTCGCGCTGCGACGGAACTGCGTGATTCGGTCAACCGCTACCGCCACGCCTGAGTTCATCCGCTCATCAAGGCCGGCTCATCAAGCGAGGTCAGCCGACGGCTACAATGCTCTTGGCCGCCTGCAGCGTCTTCGTTTTCAGGTCCAGCGCATCGGCCGCATCGAGCAGGGCGCGCGCAAAGCTGCGCACTTCGGCCGGACGCAGCGCATACCAGCTGTCAGCCTTGCCGGACTCGCCGACATTGCGCCCCGCGCGTGACATGCAGTGCGGCCGGAAAATCACCATCCCGGTCAGCGACTCCGAGCTGATATCTGCAGACACGATCTGTCTGTGCGTTTCGTCTTCTTTCTTCACCGGACATCTCCTGCGTCGAGGCTCGCGCCATACAGCGTACGCCATTGCGAGTTCATTAGCTGTTTGAACGCGTCCAGGCGTTGGCCGTACGGTCATCATGCAACAGGTTCGACGCTACCTTGCGGCGTGTGATCATCCGGCGACTTGCTCACCATGATCGCTCTGGCCTGTAACCGAAGCCGCCCGACAAGAAAGGCGGCAAGCGCGGCGGCATGGATGCGTGGGAGCGGCCGACCACGACCGTATCGTCGTTCCCGGCGAGCACTGCGCCATGCCAGATCGCTCGCATCAGGCGTCCCTCAGTTCCTCTTTCGGAAAAAGTATCTCGGTATAACCGAATTTGCTGAAATCGGTGATTCGCGAAGGATACAGCCGACCGATCAGGTGATCGCACTCATGCTGCACGACGCGGGCATGAAAGCCCTCGGCGGTACGCTCGATCCGCTTGCCCTGCGCATCGACGCCGTCGTAGCGGATCAACGAGAACCGGCTCACGGCACCACGCAGGCCGGGTACCGACAGGCAGCCTTCCCAGCCCTCCTCCATGTCATGCGAGAGCGGCGTGATCACCGGGTTGAGCAGGACCGTCCGTGGCACTTCCGGCGCGTCCGGGTAGCGCTCCGAATACTCGACCCCGAAAATCACCAACTGCAGGTCAACCCCGATTTGCGGAGCCGCCAGGCCGACGCCATCGGCAGATTGCATCGTTTCGAACATGTCAACGATCAACGTGTCGAGCTCGGCGCTACCGAACATCGACGCCGGCACCTGCTTCGCGATGCGCAGCAAGCGGGGGTCACCCATCTTCAGGATTTCATGAATCATGTCTGTCTCACCATTGCGTGCGCGTTCGGCGTACATGTTGCCCACCAACGCATGAACATGGCACGTGCCGGCACGCCTGCTTGCCGCCAAACACCTTAGTCAACAGAGCTTGTTCGCCCTGTCACCACCGAACTTGCCGAACATACCATCCAGTTTGTCACCGCTGCCACCGGCTTTTTCAGCGGCACGGTTCATGCTCGGCTCGAATGCATCCACCTTGGCGCCCTGACCCAGCTGGCGCACCGGCTTGGCGGCCTGATCGAGCTTGCCCGGCAGCGGGATGCGCACCTTCAGGTTGTTCCAGAAGCCGCCGTCGCGGCCGACGCTGCTAATTGCCTTGGGGGTGCCCTTGGCCACGGCTTCCTTGAGGCCGGCCGCGATGTGGCTGTGGCTACGCAGCTGCTCAACTCCAGCGTTTGGCGTCACAATGCGCCTTTCAGCGCGCGGTGAGAATGTATGAGACACAGCGAGCGACATAGGACGCACCGAACAGGCTGGCTTCGCGCCGCGGTTCTTGGGGCCAACGATGGCATTGTTTCCACGGCGAGCCTGGTGTTGGGCGTGGCGGCCGCTGGCGCAAGTACAGGAGCCATTCTCGTGGCGGGTGTTGCCGGCCTCGTATCCGGCGCGATGTCAATGGCCGCGGGCGAGTATGTCTCAGTCAGTTCGCAAGCTGATACTGAGCGCGCGGATCTGGCTCGTGAAAGCAGGGAATTGGACGCAAACATCGACCAGGAGCACGAAGAACTGGTGTCGATCTATGTCCAGCGCGGACTGGACAGGCCCCTGGCAGCAAGTGTTGCCACCCAACTCATGGCGCATGATGCGCTCGGTGCGCACGCCAGAGACGAGCTTGGCATATCCGATACGCTGGCCGCGAAACCAGTCCAAGCTGCGTTGGCCTCCGCTGGAACGTTTGCCGCAGGAGCGGCGCTGCCGCTGTCAGTTGCTGTAGTGATTTCGAGTGCTGCACTCATGTGGGGAGTCGCAGGCAGCTCGCTCCTTTTTCTTGCACTACTGGGCTTTGTAGCGGCGCGTGCTGGCGGCGCACCGGTGCTCCCGTCTGTACTACGTGTTTCCTTTTGGGGCGCGTTGGCAATGGCTTTGACTGCAGCAGTCGGCACACTCTTCGGAGCCGCTGCGTGAAGGACCTCAAGGGGATCGGAAAAAGGGAACGGACGGATAGACGGATAAGTGGACGCAGGAAGTTCATTCGCAACAGGCGCTTCAGGCTACGGCTCAGAGCTGTCAAGCTTGCGCTACCGCTGCGCGGTGGCGCACGCAGTGCAGGCCAGCGCATTTCGGTGGCCGGCGAAGCGGTCCCGGAATGAAGCACGTAGCGCGACACGGCACCGCGGCGAGTTGTGTCCCGATGGGCGCAAGACGAGCCGCCTCGCTTGACGGGCGCCGACAGCATCCCCATGTCGCGGACATCGCTCACACCGGAGTACATACATGACGCAGCGTCTCAACTACACCAAGGCCTCACCCGACGGCTTCAAGGCCATGCGCGACCTGCAGGAATACGTGGATAACTCCGGGCTCGAACACCCCCTGCTGGAGCTGGTAAAGATGCGTGCCTCCCAGATCAACGGCTGCGCGTATTGCCTCGACATGCACAGCAAGGACGCCCGCGCGGCGGGCGAAACCGAGCAACGCCTGTACCTATTGAATGCCTGGCGCGAATCGCCGTTCTACAACGAGCGCGAACGTGCCGCGCTGGCGTGGACCGAAGCCCTGACACGCGTCGCCGATAACGATGTCCCCGATGATCTGTATGACGAGGTCCGCAAGCACTTCAGCGAAAAGGAACTGGCGGACCTCTCGTTCGCGATCATCGCGATCAACGGCTGGAACCGCCTGGCGATCCCGTTTCGCTCCGAGCCGGGCCACTACCAGCCAAGCGCACGCGCCAAGAGTGCGTAAGCGGCACCCTGGCCGCCGCGACGCGCGACGATTCAGGAAGGGGGTCAAGTTCACTGTCCCAAGAGCAGGAAGTGAATCCGGCCCTGCGTTCCGAAGGCGACGCCCCGCAGCGCCGCGCACAAGCCCGCTTTCACCACACCTGTCGCGGTCCGCGGCGTGAGCGGGCCGCATTCCTCTTGAAGCAGAAGCCCCGCGCTCAGGGTTTGCGCGCCACGATGATCTGGCTGATCGGCATGAATTCGTCGAGCTGTTGCTTGAGCTGCTGTCCTTGCGGCATGTCCAGCAGCGCTTGCCAGGCGGCGGTCCAGTGATCGAGCACCGGGTGCGCGGGGTCATACAACTCCACCTTGCAACCCCAGAACAGTGCCCACCAGATCGACCAGAAGAATCCGTTCTGCGTGTGTTCCACCACCACCAGGCCAGCCTCGGTTACCCACTGTGCAAACTCACTGCGATCGATCACCCGCACGGCACCACCGGGCAGCTCGCGGTACTCCGGTGGCAACACCTTTTCCTGCAACGCCTCCTGCAGCGCGCCGGGCACGCTGAGCAGATAGATGGCGCCGGAACCACCGATTCGGTACAGCTCGGCCAACAGTTGTTGCGGATCATCGACGTGCTGCAACACCTCGGTGCAGATCACCCGCGTGGCCATGCCGTCGTCCAGTGGCAGCGGGTTCGCGTCGCTGACCAGGGCGGTGTGCGCGCCGTCGCCTTCGACGCTCAGCCGGGCCCGCATCTCCCGAATCACCTGTGGCTCGCGATCGACGGCAAAGACGTGCGCCCCGCGGCGCGCGCAGAACACGCTGTTGAAGCCGGCGCCGCAACCGACATCCACCACCACGTCATCGGCACCAATCGGCATGCCGCGGAACAACTCGCCGCTTTCCTCGCGATACCAGCCACCGCGTTTCGCGTCACGCAGCCCGACGGTCGACGGACCATGGGGCTCGTCGTCAGCATGCGGCAGGGGCTCGCCCGAGGCAGGGGCAACGGGAGCGGCATGCTTGACACGATGGGACATGGTTGACCTCCAGCACAGGAATACAGCGGCGACCGCACCAGCATGCACGCTGGCCGCCGTTCCAACATACGCCAGCAACACCCGGCGTAGAGCATGCTTTTTCATCTTCACGTGCGACGTGATCGGCGTCCGGCCTCGCGGTGCGCGCCGCTAGCAGCCTGTCGGACTTTGATTGGCCGGGCTGCGAATCCGTCTGTGCGGTCCATATTTCCGCCGATTCTTGGCCCATGGAACCACCATGGGCCGGCGAACCGTCGAAAATCTGTCCTCGCACAGCCGAATTCTCGCCTCGACCACTAAAGTCCGACAGGCTGCTAGGAGCGTGGTCAAACCGCGGCCTGCTCAGCCATTTCCCGAGCCAGGACGGGAACGGATGGTGTCAGAGACGATCTGCAGGTGGTGCCTGGAGCGGTTCGTGACATCACTTGCACGCCGCATCATCAGTGCGGCGCCAACGCGCAGACCCAATCTTCCGGCATGCGTGCCGCCGCCATGGCCTGGAGCAGTGGTGCATCCGGGTGGGCCGACTCATGGCGATCGGCCGCCGCGTAGACGATCTGCTCTTCCTTGGGGTTGTGGACCTTGAGTCGCTGCAGCAGCATCAGGGCGTCCTCGCGCAGATCGGCGGCGGCCACACCCGCTGCGCACGCGGCCTCCAGGCCCCGGATCAGCGGCCACATCTCGCCATGCTCGCGCTTCATCACGAAAACCGGCATCGTGAGACCCGCCCCGGCCAGCGGTGGAAACAGAACGTATTCTTCCACATACACGTGTTCGCGCAGGAGCTTGAGCGCCGCCGCCAACGCTTGAGGCTCGCCGGTGCCGTCGACGATACCCTCGACGCCCTGGTCGATTTGATGATGCTGAACGGCGAGCAGCCTGCTGGGGAGCTCCATGTCCATGTGTCGTCCTCCGCGATCCTGGAAAGCATTGATTATGGACCGGGTACCGCGCGCAGGACAGACACAAGTCAAGGCCGACGCAGGATGCCCGCGCCATAGGGCCGGACTCAGAAATGTTCGCCGTGCGGACGCAGATCCTGTTCCTGGGTCCACGCCGAGCGCGGCTGGGTGTGCAGGCGCCAGTATGCGTCGGCGATGGCCGCCGGCTCGAGGAACGAGTCGGCACTGCGCTCGGGACTGCGCTGACGCGCAGCGGGTGAACCGATCTGGCCGTCGATGACGACATGCGCCACGTGGATGCCCGTGGGGCCGAACTCGCGTGCCAGACTTTGCGCAAGTGCGCGCAAACCGAATTTTCCGACCGCAAGGCCCGCGAAACACGCGCCGCCGCGAAGCGCCGCCGTGGCGCCGGTGAACAGCAGCGTGCCGCGGCCTCGTTCCAGCATCGCCGGCGCCACTGCGCGTGCCGCCAGAAAGCCGCCAAGACAATTGACCCGCCAGGCGTTCTCGAAGTCCGCGGGCGACAGCTCGAGCAGGCCGCCCTGCGCGAACAGGCCTGCGTTGTAGACCAGCACTTCCGGGTCGCCCAGCGTCGCGCGGACCTGTGCGAACGCGGCCGCCACCGACTGCGGCTCGCGGACATCGCAGTCATAACCGCGCGCGCTGCCGCCGCCTGCACGGATGTGTTCGATGATCGGCTCACGGTGTCCGGCCGAGCGTGCCAGCAACGCCACGGCATGCCCTTCGTGCGCAAAGCGTTCGGCCAGCGCTGCGCCAAGCCCCGGCCCCACACCAACGATGGCGGTACAAGGAAGCGATGGGGTCATGGAAAGTTCCTCGAACAGCGGGTTATCAGCCTACCGTAGCACCACGCGACCAGTCAGAAGCTGCAAACGCGGTTGTACGTGAGCACGCGCTTCCCGGGCGACGCGGCTGCACGGTACTGACCCAGATAGGGTCCGGCGCAGGCCGCAGGTACATGCCGCGAGTGTGGGGGACGCGACCGGCAGCATCGTAAGCGTGCGCCCTACGCGCCTTGACCGGTATCAGTGCGCCCGCCGCCAGTCGCGCTAGGCTGACAGCGGTCCAGTGTGGCAAGGGACCGTTACCTCGAGAACGCCATGTTGACTGACATTAACATCAAACACCTGCGTCGCTGCGTGGAGTTGGCGCGCAAGGCGCTGGCGACCGGCAACCCGCCGTTCGGCTCGTGGTTGGTGAGCGCCGATGGCGAAGTGTTGACCGAGGATTACAACCAGATTCAAAGCGGCGATCGTACCCACCACCTGGAAATGAGCATGGCGCGCTGGGCCACCGCGCATCTGGCGTCCGCCGAGCGGGCACGAACCACCGTCTACACTTCGGGCGAACACTGCGCGATGCGCGCGGCGGCGCACGGCTGGGTGGGGCTGGGCCGCATCGTCTACGCCACGTCCTCGGCGCAACTGGCCGGCTGGCTGGCGCAGTGGAAGATCCCTCGTTCGCGGGTGCGCGACCTTTCCGTCCAACAGGTATTGATCGGGGTCGAGGTCGATGGCCCCGCGCCGGCACTGGTCGATGAAATCCACGAAATTCACCACCAGTTCTTCCAGTCGCGCGCTGCGAACTGACTTTGGACCCGCCTGCCAACCACCCTGAGACGCACCAGCCGGCCGCACCCACCGCCGGTGCCGTGACCGGACTGCGCGGCGAGCCCGAGCAGCCGCGCCTGCTGGGGCGTTCGCGCGCATACACCCTCGCCAATTTGCCCGAGCGCCTGCGCCAATGCATGC
>ADIG01001043.1_pt1 | contig 234156 bp, 248 predicted proteins | sample 268288 | NCBI WGS metagenome assembly ADIG01 (sample SAMN02954299, study PRJNA39533) | groundwater metagenome | biome: aquatic; feature: FW106 well; material: groundwater; isolation source: FW106 well in Area 3 of the Oak Ridge Field Research Center (FRC) near the... | place: USA: Oak Ridge, TN ...
CGATCATCGCCTGCAGCCACGCAATCTCGGTAAACAGCTCCTCGTGTTCGCGGAAGATCTGGCCGTGCCCACGGAACAGGGCGATCTTGCGCGCCAGGCTGGGCGGAATCTCCATCGCCGCGCACTGGCGCCAGAACGGCGTGTCGTCGCGCTCGGTGGCACTTGTAGTGCAGGATCAGGAAGTCGCGGACACTTTCGTATTCGAAGCGGGTCTGGCGGTTGTATTCGTCGGCCAGCACGCTGTCGCAATGACGGTCGGGGAACATCGCCAGCAAGCGGCTGATGCCGGACTGGATCAGGTGGATGCTGGTCGACTCCAGCGGCTCCATGAAGCCCGCTGAGAGGCCCAGCGCCACGCAGTTGCGCTGCCACGCCTTGCGCCGCATGCCGGTGGTGAAGCGTAACGAGCGCGGCTCGCCGATCACTTCGCCGTCGAGGTTCGCCAGCAGCATCGCCGCGGCTTCATCGTCGCTGAGGTGTGCGCTGGAGTAGACGTGGCCATTGCCGGTGCGATGTTGCAGCGGCACCCGCCATTGCCAACCGGCCGTGCGTGCGGTGGCGCGGGTGTACGGCCACAGTGGTTCGTTGCGCGCGCAGGCCACCGCCATCGCGCGATCGCACGGCAGCCAGTGCTGCCAGTTTTCGCAGCCGGTCTTCAATGCGCGCCCGATCAGCAGGCCGCGAAAACCGGAGCAGTCGATGAACAGGTCGCCGGCAATCGTCTCGCCGCTTTGCAGTTGCACGGATTCGATGAAACCGTCGCCTTCGCGCAGCTTCACGTCGACGACCTTGCCTTCGGTGCGTTGCACGATGCATGGGTCGCAGCGCTTGCGCAGATACTGGCCGTAGAGTCCGGCATCGAAGTGGTAGGCGTATTTGATGCCGCCGAGCGGGCTGCTGCCGACTTTTCCATGCGCGCGAAGCGATGCTGGTTGGCCGCCTGGGTGTTGAGCGAATACGCCCACAGGTCGCTGCCCGGATTGCGCCGACGCTCCCTGAGCCAGTAATGGTGGAAGCCGATCAGGCCCAGCGGCAGGCCGATGTTGCTTTGAATCGGAGTTGCGTTCATGCCGTTGCCATGCCCCGTCTGCGATCGGCTTTCAGTAACCCGGCAATTCGTTTCTGTCAAAAAAAGCCCCGTTGTGCTCGGCAACGGGGCGCACAGGGGAGCGCGGCTTACCTGCTGCTACAGGAACTTGTAGGAAATGCCCACCTCGTAACGACGGCCGTAGTTCTCCCAGGTCTGCACCTGGCGCGGGTCGTCGTTGTGGAAGGTGACGAAGGTCTTGTTGGACAGGTTGGAGCCCTGCGCGATCAGGGCCAGGCCCTTCAGGCGGCCGGAATCGAACGAGTAGCTGACCTGGGCATCGTAGCTGCTGCCGCCCTTGATCGTCTGCTCGATGCGGGTAGCGCTGATGCCCGAGACCCGGCCCAGGAAGTTGCCGCGGTAGCTGTCGCTGACACGCGCCTCGAAGCCGTTGTGCTGGTAGTACAGCGTGCCGTTGGCGACCCACTTGGACAGGCCGGGCACCGTGATCGGATTCGAGTTGCCCGGGAACACCAGCGCACTCTTGGTGTAGTTGCCGGTCAGGATGGTGCCGAAGCCGTCGAGGACCGGAGTGAGGTTGCTGAAGGGCAGGTTGATCGTCGCTTGCACACCCTTTCGCTGGACGAGCACTGGTAGCCCGAGCCGTTACCCGAAAGGTAGTGCTCATAGCTAATGTTGTAGTTGTCGGCCATCGTCGGGAGCAACCTGGTGTTCCGATATTCCAGACCTTGGCCTTGGTCCGGTTGTAGTCGTTGCGAATGACGCCCTTGACGTTGTCATAGATGCCACTCTGCACGAAGCCGTTCTGCACGTTGGAGTTCGGCTCCAGCACCACGCCATTGCCCCAGAACAGCGGAAACTCGATGCCTTTGGCCTGCTGGGTTTCCTTGAAGTGGTCGTTAGTCAGGTCGAGCATGCTGTTGAAGAAGTCGTTGGGCCTCCACTGGAAGGAGGTCAACAGGCCCTGGCGCTTGAACGAATCGGAGATGCCGTAGTTCTTCGAGCCGCCGACCACCAACGCGCCATTGGCGGCATTGGGATAGCCCCAGGGTCCCTGGTGCTGGATCTGCGTCGGACTCGATTCCAGGTCGATGCCGAGGGTGACGCCGAAGGTGTGGTCGGCGAACTGGTTCACCCACACGCCGTTGACGTTGTAGCCGTTGTCGCTGACACCCGGGCCGGAAGACAGCTGGGACATCCCGTCCCAGACGTAGCGTGCGTTCAACGCCGCTTCCGGCTTGCCCTTGTCCAGCGGGCGAATCGTGTGCATGTCCACCGTGCCGGCCAAGCCCTGGCCGATCAGGTTGGCCCAGGGGCTGAGGTGTACCACCACGTTATCGAACCAGCTTTGAGGGGTACTGGTCGAACTGCACATCGCGATTAATGGACACGCGAATGAGTGATGCCCCCTGGTGGCGCGGTGCCGTCATCTACCAGATCTACCCGCGCAGTTTCCTCGACGCACATATGCGACACGGTGCGCCAGCCGGAAGTGCAGATGACCGAGGGCTGGCCTTGCTGGGCCATTTCCAATCACGACGTCGAGCGCGTACTCAGCCGCTGGGGCAACCGCGACGCGTCGGCGCCGCTGGCCAACTTGTTCACCGCGATGGTCTGTTCGCTGCGCGGCTCGGTATGCATTTATCAGGGCGAGGAGCTGGGCCTGACCGAGGCGGACGTACCTTATGAGTCATTGCGCGATCCGTACGGCATCGTGTTCTGGCCACGCTGTAGAGCAACTGCAGGTCACGCGTCAGGCCGGTGAACGGCCAGCTGGCCTGCTATTCGTCCGAGGGTTGGTGGTAATGCCTGGCGGTATATTCCTGTTTAGCCGCTCTGCCGGCCTTCACGCCGCCATCGATCCAGTCGTTGCCCGAGCCGAACGAGACGGCCGGCACACCGCGTTTGGCGAAGGAGAAGTGATCGGAGCGGAAGAAATAGCCGGCCTCCGGTTTCGGGTCCGGCGTGTAGACCATGTTGAACGGTAACGATCCGTGTGGACCCGAACCGCATCGCTGGGGCAAGGCCGATGCGGCGGCTACACCTGCTCGGAAATCGCGCCGGACAGGTGTTGCCGAATCGATCAGACCGCGGCGTCTTTCAGCTTCTTCAGCGCGCGCACCTTCACCTTCACGGTGGCGGGCTTGGCTGCAAAGACCTGCTCGAGACCGGTGAACGGGTTCTTGCCCTTGCGCTTCGGCTTGGCCGGCACCTTCACCGCGTTGATCTTGAACAGGCCGGGCAGCGTGAACTGGCCCACACCCTTCTTGTGCACCGACGCGAGCACGGTCGACTCTAGGCTGGCGAGGACGGCTTTGACCGCCTTCGCTTCCACGCTGGTCTGGGCAGCGATATGTGCGATCAGCCCGGACTTCGACAGCGTCTCGTTCAGCGGCTTGACGGGTGCAGCGGCCTTGGCGGCCTTGGTGGCCTTGGCAGCCTTGGCGGGAGCCTTCTTGGCAGGTGCTTTCTTGGCAGTGGTTTTGGTAGCCATGGATTTCATCTCGATAGTGGGAAACTCCGGCTTTGAAGAGCTCGGAGGCCTCGCGGCCCGCACAATGTAGCGAAATTTTGCGGGTTTGGCGCAATCCATCTGAAATAAAGTGCTTTCGAGGCGACCGTCGACGGGGTCGATCATGTTCGATCGTTCGGTCGGGCATGCCCCATCAGATCGAATTTCCCTTGTCGCTGTTGATCGGATAGCTGTCCACCGGCCCGCGCATCGACTGCCACAGCATGCGGTCAAGGCGCAGCTCGCGCGGATCGCGGAACTGGTTGATGCCGATGGTCATGCCGGTGTGGCCATCGCGCGGCTGCGCCCGATAGGTGCCAAACACACGGTCCCACCACGACAGGTTGAAGCCGAAGTTGGAGTTCGTCTCACACGGGTGCCAGGAATGATGCACGCGATGCATGTCCGGCGTGACCAGTAGCCAGCGCAGCACGTTGTCCAGCCTTCGCGGCAGCCCGACATTGCCATGGTTGAACATCGCGGTGACATTCAACACCACTTCGAACGCCAACACTGCAACCGCAGGCGCACCCAGCGCCACGATGACGCCGAGCTTGATCACCAGCGACAGCAGGATTTCCAGCGGGTGGAAGCGCGCACCCGTGGTCAGGTCGAACTCGAGATCGGTGTGATGCATCCGGTGCAGCCGCCATAGCAGCGGCACCGCGTGGAACATCACGTGTTGCAGGTAGATTGCCAGGTCCAGCAGCAGCATCGATGCCACCACCGCGAGCCAGCCCGGCACTGGCAGTGCATGGAACAGTCCCCAGCCGCGGGTTTCGGCGAACAGCGCCACGCCGACGGCTGCGGTGGGAAAGAGCAGCCGCACCAGCAAGCTGTCCAGCACCACGATACCGAGGTTGGCCGGCCAGCGCCGCCAGCGGCCGATGGCTTGCTTGCGTCTTGGCGCCAGCGCTTCCCACAGCGCCATCATCGCGAAGATGCCGGCAAAGGCACCCAGGCGGATCGCCGGTGCATGAGTGAGCAGGAATGACGTCATGATCGACTCTTTCGGTTTGGAGTGGCGTGTGCAGGATGCTCGCATCTGATCCACAGGGGCAACATGATCGCCCTCTGCGAGCGCCGCCGGACCGCGTCACTTGCCGTGCAATGAAGCGATCCGCGGACATGAAATGCTGCCGCGCCGCGAATGGCACCGTGCCACCAGCGTCGACAGTGCCGTTTCCATTGCGCCTGGACGCATATCTGCACAGCACGACCAACCCGGCGGTATATGCCGCCGGCGATGCGGCGGGCGGCCCGTTGCCGCTGACGCCGGTGGCTGCACTGGAAGCCCGCGCCGTGGTTGAAAACCTGTTGCATGACAAACACGCCACCTTTGCCTACCCCACCGCCGCCTCGGATATCGAATCCATGCTGCCGCGAAACGGCGGTCTTCAGCCATGGTCGCTGTCCAGTGATTCGAGAATCGGACAGCCGTCTTCGCTGCCAGCGCACAGGTTGAGTAGCAGTCTGAGCTCGTTGCGCAGCAGGCGCAGGGATTTCAGGCGGGCTTCCACTTCCTCCAGCTTTTCTGCGGCCAGTTGGCGTACGTTGGCGCGGGTAGCTTGCGGGCGCTCGCGCAGTTGCAGCAGGTGGCCGATCTCGGCCAGCGAGAAGTTCATCGCCTGCGCGCGCTGGATGAACAGCAGCCGCGCCAGATCCGCCTCGCCGTAATGGCGGCGCCCGCCACTGTCGCGCAGCGCGCGCGGCAGCAGCGCGATCTTCTCGTAATAGCGCAGCGTGTCGGTCGACATCCCGACCTGCTCGGCAAGCTCACCGATGCTCCAACTGCTCATGCCAGCCACTTGCGTCGCAGCTTGGTCGACACACCATGGCCCTGCCCGAACAGGCGGCCATCCACGATCACCGCCGGCGGCCGGGTAATGCCCAGACGCGCGGCCTGTTCGAGATGAGCCAGTACTTCCCTGACCTCGGTCGCTGCGTCCAGCTGGCGGCAGACATCGACCAATTCGGCGGTGACGCGACGACAGACAGGGCAGTGTTCGGATTGGTAGACGACGATATGCATGGCATCCGTTGGTTGTGGTGAAAGGAGTGGGTGTGCGAGCGTCATGTCAGCCTTTTGAATCGGTACGAATTATCGCTCAATGGTCGAGTACCACGGCGGGTAGTGCCCGCCCTACAGGACGCCGCGGAAATGGTCAAGCGTTATTTTGTACCGTCTCTATATAAGCCGGGTCGCCCGCCACGTCGATGCCACCCACTGCACCGAAGAACAGGCCCGAGCGGCCGGCCAGTGAATTGATGAAGATGGCCGTCACGCTGCTGGCCATCGCCACCATCGCCCAGACCGGGTAGATCAAGCCAGTGGCCGCCAGCGGAATACCGATGCCGTTGAACGCGAAGGCCAGGGTGATGTTCTGCAGCATCTTGCGATAACCACGGCGGCTGATGTCATAGGCCACCAGCACGCCGGAGAGCCGCGTGTTGAGCAGGACCACATCCGCCGCGTCGATGGCGATGTCGGTGCCGCTGCCCATGGCGATGCCGACGTCGGCCTGCATCAGCGCCGGGGCATCGTTGATGCCGTCGCCGACCATGGCCACGCGCGCCTGCTGCTGGATCTCACGCACCCTGGCGGCCTTGTCCGCCGGCAGCACCTCGGCATGCACCTCCTCGATGCCGGCCTGGGCGGCCATGTGCCGCGCCGCGCGGGTGTTGTCGCCGGTGAGCAGGACCACCCGCACACCGGCGGCCTTGAGCTGGTTTACCGTGTCGCGCGCCTCGGCGCGCAGCGCATCGCCCAGCGCCAGGACGCCCAGCAACTGCTTGCCGCGGGCCACCCCGATCACCGTGCGGCCGTCGGCCTGCAAGGTCTCGATGCGCTCGCGCAGCGGCCCGGTGTCGACAGCTCGCTCACGCAGAAACGCCGGGCTGCCGACCACCACGGCGTCGGAGTCCGCGCCGGCCAGATGGGCGATCACGCCCTTGCCGGTGACGGTGTCGAAATCCTCGACGTCCGGCAGCTCCAGTTCGCGCTCGAAGGCGGCTTGCACCACCGCTTGCGCCAGCGGGTGTTCGGAGGCCGCCTCGACCGCCGCGGCCAGCGCCAGCAGAGTGTCGGCATCGACGTCGTGCGGCTCGATTTCACGCAACGCCGGCTTGCCTTCGGTCAGCGTGCCGGTCTTGTCGAAGATCACCGTGGTGACCTTGCGCAAGGCCTGAAACGCCTCCCCGGTGCGCATCAGCACGCCATGCTCGGCCGCCTCGCCGGCACCGCGCACGATCGATAGTGGCGCGGAAATACCTACCGCGCACGGGTAGCCCATCACCAGCACCGACAGGCCGGCAAACACCGCGCGCTCGATGTCCATCGGCTGACCAACCAGCAATGGCCCGAGCAGCCATCCCAGAAAAGCCAGTGCGGCAATGCCCAGCACGGTGGGCGTGTAGACGCGCAGCACCCGATCGACGATGTGCAGCAGGCCGGGCTTGAGCGCACGTGCGTCCTCGACACTGCGGATCACCCGCTGCAGAAAGCTGTCCTCGCCGATCGCGCTGACGCGGATCAGCAAGCTGCCGGTGCCGTTGATCGCGCCCCCGGCGACGCTGGCGCCGGCGCGCTTGTCGACCGGCAACGGTTCGCCGGTGATCAGCGATTCGTCCACCGCCGAGTGCCCGTCGATCACCTCGCCGTCGACGGGAATGCGTTCGCCGGGCCGGATTCGCACCCGGTCGCCGACGCGCACTGCCTCGATCGGCACATCGCGTTCGCCGTCCTCGCCCAGCACGCGCGCGGTATCGGGTTGCAGGTCGATCAGTTTCTTGACCGCCTGCGAACTGCGCGTCTTGACGATCAGCGAGAGCCATTCGGAAAAGATGTGATAGGTCAGCACCAGCACCGTCACCGCGAAAAACGGCGCGGTGGGATAGTCGGGGCGCTGCAGTACCAGGCTCAGGATGCCGCCGGCGGCACCGGCAAAGGCACCGATCTCGACCAGCACATGCTGGTTCAGAATGCCGCGGCGCAGCGCCTGCACCGCCATCCGCAGGATGTGCCCGCCGAGGCCGAAGATCATTGCCGCCGCCAGCACGGCGGTCAGCCAGGGTGTGACGCCACCCAGCACGTGCTGGCTGCGCAGCACGAACAGTGCAATGCCGGCCACGCCCAGCCCCAGGCTGCCGGCCAGCGCCCGCGGTGCGCCACGGTTGCGCAACACCGCAAAGGCGAACGCCATCAGGCTTGCCACCACGAAGGCGGACAGGCCCAGCGCCCAGCCACCGGTGGTGTCGGCAATCAGGCCGATCGCGGCAAGGCTCAGCGCCAGCGCCGCCAGGAACCGGTTGCGCTCACGCGCCAGCGCGCGCTCCTGCGCCTCGAACGGCTCCAGCTTGCGCGGATCGGACAGCGTGTAGCCGATGTCGGTGAGGATGTGCATCAACTCGCCGGCTACGGTCTGCGCGGGGTCGAACTCGATCAGTGCCTGCTCGTGGGTCAGACTGACAGAGACCTTGTGCACACCGCGCTGGCGCCCCAGCGCCTTCTCGATAGTGCCCGTGCACAGCGAGCAGTGCAGGCCGCCGATGTGCGCGCGCACGCGCTGGCGATGCGGATCGCTCGTGGTTTCTTCACTCCACGGTTGGGTAGCAGTAGCAGCGGTGGCAGACATGGGTCGATCTCCTCATACGATATCGGTGAACGGTTTTAGTGGGTGCTCTGACGCCGCGATTTCTACGCTGGCACCGGCAACTGCGTGAACCAGCCGAAGCCGATCGACCACAGCCCCAGCGCCACCAGCACCAGGCCGGTCCAGCGCGGTATGCGCACTGACAGCGACGCCAGTGCATCTAGCGCGCGGGCGGCGCGTCGCCACAGCACCGCCAGCAACAGCGGCGCCGACAAGGCAAGCCCGAAGACCAGCAGCGAAACAAAGCCCTGCAGCGGCGCATGGCCACCGGCCGCCTGGCTGACGTTGACGCCCAGCAGCACCACGATCAGCGGCACCGCACAAGCGGGCACATTGAGCCCGAAGATCAGACCCAGGGCGACCGAGCCGCGGGTACCCGTGGCCGCAGGCAACCACGCGCCCAGCCGCGCCACCAGCCAGCCCTGCCGTCCAGCCAGGTACAGCAAACCCAGCGCCAGGTAGATCACGCCGAGTCCGATCCACAGCCCGCGTTGCATGCCGAAAAAACGTGCGCCGATGAGCGCAGCCAAGGCTCCCAGCACGCCCATCAACAACGCGCGCGCCGCGGCAAACACCGCCATCTGCCACAGGCGCTGGCGGTAAGACAGTCGCTCAAGATGCTTGATCAGGATCAGGTTGGAACCCATCGTGCACGGCTCGACGAACCCGAGCAGTCCCAGCGCGATCGGCAACAGCAGGACGTTCATCCGTTCGACGCCAATGCGTGGCTGCTCACTCGGATTGCTCGGTGGCGCCATAGCCGGCCTTCTCGATGACCGCCAGCAACCGGCCCGGCTCGATCCGCGCCGGATCGAACAGCACCCGCGCGGTACCGTCCGCATACGAGACCGTGCTCGTCTGCACGCCGTCCTGGCGCTCGACCACACTGCGCACGATCTGCGCGCAGCCCTCGCAATGCATGCCGCTGATCTTGAATACGCTGGTTTTCATGTCGCTCTGTTCTCCAATAGCGCTGAGGGGGTAACAACCATCACTGGAAGTGCGTGCGGAAACCGATATGGAAGATGTAACGATCGCGCAACGCGTGGCCGTTCATGTCCTGCATGATCGGGAGCTGCACAGCGGCCTCCAGCACGTAGTTCATGGTGACCAGCTGCAGCCCCGGACTGACGAACCATTGGGTGCCACCGCTGTCGGCGACATCCCGGCCATTCATGCGGTCGCGACCGGTGTGGACCAGGTTGGTTTCCAGCACGCCATAGAGGAACCGGGGGACGCCCGCCCCCAGTTGACGCGGCCATAGCCGGTACTGGAACGAGCCATCGAGTTGGCTCACGGCACCGGCCCGGTAGCCATCGTGGGTACCGGTGGCCTGATACGTGGCGTCGGCATCGAACTCCCATGCCAGCGTCTGGTAGGTTGTGATGACTCCGGCCAGACCGCCCCACGCCCCGGTGCCGTTCTGGAACGGGCGCGGCAAGCGGCCGAAACGATCGGCCGTATTGCTGCTGCCGGTGGGCGCGATGACGCCGGCCAGCGGCGCGATGCGAAAGGACCGGCCTGCTGCGTCGTGCTGGACTAGTGTGTAGCGCGCAAACAGCTGGGTGTCGCCGATCCCCGAGTCGGTGCGCCGCATCCGGCCCATCGGCGTGGTCGCATTCAGTGTTTTGTCGAGATACCAGGGGGTGACGGCAAACAGCGACAGCTTACTGGTGACGCCATAAGCCAGCACGTTGCCCAGCACCCCGATGTGTGCGTTGCGCGCCGAGCCCATCGTGTCATCGTAGCGATAACGCTGAATGTACTGCTCGCGCAGCAGCCACTGTCCCTTAGCCACCGGCAACGCGGTGTTGAAGGTGATGGGGGCCGCCGCGGCCAAGGCTGGCAGCAGGCAGGCCATCAGCCCAGCCAACGTTCGTGCCATTCGATGGCGCGATGGTGTGATCGATTTCATGTGGGTGACTCCAGCAGTTATGTCAGTTCTATCCGGCTCGGCAGGTCAACTCGACTGATTGAGTCCGCAGCCCGTAGAACCACGGTAATACTTGGAGTCAACTCCATGTCAAGAAATATTTGAAAAAGCTTGACATGGAGTTGACTCCAAGGGACATGCTTGTCCCATGTCTCGTCTCTTGACAGGCATTTGTCATAGGAGAATTTCAATGAGCAGCAACCTGCGTCACCGCGTTTTGAACATGCCTCGTATCGCTTTCGCCTCGGCTCTGTTGGGGCTTGCCATGGCTTTTGTGGCGGTCTTCCCGGCACAAGCAGCGACATCGGCTGCCACCGCGCAACAGGCGTGGCCCGCCGATGCCTACGTCGTGCACGTGGACGGCCTGGCGTGCCCGTTCTGTGCCTACGGCATCGAGAAGCAGTTCAGCCACCTGCCGGGCGTCACGACCACCGACGTCAACCTCGCCAGTGGGGTGGTCGTGGTCCACGTCAAGCCCGGCACGCGTTTCGATCAGGCCCAGATCAACAAGACCGTGCAGCAGGCCGGCTTCACGCTAAAGGACGTCGTGTCCCAACCGACTGGAGGGCGCTGAGATGCATCGCATCGTCAGGTGGGTTGCGATCCTCGGCGTCGGTGTGGCTGGATTGCTCGTTGTCGCCGCGCTGGTCATCTGGTTCGGTTTTGTGCCCGCTGCGCAACAGCCATCGTACCAACAGGTTGCCAGCTGGGGCGGCCCCGGCTCGGCAGCGGGCCAATTTGATGGCCCCAACGGCATCGCTGTTGCCGATCATCGCGTCTATGTGGCCGATTCGCTGAACCACCGGATCCAGATCTTTGACTTGCAGGGACACTTCCTGAGCATCATCGCGGTCGGTCCGCAGGGTCTGCTGCCGCAGGCACGGCCCATGAACCTGAATATCGCCGGTGACAAGCTCTATGTCGGCGACTACTGGAACGACGCGGTGCAGGTGTTCACGCTCGACGGATACCTGCTGCGCACCCTGGGCGGTCAACAGGGGGCGGCGCCGGGACAGTTCCGCGCGCCCGGCGGCGCCAGTGCCGAACCCGACGGCACCATTGTCGTGGCCGATTTCTACAACCAGCGCGTGCAGATGCTGTCGCCGCAAGGGCGCTTCATCCGCCAGATCGGCACCACCGGGCACAAGGGCTATGTGGCCGGCGGCAGTTTCAACTATCCGATGGACGTGGCGGTCTCTACGTCGGACGGCCATTTCTATGTCGCCGATGGCTACAACGACCGCATCCAGGAATTCGACGCCCAGGGGCGGTTCCTGCGCATGTGGGGCGGCCCCTTCGGTCTGCACCTGCCGGCGTCGATCAACTTTCTGGGTGGGCTTCGTGGCTGGTTCCGGACGCCGACTTCCGTGACCATCGGCCCGCGCGGTGACGTGTTCGTGGCCGACCAGGAAAACAACCGGATTCAGAAGTTCACCGCCGACGGTCGCTTCCTGACCGCCTTCAGCCAGCCGCCGCAGGCACCGGGCTACGGCGTCGGCGCGGTAGCCGTGGCCGCGGACGGCAGCGTCTATGTGACCGACCTGGCGGATCAAAGGGTCGAAGTGTGGAAGCCGGCCAAGCGGCCCTAGGAGCTATGTCACCCTGCCCGAAGTACGTAAAGTAAAACGGGAATAAAACGATGGAGATTGCGACACTCATCGGTCATGCCGTGCTACTGGGCTTGGGACTCTTGTACCGAGCCGTGTGGCCGAACTATGACATCGAGCGCCGTACTCATGGAGTACCTGTTCAGGGCCCTGCACTGGATTCCGCCACGACTGTCCAGCGCGAGCTTCGAGGCATTCGTGCGTTTCCGGTTCGGCGCCACCTTTGGCGTGACGCTGGCCGCGCTTGTGGGGACGGCCGTGCTCTATGGGTTGATGCGTCTGCAGACCCGCACGGACCGTGGTGCCGGCACGTCCCGGGGGGGGGGCTTGAACTTCCAGTGACTGGAGGTTGTAGCATGGGTTGTGTGCCGGATCGGGGTGACGTCCCCGGCCGGATTTTGAGACTTGCATTACCGATCAGGAGGTACGTCATGACAGATAAAACAGCCACCCAGACAGAGGAACACACCTATCGATGCCCGCAGTGCAACTGCGAGTTCACCCGCGGCGAGAACGAGCCGGAAGTATGCAAATGCGAGCAATGCGGCAGCGAGGCCGATACCGGCAAAAAGACCTGCAGTTGCTGCGGTTGATTACAACGGACTCCATCAGCGCACAGGCATCCGCGATGAAGTTGTTCTGGACCTTGGCAACGAATCACGCGGCTTGGTCGCGAACACTCTCACCATCGGTATATATCGGCATAAAGTCGTGAATTCGGCATGGTGGCCTGTTTGCCGGCAGTGGGTGAAGCTGCGTCGTGGGCGCCTGCCTCCCATAGACATGCTCGACGATCCCGTCTGGTATTTCGCTTTCGGTTCGAACATGAACGATCGGCTGTTTCGTGAGCGCCGACACATGACGCCGGTCGAGACGAGAATTGCGCGACTAGATAGCTGGCGCCTGTGTTTTACCGCAGTCGGCGGGCGCAAGCCCGGTAAATCCGCGCCGGCTAATATTGTCGAGGCGCCGGGTTCGGCAGTGCATGGTGTGCTCTATCTGCTGCCGCTGCGCAAATTCGTGCGTCTGGATGCCAGCGAGGGGATGCAATACGACTATCTGCGGATCGAAGTGCTCGATGCAACCGGTCGCTCCGTGCCAGCAATTACCTTCAAGGTGGCCGCCGACGCACCGGAAGGCCATCCGTCGTTGCCCTACATGCGCATCGTACGAGAGGCAGCCCGAGAGCGCGAATTGCCGCCGGCGTATATCGACTTTCTGGAGCACGTGGTGACCGCAGCATGAGGAGACAAGCAATCGCAGCCGGCCAAGCATCCATTACCGATCAGGAGGTATGTCATGACGAATAAAGCAGCCACCCAGACACAGGAACACACCTATCGATGCCCGCGATGGAATTGAGTATCGGCGAAGCCGCACGCGAAACTGGCTTGAACGTCAAGACGATTCGTTATTACGAGCAGATCGGGTTGATTCCAGCGGCCCGGCGGCACGACGGCTTCGCCCACACCGGCGGCAATCGTCTGTTCGACGCAGCCGCCATCGGACGGCTCAAGTTCATCCATCATGCCCGCATGCTCGAACTCGGTCTGGATGAAATCCGCGTGCTGCTCGAGCCGCTGGAGACGGGGCACTGTCCGGGCGGTGTACGCCGATACCGCGAGATTCTACGCAACCATCTGCAGCAGATCGACGAGCGGGTGGCCCACTTGCTAGGGCTTCGCGAACGGATAGAGACGCTGCTTCGTCAACATAACGGCGGTGATCCCGGGCCGTGTCATATGGCCACCTGCCAGTGCATGGAGCACAGGTCGGACGCTTCCGCCAAGGTCGAAAGCGCTGCACAGTCAGGGTGCGCGTGCCGTCATTAACCGAAGCACATTGTCGCGGTCAAAGAAGGTTAGTTTGATCGATTATGTGTTTTTGCGACTGAGCAAGGGAACCCCCATGCTGAACGATCGGCGGCCTGCCGCCGAAATGAGGGATGGATGCCGGACCTAGCCCAGTACAATCCTAAGGCACCGGTCAGACGCTGGTACCTGGGCTATAGTCTGCGGGTCCTCGGTGCCTTGGTTGCTGTCGTAGCCGGGTACTGGCTGCTTCGTAGTCTCGACTTCGAACGGCTTGTCGGCGTGCTGGGAGAGGCCCGGCCCGGCTATCTGCTGCTGGTCCCCACCACCGTGCTGGCCGAGCAATGGGTGCGTGCCTGGAAGTGGCGCCAAATCGTCAGCGCGATCTGCGAACTTCGTACTACCTGGGCTTTCAGGGCCTTGATGGCGGGTTATGTGCCGGGACTTGCTGTGGGATTCGGAACCAGTGCGCTGGCCCGCTCGTGGCTGTTGGCACGGCGCACTGGGACGCACACCAGCACGCTGCTTGCCACCACGACGGTGGATCGTCTAATCGACGCTTTTGCGTTTGCTTTTTTTATCGGGCTGACCGCCGTCGTTGCCGAGTTACCGAGTTCGCAGGTGTTGTTAACGCAAGGGCTGCGTTGGTCGGGACTGCTGGTTGTGTCGATTGCCCTGTTCGTTCTACTGCTGCTGACCGATCTGCGTCGTGGCCGGGGCAGACGTTTTGCCGGGGTTGTACGAATATTGCCGACCCGTACTCGCACTTGGCTGAAAGCTGGGGTGGAGGGCTACGCGCACGGCATTGTTTGGCCCCGCGCGCAGCTACGCCGGGCAGGCATTGTTGCAGCGGCCCTGCTCATAAAGCTCATCGCTGGCACTCAATATTTATGGGCCGGACTCGCGTTTGGCATCGTTCTGGCACCGGGCGATTATCTGTTCATCATGGTGTTCCTGGGCACGCTGGTGTTTCTCGGCTTCTTCGTGCGCGTGCCGGGCACCGGGCTGCTCGCCTCGCTGTTCGCGCTCGAACTGCTGGGCGTGCCGAAGGCTGAGGCGCTGGCGATGACGCTGACCGTGATTGCTTCTTTTATCCTGACTATTGTCGTCGGCGGCGGCGTCGCTCTGATCCGCGAAGGTGTCGGCTTGAGCCAACTACTGAGCCGAGCCCGCAATGTCGGTGGCGGGCATTCAAGTGGCTAGATCCGTTTCGATCAGGCCCAAATCAACAAGACCGCGCAGCAGGCCGGCTGCACGCTGAAGGACATCGTGTCCCAACCGACTGGAGAGCGCTGAGATGCGTCGCATCGTCAGGTGGGTCGCGATCCTCGGCGCCGGCGTGGCCGGAGTGCTCGCCGCCGCCGCGCTGGTCATCGGGTTCGGCTTTGTGCCCGCTGCGAAGCAGCCGCCGTACCAACGGGTTGCCAGCTGGGGCGACCCCGGCTCGGCAGCGGGCCAATTTGATGGCCCCAACGACATCGCTGTAGCCGATGATCGCGTCTACGTGGCCGATTCGCTGAACCACCGGATCCAGATCTTTGACTTGCAGGGATACTTCCTGAGCGCCATCGCGGTCGGCCCGCAGGGTCTGCTGCCGCAGGCACGACCCATGAATCTGAACATTGCCGGCGACAAGCTTTATGTCGGCGACTACTGGAACGATGCAGTGCAAGTGTGCACACTCGACGGACGCCTGACAGGCACGTTCGGCGGCAAGCAAGGAATGGGTCCCGGGCAGTTTCACGCGCCCGGCGGCGCCAGCGCCGAACCCGACGGCACCATCATCGTCGTCGATTTCTACAACCAGCGCGTGCAGATGCTGTCGCCGCAAGGGCGCTTCATCCGCCAGATCGGTGCCACCGGGCACAAGGGCTATGTGGCCGGCAGCAGTTTCAACTATCCGAGGGACGTGGCGGTCTCTGCGTCGGACGGCCATTTCTATGTCGCCGACCTGGCGGATCAGCGCGTGGAGCGGTGGCAGCAGGATCTGCCTGTCCATCATTAAGCTTCTGGGGGGACTGATCGAGGGCAGCGTCTGGCCCCATGCAACCAGATCGACAGAGTCAGGTACTGATCGCCGTGCCGGTAGCGATCACGGCATGTCCACACCATCGGTGTGATCCGGTCGGGCATTGGTCGAGACGCGCGTAACCGATCAACATGGCGTATCCACTCCTTGGTGGCAGGGGTCGTACGTGCATGCGGGTACGGTGCGGAACTATGATGAGCAACGCACCGGCATTCAATTCGGTAGCCATGTGCCGCAGCGCGACCATGACTTGCTGATCAGAGTGAAACACTACGCTAAGAAAGTTCTCCCCGATACAGACTGAAGGCTATGTGGCATGAGTGAATGTGGTTGTCACGCGCAAGCGACCAATGAATCGGAACGCCGAATCCTGCGTCTGGCCTTGGGACTCAATATCACGATGTTTGTGGTCGGCATCGTTGCCGGTCTGATCGCCCAGTCGATGGGATTGATCGCCGATTCGCTGGATATGCTGGCCGATGCGAGTGCCTACGGCATCGCCCTGATGGCGTGGGCGCGCAGTGCGAGCTTCAAGGCTTCGGCGGCACAACTGAGCGGCGCAGTGCTGTTGATCCTGGGGTTGGGCGTCTTGCTCGGTGTGGCGTGGCGCGTTGTGATGGGAAGCCATCCCGAGGGCCTATGGATGATGGGCATCGCTTTTGTCGCTCTTGTCGTCAACGCCACCGTGCTGCGACTACTGGAACGCTTCCGGCATGGCGAAGTACATTTGCGAGCGACGTGGCTATTCACCCGTGTCGATGTCATCGCGAATTTGGCGGTGATCGTGTCCGGTGTGCTGGTGATTCTTCTGCACAGTGCCGTGCCCGATTTGGTCATGGGCACTGCGATTGCGCTCTACGTGATCAAGGAAGCGATTGGCATCTTGCGTGAAGCGCGCGAGGCACGCGTGGCCGCCGCCGAGCCGATCACCAAACCATGACACCTCTGATCCTGGAGATGGGCACGACGGTGTACGACTGGGATCTTCGCCTGTTCCAGGCCATCCATCCGACCGTACAACCGTCCCCCTTCATGCTCCACCTGGCGCGCGGTTTTGCCGATGGGCCATTGGTGCTGACGGTGGCCATGCTTGGAGTGATGGTGGCGCTGCCTCGCCTGTCAATGCGCTTGGTGGCTTTCGAAGCGGTGGTGGCGGCCGCCGTCGCGCTGATCCTAAATACGCTCATCGCTCTTGTCTGGGAAAGAGCACGCCCGTTTGTAGCCGGAGCCGGTCAGGCGTGGATGCCCCATGCTGCTACCGGCAGCTTCCCCAGCGATCATTTGACTGTGCAGTGGGTCGTGGCCGGCATGCTTTTGCTGGATCGACGCACCCGAGCCTGGGGCATTGTGATCGCACTGCTAGGCCTGCCCATGGCATGGGCGCGCATCTACCTGGGCGTGCATTATCCCGGCGATATGCTGGGAGCCTTCGCGATGGGTGGGCTGGCCATGCTTGGTGGCTGGCTATGGCGTCGCCACTCCGTGACTTCCACCATTGTGCCCTCATCATCATAGGCACAAGGCTTCGCCCTTGTGCGAAGCGAAGGTTTAGTGCGCTGCACCGGGTGAAGCAAAAGTGCAGCCCGCCGCGTGGGCTGATTCGTCCGCGGTCGCATGATCGGTTTGCAACGTGGTGTGGGCGATGGCAAAGCGATCGTGCAGCATGGCTTCGATTTCTCGGCGTACATCGTGGCAGTCGATGTCATGGTTCACATAGATGTGGCCCGACAGTGCTGGCATGCCCGAGGTCACTTCCCACACGTGCAAATCGTCCAGCCGGGTGACTGCTGGCACGGCGCGAATCGCCTCCGCAATCTGCTCCGGATGCATACCCCGAGGTGCTGCCTGCAGAAAGATTCGGCCCGATTCACGAACCAAACCGATGCCCGCCTTCAGCATCAGTCCAGCGACAACCAAGGCAGCGATGGAGTCTACGCGATTCCACCCCGTCCACCAGATGATGCCACCGGCGATCGCGGTGACAATGAACGCGTAGAGATCGGTAAGAATGTGCTGGAAGCTGCCTTCCACATTGAGGCTCTGCCGGTTAGCCTTGCTCATCGCCCATACGGCCAGCAGGTTGACGCCGATGCCGATCATCGCAATCACCATGACCAGCAAGCCTTCCACCACCGGCGGATCGATCAAGCGGCGAATCGCCTCGACGATGAACCAGGCTGACAGCAGTAACAGCGTCACGCCGTTCGCCTGCGCGCTCAGGATTTCCACGCGTTTCAACCCGAACGTATAACTGCCACTGGCCGGACGTTTGGCCAGGCGCATCGCCACCAAGGCGAGCCCGATGGAGCCCACATCGGTGAGCATGTGGCCGGCATCGGAAATCAATGCAAGTGATTTGGCCATGATGCCGACCACCACCTCGACGGCCATGAAACCGAGCAGCAACAGCAATGCGATGGTTAGATATTTCTTGTCCGCATCGGGCGCCACACCATGGCTATGGTCGTGGTGATGATCGTGATTGTGCCTGTGTGGCTCTGCGGTATCCATGGAGGTCTCCTGTGCGGCGGCCACCTTACGCGACCACCACGGCGTTATGTAATGACAGCGGAAAGGATGGGCGGGAGTAACCCGCCCATCACCTTCAATCCACGGTACCGTCGACCGGCCACGCCCGATCCACGATGCTCTGGTAGACCCAGCCGGCCACGGTTTGACCCGTGCGTCCGTGCAACCGGATAAGCCGTACCGCTTGTTCGGCCTGATCGTCCTCGCAGAACACTTCGAGCTTGACCTGCCGAGTCATCCGCTCGCCCAGTTCCATCGAATAGATCTGTTCCTGGGCGCTGAGCGCGGTCAGCAGGCCTTTGACGTCGTTCACCGACAGATACCGAAATCCGGCATCCTCCAAGGCGTGGATGACGTCGACGATGCGGCCGCGATGGAGGAATGCTTTCACTTCTTTCATGGAGTGTTCTCCCTGACAAGGCGCCGTGCGGCGCGTTCTTCGATCCAGTCGTACAACACTGGCAGCAGTACCAGCGTCAGCAGGGTCGAGGTGATCAGCCCACCCACCACCACAGTGGCGAGCGGGCGCTGGGTTTCCGCACCGACACCGCTGGAGAGCAACATCGGCACCAGGCCCAGGATCGCCACGCTGGCGGTCATCATCACCGGGCGCATGCGCAGCGCGGTTCCTCGGATTACCGCTTCCCGCACTGCCAGACCCTTCTCACGTTGCTCGTTCAAGAAGCTCACCAGCACGATGCCGTGCGAGCGGCGGCCAGCACGGCGGAGGTGCGATCCACCGGACCACCGTGCGCCTTGCGTTCGGCCATGATGCGATAGGCGTTCTCCACCATCACTACCGCACCATCGACCATCATGCCGATACCGATCGCCAAGCCCGCCAGCGACATCAAATTGGCCGAAAGACCGAACTGGTTCATGCAGATGAAGGCGATCAGCATCGCCAGCGGCAGCGCCACGACCACCACCAGCGCGCTACGGAACTCGCCCAGAAACAGGAACAACACAATCGCCACCAGGATCGAGCCTTCGACCAGCGCACGCACCGCGGTGCCCACGGCCGCGTTGACCAGCTCGGTGCGCTCGTACACCGGCTTCACCACTACGCCGGGCGGCAACGCCTGTTTGACCTTATCGAGCTTGGCCTTGACTGCGTCAACCACGCTCTTGGCATTTTCGCCGATGCGGGCAAGCGCCTGACCCATCACCACTTCCTTGCCATCGCGTGTGACGGCACCGGTGCGTGGCGCACCCGCTTCAGTAACGGTGGCGACGTCACGCACATACACAGGCGTGCCGTCTTCGGTCTTGAGCACGATATTGCCCAGATCCTTCGCGTTCTGGATCAGTCCCAGTCCGCGCACCAGGTACTGCTCACGCCCCACATCGACAAAGTTGCCGCCAACCTGGGCGTTGTTCGCCTGCAGCGCCTCGATCACCTGCTTGAAGCCGAGCTTGTGGGCAATCAGCTTCATCGGGTCGATCCGCACCTGGAACTGCTTCTCCTGCCCACCCCACGAGGTGACGTCGTCGACACCGGGGGCGGTGCGCAGGATCAGGCGGATGGTCCAGCCCTGCAGCGTGCGCAGGTCCATATCGTTCGGAGCCGTGCCGGCCGTGACACCTTTGAGCTTGTCGTCGGCGCGTTCGACGGTGTACCAGAACACCTGGCCCAGGCCTGAGGTGTTCGGTCCCATCTCGGGCTTGCCGTAACCGGCCGGCAGACGATCGCCCACTTGCTGCAGCCGTTCATTGACCAGCTGACGGGCGAAGTAGATGTCCATGCTGTCGTCGAAATACACCGACACAAACGACAAGCCGAACAGGCTCACCGAGCGGATCTGCTGCACGTTGGGCAGCCCTGCCAGCGCCGACTCCACCGGCGTGGTCAGCAGTTGCTCCACGTCCTCGGCAGCCAGACCGGAGGCTTCGGTGTACACGTTGACCTGCACCGGCGTGACATCCGGGAAGGCATCGATCGGGAGCTGGCGCACGGCCTGGACGCCCAGAAAGCCGATCACCACGAAGATGATCAGTACCAGCACCTTGAAGCGCAGCGAGAGTTCAACCAGACGTTCAAGCATCATTCTTCTCCCAGCTGTGAGCGCAACAGACGCGCCTTGAGCGCGAAGGCGCCTTTGCGCACGTAGCTGTCGCCCGCCTTGAGGCCCTTGGTGATCACCGTCCAGCCATCACGCGTGTCACCGACCATGACCGGCGCCGGTTCAAACAGGCCCTTGCTCTTGGCGAGAAATACGGTGGGCTGGTTTTGCAGCAACACGATCGCTTCGGCGGGCACCGCCAGCTTCCGCGCCGCGCCGGCTACGGCGATCCTGGCTTCCACCAGTTCACCGGGATGCAGCAGGTCCTCGCGGTTGTCGACCTCGATGCGCACTGGCACGGTTCGTGTGCGCTCATTCGTCTGATGTGAACGTTGCACGACGGTACCGGGGATCTCCATGCCATGAACCAGAATGCGGACGGCGGCGCCCGGTTTGGCTTGTTCGGCATCGGCCGGTGTCGTCTGCGCCACGACCCACACCGAATCTTCCTTGACCAGGGTAAATAGCGTGCGACCGGGGCCCACGCGCTCGCCGACCAGAAAATCGTCGGTGGTGACGCGGCCATCGGCCGGTGCGAGCAGCTCGAAACTGCCATCGGCGCCGGCCGATCCCTTGCGCAGGAGGCTGCTGATCTGGCCTTTGGACAAACCGAACGCACGCAGCTTGGCGCGCGCCTGATCGCGGGCGACCCTGGCTTCGTTGTAGCGGCGCGCCGATACCGCCTGCGGGCCGAGTGCGGCGATGCGGCGCCAGTCCTGCTCGGCCACGACCAACGTGCCTTGCGTTTCGGCAACCTGCACGCTGGACAGCACCACCAGCGGTTCGCCGGCTTTCACCACGTCACCGAGCTTGACCTTGCGGGCGAGCACCTGCGATTCCACGCGCGGCGATACCAACACGGTGGAGTAGGCATCGGCCTTCACTTCGCCGGGCGCCTTCAATTCATCGGTAAGTGCTCGCAGCTCAGCCTTGTCAAGAACGATGCCGGCGTCCTTGATAGCCTTGGCGTCGAGGGCGAGCGGGTTGGCTGGAGCGGGTTCCTGCGCCAGTACGGGTGCGGCCAGCACGGTTGCCAAGGCCAGGCCCAGCAGGCCGCGTTTCAAAAGAGAGACATTCATCGGGAAAGATCCTGAGTGCGGCCGTCGAGCCAGTCGGTCAGACGGCCCGCAGCGGTGAGATAATCGAACCAGGCCTGCCAGGTCTGGCTTTCCAGTTCCTGGCCAGACAGCGTGGTGTCAAGGCTCTGCTTGAGCTGCACGAGATAGTCAGAGGTGCTGATTTCGCCGGCTCGCCAGAGCTTTTCCAGCAACGCGGTGCGATCCGCAAACGCGGCGGCACGACCGCTGCGAAACGCTTTGACCGCACCGCGCAGGGCGCTATAGCGGGCCAGTACTTCTTGCTGTCCGGCGCGCAACACAAACTGGCGCGAACGCACGCCGGCCGCTGCCGCGTCGGCTTCCGCCAGGGCGGCATCCACTTCGGCGCGTCCGGTGTTGAGCACGGGCAAGGGAATGGACACGCTCAGGCCGATCACCTGATCGGTGCGCGGTCCACTGCGCACCTGACCGCCGGTCAGGCTAAGCGTGGGATCGGGGATGCGTGCCCGGCGTGCGATTTGCACACCGGCCTCAGCGCTCGCTTGCCGAGCGCGAGCCTGACGCAGTTCGGGCAGCTCGTCGACCGGCAACGCGGCGACGCTGTCCGCTGCGGGCGACAGGCTTTTGGGAAGCGGGGGCAGCATTGTTTGTTGGTCGCCGCTGATGGCCAACAACGAGGCACGGGCTGCCGCCTCATTGCCCGCGAGGCTCGCCTGTTGCAGCTGTGCTTCACCCAGGGCCAGACCCGCCAGGTCGCGTTCCGGGCTGCTGATGTCACCGACCTTGAGCCGCTGTGCGGCCAGCTCATCAAAGCGCTGCATCAGCACGAGCCGCCGCTGGCCCATTTCGCGCTGCCGGGCTGCGAGCGCAGCCGTCGACCAGGCCTTCAGCCAGCGCGCAGCCACGTCACGGCGCAGCACGTTGTAGCTGGCTTCGGCAGCGAGCAGATCGGCCTCACCCCGACGAGTACGAGCGCGACGTTTGCCTGACAGATCTAGCGGCAGACTAATGCCGGCCGTGCGCCGATTGACGTCGGCGTTCTCCGCATCGAGCCACAGCGAGGGGTTATACAGCGGCTGCGCCGAGGCCCGCGCACGGGCACGGGCGGCGTCAAGATCGGCTCGCGCGGCCTGCACCTCGGGACTGGCCTGCCATATGCGGCGCACCGCGTCCTGCAGAGAGGACGATGCCAGCGACGTGGGCCGGGAAACTGCGGGTATGGAGGGAGGGGATACAGGGGCGGCACTGAGCATCGCCGCGTACAGCAGACACACGGCACCGAGCGGCACCGAACGAAAAAAAGACATGAAGCCATCTCCTGAAAACGATCACGAATCGACGAACCGCCTGGGCGGTTTCATCGCGAAACAGAGTGTTTTCAGGCGAGCGGAGGGCGCAATAGCGACTCAGGCGTGGCCGGCGCGAATCCGGATCGGATGGCCGGGGTGTCGAAGCGAGCTTCCATCCTTGCGATGGAATCCATGCTGCTCATCGGCAGCGTCGCCGAGTGAGCACAGGTGCAGTGACAAGCACTGCCTTCACCCAGAAGGCAGGCATTCGGATCGTCCGTCGCTAGATCAGCGATCACCGTATCCAGTGGCGCACTGACAGCAGAAATGGTGGTGTCCGAAACGAGTCGCTTCTCGGGTGCATCGGCCAGACAGACAGTCCCGGCGATCAGCTTGATCAGCATCACAGCGACGGCCAACGTCCACAGACCGCGGTGGCGGCGCAGGCGAGTCAGCAGGGACGGTGACAAGTCATACATCCGGAAAGCCTACAGGACGACAGTTCTGTTAGACAATTTCACTTTGCGCTCCGCTTGCTCCAATCCATTGGACTGGCTGGGTCGGGCGACGGTGTCTGTCATGCATCCTGGCCCGGTCAATAATCCCTCACGCGGTACAACGTCTCCACCGCAAGGACTGCAACGATACCGTTGTTGTTGAGGAAGGCATGTGCCGCACCCATGACCGCCCCGGCGATACGCGACTGCGGTCTCACAGATATGAAGAAAATTATGTCTGGACATGTTTGGCAAGTCCATGAAGCCCCCTCCCATCAAAAGAGAACGGGTCTTCGTGAAGTCGTGTGGCGCGCCCGGCATCCACCCCTCGATCTTGCTTCCCAGCCCGGGCGGCAGGAGCGCCTCGGCCCGCTCCTTGAGTCCAAGGAACACCTTGTCGGCCATTTGTGCGGAGTGCGCGGCGATTTGTTTTCTGCCAGCCAACCAATGCGCAAGCCTGTCCTTGACAAGGCAGACGCCGGCGATAACGCCCCAGACGAGGAGCACCAGTAAAATCATCAGGTCCAGACCGCCGATCCAGAACCATCCGCTCGTGTCCGCCCCTCAGTCGAACAAATCGCGCAGGAAGGATTTGCGCCGCTTGCCCCTGTAATCATCATCGCGGCAGTGGTCTTGCCGCCCAGGCGTGCGTATCCGCTCGGGGTAATCGCCGCGCGGCAGGTCGCCAGCCTGGCGCTCCGCGTGCTCGATGAACTTGTCCAGCTCGCCACGATCCAGCCATACGCCGCGACATTCGGGGCAATAGTCAATCTCGATTCCCTGGCGCTCGGTCATCGCCAGATTTGTGTCTTTGCATACCGGGCATTTCATGGTTTCTCTCCTTCTATCGAACCTCTTTACAAACAGTACGCTCCACGCTTTATCGCCCAAACATTTCCGTCTGGATTGGCCATCATTGCACCGCTTCGACAGCACGTAGGAACATTCAGATAGCTTGCATGACACTTCCCTCCAAACTGGGAAGGCCATAGCCTCATGGCGTCATAGCGCCTGCATGACTCTCTCCAGGCGGTGCCTCACCTCGCTGGCCAGTTGGGCGATCTCCGGTTTTCCGACGCGTTCGAGTACGGCTTTGGGGTCCATGAACTCAACATGGACCGTGCTGGCGCCGTCCTGCCGCACCAGACGTTGCAGGGCAGAAGCAAACCGATGGATGGCTCGCATTCCAGGGCGCGATGCGCCAATGGCGGATTGCATGCGCCCAGGATCCGGTAAGGCGGCATGTTCTGAGTTTCTTTTTCATCGCGCCCACGATGTCGGTATCGGCGAGCACGCCAAAGCCTTCGGCCTGAAGTGCGTGGGTCACGTGTTCAATTGCGTCATCAAACGACAAGTCGACAATCTTGCCGAAGCCATACTTGCTCATGCCGCTTCTCCTATCATTAGATAGAGTTTCGCTTCCGCTACCGTTGACGGGGTCGAGATTCTCAACGCGCCCGGCATCCAGGTGGTCGTAACCGGCGCTTCACAATCCACGACGCGGAAGGCCTGCGCGCCACCTCGGCAGGACGATTTCACGGTACTTGTCGCTCATGTTTTGAGCATCCGCAGCGCGCTCGCAATCACGACAAATTCACTCAGTTCATGACCTATGACTGCGACCGGCAGCGAGAAGGCGCCGGTGACGGCGCCGACCACCAGAACGCCGATGATCACCGCCGACAGCGCCAGATTCTGGTTCACCACCGAGCGGTTGCGCTGCGCGAGGCGAAGCGCGTAGGCGAGCTTCTCCAGATCGTCCGCCATCAGCGCAACGTCGGCGGTCTCCAGGGCCACGTCCGTACCCGCCGCGCCCATCGCCACGCCGACCGTGGCTTCGGCAAGCGCAGGAGCATCGTTCACGCCATCACCCACCATCGCGACATGCCCGTAGCGCTGCGCGAGTTCGCGCACTTCGGCGACTTTGTCCTTTGGCTTCAGGTCGGCGTAGATCTCGTCGATGCCCAGTTCCCGCGCGATTGCCTGCGCAGTTCGATCATTGTCACCGGTCAGCATCACCACCTTCTCCACGCCGGCGGCATGAAGCGCGTCGATCGCCTTGCGTGCATTCGACCGGATGTTGTCGCGAATCGCGATGATGCCGCGAGGACCTCGCTCATCGCCTACGACGATGACCGTCTTGCCTTCGCTTTGCATACGTTCAATGTCGCCCCGAACGTCATCGAGACCGACGCCGAGGCGCGATATGAAGAGGTCCGGGCTGCCCACGTACAGGGTGACGCCATCGACCAGCGCCGAGGCGCCGGCGCCGGTGAGCGCGCGGAACTGATCCGCCTTCACCGGCGTCACTGCCTGTGCGCGGGCATGCCGCGCGACGGCGCGCGCCAGCGGATGCTCGCTGCGATCTTCCACCCCGGCGGCGAGCGCCAGCACGTCCTGTGGGGAGCCGATCGGATCACCCGTTTTGCCTCCGCAGACGATGACGTCGGTGACATCCGGCTCGCCCCGCGTCAGCGTGCCGGTTTTGTCCAGCGCAACGACCCTGATTTTCGCCAGATCCTCGACATAGATGCCGCCCTTGATCAGCACGCCGTTGCGCGCACCGGTGCCCAGGGAAGCGACGAGCGTGATCGGAATCGAAATGACGAGCGCGCACGGGGCGGCGGCGACGATAAACACGGTGGCGCGCGTGATCCATGTCGCCCACTCCATACCGAAAAGGATCGGCGGCACGACGGCGATCAGGATGCCGACGAGCAGTACGAGCGGGCTGTAAACGGCTCCGAACCGCTCGATGAAGCGCTGGCCCTTGCCCTTCTTCTCCTGCGCCTCCTCGACCATGTGAATGATGCGGGCGATGGTGTTCTCGGCGAACGTCTTGGTCGCCCGCGCTTCGAGTGCGCCTTCGCCGTTGATGCTACCCGCGAAGACCGTTTCGCCGGGATGCTTTTCAACCGGCACGCTCTCCCCGGTCACCGGCGCCTGGTTGACGCTGGAGGAGCCCGTCACCACCACGCCGTCGGTCGCGATGGCCTGCCCGGGCTTGACGATGAAGACTTCGCCCACGGCAAGCTCTTCGACCGGGATTTCCCGCTCCGATCCATCGCGCCGCACCAGCGCGATCTTCGGCACAAGCTTCATCAATGCCTTGATCGCGGCGCGCGTCTTTTCCTCGGTATAGCCTTCGGCGGCCTCGCTGATCGAATAAAGGAATACCAGTGCCGCGCCCTCGCCGGGCTGTCCCATGACCGCCGCGACGATCGCCGCCACGCTCATGAGCAGCTCGATTCCGATCTCGCGCTCGAAGACCAGATCCTCCAGCGCTTCACGCCCGAAAAAGTACCCACCAACAAGGATCGCCGCCACATAGAAGCCGATCGGGGCCGCTTCGGGCGCGCCGAAGAGCCCGATCAGCCATCCGGCGAGCAGCAGCAATCCTGACGAGGCAGAGGTGAGTACCTTGGGGTTGCGCCAAGGCGCGGGCGGTGCCGCCATCTCCTGCGCATCGAGGGGCGCAAAGCCGAGATCCTTCAGCCGGACTTTGAGCGCCTCGGGCTTGGTCAGCTCCGGATCGTAGGTGAGGGCAACCTTGGCCGACTTGGGATAGACCTTCAGGTTGACCACTCCCGCCTGTCCCCGCACACCCCGCTCAATGGCGGCGGCGTCGTGCTCGCAATCGAGATTCGCTACCCGCAATTCAAGCTGCTTTGTCGTCATCTTCTTGCTCTCCCCTCCGGACCTTCGCGCCCATTCGTCACCCGTTCCGTCCAGGCCCTTTCGACTCGCCTCAACAGCCTGTTGGAAATCCGAACGCTCGCCAGTCCGGCGATATATGCCGCGACCACGTCGGCCGGAAAGTGTGCGCCAATCAACACCCGCGAAAGTCCGACGCACACCAGAAACGGCACCAACATGGCCCGCGCTGTGCACCCGCTGAAGTGCCGCCAGAGCCTGCGGACGAGGACCGCGGCAAAGGCCGCATGACCGCTCGGAAAGCTCCCCTCGGAGTTGACCGGTAGCGGAAGAACACGGCCTCCCACCGGTGCACCAATCGACAGCCCACGCTTGCGTGGTGGTCGGGGCAACGCACGATACGCAACGCCTGCGCACCGATGACGCGCCCATAGTACGGGGCAAGCCAGAACCAACCAAAGACCGAAACCAGGGCCAGCTCAATCGCAGGTGAGCGCGCTTGTTGCGCGAGCTCAAAAAGCCAAACGTGGAGTCCGTCCCAACGGCACCTGATATTCAAAGTCGCCATGACCGTCCGAAGTCCAAACCAGAAAGAACTCCGCGCGCACTACGCCGCCTGCGGGATGCCCACTGTTGGCCACGCATCTCGTTGTAACAATACCGCGCCATCGTGTGCCTTCCTTCTTCGCGTTAGGCTTGTGCCACCGCAAACGCGGGGGTTTGGATGCCCAGCCGGCAGCGCCCGCCTTCTCTGAGACACATGCGCGCCTTGAACCGCTTCAAGTCCTGCGCAAACTCGCGCTCCCTGTCGGGGAGCGCACGCACCATTTCATAAAGATGAAGGAGGCAAGGTACGTCGGTCACCAAGCGGTGATAGACCCAACGGCCGCTCTTCTCCACCGACAACAGCCCGGCTTGCCGCAGGATCTTCACATGGCGCGACAGCTTGTACTGCGGCTCAAGCAGGCTGTCGACCAGTTCGCACAGGCAGGATTCCTCCCCCGTGCTTGCCAGCAGCCGCACGACGCGGACGCGTGTGGGATCGGCGAGGGCTTGGAAGACATCTTCAGGTTTCACAGCTACGGAGTGCATAGTTGCACTATCATACAACTAATAATAAGATGCAAGGGCAATCATCGGAGGAGCCATTGCAGTGGGTCCTAAATCAGCTCGAAGGGGATGCCGCACGGGCCGTATGCGCCGTGAACGAGACGAGCATGCCTGATTCTCCAACTCAAGCGCATCGAGGGTCGATCGCGCGGCCTGCAACGGTTGATCCACGAGGACGCCCCCGTGAATCGGTGGTGCAGCAGCTTTCTGCGGCGAAACGTGCCCTCGACAAGGCGTTTCACGCCTTGGTGGCCTGCCTGCTCGAATCACGGCTCCGCGCGAAGATGAAGTGCGCTCGTCGAGTCGAACAGGCACTCGATATCCTCTCCCGCCTATAACTGAACCGAAACCCAGCCAGGCCGGAAGCAATCGGCTTTCGACCAGGCGGACAGGAGCAAAACATGTGCGAGCTTTTTGCGATGTCGACGCGGCACCCCACGACGGTCACCCTGTCGCTGGAAGAATTCTCGCGCCACGGCGGTCTGAGCGGGCCGCACAAGGACGGCTGGGGTATCGGATGGTATGAAGAAGGCGATATTCGGCTAGTCAAGGAACGAGATCCGGCGGCATCCAGCGCATGCGTGCGCTTCATCCAGACGAATCCATTTTCGAGTTCGCTTGTGATCAGCCACATACGCAAAGCCACGCAAGGATCGGTTGCGTCGCGCAACTGCCAGCCGTTCGTGCGCGAGCTCGGCGGCGCCTGGCACTGTTTCGCCCACAACGGCGACCTGAAAGGCATTGCGGGTGACCGTCGCTTCCGCGCCGAGGAATTTCGTCCGGTCGGAGAAACCGATTCCGAGCAGGCATTCTGCGCGTTGATGGATACGCTGCGGCCCTTGTGGTTCTCGGGACGGGTGCCGCCGATCGGCGAGCGCAGACAGATTGTCGCCCAATTCGCCGCCGCGCTGCGCGAACTCGGCCCGGCGAACTTTCTGTACTGTGACGGTGACGCGCTGTTCGCGTGCGCGGACCGCCGGCATCAGTGTGATGGATCGATCAAGGCGCCGGGGATGTGGCGGCTCGTCCGGCGCTGTCCGGCGGGCGGCGAACTGGCGGCAGAAGGGCTGCGGATCGCTTCCGAAGACGGCGAGCAGGAGGTGTGTCTGGTCGCGAGCGTCCCGCTGACGGACGAGGGATGGGTCGCGCTTGCCGAGGGGGAAATGCTGGTCGCGCGGCAGGGGCGTGTTGAAGTCGAAAGGCAGCGATCTCATCGGGATTGAACGCCTACTGCCAACTGAGCAGCTCTATAATTTGGGATCTTCGTGAAATCGGGTCAATCGCGGCCCTTCCCTGTCCGCACAGGACGTGGACGGCAAAGACATCGTGGGCGTCCCGCGTTTTTCCGGCATGGTGCGAATCGCCTTCAGTGGGCTTGAGCAGAAAAGAAGCTCTCTCGCGATCCGGGTGGTTGACTTTTGTAAATGTCAAACTTCTACTGCCTCCCCGGCAGAACCGGGGGAACTCTCTTGTTGGTTTAGGTCGCCCAGGTTTCCGAACGGCTCGGCATGTCGTGTCACAGCCTGTACAAGTGGGTCAAGGCCGTGAAGCCGGATGATTCTGAGCAACGTGCCGGCGAACTGATTGGAGCTAAAAGCGAGGTCCTCAAGCTGCATGCTCAGTTGCGGCGCACCAAAGAGGAGCGCGATATCTTAAAAAAGACCGCAAGGTACTTTGCTCAGCAGCCCGAGTGAAGTACCTGTTCATCAATGAGCATCGCCACGAATACCAAGGTCGCCACCATGTGTCGTGTCCTGCACGCGTCCCGCAGTGGCTTTTATGCATGGCTGCATCAACCGTTGTCCGATCGCGCGATCGAGGATCGGCGTTTGCTCGGTTTGATCCGTGATTCCTATACGGCCAGTAGTGGCGCATACGGCTATCCCCGTGTGTTTGCCGATCTTCGGGAAACCGGTGAAACCTACGGCAGACATCGCGTGGCCCGGATCATGAGAGAGCAACGAATCAAGGCGTTACGTGGCTATAAGGCACCCCGGCATATCGCCGGACGGCCTTCGATCATCGCACCAAACCACCTGAAGCGTGAATTTACCGTCGCCCAACCCGATCAGGCCTGGGTGACCAATATCACCTATTTGGAGACGTAACATGGATCGACCAATCCGATACCCGATTTCGGGCCTCGTCAGTCTGACCGTCGAACCTGGTGCCTTATGATGAAGATGATGAGCGGAGGGAGCAGCAACCATTGCGCAAGGGGCGCCAGTCCGGTGCCGAGGCCAGGCAGGGTGGGCATCGCATTGGTATATGCCCAGCGATCAAGCGGTCCCGTTGCCATGGCCTCAAACACGATGGTCATGATCACCCCCGGCAGAAGGAATAACACCAGTGATCGTACTGAGGGATGAAGATACCATTCCCTGTCTTTTTGCAGGAACACAACCACCCAGAAAGCAATGACGATCATTGCTGCATCGCCAGCGGATGCCTGGATGCAGGCAAGATTGATCTGCGTCATCGATGAATCCGCAGGATAGGAGAAAAGCGGCATCTGCAGCATTTCCCAGACGAAATTGATGACGAACCCCAAGAAAAAAAGCTTGATCTGTACCCGCTTCATCATCGTCATTCTGGTTTGTTAGTGATCCATACCATGGTGCCCAACGACGGTTATGGTTTCAACGCCATGATCGCTTCGACCATCTCTCGCTCCTCATCAATCGGCATAACGAAGGTTCTTACTGTCGCCGCCGATGCACTGATCTCCAATGCTCCAGTTTGGTTTTTTTAGCATCGATTCCAAGCCCCATCCACCCGAGATCAGCCACCGCCCGTGCGCGAATTACGGACGCATGATTGTCATGACGGTGGCGCAAAACGTAAGAATGCCGCTCAGTTACCGCTTACAGCTCTTTGGCGGTTGCCTTGTTCAAGGGCATTTGGGTATACCGCTGCCGATGCGCAAGGAGTGTCGCCAACTCCTTGTCGGTAGGGGCCTGGATACCCATCATCCCAACCGTCCCCATCCCCTCCGCCGGTCCTTCGGGACATATCAGTATCGGGCGTACCCCGACGATGCCGGCGAGCCCTGCTGCGATCTCAGGTGGAGCCCATGCCGCTTCAGAAAACCATGCCGTAGCTCTTGGTGCAGTTGGCCGACTGCCTGCCGCAGCTTTGGCGTTTTCCGAACCGGGAGAACAGGCCTGTGGACCGTCAGCATGCACCCTGCATGCGCCGGCTTTTGGCTGAGGAAGGCTGTTCATGCCCGGGCAACGGTGGCGAGTATCAGCTGCCCCGCAAAGCCCAGCCCCACCGTAACCATCAAGGCAATGACCCATACCGCAATGATCAGAGGCGCGTTCCCACGCGGCGGTATGACATTCCCCTCCCCCTCGTCGCCGCCTGATCGGAACATGGGCACGATGATGCGCAGATATACCGCCAGCGACAGAACACTATTGAGGATTGCCACGACCGTGAGCCAGGTGAAATGCGCATCGATCGCAGCGCCGAACAACAGGAACTTGCCGACAAATCCCGCCAGCGGTGGGATTCCGACGAGCGATATGAGAAAGACCGTCATTGCGATGCCGGCAACCGGAGTGGTGCGCGCCATGCCAGAAAATGCATCAAGGGTACGACCCGTGCCCTGGACGATGGCGAACGCCCCCAGGTTCATGGCGGCATAAGCGGCGGCAAAAACCACCAGGGACGACTGCGCCAAGGGACTCTCCCCGACCGCAACGATGCCGAGCAGAAAGTAGCCCGCCTGGGCAATCGACGAATAGGCGAGCAACCTCACGACGTTATTCTGCACCAGCGCAGCGAGATAACCCCATGACATGGTCAGCACGGCAACGAATGCGACGACAAGCGGCCAGCCCGTGGTCGATGGCAGGTCGCGAACAACCTGGGCCAAGGCGAAGATTGCGCCGATTTTCGGCACCACGGAGAGATAGGCGGCAACCGCTATGGGTGCGCCTTCGTAGGCATCGGGTGCCCAGAAATGGAACGGCGCCAGTGACGCTTTGTAGCCAAGGCCGGTAATGACCGCGACCAGGCCGACCGCTGCCGCAAGCGGTGCCTTGTCGAGATGCGCCAGATCGGCAAGCAGCGTGGATCCGGTCGCGCCGAACCAGTAGGTGAGGCCGAAAATCATCACGCTACCGGTCACCGAAGCGAATACGAAAAACTTCATGGCTGCCTCGGTCGCAGCGTCGTTTCGAGGATACGCAACCAGGGCAAACGCTCCGAGCGAGGACAACAGCACACCCAGCACCAGGAACATGGCATCCCCGCCGCCGGCCAGCACCAGCGCGCCAAACGTGGTGAAACAGAGCAAGCTGTAGACAGCGCCTTCGCGATCGCTGCCGGCCAGTTCCGCGCGCACCAGCAGCAGGGACAGCACGGTACTCGGCAGCAGGATCAGCTTGGCCCAGACACTGAGCGTATCGATGCGGAAGGTGCCGCCGAACACGCTCGTGTCGACGCCGAGCAGGGGCAAGGTCAGGCAGGCAGCGAGCAGCAGACCGACGATGGCGAAGGCCAGTGCGGCGCGCGGCAGGCGCAACATCTCCAATGCCAGCGTACCGCCACCGGCGATCAGCACGATGACCTCGGGGATCAGGTACGACAGGTCGTGCGACATCTGGCTCATGCCGGTCATGTACTCCTCAAAAACGTAGCGCAGCGGTGGTCCGGTGAACCGTGTCCAGTACCCAGGACGGCGCAACGCCTACGGCGATAGTCAACGCCAACAGCGGCGCCAGCACGAGAACTTCGCGCAGATTCAGGTCGGGCATGGTGGCCCACTGCTCACGGGGTGCGCCGAAAAAGACCTTGCCGATAGCGCGCAGGTACAGGCCAGCAGTGACCACGATTCCGAGAATGACAATCAGCGCCAGGGGTTCCACGCGCAGTGTGGCAAGGAAGATCTGGAATTCAGCCGGAAAATGCGCGAGCCCCGGCAGACCGAGTGAGGCGAACGCAGCCAGGACGAACGACCAGCCGAGCAGCGGGACATACTTCAACAGCCCACCGAAACTGTCCATCTCGCGGGTATGCGCGCGGTCCTGCAGCATGCCGACCAGGAAGAACAGCGCGCCGGTGACCAGCCCGTGACTGACCATCTGCAGAACGGCACCATCCAGGGCTATCGCACGGATGGCGGGACTGGTGGCCAGCGCGGCAACAGCCACGCCGACAATGACATAACCCATGTGGTTGACAGAAGTGTAGGCAATGAGGCGCTTGAGATCCGTTTGCGCAAGTGCGGCGAAGGCGCCGTACAACGCGCTGAACACGCCGAAGACCAGGATCACCACTGCAGCATCACGGAAAGCGGCCGGGGTCATTTCCAGCGCGAAACGCACCAGTCCGTAGGTACCGAACTTGAGCATGACGCCGGCCAGGATGACGCTCCCCGCAGCGGGCGCCTGCACATGGGCAACCGGCAACCAGGTATGGAAAGGAAACACTGGCGTCTTGACCGCGAAGGTGAACAGCATCGCGACCAGCGCCAGCATCGCCGCCAGACCGGTCAACGGCGGGTGGGCGATCCACACGCGCATGTCGAAAGTATGCGGGTCGCTACCCAGGTAGAGGCCCAGAATGGCCAGCAGCAGCGGCAGGCTGCCCAACAGGGTATAGATGAAGAACATCAGTGCCGCTCGCTGCCGATCCTCGTAACCCCATCCGGCGATCATGAAATACATCGAGACCAGGGAAACTTCGAAGAAAACGTAGAACAGCAGCGCATCCAGCGATGCGAAAGCGCCGATTGATGCGGTCTCCAGCATCAGCATCAGAATCACGTAGGCATGCGGTCGATCCTTCACCTTGGCCGAAAAAATGAAAGTCAGAAGAAACAACACCGCAGTCAGCAGCACCAGCGGCAGACTGATCCCGTCGACACCCACCCGGTAAGCCGCGCCGATGGTCGGCATCCAGTCGACCTGCTCCACTTGGGAGAATGCCCCCGGCTGCACACCGCGCAACCATATCCACAGGGCGCCGGCCAGCGTCAGCGCACTCGTGGCAATACCGATGCCGTGAACGACCCGCGCGGAAGCGTTGCGCGATGCCATGACAAGAAGCGCCCCCAGGAGCGGTAGAAACAGGGTCATCGACACAATGGGAAGCACTAAATCATCTCCTGTTCAATACAACACGACAGCCAAGATCAGCATGGCGAGAATCAGCGCAACTCCCGCCATGGTGACTGCCAGTTCACGGTGGACCAACCCGCTTTGCAGGGTGCGGGCACGTTTGCCCATCGACAGGGTTCCTCGCACCAGCGCAAAGATCATCCCATCGATGCCACGTTCGTCACTGATGCGGGCCGCCCGTCCCGTGGCGAGCGCGAAGCGCCCCGTCGCCAGGACACCCAAAAACAGCGCATGCTCCAGCCGCTCGCAGGCTTTCGCCAGTCCCATGGCGGGACGCGCGACCCATGCATCCATACCGCCGGCGATAGCGAAACTTCGTCGCGCCCAGGGTGCAAGCGGGCCGAGCAGACGTTGCCCACCGACGAACCAGCCGAGTAGCAGGCCAGTCACGGCCGCACTCAACCCCGCCACCTGCGCTGCGGCACTTTCGGCAAGGCGGTTGCCCAGCAAAGTTTCAATGGAAGGAAAAGCGAGACTCAAGCCAGCTGCCAGCACGGCCAGCCCGGCGAGCCCGGCACCCATCCAGGTCAATCCTGCCACCTGCCGTTGGTGGCGTTCGCCGCGCCACAGGATACGCAGGGCACGAGCCATGTAGGCGCCGGTAAGTACGGTTCCGGCCAGCGCAAGCGAGCCGAGTACAACGACATGGTTCGAAGACAATGCGGAGGCGATCACGGCATCCTTGGCGAAGAAACCGCTCAGCGGCGGGATACCCGCCAGTGCCAGTGCAGCCAGCGCGAAGCCGGCAAAGACAAGCGGGTGGTCACGGCCGGCGCCCTTCACGTCTTGCAGACGCGTGGACTGACGGCTGTGCTGAAATACTCCGGCGCCGAGAAACAGGGAGCTCTTGATGGCCGCATGGGCAAGCAGGAGAAAAAGTGCCGCCAGCGGCACCCCTGCCCCGACTGCCACCAGCATCAAACCGTATTGGCTGGAGGTCGACGCCGCCAACAGACGCTTGAGATCATGCTCGGCCAGGGCGATGAGGCCAGTGACGACCGTGGTTACACCGCCGACTACGCCGATCGCGAACAGGGCATCCGCCGGCAGCAGGGGCGAAATACGGATCAGCAAAATGGCGCCGGCTGCCACCAGGGTGGCCGAATGCAGCAGGGCCGAGACCGGAGTCGGTCCGGCCATCGCCCGCATCAGCCAGTCGTGCAACGGAATCTGTGCTGACTTGCCCATGGCGGCCACCAGCAGGAAAAGCCCGGCAACGAGGGCAGCGTGGCTACCGGTAGGCCAGGTGGCGGCAATTTCGCTGCTGCCGGTCGCTGCGATCAGGATGAAGACAGCGATATACAGGCCCAGGTCGGCTGTTCGGGTGTAGAGAAAGGCGCGCGACGCGGCCACATTGACGCCGGAGCGCTGGTACCAGAAGCCAATCAACAGATAACTGCTGAACCCGATCAGTTCCCAGGCCGCCAGCAACAGGATCCAGTCACCGGCCAGCACCAATGTCTGCATGGCAGCAACAAAGAACGACATGGTGGCGAAGAAACGGAACTTGTCGGGATCCTTTTGCATATAACCGACGGCATAGACCAGCACGAAGGTACCCACTACCGCGACCATCACGGACAGGATCGCATTCAGCGGCTCGGACATCAGGCGCAGCGGCATACCGGGCAGGCCGGGCAGAATCAGCGTGTGGTAACTGCCTTCGAAGGCGTTGGCGAGCAGCCACAGGCTTGCGACCAGCCCTATGCCCACACCCAGCAGGGCGAGTGCGGCAGATGCACGGCGCACGCAAAGGATCAAGGCCGCAGCCGACAGCGGGGCCAGCATGACGAAGGCAAGCGGGCTCAACCTTGCAACTCCGTGGCTTCTTCCATCTCCACCGATCCACGTGCGCGAAACCGCGCGATGGCCACACCGAAGCCGACCGCCATTTCCAGTGCCATCACTGTCATCACAATGAGTACAAACATCTGTCCGGCGTAGCTATCCGGATGCAGGAAACGCCAGAAGGCCACCAGATTGACCAATGCACCGGCGAGAATCAGTTCCACCCCCATCATGATCATGACCAGGTTGGTCTGCGACAGGGCACCATAGATCCCCACGCCAAAAAGCGCAGCGCCGGTGAACAGGGCCAACAGCAGGTCCGGGCTCATGCGTTCCTCTTCCGTTGCAAGGCGGGTAGCGCCACCGCCGTGGCGGCGATCATCGCGGTAAGTATGGTGACCCCGGCGGTCTCGAAGATGAGCATCGACCGGCCGAGCAGTTCGGTGCCCAGCGCGCGGATCTGCTCCGCTGCGGGCGGGGCGACATTCACGACCACGCCCCATGGCGTGAACAGGGCAATGCCGGCAGTAGCCAGCGCGCCCACCACGCCCGCCAAGATGGACAGGCGCTTCTGGTGGGACATTTCCATTGCCCCGAGCCCACCCGGATCCATCATGAACATCACCATGAAGATGGCCATGATGCTCATCTCCGTGGCCATCATCATGATCTGCAACACGCCGAGAAACTCTGCCTGCATGGCCAGGAACATGGCGCCAAGGGCGGTCTGCGAAAACAGCAGTGCCAGCGCCGAGCGCACCATCGACGAGGTGCGAAATACCAAAATGCCAAAACCAATGGTGGCGATGCCAAAAAAGGCGATGAATACGGTCTGCAGTGAGATCATGGCCATATCAATACCATGACGCCGACGATGAAAATGTTGAGCAGCGCCAGCGGGATGCCCAGCTTCCAGCACCAGGCCAGGAGGTGCGCCTCACGAATGCGCGGCAGGTAGTGCCCCGTCAGCAACATCGTGCTGCTGACGGCGAGGATCTTGATGGCGCTCCAGGCCCATGGCGGCAGAACCGGCCCCATCCAGCCGCCCAGATAGAACACCGTCGTGACCGCCGCCAGCGAGACGACCAGCACCATCCGACCCAACCGGAACACGCCTAGACGTACGCCGGTGTATTCGGCCTCCACGCCACCTGCCAGCTCCCCGCCAGCAGTGGGCAGGTCGAATGGCGGAAGAAAAGACACGGCCATGGCGGCAGTGAAGAACAGCACGAAACCCAGGGGCTGATAGACGATGTTCCACACCGCACCTTGCGAGGTGACGACCGCCGTGGTGAGTAATGACTCGGCGCGCATGGCGACCGCCGTGATCGGCATCACGATGAGCATGGAATAGGCGATCGTCTGTCCCAGGAATCGCCAGCCACCCACCAGCGCATAACCACCGTTCGGCCCCCAACCGGCCATCAGCAGGGCTACCGGCACGTAGGCCAGCACCGCATTGACAAACAGCGCACCGGTGGTCATATCGGCAATGATCAGCCCCGGGGACAATGGCAGCACGGCGGAAACGAGCAGTGCGACAACCAGCAGCAGGACCGGCGCGGTTTCAAAGAAGATACGGTCCGGCGTGCGCGGGACGATGGATTCCCGACCCAGCAGCGCCACGGCAGCCCAGGCCGGGGCCGCCAGCCGGAATCGACCGGTTGCCAGCCAGGCCTCCAGGACGGCGACCAGATATGCCCCCGCCAGCAGGGACAACACGATCACCAGCGTATTCATGCCGCGACCTCCCACGGCGACAGATCCAGAGAACAGACCGTGGTCAGCGCATCACCCAGTTCCTGCTGGTCCAGCAGATCCGGCAGCAATTTCATGTGGTGCGTGGTTGGCGTGTCCAGCTGCGCCTGAACCACCCGGCCGCTTTCCAGGACCAGGTGCAATTGCGCTTCGCCGCGTGGCGTTTCCAGCGAGGCATGCCCCGCACCCGAGGCGGAACCGACGACCGTTGACGCAGGCTCAGCGAAGCCGCCGACCGACTGAATGAGCGCAAGGCTTTGCTGCATTTCGCCCAGCCGGATGTGCAGGCGATCGAAGGCATCCCCACCTTGGCGCTCCGTCATCTCGAAGGCCAGCGCGGCATATGTCTCATCATCAATGCGCGCGTCACACCGCATGCCAGCCGCGCGCGCCACTGGCCCCCGCAGGTCGGATGACGGCCTGACGATGCCGCTGCCGTGCAGCCGGGAGCGCAGCAGTGGGGTGCGTACCAACCGGGCCGTCAACGCTTGTATGGTCGAGCGAAGCTGCAGAATGCGCGGCAAGTCGGCGCGCAGGCATTCGAGCTGCATCCGGGTCGCGTGACGTTCGAGCCACGCAAATCCAGTCTGCAGTCCCAGCATCGCCAGCCAACCCAGGTGGCTGGCGATGCGTTCCCGCTCCAGCACGGCAATGCGCCGGCGCCTTATTTCTTCATCGGGAACCTGTCCTGCTGCAGCCTCCAGTGCCCGGCAGGCCAGCAAGCGGTAGGCCACGGGAGCGAGGGGATCCATCGCACCCAGATGCGCAATGAAACTGGTTGCGTCAAGGCCGGCTGTCGGCAACACCCCGCCCCCGCCGACTACCGATCTTACCCGTGTCTTGGCCACGGCATCGCCGTCGAGCGTCAGGGTCAACAGCAGACCGCCGGGAAGGCCTGGGAACATGGGGCCGAACGGTACCTCGACCCACTCCATCGGCAGGCCATCCCGGCTGCGCGGCAAATCCTTCGTGACGTCAACCATGGACATGAACGGCATGTCGCCATGCTGCGCCTGCGCCTGCGCGTGTCCGGCATGTGCATGCTCGACTGTCACCCCTGCAACACCAGGGCCATGCCGCACTTGGGACACGAGCCCGGTTCATTCTGGACAACCTCCGGATGCATCGGACAGGTGTATTCGGTGCGCGCCTTGAGTACCGGCGCGCTGAAATCCGCTACCGCGGCTCGGAATACGCCCTGTGCCAGGACTGTCCGCAGCCGGCGCACGCCGCCGACAAGATCATGCTGTGAAAGAGGGGTGGTTACATCGACAGGCAATGACGAAAACTCGCTGCTGCCGAGTGCGAATACCGCGCGCGGACGCATCATCTGCGCATACAGCACGACCGCTGCATCGGCCAATTCAGGAGGTATGCGACCGACCAGCAACAATACGTTGGCGTGACGCGGGGTAGCGGCTATCCGCAGCCCTACAGCGTCGAGATCCAGGCCGCGGGCGCGGGCCACTTCCGGCCCCGGCACGACGAGTGCACGCAAGTCGCGTAGCGCACCCATGGCTACCAGGCTTCGCAGCCAGGAAGGTTTCCCTGCGCGCGCACCGGCACTCCCGTTCATCCTATTGTCTCCGGAACGCACCCTGGCTCCAACCATACAGAAGACCGAGGAACAGGATGGCCAGAAAAACACCCATGTCCAGCAGAGCGACCAGCCCTGTCTGCCGGTATACCACGGCCCATGGATACATGAAGGCCATTTCCATGTCGAACGCCAGGAACAACAGAGCGTAGCCGTAATAGCGTGCGTGGTAGCGCACCCAGACAGGATCTCGCGAAGGCATCCCCGCGGTAGCGGGAACGTTCTTGCCGGGTTCCTGTTGCGTGCGGCCGATGGCGCGAGCGAGGGCAAAGAGGATCAGGACCAGTCCGATCACACCGCAGATCAGGGCGAGCAGCAAACCATACTGTTGTAATGCACTCATGGTGATTACCTGCCTTTGCGCAACGCTGATCGGTACCGCCGTGCCAACGGCAACATCGCCGTCTGTGTGGCACACATGCATACTACGGACTTTCCGGATCTTGAATCAACGCCACTTATAATGAGCTGCGATACCTTGATGTGGAGCGGTGGATTCAACAGTGAAGTGCGACACCAGCAGCACCTCGGCGAAATGCCAGCGCCGTGCTTCACCCTGGGCATCGGCTCGGCATACAAATCACCGCCGCCATAACCCGCCTGCCCCTGCCCGTGGACAGCTTCGACGAAGCAGGCACCGTGCCCATCGAATCGTTCGGACGAGTCCCGGCCCAGGGTGCGTGAGGCGATGTTCTTGGCGACGACCTCCGCTTCACCATGGGCAAACACGCCGACCTTCGGCAGCGGTTTGCCGAGCCTCAGCAGGATGGAAACGATGTTGCCGATGGCGAAAACCTGGGGGAATCGGGTTTCCAGCGTGTGCCGGTCCACCGAAACCCAACCGGTCCCGCTGGGGAGGACACTCTCGCGTACACCGCGCGGCGTACGCTTCACAGCGCCGTGAACCCCGTGCCCGACAAGGCTGCCTTTCCCGGTAAGCTGCGATGAATTTTTCATTTACGGCGCAGATATTTCCACAGTGCGGCGATGGCCAGGACCACCAGGATGATGATCAAGATCCATCCCAGGCCCATGCCCCACATGCCCATGCCACCCATACCACTCATTCCGCTGTTCATCTCGACTCTCCCTACAGGAACCGCCTTCGCGGCTTGGTTGATCTCCGTACTACATGATTGGCGATCAAGATCCGGTCAAATCGACCTATGCTTCTGTTTGATGGTTGATTGCAGGATTTCTCGATCTTGCGCGAGGCAGGCTGCAGCCCGTCACACGTTGACTTTGTAATAGCGCATCATGCCGTTGTCCTCGTGTTCCAGATTGTGGCAGTGATAGAGATAGAGTCCGCTGTAATCCCGGAACGCCAGCAGGATTCGCACCCGCTCGCCGGGCATCACCAACACGGTGTCATGCCAGCCTTCGTCCACATGCCCTTCGTCGAGACCGCCCCAGCCCATCGAACCCCTGGCCTGGCTGCGTTGCAGAACCAGGAACTGCAAGCCGTGCACATGCATCGGGTGGGGCAGCATGCTCCGGTTGTCGAACTCCCACACCTCGACGCTGTTCAGATCGACGATCTCGTCGTCCGCAACATGGGTGCCATCGAAACGTCGTCCGTTGATCATGCCCTGCATCATGCGCATGGTCAGTTCGAAGCGACGCGGTTGGTTCCGATTCGCCGCGTCATGTACTGTCAGTGCCGGCGCTGCGACAAGCCGGTCCGGCAGTTTAAGCGCGTGCTTTTCGTGTCGATCGACATGAAAAGCCATCACATCGAACGCACTGCCTAGCAGCCTGTCGGACTTGGGGGCAGCACAACGCCGATGTGCGCCCAGAGAAGGAAAAATGCACCGTCTGGGTGCATCCACAGGGGTTTTAGCGGCCACTTTCGTCGAAACGAACGGTCGTGGTCGGGGATGGGTAATTTTAACCCAGTAGAGCGGGTAAGTCCGACAGGCTGCTAGATCAGCAGCACCCGGAAACGCAATGACGGTGGGAGCCCGCTGACGGGAGAGGCGGATTCACTGCGCAACAATGTACCCGACGCATAGGTCGTGGTCAGGGCCAGTGGTGACGGCAATAGTGCCGGCATGAACAAGTACGGCACGTGGGGCAGTTGCGCGTCCTGCGTAGCCGGTGGTTGCTGCGCACAGTGCTGGGCGCACAAGGACGGCGCCTGCTTCTGCTGCAACATCGACATGCCATCGCAGTGCATGCTCATCGCTGCGTTGCCGACCGGCATGTCCGCGGTCGGGCAGGGATACGACGCCAGCGCGACCTGTTGCCCCAGCAACGACAACACGACCAGCAGCATCAGCCGCAGTCGGGTACGTCGATTCTTAAGCCATCGCGTTTTCATGAGCGTTTCGCTTATAGCCGGACAGGACGCGGGTCCTGTCAAGTGTTGCCGATTTCTCGGCAGCAGGAGGAGATCAGTCGATCCGACAACTCGGCGCCTGCATCGCGCGACGGGCATTCTGATACATCGCCAGCAACATCAATAGCAGCGCCGTCAGCAGAAACATCGTCTCGTGCCGGGAAATAAAACCCTGCAGCGGGCCAGGCAAGGCAGTGGCCATTGCGGGCCAGACCGATGCCATCAAACCGAACAGGATCGGCAGGGTGGGGCTACAACACAGCAAGGGTGCCAGCAGGCCCAGCAGTGCACCGCCGGTCGCCAGCGTGCCGCGTGCGCGCTGGCCCTCGCGCAACACGAACACCATTCAGTCGCTCTGGCGGCGTCACACGGAGCCCGCTGTCGACCCGTCGTGTGCCAGCCGGATGCCTTCATCCGTATCGGGCTCGGCACTGGCATCTTTGGACCGGACCGGCGTGTCCAGCAAAGCAAAGCCGCGACTCACCGCAGGCCGCGCCATCAGTCGTTGATACCATGCGGAAACGTTCGGGTAGTCCGTCAACGACAGGTCCCAACGCGTCAATGCGCGCAGCCATGGCACCAAGGCGACATCGGCGATCGAGTAATCACCGGCCATGAAATTCCGGTCCTTCAGCGCATCGTTCATGACGCCGAGCAGGCGCAGCACCTCATCCCGGTACCGTCCGAACGCATACTCATCGCGCGGTTCGTGACGTCGAAAATGGTTGTACTGCCCCGCCATCGGCCCGATGCTGCCGACTTGAAAGAGCAACCATTGCAGCACCGCCATGCGTGCGGTCGGGTCAGCCGGCAACAACGCGCCCGCTTTCCCCGCCAGATGGATCAGGATGGCACCCGATTCGGCGATCGTCTGCCCCGTAGCGGTATCGACGATCACCGGAATCTTGCCATTGGGGTTGAGCTGGCGAAATGCCGGAGTGTGCTGTTCGCCGGCATTCAGATCCAACGTATGCAGCCGATAGGGCAAGCCGGTTTCTTCCAGCATGATCGTGGCTTTGCGCCCGTTCGGCGTACTGGCGGCGTAGAGCTCGATCATGCCGAGGGCTCCGTCCCTGAGGTGTCCGAGCGGAACAGACAGCGGCAGCTCAACCACAGGAAGAAAACGAACAGAAGGTGCGCAACCACGGTTTTCATGCCGATAGCCATGATGACGGCTGCACCGATACTGGTGATCACTCCGGCGGCGACAGCTTTCCAGAAGCGCTTGAGCGTGACGGGGGGCTTCGATGAGTGCAAGCCAATCATGGTGGTGTCTCCTTGATTTTGGGGGCAGCGATCGTTGCCAGCCGGATGGGTGTTTGCTTCGGCGGACACTGCGGGCCGCAACCCGTCGCCACATCCCGACAACAGGTGTCATCGAGGTAGACGATCAACTCGCGCATCGTGTTCAGGCGCGCCCGGTAGATGATTTGCTGGCCGGCGCGCTGCGTCGACACCAAGCCCGCCTGCTTGAGACGGTTGAGATGAAAGCTCAACGCGTTAGGTGCCAGGTTCACCGTAAGCCCCAAGGTGCCGGCCGGCGCGCCGTCCGGCCCATACGCCATCAGCTCACGGAATACTGCCAGTCTTACCGGATGACCGAGGGCCGTCAGAAGGTCGCAGGCATGTTGGCTATCCATTGCGGAAAAAGTTTGTTGGGGCATCGGAGGCATCACTTGGGTGGGTTGCGGGTCACGTATCGACCCTGCAGGTGAATTCATCATTGATCAATATTACAACATGTATTGAATAATGACTATAGACCAAAGACAGTTGAACAACTGGTCGATGCTTTGTCGGCATGAATTATTATTGCTGACGAAAGTTATTACTAAGTCGCCCCCGCAGAGGCGCCAGTGCTCGTGAGCTGGTGCCTCCGCCCACCGGTTAACCTGAAAGCATGCGTATCCTTCTATCTTCTTTGTGGTTTCTTCTTGCCGGCCTGACCGAGATTGGCGGCGGCTATCTGGTATGGCTATGGTTGCGCGAAGGCAAGAGCGCCTGGCTGGGCCTGCTCGGTGCATTGGCATTGGCGCTTTACGGCGTCATTCCGACCCTGCAGCCTGCCGGCTTTGGCCGGGTCTACGCGGCGTACGGTGGCGTCTTCATTGTGCTGTCGCTGGCCTGGGGCTGGGGCGTGGATCGCGCCGTCCCGGATCGATGGGATGTCATTGGGGGGCTGCTGGCGTTGCTCGGTGCCGGGATCATGATGTACGCGCCGCGCGGTGCCTGACTTGATCGGGTAGCGATACACGAGGCGTTTAGGCTATACCGTCCGAACTTTACGCTGTGGTTTGGTAGTAGCAGCCTTTGACTTGCACGACGCCGCGGTGACTCCGCAGCTACCGTCGGTCTGACTGCAGCAGTGGTCCGTGAGATAGCCAATCAGGTCGTTCATGGCCTCGATCACGGGGGCGTAGTAGATGAAACGGCCGCTTTGTTGGCCGGTCACGAGGCCAGCGTGCGACAGCTCCTTCAGATGAAAGGAGAGCGTGGCGTTGGGCAGCCCCAGCTTTTCGGCAATCGCGCTTGCGGCGAGGCCGTCCGGTGCGTGCTCGATCAGCAGCCGATAGACCGCCAACCGCGACTCCTGAGCGAGCGCCGAGAGGATCGTGAGGACCTGTTTAGTCTGCATGGTTGCCGATGGCCGTCTCAGAACGGTAGGTGATCTTCGTGGGCAGTGTAATGCTTGCGTTCACTGCGGATCAGCCGCCCGTATTGGTACTGGGCGCCTTTCCCATCGCATCGAGTCGACTCGATAGGGCGAGTCGATCCAGAGCCGCGAAGTTCAAGTTGAGCAGCAAACTGATCCGTTGCTGCAGAAGATTCCTGGCCAGCACGAAGGCTTTGTAAACGGCAGCCTCATCACCTTGCGCCTTGGCCGGATCGGGGATACTCCAGTGTGCGGTGATCGGCGCACCTGGCCATGCGGGGCAAACCTCACCCGCCACCCGATCACACACGGTGATCACGAAATCCATCACCGGGGCATCCGGTGTCGTGAACTCCGCCCAACTCTTGCTGCGCAGCCCGCCGTTGGGAAGATCGACGGCCTTGAGCACTTCCAGTGTCTGAGGGCAGATGAAGCCTTTGGGCTGACTTCCGGCGCTGTAGCCATGAAAGCGATCACGGCCAAAGTGATGGATGGCCGCCTCAGCCAGAATGCTGCGCGCCGAGTTGCCGGTGCACACGAACAACACGTTGTAGTGACCTTGCATGAGGATGCTCCGATCAAGTCTGTGGCGATTCGTACCAGCGCTTGCTGCCGTTGACGATGCGAACCACCGACAACATCACCGGCACCTCGATCAATACGCCGACCACGGTGGCCAGCGCGGCGCCGGAGTGCACTCCGAACAGACCCACCGCGGTGGCGACGGCCAATTCGAAGAAATTGCTTGCGCCGATCAGAGCCGAGGGACCGGCCACGCAATGGGGCACGCCGAATCGACGGTTGAGCACGTAGGCCAGTCCGGAATTGAAATAGACCTGGATCAGGATCGGCACGGCCAGCATCGCGATCACCGCCGGCTGGGCCAGGATCTGCTGACCCTGGAAACCGAACAGCAGCACGAGGGTCGCCAACAGTGCGAACAGGGAGGCCGGTCCCAGGCGACGAAGCAACTTCTGCAGGTGTGCCTCGCCGCCTCGCGAGAGCATCCAGTGCCGAAGCGCCACACTGATGGCCACGGGTACCACGATGTAGAGCAGCACCGACAGCAGCAGCGTGTTCCAGGGCACCGTGATCGAGGAAATGCCCAGCAGCAGCGCCACGATAGGCGCAAACGCTACCACCATGATGGTGTCATTCAAGGCGACCTGGCTCAGCGTGAAATGTGGTTCGCCATGGCAGAGGTTGCTCCAGACGAAGACCATCGCCGTGCAAGGTGCCGCGGCCAGCAAAATCAGGCCGGCGATGTAAGAGTCGAGTTGATCTGCAGGAAGGTAGCCGGCGAAGACATGGCGGATGAAGATCCATCCCAGCAGTGCCATCGAGAACGGTTTGACGGCCCAGTTGATGAAGAGTGTGACGCCGATGCCTTTCCATTGGCGGCGCACGCCACCCAGCGCGCTGAAGTCAATCTTCAGCAACATCGGGATGATCATCAGCCAGATGAGGACCGCCACCGGCATATTGACCTGAGAGACCTGCATGCCTCCCAAGGCTTCAAAGGTGCCCGGTAGCCAATGACCCAAGACCGTGCCCGCCACGATGCACAGCAAGACCCAGACCGTGAGGTAGCGCTCGAAGAAGCCGATCCGGGTACCACTGGCCATATCCGCATCGGCGGTAACCACTTCGGCAGACAACTGGCTCATGCGTATTCCTCTTCAGCATCGGTGATGGTGCCGATGTGATCCAGCGCCTGCTTCAACGCGTCCCGGCTCATCGTTTCCACCGGCAGTTTCAGCAATGCGGTGACTCGATAGAGAACGAGCGCATGGGCGTGCTGGAATGCCTCGATCGCGGCACCGGCACCTTGGGCCGCAGCCGGATCGGGCTGACCCCAATGGCTCTTCACGAAATCGCCGACCAGCACCGGACACGTCTCATTCGCGGCGTTGTCGCAAACGGTGATCACGATATCCAGTGGCGGCGCACCTGCCTCGGTGAAACGATCCCAGGATTTGCTGCTGAGACCTTCGGTGGCGATGCCAAGGGCCTTGAGCTCTTCGATCGCATAGAGATTGACGCGGCCAGTCGGCTGACTGCCGGCGCTGAAGGCCTCGAAACGGCGTTTGCCAAGATGGTTGAGGGTCGCTTCGGACAGGATGCTGCGGGCGGAATTGCCTGTGCAGATGAACAGAACGCGGCACGGATACATGGCAGCCTCGGAATGAATTCTACAGTTCCATAATGATAGAAACATTGAACCGAAGCAACAAGAAACGTACCCATGACGATGCAGGATCTGCCCCACATTGCTGTCGTTGGGCCGCAAGCGCGCCAGCGCCATGTTCCATGTGATCTCCACCACGGTCTCGACGAGCTTACCGTGGGTGCGGAGCGTGGTGGTCTCAGTCAGTCGTTCCTCGTACGTCTTGACGCGAGGTCGAACCACGTCGGTAATGTGGTCCGGGGATCCATCTGTCACCGGCGTCACCTCAGCAAGATGCGCCGCATTGCAGCGATCGACGGGTGCCATCCAAGCGCTGGTTTCGGCTGACATGGCATCCACCTCGATGATTCCAGCTTCCCCGCAGTAGGAGTCCGCGAACTCCTTGACGTATGCGCGGTAAACCGCGGACCAGTGACACGTGCTGCTCACGCGAGCGGCGAGGCCCGGAGTCGTATCACCCTGGTCATTGGAGAACATCGCCTCCATGGCGTAGTCCAGCTCCGTATCGTGCGCGGAACCGTAGAACCCGGCGAAGGGCGGCGCGGCAGTGAGCATCTGCATCACATCAACATGTTAGATTACAAGCATGATTCAGACGTCTATTGCCGCAGATGAGGCGCTGCTTGATGACTTGCAGCGGGCCGCGTTCAGCTATTTCCTTGAGGTTGTGAATCCGGCCAACGGCCTCGTCGCCGACACCTCGCGCGACGGCTCGCCGTGCAGCATCGGGGTAGTCGGGTTTGCGTTGTCGATCTATCCGGTGGCGGTAGAGCACGGCTGGATGACGCGGGCCGACGCGGTCGAGCGCACGCTCGTCACACTGCGTTTCTTCCACGACAGTGAACAGGGCGAAGGTCAGGAGACGACGGGTTACAAAGGCTTCTACTATCACTTTCTCGACATGCACAGCGGTGCGCGCGTGTGGCGTTCGGAGCTGTCGATGATCGACACCGCGTTGCTGGTCGCCGGCATGCTGACCGCGGGCCGGTATTTCACCGCGAAGACACCCGAAGAAACCGAATTGCGCGAGCTCGTCGAGACGCTCTACCTGCGCATTGACTGGCGCTGGTCGCAGAACCGGTCAAAAACGATTTGCATGGGCTGGAAACCCGAAAGCGGCTTCCTGCATTACGGCTGGGATGGCTACAGCGAGGCGATCGTGCTGTACGTGCTTGCGCTGGGCTCGCCGAGCCACCCGATCGAAGGTGGCGAGGAGGCTTACCGAGCCTGGACCGCGACCTACCAGTGGGAGAATCTCTACGGCTACGATTTCTTGTACGCGGGGCCGTTGTTCATCCACCAGTTCTCGCATGCATGGATCGACTTTCGTGGTATCCGGGATCGCTTCATGCGCGAAAAGCGTTGCGACTATTTCGAGAACAGCCGTCGCGCCACCGAGGTGCAGCGCGAGTACGCACGACGCAACCCGCACAGCTTTGCCGGTTACGACGAGAATTGCTGGGGACTCACCGCCTGTGATGGCCCGAGCCAGCCGTTGCCGGAGCGGGCCGATCCACGGCGTCGCCTGTTCGGTTATGCCGCACGCGGTGTGCCCTACGGCCCCGATGACGGGAGCCTTGCCGGCTGGGCTGCGCTGGCCTCGTTGCCGTTCGCACCCGAAGCCGTGCTGTGTGCCGCCCGCAGCATGCGTCAACGCTATCCCGAGATGCTGCCGACGGATCAGTACGCGAGCAGCTTCAATCCATCCCTCGCCGGCGCCGACCGGGCCGCGTGGGTGGCGGCCGGACACTTCGGGCTCGACCAGGGTATCGTGTTGATGATGATCGAAAACCATCGCAGCGAACTGATCTGGCGGCTCATGCGCGATTGCCCCCATATCCGTGCCGGATTGCAGCGCGCCGGATTCCGCGGCGGCTGGCTGTAGCCACGCCCTTTGACCATGGAGCCGAACATGCCGCATCGCCAGAGTCACGACTCGATCCGTCCGCAGGATCCCGGTGAGCGCGAGCTGCTGGAAAGTGTGCATCCGGCCGGGAGGCGCAATCCCCGGCCGGCACCCTGCTATAGCCTCGTGGTCGTCGGCGGCGGCACCGCAGGATTGGTGACGGCGCATGCCGCCGCGGCGCTGGGCGCGAAAGTCGCGTTGATCGAGCGCGATCGACTCGGTGGCGACTGCCTGAATGTCGGCTGCGTGCCGTCGAAGGCGATCATCCGCACGTCGCATTTGTACGCCGGGATGCGCCATGCCGAGCAGTATGGCGGGCAGATCCCGGCCGATATCCGGGTCGACTTTGCCGCCGTGATGGCGCGCATGCGCGCCATTCGCACCCGCATCGGCCGCGCCGATTCGGTGCAGCGGCTGGAGGCGGCCGGTGTGGATGTGTTCTTCGGCCAGGCACGCTTCACCAGCGGCACTACGCTGGCGGTGGATGGTTTACGGCTGCACTTCAAAAAGGCCGTGATCGCCACCGGTTCGCGGCCGTGTACGCCCTCGATTCCCGGCCTGGTCGAGGCCGGCTTTCTGACCAACGAGAATGTCTTCGACCTGACCGAACTGCCACGCCGCTTGCTGGTGATCGGCGGCGGTCCGCTGGGCTGCGAACTGGCACAGGCATTTTGTCGCTTCGGGGCGCAGACTATCATCACGCAGAGCTGGCCCCTGTTCTTGCCCAGGGAAGAACGCGACGCGGCGCAGCTCCTCTCGGACGCCTTCGCGCGCGATGGCATCGAGGTGCGGCTCAACACCACGGCCGCCAACGTGCGCGTGGAAAACGAGCAGAAGCTCGTCGACCTGGTCAGCGACGACTACAAGAGCACGGTCGCGGTCGATGCCATTCTCACCGGCACCGGTCGGGTGCCGAATGTCGAGGGGCTGGATCTGGAGGCCGCGGGCGTCGATTACAACAACGAAGATGGCATTCGGGTTGACGATTTTTTACGCACCAGCAATCGGCGCATCTATGCCGCCGGCGATGTTTGCCTGGAGCACAAGTTCACCCACACCGCCGACGCCTCGGCGCGGATTGCAGTGCGCAATGCGCTGTTTCCCGGCCGCCAACGGCTGAGCGCACTGACCATACCCTGGTGCACCTACACCGATCCGGCGATTGCCCATGTCGGCCTGTATGTACGCCAGGCCAACCACCGCGATATTCCGGTCAAGACCTTCACTATCCCGATGCACGACGTCGATCGGGCCATTGCCGACAGCGAGGAAGCCGGTTTCGTCAAGATCCATGTCCGCGAACGCAGCGACCGCATCCTCGGTGCGACGATCGTTGCCCGGCGTGCCGGCGACATGATCAACGAGATCACCCTGGCGATGGTTGCCGGGGTCGGCCTGCGTACGCTGGCCCGCGTCATCCACGCCTATCCAACCCAGGCCGATGCGATCAAGCAGGCCGCGGATGCCTATAACCGCACGCGTCTGACCCCGCTGCTACGGTCATGGCTGCGGCGCTGGTTGCAGCGCTGACGATCTACCGGCCGATCTATATCCGGAATCCAGTGTGGGAACGGAAATTTGTCGAACTGGACGGTGTGCGTCTAGTATACGTTAGAGAGACATGCGGTGCCTACTACGCCCCCTACTGCTCGATCTGCTCGACTCGGTTTGCGCGCAACGCCCGAGCAGGAGGCTGTGCTACGCCGCGCTGCCGAGGCAACGCCCAAGTCGCTGACCGATTTTGTTCTCGATGCGGCCTTCCAAGCCGCGGAGCAGGCGTTGCTCGACCAACGCTTGTTCATGGTTTCCGGCAGTCAGTACCAGGCGGTGTTGGATATGCTGGATCGACCAGAATCCGATAATCCCGGTTTGATTGATCTGTTCTCCAAGCGCCCGCCATGGGGCGCGCATTGAGCTTTTCGGTTCCTGTGTCGCTTGATGCCAAGCACCAGCTGGACTCATTCGACTGTGGCAAGCACGCGCTGAACGACTGGCTGCAGCGCTTCGCGCGTCAGGCACAGGGAAGTGGTTCCGCGAGAACCTTCGTTGTCTGCCAGGCAGATCGCGTGGTCGGATACTTCAGTCTGACTGTGGGCCAGATCGACACGCTCGAAGCGCCAGAGCGAATCCGACGTGGGATGGGACAATACCCGATTCCGCTGATCATTCTCGCCAGGCTCGCAGTCGACAAGGCCTGCCACGGTCGCGGGCTCGGTGCCGGCATGTTGCAGGACGCCATTCGTCGCACGCTCAAGATCGTCGAAGATGTGGGCATTCGAGCACTGCTGACCCATCCACTCGACGAGAGCGCGCAGATGTTCTATCGGCGGTTCGGATTTGAGCCCACACCGCTGCGTGAGCGCCAACTGATCCTCTTGCTCAAGGATGCCTGGCGGTTGACCTGATCGAACGGTCGAGGCTGCGCCTTCCACACTGGATTCCGGATACTCAGTGAAGGACAGTCGATCTTCTGGTGGATCAACACCGTGCTGGGCAACGTCAAGCGTGCGATGCATGGTACCTACGATTCAGCGGTGTACGACGATACCCATTACGGGATCGACCGCCTCATTCCATGGTGCCGCCGCAATCTGGCGACGTGCAAAATCGCGCCCGGCGTCCCAGCGGGCCGCGATACCTGTCGGGGTGAAGTCCAGATCCTTGAGGTGATCATCATCTTCCCGTGCGGGCGCCTGCAGCGAGATGACGTGCATCACCGTGCCGCAGCCCAGCGCCAGCAAGTCCCTTACGGCAGGCTTTTCGATCTGGCTTGCCGGCAGCAGGCTACCCAACTGGCGCACGACATGGCGCAGGTGATGGATTTGTTGCTGCCGTGCGGTGTGACTGTCGACCCGACTGGCATACTGGATATCCTTGTAGCGACTCATGACCTGCGAGATCGACTGCGGCGCGTCGCCTTCCTGTTGCCACAGCCGCGTGGCGAAGATCAGCGAGTTGCGCCGTGGGCTGTCGTCCATGACCACTTCGATGGGCGTATTCGAATAGACCCCACCATCCCAATACCATTCGCCATCGATATTGACGGCCGGGAATGCCGGCGGCAGCGCGCCGGAGGCCATGACGTGGTCGAGATGAATCGCATCGACCCGACTATCGAAGTAGCGCATGCGGCCGGAGCGAACATTGACCGCGCCCAGGGTAAGTCGGATCTTGCCGTCGGCGAGATAGCCGAAATCCACCAGCCTGTCCAGCGTTTGCCGCAATGGCTTGACCTGGTAGTAACTGGCGGCCGCTGCGCCCGGAGATGCCTGACCACCCAGTAACGCCCGATAATTGGGAGTGAAGAAGCCCGGCACCCCGTTTGCGACCGCGCCGAGGTTCTGCACGAGATTGCCGGAACCAGGCACGTTCCATAGCGCAGCCGAGGTAGTCGCGCTGGAGACGAGCGCCCAGAACTCCCTGAGTCGCACCAGTCGTTCGGATGGCTCGTTGCCGACGATGAGCGCCGCATTGATGGCTCCAATCGAAGTTCCGACCACCCAGTCCGGCTCCATGCCTGCCTCGTGCATTGCCTCGTACACACCAGCCTGGAACGCACCCAGTGCGCCGCCACCTTGCATGATAAGCACGACCTGCTCCGGTCGCTTTTCGGCCATGGATTCAAGTTTGCTTGTGCTGCTTGCGGATCTTGCAGTGTTCGCCGTGTCCTCTCCCACTGAATTGGAGACGCTGGCCGCTTTCTTCGCTGATTTCATGTCGGTTCGCTTACCCATGCGTGGTTGCCGCGGTGGCGGCCAGATAGTCGTGCAGGATCCGACCGTAAGGCAGGGTTAGATCGGCGATGAAATGCAGACCGCCCAGCGCTTTGTGCACCGGCAGATCCGCCACGGATGCATTCGCGTGCGCGACCAGATGCAGGCGCGCCGGCCCCGACCAGGCCCCTTTCACGGTGATGTCGGTGAGGTTGTACGCCACCAGTTGGACGATCGCCAGTTTGCCGTCGACACCAGGAATCAGCTTGAGGTTGACTTGCGCCTTGCTCATTTTTTCGATGACCGACGTCGGCGAGCATTGCTTTCGCCCCGCAACGTCATACAGCAAGTGCTGGTGCTTGTATCCCAGCTGATGATCAGGTACTCGCGATCGACGAAACGGTAGGGGCCAGCCGGGTACGAGGGCGCGGCGACAGGCATGGAAGCCAGCTGCAGGATGTCCTGGATATGCATCAGTGCGCTGTCCAGCCGCCATCGATCGGCAGGATCGAACCGGTGATCGATGCCGCCGCCTCGCTGGTCAGAAAACCTGCCAGCGCCGCTATCTGCTCGACGGTCACGAACTGCTTGGTCGGCTGTGCCGCGAGCAGCACGTTCTTGATCACCTCTTCCTCGCTGATGCCGCGCGCCTTGGCTGTTTCCGGCACCTGCTTTTCCACCAGCGGAGTCCACACGTAGCCGGGGCAGATCGCGTTGACGGTGATGCCTTGCTCTGCCACCTCCAATGCCACCGTCTTGGTGAGGCCGGCGATGCCGTGCTTGGCCGCAACATAGGCGGATTTGAACGGCGATGCGACCAACGCGTGCGCCGATGCGAGCTGGATGATGCGCCCCCAGTGGCGCTTCTTCATCGTCGGTAGGGCATGGCGAATCGTGTGGAACGACGCGCTCAGGTTGATCGCGATGATGGCGTCCCACTTGGCCGGCGGAAACTCATCAATCGGCGCCACGTATTGAATGCCGGCGTTGTTGACGAGAATATCAATGCCACCGAATTCGCCCTCGATGGCGCCAAACATCGCCTCGATCTCGGCGGCTTTACTCACGTCGGCGCCCTGAAAACGCACCTTGACGCCATATTTTTCTTCCATACCCGAACGCAGCAGCTCGATATCCGAGGGGTCGCCGAAGCCATTGAGAATGATGTTGGCACCGTCTTTGGCGAACAGCTCGGCAATGCCGAGTCCGATGCCGCTGGTCGAGCCGGTAATCAAGGCGGTTTTTCCTGCAAGCATGAAGCATCTCCGTGAGACATTGAGTCAAGGTGGGTGGCACAGCCCATAGAGGCGATCGCCAGCGAATAGGATTCAATCGATTGGAATGGCCTCCGTGCATGCTACGCTGGACCTCGTGAGCACGCGCCGCAGACAGTCCCCGAATCGGGGCATCCTGGCCGGTTCCCGCCGCGTGATCGAACGCCTGTACGCGGCCTCGGGATTGCTCAACGAGGCCGTACAGTAACGCCTAATTACGACCGCGGGGGTGGCTGCCAGTTTTCGCCTCCGACTCGGCTCCGGCGCGGCAAGCGTCGCATCAGAATCGATCACAGCGTACGTTACTGGAGCAGTCCATGTCTGCTTCCACCATCGTCAAAGTGTCGTTCACGGGCTTCGCCAGGTCGGCCAAGGTCTGATCGTAGGCGCTTTGAATCAGCGCCTCGGCATGCGCGAAATCGAGCAGCCCAACCTCGCGCTCCAGCCGCGGCTGGACCATGCGGACGGCAATACCCTGGCGTTGATGGTGGTCGAATTCGCACAGGTACTTGCTTTCCAGCGAGATCAGAAAGCTGCGCAGAAGGATGGCCAGCGGCGAGCGCAAGGGCCGTGTCGCTGGCGTGCAGCAAGTACACGAGGTCAACAGCAACTCGCGTGCGCCACGTTCGAGGGCTGGCGCAAAGGGCACATTGTTGGTCACCCCTCCGTCCACATGCGCTCGCCCCTGAATGACGACCGGCGGGAAAATGCCGGGCAGGCTCATGCTGGCGATGACCGGTTCGATGAGGTCACCCTCATCGTGCCAGTACACGGGGGTGCCTGCCTGCAGATCGGTGGTGACTACCACCAGTGGGATCTTCAGGTCTTCAAAACGGGTGACCGGCAGCCGCGCGCGCAGCAGGCGTCGCAGCGGATCGAGTGTCATGAGTCCACCACCACGCCAGAGGACTGGCCAGTTCCAGGCGGCCACGTCGCGGCGGCGAATGTGCCGCCACAGTGTGGACAGTTCGTCGGGGGACATGCCGGCGGCAATACAGGCACCGTTGAGAGCGCCGACCGAGGTGCCGACGATCAGATCGAATGCGAGATCGAGTTCGGTAATGGCCTGGTAGAAGCCGGCTTCTACAGCTCCGCGAGCGCCGCCGCCACAAAGGATGAGCGCTCTGCGGACGGCCGTGGTGTTGACGGGCATCATGGGCTCACCGAGTGCCTGTTTCACCTGGCCGATCCGTATCCGGAGTCCAGTCCAACTGCCGCTCCAGCCACGTCCGCGAAATCAACCCGCAGACGCGGCTTGCGCCATCAGGGCAAGCCGCGGTCACCACCAGGTGGCTGTGGTCACTCGTTTTGAAAGTCTCGACCACATCGCCGACACGGGCCGATTGCACGATGGGGAGGTCCAGCGTGAGCAGTTGCTCCACCGGTGTCATGATATCGGCAACGCGCACCTCGTGATGGTCGCACCTGTCCTGCAGGCATGCCGAGCTTTGCAGAAACAGGATAGGGCGCTCTCCCAGCATGTCCTGAAGAGTGATCAAGCCCCGTACGCACTCAGCTTCAAGTACGAGCAGTGCGCGCACGCCGCTGCGAATCATGTCCTGTTGCGCGTCGTCGATCCGGCGGTCCGGGCTGACGACGACCGGACACTGATAGTTGAAATCCGTCATCGCCATCAATGCGGGGGCGTCCAGAGCCAGCTTTTGCTGATCTGGCGCAGAACACGGGAGGACCGTCGGGGACGTCGGGGGGGACAAGGCAAGAGCTCGATATTTCATAACTTCCTCTCTGACGGGGCGGTTCCGCATGCGCTGGATACCATTGCTTGAAGTTGCCTGATCGCTGCTTGTCGCGCGCCGATGGCGCCAGTGATTTCGCGGCGCGCGCGCAGCTGCGCTGACCGGTCCCCGGCCTCAAGGGCCTCGACCAGTCCGGTAATCTCGCGGAGCAACAGGCCCGCGCGAGTGGCCGCGGCGATGAGTTGCAGTCGCTTGACGCAGACATCGTCAAACAAGAGGTACCCGTTTGATGTCGAGCCGCACGGCTTCACCAGGTGGGCCGTGACATAGGTGCGGGCCTGATGCACCGTCACGCCAGCGAGCTTCGCGGCTTCTGAGGTGCTGTAGGAGGCGGCAGACATCGGTCGTTCCACTCACCCTGCGCAGCACGATAGCTGCTTGACATCCTTGAAGTTGTCGAGGGTCAGTGTGTTCGTGCCAGTGTCCTGCCGTTGCAACGTGGCCACGCGATATCTTTTCAGGAGGACCGCATTGAGCGACTCGACTGCCACGGCGGACTCGGCCCTGAGGAACACCGTACCCTGAGGATAGGCCACGGTCACATCAGCCACGCCAGCCACACCTTTCAAGCTGCCTTCGACGTGCTGGGCACAGTCAGCGCAGGTCATGCCAGACACGGACAAATACATCTCTTTCATGGGCTTCCCTGGTAGCGGCATCGAACCAACGGAGTGTGTCGACGACGTGAGGCATATACTTTCGACAGACGGTGCCAAGATGCGGGATTCGCTGAGGGGCACCCGAGAACAACGAGTCGCCGATGCTGGCGGTAAAGCCTTCAGCAACAATAAGGCAAGGCAAAGATCATCAACACGAACAGCCCAGTCGCAATGGCCATGACGACCAAGTCATCCTTTCTGGATGCCAGCCAATTCTTGATGGTGCGGCGGGTTGGTACGGGGCGTGCAATTCTGGAATGCGATGGCATGGTCATGCCCTCTCAACAACAGTGTTCATGATTAGCGGCGGTTGGGATACAAACGCGACCCGGGGGCGAGAACAGATCCCAGGTGGACATCGCCACGTTTCACGACTTCTGTTTCACATTCGACGGATAGCCTGCGTCCGCCGTGGCCCTGGTCAGCTGCTGAGGGGTGGTCTTGGCATCGTCGAAGGTGACGACCGCCTCACGCCGGTTGAAAATCACGGCGACTTTCTCGACGCCATCTACTCGGCTGAGCGCGCTCCTGACCGTAAACGGGCAGGCCGCGCAGGTCATGCCGGGAACTGACAGCGTGACCGATTGCGTGGCGGCCCAGGTCGGTGCGGCAAGGACGGTGGCCGACACGAGGGCCAGTGAGGCAAACAGTTTTTTCATGGGAGAGCTCCGGATCAGTAGAACAAGGGAAGCACATAAGGGAATCCGAGCGCGACCAGCACCAGCGCGGCCACTACCCAGAAGATAAGCTTGTAGGTGGTGCGAACTTGCGGTACCGCACAGACCTCGCCAGGCTTGCAGGCTTGTACAGGATGGAAGATGCGGCGATAGGCAAAGAATATCGCGATCAGCGCGGCACCCCTGAACCAGGGGCGGTAGGGCTCCAGCACGGTCAGATTGCCGATCCACGCGCCGGAAAATCCCAGTCCGACCAGAAGCAATGGCCCGAGACAGCAGGTGGACGCGAGGATAGCGGCCAGCCCACCGGCGACCAGTGCGCCACTTGAATCCTTTGATTCTGACATCAGGGACTTCCTTCCAATTGTGAGGGTCAGAGCAACGCTATGTGGATACCCTAGAGACGTACCACAGTACGGGGTCAAGGCGTTTCCACCGAGGTAGTGGCGGGTGGGTTTTACTCGGTTGAGCAGACGCAGCCATGATCGGGCTTGTTGCATCTCCGTAGCTGCCGTGGACGGTCAAACCCACAAGCGATAAGTCGCCTTGCCGTACCCGTCGCGGCCGATCAGGGCACGCCCAAAATCATTGCGCCATTGCGCGCACGGGCGCAACCCAAAGCGGCGTAGCGCGAGGCAGCCCGTGTTGACCGCCTGAAAGACATCCATGTCACCTGAGGCCGATCAATCCGGTCGATCAGCGCATCAAGCCAACGGCCATCGCTCACGCTGACCAGCCTGCTACCGCGAAATATGCACTTGAAACCGTACTTGCGTACGGGAGTACAAATGTCCTCCACAGTGATTTGAGCTCACTTGGAACGGATCTCGCAAGCATGAAAAAGTGTGGCGTAACGATGGGGCGTTTCAGATCGGTGGGATTCACTGGTTCGCCGCGTATCTCGGATTTGAAACGGCACCATGTGACCTTCGAGCCATCCGAACCTGGCCGTCCGAACGACGCGCGCGGCTTGGAACCCAGCATGTCTGTGGTGCGCCCGATCCGTCACGCACGGCGCACGGATGACGCATCGCCATGCCGACCATCACCACCTTACTTCATCACCTTGCTAAAGCGTGGGAGTGTGCGCGCACGCGGCGTGCTCGGATCCGGCCTGCTGCGAATGGCGCTGCTGCTGTTCGCCGGGATCTGGCAGACGGCTGTGGCTGCACCAGCGGCCTCGACCAGTGAGATCACGCATCCCTTGTCACTCGATCAGGCGGTTCAGCTGGCGCTTCAGCGCAATGCAGACGTGCATAGTGCGGAAAACGCGCTGCAGGCCGCCGAGGCCGCCCGGCGGGCTGCCGCCGGCAAACTCTACCCGCAGATCAAGGCGCTGAGCTGGTACGAGGTTTTCCCGACGACACCCGCCTTGTTGCTGCCTCGGCACATGACGATCCCTTCCCTGTCGGACATTGCGGCGTCGACGCCTCAACAAAGCTCCGAGAAAACGTTGAGCCAATTTAGATCTCAATTCCAGGACTCGGTATTCAATGTCGGCTTGGGTTTGAGTTGGCAGCTGTATGCCGGCGGCGGCCTCAAGGCCGGGGTGGAGGGTGCGCGCGCCGAGGCACAGGCTGCCGACTACCAGATCGATTACGTGCGCCAGCAACTGACTTTTGCGGTCACCCAGACCTATCTGGGTATTGGGGTGGCCGAGCGCAGCGAGCAGGCCGTGCAAGCCTCGATCAAGCATCTGACCGAAGCGAAGTCAAATCTCCAGACCTTCGTCAAGGTTGGCGCGAAGCCGCAACTGGATCTGCTGCGGGTGGAAGCCCGGCTGGAACAGACGCAACAGTTGCTCGCCGACACGCAAGCGGCACTGGTGACTGTTCGCGGCAACCTGCGGCGTCTGCTCGATCTCGATCCCTCCGGTCCGCCGTTGCCACTCGTCGGCGAGAATGAAGTGTCGGGTAAGGCGTCTGCCGTTCCGACGCTGCACGTGGCTCTCGATGGGGTCTTGGCACAGCGGCCGGACTATCAGGCGTTGCAGTCGGCCGTCGAGGCGCAACATGCACACTTGCGTATCGCGCAGGGCGCGCGTCTGCCGGAAGTGGATCTCTCCGCCAAGGCGTGGGAAGCACATGGCAACCGTACTGGCGGTCCGATCTCGAGCTGGGAGCCCGACAGCCAGATCATGCTTTCGGTCTCATTACCCATTTTTACCGGCGGAACGCTGCGCGCCCAGGTTCACCAGCAGCGCGCCCGGCTGGATCAGATGAATGACCGGCTGACGAGCCTCAAGCAGCAAGTGCGTTGGGAGGTGACACAGGCCTATGCCCAGCTGCATGCCGCGCAGGTGAAGGTCGATGCGGCGCGGGCGGGTATGCGCAGCGCCGATGAGGCGTTCCAGGTGGAGCGCCAGAAGGCCGCCGTCGGCACGGGAACGGTCACCGATCTGCTCGACGCACAGGCCGCGGACTTGTCCGCGCAGACCAGTTTCTATCAGGCCCAGGCTGGGGTGCGGGTGGCAGTGGCCCGCGTCGAACTGGCCATGGGTGTACTCGATGAGCAGCTGAATGGGGCTGCCCGCGGTGTCGGCCGGTAATTTTCCAGGGAGTCATTTCATGCACGCATTCTTCCACCGCACCGTGCTGCTGTTCACGCAGCACTACGTGTGGCTCGCCATCGGCGTAGTGCTGGTTGCACTGCTGATCTTCAGCGTCCGCCTGGGTCGCCACGAACGCCATTGGAGCGGCCGGCTGTTGGCTCCGCTCAACTGGTACAGCCGCAATCTTGCCGCGCGGCGCTTGACCATCAACATCTTGGGCGCGGCGCTGATCTTGTGGGCTGTGAACATGTTCACCCTCTGGGTCACCCCGGCATTGACGCCCAGCCAGTTGTTCACCTCGCCGGTGGTGGGGCCGCAGCCCGTACGCATAACGCAGGCGCGCGAGGGCGTTCTGGACGAGGTCGCCAGCTATGCCGGCAACGTGCAGCCGTGGGAAGACGATGTGATTTACGCGCGCGTCGATGGCTGGATCAAGGCGCTCAACGTCTACCCCGGGGATGTGGTGCATCACGGTGAAGTGCTGGCCACACTCGATCTGTCCAACCTGCAACCCGCATTGGAAAAGGCACAGGCGCAAGTCACGTTCCAGCAAGCGGAGTTTCAGCGAGACCAGAAACTCTTCAAGGCCGGTGCCATCAGTGCGGCGCAATTTGACGGCACGCGCATGCATTACCAGGCGGCACAGGCAGAGCTCCACCAGGTGGAGACTGAAATCAGCTACGCCACGCTGCGCTCGCCGCTGGACGGCGTGATCGCCAAACGCAATGTGTATCCGGGCGTGTACGTGCACAAGGGTGAGATGGTGGTCAAGGTCGACGACTTGCATCGGGTACGTGTTCAGTTCAACGTGGCCGAAAGCGATCTGCAGTGGGTGCATCCGGGTACGGTGGCGTACCTGCGTTTTTCGCAGCTGGACGATGCACTGCTGCGTCAACGGTTTCCGAAAGGCTTCGTGCAGGAGCCCGACAGCGGTTCCGGCACGCTGCGCGCGGTGGTCGCCGCCGTTTTCCCGCAGGAAGACCCACAGACCCATACCGGTCTGGTCGAAGTGCGCATCGACAATCCGGATTTGTTGCTGCGTGAAAACACCTATGTGGTCGGCGATCTGGTCCGGCGCAGCGTCGACAAGGGCGTTCTCATTCCAACCTCCGCGTTGACCACCGAACCGGGTGGCAAGCAGGTGGTGTTCGTGGTGTCACCGCTTTCGGAGCAGGGGACGGTGGAAGCACGCGATGTCACCGTCGGCCTGCGCGGGCCGGAGCAGGTGCAGATCGTCAAGGGCGTCACCGCCGGCGAGTTTGTCGTCTCGCAAGGCAACCGTGAGCTTGTTGATGGTCAGACCGTTGACATGCTCAATCAGGGAGGCGGTCAATGAACGCCCGGCAGCCGAACGGCGGGCGGCGCTTCAGCCTGCCGCGCTTCGCACTGAGTCACCCGCATGCCACGATCATCATCGCGTTGATCATGGTGATCCTGGGGGTCTATGCGTACCTCGCGATTCCGGCGCGCATGGTACCCAAGATCCCCAGCCCGAATGTCGGCGTGGTGACCCAATTCCCCGGCATGTCGGCCGAAGACATGCAGCGCTACATCACCAACCCGCTGGAAAAGCGCATCCAGATCGTCGGCGGAGTGAGCTACCTGCTGGGCACATCGCAGTCCGGCTATTCCAAGATCGTGGTGTATTTCGACTACGACGTGGATCTGCAGAAGAAACAACTTGAAATGCAAGCGTTGTTGAACGAGATCAGCAACGAACTGCCGCAGGCGGGGCCCAATACCACCAAGCCGCGACTGGTCCACGTCAACAGCCAGAATGGGCCGTCCATCCAGTTCGCCATCACGCGCCCGGGCATGAGTCGCACCGCGCTCAAGGAGCTGGTGAACAACGTCATCCTCACCCAGTTCCAACTGCAGCCGGGGGTGCTGTCCGCCAGCACCTTTGGTGGACCCACGCGCCAGATCCAGGTCGAGGTCGATCGCGCCAAGCTCGCTGCCCATGGCCTGAGCATTCTGGCCATCGGGAAGGCCATCGACAGCGCCAATTTCAATCATGGCGGCGGCCCCTTGGTCGATGGCGACAACCGCATCGACGTGCAGATCAACAGCGAGTTCGAGGAGCCACAAACGCTGCAGCGGCTCAGGGATCTGCCGGTGGGTCACAAGGGCGGCCAGGTAATCTACCTGCGTGATGTGGCGAAGATTGCGGATACCCATGCACCGCTCTACGGCGATTTCTACTACAACGGTAAACCCGCTATCTGGCTTGGAGTTCAGGGTCAGAACGATGGCGATTTCCTGAAGATCTCGGAAAACGCGACCAAGCTGGCGCACAAGCTGGAGGCCGAATATCCCGGGCTCAAGGTGCAGACCGCTTTCGACCAGGCGTTCTATATCCACCTCAACGACGCCAACGCGATGGAGGAGTTCATCAAGGCGGTACTGCTGGCGAGCCTGGTGATCGTGCTGTTCCTTGGTGAGTTGGGCGGCACGGTGATCGCTGCCGCGATCCTGCCTTCGGCGGTTGCGTTCGGTTTTTTCCTCGTCTATATGCTCGGTGTGCAGCGTGACTTCGGCATCATGATGGGTCTGGTGTTCGTGGTCGGCAAACTGCTCGACGACTCCATCGTGGTGGTGGAGGTGGTGCGAAGACATATCGAGCGCGGCTTCCACCCCAAGGTGGCGGCGGTGCTGGGCGCCGAACAGGTGCAGAACGCGATCCTGGCGGCCACCTTGACGTTTGCCGTCATGCTGTATCCGATGACCCAGCTGACCGGTGATATGGGTGCAGGTTTCTATAGTATGACGGTGCCGATGATCACCTCGGTGATTGGATCCTATTTCCTCGCCATGACCATCACCCCGTTGATGGCCTCGGTGCTGTTCAAGCCCAAGCCGGGCGCAATTGCCATTACCGAAGAAGTGGAAGTCCCGCTGGAAGAGGAGATGAAGCTCGAGTCGGAGCCGCCGCCGGGCTGGATTGGCCGGGTGATGCACAAGGTATTCCTGCGCCATTTCCACACCTTCGAGCAGGCCTTCATGCGCTGGGTGGCGTGGTCGTTGCACCACCGCTGGATCGTGGTGGCCGGCATCGTCGGCTCGCTGATGATGGCGCTCACCCTGTTTGACAAACTCGGTGTCGAACAAATGCCGCTGACCGATACGTCGGTGGTCTTGGGTTACGTGCGCGCCAGTCCGGGCGTCAGCACCGAACGCATGGCACAGATCGTCAAAAAGATCGAACACATCGCCATGGAGCAGAAGAACGTCAAGGACGTTTCGGCGCTGACCGGGCAATCCCCCGTCTGGGGGCAGTATTTCACTGGTTACGGCGTCAACGAGGTCAATGAAGCACGGCTGCTGATGAATCTGACCATCGCCCGCGAACAACGCCAGCAAACACAGTGGCAGATCCAGGATGCCATCTATCGCAAGGCCAAGGCCGAGATCCCGGATCTCGACGTGCTTTTCCTGCGGCCGCTCAGCCCCACGCCGATCGCAGCATCGCGTGCGCCGGTCGAGGTGCTGATCAAGGGCCCCAACATGCAGCAGGTCTATGACTACGGTCACCAGGTCCTGCAGATCGCCAAGACCCAGGCCAAAGGTCTGCACAATCCCTACCTGGATACGATCTATGGCGTGCCGCAGCTCGAGGTCGATGTTGACCAGGCACGCGCCATGACCATGGGCTTGCGCGTCAAGGATGTGGTGGGGCAGGTTTATTACGCGATCAATGGCGGGATGACCGGAACCTTCTTCAACCCGCAGCCGATGGACTACCACAGCCGCATCCTGATCCGCTATCGGAAGGGTCAGCGGCGATCCCTGCAAGATTTGCGCGACCTCAAGATCGCCACGCCGAAGGGTCGCGTGGTACCGCTGAGCGCGGTAGCGCGCGTTCGCGACAGCGTCGGATTCAACACGATCCACACCTACAACACGCTGTATGCCGCCAGCGTGCTTGGTTATTACCAGGAGCTCGGTCTCAAGGAGACCACCATGAACCTGCTGGTGCCGGCCAAGATGCAATTTTCCATGCCCAAGGGCTACTCGATCGGCCCGGCAGGTTTGATGGGCACCATGCTGCAAGCCTTCAATGAGCTTAATTCCGGGCTCAAGGTGGCATTGGTCGCGGTGCTTTTCCTGCTGATAATACAGTTCCGTTCGTTCAGCACGGCGCTCGTGTTGATGCTGGCGATCCCGCTGGAAGGGCTGGGCGGCATCGGTGCGCTGTGGCTGCGCGACATGAACTGGTCGCCGCCGGTGCTCTGGGGCATGGTCATCCTTGCCGGCATCGTGCTGTCCAATTCGATCCTGATGGTGGATCTGATGCTGCATTTCCGCCGCCGCGGGGCGGATCGCGATCACGCCATTGTCGCCGCCAGCGCCCAGCGCATGCGGCCGGTGCTGATGACTGCGATTGCCGCCGGCATCGCCATGTTGCCTGTCGCGATCTGGCCACCACCGGCGACCGAGCAATTCAAGGAGATCGCCACCGCCGTCATGGGCGGGCTGGTGACCTCCACGATGATGACGCTGATTGCCATCCCGGTCGCTTATTCGCTGATGGACGATTTTGTGACCTTTCTGCGCCGTTTCTATCTTGACGACGTCTGGCTCCCCGGGCGACGCAATTCCGAGGAAAAGGGGAGTGGGGAAGCGTCCTGACCCGATCAATACAGGCGCTCAACATTGATTTTGAATGCACCCAATGGAGTTACGCGTATGAACATTGCCCGACACACAAAGAAACGTCCGCTTGCGCTCGCAAGCCTGCTGCTGGTGGGATCGCTGGCGGCGAACGCCGCTTATGCCAGCCCGCCCGGGTTGGTCGAAGTCACCTCGCACAGCAGCTTTGATGCAACCTTGACCAAGGTCAAAAGCGCCGTCAGTCAGAATGGTTTGATGGTGCTCAAGGATTTCAATCAGCAGATGATGCTGAATATGGTCGGTGTACATGCACCGAAGGAAGTAACACTCGAAATCTTCCACCCCAAGTACGGCAAAGCCGTTTATGAGGCCAACCCGGTTAATTTCCTCGCGGTGCCGTTGCGGATGTTGGTTGTCCAGAGCGGCGATTCCGCCAAGATTTACTATCAGAAGCCTTCGACGGTGCTGGAGCCATTCGGGCTGTCCGATCTCGGCAATCAGCTCGATCCGGTGTTCAACTCGATTGCCGAGTCGGCCGCAAAATAGCCAGGGCGACTTTCATCCGGGCCGGCGCAATCACGCCGGCCCCTTTTTGCCTGTGATGGTCGCTGTTGCAAGTGACTCATCGCTTTTGAATGCCTGCGATGGCGGTAAAAGTACACAGCCATTTCAATAATCTGTTCGAGCCGTCCACCACTTGTGAATTCCCCCATTTCCCCGACGCGTTCCCGGCCCCTTGAAGCAGACGCCAACCGCTGGCGCAGCGCTGCCGTGATCCGCATCCCGCTTTTGTGTGCCTTGTTTTCTGGCGGGGCGGGGTTGTTGTATCAGGTCATCTGGAATCGGGAGCTGCTGCTGCTGTTTGGCTCGACCAGTGCGGCCGCGGCCGCGGTGGTGGCCGCTTTCATGGCTGGGATGAGTCTGGGTGCATGGGGGGTGGCGCGCTTCCCCATCGTGCACCGGCAATGGGCCATCGGCCTGTATGCGGTTCTCGAACTCGGGGTCGCCGGTTATGCGTTGCTGTTTCCGTCGTTGCTGTCGACGCTCCAGGCCCTGTATCCGGGATTTTGGCACGCGGCTTTCGGCCAGCCGGCGCTGCTCAACCTGCTGCGGCTGGGCCTGGGCCTGGCAATTCTGGTACCGNCCACCCTGATGATGGGCGCCACGCTGCCGCTGCTGGTGGCGGCATTGCGCGGCGCGCAACGCCTCGCTGCAAAATCGGTAGGTTGGATCTATGGCCTCAACGCCGCTGGCGGTGCGCTTGGCGCTGNCCTGACGGGCCTGCTGCTGCTGCCGGTCTGGGGGCTGACCTACACCCGTTTCGTGGGCGTGGGCTTGAGTACGGTGGCGGCCGCGCTGGGCTTGTTGCTCGCGCGGCACAAGCGAGCAGGGACGCATCCACAAGCGTTTCTCGTACCCGCCGAAACACCCGACACCGTGCCGCCGCGTTGGGGCCATCATCCGGGATCACGTCGTGTGCTGGTGGTGGCGCTGGTGGGTACCGGTTTTGCCAGCATGGCTTACGAGGTGCTGTGGACCCGCATGCTGGTACTGATTACCGGCTCTTCCACCTATGCGTTCTCGCTGATGCTCGCGCTCTACGTCGCCGGGCTGGCGATTGGCAGCTTGTGGGTGGCTGCCAAAGTGGCGCGTCTACGCGCACCCGGCGATGTCTTCGCGCACCTGCAAATCGGAGCGGCGGCGCTGGTCATCGCCGGATTGTGGCTGTTCAGCCGCTATCCTGATTGGCAGTTGAGCTTCTACCACACCTGGGGCACCACCTTTGGTGTCGGGCTTGGCGTCGATGCGTTGTTGGCGGCGCTTCTTATCGTACCCCCCACGATTCTGCTGGGCGCCGCGTTCCCGGTGGCAACCGAAGCGCTGGGCGGTAGTGGTAGTCGTGCCAGTGCTACCTCGACCGCGCTGGCGACGATGGCTTTCGGCAATGCCGCAGGGGCTGTTGCGGCAGGCAGTGGCCTTGTGCCGTGGTTGGGTATGGAGGGCGGGCTGGTGGCACTGGCTGGGCTGACCTGGCTGTGCGGATTTATCGTGTCGCTCACCCGCTTCGGATCGACCGGCGGCCGACGGATTGGTGCTGCGGCCGGTATCGTACTGGTGGGTTTGGGATCCGTTCTCGTACCCCGCTGGGATCCACTGTTGTTGACCAGTGGCGTGTACGAACGCGCTCCGGTCTACCTCAATCTGCTCGGTGGCAGCGTGCAGCTTGGCAATCTGCTCAAGACCTATCAGTTGCTGGACTATCAGGAGGGCAATCAGGCCAGCGTTTCGGTGATCCGCATCCCAACGCTGCAGGCGCGCCCGCACCTGGCGCTGTCGATCGATGGCAAGGTGGATGCCTCAACCGGCAAGGACATGAGTACCCAGATCATGTCGGGGCATATCGGCATGCTGCTGCGGCCCGAGGCACGGACGGCACTCGTCGTCGGTCTGGCCAGCGGCGTCACCCTTGGGTCGGTTGAACAATGGCCGTCGATCAAGCACGTGGTCATTGCGGAAATTTCGCCGAGTGTCGTGCACGCGGAGCGATGGTTTGGGCCGTTCAATCACGATGCGCTGCAAGATCCACGGGCGAGGTTGGTCATCGATGATGGGCGTCACTACCTCACCGTGATTCACCGTCAGTTTCAGCTCGTTGTTTCCGAACCGTCGAACCCGTGGGAGAGCGGGCCGGCGCGCCTGTTTACACGGGAGTTCTTCCAACAAGTGCAGCAGCACCTGACCCCGGATGGGGTATACGTGCAGTGGGTACCGCTTTATGGCCTGTCGACGGAGCTGTTGAAAACCGAAGTCAGAACCTTTCTTTCGGTCTTTCCGCACGTGGCCATGTTGCGGGTTTCGCAGGGCGATCTGGTACTCGTCGGTGGCCATCGTGCACTGCTGCCACAAGATCATTCACCCTTGCCGCCCACAGTGACCGCGGAACTGGAACGCGTGGACTCCGATCGCTGGCGTCTACTTGCACGCTTCGTGGCCGGGGGCGAAGGGTTGCGTCAGTGGGCCGGTACGGGCCCGCTCAACACCGACGATAACGGCTTGCTCGAGTTTGGCGCGCCGCGTTATCTGTTGGCGCCGACGCTGCAAGCCAACGTCGAAAGCCTGGGCCAGATCCCGTGGCAGGCGGATCTGGCGCGCTGGGGTGCACATGCTCCGTTGCTATTGGCGCGGGCTTTTCTGCGCCGCGGCGAGGTGGAACGCGCTGCGTTTCTGGCCCAACGCGTACCGCCCGGGCCGGCGCTGTGGGCCTTGAACGGCGATATCGCCGCTCATCGGGGCAACTGGGTGACTGCCGCGGATTGGTGGCGCCGGGCCGGTACGGCATCGGCGCAACTCAGCCTGGCCGAACTGGCGTTTTCCGACGGGCAGGCGCCGCGTGCCGCGGCGGCGCTGGCCGACGTCAAACTCGAGGCGCGTACGCCGTACTTCCACTATTTGTCCATGTTGATTGCGCTGCAGCGCGGCGACATCGACAAGGCCTCGGCCGAAGCCAGCCAGCTTGTCGATGTCAAGCCCGACACCGGATGGCAGGTACTCGCCGCGTATTTCAAGGATGTCATCAAGCGACGACTCGGTCAGGTCGTACCCGAGGCTGCGACGGCTGCGTCAACGTTTGATCGACAACTCGATCAGTTGCGCCAACACCTTGAACGCGAACAGAGCGAGCCGGTTCTTGATGAGCTACTGCGACGGCGGCGTGACTTGCCGCCCGGTTTTCTTGATGCAGGTAACGAGAAGTTCCTCGAACAGGCGATGAGCACGCGGCTGCTTGGTCCGCTTGAAATCTACAACCGCGGCGTCAGCCTGTTTTTCATGGGGCGCTTTGAGCAAGCCGAGCACGTCCTGCAAGACTATCTTCGGGTCCTTCCTGTGGGCAGTGGTCCGTCCTACGCCCGTGTGCTGATTGAACGCGCGCGGTTGTTGCGCGGGCCGGTAAACAAGGTTTCTGCTCCAACGGCGTCCAAGCGGTGAACGCGGTGCGACCCCGATCCGCCTTCGCTATCCGCTCCCGAGTCCATTTGGCGCTCACCACGTAATGTCGTCGAGGCCTTGACATGCGTGGTGCTCGTTACCCGCCGTTGGACTTCCGGCGCTACCCCATCCATCTGCAAAGGGAAAATTTCATGCTCGCAGGAAAAACCGCACTGATTACCGGATCGACCAGCGGCATCGGTCTGGGAATTGCCGAACAATTCGCCCGTGCCGGCGCCAACGTCGTTCTCAATGGCATGGGGGATGCGGCCGCATCAATCACCGGCGCGGTGCTTCCAGTCGATGGCGGCTGGACGGCGCACTAATGGATATGACATGAAGACCCACGAGATTCTCCAGCTGTCATCGATGCCGCTGGCTTCGCCCTCTTACCCCAGAGGCCCCTATCGCTTTATCGATCGCGAATATCTGATCATTGCCTATGCGTCGGATCCGCAGGCGATCCGGGAAGCGTTGCCGGAACCACTGGAACCTGATGGCAGCAATACGGTGCTGTTCGAGTTCATCCGCATGCCCGACTCGGCCGGCTTTGGCTGCTATACCGAATCCGGTTTGGTCATCCCCGCCCTGTATCGGGGGGAAAAGCTGAACTTCACCGCGCAGATGTATCTCGACGATGAACCGCCGATTGCCGGTGGGCGGGAAATCTGGGGCTTCCCCAAGAAACATGGCCAACCGAAACTTGGCGTCATGCATGACACGCTGACCGGCACACTCGACTATGCCGGGGTGCGGGTGGCCGTGGGCACCATGGGCTACAAGCATCAACACCTGCTGTATGACATGACGGGCCAACGGCAGTGTTCGCCAGCATCCATCGTCGAGAAGATGTGCAAGACCCAAGTCAATCTCAAGCTCATCCCCGACGTGGCGGGTGAGCCGGCGATTGCACAGCTGGTGGCCTACAACCTGGTCGACATCACGGTGAAAGGTGCCTGGTCAGGCCCGGCGCGTCTGCACCTGGTGTCGCATGTGAACGCGCCGGTGGCTGATCTGCCGGTGTTGAAGGCTCTCGGCGGGCTGCATTTCATTGCCGACCTGACGTTGCCCTACGGGCGCGTGTTGCATGACTATCTTGCCGAGCAGCCGGCGTCCATCCAAGGAAACCCTTCATGACGTATTCCACAACCGAACCGGCGGCACCCAAGGCCACGGACAAAATGAAAAGAACACCGACCCAACTTCCCGGCCAGGTGGTGCTGACCATGCAGGGCGGTGGCGCGCTGGGAGCCTTTCAGGCTGGCGTCTATGAGGCGATGCACGAGGCCGGCATCGAGCCGGACTGGGTGGTGGGAACCTCGATTGGCGCCGTCAATGGCGCGATCATCGCCGGCAACGCGCCACAGGATCGAGTCGACCGCCTCAAGGCATTTTGGTCGCTCGTTGCCAAAGGCAAGACCTCCGCCGGAGCATGGCCATGGCATGTCCCCGGTGTCGACAAGATGATGAACAACCTGGGTACCGTGACACAGGGAATCCCCGGATTCTTCACGCCGAACCTGCGTTCGTGGTCCGGCATGGACGCGCCGCTAGGCGTGGAAAATGCCAGCTATTACAGCACGGTGGCGTTGCGGCAAACACTCGCCGAGCTGGTCGATTTCGGCCAACTCGACAAGGGCAGGGTGCGTTTGACCCTCGGCGCCGTGAACGTCCGCTCAGGTCGCATGCGTTACTTCGATAGCCGCGATGGGCATCTGAATGCCGATCATGTGATGGCCTCGGGGGCGCTGCCGCCCGCGTTCCCGGCCGTCATGATCGACGACGAACCGTATTGGGATGGTGGCATCTACTCCAACACACCAATTGAGGTCGTGATGGACGACGATCCGCGGCGCGACTCCGTGATTTTTGCGGCCCAACTGTGGCAGCAGGAAGACAACGCCCCGAACTCGATTGGACAGGTGCTGAGTCGCCTGAAAGACATCCAGTATTCCAGCCGGGCAGAGAGTCACACCGCGCGTCAACAGCAGATCCACCAACTTCGTCATGCGGTACACAAACTCGGCAGCCTGTTGCCGGAAAGCCTGCGCGCCGAGCCTGGGATCAATGACTTGCTCGACCAGGGTTGTGGCACCGTGATGCACCTGCTGACACTGTACGCGCCGGCTCTGGAAGGCGAAGACCGCACCAAGGATATCGATTTCATGCGTGCCAGCATCGAAGCGCGTTGGAGCGCCGGCCGCGAGTTGGCACGTGCCCGGATCGCGGCAGCGCCCTGGAGTGACGCCGTCGGCCCGGGCGCGTGCATCGTGGTGCATGATCAACCCCCCAAGCCCGACCGGCGCTTGGCGAAAACTTCTGCCGTTTTCGGTAAGGCCGCGCCCACCGTCTGACAGCGGTTGGATGCAGTTGTTGGCTGACGCCCTGAACCTCTGCGGCGGCTGCGCTCATGGCATGCTAGCCTATGTGCGGACTTTAGTACGGAGTCAGAGGGTATGGATAAGACGTCAAAAAGTTTCACCATCGGCGCGCTCGCGAAAGCGGCGATGGTCAATGTCGAGACCATTCGTTTCTACCAGCGCAAACGGCTGCTGGCCGAGCCGGACCGGGTTTACGGCAGTATCCGTCGTTATAGTGAGGCCGATGTCGCGCGGGTGCGCTTTGTGAAATCGGCGCAGCGGCTCGGTTTCAGCCTGAATGAAGTCGCCGACCTGCTCAGGTTGGAGGACAGTGTGCACTGTGCAGAAGCAAGCCACTTGGCTGAGCACAAGTTGGCCAGCGTCCGCGAGAAACTGTCCGATCTCCGGCGCATGGAGGTGGTGTTGTCTCAACTTGTGCATGCATGCCATACCCATACGGGCAGTGTTTCCTGTCCGCTGATCGCCTCGTTGCAGGAAGCGGATATTGGAAACGTATCAAGGGCTTCAACCAACTGAAACGGGTCGTCAACAACGTCAAGTTCCGGAACGGAGAGCTATTAACCGATCAGCCAGACAGGATCGCCGCCTGACCCGCATACACCAGATTTGACCGTAGCGCGCCGCCTGAACCCATACACCAGATCTGAACTTAGCTCGTGTGGTGGCGCTTACTGGCTGCTTCGAACCCGACGTCGGCGCAACTGCGGGCGGTGCGAGGACGCCGTTCCGCCGGACGTTCGTGGGTTTATCACGCCGACGCCTCCGTACAAAAGGCCATAGCCATGCAATTCAAGAAATGCCGTAACCGTACATGCTCACTGGTCGTGGGACTGGTCATGGCGGTATCGCTCGCCAGCGTTTCCGCGATCGCTGCTACCCCGCCGCTGGCGCCAGTCGTGCCCTACACCACGGCCGGCGGTCGCACGCTGTCGACGGCACAATTCAAAGGTCATCGGACCATGTTATGGCTGCTGTCCACCTGGTGCGGGAGCTGCGCGGCCGGTCTGCAAACAATGGCCGACAAGGCCGGTCCACTCGAAAAATCCGGTTTGCGTGTCGTCATCTTGCGCAACTACCAGAATGGCGGTTACCCGGGTCCGGCTATCCGCAAGTTCGTCGATCGGGTTGCGCCCACGTTGTTGCGGCAGCCGGGTTGGGTGTTTGGCGATGCCTCGCTGCAGCTCGATTCCGCTTACAACCATAAACATTATCCGGATATCTATTTCCTGATCGACGCCAACGGCCGCGTCCAGGCTGTCGATGGTGCGCCGTCGGCCACGATGGACACAATCCTCCGTTTTGCTGGTAGAAATTGAAGCCGATGAGCCTGATCTTCACGGCGCTCAAACTGGCCTGGCAGGAGAAAGCCTGCCGTTGGGCTGCCGGCGTGAGCTTCGCAATATTGTTGCCGCTTTATGCCGCCACCTTGCCGGCTTCGTTGACCGGGGGGCGCATCGGCTGGGTCAGCCTGCGTCTGCTCACGCCCGAACTGGGCTTCATCGCGCTCGCATTGGCGCTTTTGCTGGCGCTGACCGTGGCGCTGATGGTACGCATCGTTCGTCAAGGCCAGCGTACCAGCAAAAGTGCCGCCACTGGCGGCCTGCTGGGGGGCTTGGTAGCACTGATCACACCATTGTTGTGTTGCAGCCCGATCCTGCCCTTGGCCCTGGGCTCGCTGGCGGTGACTTTCCCGGCACTCGCGAGCGCCGCTGGTGGCCGTGTGCAGGGCTTCATCGCCACCCACGAGGTCTGGTTGCTACTCGCGGCACTGGCGTTGACTGCCCTGGCGCTTTACCTGAACGCGCGCCGCGTGATCGCCGGAACTTGCTGCCGCTGGGCACCCAACGTCCATACAGGATCCGGCTAAGTATCCCCGACAGAGTCAATGATCCTTGCCGCCACCGCGCCACATCTGGACTCCACCGCCGTCACTGGGGTTATCCGGTTCTGGTCCGGTCTGCCGTGACAGCAGGCCTAGATTGGCGACAGCGAATGGGGTCAACACATTCAATGCAATTTTGACCAGTAGCTGCCCTGTCCAGGGCCCTGTCAGAAGCTGCCCGCCCTCGTTGAAGATGCTCAGCCAGGCTCCCACGACCAGCGCCACCATGCCGGTTCGTTTCAGATGCGGTGGATGCAGCACCGCCGCTCGGATACGGCGCAGCGCCGTCATGTGACCACCCGTCTGGCAAGTCCATGCGGAACAAGACTCGGCAACATGGAGCGAACGCTCCACAACAGCCGCGCCGGAGCGAGAGGACGATCAGGTACCATGCATTGCCTCCGGCGATACGCTGGCTGACCAGGCGAGAATGGCTTCGGTGGCCTGCTGTGCCAATGCCGCCAGCCCGGTTATGGCGCCGGCAACATCCGGCGGCGTCGGTGTCGAGAACGTGAAATCATGTGCTGCCAGCGTCGTGCCATCCGCGGCGGTGATCACGGCATGGAGCTGCATGACCGCGCGCGCATGGTCAGGCGTGTCGAAGTCCTGTTCAAACCGTTCCAATTCAACGCGCAACCCGTAGTGCGGCGAGCCGGTGCCAGGCAACTGTTCGCGCAGTCGTTGTGCCAACAGCCTGGAGGGTGCAGCGATCCAGCGGGCAGTGGCATAGGCCCGCAGCTGGGTCGAATCCGTCATCAGCAGTCGGTACTGGATTTCTCCGCTGTCGAGCCAGGCGGGGGCAGTGACCTCGCGCAAATACAGGCCCGCGTTCGCTGGCTGCCCTGTGACGGGTGGTCCGAAGTCGTGGTATCGAGGCGGGGCAGCGTGTGGTGGCAGCAAACCACAGCCGCTCAAAGCGAGGAGGACGATCGGGAGGAGCAGATAGCTGAGCCAGAGGCGCATGATCATTTCCTGTAACCCGGCTCACCGGGTCCTGGCGGAGGCGTTTGACGGCCGTAGAGCAGGCTTTGCGGATCCTGCTGCAAGTTGTCGGTCAGCCGCTGCAGGCGATCGGTGGCGACGCTCATCTGCATCAGCAGATGGTTGAGCTGGGGCAAGGTGGTGTCACGCAGCTTGATGCCGGCGGTGTTGCCGGTCTGGCTGAGTTGGGTGGCGCTACGTGCAAACTGATCCAGCGAGCGGCTCAGCCCCTGCAACTGCTGCGCCGCGGTGTCGATGTCCGCGAGCGTACGACGCGCCTCGCGGCTGACCGCAGGCAGGGTGGACAAGGTCGCACTCAGTCGTGTCTCGAGCGTCGCCAGCTTGCCGGTCGCGGTCTCGACGTTGGCGAGAATCCGTGTGACATGGCCACGATTGTCGGCGTTGGTCAGCTGGTCGAGGTCTTTCGTCAGCTGTGACAGGCGATCGATCAGCCCGTGCCCGGAATCAACCAGGATGCCCAGTAGCGACGGGCGCAGCGGGATGTGCGCGGGTGCCTGCGCCGAGGTTGCCAGCAACCTGGACGCTTTGCCGTCGTCATCGAGCTCGACGACGGTCAGGCCGGTGACGCCCTGCGGCGTCAGCGTGCCATAGCTGCCGGGCGTGATCGGCACCTCGGGATCGATTTGCACGCGCACCAGAATCGTGCCGAAGTGCCGCGGATCGAAACGGATGGAATCGACCGTGCCTACCGGCACGCCGCGATAGTAGACGGTCGACTGTAGGCTCAGGCCGGACACCGAACTGTGTGATACCAGCACATAGGGGGTACGTTCGACGTGATAGCCGGACAGCCATGTCGCGCCAGCGATCAGCGCGGCGGCGAGGATGGCAACAAAGATGCCGGTGGCCAGTGCGTAAGCCTTGTTGCCCATGATCAGCGTGCCTCCTGTGCCGCCAGCGCCCGTTGACCGCGGGTGCCACCAAAGAAATCATGAACGAAGGGGTGGTCGCGGGCGATCACCTCGTTCAAGCGGCCGAGCGCGACGATGTGTTGATCGGCCAGCACCGCGATGCGATCGGCCAGGTCAACCATGGTATCGAGATCGTGCGTGACCAGCACGACGGTAAACCCGAGTTCCCGGTGCAGCTGCCGAATCAGCTCCACGAACTGCTGACCGGCAACCGGATCCAGGCCTGAGGTTGGCTCATCGAGAAACAGGAACTCCGGCTCCAGCGCCAGCGCACGGGCCAGACCGACGCGCTTGACCATGCCACCGGAAAGCTCCGATGGCATCCGGTGCGCCACCGCCGTGTCCAAGCCGACCATGGCCAGTTTGTGGCATACCAGCTGCGCGATCAGCGACTGATCCAGCAAATCCAGTTCGCGCAGCGGCAACGCGACGTTGTCGAACACGTTCAGTGCGCTGAACAACGCGCCGCCCTGAAACAGCACGCCGCATCGTTCGCGCAGGCACTGCTGGGTGTAGGCGTCGCTCTGCGCCAACTGCTGGCCGTCGACGGTGACACAGCCTGCAGTCGGTGCCTGCAGCCCGATCATTTCGCGCAGGAGGGTGGTCTTGCCGCTGCCGGAGCCACCCACCAGGGCCAGGATCTCGCCTCGGTGCACGCACAGATTGAGGTCGTGGTGGATGACCTGCCCGCCAAAGCGCGTATCCACGTGTTCGAGACAAATGATGCAGTCGGTGTTGTTCATCCCATCCCCACGTTCTGCAGCAGTATGGCAAATACGGCATCGACCACGATCACCAACGTAATGGAAGAGACCACCGAGTTGGTGGTTTCCACGCCCAGGCTGCGCGTGTTGGGTTCGATGCGCAGCCCGAAATGCGCTGCGGTCAGCGCCACCAGCACCCCGAATACTGCGCCCTTGCCCACGCCGATCCAGACGTTGACCAGCGGCACGGCACTCGGTAGCGCCCGCAGGAACTGCGAATACGCGATGCCGAGTTCGAGCTTGACGGCGAGCATGCCGCCGACCAGGGCGAGGGCGTCGGTCCAGACCACCAGCAGTGGCATGACGATCAGCAAGGCTGCCACCATGGGCAGCACCAGACGCAGGGTGGGCGAGATCCCCATCGCGGTCAGCGCATCGAGTTCCTGGGTTACCCACATCACTCCCAGTTGCGCGGTCATCGAGGAACCGGAGCGGCCGGCGACCAGGATCGCGGCGAGCATCGGCCCGAGTTCGCGGATAATGCCAAGCCCGAGGATGTCGATGACGTAGAGCTGTGCGCCGTAGCTACGCAGCTCGATGGCCGACAGATAGCTGACGACGACACCGATCAGCAGACCGACCAACCCGGTGATGAGCAGCGCCCGGACGCCGCTCTCGTAGATCGTCGCGGAAATTTCCCGCCACGGTGTACGCGCCGGATGGCGCAGCACATGGAACGTATCCAGTGTCAGCTGGCCGAGTTCAATCAGGGCAGCGCGCAGATGGTCCAGTGCGATGAACATCCGGCGACCGATCGCGGTCGTGAACGATGGCAAGGGGCGGCGCGATACCGGCGGCAAAGGTGGCTGCCCGGTCCACTGCCGGAACAGCGTGCGATAGTGTTCGGGCATGCTGACGTCGGACGGCAGGCAGCGGTTCCACGCCTGCCAGATCAGGAACGCACCGATGCTGTCCAGCGCGCTGATCTCCTGCAGATCCCAACGACAGCTGCGATCGCAGGCCAACGCAGCCAGCTCCTCGCGCAGCGCTGTGAAGTCGGACCTGAGCGCCTTGAGATTCCAGGGCCCGGTGAGTCGCACCGTGTAGCCGCTGGCGCCTGGTTTGACTTCGATCATAGGGGTCAGGGACATGCCGGATACTCTTGCCAAGCTGGATTTGAGCGTACCCCAAGGTCTTTGATCTGCCGATGCTGATCCACGCGCTTCAGAATCCTATCCCAAGCAGCAACATCGATTCACCGTAGCAGGGTTCGTGCGTGCTGCCGTTGGAAATGTGGCGCAGCATCACCACTACATGGCCTTGCTGCCAGCCCAGGCGGCTGACGAACTGTGGCGTGCTGCTGAGCGCGCCGGTGTGCGGCGTGGCAGCCGCCACCTGGACAGCCAGCGCGACCTGTGCGCAGGACGCACTGGATTGACCGGTGCGGCGGGTTGGCGTCCAGGTGCGGCGCGGTTCGTTTTACCGTGTCGCATCGCGATCAGGGGCCCTTGGGCGTCTGTCGTGGGGCTGACACGCAGCTTTCACAGCTGCGCCGACGTTTTGCATGGACCCACAGGTAGATGGCTACGCCCAATCCACCTGCGACCAACAAACCTGCGAACCCGAATTTGGCAATGGCGGCGATGGCGCCGGCACCGAATGCAGCCACCAACAGGGGCAGGCCGCAGCACAGCGACAGGGCCGCCGCGGCAGCGATACCCGCCCACCAACCACTCTTGTCTTCATTCATCTCACGGCACCTCGATCATGGATTGGGTATCGGCAAGCTTGGGTCCGTACTGAGGTACGGGTTCAAGTATTGATTTGGTCCCCACCCACGATGCCCAGCGCAAGGCCCGGGTGGCGGCGGCTGGCGTTGAACCGCCATGACGTCGACTGAACGCCACGAGCGGTACCGGGTGTCGCACGAATGGGGCACAGCACCCGGTTGGCCCTCGCCGCTGTTTATTGCTCACGTTCAAGAACCGGCTTGGCAGGTCAGTCGTTGCTCAGTTCTTCAATGGGCGTTCGGAATTACCGTTTCCGCAAACCACGCTGCTTCAAGTCCACGATGAATGGTTGCCGCGACATGGTGGCGAATATCGTCGTCAAGTAGCCAGTAACGCAGCTGTTCGCAGACATCGGCAAGACGCTGCCCTTTCTCCAACGCCTGCAGCACAAGAAAGTGCGGGCGCTCCACCACGCACAGTCGTGGCGTTAGCTCCCTGCGCCAGACCACAACATGGGCTTCGCCCGAAGGCTCAAGGTTGGCTAACTTTTGTCCCGGATGCTGCAGCCAGACCTGTGCCGCATTGCTGCGCAGACCCAGCAAACTCAGGGAAGGCACGAACGTGGGACACCATGCGGGCCATCTGGCGGGATCACGCCAGTCGGGATCATCAACGGCTACCGGTTTGGCATCGGTACTGGTCGACGCATGCAACACGGCCCATTCGATCGCAGCCAGGTCGCCATGGGGCTGTCCCGCATGCACGGACAACCAGGCAGGGAAGCGTGCGCCCACGTCGTGGATATCGGGCTTTTCGAAAGGATGATCGTTGACATAGTGCCGGGCCAACTCGGCAAAGCCCGGCTCCCCCAGAGTGCGCGTTGACACCGGAAAATCGTGGCTGAGTGAGCGGACCAGGCGCGAGGTATAGGCGTCTCGATAGATCGCAAGGCCGGCATCGATGCGATCCGCCTCGGCACGGCAGACCGTCGTTCCCTCTATGCGCTGGCACGGCCCGACTTGCAGCCAGGCGACAAATGCATCTTGATACCGGTTCAGAGCGCTGCTCATGCCCAGAGGTCCTCTTCATGGTAGGCGATCTCTCGCGCACTCTCCAGCTCAAGCAGGAGGGACTCGAGCGGCGGGATTTGGTCGTCCCGTTCGAGCAGCAACGGGAGCGTGCCGAAGCGCATGTGAGCCCACCGATAAAGATCCCAGACCTCGGCGGATACGGGTTGGTCGTGGCTATCGATCAGGAACGATCCTGACCTGTCGTGTCCCGCCAGATGGTGCTGCGCGACCAGTGGCGCCGGGATGGCAGCGACGTACTCAAAGGCGTCAAACTTGTGGTTGTATGCGTTGACTACGATATTGTCGAGATCGAGCAGGATCCGGCAGTCCGCTCGCTCGGCCACGGCAATGAGAAATTCCCATTCACGCATGCCGTGCGGCGTGAACTCGACGTAACTGGAGACGTTTTCAATCAGGATGCGTCGCTGCAGGATGTCCTGAACGCGGGCGATGCGGGCCGCCACGTGTCGCACGGTGTCCTCATCAAAGGGCAGCGGCAGCAGCTCATGGAAGTGATGACCTCGGTGCTTGCTCCAGCACAGATGATCGGACACCCACTGCGGCTCGAAACGTTCGATCAGGCTTTTCAACCTCGCGATATAATGAGTATCCAGTTCGTCGCTGCCGCCGAGATTCAGCGATACCCCGTGCAACGCGATAGGGTAGTGGCTGCGGACCGACTCCAATACCTGAAGCGGTCGCCCACCATCGACCATGAAGTTTTCGGTGATCGCTTCAAAGAAGTCCACCGGTACCTGGCCGTGCATGGCAGCGTCATGGAAAGGAGGGCGCAAGCCTAGACCAAACATGGCGCATCCAGGCACTCGTGCAGGAAATCCGGATCGCCGTCCGAGTGTGCCCAAAAATTGCGCAGGGCACCTGTGCGTTGCGCCATGCCGAAGAACACGCCAGCGGCGGCCACACTCGGCGTTGCGCCGTTCACTATGCGCTGGCCCATCCGAGGGAGATTGGCTCCCGGCAGGGCGCCGATCTTGCAGGCATGGGGCGCACCTGCGCTTGCCACGTGACCGTTGCGCCATTCCCAAGCACCCCCTGTCACCAGGGATGGTAAAACCAGTGGTTGTCTGGATCCCACCGCGAAGTGCAACGCGGATACGTTCATCAGTCAATATTCCAGTAGACATTTTGGGAGGTTTTGCGGCAAGCGTGCGCCATCGGTTCATCCGGGGTGTGTAATACATATGTCGACATTAACCTTTACCTCCAAGTCGGGATTCCCTCGGTTGGAGCAACCATTGCTCCGTACTTTGGTACGGTGTCAAGCTTGCATGCCAAGCACCTGCACAGGTTGTTCGGCGCGACAGGTATCCACAGAAGAGCGGTGCGTTACATCCGAAACGCCAAGCGTCTTGCAACTCAGGACAATGGCGGCACTTCGCTTCGCTTCCAGTAGCGTGTTGCAACGTTAGTGAAAGCGGATAGTCCCGACGTGGTACGGGTCAGTTCAAGGCGGGTAGGAGTCATGGCTTGACTCCGTACTTAGGTACGGCCATAAGATCGCTGGCAACGATTCATATTCCAAGGTGCCCCATGTCCGGAACATCGATGCAACCAGATCTTTCTGCATCGCGCAAAGGTAGTCGCGGGGCGCTGTTCGCTGGTGCACTGGCGGCGATTCTTGCCTCTACCTGCTGTCTAGGGCCGTTATTGCTGGTCGCGCTGGGCTTCTCCGGCGCGTGGATCGGCAACCTCACCGCACTGGAGCCGTACCGACCGATCTTCATCGGTGTGGCGCTGCTGGCGATGTTTTTTGCGTATCGGCGGATTTTCCGGCCAGTGACGGCGTGCAAGCCCGGCGAAGTATGCGCCGTTGCACAGGTGCGCAAGGCCTACAAGATCATCTTCTGGATCGTCGTTGCGCTGATATTGGTTGCGCTGGGCTTTCCCTATGTGATGCCACTGTTCTACTGAGTGTCTTGCGATGCTGGTCCGGATGAATTCGAGGAAGCGCGACTCGTTAGCTATTCGCCATCGCAGATGTGCTTTTCGTGCTGCTGCTACCGTACTGCTGTTTATGCCGAAACACCCCCCGAGAGGATTAACCCCATGAAGAAACTTGCCTTCGCCTTCTTGCCGCTGTCGCTGCTGTTCACACTGCCGGCGTCCGCCGCCGAAAAGACTGCCACGCTGGAAGTGCCTGGCATGACCTGCGCGGCCTGCCCGGTAACGGTGACGACCGCGCTCAAGCGCGTGCAGGGCGTGCAGGGTGTGCAGGTGGACTTCCCCAAGCGCCTGGCTACCGTGCGCTATGACGATGCGAAGACCAACCTCGCGGCGCTGGAAAAGGCCACCACCGATGCCGGTTATCCGTCCAAGGCGGCGCATCAGTGAAAGCCGTACCGACCCGGTTGGCCAACACGACCGGCCTGATCGGCAGCGTGATGTCGGCGGTGGCCCGCGTGCACTGTTTTCCCACGCTGGCCAGTGCGGGTTCGGCGATCAGGCCAGCTATGTCCTGTCGCTGCCAGTCAGTCAGAGTCGAGTATGCCGTTCTGCGTATTCGTCAGTAAGACCTGCAAGGCCCAACTTGCCTGTGCTGCCTGGCCCATGGAACCACCATGGGCCGGTATATCGCAAAACATGCACGGCCGAATACCCACCTCGACCACCCCGGCTCGGCGGGCTGCCAGCAGGCGGCCTGCTTGCCTCTGTCACACCAGAATCCCCCCCCTTTTTACATCACAGGTGATTAATCGATGAGCATCAATGAAACACTCCAACAACAGACCCTGCGCGTCACCGGCATGACTTGCGACGCCTGCGCCCACCACGTGCAGCAGGCGCTGCAGGATGTACCGGGCGTGCGTTCGGTGCAGGTGGACTACCCGGCCGGGAGCGCGCGGCTGACCGGCGTGGGCGTGCCAAGCCTCGACACGCTCAACGCCGCGCTGCCTAAAAACTACCGGGTCCAGGCGCGCGACGTTGATGGGCGCGGCGGTGCGACTGCGGCCGGCGGTACGTCGAGCATTGCTCCCGGCGGCAGCGGCGAGCGTCTGCACGTGGCGGTCATCGGTACCGGCGGCGCGGCCATGGCCGGCGCGATCCGGGCCGCCGAGCGTGGCGCGAAGGTCACAGTGATTGAGCGCGGCACGGTGGGCGGCACCTGCGTCAACATCGGTTGTGTGCCGTCCAAGATCATGATTCGCGCCGCCCACGTGGCCCACACGCGGCGCCACAGTTCGTTTGACGACGGTATCTCGGCCTCGGTTCCGGCGATCCACCGCGACGTGCTGCTCGCCCAGCAGCAGGCGCGGGTCGAGGAACTGCGCCATGCCAAGTACGAGAATATCCTCGAGGAGAACCCCGCCATCACCTTGCTGCGCGGCGAAGCGCGCTTCATCGATGACCACACGCTGAGCGTGCGCCTGAGCGAAGGCGGCGAGCGCACGCTGGCGTTCGACCGTTGTCTGATCGCGGTGGGCGCACGGCCAGCGCTGCCGCCGATCCCTGGTCTGAAGGACACGCCCTACTGGAGCTCCACCGACGCGCTGGCGGCCGACCATCTTCCGAAACGCCTGCTCGTGCTCGGCGCGGCGGTGGTCGCGGCCGAGCTGGGCCAAGCCTACGCGCGACTGGGCAGCGAGGTGACGATGATCGCGCGCAGCGAGCTGTTCTTTCGCGAGGACCCGGCCATCGGCGAGGCCATCGGCCAGATCTTTGCCGATGAGGGCGTCCACGTGTTACGCCAGACCCAGACCCGTTCGGTGCGCCACGAGAACGGCGAGTTCATTCTCGACACCAGTGCTGGCGAGCTGCGCGGTGACGCGTTGCTGGTGGCCACCGGCCGCACGCCCAACGGCGATACGCTGGAGCTGGCCAAGGCCGGTGTGCATGTAGCGAAAAGCGGCGCCATCGAAGTGGATGCGCAGTTGCGTACCTCGGCCGCGCACATCTACGCTGCCGGCGACTGTACCGACCAGCCGCAGTTCGTTTATGTGGCGGCTGCGGGCGGCACCCGCGCGGCGATCAACATGACCGGCGGCGACGCCACGCTGGATTTGTCGAGCATGCCGGCGGTGGTGTTCACCGAGCCGCAGATCGCCACGGTGGGACTGAGCGAGGCCGAGGCGCACCTCAAGGGCATCGAGACCGACAGCCGTACGCTGAGCCTGGACAACGTGCCGCGTGCGCTGGCCAACTTCGACACCCGCGGCTTTATCAAGCTGGTGATCGAGGCGGCCAGCGGCAAGCTGCTCGGCGTGCAGGCGGTGGCCGACGGTGCCGGCGAGTTGATCCAGACCGCGGCCATCGCGCTGCGTGCCGGGATGACGGCGACCGAACTGGCCGACCAGCTGTTTCCGTATTTGACCATGGTCGAGGGGCTCAAGCTGGCTGCGCAGACCTTCAGCAAGGACGTCAAGCAACTTTCCTGCTGTGCAGGTTGAAGGAGACCATCGCATGAAAGACCTTTTCAAACAGTTGGGCAGTCTGCTCGGCGCGCTGTTCGCGGCAGCCTGCTGCCTGGGCCTGCCGCTGCTGCTGAGCGCACTGTCGGCGGTCGGGCTGGGCTTTCTGATCCATGACGCGATCTTGATCCCGCTGCTGGTAGCGTTCGTGGCCTTGAACCTGTGGCTGCTGTGGCGCGCCACCGGCGGCCATGCGGATCGACGCCCGTTCGGACTGGGCGTGATCGGTGGTCTGCTGGCGGTGATCGGCCTGTACATCCACCCGCTGGCGGCGACGCTGGGCTTGCTGTTGCTGGTGGCCGCCAGCGGCTGGGATTTTTTCAACGGACGGCATGCGCGGAGCTGCGCCACCTGAGCACCATCCGTGTGCCGCCATCGACAGGAGACTTGCATGACCTCATCAAGCTACGACCTCATCGTCATCGGCAGCGGCACCGCCGCCAACGTCACTGCTTTCAACTGCCGCAAAGCCGGCTGGTCGGTGGCCGTCATTGACCATCGGCCGTTCGGCGGCACCTGCGCATTGCGCGGCTGCGACCCGAAGAAGATGCTGATCGCCGCCACCGAGGTGATCGACGGCGCCCAGCGCATGGCGAGCAAGGGCGTGCTCGGTAGCGTCTCGATCGACTGGGCTGCGCTGCAAAAGCACAAGCGCAGCTTCACTGATCCGGTGCCCGGGCATCGCGAACAGGCCTATGCCAAACAGGGCATCGAGGCCTTTCATGGACGTGCGCGGTTCAGCGGCCCCAACAGTGTGCTGGTTGAGGGCAGAACGCTTGCGGCAAAACACATCGTCATTGCCGCCGGTGCCGAGCCGGTCACGCTGCCGATCGAAGGTTCCGAGCATCTGGCGCTAAGCGATGACTTCCTGCAGCTCGAAGCGCTACCCCGGAGCATCATTCTGGTCGGCGGCGGCTACATCGGCTTCGAGTTTGCCCACATTGCGGCGCGTGCCGGTGTGAACGTCACCCTGCTCAACCGCAGCGCGCATCCGTTGGCCGGCTTCGATCCGGATCTGGTCAGGCTGCTGCTCGAACGCACCCGCGCACTGGGCGTAGACATCAAGCTCGGCCACGAGGTCAAGGCGGTGCGCAAGACCGACACCGGGTTCGAAGTGGAGGCCGAAGGGCCGGGCGGCCGGGTGGTCATCGGCACCGATCTGGCCATCCACAGCGGCGGCCGCAAGCCGGCGCTGCAAGCGCTGGATCTCGATACCGCGGGTATCGCCCACGACAACGGCCGGCTCACGCTGGACCAGCATTTTCACAGCACGACAAACCCGTCGGTGTACGCCGCCGGCGACGCTGCCGGCGGCCCGCTGCCGCTGACCCCGGTAGCGGCGCTGGAAGCCCACGCCGTGGTCGACAACCTGCTGCACGACAAGCACGCCACGGTGGATTACACCGGTATCCCCAGCGCCGTGTTCACGCTGCCGGTGCTGGCTCGCGTCGGCCTGCTCGAAGCCGAAGCCCAAACACGCGGCCTGCACTACAAGGTCAGCCACGCTAGCGTACCCGGCTGGTTCACCGCGCGCCGCGTCAACGAGCCGTGCTATGGCTACAAGGTGCTGGTGGAGGAAGGCAGCGGGCGCATCCTCGGTGCCCATCTGATCGGACCGGATGCCGCCGAGGTGATCAACCTGTTTGGCTTTGCCATGCGCAGCGGACTCGGAGCTGACGCGATCCGCCACGCGATCTTCGCCTATCCGACCGCCGCCTCGGATATCGAGTCCATGCTGCCGTGAGGCAGTGGCGAAAGCGACGGCACTATGAAAACTTCCGCAAGTCCTCTGAATCTTTCTGCTCGTTGCGTGGCTCTATTGAATGGCGCCATGACTCGACAGTTTGGTGGCATCCGTAACGCACCCTTTCAACCCAAGGAGCACGCACATGAGACATGCAACATTCCGATTCCGCTCAGTAATTGCTGGCCTGCTAGTCGCAGGTATGGCCACGGCCGCACCTGCGTTCGCGCAGAGCAGCAATTTCGTCAAAGTCGAATCGCATCATGGTTTCGGCGCCACTGTCAGCGCTCTCAAGAAAGCGGTCAGTAGCAACATGATGATGGTGATGGGCAATATTAATCAGGGCAAGGTGCTTTCGATGAGCGGTCTGAAACTTGAAGGTGCCGAGAGCTTCCTTGTGGGCAACCCGGCGATGGGCAAGGTGGCCTTCGGCATGGATCCAGCCGTCGGCGTGGAGCTACCCGCGCGCATCTACGTCTGGTCGGACCACGGCAAGGCCTACGTCGGCTATTTCAAACCGTCTTCCCAGCTAGAGCAGGTCTCGCCCGGCTTTGCCAAGATGGGTGGCAAAATGGACATGATGTTCGACATTATCGCCAAGGCAGCCACCAAGTAGTCGTTCATGGGGTGGGTGCAAAAGCACCCGCCCCTCTCCGCTTCCTGCAAGGAGACCGCGGTGATCAAACTCCAGAATTTGACTTTCGGCGAAGCGCTGGCCACGGCTCTCGCTCTGCTCGCCGCCTCGGTGTCACCGCTGGCCTTCGATTACGCCGCGACCGGCGCGACCACCTTGCATGCACTTGGCACCCAGGCCATTCTGCCGGCGCTGCTGGTGTGGGCTGCATTGATTTTCTTGGTCGCGCCAATGATGGGTTGGCAACGGCTGGTATCTGCCGGTCGCTTGGCACTGATGAGTGGTCTGCTCGGCGTGGTGGTCATGGAGGTTGTGCGCATCACGGGCTTTCGCGTATTCCACGGCATGCCCGGTTCAATGCCGATGCTGATCGGCGTGTTGCTGACAGATCGCTTCATGGACGGCCCCAACGGGTTGTCCAACTTGCTGGGCTGGGGTGACCACCTCTGGAACGGCATCGGTTTCGCTTTCGTCTATTTTGCGGTCTTTGGCCGGCAGCGCTGGTGGGTGGGCGGGGTCTACGCCCTGGTTATCGCTACCATCTTCATGCTGGGCCCGGTGATGAACATCATCGGGGCCGGCCCGTTCGGACAGGACTTTGCTCCGGTCAAGTTTCCATTGACCGTTTACGGTGCGCACCTTGTCTACGGTCTCGCCCTGGGCTGGTTCGGTCAACGCGCGGCCGCGACGCCCAACAATTTTTTGAGCGATGCCTTGGGCTGGCCACGCCTGCGCGATGGCGCCAATGCGCATTCCTCGCCGCTGTGATCCTGAGTTCTGGCCTGTTCGAGTAATTTGTTCCGCGCTGTGGTCGTGATATCGCTGTGCCGGAAGAGATAGGACTCGTTAGCTCGACGGTAATCCTCGCTTCCAACCCGAAGGCCGGCACAGCCGACAGCACTCGTGCCATGCCCCGGTCGCCGTCGCCACGACGTAGCAGCGCGCGGCTGCGCTGTGGCAGGCGAACCGGTAGATTCGCGAAGGGTGCGCCGTCGCGCAAGGCGCCAGGTTTGCGCTCGATCAGCGGCAGATTAATGCTGCCAATCGTAGACCACGCGCTCGCGCTCGCTGTCGCGCGTATGCTCGGCGACGACGCTCTGATCGACGACGATCGATTGCAGTAGGAACCCCAGTTGCCCAGCCATGCGGCGCACATCCGCTCGCGTCTGCCACAGGTGTTCGCGCGGATGCAGCAGGTTGCCAATCCCGGCCAGTGAAAAATTCATCGCCTGCGCGCGCTGGATGAACAGTAGCCGCGCCAGATCCGCATTGCCGCAACGACGACGTCCGCCACTGTCGCGTAGCGCCCGCAGCAGCAAGCCGATCTTCCCGTAATAGCGCAGCGTATCCGTCGACACGCCGGCGCGGCCCGCGCCTGCTCTTCGCTACTACTGGGACCGAGTCGCAGTCCTTGGTCACGCTCCACTTGGCGAACCCAGTTACACAGCGTCTGCGCCGTGCGGCCGATCTTGCAGGTAATCGAACTGATCGCCGCCCATCGCGAAGCAGGCTCATGCTGATGGTCAAGCATCATCCGCACCGCTCGCTCTCGCACTTCCAGAGAGTATGGGGCTACGATCACTCAGTACGAGTGTGATACCTCCAAGCACTGCCAATGAGGTGATCACCAGACGCAAGGTGAGGTTCTCACCCAACATAAAAATCCCAGCCAAGGACGCCAAGACGGGTACGCTCAGCTGGACTGTGGCGGCGCGAAAAGAGGTAAGCGACCGCATTGCTGCGTACCAGATCGTATATCCAACACCTGAGGCAAGCGTTCCTGAGGCAATGGCGAACAGTAGGCCATAGGCATCGATAGAAAGCTCATGAATGAATGGAATCGATGCCAAGACCACCATTGGTACGGCGCGCAGGAAATTCCCGCTAGTCGAGCTCAGTGGATCGCTTGAGCGCTTGCCAATCAATGTGTATCCAGCCCACGCCATCCCGGAGAGCAACATGATGGCTGCGCTTTGAAGGGGAGGTGCGCTTGCGCCAGGCAAAAGAAGCGCAACGATGCCTGCGATTGCAAGGAGTAGCCCGATAAGCGCGGCACCTCGCATCCTCTCACCCTTGAAGTATCCGTAGCCGAGCATGGTGAGCTGTACAGCACCGAAGAGCAGCAAGGCTCCTGTGCCGGTGTCCAAATGCAGATATGCGTACGAGAACGCAAAAGCATAGACGAAAAGCGTGAATGCGCCTGACCATGAACCGGTTGGCTTGCTTGAAGTGCTTCTCATGGAAAGAATCAACCACAGCACTACGGCACCGCTTATCAAGCGAATCAGTGTGAACGAAATGGCGTCAGTGGCTGTGTGTCGAAGTGCCAGTCGGCAGAGTACTGAATTTGCAGCAAACGCAAGCATTGCGGTTGCGGTCAATAGGACAGCTCGGCTGGTTTCATGGGACATCGATACGTCAGGATCAGGAATACTTGGTCTCATCGTCAGCTCCTCGTAAATGTCATGCGTGGGCCATATCCACCGCCGCCTACTATCCTGTTGAACACCAACGCTCGTGCAGAAAGTAGGCAGGCGGCGGTTATATCCGATGGCGGTGATATGGGTTAATCTGGGGATGGCAGATCAACTATCGCAGCCGGTCATGCTGCAGGTCTGACCCTGTATGGAGCTAAAGCCGTCTATAGACGAAGAGTACATTTTCTCCAGGGCTTGGGTATAAGCCTCGATAGGCTGAGCACCGGAGATATAAAAATCATCGTTGAATACGAAAAGCGGAACGCCTGCTCCGACGGCGTGAGCCTGTTTCTCGTCGACAATAACGAGTTGGGTCAGAGCATCGTCAGACCAAGCGCGATCGGCCACCGCAGGAGGAACCCCGACCTCAGCAGCGATTTCAGCCAGCGATTGGCGCTCAAAAATAGACCGGCCTTCGCTAGTGGTCGCCTCGTAGAGTCGTTCGACCAGGCGCTTGCGGAGTGCCTCATCGGTGATTGATTTGACCAGGGTATGCGCCTTGATGGTGTCGCCGAGAAGCATCGTGTCTAAGTGGTAAGTCAACCCAAGGGTTGCAGCATGTGCCTGGACACCCTGCATCATTGACATAGCTGGCTTGGAATCCCCAAATTTTCTCACCAAGGCAGCTACAAATGGCTCAGGACCGCTGTCAGGAGCAAGTCGGTAAGATCTGTAACCGATCTCAACCAGATCTCGATGTTGGAATCGTTCGAGAGCAGTCTCAAGGCGCCGCTCGGCAATCCAGCACCAGGGGCAAACATAGTCCGACCAAATATCGATGTGCAGGTATTCAGGAGTGTTACTACTCATTTGTGTTTTCCTCGCGGCTTGCACATCAACCCATCGGTATTTAGATCGCCAATGAGTTGATGTGCATGTCGAAGTCAGCTAGCGCTCATGTATTGCATCCAGGGTGCCTGTCGGGCTTTGGTAGTCGAGGTGAATCGCCCCGAGTTCCGAGGAGGCTGTACGAGGACAGATTTTCGACGGCTTGCCGGCCCATCGTGGTTCCATGGGCCAAGAAACGGCGAAAAGATGGACTGCACAGACGGTTTGGCAACGCGGGCAACCGAAGTCCGACAGGACCTTAAACGCAGTTAGCCGTTTGCGAACGCATCCAGCACATGTGTGCTATAGGTCAGGGCAGCGCCCGCGTTCAGGTTGATCGCGACGCCGAGAGCCTCACCTATTTCCTCAACAGTCACACCGACTTTTTTGGCCGTTTCGACGTGAAATGCGATGCAACCGTCGCAGCGAGTGGTGACAGCCACCGCCAGAGAAAGCAACTCGCGGGTTTTAGCGTCAAGGTGGTTGGTTTTAGCGCCAGCCCCACCAAGGCTCATGATGCCTTTCATGGTATCGGGAGAAAGGCCGTTCAATTGCATGAGGCCGGCATTGATATCTTTACGGGTTTGCTTCCAGTTTTGCATTGAATTCTCATAATTATACCTATCGGCGTAAATATATTAAAAACCGAGGTTTGGTTCGAAAATAGGAGTATTGCCTTCCGATACGTGGCGGCGCCGAATCAAGCTTTACTTACTTCCAGGGTCGCGTTCATACGAATGGCTTTTGTGAAGTTGGCGAAGTTCACTGAGGTCTTGGTAACGGCTTTGTGCAGCTCCTCCACACGCTCTTGAGGGGCATCCGTTTCAATTCGCACCACGTAGTTCACTTCGTCCAAGCCAGGATTCACATTGGGATCGAGGCCCAGAAAACCACGAAGATCGAGCGCTCCATCGGTCTCAATTTCCAGATTGTGAATCTTGATCCCCATCACGGCCGCGTTCGCAGCAAAGCCCACTGAGAGGCAGGCATTCAGGGCAGCCATCAGCAGCTCTACTGGGTTGGGCGCGGTGTCTTTGCCCAGCAATTCCACCGGTTCATCAGCCGCGATTTCGAAATGACGTTGGTACTTCTCACCACCCAACCAATAGTGGTTGACCGTGGCCACGGTGCGGGCCTGATGCTCCCATTTAGTCTTCACATTGAAGCGCGCGTCGCCTTTCGCTGGCGTTTGGACCACACCGTCAGCAAATTGCCGCAGGGCGGTCAGGTCGATACCGTTCAAAATATTGCTCATCGCGTGATCCTCTCTAAAAGCTTTATCGGGTCGGGTGACGTTTCACCGACGCCGAATATACCTACTAGTTGGTAGGTATGCAAGTAGAAATTCGAACACTACCCGTGGCGCGGCGTCATGAGGCCTTCAGGATCATGGCGGTGACCTTGGGACCCGCGCCCTGATAACGGGTATCTTATTACCGACGCATGTTGTAATATATTGAATATAAACAATATTATTCTCGTAACGCATCCGACTGTCCCAGAATGTCACGAAACTCAAGCAGCGAGCGTTGTGTATGGACCTACTAGATGGTATGGTTCGATGTCCCCATAGCGTGATCTCGTGCTAGGTCGGATTTTGACGAGTCGAACGTGAGGTCGGATTGGTATCGGCTGACGCGAAGGTCTATTGAAGAAGATCCGCGTGGTCTGTTAGAAGCTGGAAACTTCGGTTTCTTCGGAAGATCGACGGAGTTTGCTGTTTCTCGCTTTGTTGATGTTCCCAGGAAGTCGGAACATTTTCCCTGATTTGTAGAACAGGCTTCGATATGAATACCCGCTCAGAGCTGTTGAACTCCGCTGAATCCATGTTGCGTACCAAGGGTTATGCAGCATTTAGCTATGCCGATCTTGCTGAAGCAATAGGGATCAAGAAAGCCAGCATCCATTACCATTTTCCAACCAAGGAAAGGTTGGGAATAACTATTGTAGAAAGCAACCTTGTTAGGTTGACCAAGCAACTGGAGGAAATCGACTCAGACTTGCCGAGCGCGGTATTGCGACTCGAAAAGTATGCGGGGTTGTTTCTGGAGAGTAGTGAGAACAGGATGCTTCCTCTGTGTGGCGCGCTGGCAGCAGAGATATCTGTACTTCCCGACAGCTTGAAGGCTTTGACAAAAGATTATTTTGGAGTTCAGTTGGCATGGGTTGAAAGTAATATCGTGATGGGACAAAGGCGAGGAGAATTTCGACCGGATCTCGATAAAAGCAAAACTGCACGCACCCTGTTGAACATACTGGAAGGTGGGAGCTTCGTGGCTTGGGCATTGGATGACAAGTCCAACGCCAATTTTGGTTTTGAATTGTTCTTGGATGGCATCGTAGTCAAAAAACAAGAACCTCTTCCGGTTTCCTGATTGGCGCCGTATGTCAGCGAAGTCGCAGCTGGTGCGCCAGTGCGGCGGCATGCCGAATTCCTCCGCTCCGGTGAACGCTGCTTGGGTGAGGCGATGTACCACTTCAAAAAGTATAAGACCAGTTATTGCGGAAAGTCTCAAGTTGGAATCATCTCCTGCAGCATTGACCCTGTTGGGGGAAGGGCGGCATGTCGGAAAAATAGTCTTGACACCTTGAATCAAATGCGAACCCGTGAACGCGACAATTGCGTCGACAATTACTGAATCCGACCATCAAGGACCTCGACCACACGGTCGACTTCCGTGATCAGGCGGTGATCGTGGGTGACCACCAGCACGGTCGCATGGTGTTCATTGGTAACTTGCCGCAAAAGACGCATGACATTCAAGGCCCGGTCGGTATCCAGACTGGCCGTGGGCTCGTCGGCGAGGATGATTTTCGGGTTGTTGGCCAGCGCGCGGGCGATGGCCACGCGCTGCTGCTCGCCGCCGGACAGTTGGTTGGGATGCAGGTCGGCGCGGTCGGCGATGTCGAGATAGCCCAGCAACTCCCGCACCCGCGCTTCGGCAGGCTGGCCGCGAACGCCCGCCAGATGCAGCGGCAGCAGCACGTTTTGCCTCACGCTCAGGAACGGGATCAGGTTGGGCGACTGAAAAATGAATCCGATCTTCTCGCGCCGCAGGCGCGCCAGATCGGGCTGCTTGCCGTCGTAGATGTTTTCCCCGTCGATGCGCAGGCTTCCGCCGGTCGGCGTGGTAACCAGCCCGAGGATGGTCAGCAGCGTCGTCTTGCCCGAGCCGCTCGGGCCCATGATCGCCCACAGGTCGCCCGGCCGTACGGCCAGTTCGACGCCCTTGAGGGCTTCCACCCGGGTAGCGCCGCGCCCATAGACCATCGCCAGGTTTTCGGCGTGGATCGCGTAGTCGGCGGCCATGCTCAGCCTCCCCCCAGCACGCTGCGCGGATCGACATGCATCGCCCGGCGCACGGCCAGCACGCTGGCAAGCACGACGACGATCACCATCGCGGCCAACATCTGCGCGATATCGCCATAGGTGGCGACCACGCGCCGCGGAAAGTATGGCTCGATCAGCAACTCAAGGGCGCTGCCGACCAGGGTGCCCACGATGCCCATGAACAAGGCCTCTTGCAGGATCATGCGATACACCACGCCGCTGGGCGCACCGAGCAGCTTGAGCATGGCGATGTCATGCAGCTTGTCTAGCGTGAACGTATAGGTGATCAGGCCGATGACGATGCCCGCGATCAGCACCAGGATGTCGCGAAACAGCGCCAGCTGGAACAGGATCAGGCGGTTGGAGCCCATCAGTTGCAGATTCACCGCCTGCGGCGCGGTGTAGACCTTCAGGTGCTGCCAACGGGTGATGCGCTGCGCGACTTGCTGCGCCGATACGCCGGGTACCAGCTTGACCGCGATCGCGTTGATGGAAAGTGTGCTTGCGGCCGTGGCTGCCGCCGTGGCGGCCAGCGGGGCGGCCAGCCGCGGCTGCGTCGCGGCCAGCTCGGTGAACGGTTTCGTGATCGACGTGCGTTGACTGCGCACCAGGTTGGGGTCCTGCTGGAAAATGATGTTCTGCGCGTCCACCAGCGTGGTGTAGATCACCGGGTCCGCAGTGAAGCCCACCATGTTTTTGGTCAGCCCCACCACCGTGTAGTCGAAGTTGCCCAGGCGCACCCGCTGCCCGAGCTGGAAGCCGGTCTTGGTGTCAGCGACGATCTCGTAATGACTGGCCTCAATGCCGCGGCCGGCGACGATCACCGGCGGCCCGCCGATTTTTCCGCGCTGGTAGCCGATCACGATGAATCGCTGCAGTTTTGGCATGGCCATCCAGCCGGGCTTGACCATGCTGGCGGTGTTGAGCAGTGCGTTGATGTACATGAACTTCATCAGCCGGGTGGGATGGGGCATCACTTCCACGTGTTCCCACGCCGTCGCCAACGGACTCGCCTGCGCCACGCCGGGGATCGCCTCGATCGCGTGATAGACCTGCTGCGGCAGGCGGGAGGTCTCGACAAACGGCCCGAGCGTCCCTCCTTGCGGATGGGCACCATAGGCCTGCACCACCCACAGGTCCGCCCCCGTCTTGTTGATGATGGTGGCCGAGTCGAGGATCACGCCGCGGATGATGCCGCCGATCGCTATCACCACCATGATCAGCAGCGACACGCCGAGCGTGGAGCTGAAGAACTTGAAGCGGTGGTAGCTGATGTCGCGAAGTGCAAGATTCACTGCGCCATCCCCATGCCCATCGACGTGCCCATCGGCATCGCGGCCTTGACCGGCTCGGGGTGTACCGATTCACCTGGCTTCAGCCCCATCGGCATCAGTACCACGCGATCGCCGGCATGCAGATCGTCACCGGCGACCGCCACTTTCGACGAGCGCGGGCTGCGCGCCAGCACGGTCACACGTATGCGGTGAAGCGTGTGGTCGGCACCAACCACCCACACGAACAGAGCGTTGCCCATCGGCGTCAGCGCCATCTGCGGCACCACCAGCGCATCTTTCGCTTCGCCGGTGCGGATGTAGACGTTGGCCCACTGGCCGAGCTGAAACTGGTCGGCCGGGATGCTGAAGCTCACTTCGGCCACCGTTTCTTCGGTCGCGGCATCCGCGCGGGGGCGGATCCGCAGCACGTGCCCCGGCAACGGCTGGTGCTCGCGGCCGCGCAGCATGACCGTCGCCGTTTCGCCCTTGCGGATGCGTCCGGTGACGTTCTGGTCGACAAAGGTATCCACGTAAATCAGATGGGTGTCGGCGATCGTGAACATCGGCTGGCCCGCGACCACGGAAGCCCCCGGCACCACCCAGCGCTGGGTGACGATGCCGTCCGACAGCGCGGGGATCTGGGCCAGCGACAGCTCGTAGGTTGCCTTGCCGAGCTCCGCCGCGGCGACCCGCACGGCACTTTGCGCCACGGCGTTGCGCTCGCGGTATTGCTGCGCTTCCTCGACACCGACGGAACCGGAGACCACCAGTTTTTTCTCGCGGATCCATTCGCGCTGGCGTTGCTCGGCGCTGACGCGGGCAGCGTCCAGCCGCGCCTGGGCGACCGCTACCTGATGGCGCAGACCATCCTGGTCGAGCGTGGCGACGATCTGGTTCTTGCTGACGCTGTCGCCCTCCTCGACGAAGACGTGATCGACCCGTCCGGTGATCTTCGCGGCGATGTTGGCCAGCGCATCGGCCGTCACGGTGCCGGATCCTTCCACTTCGGCCGCCACGTTGCCGCGCTGCACCGTCGCCACCGACACGCGCGGCGGCCGCAGCACGGTCAGTCGCAGCAACACCACGATGACGGCCAGCACCAGCAGCACGATCCCGATGCGCAGGCCACGCCGGGCACCCTGGTGTGGGCTTTCACCGGGCGCAGTTCGCATCGATCCGAAAACGCCGCGGATTTTTTGGACAAGAGTTTTCATGGGCGCATTCACTGGCTCGGTTCGAGGGCGCGCCGGCGATCAGGCACGGCGGCTGAAGAGGGTTGGCGTGCCGGGTTGGCGCGTTGACCTGGGAGCCTGTCGACATCGCGCCACCACCCGCCACCCAGGGCCACGAACAGCTGGGCGCTGTCCAGGTAACGCTGCGCCCTGACCTGGATATACGACACGCGCTGCTGCTGCTCACGGCGTTCGGCATCGAGCAGGGGCAGCCGCCCGGTCTTGCCCAGCGCGTAACGGTGTTGCGCCAGATGCAAGGCGTCGCCGGTGGCGTCCAGCGCCTGGCGCTCGGCCTGTACCCGTTCAGCATCGTGGCCGAGCGAACGCAGCAGATCGGCCACCTGGCCCAGTCCGGTCAGCACCGTCTGCCGGTACAGCGCCAGCTCGGCGTGGAACCGATCGATCGCCGCCCGCTTCTGCGCGGTCAGCGCGCCACCATGAAAAATTGGTGCCGTGAGACCGCCGAACAGCGTCCAGACCAGGTTGGAACCGCCACCCAGCGAGTGGGTGGCAAGCGCCGCCGTGCCGACCGACGCGGACAAGGTGAAGTTCGGATACATCTGCGCGTCGGCCACGCCGACCGCCGCGCTGGCGGCGTGCAAGCGGGCCTCGGCGGCGAGAATGTCGGGGCGGCGCTCAGCCAGCGCCGAAGGCAGCCCGACCGGCAGCTCGGCCGGCAGCGTGAAATCGGCCAGGTCGAAGTCCGGCGGCGAGAACGAGGCTGGCGCCATGCCGACCAGGACCGCCAGCGCGTCCTGCGCCACGGCCACCTCTTGCCGCATCGGAGGCAGCAGGGCACGGTCATTGGCGAGCTGCGCCTGGACGGTCAACAGGTCGGTCCGGGCCAGCTTGCCGTCGGTGTATTTCTGCCGGACCAGCGCGAGGGTTTTTTCGTCGGCGGTAATGCTGGCTTCGAGCGCCGCGATCTGCTGCCGGGCCGCCGCGATAATGAGCGCCTGATGGACGACGTTGCCGGTGACGGCCAGTTGCGCCGCTGCCAGTTGATACGCCTGGTTTTGCGCCAACGCCTGCTGCTGTTCCACCCGCCGCCCGGTGAGGCCGAACACGTCGGGGGTGAAACTTGCCGTGGCGCCGGCCGAGTAGAGGTTGTAGATCGGCAGATCGTGACTGGGCCGAATACCCAGGGCGAACGGCGGGCCTTTTTGCCGCTCGGCCGAAGCGGAAGCATCGATCTGCGGGGCATAGGACCGTCTGGTGCGCCAGGCGATGGCCAACAGTCCAACCGTCGCGGCGGCCCAGGCCCGACTGCTGCAGTCGCAACAGGTGGTGGCCGAAGCACGCGGGGCCTATGCTGGCGAGCGGAACAATTGCCACCAGGCGGCTGGAATGGCCTGCTCGACGCTCACCCGCTGCGCAGGCTCGCCGGCACCCGGCAGCAGATGCGGCGCAGTCGCCGCCGACGTATAGGCCGTCGCCTGCGGCGGATCGGGGTGCACGAAATTCGGCCCGACCGTGCACCCGCCCAGGGCGATGGCGATGGCAAGGACGAGGGCCGTCAGGCGCAACGGCTTGGCCGGTTGGCGCCGGGACAGATCGCCGTGCGTGTTCACTGGCCGTGGGTCCTGATGGTCGATCGCCAGGCACTTGCTGGCAGGTTCCATCACAACGCCACGTTGCGCAGTCGCAACGCATTGCTTACTACCGACACCGAGCTCAGGCTCATCGCCAATGCGGCCACCATCGGCGACAGCGTGATGCCCAGCACCGGATACAGCGCGCCGGCCGCCAGCGGCACGCCGACCGAGTTGTAGATGAAGGCGAAGAACAGGTTCTGGTGGATGTTGCGCACGGTGGCCCGCGACAGCGAGCGTGCCCGTACGATGGCGCCCAGATCGCCCTTGATCAGGGTCACCTGCGCGCTTTCCATCGCCACGTCGGTGCCGCCGCCCATCGCGATGCCCACGTCCGCCGCCGCCAGCGCGGGCGCGTCGTTGATGCCATCGCCGGCCATCGCCACGCGGCGCCCGTCGCTCTTCAGCGTGGCCACCACCGACGCCTTGTCGGTTGGTGTCACATCGGCATGCACCTCGTCGATGCCCAGTTGGCGCGCCACCGCACCGGCCGTGGTCGCGTTGTCGCCGGTCAGCATCACCAGGTGCAGGCCGTCGGCATGCAGCGCCGCGATCGCCTTCGCCGTGCCCGGCTTGATCCGGTCGGCGACCGCGATCAAACCGGCCAGCACCCCGTCGACGGCGAGAAACATTACCGTGGCACCATCGCCGCGCAGCGCGTCGGCCTGTTGGGTGGCCTTGGTGTCGGCGTTGATCTTGAGTTCGTCCAGCAGTCGCGCATTGCCCAGCGCCACCAGGCGGCCGTCGACACGGCCCTGCACGCCGCGGCCAGTCAGGCTGCGGAAATCCTCCACCGGCGGCGGCGTTTCGCCGTCGAGCGCATTGACGATCGCCCGCGCCAGCGGGTGCTCGCTGGGCTGCTCCAACGCGGCAGCCAGCCGCAGCAGGCGTGCGCGCGGCAGTTCGCCCAGCGCCAGCAGTTCGGTCAGCGCCGGCTTGCCTTCGGTCAGCGTGCCGGTCTTGTCCAGCACCAGGGTGTCGATGTCGCGCATTGCCTCGATCGCGCTGGCATCCTTGAACAGCACGCCGTTCTGCGCACCGCGGCCGCTGGCCACCATGATCGAGATCGGCGTGGCCAGCCCCAGCGCGCACGGGCAGGCGATGATCAGCACCGACACCGCCGCGATCAACGCATGCGCCAGCCTCGGGTCCGGCCCGAGCCAGGCCCAGCCCGCAAATGCCAGTACGGAGCAGGCGAACACCGCCGGCACGAACCACGCCGCCACGCGATCAGCCACCCGCTGCAGCGGTGCGCGGCTGCGCTGCGCCTTCGCCACCAGCGCCACGATCTGCGCCAGCATGGTCTCGCCGCCGACTTTTTCCGCGCGCATGGTCAGCGCGCCGTCCTGATTCACCGTGCCGCCGGTCACCGGCTCGCCCTTGGTCTTGCTCACCGGCATCGGCTCGCCGGTGAGCATCGATTCGTCGACATGGCTCTCGCCGTCGAGCACCACGCCATCGACTGGCACCTTTTCGCCGGGGCGAACGCGCAGCGAATCGCCCGCGTGCACGTCGGCCAGCGGCACGTCGCTCTCGCTGCCGTCGGCGGCTAGCCGATGCGCGGTTTTCGGCGCCAGCCCCAGCAGTGCCTTCAGCGCGGCACCGGTACGGCGGCGCGCGCGCAGCTCCAGAAAATCGCCCAGCGTGACCAGGGTGACGATCACCGCCGCTGTTTCGAAATACACACCGACCTGGCCATGCACGTCGCGGAAGCTGGCTGGAAAGATCCCCGGCAGCAGAAATGCCACCACGCTGTAGAGCCAGGTCACGCCCGTACCCACGCCGATCAGCGTGTACATGTTCGGCCGCCACGGCCGCAGCGAATTCCAACCACGCTTGAAAAACGGCGCCCCGCCCCACAGCACCACCGCCGTCCCCAGCACCGCCTCGACCCAGTTAGTTATCCGATCCCATGGTGACGGCAGCTGCCAGCCGAACAGGTGCGGTCCCATCGCCAGCGCGAATACCGGCAGCGTGATGGCCACCAGCAGCCAGAAGCGGCGCGTCATCGCGCGCACTTCGCCACCGTCGTTTTCGTCCTCGCTGGGCAGCATCGGTTCCAGCGCCATGCCGCACTTGGGACACTCGCCGGGTCCGACCTGCTGGACCTCCGGGTGCATCGGGCAGGTGTAGATCGCGCCCGGCGCCGCGACCGGCGGGGCTGCGCGACCTTCGAGCCAGGCCAGCGGTTCGGCCATGAACTTGTCGCTGCAACGCTGCCCACAGAAGTAGTAGGTGTGACCGGCATGCTCGACATGTAGCTTGGCAGTGTGCGGATCCACCGTCATGCCGCAGACCGGGTCCTTCTCCGCGTGGGTGTGGCCCGCGATGGTGTGATCCGGCGTCGCGGCTGTCTTGCCGGCGCAGCAGCTGCCCGCCGCAGCCCGCTTGCCGGCTGCCGCCAGATACGATGCCGGTGCCGCCTCGAACTTCGTCTTGCAACCGGCGGAGCAGAAATGGAACGTCCGCCCGTCGTGCGTGCTGACGTGCTTTGCGGTCGCTGGGTTCACCTGCATCCCGCACACCGGATCGGTCGCCATCGCGTCCGCCGACTGGCTGGCACCCTGGCAACAGGCTTTCGGCTTGCTCATGATGACATCTCCTCTTGGGTCAGCGCCTGCAGGATCGGGCAATGCTCGGGTGCGCCGTGGCCGCGACAGGACTTCACCAGTTGCGCTAGCCCATCGCGCACACGCTGCAACTCGGCAATGCGCGCATCCAGCGCCACCAGCCGCAGCTGTGCGCGCTGCTTCACTGCAGCCACCCCCTTCTGGCGATCACGCGAGAGTGAGAGCAGACCCCGAATCTCCTCAAGGGTGAAGCCCAGCTTCTTGGCCCGGCGGATAAAGCGCAGCTGCGCGATCGCTGCATCCCCATAACTTCGATAGCCCGAGGCACGTCGCTGTGGCTGCGGCAACAGGCCTTCGCGCTCGTAGTAACGGATCGTGTCGATCGCCACGCCGACGCGCTTGGCGACGGTACCGATGGTGAGTGGGGCAGTTTGTATATTCATTCGACAAGTCTAAACCCTTGATCAAGGTCCAGAGTCAAGGGCCGTGCGGCGTGAAAATGTAGGGGCTGTTGAGGCCGCAGCAAACAACAAGGCGTCGTGTGGACTCACCGCCTTGCTCGGTGGTTTTACCGTTCTCTATCGGGTCGCGCGCGTTCAGCCAAATTGCACGGACAGCATTGATATCGAGCCGCCATCCATGCCCTCGACCGGGAACGTCAACGCGTCGCCTTCGTGGCTGGCGCCGAGCACGTACAGCAGCGGCAGGTAGTGCTCCGGCGTCGGCACCGACAGCTCCGCGTCGCGGCCCAGCGCTTCGTAGTCCACCAGCGACTGGTGGTCGCCCTGCAACATCAGCTCGCGCGCCTTCTCCTCGAAACGTAGTGCCCAGTCGAACGGTTCCGCTGGATGCCGGCCCCAGGCATAGGTGTGCAGGTTATGCACGACGTCGCCGCTGCCGATCAGCAGGATGCCCTCGTCGCGCAATGGTCGCAGCAACCGACCCAGCCGGTAGTGGAATGCCGGCGCCTGCGCCTCGTCGATGCTGAGCTGCACTACCGGCACGTCGGCGGCGGGAAACACATGGCGCAGCACCGACCAGGTGCCGTGATCCAGCCCCCATCCCAGGTCCGCGCGTACTTCCAGCGGGCTCAACAGTTCGCGCACGCGGCGCACCAGCTCGAGGTCGCCAGGTGCGCGGTACTGCACCTCGAACAACTCGCGCGGGAAGCCGCCGAAATCGTGGATCGTGCGCGGCATCGTCGTCGCGGTAACCGCCGTGCCGGGCAGGTACCAGTGCGCCGAGATCGACAGTACCGCGCGCGGCCGCGGCAGGCGCTGACCGATCGCGGCCCAGCCCCCGGTCCAGTCGTTGTCATGCAGCGCGTTCATCGGATTGCCGTGACCGAAGAAGATCGTTGGTAGACGCGTTGTCATGTCAGGTCCCTCGGGTGGGAATGAACAAGCCGTGCCGACGGCAACGCCGATCGCGGGCGAGGATTTTTCGATCGGCAGCATGTGGGCTGTGCAAGCCGGAATTCGAGCATGCCAGCAGGTGTCTTCCATCGCCAGCTCGACCATGGTCAGCAGGGGCTGCCAATCGACGCTACTCCATGCACATAGTGGTTACACTCGCCGCGTTGGTCTGGCGCAATCAGCCGCACATTTCTGGATCCAATGGAAGGTCACCCGGCCGCGTCGGGCGCGCCCAGACCACCGGAAATCACGCCACTGGACCATTACGTGCTGGCGATCGCGCGCGAGTACATGCGCTACGGCTTCACGCCTCTGCGTGACCTCGGCTGCGTCGACCCGGACTGGCCGACCGTCGACCTGCGCAACGCGATCGAGGCGGGGCTGGTGCAGGGGCCGCGCCTGATCGTGGCCGCGCACATCCTCAGCGCGAGCGCGGGGCATGGCGACCTGCGCGGCTTCTACGGTGAACGCTGGCCCCTGCCGGTCTCCGTGATCGCCGACGACATCGGCGGCATTCGCACACTGGTGCGCCGCGAGCATGTCTTCGGCAGCGACTGGATCAAAACCATCACACCGGCGGCTATTTCAGCCCCGGTGACGATCCGGCACGCGTGACCTGGTTCGACGAGGAAATGGCGGCGTTGACCGCGATCGCGCGGCAGCTCGGCGTGCCGGTCGCGGTGCACACCGGGGCCGCCGACGGCTGCAAGCAGGCGGTCCGCTGCGGCGCCCGCAGCCTCGAGCACGCCTAAGTGCTATCGGAATTTTCATCTGCAACTGCTGGCGGGAGAATGGCGTGAAGGCCGCGGCGAGGAATCCCGTCCCGTCATAAACCCATATTCTGGCGAGACTTTGACTTCAATCCGGTCAGCCACCTCCGACGATCTGGATGCGACTTATCAAAAGGCCGCAGCGGCACAGGTAGCCTGGGCAGACACGCCGCCGGCGGAGCGGACAGCCCTGATGCTGCGTGTGGTGTCGATCTTCGACGAGCGCAAAGAGGAAATCATTGACTGGCTGATCCGTGAGTCCGGCAGCACACGGCTAAAAGCCACCATCGAATGGGGCAGTGCCCGCGCGATTACTCTGGAGGCGGCAAGTATGCCCGCCAGGGTCCAGGGCGCTACCATGAGCAGCGATATTCCGGGGAAAGAAAACTTCGTGTATCGCCAACCGTTGGGCGTTGTGGGCGTTATCAGTCCCTGGAACTTCCCGCTGCATCTCTCCCAGCGGTCTGTGGCGCCGGCTATTGCCCTGGGTAATGCGGTGGTGATCAAACCGGCGAGCGATACGCCGATTACCGGAGGCTTGTTGCTGGGCCGCATCTTTGAGGAAGCGGGCCTGCCAGCGGGAGTGCTGGGTGTGGTGATTGGCCCGGGATCAGCCATCGGTGATGATTTCGTGGCTCACTCCATACCCTCCCTGATTTCATTTACCGGCTCAACACCGGTTGGCAAGAATATCGGCAGGATCGCGACAGGTGGTCGTTACCTCAAAAAGGTCGCCTTGGAGCTGGGTGGCAACAGCCCGTTCGTGGTGCTTGATGATGCGGATGTTGAGCAGGCCGTGAAAGCGGCGGTGTTCGGCAAGTTCTTGCATCAGGGGCAGATCTGTATGGCCATCAACCGGATTATTGTCGATCAGCGCTTGTATGACCGCTTTGTAGAAGCGTTTGTGGCACACGTCAGCAAGCTGAACGTCGGCGACCCCTCTGCGATCGAAACCGCTATCGGCCCTGTCATCAATAAATCCCAGCTTGAAGGTCTGCAGCAGAAAATTGCCAAAGCCAAAGAGCAGGGGGCAAAAGTACTCCTGGAGGGTGAAATTCACGGGCAGATGGTGCCGCCACATGTCTTTGGTGACGTAACGCCCGATATGCAGCTCAGCAGCGATGAAGTCTTCGGACCGCTGGTTGGCATCCAGAAAGCCCGGAACGAACGGCACGCCCTGGAACTGGCCAATGGCACGGAATTTGGTCTCTCCAGTGCCGTATTCTCCGGCGATCTGGACAGAGGATTGAGATTTGCTCGCAAAATCAGAACCGGCATGACTCATGTTAACGATATGCCAGTGAATACTGATCAAGTTCTATGAATTTGATCAGATTAATCAGGCGTTTGAGGACTCAGCAAGCGGCGTCACCATCAAGCCGGTCCTGAAAGTGAGTTGATGGTACCAGGGAGGAGACCAATGCTCCGAACTTGAGCCCTTCACAATCAACAGCACAGCTTGTAAGCGGCGTACGTATGCGGCTTGATTCGTGAGGTTCACGGATAGCTGCGACCCGATTGTATGCGGCAACGCGTGCGTGCGATGACGTTGAACACGCTGGTGAGCGCGTCCAGGCAGCCGACGAGTATCGGCCGGAGCACGCCGATCGCGTAGGTGCGGTTGGGGCGGCTGGCCGATTGGGCCGGCGGCGTACTGGGACCCGCGGCGCAAGACCCCGGCTTCGACGCGTTGTTGATCGACAACGCCGTGCCCTTGCAGACGATGTCGGAGCACTGACTGCCGCTACTCGCCGAACTCAAGCGCCGCAATGTCATCCGCGTGGCCGGGTTCGACGGCTAAAGATCTGGTTGGCATTCAACGACACTTGCGCCGCCTTCAGGTCCTGCGCGTGCGTGTGCCTTTGGCCGTGTAGTCATCGACAGCCTGGTGCAAAAGTTCTGCGAGGCGCTGAACGCCGCGGCTGGCGTAATCGCGATCGGCAAGAATCAGGTACAAGTCCGCATAGCGCTCGGCGCCGGTCTCGAGGTGCAGAGGTTTCAGCGTCCCCGCTGCCAGTTCTTCCGTGACGACGTCCTCGGGGTACCAGGCAAAACCCAACCCCATGCACGCTGCCCGGATCGAGGTCGCTTTGTGGCTGACCGTCCAGCGCGCTTCGGCGGCGAGCCACCCGGCGTTGCGCTTGCGCTGCGTGCCGGAATCGCGGATCACCAGTTGGCGATAGCGGCGCAGATCGTGTTGGCTCACCGGCCGGCCGAGGTGCTGCAGCGGGTGCTCGGGTGTAGTAACCGCAACAATGCGCAGCCGCATCAACGGGTCACCCAGAAAGCCCTGCGGCACGACACTCGCGATCACGAGATCTGCGCGTCGTTCGACAAGCGTTTCCTCGGTGCCGCCCAGCACCGTCTCGGAAAGTTCGATCCGGGTGGACGGCCACTCTTCTCCGAATTGCTGCAGTGCGTTCAGCAGCAGCCAGGTGGGGAAAATCGTCTCCGTCTGGTCATTTGTCTCATATTTTTCCGCTTTTTATCGAGCGATCAAACCGTACAGTGCTCCCCGGTAACTTCGAGGCAGGAGCAACGACATGGCAAACGTGTTGGTTTTGTACTACAGCAGTTGGGGTCACATCGAGCAACCCGCGCGTGCCGGGGCTGAGGGCGCGCGGGACGCGGGCGCACAGGTTGCAATCCGGCGCGTGCCGGTACTGGTCCCGGCGGAGGTCGCGCAGCAGGTGCATTACAAGGTGGATCAACTTACTTCTCACGATTGGAGACCCGCATGAATATCATCCACAACGCGCTCGCACTGGTCGGACGCATCCTCTTTGCCGCGTTCTTTATTCCCAGCGGTATCGCCAAGATCACCGGCGCCGCCGGCATCGCCGCGTACATGGCCACCCATGGCGTATTGGCGTGGTTGAACATTGGCGACCGCACAATCTCCAACGGGTGGAAGCGCGCGCCGGTGAATCCCTTTCTCGCTATCTCGCCTCTATTCGGGTAACCCGCTTGGGCTCATGCAGAATAGAGCGGTGCACAAACACTCCCTTTCCTACGGCTCAGGAGGTCAGCATGGCCAGCACAACAAACGTCACTGACGTCGATCTCGATTTTGGTGGGCTCAAAGCGATCTTTCTCAACTGCACGCTCAAGCCGTCGCCGGCGTTGTCGCATACCGAGGGACTGATCCGCATTGCTCGCGCGATCATGGAAAAGCACGGCGTACAGACCGAACTGGTGCGCCCGGTGGAGTACGACTTGGCGCCGGGCGTGTACCCGGACATGACCGAACACGGCGCCGCCCACGATGACTGGCCGACGCTGCTGACGAAGGTGATGGCGGCCGATATCCTGGTGATCGGTACGCCGATCTGGCTGGGCGACAAGTCGTCGGTCTGCACCCGCGTCATCGAACGCCTGTACGCCGCCTCCGGATTGCTCAACCAGGCCGGACAGTACGCCTACTACGGTCGCGTGGGCGGCTGTCTGGTCACCGGCAATGAAGACGGCGCCAAGCACTGCGCGATGAACGTGCTGTATTCGTTGCAGCATCTTGGCTATGTGATCCCGCCGCAGGCCGACGCCTGCTGGCTGGGCGAGGCAGGCCCCGGTCCGTCCTATCTGGACGAGGGATCCGGCGGCCCGGAGAACGACTTCACCAACCGCAACACCACCTTCATGGCTTGGAACCTGATGCATCTGGCGCGGATGCTCAAGACGCAGGGTGGCATTCCGGCCCATGGCAACCAGCGGCGCGCCTGGGACGCCGGCAGTCGGTTCGATTTCGAAAACCCCGAGTACCGCTGACCGGCTCGGACGGCTGTCGCAGAACTGACGATGATTTCCGCATCGCTCATCCCTGGGAATCCGTTCCCGAGCCGCCTTGTCGTGACATCAAGCCGAGATTTGCCACGACGAACGGGGTCAACACGTTCAAGGCGATCTTGATCGCCAGCGGCAGGTTCCACGGCCCCGTCAGCAACTGCCCGCCGAGGTTGACCAGGCTCAGCAGGACTCCCACGACCAGCGCCACCACGCAGGTTCGTTTCAGATGCGATGGATGCAGGATGACGGCGAGGGCGCGGCGCGGCGACACTACGGCAACCCTCGCCGGTCCAGGGTCTCGTCTACTCCTTCCGGTCGAGCGGCGGTGGGTTGTTTCATGGAAAATGACTCACACATGGTAGCCGACCACCTCTTGCGCATCGGCCTCCACGCCAAGGCCCAGCGCGATGCGGTTGACGAAATTGAAATAAGCGGTGATCAGGTTGATCCGAAGAATATCCTGGTCGGTCAGCCCGTCGGCGCGCAATGCCGCGACTCGCGCTTCGTCCATCGTCGACGGAGCAAGGGTTAGCTGGCGCGCGTACAGCAGCATCGCGCGCAGTCGCGGCGTGGCCAGTTGCTCCGGCGCATCGCGCACCGCGGTCAGCACGTCCTCGTTCTTTTCGTAACGCTTCAGCGCCTCCATGTGATGCGCCACGCAATAGGCGCAGCCGTTGCCGGCCGACACGGTGACCGCGACGGCCTCGCGCTCGCGCCGGCTCAACGGGCCGGGCGAGAACATCAGGTGCATGTATAGGTCCAGGTGGTGCTGCAGCGCCGGCGGGTCGAGGCTGTGCACGCTGAGGATGCGTGCCACCCGGCCGCGCTGTGCCTTCACGGCGTCGTAGATCTGGCGCAGCGCTCCCTGCGCTTCGTCGTCGGGAACTTCGTCGATCCAGCCCACTATTCACTCCTCTTTCGTGTGCTCGCCCGGAGCCCGTCGATCGTCATGCTGTCGGCGTCACGCAGCAAGTAAAGTGCGAGACACGCGGCCAACATCGGCCAAGCGGTGAAAAACAGCAAATTGGCACCCTCGTGCGGGTGCAGGTATTGCTGCCATGCAGCCAAGGTGGAGCCGGCATGCAACAGCAGCACGGCGCCATAAGAGTAGCGGCGTGCAAACCCGGTGACAAAGGCCAGCAGCAGCAATAGTTCAAGTACGCCAAGGGTGACGAATACAGATGCGCCGAACTCGCCCATGGCGTAGAAGTTGGCGAATACGCCGGCGGCGTGCTCGGGGCGGAGGAACTTGTCTACAGTCCACATCAGCATCACCAGGAACACGCTCAGTCGCAACCCAAGCAGTGACAAACTCAGGCGTTTCGTAGCGCTCATCATTTTGCGCGAGAAACCCCGGCGTTCTGGCCGGGGAGGGATAGCGCGGCACGCGCCGCGTGCCCCCCGTTCTCGCTCTCCTTGTGGTGTGGCGCTACGTACTGATACCCATACCCATCGGCGCGCTGCAACATACGGCAGTGCCGGTGCGATATACCTTGAACGATGCCGTGCGGCGTCTGGATGTTGAAGGTGCCGGAGGCACGAACGGCGACGCGCCCGATGTGCAAGCCAACCTTCTTTCCGTCCGGCACACGTGCGCTGACGTGATCACCGGTCTGGAAACCACGGACGGACTTGGTCCGCATCAAAAAACCCCGCGCAAAGCCAAAGCGATCCACCCGGGTACGCTGGTAACTACCCCGGCCAGTGGCCTTGATCGCCAGAGTCGGCACCTGCCAATGCGCGACCGCATCCATGCGACCAACGCACAAGGCATCGAGCGCATGCGCTTTGGGCACGCCCAGTCGGGTGCGATTCCACTTCGTGCGTCCGCCGCTGGCCGCTTCGACCGGAAGACCAAGGCCCTTGAGCGCGTTGAAAAGCGCCCAGCGCGTGGCGTTGACGGCCGCGGCATCCTTCAGTGGTGCGGTAGCCTGTACGGGAATACGCTTGAGCACCGCCGGCTTGTGCGCGAGAAATACGCGCACGTCCCGGGCGCCTTTGGCCGCATTGCACGCTCCGCAGGCCAGGGTGAGGTTGCTCACCCGATCGCTGCCGCCGACGGATCGCGGCTGGACGTGCTCGATCTGCAGCGGCACGTTCTGTGCACCGCAGTAGGCACACTGGCGGTGCCACTTTTCCAGCAGATATTCACGCACTTCGTAGCCGGCCAGCGTGCCTTGTTGGTACTCGACACCGGAAATATCGGGGTTCTGTATGGACTGCATGTCGAAGCGCACCAGCTCCTGGTCGATCGCGCTGATCGGCGCGAGGCGCGAGAGCGTGCTCACCCAGGCCACGGTGGTGTCCACTCGGTGCTGCAAGCTCGGGGCGAGCCACCCCGGCGGCCTGGTGCGATTGTCGAACCGCGCCGCGCGATGGCGAAGATGGCTGTTGCGCCGGCGGCGCCGGTACCCTGCGCGCTGCGTGAGTGCATCGCGGATCGCCTGTCCACGATGCTGCAGCTCGGCGAGGAAAAGGGTGTGACGTGTCGTGGCGACTTCACCGGTGATCCGGTCCACCGCTTCGCTCTCGCGGCAGAGCGCCAGGCCGGTCACCTTGCTGCCGGGGTCGATCCCCACGCGAAGGGGTTGCAACACACTGTCTTCCTTCCGTCGATCGACCAGCCGGATGGCGAACGGACGCAAGCGATGGACCCGTGCACGCCCACGCCCCAACAGCAGACGCGCCCGCTTCTCGCTGCACGGCATCAACGGTTCCTTATGTGTATCGAGTACGAAAACGGCCATTCTGGATCTCCAAAAAACATGCCCGTAATGGCCTTGTGACGCGCACCTTGCGGTGCATCTCCCCTCGGGAATGTCACGAACCGGCTCCCGCTTTCGCGGCGGTCCCAACCTTCGGCGCTTTGCCCTTCGCCAGCATGATCGGATCCTTGCAGAGCAACGAACTGAGGAAGCATTCGCTGGTGCGTCTTGACGACCTGTCCGTAACGTAGATCGATGCAGCGGTTACATCGTTCTCTCCCTGGTCAACCTAGCCTGCTTGCACAAGCTCCGCCCTTCAGGGTGGGGTAGTTGACGAGCGAGTTCCTCGGTAGGTGGACGTCGGTGGCAGGATGGCAGCCTCTCAGCCGCGCTCCACCAGAACTTCGCTTATTTGAATCACGGAGGCAACATACTTACCTTGATCATCGGTGTTTCCTTGCAGATGGACGAGGCGACAGGCGACGCAGGGGATAAACCCGACTTAATCCACTCCGTCCCCTTGTGCTGCGTTCCGTCCCCTTATGCTGCGACACCTGCGACCGCATTCTGCTGGAACGCCGCCGCCGCGGCGGCGTCTGGAGCAGCCTGTGGAGTCTTCCGGAAGCCGCCGACAAGCTGAAACATGGGCATATACAACATGCCGCACGCTGATAGCTAAATATGTCACAGACCAAGGTCTGCCGACGTGTAAAGAAATCCGTGAAAACTGAAGCCATCGTTAGACAATCGCCAACTTGAGCTTGCTGACCCGTTGCAAATTGGCGTGCTGCTTTGCAGCCCAAAGGTCGTGATTGGCTTGCATGGTGAGCCAACTCTCCGGCGAGCGGCCCAAAGTTTTGGACAGCCGCAGCGACATGTCCGGCGTAACGCGACTAGTACCGTTGAGAACGCGGCTGAGCGTGGAAGCCGCCACGTCCAGCTTGGCCGCAAGTTCGCGACCACTGATGTCGTTGGGCTCAAGGTAGATGCTGGTGATGAACTCGCCAGGATGGGGAGGGTTGTACATGGCCATTAATGATAGTCCTCGTAGTCGAGCACGTAGGCGTTGCCGTCTTTGAACTCGAATGTGATCCGCCAGTTGCCATTGACTGAAATCGACCAGCGCGCTTGCAAGGCGCCCTTGAGACGGTGCAAGCGAAAACCAGTCTAGACAGTATCACTTTCGCTTGAGCGAGCAAGGGCTCGCCGTGCGTTTCGTCTACGAGGCCGGCCCCTGCGGCTACGGGCTGTATCGGTACCTGACGAAGAAGGGTTTTGCCTGCATGTTCACGCGCCCGGTCCGCAATCGATGCAGTGCAACGGCGGATGCGGGCCCATGCCCAGCGCCTCAAGCAGGTCACGCAGTGCGCTGCGCAAGCCCTCCTCGATCACCGGGTGATAGAACGGCATGCTCAGCGCGTCGTTCACCGTCATGCGGGCCTGGATCGCCCATGCCAGCAGATGGGCCAGATGCTCATTGTGTGGTCCGATCATCTCGGCGCCGAGCAACAAGCCGCTGCAGCGCTCGCCATAGACACGCAGCAAGCCCTGGTTGATCAGCATCACCCGCGAACGGCCCTGATCCTCGAACGACACCTCGCCGACGGCGAAGTCGACGCCGTCGGCGACCAATTGCGCATGGCGCTGGCCGGTAAAGGCCACTTGCGGATCGGAAAACACGATGCCTAGCGGCGTGCGCCGCGCACGCCGATAGACGTCCGGGTAGCGGGCCGCATTTTCGCCGGCCAAACGCCCTTCGTCGGCGGCCTCGTGCAGCAGCGGCAGGTCGACGTTGGCATCGCCGGCGATGAAGATATGACTGTCGCCGGCACGCGTGGTTTGCCGGTCGTAAGAAGGCATGCCGCGCGCATCGAGCAGCAGGCCGCTGTTTTCCAGCGCCAGGCTGTCGATATTGGGAATGCGGCCGGTGGCGGCCAGCAGGTAAGCGAAGCGTTCGCAGGCCGGCTTGCCGTGCGCATCGGTGAAGTGCACCACGATGCCATCGTCTTCACGTTCGATACGCGCCTCGCCGGCGTGCAGGCTGGTCGGCACCTCGTCGGCGATGATCCGCACGGCGCAGTCGCGCACCGTCGGGTCGCTGATCCCGGCGAGGCGTCCGCCGCGCCCGAACAGGTGCACGCGCACGCCGAGGCGATGCAACGCCTGGCCCAGCTCCAGGCCGATCACCCCGGCGCCGAATACCGCGACCGATTCCGGCAGATCCTGCCAGTCGAACACATCGTCGTTGACGATCAGGCGCTCGCCCGCACTGCGCAACGATTCGGGAATCATCGTGCGCGAACCGGTGGCGATGACAATGCGTTCGGCGTGGATGCGCGCAAACTCAGGCGCGCCGCCCTGCAGCGGCGGCGAAAGTCTCAAGGTGTGGGGATCCTCGAAACTCGCGTGGGCGCGCACGATATCCCGCGGATCAAAACCGTCGACCGCATCAAGCACGAAACCGACGAAGCGGTCGCGTTCCTCGCGCACGCGACGCATCACCGCGCGGCCATCGACGCGACCGGCGTCGCTGGCGATGCCGAAGGCGGGCAAGCTGGCCAGCCGATGGCGCGCCTCGGCCGCGGCGATCAGCAACTTGGACGGCATGCAGCCGACCCGTGCGCAGGTCGTGCCGAACGGGCCACCCTCGATCAGTGCGATCGACGTGCAGGTCTTGCGCACTTCGCGATAGGCGGCCATGCCGGCGGTGCCGCTGCCAATGATGGCGACCTTGACGTCGCGGACGCTCATGGGGCCACCGCCGACTGTTTCACTTTCATCATCTTCCGTCCTCGTCAGGGGCCTCGGACTCAAAGCGGGTCAGAGCCTGAGGTTTCCCCACGAACGACATGCCAAAACCACTGAGCCGTGCGATGGGACTGGCTCAGCTGCCCCCGCCGACCCACGACGGTTCCGGCTCAGGCGATCGCCTCCTGCGCTCGTAACATGCACCCACCATTCGCCTTCGCAATGATACGCAGGTCGCTGCGAGCGGTTCAGGCGCGACCCACCAGGACCTCGCTGACCTGGATCACCGGGGCGATATCGGTGAAGTTGGGCAGATCCTTCATGAGTTCGGCGGCGTGCGGCCCGAAGCCGTCCTGGAAGGCTTCGACCGAGTCACAGAATATGTGGCTCATGCCAATGTAGGTCGGTGGTGTGTCGGGCGATCCGCCCGCCAAGCCCTGGTCCACCGTGTAAAACCGGCAGCTCTCGCCCATGCGACTCTTCACCAGCGGCATATGCGTATTGCAGTAATACGCATGGTCGAATCGCGCGCCCGGAGTATGGGGGTACATAACGCTTACCTTGATCATCGGTGTCTCCTTGCAGAGGGTGGAGCGACCAGGGGTTTGGTCGCTCCCGCATCGGCGCACCGTGGCGCCTCGTGTGACAGCTGTTTTACAGTGTAGAGGACATTTATGCCTGACGCTTCCAGGCTTCACTGGAAAACTCGACGTTGGTCTGGGTTTCGGTCAGGTGGTTGGCATAGTTGCTGAGTGTCTTCATCGTCACGCCCAGCACGACCTCCAGCGCCTGCTGGTGAGTGAAGCCGGCCTTGATGAAGGCTTCCAGTGGCGCGCCGGTGACCCAGCCACGCTCCTTCACCATGGTGCGGGTGAACACGGCCAGCGCCTGCAGCCGCGGGTCCGGCAAGCTGGTGCGGTTGCGCAGCGCGTCGACGACGGCATCGGGGGCCTTGGCGATCTTGCGTGCGATCATCGAATGGGCGGCGACGCAGAATTCGCAGCCATTCTCCACGCTGACGGCCAGCAGCACCACCTGGCGTTCCACCGGGTTGAACGAGGTCTTGTCGAACTGTGCACCGAGCCCGACATAAGCTTCCAGGGCCGCTGGCGCGTTGGCAAGGTTGGCGTACAAGTTGGGCACGAACCCCGTTTGTTTCTTGGCGCCCTGCAGTATGGCGCGGGCTGCTTCGGGTGCGGAGTCAGGGGTGTGCAAGGTAAATTCGCTCATGGTTCATACTCCTTCGTTGGATGGGCGGCCGATCGAATGTCGCTGTGGCCGTGGGCATACTTTGACAGCCGGCCGGAGATGCGACCATGTCTGCAGCGCGCGCATGCTTGTCCCTGCGTCTTGATCTGGAGCCACCGTGGATGAACTGAGCGAATTGATGCGTCACCTGCGCCTGCAGGCGCGCGTATTCCATCGCAGCACGCATTGCGGGCAGTGGGTGCTGGACGCGGAGTACGAGCGCAAGGCGATGTTCCACCTGGTAGCCGCCGGGCATTGCGTATTGCGCACCGACGACGACGGCGCCGATGTGGTGCTGCGGGGCGGCGACGGGGTACTGTTCAGCCGCCCCCGCGAGCACCGCCTGATTGCGGCGCTCGATGCCGATGACAGTACAACCACGCTGTTGCTTTGCGGTTACTTCGAGTTTGAATCGCCGCTGGCGGCGGTGTTGCTGGCATCCTTGCCGGCGCAAATCCTGTTGCGGCAGTCCTCGCCGTCGGATCCCGTGGTTGCTGCCACGCCGACCGCGTTGCTGCAGCTGATCATTGCCGAGGCGCAGACCAATGGACCGGGTGCGGCCGCGCTGATGGACAAGCTGTCAGACGCGCTGTTCATGTACGCGCTGCGGCAGTGCCTGGCTGCCGGCACCGTCGAGCAGGGGCTGCTGAGGGCCATCTCGGACCCTTATCTTGGCCCCGTACTGTTGGCCGTGCACCAGGACCCCCAGCATCCGTGGACGGTCGCCAGCCTGGCCGACAAGGTGCACCTGTCACGCGCCGCATTTGCACGCCGCTTTGCGCAATCGGTGGGCACCACGCCGATGGAATACGTCACCGCCTTGCGCATGCAACAGGCACACGCGGCGCTGGCCGAGCGCGGCGTCAGCGTGGCCGAAGCGGCGGAGATCGCCGGCTATGCGACCGAGGCAGCGTTCAGCCGCGCCTTCAAGCGCATCCACGGTCGCTCGCCCGGGGCGCTGCGTATGTCGTGATGCTGCGGTGAATCCGATCGGGGGTTGGCCTGCTCTATAGAGGTGAGAACGTCGTACGGCGGACACATCAGTTCACGGCCACTCCCCCCACGAATCCGGGCCGTGAACCCCGAGCCTGTCGGGTCCGCTGTACGCGTCCTCACTCATCGCAACCCGATTGCCGCCCTGGCAGACCGGGCATTCGACGCACGATGGACTCCCACGGGTTGCACTGGTGAGTCCTCACACTCAGAGCGAGGCCAAGCCGATGTCATTCCGTGCGGAACAAAACGGGGATTTTTCGCGAGGTGCCGCCGTAGCGGCCGTGGGCGTGCGTTTCCCGGAACTGCCGTATCACCTGTTCTTCAGTGCCTGATGCCATGCGAATGTGCGCCGGTCGCCGGATAAACCTTTTGCGCCGGTGGGTACCTCTATCGGCTATGTTCGAAGTATGCGGCTCAGCTTGAGCCAGCTATGACGGAGTCGACATGATGGGTGCACAACGCGTGGAGTTTCCCGGTTACGACGGCAGTTTGCTGGCAGCCCGGCTCGACCTGCCGCCGACACCGCCGCGTGCGTATGCGCTGTTTGCGCATTGTTTCACCTGCGGCAAGGACGTGCTGGCCGCCTCGCGCATTAGTGCCGCACTGAACGCGCAGGGCATTGCCGTACTGCGCTTCGACTTCACCGGCCTGGGCCTGAGTGAGGGCGAATTTGCCAACACCAATTTCAGCTCCAACGTGGCCGATCTGCTGAAGGCAGCCGATTTCCTGCGCGAGAATCACCAGGCACCGACGCTGTTGATCGGGCACAGCCTGGGCGGTGCGGCGGTGTTGTCGGCCGCGCACGACATCGCCGAAGTGCGTGCGGTGGTCACCCTCGGGGCACCGTCCGAGCCGCTGCATGTCGCCAGGCAACTGGGTGACGACACCCTGGCAAAGCTCGATACCGAGCGCGAAGTAGGCGTGAGCCTGGCGGGCCGACCGTTTCGCATCCAACGACAGTTTCTGGATGACCTCAAGGCCCAACGCCTGCACGAGCGCATCACCTCGCTGGGCTGCGCCCTACTGGTGATGCATGCGCCGCTGGACCAAGTGGTCGATATCGACCAGGCGCGGCGAATCTTCGAGGCAGCCAGACATCCGAAGAGCTTCGTGGCGCTGGATGGCGCCAACCACTTGTTGACCGGTCGCGCGCACGCCGCATATGCGGCCAGTGTGATCGCTGCGTGGGTGACGCCGTACCTGCCCGAGCAGGCACCACCGTCGGTGCTGGCCGCGGGGCAGGTACGCGTGACCGAGAGCGGTACCGGGCGCTACACCCAGCTGGTGCAGGCCGGCCGGCATCACTTGCTGGCCGACGAGCCGACCAGCGTCGGCGGCAACGACGCCGGCCCCGGTCCGTTTGACTATCTGCTGGCGGCCCTGGGCACGTGCACCACGATGACCTTGCGCATGGTCGCCGGGAGTCATCAACAAATCTGAAACCAGGAGAAGACCATGCGTGCCATCTGGAAAGACTGCGTCATCGCCGAGAGCGACAACACCGTGGTCGTCGAGGGCAATCATTATTTCCCGCCGGAGTCGCTCAAGCGTGAACATTTCCGTGACAGCACTCAGCTCACGGTGTGCCCCTGGAAGGGTACGGCCAGCTATTTCGATGTGGTCGTTGGCGAGGAGGTCAACCCCGGGGCGGCGTGGTATTACCCCGAGCCCAAGTCGGCGGCAGCGGAAATTCGCGGCCTTGTGGCGTTCTGGCGAGGCGTGACCGTGCAAGCCTGATACGGGACAGCGGTATGGTGGGCGTATGGTGAACACGGCGCAGAGACGAGCCAGCAGTTCGGCATTTGGCCAGCGGCGCCGGCGCTGCACGGGATGGCTGTTGCTTGGCGTCGCCCTGTGCGGGTTGGCCGGTTGCGCCACGCGCGTGTGGAACACACGGATCAAGCCGGTCGGGGTCGAAGATCGCTACGAGTTCAAGACGCGGTTCCCGCATCCGCCGCGCGACACCTTTATCGTACTTGCCTTCTCCGGTGGCGGCACCCGCGCGGCCGCGTTCAGCTATGGCGTGCTGGAAAAGCTGCGTGACACCGTCGTCGATGTGGACGGGCAACCGACGCGGCTGCTCGATCTGGTAGACGTGATCACCTCGGTATCCGGCGGCAGCTACACGGCAGCGTATTACGGCCTGTTCGGCGACCGCATTTTCGACGACTTTCCTTCCCGTTTTCTGTATCGCAACTGGCAGGGCGAGTTGCTGCGCTTGCTGCGGCGACCCGATCATCTGCTCTCGATCGCCAGCCGCCACTACAACCGCAGCGACCTGGTCGCCGCCTACCTCAATCGCACGCTGCTCGATGGCAAGACGTTCGCCGACATGTCGCCGGCCGGCCTGCCAATGATCATCCTCAATGCCAGCGATTTGAACAATGCCACCACGTTTTCCTTCATCCAGCCGCAGTTCGATTTCCTGTGCTCGGATCTGTCGACCTATCCGGTGGCCAACGCGGTGATGGCCTCGGCGGCGGTGCCGGGGCCGTTCGCGCCGATTGCATTGCGCAATTATCCCGATTGCCCGCAACGGCACCAGCCGTGGGTGGTGCAGTCGCTGGCGCACGACAGCCTGCTGGCGCGCCGCTATGCCGTGGCGCTGGCCCTGTCGCGCTACGACGACCCGAAAAAGATGCCGATCCTGCGTCTGGTCGACGGCGGTGTTACCGACAATCTCGGCGTGCGCGGCTCGATGATGAGTCCGGTGGCGCAGTACGGCAACGTACCGGACATGGCTGGCGCGTTCACGCCCGAACAACTGCGTCGGGTGCGGCATGTGCTGGTTGTTGTCGCCAATGCGCAGGTCTATGCGCCCTATCCCTGGTCGCGGAGCGGCCACGGACCCGACCTCATCGATACCTTGCGCGCATCGTTTGATGCCTCCTTGGGCATTCTCAACAATGAGACGGCAGCGCTGGCCAAGGGCGGCTTCATGATGTGGGCGAGGCACGTCAACGCGATGCGCCCGCCGGGCGCAGCAAAGGTCGACGTGAATTTCGCCGTACTGACGTTCAACCAGATCACCGATCCCGCCGAGCGGCAGCGCTTCAACGCGATGCCGACCACGTTTCATCTGCACCCCGATCAGGTCGATGCGTTGCGTGCCCTGGCTGCCCGGTTGCTGACGCAGGCGCCGGAGTTCCGGAGCTTTCTGGGCGAGCTGCAGGGTGACGAGTCGAAGACCACCGCGCCGGCTGCCGGCGCGCACGCCCGGTCAGGTTCTGTGCCGCTCAGGTGATTTCGTCCAACCCGCGGCGAGCATGCCCGGGTATGTCGCGTTCACCTCGCAGCCAACGCCACGAATCGAGCATGTCGAACACCAGCGACACACCGTTGACAATCAGATGAATCCTTTCCCACGCTCGGCGGCTCTATGAGTTGCCGGAACATCCCGGCCAACCATACCGGAGACATCTCTATGAACAGCACTCAGCTACTCAAGGCCGCTTTGGTCGGCGCCCTGACGTTTGGCGGGGCATCGGTCGCCATGGCCGCGGCGGCGCCGATGCAGATGACGCCCGCGCAGATGAAGATGCAGCAAGAACGCGTGATGGCGATGGTGAAGAAAGATCATATGCAATTGTGTTACGGCGTCAATGCCGCGTACAAGAACGATTGCAAGTCGCCGGGTCACTCGTGCGCCGGACAGGACAGCCATGCGCGTGATGCCAATGCGTTCGTGGCGTTGCCGGCGGGCCTATGCGGGAAGATCGATGGCGGCACCGAGAAAGCGATGTGAGGCCCAGGCACCGTGTCGAACGAAGAAATCATCGCCATGAGTGCCTCCCCGATGCCGGCTGCGGCCGGCATCGGCTTGCGCGCCCCACACGTGAGCCGGGTGTTGCGCGAGCGGCCCCGCGTGCCGTGGTTCGAGGTGCACAGCGAAAATCTGTTTGCCGCCGGCGGCAGCCTGCATGGAGCGATGGAGCGCATCCGCGCCGACTATCCGCTGAGCCTGCATGGCGTGGGGCTTTCGCTGGGTTCCGCCGACGCCTTGGACAGCTTGCACCTCAAGCGCTTGGTGGAACTGGTGGAGCGCTACCAGCCGGCGCTGGTATCCGAGCATCTGTGCTGGGGTGCGGTCGGTGGGCGTCACAGCAACGATTTGCTGCCATTGCCGTTCACCGAGGAGGCCGTAGCCTTGCTGGCGTCACGAATCAGCCAGGTGCAGGACACGTTGGGACGCGAATTTCTGGTCGAGAACATCTCCACCTACCTGCGTTTCCAGGATGGCGACTACACCGAGTGGGACTTCGTCGCCGAAGTAGTCCGGCGCAGCGGATGCGGATTGCTTTGCGACGTCAACAATATCTATGTCAACAGCGTGAATCACGGCTTTGATCCGCGCACCTATCTGCATTCGCTGCCGCGCGACCGCGTACGGGAAATCCACCTGGCCGGCTTCACGCGCAAGGATGAGTTCGCGGTGCCGCTGCTGATCGATACGCACAGCCGTCCGGTGGACGCCGCCGTGTGGGACTTGTATGCCGAGGCCATCGCGTACTTCGGGCCGGTGCCGACGCTGATCGAGTGGGATCAGGACATTCCCGAACTGGAGGTGCTGCTTGCCGAAGCGGCCCACGCCGAGGAGGTGCTCGATGCGTACCGCGCCTGCACTGCTTGACCTTCAGCGCTGCTTTCTTGACGCACTCTACGACGCCGAGGAAACGGGGCCTACCGAGCAACTGGTCGACGTCGGCATCGAACCCGCCGCTCGCCTGCGCATCTACCGTCACAATAGCGAACTGATCCACCTGGAGGCTCTGCGCACGACGTTTCCTGCCGTAGCCGCGTTGGTGGGCGAGGCGTTTTTCGAGCACGCTGCCGCGCACTATCGGTGCATGCAGCCGTCCCGATCCGGCAATCTTCAGGCCTTCGGGGAACACTTTCCCGAATGCCTGGAGCGGTTGCCCAACGTGCAGCAATTCCCGTATCTCGGCGACGTCGCGCGCCTGGAATGGCGGCGTCAGGTGGCGGTATTGGCCAGCGAAACCCGCGCGCTGACCCGCGCAGAGTTCGAGTCCAGGCTGGCTGCGCTGGAGGGAGCGGCGCGAATGGCGTTGCACCCCAGCATGCAGCGGTTTGTCAGTGCCTATCCCGTGCTCGCGCTTTGGCAATACGCGACGCAGCCGACGGCAGAGCGTTTGACACTCCCCGAATCCGGTGATCGCGTGGTGCTCTGGCGCAGCGAAGGCGAAGTGGCCATGGCGGCCATCGACAGCGCCAGCTTTGCCTGCATCGATGCGCTGGCACGCGGCGACACGCTGGACGCCGCCCACGCGGCAGCGAGCGCCCAGGATCCGTCTTTCGATCTCCCGGCGTGCATCACGAGTCTTGTCGCTGCGAGTCTCGTCACGGAAATCATCCCTGTTCAACCCGAGGAAAGTTCATCATGCGCATGCTCCGATATCTGACGTCGGGCTACACTGGCGGCGCCCAGGTTGCGACCGACTGGCTGGGCCCTGTCGTCTTGTTGTTGATGCGCGTGTGGGTCGCGCTCGCGTTCTGGCACGCCGGCGTGGTCAAGTTCGACGACCCTTACGGCACGAGCTTCTTGTTCAATACCATGTACCAGGTACCGCTACTCTCGCCTGACACGGCTGCCTTCCTCGGCACGTGGATCGAGTTGATCACGCCATGGCTACTGGTTTTTGGCGTTGCCGGACGACTGACCGCTGTGTTCCTGTTCGTCTACAACATCATGGCGGTGATCTCGTACTCGGCGTTGTGGCCACACGGTTTCTGGGCCGGCCTGATCGGCAGCGATTTCACCGATCACAAGATCTGGGCCATCATGCTGCTGGCCGTGATCGCCTGGGGACCGGGCAAGCTTTCGATCGATTGGCTGATCCAGCGGTTCTGGCCTGGTGCCAGGTCGCAGCCCAAGCCGCAGCCGGTTGCCGAATAGCGCGGGCGTTTTGCGAAGCTGCCGAACTTGAATCCTTTCCACTGCTGAGCTGCTCTATTCAGTGGAGAATCGCTTACGCTATGCGGCGGTGATGCCGCAGTATGAGGACACGATGCAACACGACCCAACTTTGGTGGATGCGGCGCGTCAAGGCGACATCGTGGCGGTGGAACACTTGCTTGCCGCCTGCCGCCCGGATCTGAGCCGGATCGCGCATACGCAATGTGCGGCCGGCGTGGATCCGGATGATGCAGTGCAGGAGTCGCTGTTGCTGATCTATCGACGCATCGGCGCGCTGCGCACGGTGGCGGCGTTTCCGGCGTGGACGTTTTCGATCGTGCGGCGCGAATGCCATCGTCTCTGGCGTGCCATGCACGGCGAGCGAGCCACCGAGAGCGAGAACCTGCCGGTGGCGGTGTACATCGATCACTTCGAACTGCGCAGTGATCTGGCCGCCGCGATCCAGTCGCTGCCGGAAAAATACCGCGAGGCCATCGTCCTGCGCGATTTCGAGGAGTTCTCGATCGGCGAGATTGCCGACCAGCTGCTGTTGACCCGGGAAGCGGTGAAGAGCCGTATCTACCGCGGTCGTCAGATGGTGCAGGAATACCTCAAGGATTGACGGGCGTCTCACACTACCGAGCCCAACTTCGGGTGCGGGAATTAGTTACTGAGCGATCACCTCAAAGGAGAACGTCATGAATGTCTATTTGCGCGGGATGATTGCCGGCTTTGTCGCCACGGTGGTGCTGTCGGTGCTGATGCTGTTGAAGTCCATGATGGGGGTGATGCCCGGACTGGACATCGCCGGGATGCTGGCCGGCATGGCGCACAACATGATGGGGCTGCCCGCCAGTCCAGCTGTTGGCTGGATGCTCCACTTCCTGATCGGTACTGTGGTGTGGGGCATTGGTTTTGCGCTGCTCTACAAGGCGCTCCCTGGCGGCGGTCCGGTAGTCAAGGGCATCGTGTTCGGCGTGCTGGCCTGGCTGGCGATGATGTTGATCCCGATGCCGATGGCCGGGGCCGGCCTGTTCGGCATGCACCTGGGTATGATGGCGCCGGTGATGACGCTGGTGCTGCACCTGATCTGGGGTGCCGTGCTCGGCGCCACCTTTGCTGGCCTCAGTCGTTCCGCCGCTACGGCTTGAAGCCACCGCGTCGATCCATGGCGGCGTCGCGAGGTTGGCGGCGCCGCTATTTTTTGCAGCCTCAATCGTGTCACCCCAAGGCCCTTTACGCATGAAGAAAAACGCCACGCTCATTCGCTGGCTGGTCGTTATCGGGCTGCTCGGGGCAGTGGTGGCGTTCTTTGCGCTGGGCCTGCAGCACCAGCTCAGCCTCGAAGCCTTGAAGGCACGTCAACATGCTCTGGATGCCTGGCGTCAGGCCCACCCCCTAGTTCTCGCTGGCGGGTTCTTTCTGGTCTACGTGGCGGTTACCGCGCTGTCGTTGCCGGCGGCCACCTTGTTGACGCTGGCTGGCGGCGCTGTTTTCGGTTTGCTCGAAGGCACCGTGTTGGTCTCGTTTGCCTCCGCCATCGGTGCCACGCTGGCCATGCTGGCCAGCCGCTTCGTGCTGCGCGACACGGTGCAGGAGCGTTTCGGCAAGCGTCTGTCGACCATCAACGAGGGCATGCAGCGCGAGGGTGCGTTTTACCTGTTCACGCTGCGACTGGTGCCGGTGATTCCGTTCTTCGTGGTCAACCTCGTGATGGGTTTGACCACGCTACCCGCGCGTACGTTCTACTGGGTCAGCCAGCTCGGCATGCTCGCCGCCACCGTGGTATTCGTGAATGCAGGCACCCAACTCGCCGGCCTGCACTCACTGTCGGGCATCCTGTCGCCGCGGATCATCGGTTCGTTCGCGCTGCTCGGCGTGTTTCCGCTGCTGGCGCGCTGGATCGTGGCGCGGGGCAAGGCGCGCCGCGTGTATGCGCGCTGGCCCAAGCCCAGGCAATTCGATCGCAACCTGGTAGTGATCGGCGCCGGCTCGGCCGGCCTGGTCAGCGCCTATATCGCCGCCACAGTGCGCGCCAAGGTCACCCTGATCGAAAGCCACCAGATGGGCGGCGACTGCCTCAATACCGGCTGCGTCCCCTCCAAGTCGCTCATCCACGCGGCGCGTTTGGCCGCGCAGGCGCGCGCCGCTGCACCAGCCGGCGTGCATGTCGGCGCGGTACGCGTGGATTTCCGCGCGGTGATGGAGAGCGTGCAGCGGGCGGTGGAGGCGGTCGCCCCGCATGACTCGGTCGAGCGCTATCGCGAGTTGGGCGTGGACGTGCAGCGCGGTCACGCGCGGATCGTCTCGCCCTGGGTGGTTGAGCTCAATGGCAAACCCATCACCACCCGCGCCATCGTCATCGCCAGTGGCGCCGAGCCGCGCCTCCCGACGCTCCCGGGCCTGGAAGGCTCGGGTTACCTCACTTCTGACACGCTGTGGCAACTGCGCGAACAGCCAGCCCGGCTGCTGGTGCTCGGCGGCGGGCCGATCGGCTGCGAGCTGGCGCAAGCGTTCGCCCGGCTCGGCTCGCGCGTGACCCAGGTGCAGAGTCACCAGCGGCTGCTCGAGCGCGAGGACGACGAGGTCTCGGCCTTCGTCCAGGCCCGCCTGAGCGCCGACGGCGTGACCGTGCGTACCGGCTGCCGGGCGATCGCGATCGAACGCGATGGCGAGGAAAAGGTGCTGGTGTGCGAGGACGCCGGCGAGCGCATGCGCGTGCCGTTCGACCTCTTGCTGGTCGCGGTGGGCCGGCAGCCCCGCACCACCGGGTTTGGTCTGGAGGAGCTGGGCATCCCGGCCGCGAAGACGGTCGAGACCGATGCCTGGCTCGCCACGCTGTATCCCAACATCTATGCCTGCGGCGACGTGGCCGGGCCCTACCAGTTCACCCACGTGGCCGCACATCAGGCGTGGTACGCGGCGGTCAATGCGCTGTTCGGCCAGTTCAAGCGCTTTCGCGCCGACTACTCGGTGATTCCGGCAGTGACCTTTGTCGATCCAGAAGTCGCACGCGTCGGCCTGAACGAGCGCGAGGCGAAGCAGCAGGACGTCGCGTACGAGGTCACCCGCTACGAGCTGGACGATCTCGATCGCGCGATCACCGAGGATCATGCGCACGGCTTCGTCAAGGTGCTGACCGTGCCCGGCAAGGATCGCATTCTCGGCGCCACCATCGTCGGCCAGCACGCCGGCGAAATGCTCGCTGAGTTCGTGCTGGCGATGCGCCATGGGCTGGGCCTGAACAAGATTCTCGGCACCATCCATGCCTATCCGACCTGGGCCGAGGCGAACAAGTACGCGGCAGGCAACTGGAAGAAGGCGCATGCACCCGAGCGCGTACTGGGCTGGCTGGCGCGTTATCACACCTGGCGACGCGGATGAGTGTATCGATGAAAATCATGGTTCTGTTGATCCTCTTGGCGCCTGTCGGATGGACCGCAGCGGTGCCGGCACCCATCACGTTACGCTTTTCAGATACGGTGCCGGGCAGCGCCTTGCCGTCCGGCTGGAAAGCTTATGCCATGTCGCGGCACCATCCCGCAGCGCGCATGGCGATTGTGCGTGACGGCAGCGACGAGGTGTTCAACATCGATGCCAACCATGCCGCCGGCGCCATCGCCCATGTGCTGGATATCCCCGCGGCCACCACGCTGAGCTGGCGCTGGAAGGTGGACCGCAGTGTCGCGAAGGCCGATCTGTCGAAAAAATCGGGCGACGACTTTGCTGCGCGCGTCTATGTCTTCTTCGATGTGCCGCGCTCGCAGCTATCGTGGCTGCAGCGCGTGAAACTGAGCGTGGCCGGTCGCAGTCTCGGCCATGAGATACCCACCGCCGCCTTGTGCTACGTGTGGGACAATCGTCATCCGGTGGGCACCATCGTACCCAACGCCTTTTCCAGCCTGGTGCGGGTCATCGTGCTGCAAAGCGGCAATGCGAACGCTGACACCTGGCAGCCCCAACAGCGCGATCTGGCGGTGGATTTCCGCGCCGCCTTCGGTCGCCCCGCGCCGCGTGTGACCGGTGTTGCCCTGGCCGCCGATACCGACAATACCGGCGGTCACGTCGAGGCGTGGTTCGGTGATCTGACGCTTGCGTCGGATCCGACCCCGTCTGCCACGGCAGCGGCTGGCCGATGAATACCACGCCCGTGCCGGATCCCGTCACAGGCCCGAACAGGAGCGATTACCCTTGAACGCCGTTGTTTCCACAAGCCGGCCTAGGAGTCTGTCGGACTTTGGTTGGCCGGCCTGCGAATCCGCCTGTGCGGTCCATATTTGCGCCGATTCTTGACCCATGGAACCACCATGGGCCAGCGAACCGTCGAAAATCTGTCCTCGCACAGCCGCATTCTCGCCTCGACCACCAAAGCCCGACAGGCTCCTAGCTTGCCTGCAACGTATTCACCATCGAGAAGGTGTTGACACGCTGGCCCGAGCTGCACTCGAGTAAGAATCCGGGGAGTTTTCTTTCCAGCCCCTGGCGGGAGCGCTTCTGCACCTTGGCTGAGAGGCTGTGAAAAAACCACCCACCTACTGCGACCGAAGGAAGTGCCCGTGGTGCGAACGCCGCCCCGACGATCCAGCGGTGACTGCGCGAACAGGCTCCCGGGACTGGCGTCGCCATGGCGTTGCGCCTTCAAACCACCACTGAGAGATCCTTCACTCCGATGACACCATCACCACTTGCCCCGCGGTCGGGAAACACGGCACGCCGGCTTGCTTCATCCATGGCGTTTGCGCTCGCGCTGGTGTCAGCCCATGCCGCTGCCGCCGATGCCACCCAGGACAAACCCAAGGCCACGACGCAGGACAAGTCCAGTGCCACCAACCTGGGTACGGTCGAGGTCAAAGGCACCAGTCGGCAGGCCATCCTGCCCACTGCAGCGACCATCGACGGTCCGTTCGGTCCGGGTCGCAGCATGCTCGATACGCCGCGCTCGGTGACGCCGATCAGCGCTGACCTCATGCGTGCGACCGGTGTGAACAACCTGCGCGACATCATGAAGCTGGCGCCGGATACCTACTCACCCACGGACTTCGGTGCGCCGAGCCTGCCGGACATCCGTGGCCAGCTGGGCGAGGTGTTCGAAGACGGCATGCGCCAGCAGGGCGGCAACAACGGGTTCGGCCTGCCGCTCTCGTTCAATGCGGTGGACAGCATCAATGTGGTCAAGGGGCCGCCCCCGGTCGTGCTCGGCACCACGCAACGCGTCGGCGGCTTCGTCGACCTGCAGCTCAAGCGCCCCGATCTGGATACGTCTGGCGGCTTTGTCGAACTGGGCAGCGGCAGCTGGAACCGTAACTGGGGGCAGCTGGATTACTCCACGCCGATCACGCCGGGCAAATCGGCGCTGCGCCTGAGTGTCGAGGATCACAATGAAGGCAGCTACTACGATTACGCCCACCACCACAGTCAGGATGTGTTTCTCGCCTACCGGCTGAAACCCGATGCGGTCAGCGAACTCAACGCCAGCGTCGAGTACTACCACGTCAACTTCACGGACATCGCCGGCATCAATCGGCCGACCCAGAATCTGATCGACCACGGGCTCTACGTCACCGGGCAGGGGGTACAGCCGGACGGCTCCACCGTGCCGGGGGCGTTCGCCGTGATCAGTCCCACCGGCGAGGTGCGGATACCGCGCCATCGCGTACTGACCGATCCGGCCGATCGCGACAGTGTGCGCACCTGGATTGCCCACCTCCGCTATGAGCGTTCGCTCAGCGACGAGACCCGATACATCAGCCGCACGTACTACCAGCATCTGGAGCGCAACGAGGTCGCCAACGACAGTTTCGTGGAGATCATCAAGGGCGCCGACACAGCCGAACACCGTAGCGAACTGGTGCTCGATCGCGATGCGGATCTGTTCGGACACACCACGCACCAGCAGACCGACCTGGGCATCGATGTGCGCTGGAACCATGTGCTGGGTTACAGCCAGTTCGACACCGAGGCCGATCTTCCGGTCGACCTGACCGGGCCGATCAGCAACCGCCGCATTCCGTTGACGTCCGCTCAGCAGGCGCAACTGGTATTGCTGCGCCCCGGGCTGTACGTCTCGCCCGGTGCCCAGTATCCGCGCAACGGCCAGGCCGCCGGTTACCTGCTGTCCGATACCACCGACTCGAACAGCTACCAGAGCGGCGTGTTCGTGCAGCACGAGATCCGCTTCACGCCGCAGTGGAGCGTCATGGCCGGCGTGCGCGGCGACGAATACTACGTCACCGCCAAGGACCCGATCCCGCCACCGGGCCAGCTGGCGGCACACGACGGCGCGCACCACTTTCTGAAGGCCGCCAACGGCAGCGTGACCTGGAAGCCGGTTGACGCGATTGCACTGTATGCCGCCGGCAGCTACAGCCAGTCGACCTCCAACTCGATCGGCGGCGGTACGCCGCTGGGCGCCGGCAACCGGATCGACCCGGCCAGCTTCGCCACCGACAGCACGCTGTATGAAATCGGGCTCAAGCTGGCCCCGCCGCAGGGCCGCTGGTACGCCGATGTATCGCTGTTCGACCAGACCCGCAGCCTGCGCAACCGCGACGGCAGCAACTCCGGCATCCACACCAAGGGGCTCGACGCGCAGTGGTTCTATCAGGCCCGGCATCTGTTCGCCAGCGCCGGCATCAGCTACCTCGATGCCCGCTACGATCATTCGGCCAGCTTCCAGGACAGCGTCCAGGTGCTGGATGCCTTCGATAATTCGCGGCCTGACATCGTGGCCGGCACCGGCGTGGGTGCCCCCAACTTCGCCGCGTTCCCGCCCAGCACGCGGCGAGTGCAAGGGCTGCCGACGGTGACCGCCTCGGCGCTGGTGGGTTACAACTTCGACAACGGTCTTGGTGGCACACTGTCGGGCAACTACACCAACGCATTTCCGCTGGATTACCTGGCGACGGTGTGGATCCGCGCGCAATACACGCTCGATGCGTCGGTGTATTTCCGCTGGAAAACGACCGGTACGGAGGTTCGCCTGGCGATGAACAACCTGACCAACCAGAAAAACTGGGCGCCAGTGTTCGATGGCGGTTATTTCGGGTCCACCGATGTCTTCCCCGAGCTGCCGTTCAACCTGATGTTCAGCGTGCGCCAGAGCTTCTGAGCACGATGCGCCGTCTCTGGCTGTCGCTGGGTGCGTTGGTGGCGATCGTGATCGCCGCCTGCGGCCGCACACCATCGTCGACGCCGGCCGATCCACGCGCGCAGGACTGGTCGCAGATCCAGTCCGCCGCACGCGGCCAGACCGTCACCATGGCGATGTGGGGCGGCGATCCGGCCATCAATGCCTACATGCGCGACTACGTGGCGCCGCAGGTGAAGCGTGCGGACGGCATCACGCTGCGCCTGGTGCCGGCGCAGGGCAGCATGATCGTCAACATGCTCATGACCGAGGTCGAAGCCGGTCGTCAGCACAGCGCGCTGGATCTGGTGTGGATCAACGGCGAAACGTTCTACCAACTGCACCAGATCCATGCGCTGTACGGCCCGTTCACTGCCAAGCTGCCCAACCAGCACTACATCGACTGGAACAATCCGTTCATTGCCTACGACTTCCAGCAGCCGGTAGACGGCTACGAAATGCCGTGGGGCAATGTGCAGCTGCTGCTGATCACGGATACCGCGCGGGTACCCAGCCCGCCGACCGATCCTGCGGCGCTGGCGGCGTGGATCCATGCGCATCCGGGGCGCTTCACGTTCGATACCGGTTTCACCGGCATGAGCTTTCTGAAGTCGTTGATGTACGCATTCGCCGATCGGCCCGGCGATCTGCGCGGGCCGTTCGATGCAAAGACCTACCGGCGCCTGCGCGACAAGGTGTTCGCCTGGATCGATTCGGTGCGCACCGACCTGTGGCATCACGGCGAGACCTTTCCGGCCAGCACGGCGCAACTGCATCAGCTGTTCGCCAATGGCGAAGTGGACTTCACCATGAGTTTCAACGATGGCGAGGTCGACAACCGGGTCGACAGCGGGTTGTTCCCCGCCACCGCCAGGGCCTTCGTGTTGCATACCGGCACGCTGCAGAACAGCCATTACGTGGGCATCGTCGACCGTTCGGTGCACAAGGCGGCCGCCATGGTGGTGGCCAATTTCCTGATCTCGCCCGCGGCCCAGCTGAAAAAGCTCGATCCGGCGGTCTGGGGCGATGGTACCGTGCTCGACGTGGCACGGCTGCCGGCGCCGTGGCGGCAGCGTTTTGCCGTCGCCGGGACGCGCACGCACGCGCCGCTGCGCCGTGCGATCCAGCCCTATGCGCGGCGGGAGCCGGCGCCGGAGGTCATGATCGAACTCACCCGCGATTTCCGTGAGCGGATACTGCATGAGTAGGTCGCGCCGACCCGATCCGTGGATCATTCTGCTGGCAACCATGAGCGCCGGTCCGGTGCTGGCCGGACTGGTGTTCATGCTGCTCTACAGCACGGGCCAGATCGGGCTGCTCGCGCACGGTTTCACGCTGCATTACTGGCGCGTTGTGCTGGACGACCGCCAGACCTGGATCACGCTCGCCTACAGCCTGGCCATGGGGCTTGCCAGCCTGGGTGCGTCACTGCTGCTGGCGCTGGCGTTGCAGGCCGCGTTGGGTGCGCGCCTGCGGCGCGGTGCACTGCGCGGCCTGCTGTTCGTGCCGCTGGCGGTGCCACCACTGGTGGCGGCGCTGCTCAGCGTGGAAGTGCTCGGAAATGCCGGACTGCTGGCGCGGCTGGCACATGCCCTGGGCTGGATCGATCAGCCCGGCGACTTTCCCAGCTTGCTGTTCACGCCATCGGGCGTCGGCATCGTGCTGGCCCACATGACGCTGGTGACGCCGTTTCTGCTGCTGCTGCTCGATCGTCTCGGGCGCAACGCGCGGGTCGCCGACCTGATGCAGGTGGCACGTACCCTCGGCGCGTCGCGCTGGCAGGCCTGGCGACAGGTCTGCCTGCCGGTGCTGATGCGCGCCGGCATGCCGGTATTGAGCGTGTATTTCATCGCGCTGATGGGGGCGTTCGAGGTGCCGTTGCTGGTCGGCGCGCAATACCCCGCGATGGTGTCGGTGCTGATCCAGCGGCGCTTTTCGCAATTCGACATCAGCACCCGGCCCGAGGCGTATGTGTTGGCCAGCCTGTATGCCTGCCTGGCGATGGGCCTGCTGCTGGCGTTGTTCGCCTGGCGCGGCCGCCGTGAAGCCGGCGAGCGGGCCGCGTGATGCGGCGCGCACTGGCGTGGATATTGTCAGGCATGCTGGTCCTGCCGCTGGTACTGCTCGTGCTGCTGTCGCTGGCGCGGCACTGGACCTGGCCGGCGCTGCTGCCGGCCGACCTGCAGCTACGCCAGTGGCGGGATCTGTTCGCCGATGCGAACGGGCTGGGCACGGTGGTGCTGCGCTCGCTGGGGATGGGCATCGGCGTGGCCGTCGCCGCCACCGCGCTGGGTTTCGCCAGCAGCCGCAGCCTGGCGCGGCATGCGCGGCAGGGGCGCCTGCTGGCGTTGCTGCATCTGCCGTTCGCGGTGTCCCCGGTGGTGTTGGGCGTGAGCCTGCTGTATGCGTTCCTGCGGCTGCATCTGGCCGGGCACCTGCTTGGTGTGATGCTGGCGCAACTGGTGTTTGCCTATGCTTACGCCGTGATCCTGCTCAGCGGCTTCTGGAACCCGCGGGCGCGCTCGCTGGAAGAGCTGGCCAGTTCGCTGGGAGCGGGGCGCCGGCAGGTATGGCTGCACGTACTGATGCCGCTGGCACGGCCGCTACTCGGCGTATGCCTGTTCCAGACGTTCCTGATTTCCTGGTTCGACTACGCGCTGGTGCTGCTGATCGGCAGTGGTCAGGTCGCGACCCTGACCATTACCCTGTACCAGTATTTCAGCTCCGGCGACATCCGCCTTGCCGCGACCTGTGCGCTGCTGCTGCTGGCGCCGCCGCTGCTGGCACTGGGGCTGAATCAGCAACTTCTTTCGGCCACGATCGTCACGCATCTCGAGGCGCACGATGACGACTGATGCTTCCAGCCCGACGCTGCGCGTGGATCGCCTGGGCGTGCAATTGGGTGGTCAGGTTATCCTGCACGACGTGTCTTTCGTCGTCGATGTCCACACCACGATGGCCGTGATCGGCGCCTCTGGCTGCGGCAAGACCACCTTGCTGCGCGCGATTGCCGGGCTGCTCACTCCCGCGCACGGCGAGGTGAAGCTGGGCGCGCGGCGGGTCGATCTGCTGGCACCGAACCGGCGCGGCATCGTCTACCTGAATCAGGAGCCGCTGCTGTTTCCGCACCTGGATCTGTTCGAGAACATCGCCTTTGGCCTGCGCCTGCGCCGGCTGCCCGAGCGGCAGGTCCGGGAGCGTGTGGCCGAAATGCTGGTCCAACTGGAGCTGGACGGCATGGAACGGCGTCATGCGCATGCCCTGTCGGGCGGGCAGCGCCAGCGTGCCGCCTTCGGGCGGGCGCTGGTGGTGGAGCCGGCGCTGCTGTTGCTGGACGAGCCGTTCAGCAATCTCGATCCGGACACGCGCACCAGCATGCAGGACCTGTTCAAGCAGCTGGCGCGCCGGCGCGGCATCACGGCGCTGCTGGTCACCCATGACCTGAAGGAGTCGATGCGCATGGGCGACAGTTTTGCGATGATGCGGGGCGGGCGCGTGCACGCCTATGCCGATCGCAAGGCGTTCTGCGCCGATCCGGCCAGCGGGGTGGAGCGCGAGGCGGCTTTCTGGCAAGCGTTTACCTCGGGTGATGCGCAGGTTTCCGGGTGTGATGCGCGGACGGCTGATTCATGAGGAGGTCCGTCCGCCGCAGCGGAAGCCAGGCTGCGCAGACCGGCCAGCCAAAGTCCGACAGACTCCTAGGCGTCCGCGCCAATGATTCGCGTGGCAATGGCGCGCAGGTCTTTTTCGATGATGTCCGGCTGCGCACCGACGGACAACGCGGCATTTCCCGCGCGGGCCACCAGCGCAGCCTTCCAACCCGCCGCCATCGCACCCAGCGTGTCCCAGCTATGGGCGGCGACCAGTCGCAGCGAGCTTGCCTCGGTACCCAGTGCCGTTGAAACGCTGCGGTAGGTCTCGAGGGCCGGCTTGAATCGCTGCACCGCGTGCACCGAAAACTGCTGTTCGAAATACAGGGCAAGGCCGGCCTTGTCCAGGGTGCTGGTGCCAGTGCCAGGCGCCGAGTTGGTCAGGGTCACCAGGCGGAAGCCTGCCTCGCGAAGCGTGCCCAGGGCAGGCGCCGCGTCGTCGTGTGCAGGCAGGTTTGCCATCCGCTCCTTGAACTCATCGACGTTGCCAGCCGCAAGGGGCAGGCCACGAATCTCGGCGACCATCCCGAGTACAGCCACGGCGAGTTGCCCGAACGGCATGTAGGTGCCGCTCAAGGTCAATGCCTGGGAGTACAGGATCAATTCACCAAACCACTGCCGCAGTGCATCTTCGTCGCCGAAAGTCTGCTTGAAAAAGGGCTTGAGACTATCGATGTCAAGCAGCGTTTCATTCACATCAAAGACAATCACGCGATCACGTTTCTTTGCTGGGTTCATCGTGGTTCCGTCAGCAGAGCATAGGCCCGTTGGGGGTGAGGAAAGCTGCTGTGATTTGCCAGGTCAGGCGCAACAGCGGCGATTTGATCGAGCAACCCATGCTCGCGATCTGATGTTCGGGCGCTTTCGTCGAGCAGGGTGCGCGTGTCAGCCGCCAGGCGGGCTGACCCAGCCGGCGAGCCGGGGCAGCCCGCGCGATCACGCCACTTTGTGCCACTCGTATTTCCCGACCACCTCATCAACCGGTGTGTGCGCGAGGTGGTTGGTGTAATTGGACATCACCTTCTGGGCGATGCCGAGAACAACTTCCAGTACCTGGCGCTTGGTGAAGCCGGCATCCAGGAACGCCTGCACTTCGCTGTCATCCACGTTGCCGCGGCCACGCACCATGCTCAGCGTAAAGCTGCGCAGCGCTTCGAGGTGCGCATTGGGCAGCGGCGTTTCATTGCGCAGCGCGTCGGTGATCGCGTCGTCCACGTGCATGGCCTTGGCGATGGCGGTATGGGCCGGCACGCAGTAGTGGCAGTTGTGCTCGACATTGACCGTCTGCCAGACCACGGTCAGCTCGTCCTTGTCGAAGCTTGAATTCAGCAACAACCGGTGGAGCACGCCGTAGCCCTCCAGCAGTCCGGGGGCTTCGGCCATGACGCCATGCAGGCCGGGGACCCTGCCGTTGGCTTTTCTCGACTTCTCGAGCAGCGGCTTGCTGGCTTCGGGCGCGGTGGTTTCGTCGTGAATCTGGAACTCAATCATGGGTAACTCCGTATGCCGGTGATGACGGCCATTTTGTGGTTCAAACGGTTCATTGCAGATGTCGGTTGGGGCTCAAACGAGGCTTGAGGTCGATTTATCGACGATGTAGACCATATGGTTTAAATATAGCCCAATCAGATCAATCGGTCGAGACAAAGGCGCCGGGTCCGGGGGAATCAAGGAACGGGAAAACGGGCCGTATCAGCCCAGCAGGCGTTGGGCCTGGCCGGCGATCGCCTTGAGTGATGCCTCGTCAAACATGCCGCGGCCAAGCAGGCGGATGGCGACGATCATCGCCACCAGGCCTTTGGCCGTGGTCGCCGGATCCAGTGAACCCGGCATTTGCTTGCGCGCCTGCGCCACCTCGATGCTGCGCTGGAAGAAGGCCTCCAATTCGCGCAACCCGGTGCGCACGATGCGGTTCACCTCTTCGCCATGCGTCACAAGCTCGGCAGCGGTGTTGACTAGAAAGCAGCCTTTTTTACGGGTGTCGCCCACGGTTTCGGCGACGATGCCATCGAATAGCGCTGCAATGGCGCGCTTGGGATCGTCCATCGCTTCCATTTCGGCCAGGATCGCGCGACGGTTGTCCGTGTCGTATTTCTGCAGCGCCTTGACGAACAATTGCTCTTTGCCGCCAAACGCGTTGTACAGGCTGCCCCGGCTGATGCCGATACCGGCAATGAGGTCGGCCATGGAAGCGGGCTCATAGCCCTTTTCCCAGAACACCCTCATCGCCTTGCCGACGGCCTCGTCTTCGTTGAACGACTTTTCCCACGGCATGAGATGTCACCTGAGCACCTGCAATGAGGCCCGACTTTAGCATGTTTGGATCGCATGGTTTACACGTGGTCGGCGTGTGGCGCGCTGGATGATACTCAGTCGACTGCGTCGGTGGCCAGGGCCCGCGCGGCATGACGCAGGCGTTGCCCCATGGTGAAGGCGATAACACCGATGAACAGGCCCGTCCAGGCCACCAGGTGGCCGGCCCCGACGATCATCAGACTCAGGCAGATGAACGCCTCGCTGCGCTCACCCAGGCCCGGCGCGTAATGGAACGACTTCGCCGAATGATTGCGCACGGCGGCGGCGATCGACAGGAACAGCGACATCGCCACGGCGATGGTACCGGCCAGGATCACCAGGGTGAAGCGTGCCTCCGGGTAGCGCCACGCCAGCGCGATGATGATGGCGATTTCCACCACGCGATCGAAGGTGATGTCGAGGATCGCGCCGAACGGGCTGCTGCGCGTCATCCGTGCCAGCGCGCCATCCGCCGCATCGAGCAGGCCGGAGAGCCACAGCATGGCGACCCCCGTCCATTGCCAGCCTTCCATCACGCACAGTGCGGCAAGCACGCCGATCAGCATGGCCAGCGCGGTCACCGCGTTGGCGGTCAGCCCCGCCCGATGCAGCGTGCGGGCCACGGCACCGATAACCGGTTCAACCAGTCGTCGCGCATGCGTGTCGAGCATGAAGTGTCCTTGCCGGGTATGGCCGGCCATTTTAACCCGGGCGCATGGTCAAGACGCATTCAGTGGCTGGTGAGGCAGCGCCGGCAATCGCTGTCCCCCCCCGGCGCGGTAGCGTTCGAGATCCAGTTTCATCGAGGACTGCGGCGCTGCCGGCACCTACCGGCAGTTGCGGAACAGGCTGCTAGACTCGCGGGGCAATCTGCCCTCAGAGACGCCTGTCGCGACAACATGAATCTTTTCCTCGATTCACTGCCTCTTATCGACGCGTTGTTATCGAGTTTCTGCCTTGCGACCGGCTTGTGAACGCGATGGTGACGCCATGACAGTCCGGACCTCAGCTTCGCTTCGGTTTTGCCGAGTCCACCTTGATGACCCTACTTGCATGGTGCCGGTGATCCGTGATTTGTGATCGCAGGCTCCACCTGGATTTTTCGTGAACGCCGCGCTCTCCTTGTCACTACCATCGTTTGCTCGCACCCTGCGCGAGCATGGGTTGACCCTTCCGCGCACGCTGCTGGAGATTCTGCAGATCAATGTGGGCAAGCTGTGCGACCTGGCTTGCCAGCACTGCCATGTGGAGGCCGGGCCCAAGCGCACCGAGATCATGCGCTCGGCCACGGTCGAGCGTCTGCTCGAACTGCTGGCTGATGCGCGGGCCATCCATACCGTCGACCTCACCGGCGGCGCACCGGAGCTGAATCCGCATTTCCACACCCTGGTGCGCGAGTCGCGTGCGTTGGGCAAGACCGTGATCGACCGCTGCAACCTCACCGTGCTGTTCCGGCCGGGGCAGGAGGACACCGCCGAGTTCCTCGCCGAACAGGGCGTCAAGGTCGTCGCCTCGTTGCCGTGCTACAGCAAGGCCAACGTCGAGAAACAGCGTGGCCAGCACGTGTTCGACCCCAGCCTGCGTGCGCTGCATCAACTCAATGGGCTCGGCTATGGGCGGCCGGACAGTGGACTGGAGCTGGACCTGGTCTACAACCCGGTCGGCGCCAGCCTGCCGCCATCGCAGGCGTCGCTGGAGGCGACCTACAGGCACGAACTGGCCGAGCATTTCGGCATCGTGTTCAACCGCCTGTTCACCATCACCAACATGCCGATCAAACGCTTCTTGCACCTGCTCGAACGCGAAGGCCGTTACGACAGCTACATGCATACCCTGCTCGATGCGTTCAATCCGCGCGCGGCGCTGGGCGTGATGTGCCGCAACCAGTTGTCGGTGGACTGGCGTGGGCAGCTGTACGACTGCGACTTCAACCAGGCGCTGGAGCTGCCCCAGGGTGGCCGGCAGCGCAGCATCTGGGATATCGAATCACTCACCGACGTCGAACGCGATCCGATCGTGTTTGGCGACCATTGTTATGGCTGCACCGCAGGTGCGGGCAGCTCTTGTGGAGGCGCACTGGCATGAACATGGAACACGACATCGACACCGACAACGACATCAGCGCCGAGGCGCAACAGTCCGCCGTGCGCAGCTACTACGGCGAGACCCTGCGATCGAGCAGCGACCTGCGTACCACCGCCTGCTGCAGCATCGGCACCATGCCCGAGCCATTGCGCACGATCCTGTCGCAATTGCATCCGGAAGTGCGCGAACGCTTCTACGGCTGCGGCTCACCCTTGCCGCCGGCGCTCGATGGCAGAACCGTGCTCGATCTTGGCTGCGGCAGCGGGCGCGATGCGTACCTGCTGTCGAGCCTGGTCGGTGAGCCTGGTCGCGTGATCGGCGTCGACATGACCGCGCAGCAACTGGAGGTGGCCGAACGTCACCGCGCATTCCATGCCCAGGCGTTCGGTCACGCGCATTCCAATGTCGAATTCCACCTGGGTGATCTGGCTGATCTGGCCGCGCTGGGCATCGCCGACAACTCGGTCGACGTGGTGGTGTCCAACTGCGTGCTGAACCTGGTGCCGGACAAGCGTCGCGCGTTTGCCGAAACCTTCCGCGTGCTCAAGCCCGGCGGCGAACTGTATTTCTCCGATGTATTCAGCGACCGCCGGTTGCCGCACGAGTTGCTGGCCGATCCGGTGCTGCTGGGCGAATGCCTGGCCGGCGCGCTGTACGTGGAGGATTTCCGCCGTCTGCTTGTCGACCTTGGCGTGGCCGATGCTCGCGTATGTGCGCGCAGCCCGATCGCGCTGACCGACGCGGCGATCGAGCAACGCATCGGTTTCGCTACATTCGAGTCGATTACCTGGCGCGCGTTCAAGCTGCCGCTGGAGGATCGCTGCGAGGACTACGGTCAGGTCGCCACCTATCGCGGCAGTCTGCCAGGGCATCCGCACCAGTTCGAACTGGATGACCATCACCGCTTCGAGCGCGATCGGCCGGTGCTGGTCTGCGGCAACACCGCGGACATGCTCTCGGCCAGTCGCTATGCCGCGCACTTTCACATCGATGGCGACAAACACCGGCATCACGGGTTGTTCGATTGCGCGCCTGCCAGCGCGACCGGCAGCGCCGCACCCAGTTGCTGCTGAGCCGGCCGATGTCCAACATGGTTCATCCCCTGTGCGCATCGCTGTCGGTGATCGTGCCGCTGGCGCCCGGCGAGGGCGAATGGCAGCCGCTGCTTGAGCAACTCGCCGCGTTGCCGTCCGGCAGCGAAGTGATCGTGGTGTGTGCCGACAACGTCTCGCGTCCGCCGCCCCCGGTATGGCCGGCGCAGTTGCGTTATCGCGCGTGCCACAGCCAGCCCGGCCGTGCGCGTCAGCAGAACCTTGGCGCGCGCATGGCCAGCGGCGACTGGCTGTGGTTTGTGCATGCCGACTCACGCCTGCGCGCGGAAACCCTGCCTTCATTGCAGGACTTCATCGCGCAAGGCAACGCGGGCTTGGGCTGGTTCACGCTGGCGTTCCGCCGCGACGGGCCGCGCTGCACTGCCTTGAACGCCGTCGGCGCCAACTGGCGCGCGCGCTGGCTGGGGCTGCCGTTCGGCGACCAGGGCCTGCTGCTGCCACGCGCGTGCTTCGAAGCGCTGCATGGATTCGACGAACAGGCCACCTATGGCGAAGATCACCTGCTGGTGTGGGCCGCGCGACAGGCCGGGCTGCCGTTGCGGCATATTTCCGCGGTACTTGAAACCAGTGCACGCAAATATGCGCGGCACGGCTGGCTGCGCACGACGCTGCGGCATTGGCGACTGACTGCCGCGCAGGCTTGGCCGGCCTGGCGCGTCATGCGCGGGAGCAGGGCATGACGGCGGCGCTGGCCATCTTCGTCAAGACGCCCGGCTTGTCGCCGGTGAAAACGCGGCTTGCCGCCGGCATCGGTGCGGCTGCGGCGCTGCACTTTTATCAACTGGCCGCGGCGGCCACCGCCGAAGTCGCGCGTATTTGCGAGCCGTGGTTGACGCCGTACTGGGCCATTGCCGAAGCCGATCCGGCCGCCGTTGCCGCGTGGCCGGGCTTCGCCTCATTGCATCAAGGGCAGGGCGATCTCGGTGAGCGCCTGCACACGGTGTACGCCCGACTCCAGGCCCGACATGGCCGCGTGTTGCTGCTCGGCGCCGATGCCCCGCAATTGACCGTCGCCTCGCTGCAGCGCGCGCTCATCTTGCTGGACGACGCACGCACTCCGTTCGTGATCGGCGATGCCAGCGATGGTGGATTCTGGCTGTTTGGTGGTCGCACCGCGGTTCCTCGCGAGGTCTGGACGCGCGTGCGTTATTCGCAGGTGCAGACCGCATCGGAGCTGCGGCAGCAACTGGCGCCCCACGGTGCCGTCGGCAGCGTGGGGCGCCTGACCGATGTCGACAAGGTCGAGGATCTGCCAGTGCTGCGTGATGCCCTTGGCGCCCTCAGTGCGCCATTGCCGGCGCAGCAAGCCCTGCGGCAATGGCTCGATACCGTCGCAATACCTGAGCGTTGCGTGGAGTGTGAAGCATGAGCATCGCGTTGTTGATCACGGTGTTGTTGCTGGCTGCAAGCAACGGCGCCAACGATAACTTCAAGGGTGTGGCGGCCCTGTACGGCAGTCGTACAGTAAGCTACCGGGTGGCGCTTGGCTGGGCCAGCGTGACCACATTGGCCGGCTCGCTGGCGTCGGCGTGGCTCGCCCAGGCCTTGCTCACGACTTTCACCGGTGCCGGTCTGGTGACTGCGGATATTGCCGCACAAACAAGTTTTGCGTTGGCGGTGGCGCTTGGCGCGGCACTGACCATCGCCCTCGCCACCTGGCGCGGGCTGCCGGTGTCAACGACACATGCGCTGCTCGGTGCGATGGCCGGCGCCGGACTGGTTGCCGTGGGCACGGGCTTGCAATTCGCTTCATTGGGGCGAGTGTTTCTGTTACCCCTGCTGGCCAGCCCGATCATTGCGATCGTACCGGCGTTCCTGGTCGCGCCGCTGCTGCGTCGCTGGGTGGCCGGCCATCAACAGCGGCGCACCGCGTGCCTGTGCATCGAGCGTGACGCGCTGGTCACGCCGGAAGGGGTGCTATCGCGAGAAAGCCTCGCACTGCGCACCGGCTCGCTGGCCGAGTGTGCCGAACGGGATGCGCAGACCGTGGCACGGGTTCGCGGATTCGGCATGGTCGACACGCTGCACTTCTTGCTCGCTGGCGCCGTGGGGTTCGCGCGCGGACTCAACGACACGCCGAAGATAGCCGCCCTGTTGCTGCCGGTTGCCGCGCTCGACGGCCACGCCGCCGTCGCCGCGGTTGCTGCGGCGATGCTGCTGGGAGGCCTGGTGGGTGCGCGGAAGGTGGCGCGCACCCTGAGCGACAAGATCACCCGGCTGGACATGGGCGGCGGATTGGCCGCCAGCCTGACCACCGCCTTGCTGGTGGGTACCGCCAGCTTCAATGGCTTGCCGGTATCGACCACGCACGTTGCAGTCGGCGCACTGGCCGGTGCCGGTGCCAGCGGCGGGCAGGGTGGAGTCGATCGCAAGGTGATGAAGGGCATCGTCGGGTCGTGGGTGGTCACGCTACCCGTGGGCGCGGTGTTTGGCGCGCTGCTTTACGGGTGGATCCGGTGAGCTTGCGACTGATCGAGCCGGCCTTTCGACCATGACGGGGCAGCGCGCGAGATCTCCCTTGCCGCAGTTGCAGCGACAGTCCGGGGCCGGCGCTATACGCATCGTGCTGGTTGGCAGGTAGCCAGGCGGCAAACACGTGGCGAATGAACAGCCAACCGAGCAAGGCCATCGAAAACGGCTTGATCGCCCAGTTCACCCACAGCAGGAGGCGGATTTGCAGCCGATTCTTCAGTTGGATCAGACCTTCCGCTTGCGCCGCGGTTTCACCTGCGCCGCCGCGATCAACTCCTGCAGGTAAGTGATGCCTTCTTCTTCCGGGAAGAAGGCGACCACGTCGGCAACAGTCAGCTCATGTCGCTTGCGCAGCGTCAGGAATTCCTCGCGCGCCATCGCGATGCGCTGCGCGGCGACCGCCTTCTTGCCCAGTGGTTTGATTGGGCGCTGTTCTTCTGCCTTGCGCTCGAGTCGGGTCAGTTCATCCTGGAACTGACGGAAATCGTATTTCGGGGAGGTCATCTGTATCGCTTGGGTGGGTCCTGATCCCGCTATTTTCGCATGATTCGTCACGCACCCGCCCGCGTTTGCCTCAGCGGTCTTCTGTGCCGACCAGCGGGAATCGACGCTGGCCTGGCGCGCGGCGAAGTCCGATCCAACCGTTTGATTTGTGAGCACTTCGTGAAGGGAGCGTCGAGGACCGGAATAAAGCGTTGACAGCGTGCAATTGTGGTATAAGAACACTCCGCCCACTGAGCGACTGGTTGGCAGCAGGGAGTTGTCTCCGGGGACGCAAACATGTACCGATTGTTCCGACAAAGGGCGCTGCGCTGGCAGCTTCTGCTCGCGCTGGTCGAGTTCGTACTGCTGATGGCGAGTGTCTATGCCGCCGTGGTATTGCGTTATTGGGGTGATGCTGACACCCAAGCCATGTTCAACCATACGCTGCAGTGGCGTACGCCACTGATTGCGACGGTGCTGATTCTCTCCATTGCAGCGCTTGGTTTGTACGATATTCACCTGCGGGCGGGCTGGCTAGGGCGCCTCAGCCGTCTAGGCGTCGCCTTTCTGCTGGGCGGCATCGTGCTCAGCGTGCTGTATTACGTGATTCCGCCGGCGTACCTGGGGCGCGGCGTCCTGGGCATCGCGTTGATATGCGGATATGTCTTGGTGTCGTTGTGGCGGATGACGTTTCTGGGTTTCGTGGATGCCGACCTGTTCAAGCGCCGTGTGGTGGTGCTCGGTGCTGGCAAGCGTGCCGCCGAAGTGACCCGCGAGATGCGCCGCAAGACCGATCAACGTGGGTTCAAAGTCCTGGGCTACGTGCCGATCGGCGCCGATCCGGTGTCCATCCCGGCGCCCTTGCTGCTGCATCCCGACGGCATGTTGTGCGAATGGGCGACTCGGCTCCATGTCGACGAAATCGTGGTGGGGCCAGACGACCGCCGCGACGCCTTGCCGGTGGCCAGGCTGCTGGAGTGCAAGCAACGCGGCATGGCCGTGACCGAGCTCACCGAGTTTTTCGAGCGTGAGGCCGGCAAAATCAAGATGGATCTCACCAGCCCATCGTGGTTGGTATTCTCGGATGGCTTCAACGTGTCACCGACGCGGCGCACGATCAAGCGCGCCTTCGATCTATGCCTCGCGTTTCTGGTACTGTTCGTGGCATGGCCATTCATGTTGCTCACTGCCCTCGCGGTGCGACTGGAGTCAGGCCGTGGAGCGCCGATCCTGTATCGCCAGGAACGGGTTGGCGAGAACGGCAAGCCATTTCAGATGGTCAAGTTCCGCAGCATGGGCACCGACGCGGAATGCGACGGTGTGGCACGCTGGGCTGGCAAGAACGACAAGCGGGTGACCCGGGTCGGGCGTTTCATCCGCAAGGTCCGGCTTGACGAGCTGCCGCAGCTGTGGAACGTGTTGCGCGGCGACATGAGCATCATTGGCCCGCGCCCGGAGCGGCCACAGTTCGTGGACGAATTCAACACCAGCATTCGCTATTACTGGTTGCGACATTGTGTGAAGCCAGGGCTGACCGGTTGGGCCCAACTGCGCTACTCCTACGGTTCGTCCACGCGGGACACCGAGGAGAAGCTGAAGTTCGATCTGTTCTACGTGAAAAACCACAATTTCGTGTTTGATCTGACCATTTTGGTTCAGACTGTAGAAGTGGTGCTGTTTGGGCGCGGTGCCCGCTGAAATCTAAGGAGAAGAGCAAGTGAGACCACTACCACAAAATTACGTCCTCTGGTTGATGATGGTGCTTGGCTTGCTGCTGCTTGGCGGTTGCAGCACTGCACCAGCCGTCACTCACTTGGCTGCGGTGGCCCCACCGGTGGAGCACTACATCATCGGCCCGGGGGATTCGCTGGAAATCTTCGTGCGTGACAATCCCACGCTGTCCACCACGGTGCCGGTGCGTCCTGACGGGCGTATCTCAATCCCCCTGGTGCAGTCCATCATGGCGGCCGGGGAAACTCCGGAAGAGCTGGCAGGCAACCTGGAGAAGGCACTGGGCAGCTACATCCGCGCGCCGCTGGTGACGGTCATTGTCAAGAGTTTTGTCGGTGCCTACAGCCAGCAGGTACGCGTGGTCGGGCAGGCGGCGGTGCCCAAGGCCGTACCGTACCGTAGCGGCATGAGCTTGCTCGACGTGATGATCGATGTCGGCGGTCTCACCAAGTTTGCCTCAGGTAACTCGGCCAAGGTTATCCGTCGATTGCATGACGGCAACGAGCAGACGATCCCGGTGCGGCTCGGCGACCTGATGAACGGCGCGATCAAATACAACATGGTCATGCAGCCCGGCGATATTTTGATCATTCCGCAGTCGTTGCTTTGAGCCCCGCGCATGGGCACACGGCAGCGGTCAGGGGCGTCAAGGAAGAGAAGATGATGCAGAAGCGATCGATCGACTTGCATGAATTGTTTCAGCATGCACTACTGGAGGCGCGCGCTGCCTGGCGTTACCGGTGGCACGCCTTGATCGTGGCGTGGTGCGTGACGATCGTAGGCGCGTTACTGGTGTTCAGCCTGCCGAACAAGTATGCCGCCAGTGCGCAGGTTTACGCCGATACCGAGGCGTTGACGAATCCCCTGCTTCGCGGGGTTGCGGTGCAGCCGGATGTGCGGGGGCGCCTGCTGATCATCACCCACACCTTGCTCTCGCGCCCGAATCTGGAAACGGTGGCGGACAATACCGGGCTGTCCTTGCGCGCCACGACGCCGGCCGACAAGGATGCATTGCTGGAGCGCCTCGGCGCTGCAGTTACGGTCAGGAGTGCGGGCACCAGGGACCTTTACAACATCACCTACGCCGATCCCGATCGGCAGATGGCGCGAAAAGTGGTACAGGCATTTTTGCAGATCCTGATGAACAACACCCTGGGCGCGAATAGCGCATCCGCCGAGACCGCACAAAATTTCCTGCAGCAACAGGTCAGGAGTTATGGCGACCGACTGAATGAGGCGGAGAAAAAACTCGCAGATTTCCAGAAAGCCAACGTCGGCTTCATTCCCAGCCAGGGTGGCAGTAGCTATTTCACGCGCCTGCAGGCGGCCCAGACCCAATTGCAGAATTTGCAAGGGCAGTACGATACGGCGGTCGCCAGGCGAGCGACGATCCAGCAGCAGATGCGTGAGATGGCGAGTAACCCGGGTTCCTCGGGGATCGATCCGCGCGCCCAGCAGATCGACCAGCAAATTGCATCCTACAAGCAGCAGCTCAACAAGCTGTTGCTCAGTTACACCGATAAATATCCTGACGTGATTTCTGCCCGGCGCATGATCGCCCAACTCCAGGCACGGCGTGAAGCGCTGCAGAAGAACGCAGGTAGCACGTCGATGATGAGTGTGGTTTCGGACAACCCGGTCTACCAGGAGATGCAGAAATCTATGTATTCCACGCAAGTCAGCCTCCGGACGCTGGCCTCACAAATCGCTCTGCAGAAACGCCAGATCGCCGACCTCAAGAGCAACGTGGACAAGATCACCGACGTGCAGGCCACCTTGCAGGGGCTGACGCGAAATTACGACGTGACCAAGAAGCAGTATGACCAGTTGGTAGAGCATTTGAACACGGCCGAGCTGTCCCAGGATGCGACGCAGAGCGGCAATAACTTGAAATTCCGGGTCATCAATCCGCCGGTGGTACCATTGCTGCCGGTGAGCCCGAAACGCGGGCTGTTGCTGTTGATGGTGTTCGCGCTGGCCGTGGCACTCGGTGGCGGGTTTGCGTATTTCATGCACTTGATAAGACCAGTCTTTGTAAGCCTCAGGAGCTTGCGCGAGTCTGGGGATTATCCGGTGCTCGGTGCCGTCAGCTTGATCGTGTCGCGATCACGACGCCACGACCAGCGCCGTGAAGTGGTCGGGTTCTGTACCGGGGCTGGTCTGTTGGCAGTAGCGCTGGTGCTCGGGTTTGCCTTTGACGGGCAGCTTACCAGGTTGGTGCAGCACTTCTTTACGGTGGGGGCCGCATGAGTATCGTTGAGAAGGCCGCCGAAAAGCTCAAGGCACTGCAGCAGCTTGGCTTGCAGGCATCGCCTCCCGTCGAGAGTGAGTCGCCGCATCCCACACCTGCGATTGAGCGTTTGCAGGAGAGGGTGCGGAGCGGCGATCAAGGTGGCGAAACCGAGTCGCCGCCCTGGCACATCGATCATATGGCGCTCAAGCGTGCGGGCCTGCTCGCCGTGGATGAGAAGGCGAATGATCGGCTCGCGGATGAAGTGCGCCGCATCAAGCGGCCGTTGATGCGCAATGCGATGGGAAAAGGTGTTGAAGCGCCAGTCAACGCGGCGCGCATCATGGTCACCAGTGCAGTGCCGGGCGAAGGCAAGACCTTTACCGCGGTGAATCTCGCGCTGAGCCTGGCACGCGAGCCGGATTTCGAGGTGTTGCTGGTGGACGGCGATATACCGAAAGCCCATGTCACCCGCGTTTTGGGGCTCGAAAAGCATCCCGGTCTGATGGACGTGCTGGTGGACGAGCGGCGCCATCCCGACGAGGTCGTCGTACGGACCGACATATCGAATCTGCTGGTGGTTCCCGTGGGTGATCGTCATCGGCTTACCGCCGAGTTGTTCGGCAGCCTGCGCATGGACTACGCGCTTGAAGAACTTGGCGGTCGGAACCGGCGCCGGCTGGTGGTGTTTGACTCCTCGCCGTTGCTGGCGACCTCGGAGGCGCAGGTGCTGGCGTCTCACATGGGTCAGGTTGTTGTCGTGGTGGCCGCCGGTCGTACCGGCCAGCATCTGGTCAATGCAGCCCTGGAACGACTGGATAACGCGCAATACGTCGGCCTGATTCTCAACATGAGCCGCCTGCCCGCAAGCGAGAACCACTACGACAACTACTACGGCCAGTATGCCCGCCTCAGTCAAGGAGAAGCCTAGATGCGTGCATTGTCGGCGTCGGTGGTCTTGTCGTCGATTATCCTGGGCAGTTTGCTGACCCGGGCGGAAGCCCAGAACCTAGGCCTCGATACGTTGCCTGCGCTGAACGCATCGCCCGGTGGTACAACGTCGGACTCCGAAAACCTGCCGCCTGGCGTTATTCCGCAGCCAAGTATCGACTCCCCAGGTGTGGTCGTGGGCGTCACCCTCGGCGAATTGTATACCGACAACCTGAAGCTGGCGGCCAGCGGCACGCCGAAACAAACCAGCTGGATCACTGAGGTCCAGCCGTTCATCAAGTCAGCCGTCAGCGGCCCGCGGTTTTCCGGGGTGCTCGACTACACGCTCACCGGCTATTTGTATGAGGGGCAAGCGAGCCATAAACAGTTGGCTCAAAACCTTAGCGCCAACGGCACGTTCACCATCTTGCCGCAGCATTTCTTTATCGACGGTGGCGCGATGTATCGACGCGAACTCATCAACAATGAATTGTCAGCTGGGTCGGGTGCATTTTTCCTGAACAATAATCAGGCCAACGTCGCCATCGGCACACTCAGTCCGTACTGGCTGCAGGATCTCGGCCGTGTCGGCAGCATGACACTGCGCTACACGCGTGGAAGAGTGCTGTACAACGACCGCGGCATTCCCGCGCAGAGCCACGCGCAACTCAACGGCATTCCTGACGTTACCAGCAACGCCGTGCAATTCCAGCTGGTGAGCCCCGAGGGCCAAACCTGGGGTTGGAACCTCGGCTATTCGGATCAGCGGCTGGATCCGGATTTCGGGCCGGGCGTGCAGTTTGCCAAGGCAACAGCGGGGGTTTCGTATCAAGTCAGCAACTCGCTGCACTTGTTGGCCGATGGCGGCAAGGAAAGCAAGTTCCAGCCGGACGGCACGGTGCAGCGGCTGGGGGCGCCGTTCTGGGACGTCGGGTTTACCTGGTCGAACACGCGAGACGATTTCAAGCTGATGACGGGACACCGGTTCTTCGGGCGCAGTTACCAGCTTTCCTGGACTCACCACGCCGCATTGCTGACGACCACCCTGGGCTACGTCGAGCAGCCGACCACCTACAATCAGCAACTGCTCGGCTTCAATTCCGGCTCGGTGCTGACGCGCCCGACCGGGATTGGCGCCTCGATCCCCTCACTGACCGAGCGGCAACCGTATCTGAGCAAGCGCTGGGCGGCAGTGGCGGCATATACGATGCCCAAGAGCACGCTGCGTGTGATGCTATACGAGGAGTCGCGCACTTATTTCACGAAGGGCAGCGGGCAGGAGCGGGTGGCAAATGCGGACGTTTCGTGGCTGTTCAATCTGGGAGCGTTCACCACTCTCACGCCAAGCCTGGACTGGGAACGTTACCGGTTCCGGAGCGCGCAGATCAGCTACCGGCGTTACGCCCAACTTGCACTCGCGCGTCAGCTGAACGCCAAGGATTCCGTCAGTTTGCAGTTGCGCCGTGACTCCGGCACGGTGCACTCTGCGGTGCCGGGTGCGCATGGCTATGACGCGAACGTGATTTTCCTGCAGTGGACCCATCTTTTCTGAGAACCCCATGTATCAGGCGTTTTACAAGTTGCACGGCAAACCGTTCCAGTTGACTCCTGATCCGGGCATGCTGTTTCCCAGCAAGGGTCACAAGCGCGCGATGGCGTACCTGCTCTACGGCTTCGAGAAGGGCGAAGGCTTCGTCATGATCACCGGCGCCGTTGGCACCGGCAAGACGCTGCTGCTGCAGAAGCTGCTCGAAGAACTCACGCATCGCAACATCGCCATCGCGAGCGTCGCCTCGGCCAATCTCGATGGCGAAGACATCTTGCCGGCCGTGGCCTCGGCCTTTGAACTACCTTATGAGGGGCGCAGCAAAGAGGCCCTGCTGCAGGACGTGAAACAGTACCTGATCTCGCTGCAGGCCCGTCAGACGCATGCCCTGCTGGTAGTGGATGAAGCGCAAACGCTTACCCCGACAGCGCTGGAGATGCTGCGCATTCTGTCGAATTTCGAACTCAAGGGTCACGCGCTCTTGCAGATATTTCTTGTCGGCCAGGCCGAACTGCGGCGCACCATCATCAGCAACCATATGGAACAGCTGCGCCAGCGTATCATTGCCTCGCACCGGCTTGAGCCCATGGGCGAGGAGGAGAGCCGCGCGTACATCCTGCACCGCCTGCGTGCCGTCGGCTGGAACGACGATCCGCATCTGACACCCGATATGTTTGTGGGTATTTTCCAGGCCAGTCACGGTATCCCGCGCAAGATCAATCTCATCATGGACCGGTTGCTGCTGCACGGTTACCTTGAAGAACTACATGATCTGGGCCGGGCGGCGCTCGCCGTGGTGCTCGACGAGATGGCCGATGAGATGGCCGGTTTGCCGCCGTCGCTGGAGGAGCCCGCCGTGCCGCAAAGTCCGGATCTGGCGCGTGCCATGTCAACCTCGAAGTCCGAACCCGAGCTCGACTTGCTGGAGCTCAAGGACGACGACCTCATGTTTCAGTTGATGCGTGAAAGGATCCAGTTCAGGAAGATGCTGCGAGGCGTGCCGATGCGGCCGTCTGCGGTGGACAAAGCCACGAGCACCGACGTGCGAGGCTCGCGTTCCGAACGGCAAGGCAAATGAACGTGGCGCCGCAACAACTCGAATTCATCACCAACGCAATGACGGTCGACGTCGAGGATTATTTCCAGGTTGCGGCCTTCGAAAAATGTATTCGACGTGAGGACTGGCCGCATTGGCCCGTCCGCGTCGAACGCAACACGCGGACCGTGCTGGAGCTTTTCGAGCGTCACGGTGTGCACGCAACCTTTTTTGTACTTGGCTGGGTGGCAGAACGCTACCCCGCACTAGTACGTGATATCGGCTCAGCCGGCCATGAGATCGCCAGCCATGGCTTCGGCCATGAGCGCCTGACCAACATCAGTCGCAGCGAATTCCGCGACAGTATTACGCGCACGAAGCTGCTGCTGGAGGACCTTGCCGGCACCCCCGTGTACGGCTATCGCGCCCCCAGCTATTCGATTGGACCGACGACGCTGTGGGCACACGAGGAACTGCGCGAGGCTGGCTACCGCTACAGTTCCAGCATCGTGCCGATCCATCATGATCTGTATGGCATGCCGGCCGCACCGCGGTTTGCGTTTTATGTCGAGGACTCCGGCTTGCTTGAAATCCCGGTGACGACGGTGCGGCGATGGGGGCACAACTGGCCATGTGGCGGCGGTGGCTATTTCCGCTTGTTGCCCTACGCGCTGTTCAAGCGCGGCTTGCACCGCGTCAACTGTCACGAGCAAAGCTCCGGGGTGTTCTATTTCCATCCCTGGGAAGTGGATCCGCAGCAACCGCGGGTGCCGGGCGTGACGCTCAAGAATCGCGTGCGTCACTACTTGAACCTGACGCGTACCGCGCCACGGCTGGAACGGCTCGTGCGCGATTTCCATTTCGACCGTATGGACCGGGTGTTTCTTGCCCCCGGGCATGCCGACTATCCGGTGGTGGCGCTGCAGGCCGCCGAACTCGGTGCGCATTGAAGAGGAAGCAACATGCTCGATCGTGTGGACGACAGTCCTGCCGCCGGCCCGTGCGTGATCAAGTGCCTGGAAAGCGGTGACGAGGGACGCTGGGATGCTTTTGTCGAGGAAGCGCCGCAGGCCACGTTTTTCCATCGCGCCGCCTGGCGCGGCATCCTCGAGCAGGGGCTCGGCCACCGCTGCCATTATTTGTATGCGGAACGGCATGGGGTCATCACCGGCATCCTGCCGCTTGCCGAGATACGCAGCCGGTTGTTCGGCCACGCGCTGATTTCGACGCCGTTCTGTGTGTATGGCGGGGTGGTGGCGCGCGACCCGGACAGTGAGACACAGCTTGTCCAGGCGGCGACCGCGCTCGCCGACGAACTGCGCGTGGATTATCTCGAACTGCGCGAGCGCGAGCTGCGCCAGCCTGACTGGCCAATCAAGGACCTGTACGTCAGCTTCCGCAAGGCGATCGATCCGGACCATGACAAGAATCTCAAGGCGATTCCGCGCAAGCAACGCGCCATGGTGCGCAAGGGCGCCGCCGCCGGGCTGGAGGCGCGGCATGACGGCAGCCTTGCCGACTTTTACCGGGTGTACGCCGAGAGCGTGCGCAATCTGGGCACGCCGGTGTTGTCGCGAAACTATTACCTGCGAGTGCAGCAGGCGTTTGGCGAGGATTGCGAGGTGACCGTGGTCACCCACCAGGGTAAGCCGGTCGCCGCCGTCATGAGTTTTTACTTTCGCGATGAAGTGCATCCCTATTACGGCGGCAGCGTGGCACATGGCCGTGATCTAGCGGCCAACGATTTCATGTACTGGGCCGTGATGCAGCGTGCGGTGGAGCGCGGCGCACGGCTGTTCGACTACGGTCGCAGCAAACAGGGCACCGGCTCCTATCACTTCAAGAAACACTGGGGCTTCGAACCACAGCCGCTGCCCTACGCCTATTACCTGGTGCGCGCCAAGGTGGTGCCCAATCTCAGCCCCACGAACACCAAGTACAGCTTGCTCATCAAGGCCTGGCGGCGGCTGCCGCTGCCGCTGAGTTGCGCGCTGGGTCCGTGGCTTGCGCGGGATCTGGGTTAGCGCATGCGCTCAGTATTGTTCCTCTGCCACCGGCTGCCGTGGCCGCCCAGCAAGGGCGACAAGATCCGCTCATACCACGTGTTGCGCCGGCTCGCCGAACACTACCGCGTATATCTGGGCGCGTTTGTGGACGATCCGGCCGACTGGCAGTATCTCGCCCCCGTGCAAGCGTTATGTGCCGAGGTATGCGTGCGGCCTCTGACAGCTTGGCAGACGCGCCGGCGCGCGCTGGCCTCGTTGCTGCGCGGCGAAGCGCTGACCGTCGGGGTGTACCGCGACCGCGTGATGCGGCGCTGGATCGAAGGGCTGCTGACCGAGCGCAAACTGGGCCTGGTCTTGTGCTACTCGTCTGGCGTGGCGCCGTTCGTCATGGCACACCCGCAACTGCGCCGCATCATGGATTTCGTGGATGTGGATTCCGACAAATGGCGCCAATATGCGCAGGCCCGTCGTGGTGTGGCACGCATGGTTTACGGACGCGAAGCTCGGGGGCTTGCGCGATTCGAGCACGCCATTGCCGCGCAATTCGACGCCAGTATATTTGTCTCGGAAGCTGAAGCGGCGTTCTTTCGCCAGCAGCTGCCGGCATCGGCCGGCAAGGTGCACGGTATCCCGAATGGGGTGGATGCCGAGTACTGGGATCCACAGCGCACCTATGTCAATCCCTATAGGTCAGGGCAACGGGTGGTGGTGTTCGCCGGCGCCATGGATTACCGCGCCAACGTGGATGCGGTGCAATGGTTTGCGCGCGAAGTCTGGCCGCTGGTATCGGCCCGACGCCAGGATGCCCGCTTTTACATCGTGGGAAGCAAGCCGACCGCAGCGGTCCGCGCGCTGACCGGGGTTGCCGGCATTACGGTTACCGGGCGAGTGGAAGATGTGCGGCCATACCTGGCTCACGCGCATGTCGTGGTGGCACCGCTGCGCATTGCCCGCGGCATTCAGAACAAGGTGCTGGAGGCGCTGGCCATGGAGAAGGTGCTGCTGGCAACGCCTGAAGCCTGGGAGGGCGTCGCGGATTTCGAGGGTCGCCAAGGCCGCATCGATGCATCGCCCCAGGTCCTGGCCACGGAAGCCTTGCGTTGGTTGGATGCGGCGCATGTAGCGCGGGTTCCCGCAGCCCGCGCGATGGTGCTGGCTCGTTATGACTGGAAGCGCAGTCTCGACCTGTATGAAAACGTGCTGCGCAATGCGCAGCCGGATGCGGCCGGCATGGATGCGGCGAGCGAAGCCGGGTTGGAGGCATGCCCGTGAAGCCGCTACTCACGCCCACGGCTGACATTTCCCTGCGGGCACCCGGCTGGATAGCGGCGGCGACTGCCTTCGCCATCGCCGTCATCGCGCTGCTGGTCGGCTACTGGCAAACCGTGCAATCGCTGGTGTGGGCCTGGGGTCACGATGGAACCTATCAGTACGCGTTTCTGATCTTTCCGTTGAGCCTGTGGGTAGCATTCAGCCTGCGCCACCAGCTGCGGGCGAACGCGCCCGCGCCAAGCATTTGGGGCCTGGCAGCAGTGGCCGTGTTGGTATTTGTCTGGTATGCCGGGCATCTGCTCGATGTCAATCTGCCGCAGCATTTTGCGCTGGTGGCCTTCTTCCCGGCGCTGGTACTCGCTTGCTGGGGCTGGCGCGCGCTGTGGGTGTTGCTGTTCCCGCTCGGCTATCTGGTGGTGTTCGCGGTGCCTTGGGGCGATGCGCTGGTGGGTCCGCTGCAAGACATCACGGCGCATTTTGCCGTACGCGCGCTGGAGTTGACCGGCACCCCGGTACTGCTCAACGGCCGCGAGATCATGACGCCCTCGGCGGTGTGGATGGTGGCGGACGCGTGCAGCGGCGTGAAGTTTTTCATCGCCTGCACCGCACTCGGCTCCCTGTATGCCTACCTGATGTACCAGCGCTGGTGGAAGCGCGCGGTTTTCGTGGTGTTGGCGGCGGTGGCGCCGGTCATCGCGAATGGACTGCGCGTCTATTTCACGATATTGATTGGCGAGACCTGGGGGATGAAATACGCTACCGGCACGGATCACATGATTTTCGGCTGGCAGTTCTTCGGTACCGTGCTGTTGTTGCTGTTGCTGGTGGGTTGGTTTTTCCGCGACAACCCGGTGGTGCGGCAAGTTCTTCCGGTGCATGGCGGCAGGTCTGTCGGCGCGCGCCGCGTTGTTTGGCCGGTGGCGCTCGCGCTGCTGGTGGTGGGCCCGGCATTGGCCGCCAGACTCGCGGGGCCAGCCGCAGTGGAGGTACTGCACTTGACCGCGCCGACGATTGCTGGCTGGATCGGGCCACAAGCTTCCGCCGACGGCTGGCAGCCGGTATTCAACGGCGCGGCCGGACAGCTGCGCGCGGCTTATCGATCCGTATCCGGCAATGATGTCGTCGAGCTGTTTCATGCCGTCTACACTGGCAAGCCGCGTCGCGGACATAACCTGATTACCCACGGCAACGACCTCTACGATTCAGCGGACTTGCAAGTTCTGAGCCACACCAGCCGGCAGGTTGATCTCGCCGGTGGGCGCGGCACGACCGCCGGCGAACTGTGGCTGGCCGGTGCTACGGGTCCGCGGTTGGTGTGGTACTGGTACTGCGTGGATAATCGCTGTACGTCTTCGCCAGTGCTGACCAAGTTGCTGCAGGCATGGGACGTACTGCGCGGGCACATGCCGCGATCTTCGGTATGGGCATTGTCGTCGCCGGTTGCCAGCAGCGGCCTGGATCAGGCTCGAACGAAGCTGCACGCCTTTGCGCAGGCTTTGCACGCGGCAGAGGCGTCGAATTTGCAAGCGCAGCGGCCAGCCGACATCGCGGGGAACGAGCCGTGAACGACAAACCGCTGATCGTGCACGTGCTCTACCGGCTGGATACAGGTGGTATGGAGCACATCATCGTGTCGCTGATAAACGCGACCTGTGATCGCTACCGACACGCGGTAATTGCGCTGACTGGCTTCGGAACTTTGCGCAGCGAAATCGAAGATGTCGTTACAACATGTCTGTCGCTTGAAAAGCAGCCGGGCAAGGACTGGCCATGCTACTTCCGGTTCTGGCGTGCACTGCGGGCACTAAAGCCGGACCTGGTGCAGACGTACAACATCGGGACGCTGGATCTTGCGCCCGTCGTGAAATTGGCCGGCGTGCACCGGCTGGTCCACGCCGAACATGGGCGCGACGTGACCGATCCGTGGGGAGACAATCGCAAATACCATCGACTGCGGCGCTGGATGGCGCCGCTGATCGGGCGCTATGTTGCCGTGTCAGCTGACTTGCAACACTGGCTCGTCGATTGCGTGCGCATTCGACCATCCAAGGTGACATATATCCCGAACGGAATTGACACGGGGCGGTTCGATGCATCGCGTGGCAGGCGCAGGCCGCGCAGGATGTTCAGTGATTTCGCGCCTCCGGGCACTGTGCTTATCGGCAACGTCGCACGCCTTGACAAGGTCAAGGATCACGCCGGATTGATCGCCGCATTCATGCTCTTGCGCGATGAAGTCGACGGCAACAGTGGTCGCTGCCGCTTGATCATCGCGGGGGGCGGCCCGCAACGCGAGGAATTGGAGCGACAGATTGCCCAGCTTGGCCTGACGGAAACCGTGCGATTGCTCGGCAACCGTGATGATGTGGCGCAATGGCTGGCCGAATGTGATGTGTTTGTCCTGTCTTCCATTGCAGAAGGCATGCCGGTCACCTTGCTGGAAGCCATGGCGGCCGGGTTGCCGGTGGTTGCAACCAACGTCGGGGGCATAGCCTCGGTAGTCGAGGATGGCGTGACTGGCACACTGGTGTCGGCCGGTGATCCGCACGCCCTCGCGGGGGCCTTGGGTGCTTACGTTGCCGATGAGCAACTGCGGCGCCAGCATGGCGAGGCCGGGCGCACCCGTGTCGCTGCGCAATTCGATTTGAGCACCATGGTGGCTGCGTATGTGGCACTGTACGACGAACTATTGGGTCGGCCTGGCTACGCTGTGCAATCACGTATGAGGCCCGGCGTGACTCGGCGCAGGGAGAATTGACGTGTGCGGTCTGGCGGGAATCGTGTTGTCGCACCCATCGCGCGTTGATGAAAGCGTTCTGTTGGCCATGCGGGATGCGCAGCTGCACCGCGGACCTGACGAAGCTGGGCTGTATCTCGGCGAGGGCGTGGGTCTGGGACATCGTCGACTGTCCATCATCGACCTGAGCCATGGGCAGCAGCCCATGGTGGATGAAGCGGCCGGCCTGGCGTTGATCTACAACGGCGAGCTTTACAACTTCCAGTCCCTGAGGGCTGAACTGGAGGTGCAGGGCGTGGTGTTTCATAGCCGCTCCGACACAGAGGTACTGCTGCGTGCGTGGCAACAATGGGGTGAAGCGAGCCTGACGCGCCTGGTGGGCATGTTTGCGTTTGCAGTGTGGGACATGCGTGCGCGGCGCATCTATCTGGCTCGCGATCAGATGGGCATCAAACCGCTGTATTACGGCTTCACGTGCGCCGGCGACCTGGCGTTTGCTTCCGAACTCAAGGGGCTGTTGGCGCATCCTGGCATGGAACGCACGCTCGATCCGCGCGCCTTGGAGGACTATCTGGCGCTGGGCTACGTGCCGGATCCGAAAAGTATCTACCGTGGAATTTTCAAGCTGTCCCCGGGTCATTGGCTGAGCTGGCGCGCGGGCGAACCCCAGCCGGTCATCCGCCAATACTGGGATGTGCCTTTCCATCGTGCGCCCGACATGACTGCCGACGACGCCGTGGTCCAGCTTCGCGGCGTGCTGGATGTCGCTGTGGCAAGCCAGATGATCGCGGACGTGCCGCTTGGAGCGTTCCTTTCCGGCGGCGTGGATTCCAGTGCCGTGGTGGCCAGCATGAGCCGGGCGTCGCCGCAACCGGTGCGCACCTGTTCGATTGGTTTCGACAATGGCGAATTCGATGAAACCGTCTATGCGCGGCGCGTGGCTCAGCATCTGCATACGCAGCATTTCGAGCAACAGGTCAGCGCCGACGATTACGCACTGCTCGACACGCTGGCGGCGATTTACGACGAACCGTTTTCCGACAGCTCGGCCCTGCCGACTTATCGCGTGTGCGAATTGGCACGCACCCAGGTGACGGTGGCACTCTCTGGCGATGGTGGCGACGAGAATTTCGCCGGCTATCGGCGTTACCGCCTGCATGCGTGGGAAAGTGGCCTGCGCGCGCGCTTGCCGCTGGCATTGCGCAAGCCGCTGTTCGGTTGGTTGGGGAGGATTTATCCCAAGGCCGATTGGGCGCCACGTCCGCTGCGCGCCAAGACCACGCTGCAGGCACTGGCCTGCGACGATGTGGAAGCCTATTTCCACAGCGTTTGCACGACGTCCATGGCAATGCGCCAGCAGCTTTACAGCGCGAGCTTCAAGCGCGAGCTTCAGGGTTACAGCGCACTCACGGTGTTTCGCGAGCACGCCAGCCGCGCGCCCACCGACCATCCGCTGCTGCTGGCGCAGTACCTGGATCTCAAGACTTGGCTACCCGGCGACATTCTGACCAAGGTGGACCGCGCCAGCATGGCGCACAGCCTGGAAGTGCGCGTGCCACTGCTTGATCATCGGTTGGTCGAGTGGGCATCCTCGTTGCCACCTGGGCTAAAGCTCAAGGGAAGCATTGGCAAGTACATCTTCAAGAAAGCGCTCGAACCCAATTTGCCGCACGACGTGTTGTACCGGACCAAAATGGGTTTCAGCGTGCCGCTGGCGGCATGGTTGCGCGGCCCACTTGCGCGGCGCGCCCGCAAGGCTTTGCTGACCGGCGCGGTGGCCGAATGCGGGTATTTCGAACCCGCGGTGCTCGAGCGCTTGCTGCGGCAACATGCGTCGGGCCGACGCGACCACAGTGCCACCTTGTGGAAGCTCTTGATGCTGGATGCCTTTCTGCGCCGCATGCAGCAGTCCGCTGCTGCAGCCCCTGCCGAGCCCGTGCAAAGGGTCGCAGCAGCCGGGGCAGGGTCATGAATCGCTGCATCCTGGTGTTCGGGATGCCCCGCTCCGGGACCACCTGGGTCGGCAAACTGTTTGACAGTCATCCGGACACCCTGTATCGCCATGAACCGGACAGTGTGCAGCGGCTGAGCCTGCCACTGTATCCCGAAGTACAATCGGCACCTCAGTATCGCGCGGACCTGGAACGGTTTGTCGCCTCGCTGCCGCAGCTGCGTCATCCCAAGGTGGTCGGCAAGCAACCGTTGTTTCCCAAGAGCTACCAGTCCACCGCGGCGTTGTGTGCATACCGGGTAAGCGTGACCCTTGCCAAGGCCACCAGCCTCGTCCGGCGAGACTTTCCGTGTCTCTACCGACCCACGGCCGCGGGCAGTGGCGAGCGGGTACGTCTCGTGTGGAAGTCGATCGAGTCGTCGGGACGGCTGGGTGTTTGTCTCGAGGCACTGCCGGATACCCGTGCCATTCATTTGATGCGTCATCCTTGCGGTTATGTGGCATCGGTATTGAAGGGCCACGCAACCGGGCGGTTCGGCAATCAACCACCGCCTGCGGACAGCGTCTGGCAGCTAAAGCTACTGCTGGCTACGCAAACTGGGGAAACACACAGGCTGGTTCTGGACGATCTCCGCCAGCTCACGTACGAGGAGCAGATGGCGTGGTACTGGGTGCTGACCCAGGAAAAAATCCTTGCCGATGTCGCGCGTTGCGAGCGCGTGCTCACGTTACGATATGAGGATATCTGTGCCGAGCCCCTCAACATGACCCGGCAAATGTTCGCGTTTGCCGATCTCGATTGGCAGTCGCAGACGGCGGAGTTTGTCCATGCGAGCACGCAGACGATCGACCCGGCGCAGAACACCGGGTACTACAGCGTGTTCAAACGTCCGCAGGCATCGGCGGAGCGCTGGCGCACGGAGCTGGCGCCGCAAGTCATTGAACGCATCCTGCGAATTTTCCACAGCAGCCATCTGTCTTACTTCTACCCCGACGATCGGCATGGGGCGGCGGCAGTGCTGGAGGCGGCGCCATGAAGACTGCACTGGTTGACCACGCTACCGAAAGCAGTGGCGCGTTGTTGTCGAAACCGAAATTCAGCACAGCGCGGGGTTATGCCGACGCCGATGCTGGGCGGCTGTCCGGAGCGGATGATAAACGCAGGATTCGCCTGCTGGTCTTCACCAGCCTGTATCCGAATGCCGCACAGCCGCGCCACGGCGTATTTGTCGAAGAGCGGATACGCCATCTCATCGGCTCCGGTCGGATTACCGCGACAGTCGTAGCGCCGGTGCCATGGTTTCCGTTCCGTAGTGCCATGTTCGGCGCCTATTCCAGGTTTGCCGCCGTACCAAAGGAAGGAGAGCGTTACGGCATCAGGATTTTGCACCCACGCTACCCAGTGATACCGAAGATCGGCATGAACATCGCACCATTTCTGATGGTGCGCGCGTTGCTGCCCTTCGTGCGGAAATTGCAAGCCAGCGGGATCGATTTTGATTTGCTTGATGCACACTATTTTTATCCGGACGGTGTGGCTGCGGCGCGGCTTGGTGCGGCCCTGGGCAAGCCGGTGGTGATCACTGCACGCGGCACCGATGTGACTTGGATACCGCGCTATCGACGACCAAGAGTGCAGATCCAATGGGCTGCAGCACATGCCGCTGCCATCGCGACCGTGTCGCAGTCACTGAAGGACCGCATCATGGCCTTGGGCGTGCATCCTGAGAAGATTACGGTTTTGCGCAATGGCGTTGATCTGGATCGTTTCGGGCCGCGGGACCGCATCGCGATTCGTGGCCAGTTGGGTCTGCATGGTCCAGTGTGGTTGACGGTGAGTCATCTGGTCGAATTGAAGGGTGTGCATCTTGTCGTCGAGGCCCTGGCAGCAGTGTCAGGTACCACGCTGTTGATTGCTGGTGCAGGCCCCGAAGAGTACCGGTTGCGCGGGCTGGTGGAACGGTTCGGCCTCGGCGCGCGCGTTCGTTTCCTGGGTGCCATCGCGCATGATGAGTTGTGCAAGTACTACAACGCAGCCGATGTGTTGGTGCTCGCATCCAGTCGTGAAGGCATGCCCAACGTCGTGCTGGAGGCCCTGGCTTGCGGGACGTCAGTGGTGGCCACACCGGTCGGTGGCACCCCGGAACTGATCACCGCGCCCGAGGCCGGAGAACTGATGCAGGAACGGAGTGCGCCGGCCCTGGTACGGGCATGGACCGCTTTGCGGTCACGCCAACCGGACCGCGTTGCAACGCGCAGGTTCGCGGAGCAACTGGGGTGGCAATCGGTGGTCGAGGCGCAATGCGCATTGTATGCACGCGTGCTTGCAGCGCGTGCGGCTGGCGCCACGACGGAGTCAGCGTCATGAGCGACACGCCGAGCGGCGCGCAACGCCAAGGTCCGCGCAGCATGTCCGCCGACCGGTCGTTGCGTATCTTGCATGTGCTCGATCACTCGTTGCCTCTGCATAGCGGTTATACATTCCGGACGCTCGCCATCCTCAGTCAGCAGCGGGCCTTGGGATGGGAAACGATGCAACTGACCGGTCCCAAGCAAGGTAGTGCGCAGGAGCGCGTGGAACACATCGGCGACTGGCTGTTTTATCGCACTCCGCCGGCGTCCGGTTTCCTGGCGACGCTGCCGCTGGTGCAGTATCGCTACTTGATGCGCGCCTTGCAGACCCGGTTGGCCGAAGTGGTAGACCGTGTGCGTCCTGATATCCTCCATGCGCATTCACCGGTGTTGAATGCATTCCCCACGCTCGCGGTCGGTCGGGCCGTGGGCATTCCTGTGGTGTATGAAGTGCGTGCCTTCTGGGAAGACGCAGCCGCCGACCAGGGAACAGCGCGCGAATGGGGGCCGCGTTATCGGTTGACGCGTGCCATGGAAACGCGCGCGCTGCAACGAGCGGACGCCGTGACCACGATCTGTGACGGCTTGCGCGATGACATGTTGCAGCGTGGCATCCCCGCCGCCAAGATCACCGTAATTCCCAACGCCGTGGACATATCACAATTCCACCTGACGACCAGCGTGGACACCGGCTTGCTGGAAAAATACGGGCTCACGCACGGATATACGCTGGGCTTTGCCGGCTCGTTTTACGCCTACGAAGGGCTCGATGCGCTGCTTCGAGCCATGTCGCTGGTGTTACGCGTGGTACCGCAGGCGCGCTTGTTGTTGTTGGGTGGTGGGCCACAGGAAGCCGATCTGCGGGCACTGGCGGCCCACCTTGATCTCGAGCGCGCCGTGCATTTCGTGGGCCGCGTTCCGCACGGCGAAATGACCCGCTATTACAGCGCCATGGATGTCATGGTCTATCCGCGGGTTCCACGACGGCTGACGGAATTGGTGACACCACTGAAGCCGCTTGAGGCGATGGCCATGGGCAAACTGGTGGTGGCATCGGATGTAGGAGGCCACAGGGAGTTGATCCGCGATGGCTACAATGGCCATCTTTTTCCCGCTGGGTCGGATGAGGCACTTGCGCAATGCTTGATCGAACTGCTGAAGACTCCCGAGACATGGAATGAGGTGATAGCTAATGGGCGCGAGTATGTGGCAAGCGAGCGCACCTGGAAGGCAAGCGTGGAGCGCTATCGTGTTGTTTATGCCGCCGTGCTCGACCGTACTCAACAAAGCGAGGGTAGAGGCTGATGGCGGCTGATACTCCCGCAGTGGTAGTCGGTGCCGGAATCAATGGCCTGGGCGTGGCGCGTAGTCTGGCGCATGAGCGCGTACCGGTCTGGTTGCTGGATTCCGATCCGCGCCGTCCGGAAATGCACACCCGTACCGCGACCCTCGTGACGGTGCGTTCCGTGCGTGGTGAAACATTGGTTGAAGAGCTGGTGCGCCTGGTTACCGCACAGTTCTCCGGCTTGCGTCCGGTGTTATTGCTGACTCAGGAGGAGAGCGTCAAGACGGTTTCGCACTATCGCGATCGATTGTCTTCTCTTTACCGCTTCAGCCTGCCGAGCATGGACGTGGTGGCTACCTTGCAGCACAAACAGGGTTTCCAGCGCCTCGCCGAACAACTCGGTAGTCCCATTCCGCCGCTGGTGCACGTTCGCACGCTGGCGGACCTGTCCGCGATCGAGAACCTGCGTTATCCGGTAGTGATCAAACCCGGCAAACGGAATGACGATTATGGGCGGCGATTCAAGAAGGCGTACCGCGTGGAGAGTGCTGAAGACGGAGCAGCGTTGCTCCGCCGCATTCTGCCGGTGATGGGAGACATTGTGGTGCAGGAATGGATCGAGGGGCCGGACTCTAATATTTACTTTTGTCTGCAGTATCTCGGCAGGCAAGGACACGTTGCCGCATCATTCACGGGCCGCAAAATCCGTTCCTGGCCACCGCAGGTGGGCGGTACCGCAAGCTGCGTCGCAGCTCCCGAAGCACATGAGGAACTGTCCGCCATGACCGCGCAATTTTTTCGAGCTGCGGGCGTGATCGGTATGGCCAGCATGGAGTACAAGCGCGACTCGCGCAGTGGTGAATTCCGCATGGTGGAACCCACGGTCGGCCGCACGGATTACCAGGAGGAAGTGGCCACCTTGAACGGCGTCAACCTGCCCTATGCGGCCTGGTGTTCCGAGCTGGATCTCCCGATCCTGGCCCCTGTCGTGCACGAGCGACCCGCGGTGTGGCGTGTGCGATCCGAGGATATGCAATCCGCGGTGGCACAAGGCCAACCATTCAAGCAAGGTTATCCGCGCGGTAGTCACGTGGCCGATGCCTTGTGGCGGTGGCGCGACCCGATGCCGTGCCTGGTGCAAAACTGGCGATACGTCCGACATGCGCTGCACAGCCGAACTTCGAAGATGATGGGTAGGTCGCCAGCGGCCGGGAGCAAGTCATGAGTGTGGTCGCCAAACTCCTGCCCAGACGATGGACGCACTCGGCGGTGGACGCGCGCCGCGGACTGCAAGCGGCGGCCGAATGGCTGGCGCGCGCGCAGGACGCCACCGGTTGCGACGGTGTCAGCTCCCATTACGACGTGGCGAAACGCCAATGGGCCGGTGCCTATCCGGAAACCACCGGCTACATCATTCCAACCTTCTTTCGCTATGCGGAATTTTCCGGCAACAACGAATATCGGGAACGGGCCGTGCGCATGGCCGCGTGGGAATCCGACATCCAGTTTGCCGAGGGTGGCGTGCGTGCCGGCACGATGGACGCAACCCAGATCGTGCCGACCATCTTCAACACCGGGCAGGTGCTGTTCGGCTGGCTGTCGGCTTGGCAGCAAACGCAGGATGCCCGCTTTCGTGACTCGGCTGCACGCGCGGCCGATTGGCTGGTAGCCGCCCAGGATCCGGACGGCGCGTGGCGGCGCTACGCTTCGCCCTTTGCCGCGCATACCATGAATACCTACAACACGCGCGTGGCCTTCGCGCTGGCCCAAGCAGGCCGTACGCTTGGGGAGCCTAGCTATCTGGATGCAGCCGTGCGCAACGTGCAGTGGGCACTGACCCAGATGCATCCCAATGGTTGGCTTGAAAACAACGACCTGGAAGACAACGAGCGGCCGCTCACGCATACCATCGCATATGCCACGCGCGGCATCCTGGAAGTCGGTTTGATCGCTGGCGACAGCGCCTTCGTGGATGCGGCTGCACGCATCGCGCAAGCGGTAGCGCAAAGTCAGCGTGGCGACGGTGCCTTGCCCGGACGTCTCGATTCCGATTGGCGTGCGGCGAGCCGCTGGAGCTGCATGACGGGCAATGCGCAAATGGCCATCATCTGGCAGCGCCTGGTGGCGGAAACCGGCGAGCAATCCGGGAAGGCGGCAGCGGAACGCGCCAATCACTTTAATCTGTCCATCCAGAATGTGACGGCGGCCGACGGGACGGTACGTGGTGGCGTGCCCGGCTCGCACCCGCGATCAGGCGGCTACATGAAAAACCGCTATCCAAACTGGGCAGCGAAATTCTTCATGGATGCGCTCATGCTGCAACTGGAAAGGGGCCAGCGACATGCGTGACATCGCCCTTGCCTTGTTCATCTTCGGAATGATCCCCTACACTCTGATGCGCCCGTATGTGGGCCTGCTGGTTTGGTCTTGGCTCGGCTACATGAATCCAAATCGCCTCTGTTACGGGTTTGCAATCAGCTTTCCGTGGGTGGAACTGGTTGCCATCGTCACGCTCTTGAGCTTGCTGTTCAGCAAGGAATCCAAAAAGATCCCCTGGTCGACGACCAGTGTGCTGCTGGTAATGTTCCTGCTCTGGACCGGGCTGACCACCTTCTTTGCAGTTGTACCGAATTCGGCATGGGAGAAGTGGCTGGAATTCGCCAAAATCCTGGTCATGGTGTTCGTAACGCTGGTCCTGATCAACAACCGCGAGCGTATGCATTGGCTGGTATGGATGATCGTGGTCTCGCTGGGCTTTTATGGTGTCAAGGGCGGCCTGTTCACGATACTCCATGGCGGTGGCAACCATGTGTTCGGACCTCCCGCCAGTTTCATTGCGGACAACAATGCATTGGCGCTTGCCCTATGCATGACGCTGCCGTTCATGCGCTATTTGCAGCTGCATTCCTCGCGGAAACTCGTGCGCACTGGCTTGGGCTTCGGCATGCTGTTGACCGGTATCGCCGTGCTGGGCACGTATTCACGAGGCGGCCTGATTGCCTTGGTTATCGTCGCTGGCGCCTTGTTCCTGAAGAGCCGAGGTCGGCTGGCGGTTGTTTTGGTGATCGTGGCGGTGGGGTTTACCGCCTACCATTTCATGCCTGCTCAATGGACGGACAGGATGGATACGTTGCACCATGCTGGGCAGACGGATTCAGGAGAAACGCGGATCCAGTCCTACGAGTTTGCGGCCAGTGTCGCCGCGCACCGTCCGTTGCTGGGTGGTGGGTTCAACGTATATCAAAGCGCTTCCCTGTGGCGGAGCTACGGTCCAGAAGACGCGATCCCGCGTGCCATACACAGCATTTATTTCCGGGTTATGGGTGAACAGGGTTTTCCCGGGCTGGTTTTGTTCCTGATGCTGCTGTTCGTGAGCTGGAGAAACTGCAGTCGCGTGCGAAAAAGAACACGTGATATTCCGGACATGAAGTGGGCTTTCGATCTGGCCTCGATGCTGCAGGTGAGTCTAGTGGCGTTCATGGCGGCGGGAGCCTTCCTGCCAATGAGCTATTTCGACCTGGCCTATCAGGTGATGGCACTGTGCGCAATTCTGGAACTTCATATGCGGCAGCGTGCAAGCCAACCCGCGCGAGAACTTCATTACGGCAGCAGCCCAGGCGCTTTTGCCGTCTCCGGCAACGCGCAAAGTGTTGCCGGAGTGACCACGTGAAGCGCGTGCTGATGATTGCGTTCCACTTTCCACCTGTCGCCATGGGCAGCGGGCACCTGCGCACTTTGGGCTTCGCCCGGCATTTGCCGTCGCTAGGCTGGGAGCCCATCGTGCTGTCGGCCATAGCCGCGGCGTTCCCGCGTGTCGATGCCGACAACCTCAAACTGATCCCGGAAAACTGCCGCGTGCACCGGACATTCGCGCTGGACGTAAGACGACATTTGTCCATCCGCGGGAAGTATGCTGGATTCATGGCGCAGCCGGATGGCTGGGCATCTTGGTGGCCGGCAGCAGTCTTGCAGGGGTTGCGATTGATCCGCCGTCACCAGATCGATGCGATCTGGTCCACGTATCCGATCATGACGGCGCACTGCGTCGCGCATACGTTGAGTCGCAGGACCGGACTGCCATGGGTGGCAGACTTCAGAGACCCGGTCGCGAGTTCCGTAGATGCGGGGAATCGGTTTGCTGTCGCCTCACAACGGCGCTGGGAACAGCGGGTGCTGGCGCACGCGGCCCGCACCGTGTTCACCACTCCGGGGGCTATGCGTGGGTATGCCGAACGCTATCCGCAGGTATCCCGGGATAACCGCCTGATTGTTATCCCGAATGGTTACGACGAGGCCGATTTCAGTGCCATGCCGACCGTGTCGGGCGGACGTACCGCGCCGTTCGTCTTGGTGCACAGCGGGCTGCTGTATCCGGACGGTCGCGATCCGAGCGCTTTTTTTGCGGTGCTTGGAAAACTCAAGCGGTCAGGGAAAGCGGGCCCTGAAATGTTTCGCGTAGTGCTGCGCGCAAGCGGCTCCGAGGCCCAGTATCAGCAGCAGATTGATCGTTGTGACATCGCCGATATCGTGACTCTCGCGTCACCGGTTAGCAGCCGCGAGGCGCTGCTTGAACAGGCCGCTGCTGATGGCCTGCTGCTGTTCCAGGGCAGTCGATTCGACCGGCAAATTCCGGCCAAGGTCTATGAGTACTTGCGGGTCGGCAAGCCAATCTTCGCTCTGGTCGGCGAACACGGCGACACGGCGGGCGTGCTGCGCGAAGCGGGCAATGCGGAACTGGTGCCGCTCGACAACGAATCGAGGATCGAGCAGGGCTTGTTGCGGTTTCTGGATTTCCTGGCCGAAGGCCCTGATCTACAGGCGCATCGATCCAGCATCGAAAAATGGTCACGTCGCCACGGCGCGGTCAAACTGGCGCACTTGCTTGATGAGGTGGTAGTTTGACGAACCCCAAGTGACTGCAAGACGCCACGCCGTAAGGCGCCGTTCTCTACACGGTGCGGCTGCGACCAACAGATTTGCGGCGTTCTGCTGCATTTTGGACGCTTGACACGTTTCCACGTACCGCGGCTCGCGCGCCTGGTACGCGATTGATCGCGCTTTGATCCACGTGAGATTCCAACCGTCTCGCGGGCTCACTCGACTGCCAGCGGAGATGCCGGCGCCCGTGAATCGATGCAATTCCCATAGGTAGATAATCGTGAATTGGATTCCTGACAAACACCGCGCATGTAACATCCATCGGGATGACCGCTGCAGCAATGTATCTGCACGCAAAGTCAGCCGCTATGCAGCACGGCAATCTGGTAGCGCCCCCGCTGGGGCCGGGATGCTTGTCGAGACGGAACGGTTTGCGCGCAGGTTGGGATACGGGTGTAGCTCACTTTTAATCCGTTCCGGCAAATTTCAAGGCTTGTTATCAAGGCCAGCCAAAACCCCCATCAACTGCGTTGACGGCAATGCAAAAATCTCCTGACCCGCACTCGCGTTCGCCATCCATCCGACGCTCACTCGGGCTGTCGTTCGCCAAGCAGTACACCAATCTGTTGTTCGCGGTTCCCACCGTGATCATCCTGAGCCGGCTACTTACTCCTGCGCAGGTCGGCGTCTATTCGGTAGGCGCCGCAACCATCACACTGGCGCAGATGTTGAGAGACTTTGGGGTCTCCCAATATCTCGTCCAGGCACATGACCTCGACGATGTTGTGGTTCGTTCCGCTTTCACGGTCAACCTGTGCATCGCCTGGACTCTGGCAATAGTCATGTTCGTTGTGAGCCCGTGGATCGGCGATTTCTACGACCAGCCGGGTCTGACCCTCGTGCTGCGGGTGTTGAGCATCAACTTTTTGCTTTTGCCGTTCGGTTCCACGGTCAACGCGCTGCTGACAAGATCGATGCAGTTTGGCATCCTTTACCGGATAAATCTGGGAGAACTATGCCTGCGAACTGGCACTACGATGGCGCTCGCCGTTTTCGGCTTCGGCTACATGAGCCCGGCTTGGGGTTCCGTCGCGGGGGTGGGAGCCAACGTGCTCGGTTGCTGGGTTTGGGGGCGGGCCTACAGGATCAGAGGGCTGAGTCTGGCGCACTGGAGGGCAGTGACCCGGTTCGGTTTGCAACAAACGATCGGCGACATCATGAATCGCGTGGGATTTTATGCGCCAGATTTCGTCATCGGACGGATTCTCACGTTTGCGGACGTGGGGCTTTACAGTCGCGGCTATGGTTTGCTCAACATGTTCCAGAATAATGTCATGGGCGCCATCGGTGCCGTAGCTTTTCCAGCTTTTGCGCACCGTCATCACAACGCGAAAGGTGTCGATAAGCTGTATCTGAAATCCCTGACCTTCATCACCGGTATTTCTTTGCCGTTTGCGGTGTTTTCCGCATTGATGGCCTTTCCGATTATTCGCATCATGTTTGGCACCCAATGGGATATGGCTGTGCCGATCCTGCGCCTGCTGGCCATCGCCGCGGGTACCGGGATGCTGATACCCCAGTTTGGGCAGTTCTTCACCGCCATCGGCAAGGTCAAGGTAACGACGGGCGTCTCGACGATCACTCAGATCGTGCGCATTGCCGTTCTTGTCCCGGCAACCATGTACGGCCTCGAAGCCGCCGCCGCTAGCCAGATCCTGGTCGCTGGGTTCTCCATAGCGCTTAAATACGCCGCGTTGCGGAAATACACCGCCATCACTGCGCGCGATATAGTGTGCGCCCTTGTGTCGAGCCTTGGCGTCACCGGTGCCGCCATCGTGCTGCCCTTGACATTTTACGCATTAATGCCGCCAAGTGCAGGTCATCTATGGGCGCCGTTTGTGCTTGCGAGTCTTGGTGCGGCAGTCGGCTGGCTGATCGGCGTTCGGGTTTTTCGGCATCCGCTCTGGGCCGAGATGTCGAACGTGATGGGTCGGGTTACCCAGTGGCGCCGGAGCATACGAAATGATCGAAGCTGAAACTCACACCCGCGTTCCCGAGGGGGAAGTGCCGCATCCAGAGAATGGCCGGCCCCGGGTTGATGTCATTATCCGAACCCTTGCGCTCGAGGCGCGTGAGCGCGAATTGTTGCGCGCGCTGAACGGCATTCAGAGCCAATCCTGGCTGGCCGCACGGCCCATCGTCGTCGTCAACGGCGAACGCTTCCACCCGCCACTGGTCGAAGCATTGCGGCAGCGATCGGGCGTACTGTTCCATTACGAGCGAGAAGCTTCGGCTGGGCACGCGCTTGCGGTCGGTCGAACCCTGGTGGCGGCGCCTCATTTTATGTTCCTCGACGATGATGACGAATTGGTGGAACACGGATTGCAACGGCTCGCGCGCCACCTTGCGGACAATCCCGACTGGGACGTGCTCATCACCAACGGATACTTTTCATCGAATGCCCAATTGCGCCCCATGTATCTGAACCTCGCGGCGCATGGGGTTCATCCGTTGCGCAGTCTGCTCGAAGAATCCTGGTTGTGCCCAGGCGCAAGCATCTTCAGGACCGAGTCGATTTCCACTCAATTTCTCGACGTCAAACGCGATTATCACGAATGGACCTATATCGCGTTCCTGCTGGCCGTTGAGGGTAAACGCATCAGCTTTCTGGATGTGGCAACGGTCACGTACTACAACACTCAAAAATCGGCGTCAAAGAGCTTTGAATACGAAGAGGCTGCGTTGGACCTGTTGGACACCATGAAAGCCGACCCTCGTGTAGACAACGAAACACTGGCGATCATGGAGCGCAAGTACAGGAATGTCCTGCATACCCTGGCTTCCAGATACTGGCGTCGAGGAGGATGCCGCAAAGCCTGGCACTACCACCTGCGAAGCATGCGTCCACCTTTCACGTTCAAGTACTTGCTGTTCTCCAGAAAATTGTTGATCCCGACCCGACGACGGTAGCGGCCCAGCGGTCGAAACCCAACGCCGTGCGGAGGCAGACGTTCTGCGGGAAACGGGCTTTGTCTCTCAGGTGGGTGAATGATCGAATCGCGGCAAAATGCGGCTGCCAAGCAAGAGGCCATAGGCGGCCAGCATCTGCAACGACCACAGTGCCTGAGCCCACTCTCTTTTTCTTACCGCGCGACTGAAGCTCCAGTAGAGTCCCCGCGCAACGTAACGCGAAAGCCGGCGGACACGACGGCCTTGTAGGGCTCGATTGAAATACTGCAACAGCCGCCAACGATCATGCAGCTCCCACGAGTCCAGATCGATCGATCGGGACAGAAGCAGGGGCAGCCAGCTTTCCTCCGGTGCCGGCTCCGGCAGATGTTGTATGGCCTGCTGCAGATCAGCGAAACCCTCATCGGCTAGCCCCTGCCGGAACATGATGCTACTGCGCTGCAGCAGCGCTCGGGCCAGCAGCGCGCCGGCAGGCTCTTCCGAATGTCGATAGCCAGGCAGGTAGCAGCGCAATGGGTACTCAGCCCAGACTCGCCGGAAGATCTCCTGTCGGTAGCGGAATAGAACAGCAAATCTCTGCTTACCGGCGTGACGGTCGGAGACGGAGCCGCGTGCGCCATCATGGTCACGGTAGACAAAGGTTGGCCGCCCCACATTGCCTGCGCGAAATTGGGCGCCCAGACGCAGCAACATGTCGTGATCTTCGCAACGCTGGATAGCCGCGTCGAAGGGCCCAACCGCAAGGTAGCAGCGTGCCGGGATCAACATGCCCTGCATCAAGGTATGCATGCTCTCCATGGTACGGATAAGGAACTCCTCCGGCGGGAAGACCGGCAGGTGATCGACATGCCACGCCTTGCGCTCCCAGATGTCCCCATCGCCTTGGTAAATAAACTTGTCGCTGTAGGTAAAATCGATGTCCGGGTGCGAACGTAGAAAATCCGTATGCACTTGCAAGGCGTTCGGCAACGCGACATCGTCGTCATCGAATATCCAGATGTGTGAACCACGCGCCAGCGGAATCACCCGATTGAGCGCGGCCGGCTTGCCTTCGTTTTTTTCGCTCCTGAGCACGCGGATACGATCTCCGTACTGGGCCAGAATCTGTCCGGTTTGATCAGTGGAGTGGTCGTCTGCCACGATGATCTCTTCAGGTGGGCGCTGCTGCGCGAGCAGACTGTCGATCGCCATCGCCAGATATTCGCTGCGATTGTAGGTCGGTACGATCACCGAAACCGTGATGTCATTAGGCCCCACGACCACGCCTCCGTTCCGCCTTGGGCACAAGATATGCGGCTCCAAGGATCGCGGCGAAGCCTAGTAGTTGCGTCACCGGCACGACGCGGCGCCGCCGAACTTCACGCGTGACACTCCAGTATAGCCCTCGGAGCGTTGCTTTGAACAGTTCTGGCCGCCCTCGGCAAAGGCCACCCAGGCGGCGGTAAAATCCGGCCGACGGCATCGTGTCCGGGTCGCGCACGCAGGTCATGGTTGAAATCCTCTGCCGCTCTTTGTTTGTTGATTCCGACGAGCTTGAATCGAGCTGGCCGACATACGCGGCGAGATCATCGAGCATCTCCGGGAAAAGACCATGAACTGACATCACCAACCCGCGCTGCAAAAGCGCGTCTCGCGTTTCGATGGCACTCAATGGACGAATCCCCGCTGTTGATGTGGCGCTTTTCGGAAGGTACTCCCAGAGCAACAGCGACGAGCGCAGCTTCCCGAATATCTCGCGTTTGTATCGGCGCCATACACGGTAGCGGTCCTTTTCCGCGTGGCGTTCAGACGCGGGTCCTCTCACGCCGTCGTGCACGCGTTCGGCGAAGGTAGGCTGATCCACGAGTCCCGCACGAAAGCGTCGCGCAATCCTCAGTACCATGTCGCAATCCTGACCGCGAAGCAATGATTCGTCGAAAGCCCCGACGGCGCGGTAGCAGTCGGTTGGAACCAGCATGCCTTGCATCAGTGTGGGAAGAAACTGCGACTCTATGATCCAAAGGAGATAGCGCTGGTCGCTATCCGCGGGAAAGGTCTTCAGCTTGCCCCGTTTCAGTGCGTCCTCGGAAAAATCACCCGAGAACACATAGTTGGTACTGAAGGTGAAATCACACCGCGGGTGTTCCGACAGAAACTTCAGGTGTGTCTCAAGCGCATCCGGCAGCGCGACGTCATCGTCGTCGAATATCCAGATGTAGGTCGATTCGACCTGTGGCAGCACCCGATTCAGGGCGGCGGCCTTGCCGCCGTTCACTTGTTCAATGTACCTGACCCGCGACCCGTAGCTTCGCACGACATCCGCAGTGTTGTCGGTTGACCCGTCGTTGACTATGATCAATTCGTCCGGGGGACGCGTCTGGCCTAGCAGGCTCTCGATGGATTCCCTGATCAAATGCGCGCGGTTGAAAGTCGCCATCAGAGCGGTAACGGTGGGCAGGGGCGATGTCGGGTTCATCAGTTTTGATCCTGGGGAGCTAAACTCGTAGGCAACGAGATTACGTTGGTAGACCAGCATCTCACAACGATGGCGGCCGACGCAGTCGCCAGCGAACCTGGGGTCAGTCAGGAAATGTCGAATCAGGAGCAGGGCAGGATGCAACGGGTATCGATATCTGTCGTGATCACGACTTACAACCGCGCGGCGCTGCTGGCGGATGCGCTCCAAAGCGTCGCGGCATCGCGGATCGAGGACGGAGGTGCCGTGGAAGTCATCGTCGTCGACAACAACAGTACGGACGACACTCCAGGAACAGTTGCGAAGGTCCAGTCTGACGGGTTTCCGTTTGCGCTTCGCTACGTGCTGGAATCGAACCAGGGCTTGTCGTACGCGCGCAACCGCGGTGCGGATGAGTCCACCGGCACTTACATCGCGTTCATGGATGACGACCAACTCCTTGATGAGGACTATCTTTCGTGTCTGGTGCCCGCGTTCCGATCGACTGGCGCGGTCTGCGTGGGAGGGCGGATTCTTTACTACAACATAGGTGAGTTACCTCGGTGGCTGTCACCGTTCCTGCAAAGGATAGGTCAGTGTGACTATGGTGAGAACGTAAAAATTCTAGGTCCGGCCGACGAGAAGCTGCTGGGCGGGAATATGTCGTATGTGCGCCGGGAGTTGATCGATATTGGTAAATTCGACGTGAGCCTCGGTCGAAAAAGCGGGACGTTGTTGGCCGGAGAGGAATTTGAGCTGCAGGCACGTCTGCACGCGGCCGGTAAACGGGTTGCGTACCATCCAAGCCTCGTTCAATATCATTACTTTTCGCCCGCGCGGAAAACAAAGCGATATTGGCGCCGCCATCACTTTGATCACGGCCGCACGCTTTATCGCACCAGGTTGCTGGAGGTTGGGCAGGACGCTGGCCAGAAAGTGTTCGGTGCGCCGCCCTGGCTCTGGCGATCCCTCATCACGAGAGATCTCCCTCGTGCCGTGTGGTCATTTACGAGTCTCGACGCGGCTGAAATTTTCGACAAGCAGCTGGATGTCTGGACCAACCTCGGGCGGATTCGCGAAGCTCGCGAGCAGAGCGCAATGAGGAAGAGACAATGAAGTTTCTTTTCGTCGTGGGTTGCCCTCGCAGCGGTACGACCTGGCTTCAAATGCTGCTGGCGCAACACCCGGCGGTTGCCACGGCCCAGGAAACGCATCTGTTCAACGGCTATCTCGCCGGTTTACAGGCGGCGTGGGACAGGGATCGGGACTCAACGCGCGGTATCGGCCTGCAAGCTGCCCTCACAGAAGAAGAATTCAATGACCTGTGCGCGAATTTTGCGCGCGCGGTTATGAAGAAAATCGCGAGCTCCAGTCCTGGCAGTAAGCTCGTGCTGGAGAAGACACCCGCGCATGTGCGTCACGTCGCCCTCATACTCAAACTGTTTCCCGATGCGCGTTTCATTCACCTTGTGAGGGATCCGCGCGCGACAGTAGCTTCCCTCAGTGCCGCTGGGCGCTCGTGGGGACACGCGTGGGCGTCCAGGGACCCGGTCGAGAATGCGCGCACCTGGCTTCGCGATGTGTCGGCCGGTCGCGGAATCGCCGCCCAGACCGAACATGTGGTCACCGTGAAATATGAGGACCTGCTGGAGTCGGAGGGTTGGCAGGTTCTGCAGCATTTATTCAAGTGGATGGATCTCGAAGCGAACCGTAATTTCTGCCAGCAGGCACAGGCGAACTGCGCGATCGACCGCTTGCGCAACAAAAGTGAAGACCTTGAGTCCCGTGGGGTCGTCGATTCCGACCCGCCCGGTTTTTACAGAAAGGGGGCAGTCGACTCGTGGGTCGATGACTTGTCGGCACGGAATTTGCAAAGTATCGAATACCTCGCAGGCGACTTGATGCGCGAATTCGGCTACGCCGCAGTAACCAAGTTTGCAGCGCGTACGCGCAAACCAAGGAGCCTCAAGCGGCGCGAACTTCTGAGCAGCCTCGAGTGGCGGGCAAACCGCGCAATAGCGCGCGTCTTCCAGAAGGTGCGCCACCTGGGGTGATGCCGCTGCGATGTTGAGCAGTTGCATCGTTGGTTTTGTAGGTTCCTGCCCAAGCCGTCGGAATACTTTACAAAACGAGCGATGATTTCGATCTCGAACAATACAAATGGTTGATGTTGCACTATTTATTATTTGGCGTGGAATATGCTTGATTAATTGCGGAATCACGAAATCAGTTTCTGAGGACGAAGCGATGAGATGCTCACCATACAAAGTACCCGTGACAAAATGTCTACTGGCGCTTGCGGGCGTCGCAGCGCTGTTCGTGTCGGCGCAGGCGTCGGCGACGCTGATCAACTTCGAGAACGCAAACTCGGCGTATGGACTCAACGACAACGATCAAGTCACCACCCAGTATCAGAGTGTTGGCGGCGTCACGTTTGCGGGCGCCTATCTGGAGCACACCGGCGCAGCCGACAGAAATCCCCAAGGCTTTTCCACCGGCCAAGGCCAGCCCGGCGATACTCAAAGCTCAAGTTTACCCTCCGGCACACCGGGACTTGGCAATTGGTTCCTGCGTACCAGCGGCCAGCTCGCTAATCGGGGGCCCAACGGTCAGTTTGGTAATGGCATCTTCACGAAGATCCTTTATGACAACCTCGTCACCGGCGCATCCGGCCAAATTTGGGATATCGATGGCATCGGCAAGAACGCGACGGAGCAGTGGCAAGTGCTTGCGTTTAACGGCACGAATCTGGTCGGTATGGACACGAGTCCGGTGGGTGATAGCAGCGGTCTGGGCTCATTGAACGCTCTGCCCTGGACCTTTAGCTTGGGCTCTGCCATTGGATTCGACAGAATCGAATTCAAGTTTATTGGCACTAAGAGCTCGGGAATTGGCTTGGCGTTTGACAACTTCAACGCCACCTCAGCCCAATTGGTCTCAGTGCCGGCACCCTCCTCGTCGATCTTGTTGCTCGGTTTTGGCTTGGGCTTGCTGGGCCTGGGCCTTGTCGCACGCCGCCGGCCGCGAATTTCTTCTAGCGCGAACTAAAGAGCTGCGCAGCGCCGTGGCAAGATCAACTGCGGCCATGTCGTCCTGAATCTACATCACTGTACCGTCGGTACAGCGGTGCTTTTTTTTCGAAAGCACAACGGCCAGAGTCTGAGGTGTTTCCGCGTCTCATTCCGGCACACCGAGCTGATCCAGTCGCTGTGGACTGGGCTCGCAAGCTCCGCAGCTAATCGCGTAAGCCATTGATTTGCTGTCTGGGGTGGGGCATTGTCGCGCTTTTAATGTTTGACCGGGTGGTGGTGGCTGCTGGCTGATCTGGTGTGGCGCTTGATGCGCGTCGGGATCAAGCAGTTTGCGGGTGCAATGGTTGTCGGCTGGATCATCGGGGCCGGTTTGATTCTGTTAGCGTTTTATTTCGACAATTGATGACGCTGCCCGAATGCAGATCCGCTGCATTGCCGTCGTTGAAATCCTGATAAGACGATCGAAGCCGATCTTACGCTGGGTCAAGCGGAGAGTGGCAGGCATGGCATCAATGGCAACTCTCTATGGGGCGATCAAAAGCAGAAACACTGTGCAGTAAAGACAGATGGGTCAGGGTTGCGCAGAACGCGGCAGGATCGCGAAGTTTGGATAATTGTTGTAACCGTGCCGCGTGGCTGGTTTTACGCTACGTGACTGGAAGATGTCCCAAGCCGCTTTCGCCTTCGGCAAGCTACTGTCGGCTGCAGCCGCTACGCCGATCTGGAAATTGGCCGTGAAGCCTGTCGGTGAATGCGGGTACCCGGACATCTCGCCTGCTCGCCGCGGCTTCTTGCTCAACCTTCCAACTGCCGCGAGCATGGCTGGGGAGTTGCACGCGAGGCCAGTGAGCCTCGGAAAAGTGGCGGCATAAACGGCGCTGTACGTGGGCAACCAATGCCCTGATGCATCTTTGACGCGGATGCTGTATGCCGAAGCTTGCAGCCAGCAATAACCTTCGGCCGGATTATTCAGCGAGTCGGTCATCAAGCCAATCTCGAACTTTGCCAACCAGTTGCGAAACTCTGCTGCGCCAGTGAAGCCCAGCTCGGCAGCATGGCCTGCCGACCAGGTAAGGAAGTTGTGCTGCCAAGGAGCCATGCCATTGCGCTGACCTCCGCTCAGGCTGTAAATCGTGCCGTCGTCCATGATGCCAAGTGCGTTGGCTTTGGGGTTGTTGGTGTATCGGGCATTCCAGTCCTTGAGTGCGTTTTCGACCTGAGTGTTGAATTCGTTCTTTAGTGGGTAATCGTCGGGAAGCAGAAATGCCGCATCGGCCATTTCTCGCAGCACCCAAGCCTTGCCCCGTACTTGCGTGTGCGAGCGATCAATCAGACCATGGGAAAAGTCTCGGTAAGTTTCATTTGACCAGAGATTGTTGTGCGAGGCGCCAAAAGCGAGTTCCGACATATAATAATAATCGCCAGTTACCATGTAGGGCACATATGATTCTGAGGGCTGGTGCGCGTTGTCCCACGTATATGGGTTACCTGTGCCGTACCATTTCTTTGTGCAATGCAAGACCACTGCATTGTTCGTGCAGCCCGACAACAAGTCCGCCTTGTAGCGAGCGCTCTTCGCGCCATGTTGTCGGGCCGCCTGGGTCGCCCCCACCCAGTTGACGATCGTCACGTTTGGATGTTTTTCGAGGCTGACCGGCCATCCCGTCTGCTGATCCCGGTAATGGATGCTGTAGGCACCGAGAGCATCGGTGTTGGCGAGCATCCACCGGTAAGCACGCACATCGGGGTCGAGGATGTAAACGCTGGCCCAACGCGGCAGTGGGCCAATGGCGGCTTGCGCGCCCGTGTTGCCCATCTTTTTCGTCTGGTCACAATGATCCAGGGGTGCGCAAGACTGACGCAGCACGGCGAGAAACTTTTCGTCGGGGATCAATGCCATGTAACGCGAGACCGCCTTGCTGGCCTGGATGTATTGCGTGTTCTGTCGCAGGTAGACCTGCGGCTGGACGTTGTTCCACCATAACAGCTTGTGCCAGCGCGTGTACGCATACTGTGTGAGCGCCGGGCTGGTGTAGTTTGCGCTACCCGACGTCAGGGTCGCGGTATATTGCGGCTGCGCTTGCGGCGCGAAGGCCGACGTGTTTTCGACCATGATGTCCGTGCGAACATCCCCCACCGTTCCCGGTCTGACGCCGGTGTAGACACGTACTGCGAAGTAGATCCGCAGGTTCGGATTGGGCGTTCCGTCCGCTGCGGTCACGAGACCGTTTACTACCCACTCGCTGGCCAACGACCCCGAGAGCCACCTGCTGCATTGGCGGTCCCACGGCTTGCAGGCATGTGCCGTGCTTGCCGCCTGCAGCAGCGCACGAGCATCCGCTCGGTAGGTCTTGCCGTCGACGTCGAACGACACTTTGGCGTCGTAACTCGTTGCAAGCAATTGCGCCAGGCTGGCCGAACCAGCCTGCACAGTCGCTGTTCGTGCTGGCTGCGCGGGAAGTTGCGTGGAAAGCACCAAAGGCAGCGTTGCTTTGCCTGGCAGCGATGGAAGCATCACCGTCAGCACTGCGTGCCGCAAACTTCCGTCCGGGTGCGTGGCCTTGGCATCCACTTGCAGGGTTACCGGCTGGCCATGGAAAGTGGCGGCTAGGGTCGCACCGCGCGGCACGTCGCCACGCTTGAATACCTGGCCGAAGGTGACCGCTACGTTGTTCTGCGTTTGTGCGGTCTGGCTGATCACCTGGTCCGTCACCACCGCGTCCGTCACCACCGCCGTGGCATGCGTACGCGGCGCACCGAGCAGCCATATGCAGCCCACGCAAATAAATACCAGCTTTCCAGCTACCGTACTCATGCTATCGCGCTCTCAAATCTGGTGAATTAATCCGGTACTACCGAGGCAGAGTGACGGGTCACGCCATCTCGGCTATTGCCGCGCGTCATCAATGGCAAGCGGCTTGTGGCCGCCTCGTCCAGTTCGCGTGCGCACCGAATCCTGGCGGACACTCTTACAGCTTTTCAGCTTCTTCACAACCCGCAGCCGTGACCGGGCCATTGGTGAGCCACTCGCTGGCCACGGGGCCGGAAAGCCACCGGTTGCATTGGCTACCCCACGGCTTGCACGCATTCGTGTTGTTGGCTGCCTGCAACAGCGTGCGGGCAGCTGCCGTGTAGTTCGCGCCACTGATGTTGAACGCCACCTTGGCGTTGTAGTTTGTTGCAAGCAATTGGCAAGCTTACGCGGGGAACCGCCATGGAGGGCTGAGGTTTTGAGGGGCTGGAGAGTCGAGCCAGTTTGATGGAGATACCTTTCGACTTCGCCGCCGTATACCCTAGGAGCCTGTCGGACTTTACTCGGTCGGTCTGCAAATCCATCTGTGCGGTCCATATTTCCGCCGCTTTTTGACCCATAGAACCACTATGGGTCTGCAAATCGTCGAAAATCTGTCCTCGCACAGCTGAATTTTCGCCTCAACCGGCAAAGTCCGACAGGCTCCTAGTGCGGCCTGAATTGCCGAACGGCCTGGAGCCCGTGCTGCGGGTGGTCGCAGACATCGGCGTCGCAGGGTTCGCGCGCAGGCTGTGCTCGTACGATAAAGAACCGACACTCATTGGGATTCAAAGTGACATGACGGTACTTGTTCTGCAAATCGTGATCTTGTGTCTGCTGGCTGCGGCTATCGTGTTGTGGGCGCTTTACTTTCCGTATCCTTCGCCGCTGATACGGCGCTGGCTTGCGCCGCGCAAGCGCTGGCCGGAAATGCAGATTCGCGCGTGGCTGCAGCGGGGAGAATTCCAGCGTGCGTTTCTGCGCCATTTTTACAATGACCCGGAGCGTGTAGCACCGCCGGGCACCAGCATGCTGGCGCCCGCGGATGGGTTGGTGACCAGTGCAGACGTGCGCGGAGAGGTGCGCTACCTGGTGATCGCGCTCAGTTTCTGGGACATGCATGTGCAGCGCAGCCCGGTCGCCGGGAGGGTACTTCGCGTGGAATCGCATGGTGATGACTTCATGGACGGTGAGGGACGCGAATTTTCCTTTCTGCGCGAGAAATCCTGCCCGGTGCAAAAACGCGTCGTGATTGCGAGTGACGGTGAACAAGTCGCAGTGCGCCTGATTACCAGCCTCGCGGCGCGGCGCATCGAGACATGGGTAGCCGAGGGCGAGGAGATCAAGCGGGGCCAGAGGATCGGCAGGATATTGCTGGGTAGCACGGTGGTGCTGGAGCTGCCTGCCAGCGCCAAGCTGTTGGTGCGCACGGGCGGCCGCGTCTGGGCGGGGCAAACAGCTGTTGCGGAGGGCTTGGTTGTCTCATGAACGATTTCTTCTGGATATCCGGTCATATCGGGTGGGGCATCTTTGCGCTTGTCGTATTCACCGGCCTGTGGTGCCTGCTGTCTGATCTGGTGTGGCGATTGAAAAGCGTCAGGATTGGCCGGCTTGCGGTTGCGATGTCGATCGGCTGGGTCATCGGGGTCGGGCTGATTTTGCTGGGGTTTTATTGCGGTAATTGGTAACAAGGCGCCGGATGTGGGTAGGCGCGAAGCGCGGAGTTGCAACCGTGAATGCTGCAGCCGTACGTTCTGCCCGAACCCTCTCAGCAACCCCTCTCACCCGCACTGTCTCTTGATCTCATCTTGCATTGATGCAGAAGCCGGCGGGCGGTGCCCGCCCTACGATTGTTGAGCTGTAGGGCGGGCACTGCCCGCCGGCTGTTGACGCCAATCAGGTCTTTCTTTGCCAAGAGTTACGAACCGTGGCAGCGGACCATGACCGGTATGGGCTGCGAGACGCTGGATCCCCGCTTGGGCGAGGATGACGGTGCTCAAGCAAGTGCCATGTGCAAGGAGTTTATTTTCCGGCCCCGCCCAACTCCTGGCCCAGCTTTTCCGCCGCTTGCTTGTCCTTGAAGTCGACGCCTGATTTTTGTAGCGCCTCGAGCGTGGTTCGAGCGCCGGCCTTGTCGCCGGTGCGCGCCTGCGCCACGGCCAGGTGGTATTGGATGGTCGGCATTTTCGGCGCCGCCTTGGCCGCCTTCAGTAGGATGGACAATGCGGTCTTGGGCTGGTTGTCGGCGATCAGTGCCCAGGCATAGGTGTCGGCTACGCCGGGCGAATCAGGCGCCAGTTTGTGGGCGCGCTGGGCGAGCGACAATGCCTTGGGATTGTGCTGTTCGGCGTAAATCCAGGCGAGGTTGTTGAGCGCGCCAACGTTGGATGGAAAAGCCTTCAACACCTGTTCGTACTGCGTGGCAGCGGATGCATTTTGCACGTGCTCCGTGTAGTACTGGGCCAGCAGCAGGCGCGTGGACGCATCGTCGGGGTGCTTGGCCAGCCAGTCGCGCAGGACGCCGTCTGGTTGCTTGGCGCCGCTCTCGCTCAGCGCCATGAAGCTCTTGACCACCAGCGGCCGCACGCTGTTGATCTTCAATGCTTGCTGGTAGGCCTGGGCGGCCTTGCCCCAGGATTTGTTCGTCATGTACAGATCGCCTTCCAGGCTGAAGCCAGCCGCCTTGGTCATCGGCTGCTTTTGCAGTGTTTGTGCCAGGGAAATCGCGCCGGGCAGATCGTGGTTCTGCAACTTCATGAATGCCCGCAACGTCACGGCGGTCAGTTGAGCCGGATCTGCCTTGATCACCTGGTCGAGATTGTCTTCGGCGGCCTTGGTGTCCTTGTTGAGGATCTGCGCACGCGCCAGATTGGTGCGAAACAGGGCTACCTGCGGCGCGAGCTTCACCGCTTGCTGCAGCGGTTTCAATGCTTCGTGGTGATGGCCGGCGTTGAGGTCCGCCGCACCCAAGGCGTTGAGTGCCGCCGGATTGTTGGGGGCGGCCTCGGCAAACTGCCTGGCGGTGTTCGCGGCTTCCTCGAATTGACCGCTTTCGCTGTACAGCAACACCAGTCCGACATACGCAGGGGCAGATTTCGGCGCCGCGCTGATGGCCTGCTTGAGCCATTTGACGGCTTGCGCCTTGTCGTTTTGCAGCATGGCGAGCCGACCGAGCGCGGTCATGGCCACGGCGTTTTGCGGCTCCTGTTTCAATACCGTTGCATAGCGGCCGGCAGCGTTCCTGTAGTGGTCCTCAAGCGAGTCCAGGCTGCCGAGGCTCAGCAGCGCCCCGATATTCTTCGGATCCAGCTTGTACGCCTCGGAATACTGCGCGCGTGCTTCGGCGCGCTTGCCGGCGGCGACCAGCGTGGTTCCATACAGCAAATGCGCGGCGCTGTTTTGCGGATTTTTTCTGGCGTACTCGGCTGCTATCTTTACCGCTTCGTCCGGGCGTTTCCCACGGACATAGGCCATCGCCAGCAAGGGCGCACGTCGCGCCTCAGTGGCCGCATCGCCCGCGGGAATCGCCTGCAGCAGGCGAATGGCTTCGGCAGTATTCCCGCTGACGAGGGCCTTGGCCGCCGGCGCGAACTGGGCGTCGGCTGGATTGCCTTTGCCGGTTGCGGGAGCCCCCGGCCGTGCTTTGCCGGCACTCGCTGCGGAAGCTACCGCCCCCGGCGTACCGCTGCCCTCGGCCGCGGCTCGCTGCATCTGTGCCAACAGCTCGGTATCGGACGGCGTGCCCGGCACGGCTGGACGCAGCATGTCCAGCGCCTGGCGCGAGCGTCCTTCGCGGTAGAACGTCAGCGCTAGCAACTTGCGCGCCTCGACATTCGGGTCCGTACCCATGACGTTGCTGAGGTACATTTCCGCCTGGCCGTAGTTGCCCTGCGCGTAGTTGACCGCGCCCAAGAGCATCTGCGCCTGCGGATTGTTGGGCGACGCCTTGAGCACCTGCTGGAGCTGGGCAGTCGCGTCGTCGAAATGCCCCTGCTTGTACAGCAGCACGGCGTGCAGATAGTGGGGGTAGGGCTGCTGCGGCGACATTTTCTCCAGCGTCTGGATGCTGGCCAGGGCCTTGTCGGACTGGTTCTGTTGCAGCTGCGCGCTGGCCAGCCGGGTCAGCGCGTAGAAATGCTCCTGCGGCACCCAGTCGGGGTGCTTGAAGTCCAGCACCTTCTGGTAAGCTGATTCGGCGCCGGAAAAATCATGGCTGTTGAACGCCAGGTCGCCCTTGGCAATCCACGCCTGGGGGTTTTCCGGCGCGGCGGCCAGTGCTTGTTGCAAGTACTTGCCGGCCGAAACCGGATCCTTGGCGATAACCGCTAGCCTGGCGAGCCCCACCAGTGCGTGCGGACTCCTGGAGTCCAGCGCCAGTGCGGCCTTGTACGATTGTTGTGCCTGGTCAAATTGCCTGAGTTCGCGATAGGCGTCGCCCCGCAGGGCTTGCACGCGCGCTTTGACCTGGGGTTCGAGAGACTGCTCGGAAGTCACGGTCTTGAGCAGCGTGTCGTATTGCCGTGTCAGCAGTAGCGTGCGCCCCATCGGTACTGCCCAGCGCGCTTCCGGTACGCCGTTTGCCTGGGCTTTTTGCAGGCTGTTCAGTGCGTCTTTCGGGTCTCCGAGCATCAGCGAGGCCCGCCCGAGCAGCAGCCAGGCGTTGCCGTTCTTGCTGTCGCGTTGCAGGACCTTCTTGGCCTCGATGTAGGCGGCGCGATACTGGCCGCTGGCCTGGTATTTGGCGCCGGCATCCAGGTCGCCCTTGCCTTTCGCCAGGCCGCAGGCGCTCAGCAGCAAGATGGCGCAAAGCAGCACCCAAAAGTGACGGATGGCTCCAGTGTTCAGCTTGGTCAAGCGCATGTCATTACCCCTTGGGTTCGCTCCCGCGCCGTGCGCGGAGTCAGTCGGCGTCGGCAGTCTTCTTCAAACCATACTTGTCCAAAAGATCGTAGAGTGTCGGCCGACTGATACCGAGCAAGCCCGCTACCCGCGTGAGATTGCTGCCAGCCTGGCTCATCGCCCTCTCGATAGCCCGCTTTTCCGCCGCGGCCCGCACTGCGTGCAGATCCAGGGCATCGCCGCCGCTGATCGCACCAAGGTGCAACTCCTCGACCCCGATCTGCTTGCGATCGGCCATGATGACCGCGCTATTGACCGCGTTCTCCAGCTCGCGCACGTTGCCGTGCCAAGGGTACGCCTCGATCGCCTTGAGTGCCTTGACGGTGAAGCCGTGGATCTTGCGTCCGTGACGACTGGCGGCCTGCTCGAGAAAATACCGTGCGAGCAGCACCGCATCGCCGATCCGGTCGCGCAGTGGCGGCAACAGGATGCTCACTTCGCTGACGCGGTAGAACAGATCCTCGCGGAAACGCCCGGCACGGATCATCGCCTGCAGGTCCTGATGGGTGGCGCAGATGACGCGCACATCCACCGGGATCAGCTCGCGCCCGCCGATGCGCTCGACCACGCGTTCCTGAAAGAAACGCAGCAGCTTGGCCTGCAGCGCAAGCGGCATGTCGCCGATCTCGTCAAGCAGCAGGCTGCCGCCAGTGGCCAGTTCGATCTTGCCCTTGGTTTGCTTGTGGGCACCCGTGTAGGCCCCTTTTTCGTAGCCAAACAACTCCGCTTCGAGCAGGGGTTCGGGAATGGCCGCGCAGTTGATCGCCACGAACGGACCGTCGCGCCGCGTGCTCAGGCGGTGCACCGCGCGCGCGAACAGCTCCTTGCCGGTGCCGGTCTCGCCGAGCAGCAAGACGGTGGCGTTCGAAGGGCTGACCTTTTCCACCAGCCGGCAGGCGTCGCGCATGACCTCACTGCTGCCGATGATGCCTTCGAGCGTCGCCACCGACTGGCTCTTGAGCTTGTGGTTTTCCGCTTCGAGTTCGTGAACCCGGAAGGCGCGCTCCACGATCAGGCGCAGGACATCGAGATCCAGCGGCTTGGAGCAGAAATCGTAGGCGCCGCAGCCGATCGACTTGACCGCGTTGTCGCGGTCGCCGTTGCCGGTGACCACGATAATCTTGGTGTTGGGCGCCTGCTGCAGGGTATCGGTGATGGTGGCGAAGCCCTCGGTGGTGCCCGCCGCATCCGGCGGCAGGCCGAGATCCTGCAGCACCACGGCGGGCTCGTGGCTGCGCAGCAGGTCGAGTGCCGTCGGCCGATCGCCGGCCATGGCCACGGCGTAATCCTCGAAGCTCCAGCGCAGTTGGCGCTGCAAGCCGACATCGTCCTCGACGATCAAAAGGCGGCGCCGTGGTTCACTCATGATGCAGCCCTCAGTTTGCTGTCTGCCGTTGCATCCCCGGCAGGCTCGGCCAGCGGCAACCGGATGGTGAACACGCTGCCTTGGCCCGGCGTGCTGCACACACTCATCGCCCCACCCAGTGAGTGCACGTACTCACGCGCCTGGTAGGCGCCGATGCCCATACCCTTGCTTGCCTTGGTGGTGAAAAACGGCTTGAACAGCCGGTTGCGGATAAAGTCCTCGTCCATTCCTGCACCATCGTCCTCGATTTCGATCGCGGCGTCGCTCCCGGCGCGCATCATCCTGAGCGTAACATGGCCGTGGGCTTGCGCTGCGTCCTGGGCGTTGTGGATCACGTGGCCCAGCACCGTGGCAAGCCGGTCGGTGTCCGCGTGCACCCACAGGTCCTCCGCGGCCGGCTGGTACTCCGGTCGCGGGGCCTGCGCACCGCACTCGCCGAGTGTCTTGTCGATGACCGCCGTGAGCTGTACGCGGCCGCGCACGCCGGGCGCCGCGTCACCACGCAATTGTTCGAGCAGCCGCGAGATGCGCTGCACCGAATTCGCCACGGTCGCGAGCATGTCGTCGACAAACGCCGGATTGTGCTTGTGGCGCTCGGCATTCTGCAGCAGTAGCGACTGCTGGGCCGCGACATTCTTGAGGTCGTGCATCAGGAAAGCGGTGAGCTGGTTGAAGCCCTCGAACTGGCGCGCCTCGGCCAGACGCTGCGCATCGGCCGCCTGCGCCAGGGTGCTGGCCACCTGACTGCCGGCGGCCCGCAGCAAATCGATATCCTCCCAGTCGAACGCGCGGCGCGCGCGCGCCTGCGCCAGCACCACGAACGCGATGAGCCGGTCTTCCAGCACCAGCGGCACCACCAGCCAGGCGCGCGGCAGGCCGGTCAATGCGGCCGGCGCGCGTAGCCGTTCATCGTCCAGCGGCGGCGGTTGGCCAAGATCATAAATCCAGCGGCGCTCGCGCATGAACTCCAACGCAGGCGAGCGTGCCGCCAGCTTGAGGCCGGCCGGCGTCGGCATGTTCAAGTGCGCCTCCGGCACGAAATCATCGGTATCGCCGCGCATGAACAAGGCGCCCGCCGGGCTGTCCATGGTCTGCGCCATCGCGTGCAGCGCGCGCAGCGGCAGCTCGGTGTCGCCGGTGGACAAGGTGGCGGTCAGGCGCAGCCATTCCTCGCGGTAATCGTGACGAAAACTAAAGAAATTCTTGTGCAGGAATACCCGCAGATGCGAGCGTGCCTGGCCGGAGAACCCGATCAACACCGCGCCCAGCAGCGCGAGGCAGACGAACGTGATTTCCGCGACCCGGCCCCAGTCGCCGCCGTACAGGCGTACGTAATAACCGCCGATCGCGGTGGCAAGGATGTAGAACGCGACCACCATCAGACTGGTGGAATAGAACACCGCGCGTCGCGACACGCCTACGCGCAGTGACCACTCCGGGTTGCGTGCCGCCGCCACCAGCAACAGCGGTACCAGCAACGCATCGATGAAGCCGCGCGCGGCCCACGCGCTCAGGTTGAACTGCCGGTACAGCACCGCGTACGAATACAGGAAGATGTCGTAGGCGAACATCACGCCGAGCGCGATCACCAGAAATTTGAGCGCCCAACGCTGCTCCGGTTCAACGTTGCGGTAGATCTGTTCGAGAAGCACCACGCCGGTGAGGGCCAGCACCAGCACGCCCACCAGCGGCACGTTGGTACTGAACGGCAGCGCCATCGTTTGCGCCAAATGCGTCGCTGGCCACAGGCAGTAAAATGCGAGCACGATCCAGAGCGCGTGGGCGACGATGCGCAAACCGCGCAGAAGCCCGGTTATCGGCAAGGCGCCGAACAAGGCGCTCACAAAAACCAGCCAGGCAGCGTAGCGCAGCACCTCGGCCAGCAGCACCCAGTTGACCGCCAGTGTGCGCTGCCACTCGGCGTACGCCAGAAACACGCCCCATGCGACCGTCGTCGCCGTGGCCAGCATCAGCACGGCGCCGGTGCGCTGGCCGCGCCAACTGACCGCCAGCAACGCCGTGCCCGCGAGGAACGCGGCGGCGGCGATCAGATAGCTAGCAATGACGATGATGTGCATAGTCGGAGGTTCCCCCGTGCGCGGCCCGGTTATGTGCGCTCAACCGGACACGCGCGCTCCGCGGAATTCAGGCATTTCCCAGCGCCTGCTCGCCGGAGGTTTCGAGACCAGACTTCTCTTGGGCGATGCCGGGTGAAGCGACCAGCAGGCGACGGCGGATGTCGGCCGCCACGCGCGCGGCGGTATGGCCGTCCCAGAGCTCAGGCTTGCGTCCATGCGGCCAGTGACCCGCGAGAATCTTTTCCACTGCCGGCACCAGCTCGGCGGCATTCACCAGCCGATTGCTGCCTTCGGTGATGGTAATCGGCCGTTCGGTGGTGGTGCGCAAGGTCAGGCACGGGATGCCGAGATACGTGGTCTCCTCCTGGATGCCGCCCGAATCGGTGATGGCCAGGCGTGCCCCACAGACCAGGTTCATGAAATCCACGTAGCCGAGTGGCTCGGTGACATGCACGCCGGGCGCTTCCGTCAGCTCGCTCCACAGGCCAAAGGCTTGCAGATTCTTGCGCGTGCGCGGATGCACGGGAAACACCAGCGGTAACCTGGCCGCGACGCTCTTCAGTTGGCTGACCAGCGAGGTGAGCGGTGTCGCTGCGTCCACGTTGGAAGGACGGTGCAAGGTCACCACCGCGTACGCGTGCGTCTGCAGCCCGAGCCGACGCCGCTCGCCGCTGGCATCGATGCGCTCGCGCATGAGCTCGTAGGAATCGATCATGATGTTGCCCACGCGCGTGACCTTGTCCGGCGTCACCCCTTCGGCGGCGAGGTTCTCGTCCGCGTCCGGTGATGGCGTCCACAGGATGTCGGCCAGCGTATCGGTCACCAGCCGGTTGATCTCCTCGGGCATGTTGCGGTCGCGGCTGCGTAACCCGGCCTCCAGATGAGCCACCGGAATGCGCAGCTTCGAGCCGACCAGCGCGCAGGCAAGCGTCGAATTGACGTCGCCGACCACCACGACCAGGTCCGGCCGATCCGCGAGGCAGGCGCCTTCATAGGCCATCATCACGTTGGCCGTTTGCTCGGCATGGCTGCCGCTGCCCACGCCCAGATGCAGGTCCGGCGCCGGCAACCCCAGGTCGCTGAAAAAAGCCTCCGACATGTTCTTGTCGTAGTGCTGGCCGGTGTGCACCAGCCGCACGCGGCACCACGGTTGTGCGTGCAACGCGTGAAACAGCGGTGCGACCTTCATGAAGTTCGGCCGCGCGGCCGCAATCAAATCAATCCTGAGTCGCTGCATCACAGGGCACCCCCGGTTCCATAGGTGCGTTGAGTGTAGCAAGACTCTACCTGTGTTCCAGCGTGTCGGCGGGCGTCTTGCCGGATCATGGGCGCCAACGGCATCCCCTTGCGGGGGAGAAGGGCCATGTCAGCTGAGGCTCGAGGCTAATCAGCTTCTCAACCCCCCAAAACACGGGCCAGACGTTCCAGAAGCAACAAACACCTCCACCTTCTGCGCGCCAGTCACCGAATCTCGTGAAGCGGGGTGTGCGTGCGTGCTGGCGGCGAATCCGTGCGCCCACCGTCCGGCTTTTCTTCCGGCAACTGTGCCTGCTGACGCAGATTCGTACGCGTGTGGAGGGCAGAGTGACCGCCCACCCGCGATGCGATCCAACTGAGCACGCGCTTCGATGGAAACTCATGTCCTAACGCAACGAGCACCAACAGCAACATGCTCGCGATCATCCACTTGTGCGCCAACGGCGCTTGCGCCACCGATCGCCACGCGAGTAGCAGAAAAACCGTGGCGACCGCCGCGCCCCACAGGGCTCCCACCACGACTTCCGACAGAGAATGATCGCGCAACACCCAGCTGGAGACCGAGATGGCGAGCGCAAGACTCGCGCCCAGACCGACCGTGGCGACGCGCAGCCAGGTCCGGTTGCGAGCGGTGACGAGCGCGCCGGCGCAGGGCCAGAACAGAAACGACAGCGCCGCATGCCCGCTCAGGCCGGTGAAGTTCCATCCGGCAGGGTGCCACCCCGAAACCATGTACAGCAGCTTGCTCAGCGCCACGCCGCCGGCCACCAGTAACATGGCGACCAGCCACCACCAGCCGCTGCGCCGGGTGGCCGGGGCCGCGATCAACCACGCAAAAAGCAGCGCCGCGCACGGCACCAGTACGGCACCATCGCCGATGTAGGTCAGTGCATGCCAGACGCGGAGCATCGTCATTTCAAACCATTGCCTGGTGGGGCCGAGTCTTCAGCGGGTGGCTGCATCATGGGAGACCGCGGGCCGCGACCGCCAGATGTACGCTCAGTATGAGGGATGCGGGGAAGGGCCATGAATCGGGCGCCCCTGGCCAGGCGCGAACAATCCTACTGACGTTGATTCGTGAGTACGGGTGTCTGGCCTCCGGGGGCTGGTCAGCGACCTTCGCGCGAGTCGAACGGAATAGTCGCAATGATCCGGTTCGAGCGACGCTGGTTGTCTGTGCGCCACCACACCAACGCCGCCGCTCCTGCCATGCGCGTAGGATGCAATCCGCAAGCTCGCGGGTCAGTCAATGCCGCATTATTCACCAGCACTACGTGCGCGATGCCGGTTTGCGTGTACTGTCGCAGCGGTACACTCTGTGACGCCTATCACGGAATTCCAGTACGCGGGGATGGTTGCTTGAAGGCAGCGGCATTTTTCAGCGAACTCAAGCGCCTCAACTCCCAAAGCGTGGGAAACGTGTGCAAAAATACTCGGTTGAGTGGTTCGCCTGATCGTGAGGTGTAAATCTGGTGTCGAAGAAGTTTACAAATTCGATAGGCAACGCTTTTTGAGTTTCAATAAAAACAATGAATTAGCTGTTGGCATCCGATATGCGTCCGGAAACCGGAAACCGCCGGAGTGAATGTTCGACCGTCGCGGTAGCTTGAGTCAGCACCTGAAGCAATCTTCGGCAACGGGGGTTGCTTTTGTGCGCCTGATGCAACTGCAGGGCGGCAGCGGGTCGCTGGTACCCTCGTCAGCTTTGCTCGAACCGGGGGCCGGTCACAGCCGTAAAGTGGGCATTGCCATCATTACGGCTGGGCACGAATGGCATCTGGCAGGCATTGCCCGTCCTGCTTCATCGCGCAAAAAGCTCACCACAGTCACGCCACTTGGGAAGCATCTCATCACGCGGCGAGGTCGCTGTGGCGGTGTGAGGTGGTGGCGTTGATCATGCAGGGGTAACGGGAACCAGCAGGTCACGCCTGCGCAGGGCTTCAAAGGCGTGCGTGGCCCGTTCGCAGGGTAACATGCGGTCTTTGGTTGCCATGGCATTGGCGCCGCATGTGTCGCCTGATGTCTTTTGAAGCTGCTCGATGAGCTAAGGAGAGGAAGTGAATCAACCACAAACACGCGCCATTCTGGTTACGGGGGGCGCGGGATACATCGGCAGCCACGTGGTCTTGCAGCTGATCGAGGCGGGCGAGCGCGTGGTAGTGCTGGACGATCTCAGTACCGGCTTTCGTGATGCGGTCGGCGGCGCTACCTTGGTCGTCGGCAATGTGGGTGACCCGGCGCTGGTTGCGAATGTCTTGCGCGAACATGACGTCGATACCGTGATGCATTTCGCCGCGCGCACCATCGTGCCGGAGTCGGTGGCCGATCCACTGCGTTACTACGGCAACAACACCTGCGCCACCCGCAACCTGCTGGCCTGTTGCCGGGATGCCGGTGTCGCTCGGATCGTCTTTTCCTCGACTGCCGCGGTGTACGGGACTCCCACGGGTGGCGTGGCCGGCGAGGACACGCCTACCGCGCCGATCAACCCCTATGGCAGTTCCAAGCTGATGAGCGAATGGATGCTGCGCGATCTTGCCGCCGCCGGTGGCCCACGCTATGTCGTGCTACGTTACTTCAATGTCGCCGGCTGTGACCCCGAAGGCCGCATCGGTCAGTCCACGAAAAACGCCACGCTGCTGATCAAGGTCGCCTGTGAAGCGGCGCTGGGCAAGCGTCCGCGGCTGTCGATTTTCGGCACCGATTACCCGACGCCTGACGGCACCGGCATACGCGACTATATCCATGTCGTCGACCTGGCGCGTGCGCACCTCGATGCGTTGCGGTATCTGCGCGAGGGTGGTGCTTCGGCCACGCTGAACTGCGGCTACGGACACGGCTACTCGGTGCGCGAGGTACTGGCTGCGGTGGCGCGCGCGCACGGCGCACCGGTACCGTTCGTCGAGGAGCCGCGCCGCGCCGGCGATCCGCCTTCGCTGATTGCGGTGTCGGACAGGATCCGCGCTACGCTGGGTTGGCAACCCCGGCACGATGACCTCGATTTCATCGCACACACAGCGCTCGCGTGGGAGAAAAAGCTGCCGGCTTGATGCTTGTAGCACTCCCTGGTCCAGTCCGCAGTGAGTGCAGGTCTTCCGCGCTGACACACTGGGTTCCGCGGCTTCGAGCTCTGTGACCCCGGCATGACCCGTCGTGGTCCGGGTCATCGTGGTCCGGGTCGAGGCCCGGGATTCGGTGTGATTCTCGCCGCGACCGTTACCGAATCAGTGGGACGCATCCCAAGCTCCGAGTGGATTGCCACTGATCAGAAGTACATTTCCATCCATCACTCCGGGCGCACCCAAAAAACAACCCCCGTCGCCGGAGTTGTTGGATCAGGAGTAATCCTGGCATGCTGGCAATTACGGGATCGCGCGACGTCTGGAGATCAGCCGCAATCAGACCATTGAGTGGTGCAAACGCTTTGCGCAGGGCGGCATCGATGCAATTTCGAGTGATCTGCCGCGCAGCGGACGCAAGCCGCGTATCGACGCGGCCAGATCGTGCAGGCGATACCCCAGACGCTGCCCGAATGTGCCACCCATTTGGAGCACGCGAACATTGGCCGCCAAGCTGGGTGTGTCCGATACCACCGTGATCAAGGTCTGGCACCCCAACGGGCTCAAGCCTAACTACACCCACGCGCGTCGCCTGCCGAGGAATTTGGTCGCACTGCCGCTGAGATTGCATTCGTTTACCCAAAAGTTGTCTTTGTCAAGGTTGCCTAGGGTAGACTTGGTTCTACACACGCGGTTGATACCGGTGCTCGTCGCAAGCTGGCTCGCACAGCAGCCTCCCACGACGAGGTAAGGAAAGAAGCAACCGCTCACGACGTGAGATGGAGAAGGTGATGCGCACACGCGACATGATTTTACGCTGCTACGGCGAGCGCGATGGCGATCTCTGGGTAACTGTTTGTGTTGATTTGTCATTGGCCGCTCAGGCGGAAACCTTCGAAGCAGCGCGGGCCAAGCTCCACGCACAAATCCAAGAGTACGTTTACGACGCACTAGTGGGTGAGGATAAGATTTATGGGAGCCAGCTACTGGCGCGGAAGTCACCGTTAGGTATCCGCGCGAAGTACTATCTGTACGCATCCTTGTCCAGCCTGATCCAATTTCATCGCGATGCCGTGACCCTCTTTTCTGAGGTCCTTCCTATGCAACCGGCTTCTCGGCCCTGCTAGATGGGAAGAGTACCCCCGGTAACTCACAAGGACGCGGTCCGGATTCTGAAAAACCTGGGCTTCACCGAGAGGCCACAGAAAGCGACATCCCATACGCAATGGGTTAAAGAGAGTGAGGGGCACCTTCTAAAGGTGACTTTGGATGAGCACAACGCCCCGTACACCAGGAAATTGCTTAAGAGCATTGCTAGCCAAGCTGGCATTTCTACGCCGCACTTTGAATCGCCAACCTCCTGGGATGTTCCCAAAGCACGAACCGGACTGACCCGCCAAGCCTTCCGCGCGATATACAGCTTTCTGATGAGGACGAAGTCGGGCAAACGCACGACCGATATGGGACCGTTGCGCAATGCTGTCGACATCGACAATCTCGGTTCGCTCATCCAGCGTTCCCTGTACTGAAAGAGGCTCGCCCATTGGACGGGTATTTGCCGATTGAAATAGCACCAGGCGAAGTCATCGTCAGGGCTATCAAGACGTCGTATCACTACGACGAAAAAAAGAAGCCGTTGAAGCCGTCTGCGTTTCGCCCGCAAGCTGAGCGGGACGACGTGAGCGTGATGCGCAAGCGCCATCTGGGCAACGATGGCTGCAAGGACAAGGCCGTTGAAGTCGCGGCAAAGGCCTATATCGGCTTGGCCGCCTTGCGCGCAGAGGAGATCACTGCAGTGAAGGCGCCCGTGGTGGATTCGCGCGAAGGCCTGTTCCTTGGCCATGCGCATATCGAACAAGGCACGCCCGCGCCGCTCAGTGGCCAGACGGCCGACCCGGACTTGATTGAACGTTGGAAAGCATGGGCAGACACGGCGCGCTATTACCAGGATAGCGCGCCGCAAACACCAGGATGGCACGGTCCGGACATTATCTAGCTCACCGAGTGAATGTTTTCTCCTCTCAAGGAATAAAAACTGTAGGTCTTTATTTCTTCATTCAGGGGCAAGGTCAGTTCGCGGTGATCGCAGTTACGGGCTGACACACTGACTTCCGCGACTTCGAGCTCTGTGCCCCCACCGTGGTTCGGGTCACCGTCGACCGGGTCGAAGTCCGGGATTCGGTGTGTGATTCCAGCCGCGACCGTTGCCGAATCAATGGGCCGCATCTCAGGCCCCGAGTGGATTGCCACTGACCAGAAGTACATTTCCATCCATCATTCCGGGTGTACCCCAAAAACAACCCCCGTCGCTGGGGGGTTGTTGGAATCCGAGCTCGATTGCGCGTTGCGGGTTTCAGTCGAAGCGTCGGCGCAGGCCCGCGAACAGGCCGATCAGCAGTGCACCCAAGCCGAACATGCCGAGTTCGGAGGGCTCAGGAACACCTGTCGGGGGGATAACCTGGGAGTAGTTGACGGAAAGGTCCTCGATTACAAAACTGCCAGAAGTTGGATGCTGCAAAGTAAGGTTCCCGATAAAGGCGCCGGTAGTCCCGTTCCATTGACTCAGGCTACCGTCGAAAATGTTGGACGTCCAGAAATCCGTCCCATCGAAGGCAATGCCGGTCGAGGATGTGGTCGTGGTAATGAAACCGGGCGTCAGGAGGTTACCGTTCGTATCGTAGATATCATACGGAGCAACTGTATCACCACGATTCTCGATCAGCTTGCCGTTGAAAAACTCGAAGCCATCGCAATGCCCAGTGCAATTCGTCAGCGAGATCGTTTTGAGTAGCGTGCCGGTCGGCGAATAAAGGTACGACTGATTCGATCCTGAATAATCCGCAACCCAGAAATTTGTTCCATCATAGGCAATGGCGGAGAGCCCGGAAGTACCGGCGATTGTGAATGCGGTTCCTTGGCCGGCGCCGGTAGTTGCATCCATCTTGTAAACATTGTTGCTGTTCGCCTGGGTCAGGTACAGGGTGTTGCCAACCTGCACGACCCCTCGACCATTCCAATCCCCGCCGAAGGTAGAACTGGGGTCAAAGCTATGTAACAGATTTCCGGTTGTCAGGTCGTATTCGTACAGGCCGCTAAGGGCACTGTTGCCCCACACCGTTGTTGCTGTGGTGGCGCTGGCGATGCCGCAGAACAGCATCCCCGCGACCAGTGCCACCGCGGCACCGATTTGTTTCTTCAGCATGTTCATGAGATACCCTCTGAGTTGAGTGCCGCCCCTGTACCCCAAGGAGGAGCAATTCCCATGCCATAAAAATAAAGCTTTATTTTTCAACAAGTTAAGATTATTGCAGCTCCAGCATAGATCCAAAGATGTAAAGATCCCCGACTACTCGGGCGCCTCAAAAGCCTGATGCACACGGGGGCCGCCGCCTCACATCCGTTACCAGTGGTCGCGTCCGGCGGTTCCAGCCCGCTCCGAACGGGTCGTCGGAGCGCATTCTGCCAAAGTGGAAGTAATTTCGACGCTTCGGGGACCGCCGGGCGCCGCTGCTGTGGTTGTGGCGCTTGAGACGGCTCGATCGTTCGTCGATCCTGACGCACCAAGAGACAACTCCCGTCGCCGGGGTTGTTGGATCAGGAGTGACCTTAGGAGCTTGGGCCGTAGAAACTTTGGGAAGCGATGATGCTATCGCCATAGGGTGCGTCTATCGGAGGAGGGTACGCATAGTCATTCTATGCAAGCCCGACGAGAGGCGCAGCCTATGGATGAGAGCATCATCGCAGCCCAAAAATTTCTACGGCCCAAGCTCCTAGCAGCCTGTCGGACTTACGAAAAATCACAAAATTTTGATCAAAAAGTGATCAAAACTGTCGGCGTAGGTCGCCTCAAATTGAGTTCGGGACCTTCATGTCGCCGAAAATCGACGTACGAGGCCCGTGTCTGGTCTAAGTCCGACAGGCTGCTAGGCTGACCGAGCGAGGCCGGGGTCGGCCATCCGGCACGGGTCAACACCATGGCAGGCTTTCAAATAACCCGCAATCAGGGAGCCGCGCAGTTGCTGGGGCTCAAACGCGAAGCGATGCAAGAACTTGCGGGCGGGTAATGGGTTGTCGCGCGCATTGACGAGCCCTCGTGGCAACTCGTCTTTCGCCAGTTCCTCGAGCAGGCGCAGGCGCAAGGGCACCACCGGATTGTTTCGCACCAAGGGGTAGCTTGTCGGTGGCGCGAATTGCTCGAAGCCGTAACAACGTACGTAGAACTGGGCGTGCCGCGGATGCACACCGATAACAATATCGGTCAAATCAGTATGCAACCCATAGTATATGGCCCAGCGCATCATGCTGAACAATGCCCCGACGCTGCGTGCAGCGCTCCGGCGACGATCCGCCAGCATTCCCACCTCAAGCAGGCGGCGCCCCTGCTGTCGCAGTTCATCCAGCTCTCGTGCATATACGCTATCCAGCGCGAGCCCCGTGGGATTGTCGCGAAATAGCGTCATCGTATAGCCGACTTCCGGCCCTTCCGGGCCCCATATCACGCAGGCATGCTGTCCCACGGAAGTGGGAGCCGCATGAATGCCAAACGGGTTTTCGTCAATCAACCCCATGTGTGAGTAGCGCTCATAGACCAACCGCCAAGCCGATTCCACCTGTTCAAGGCTGGTCGCGCAAAAACACCAAGGCTCGCTGCCGCGCACCGCTGAACGATTGAGACGCGGCCTGATATCGACGACTGTCTCAGGCATTTCTACCGAACTGATTGGATTCATGCTTCAATACGCCGATCTGGGGACAGGTTGTTTCACGGAACGCTGCCCTCCTGATCACCTGGAGCTGGGCCCCCGTATTGCCGACGTCGCCCCAAATGGGCTGGTCGGTGCTGCAACGGATGCGTCATCGCCATGAGTCCCGGAACGCAGCGCAACCGCCCGGGCATGCCCGATTGTATAACTTTGGACGCAGCGATTGTGTGAACCGCGTCGCTATCTGGGGAAACGTTCAGGAACGCCCGGATCTTGTCCCGATAGGCATCGCATGCCGGCAACCGGATATCGGTACGTTGGGCCGCACGCGTTCGGGTCATGGCAGGCAGCAGGCAGCAGGGGTAGCAGCTTCCACCAGCAGGCGTGGCGCCCCGACCTTCAGTTCCTGGAGGGGCGTATTTCGGTGCCACGTCTTTGCCCTCGCGTATAGTACCTGTGCGGGCCAGCTGATTGCCGGGTACACGAGGTAACCGTCATCGGCCGGAATCAGTTGTCATGCAGGGACGGGCGCGGACCGTGGATCGACAGACGAAAGCAGCCATTCTGTGCGCAGGCATCGCCGCGCCGTCGGCGGATAATTCGCAGCCGTGGCGGTTTGCGTGGCGCGGCGACGCGCTGGACCTGCACATCGATGCAGGCCGCAGTGGCCGCGTATCCGATACCCGCTATGTGCTCAGCGACCTGGCCGCCGGCGCGTGCCTGGAAAACATGCTCATCCACGCCCGCTCGCTGGGTTATGCGGCAGACCTGCAGCCTTTCCCGCAGCACGACGACGAGCTGTGGGTCGCCCGCGTCCGTTGGCGCCGCGATCCCGAGGGCGACCCCATCGAGCCGCTGGCTGGAGCCATCGAGCAGCGTCACACGGATCGTCGCTTCCCCTGGCGCGGCCCGATCACTACCGAGACGCAGGCGCGCCTGAATGACCAGGCCCGGCTGATTCCCGGGCAGCGGCTTTGGTGGCCACCGACAGCGCGTGAGAGAAAAGCCGCACTGGGCGTCATCCGGCAGGCCGAGACGCTGCGTTTCAGGAGCCCGACGCTGCACGCGGAATTGTTTTCGAGCATCCGCTTTGCCACTGGCTGGCACGGCGCCTGCGAGGAGGGCCTGGCTCCGGCGACACTGGCCGTGGAGCCACCGATGCGCCCGTTCTTTCAGGCGCTGCGTCGTCCCGCGCTGATGGCCCTGTTCAACCGGCTGGGTGCGGCGTCGGTGCTGGGCTGGCGCTCGGCCTGGCTGCCCATCCGGCTGTCGCCCGGCCTGTGCCTGCTCGTCATTCCGTCCACGGCGCGATCCGATGTGCTCGCCGGGGGCCGCGCGTTGCAGCGTGTGTGGCTTCAGGCCACGCTGGACGGGCTGTCGGTCCAGCCGTATGCGGCGGCGGGGGTACTCAGCCTGGGGTTCGTACCCATCGAGCCGGCCTTTCAACGGTGGCTCTCGCGTATGGGTGCGGCTCTGGGCCAGCTGTGTGCGCCGGGGTACGGGCTGGTGTTTTTACGGATTGGCTATGCGCGCTCCGCACCACGTGATCGTAGTGGACGACGAGCGCTCGCAAGTTTCGACGCTTCATGACAGCTGGGCAGGTGAGCGACATTCGTTCGAGTGCTATCGCTCCAGACACGGCGCGACAGGTTCTTCGGTCATCAGTCGCGGCATGGCGTAGGCGCCCGGCGACGTAACGCCGAAACAGAAACGTGTCGGCCTTCCTTTGGTTGCCCTCGCGGTTCGCGCTGCGGTGTGAAGTACCTGTGGTTTCCATCCGATGTCGGGATACTTTACACATACGGCTTGAAGTCGATTTTGCCGGATAAATTGTAACGAAAACAAATGGTTACATCCGAACCAGAGATGTGAGGCGTGCCGGCGCAGGTAACGAATACTGGTCCGATTGTCGGCGGCCGATCGACGGCTTTTTACTGAAAAAGGTCACTAATCAACATGTTACAACGATACGTTGCATCCTCGGTTCGCGTGCCTGGTACGTCGTGCTCGATTCGATCACCGGCACTCCACCACGACATGATGTCGGGATACCTTACAAATAACGAGTGAAGCCGGGAGCCTCGAATAATCAATTTCATTTAAAACAATATCTTACAGTCATGGCACGTCCTTTGCTTTTGGATACATTGAGGTCAGCGTCAATCGGGCGCCACCGCTACGGTTGTCTGGATTGGTTCTCAGTCGAGGAGAAAGTCATGTTGAAGAAGAAATACATCGGAACCGCACTTGCGTGCGCGCTGGCGCTGGGTGCGTGGAGTGGATCGACGCTTGCGACGCCCATCAATGTGGACGGCATCACGTGGAATAGCAGTAGTGATTTCGACCTGACTATTCAGTCGATTGACCTGCGCGAATCGTCCGTTTCGAGCGTCGGCAACACACTGATGGGCTACGGTCAGATCGGCTCGATCAACGGGAACAAAAGTTTTTGTGCAAGTTGCGATCTCACCTTCACGTTCCAGTACACGGTGTCGAACATCAACGGTAACCAGGTCGTGTTTAACAACGGAAGCTACGAGTTCTACGTTGCCCCTGCTGGAAGCTTCAGCTTTGGCAATCCCACCTCGGCCAGCGGCGGTACGCCATGGGTCACCTTGGCCGGCCATACAGCCCCAGGTGCCGGCTTTTCGCAGCCGGGTCAGTTGGGGCAGCTTTATGCCACGATCGATGGCACCACCAGCGACCCCACGGTTGGTTCGGGCGGATTCGGGTTGGTGGATGTCATGGGAGGCGATGCGGCGCCCTGGCTCAACTCCAACACCATTTCCGACGGTATCGGCGGATGGGCGGATTTCAACCTTGTTTCGTCGTTCCTGACCAAGCCGGCTAAATCGTGTACGTCAGTATCGTCCGACCCGACCAATCTCTGCCATTATCCGATTGAGGGTAACGGTTCGTTGACCGGCACCACGGCAGTGCCAGTACCGGAGCCGGGTACCGCTGGTCTGCTGGGCCTTGGCTTGGCTTTCCTGGGCCTCTTCACCTGGTGGCGCCGCAAAGAGGCTGAGAAGCTCTCATAAGGCAGGCAGCTGGTGGATGCTGTTTGACAATTGATGGCGCCGCTTTCCCAAGCGGCGCCATTTTTCTGTGCGCTGCTTTTATTGAACCGGTTTGCTGGACGGTCGCGGCAACACGGCCGCGCCACGCGCCACGACTCCATCCGGCCCCTGCTCGAGCTAGTGCTGTAGCGAGGCGTGGTCCGGGACAAGTAGGCGACGACACGGCGAAAGTACCGGTGCAGCAGAGGCCCGAGCCGGGCCAAGGCGCCAGTGCCGTGAATAATGCCGGACCATCTTGCGCGATCCGTCTCTCGTCGATGGACGATTTGCAGGGCCATTGTGGCTGTGCATGCCCCATCAATCGCGACCCCTGGGGCTAAATGGCGCGATTGTGTCCCGCCGCAAGCCGGTGTTACCGTACCTGATTGGCTACGGTTTTACGCAATAATGCCGAGATAGGTGTCGCATGATGTCTGATGCACCGGTCACCACCGCGCCGTTCGACTACGCCACGGCCTTCAGCCGCACGATCGGCTGGATTACCGCGGCCGACCAGGCGCGGCTTCGTTCCAGGCGCGTGGCGATTGCCGGACTAGGCGGTGTGGGCGGTAGCCATCTGTTGACCCTGACCCGACTCGGTATCGAGTCGTTCAACCTGGCGGATCTGGACCGTTTCGGCACGGAAAATCTCAACCGACAGGCCGGCGCGTTCCAGTCGACGATGGGCCAGCCCAAAGTCGAGGTCGTGTCCCGGATGGCGCGGGATATCAATCCGGATCTGGACATCAACAAGTTTTCCAACGGTGTCACCGTCGACAACATGGAGCAGTTCCTGTCCGGGGTGGATCTGTATGTCGACGGGCTGGATTTCTTCGTACTCGATATCCGTGCCAAGCTGTTCGCCTTGTGTGCCGAGCGCGGCATTCCGGCGCTTACCGCAGCGCCGTTGGGCATGGGTGCCGCGGTGCTGGCGTTCCTGCCGGGGCGGATGACATTCGAACAGTATTTCCGGCTGGAAGGGAAAACGACCAACGAGCAGTTGCTGCGCTTCATGGTGGGATTGGCACCGGCCGTACTGCATCAGGGCTATCTGGTCGAGCCGTCTGCGGTGGACCTGGTCAACCACCGGGGTCCGTCGACGCCGATGGCGTGTGAAATATGCGCCGGGATAGCCGCTACCCAGGCGTTGAAGATCCTGCTTGGCAGGGGCAAGGTGCTCGCGGCACCGCACGGCCTGCACTTCGATGCTTATCGCAACAAGCTCGTACACACGTGGCGGCCGGGCGGCAACAACAACCTGCTGCAACGACTGATGTTGTCCGTGGCGCGCCACCGTTTCATGCGCCACTGAGCTGCACGCACGCGGACCACGAAAAAGTTCAGTCAAAAGCAGTTTGACAACTTTTGCAACTTCAATTGCGTCCACAACGTCTGGCCGTTCTGGAGGCAGCATGTGTATGACACCCTGAAGAAGGCGTCGTTACCAGTGGTCGTGATTCCTTTTTACCCTGGTAGGCCAAGCGGTCGCAAGAAAGCAAGAAAGAAAATTGCGGTGGAGTAAAATGTCCATTAAAGAAACGGGCGCCATGGGCGCCCGTCTCGCAGCATGTTCCGAATGACCGGAGGGTTCAGAAGCGATATTCCGCCGAGGCCGTGTAGGCATCCGTGTCCAGATGAACATCCCCGCCCCTGCCTTGGTAGCGGTCGTAGTTGAGGCCCACGCTCCACTGCGGGTTAATGTTGTAGCCCACGCCCGCGCCGACGTAGTAATTGACGCTTTCGAAATCGCGGAACTGCGGGCTTGCGCCCCGGGTAAAGCCCTGACCCTGGGCGTAGAAGGCACCACCACGCACTTCGCCGTACCAGCTCGGGTTCAAGTTGTAGCGCAGATCGAGGCCGAGCGTGGTGCCACGCAGCTTGGAGCTGGATCGGCCGTTGTAGCCAGAGGCGTCGACCTGGCCCAGATACTGATAACCCACCTCGACACCAAGCGAAGTCTTCGGGTTCAGCCTGAAGCGGTAGCCGCCCTTCACGCCACCGGCAATATCGCCACCGTCATACACACCCTTGCTGACGTGGGCATAGCCGGCGTTGGCTCCGACATACCAGCCCTGCTGGGCAGGCGCGGAATCCTGGGCAAGGACGGAAGGGGCGGCCAGTACGCCGGCGGTAGCGAGGGCAACGGCAAGAATTGTGGTTTTCATGGGGTACTCCTTTTTCTTTTGGGGACGACCACGGGGCCTTGGGGAGAGGTGGACCGTGGCCTCGGCGATTACCCGAGACGGGTGGCGCCGTGGCATTAGATAGGTTTCATCCTGAAGGATTTCAATACCGGCTGGTACACTATTCAGCCCAGGTAAATGTCAATAGCCTGCGGGGCATCGTGTTGTCACGGAGGCACGCCCCAAAAGTGATAAAGGGCGGTTGAATCGGAGTCATGCGGCTGCGTTGGGGAGGGCTTGTGCTGCGCGCCATGCCCAGAAGTCCTCGTAGCGCCGGCTGAGGCGACAGCAACGCAGGGCGGCGTTGGCGCCGGGTTCGGTCCAATGTTGGCGACCTCGTGCACATGTTCCTTGCCGTGGAACTTGTCGAGGATCTGGATGGCGTGGGGGAATCACTCGCTGGCGATGTTCCACAACCAGGCGCCGCTCGGCGTCACATCACGAATCAGACGCACGGGCGTGGGTTCGCGGCGCAGTTCGTAGGTAGCCGCATCAGCGACCGTGGGCGCGGTCAGGGTGACGCTGCGTTGCGCCTCACCGCTACGCCCGAACGCTTTGACGCAGGCCCAGCTGCAGGCATCCACACGCATGCAGAAGGCGTGTTGCGCCTGCACGAGTGTGGCCACACCATGGTGTGGCCGACCAAGCCGCTATCGAGCACCAGCAGGTCGTCGAGTGCGGCTTGCACCGAGGTACACATGCCAGACAACATCATCGCGAACACGCGCGGCACGGTGAGTTTGCGTTGCCGGGTGAATGCCCCTGGACGCAGCCGGAAGGGCTCGATGAGCGAAGGGTCGTAAAGGCGTGAGGCGAACTCAGACAGCAGCGATGCGGGGTCGAGTATTTGAATTAGTAATCTTTATTTATCAAAGAGTTACGATGTAAACCGGCTGCTCGGAATGCTTTCAGACCGGTCTCAGTGGCCGGTCTGAAAGCGCCCTACGATGAAGCTGGCTCTTGCTGGGGCCGCTTTGGCTTAATGCCTAACCTACGGGCCTTGCCGGCGTGTTTCAAGCACGCCGCTGCGCAAAAGTCATCGAGCAATCCAGCCAGCTGCTGCACCGCCTGCGCACTGACCGCGTTGTAGAGCGAGGCACGCAGGCCACCGATCGAACGGTGACCCTCCAGGCCGGAAAAGCCCGCGGCGTTGGCCTCGGCCAGGAATATGTCGTGATGTGCCGGGTCGCGGAAGCGAAAGGCGACATTCATCGCCGAACGTGCTGCCGGTTCGGCGTGAATCTCGATCATTTCCGGGTGCCGTTCCAGCGCCTGGTACAACATGGCTGCCTTGCTCAGGTTGATCTTCTCCATCGCATCTACGCCACCAATCTCGTCGCGCAACCATCGGCTTACCAGATTGAGCACGTAGATCGAAAACACCGGTGGCGTGTTGTAGTTTGAGCCATGTTCGACATGGGTTCGGTAGTCTAGCATCGGCGGTAGTCCGGCCGGTATGCGCGACAGCATCGCGTCGTCGATCAGCGCCACGGTAACCCCGGCAGGACCGAGATTTTTCTGCGCGTGGGCATACACCATCGCATAGTCGCCGATGTCGAAGCGGCGCGACAGGAAGTCTGAGGACATATCCGCGATCAGCGGCACCCCGTTGGACCGGGGCACATCACGGAACTGCAGGCCTTCCACGGTTTCGTTGCTGACGAAGTGGAGGAACGGCGCCTGTGCCGAGCGATCCAGCGACGACCAGGCCGGCAGACGTCGGTAACCTTCGGCGACGCCATCCCACACGATACGGGAGCGGACGACGGCCTCGGCTTCGCGGATCGCCTTGCGGCTCCAGTAACCGGAGGCCACGAATTCAGCCGCTGCCTTGGTGCCGGCCGCGAAGTTCATCGGAATCATCGAGAACTGCAGGCTGCTGCCACCCTGCAGAAACAGTATATGAAAACGTTCGGGTATGTCGAGGAAGCTGCGAATGTTGTCCTGCGCTTCCTGCAGCAAGCGCCGGAACCAGTCCGAACGATGGCTCATGCCAAGAATGGAAATGCCGGTGTCCGGCAAAGCGATGATCGCGCGCTGGGTCTGATCCAGCACCGAGGGTGGCAGGGCGCCTGGGCCACCGGAGAAATTGAGCAGGTTTGACAACATGAGGGAAGATTGGTCCGTGTGATTAGGCGTCGAGTTCAGTATGACGACGCAGCATGGCGTGGAACGCGCTGAAAACTTTGTGCATCTGTGCCGCTTTGTAGGGATACAGCGCGGGATCATCCATGGCATGGACCACCAGCGCATTGGCCATTTCGAAAACAAGCAGTTCGCCGGCTGCGGTTTCCGCGCAGTCGAAGCCGACGTAGTCCAGGCCGAATCGCTGCTGCATCGCGTGCAGGGCATCGCCGTGCCTGAGCACGAAATCGTCGTCGAAGTGCTCCATCAGCAGCGCCTCTTCGGCGCGTCGGGCCGGATCGGCCTTCATTTCCTCATAGGGGTAATGCACCATCCAGTGCCGCGAAATCCCCATGTGACAGACGTAGGGGTGCCCATCGATCAGCACCACCCGATACTTGCGGTACAGGCCATCGGCCGAGGCGTAGTCGATGAAATTGGCGACGAAGAACTGCTGCGCGGCGACTTGTTCAAGATAGCGCGCTATCTCGGCGGGCGTGTCGATCCGGCACAAGTCGGTCCCGGCATGCGAGCCGAGAGGCCGTAGGATGATCGGAAACCTGATCTCGGGCAGCAGTGGGCCATCCGGCCGCGTAGTAGCGGCTATCGCGTGCAGTGCCGCACGCTCGATGCGGCGGGTGGCGGCCATGCGCAGCCCGGGCACGCCACGCAGGACCTCGAAGGCCTCGCTGCGCGAGAGCCGTGGAATGCGTTGCGGTGCATTGAGAACCGGGCGGGGCCAGCCTTCCAGATAGCCGGCCAGCCGGGCCAGCGTCGAGCAATGCGCATCGGCCTCACTGATTGCCACGAAAACCAGGTCGTGCGGCGGCAACCGCGGTGGCCACGGCAGGCCTGGCCCCACATAAAGCACGTCAAGGGCAAACCCGGCATCATCAAGTATGCATTCGATCGGGGTGTTTGCCATCAGATCGCCGGGTGTCTTGAAGACCAGCAGCCGGACCTCCGCGTCATCCGCGCCGGCGATGCGGAACAGCTGCTGCAGTTTCAGCGCTTCGCCCAGCACGGCCAGCCCGTTTTCCTTCTGGAAACGCAGCTGCTGGATCAGGGCCAGGTCGAGCATCGCGTAGGCATCACGCTCACACTCGGCGCGCTTGATCAGTTCGGGCACAAAGACGGTCAGATCCTCTTCGTGGAAAGCTGCACGCAATAGTGCCGATAGCCCCAGCAATGGAGGGGGTGATAGCGGTACCTCGCTTTCGGACAGGACGGGCGCAACCGTGGCCGCGCCAGGGGGGTCATCACGCATGGGCATAAGAGGCGAAACCGATGCCGCCCGCTGGCGGCGCAAAGACAACGGTTGAGGGGAACCGGAACGCTGCGCCACCCGCCGATCCAACGACGATGGGCAGATTCAGGGTCGGGCTGCAACCGCGCGGCGACGCGGCACATCCTTGCCACGTCATCCAGGCGGCAACGTCAACAATCTGGCGCCTGGTCGTCATCCAAGCATGATTCATGCCGCCGAACCGGCCAGTGACACAACCCGGCGTCCATCCGCTCGCGCCTGGCTGCTGCGGTCGGTGTGGATGAGCACGCCATGTGGCTTGTGCCGACGGAACAGCGCCATGCGCAACGCATCGCACACCAGCATCGCGTTCATGCGATCGGGCATCGACCAGCCGACCACTTTGCGCGAGTACGGATTCCAGCACCAAGGCTAGGAGCCTGTCGGACTTTGCCGGTTGAGGCGAAAATTCAGCTGTGCGAGGACAGATTTTCGACGCTTTGCAGGCCCATAGTGGTTCTATGGGTCAAAAAGCGGCGGAAATATGGACCGCACAGATGGATTTGCAGACCGACCGAGTAAAGTCCGACAGGCTGCTAGGTAGAGCCTGTCCTCGCCGATGCCAATGCAGGTAACGTTGGCGAGCCCCACCAGAGACGATATAGATATCCTGAATGGGATATCATTTGACACCATGAAACGATGGAAGACAGGACCATGCAGACGGTGAAGGTGTTCAAATTAGGCAAGGCACAGGCGGTACGGATTCCCGTCCGGTACCAGTTCGATAGCGACGAAGTCGAAGTATTTCAGCGCGGTGGCGAGCTGGTGCTGCGGCCGAAACCGGCAAACGCCGCCGATCTGTTTGCAAGGGCGCGCGCCATCGCTGGCGACTGCTTTAAGGACTTTACGCGTCCCGAGCAAGGCGAGGCGCGTCCTGTTCCCTCGCTGGACGCCTGAGCTGTGGCGCATGCCTACCTGCTGGGCACGTGCACGGTCATCGCGGCGCTGAAAAGTGAGCCGCGCAGCCTGTTGAACCGACTGGTGACCTTGGCGCCGTCGCGGCTGTTTTTGTCGTCGCTGGTGCATGCCGAACTGCTGTACGGCGCCGAAACGTCGCTACACCGCGCGCCAGCGCTTGCCAGCCTGGAAGTGCTGGCCCGCGGACTCGAGCCGCTACCCTTCGCTGGCGACTGCGCCATGGTCTACGGCCGCATTCGCGCCGCCCTGGAGCGCAAGGGCTCACCAATCGGCCCCATGGACATGCTGATTGCCGCGCAGGCCATTGCGAGCGACCTGGTGTTGGTCACAGACAACCTGCGCGAGTTCCGGCGGGTGCCGGGGCTGCAGTGCGAGAACTGGATGCGTTGATGGCTGGCGCGCGATGCGTGGCCGGCAGCCGACTGGTAGCCAGCCGACAACCCAACTTGCTGAACAATGCACGGTGCGTATTGACAACAGCTACACGCTCGGCTATTTTGCGTGTAGCTGTTGTATATGCGCCTAAAGGAGAAAACCATGCGTGACGCCGCCATTAACCTACGGGCACTGCCCGAGCAGCGAGACTTGATTGATCACGCTGCAACTCTGCTGGGCAAGAACCGTTCGGACTTCATGCTCGAGGCTGCCTGCGACAAAGCGCAGGCGGTAGTACTCGACCAGGTTTTCTTCAGCCTGAATACCGACAAATTCCAGCAATTCACGGCAATGCTCGACGCCCCACCAAGCCACAATCCGGGGCTTGAGCGCCTCATGGCCGTGGCGGCTCCTTGGACCACAGTCAAGGCATGAGCTTGCAATTCAACGCACCTCAGCCGCTCGCGTCCACCCACCTTCTGGATGAATTTGAGTGCGGCGAGGCCGTTCTCGACGCGTGGCTCAAGCGCCGCGCAATGACCAACCAAATGAGCGGTGCCAGCCGCACGTTTGTAGTGACGGATCAGCACAGCCGTGTTTACGGCTACTACGCCATGGCTGCAGGCGCTGTCTCACACCAGATGGCAACCAGCTCGGTGCGTCGGAACATGCCCGATCCAGTTCCGGTGATGGTGCTGGCTCGGCTGGCGGTTGATCATCGAGCGCAGGGTATCAAGCTTGGCGCATCCCTCCTGCAAGACGCCGTCAACCGGGCAGTGGTGGTTTCTCAGAACGCTGGTGTCCGAGCGTTGCTGGTGCATACGCTTCACGACCGTGCCAAGGACTTCTACGAACACTATGGTTTTCAGTCGTCGTCGTTGCATCCGATGACGCTGATGCTGAGATTGAATACCGGCAAGCCATGAGCGCCCGCGCTTGGCTTCTACGACGAACAGCGTTGTCATGGTGATTTGCCGTGGAGTCGAAAATGCACTATCCCGTGATGACTGAGCAACAAGTGGCAGCCCGATGGAAACAAACCCGCGCCAATACGGGACATACCCTCGCGCACGCTCGCGAGACCACTAGATAGAACGGAGAACAGAGAGGCGTGGGCGGGGTTGGAAATGCGGGGTTCGGAGGGGGGGCGCTCGCGAGGCTATGCCCGGAATCCGCGCCAGCACTGGCGGGTATAGGCGAAAAAAAACCAACCGATAAGGGTTGGTTTTTGGAATATTGGTGGCCGGGGACGGAATCGAACCGCCGACACGGGGATTTTCAGTCCCCTGCTCTACCAACTGAGCTACCCGGCCGGAAACTGGTAACCACGGACAAGCGTGCGTGTCGCCAACGTTGCGTGGAGCCGCGCATTAGACCGAATGCGCGGGCTTTCGTCAAGACTCGGAGGCGGGCGGAGTGAAGCCGGCGGCCTGGGCGACGTCGCCGCCGAACAGGAAATTCTCCATTTGTTCGGCGAGGTATTTGCGCGATTTCGGGTCGAGCGGGTTGAGTCGATATTCGTTGATCAAGGTGGTCTGGTGGGCCAGCCATTGCTGCCACGCCTGTTTGGATATCTCAGCGTAGATGCGCTGGCCGAGCGGGCCGGGCCAGGGAGCGAAGTCGAGGCCTTCGGCGTCGATGTCGAGCTTGCTGCAATGGATGGTGCGACTCATGGTTTTGTTCCTGGGCGGACAGGACTGCGTCAGCGCGGATTTTCAGGCTGCCAGTATACGTCTCGCGGGGGCCTGCAGGCTTGCCGCGTGGCTACGCGGCCGCCCGTTTCACGTTGGCGGACGCATAAACCTGGTCGGCCCATTGCGTCGCCCCCAGGTAGACCGTCGCCATGTGCCGGATACGCTTCGGTGTGGCGTGGTCACTGGTCATCTCGCCGGCCTCCCAGGTCAGGATCTCCTGGAGCAACGCCCCGTACGGACCGCTGCGGTCGGTCAGGGCATCGCTGACTTCCGGTACCAGCCGCAGGTGGCTCAGCAGGAAGTCCATCGGTGCGCACATCAAGGTGTCCAGTAGTGAAAACAGACCGACGGTGAATGCCGTTTCCGGAGCGTCATTGGACATGCCGGCGGCCAGCTTCTCGCACATGTGGGCGCGAATCAGCGCGGCACGCAGGAGTTCGGGTGGCTGGTCACTCATGCTGCACAGGGACATGGTTTCGATCCAGTTGCGCATGCGCCTCACGCCGAAAAAGATCGCGGCCTGCTGTACCGACTTCAGTTGGCGCGGCAGGGCGAAATAGACGGAGTTCACGCAACTGAGCAGCTTGTAGCTGAGCACCGCATCGTCACGGATGATGTTGCCCAGTTCCACCGGACCCGGATTGTTCTGCTGCAGCGCTCCCATCAGCCGCAGCATGCTCATGCGGTTGCCCGTCAGCACCGGCATGGCGACCGGTTGCGGCAGCAGCAGGTAGCGGCCCTGGATCGCCTGGACGGGTAATTCGAGGCAACGTGCGTAGGTCGCGTGATCGTTGACCTGGCCGGCGATCACGCTCACGCCGCGCGCATGGAGAGACTCGGTGCGCTCTTGCAGTATTTCCGGGCTGAGCCGGCTGGCATCCAGTCGTACCAGTTGCACCATCTGCAGCAGCGCCTGCAGCGCGCGGCTCCCTTCCGGATAGATAGCGCCCGCATCAAGCAGCAACTGGCAACCGCGCTCGGCGATCTGCTGCAGGTGCTTCATCAATGACTGGTCGTCGGCTACCGAAGGTTGCAGCACCATGCCGAGGCGGGGTTGATGCAACAACACATCGCAGTCCTCGGGCAGTAGTTCGGGCGGCAGGTTGAGGAACGCACGATTGCCGCGGACCAGTCGGGTCAACGAGCCATCGGTGATCGTCGACAGCACGCTGCGCAGCAGGTTCTCCTCGTCACCTGGTTCCCCCCGGTGGAACACGATTTCATAGGCGAACAGCTGACGTTCGCGGTCGAGTAGCGGGGTGCGCAGTACCGGCAGCGGTGTCGAAATTGGCACGCTGGCCGAGGTTTGCGGCGGCTTCGTGACGGCGGCACCGGTCGAAGCGGCGGTGGCGGAGGCGTGCAGGTTACTCATGATGGATCATCGCGGTCGGTGCGTAGGGGAGCCTGGAGTACTTCGCTATTGCTGGCGGAGTCGCCTGCGGGGACGGGTCGCGTGGACGTGATGCTTCATGTCGAAGTCATGCTGCCGCCAGTACCTGCGAACGCAGGCTGCCATGCAATTCGCCGGAGCGGTCGTAGAGTTCGCGTTCCCCGGGGTGTCCGGTAAGGATCGCGAGCGCCTGGCGTACCCGGATCAGGCGCTGGTTGACGATACTGCCGTTGCGCTGGTTGAGCGTGTGGCAATGTCGCAGCAACTGCACCACGCGTGCCCATTCGGGTTCCAGCGCGGCCTGCCTGGCGGGCTGTTCGCGGCACAGCAATTGGCGTTCGGCATCGAGCTGTTCCAGTTGCTGCATGAGCGCCTGCTTGCGGGTGCCGGCCTGGTCCAGCGCATCGGTGCTGACGCTATCCAGTGCGCTGCGCTCGGCCTCCAGCACGGTGAGCAATTGGTTGGCGCTGTGCTGCATGTCGTCCAGCACGGACGCGAGTGCATCGTTCAGTTCATGTTGCAGCGGAGTCTTCATGCCTTGCTCGGGCCGCCGAGTTGCTGGTCTAGCGCGAGCATGCGCTCGGCGACCCGGCCGGCATCGATCTTATAGCTGCCATTGGCCAGGGCGCGACGCACCTGCTCCACGCGCTGGGCGTCGATCGGCGCGGCCTCGTGCTGGCGTGCCACCTCCTGTAGTGCCCGCGCCGAATCGGTCAACTTCAGTTGATCGCCGTTGCGGGGTGCCGCGGTCGAGGCGTCAGCTGACGCGGCCGTGGTCGCGGATGAGTTGCCGCCGGTCTTGCTGTTGGCTTGTGGAAGCTTCGGCAAACCGTGGTTGTTGATCGTTGTCGTGTTCATGGATCCATTCCCGCTGGAGTGTGCCCTGTAGCCGGATAATCGGCCGGTTTCGCCAAAACTTTAGAGCCAGTTCGAAAAAACCAGCGGCGGGTGCCGGGGGCGGCTTGCGTCATGGCAGGGCCACCACCACGCCGGGTGCGCTGACCATGGCGTCGACGACCCGGCCGGAGCTGGCGTTGCGGACCCGCAGGCGTGCACCGTTGTCACCGCTGCCCAGCGCGATGCCTGCGGCGCGGACCTCGATACCATCCAGACGCGCCATCAGCTGTACATGGTCGCCGGCACGCACCATGCGTCGCCCGCCCAGCGTACCGGGGTTGAGTACCGTGCCGCGTGCTACCGCGCGTGCCAGCGAGCGGCCTGCGATCTGCTGGAAATTCTCGATGTAGCCATAGCCGAGCCGGGTGACGTCGCGTTGCTCGGCATGCACGTCCGCGGCACCGATACCGTCGCCACGCAGCAGGGCACGGCTGGTCACCAGTACGGTGCGGAACAACTGCAGCCGGACCGGCACGCGCACGGTCCAGCCGCCAGCGCGCGGGCACTGCACCGGGACGGTCAGGCGTGATCTGACCGGGGCCTGGTTGGAAATGATGGCGTGCAGTGGCTGTCCGCAGGCCGCCAGGTGCAAGCGCAGGTCCAGCGGCGCGGCGGCCACTTTGATGCGGCTGCCCGGCTGCGCGTAGTGGTTGCGCACCGCCTGTTCGGCGGCCGCGCGCAAGCTGGCCAGTGACTGCGTAGCAGCGGCGGCGCTCGTCGCCTGCGCGGGGGCAGGCATGCCCAGCCACAGCATGAAGGCCGTGCCGATGGCCGCGATGCAAGGGCGCAGATTCACGCGTCGGCCAGCTGCGTGCCGAGCTGGGCCAGCAAGGTGTCCCGGCCTGCTTCGAGTTTCTGTGCGAGCTCGCCGGCCTGCTCCAGTTGGCCTTCGTTGAGCAATGCAACGAACCGCTTGCCCTGTTCGTTCAAGTGCGCGCCGGCATCGCTGAGTGCCGCGGTGTCGCTCGGTTCCCGGCCCAACAGGGCCAGCCGCTCGATACTGCGCATGAGTGCGCGCGTATCGAACCAGCGCCCGTCCAGCGCGGCCGGTTCCAGCAGGGCCAGTGCCATCGCCTGGCGCAGGTTCAAGGCCGCCTCGCGCACGGTCAGGCTGAGGCTGGCCGGGTCATTGCCGCTTTCGCCTTCCAGCCAGTCCAGGCCCAGATGGTGTGCGAGCAGGGCGGCGCGGTGCAGCGCTTCGGATTGTCGCCGCGCTTCGCTGCTGCGACGCTGCTGCGCACCGAGCGCCGCCTGCGTCGCGGTGGCGCGCGCGTGTTGCGTGTCGTGGCCTTGTTGCAGCTTGCGGATCCGCTCGCTGGCGGTACACAGAGTGGCGCTGCCCTCGTCCAGCAGGCTGCCGGATTGGCCTGCGCCGGCCTGTGCGCGCTCGAGTTGTTGCAGGCCGTGGCTGACGTCGCCGTTCAGTTGCAGCGAGAAGTCGCTGATCGAGCCGGTGACCGTCTCGATCTCGGTGGTGGTCAGGGTGGTTTTCTCGGCCAGTTGCTTGACCTCGTCGGCCACCACCGCAAAGCCACGTCCGGCATCGCCGGCGCGGGCGGCCTCGATCGCGGCGTTCAAGGCCACCAGGTTGGTCTGGTGGGCAATTTCCTGCACCGTGCCGGTCAGCTTGCGGATCTGGGCGACCTGTTCGGCCAGCTTGCTCTGGTTGCGATTCATGGCGGTCAGCGCGGTGCGCAGCAGTCGCAGCTGGCTATCCAGTTCGCGCACGCCATCGGCCCCGGCCGCTCCGGCCTGGCTGGCCTGGTCCAGGTCGGCGCCGACCTGCTGCAGTGCCGTCGAGATCCCGGCGCTGCCATCCGTCAAGCGATCGACGCTGGTACGGCTGTCGGTGGCTGCCTGGTCCAGTGCGACCTGTTCGCGCGCAAGGTGCTGCACCGCGCCGAGCACCAGGCTTTGCTGTTCCAGCGTCTGCAACGCCACCGCGGCGGGTGGCCGGCGAGCGACGCGGGCCAGCAAGGGCGCCAGCGCCTGGGCGGCGCGCGGATACCGGCGTCGCAAGACGGCCACTTGCGCAGCATTGTCCTGGGCGGCGGCCTCCACCAGTGCAGAGATATGCTGGTTCCAGATCAGACTCATGAGGCGGGCATCATCTTCAGTCGAGGGTGGGTACGGTTGCTGCATCGTCAAAAACGTTCGAAACTTGAGTAAGCAAGTCACGTGCCAGTGGCTGGACTCAAGTGCGCGGCGCGGTGGTCGATAGCCATGCACGGCGTCGCGATGGCGACGAGGCATTCGAGGAGGCCGCATGGGCGGCACGTTGCTGGAAAAGGTGGAGCGACAGACCCGACTGGCCGGACACAACCGGGTCGCGATGTTGCTGTTCCGGCTGGGCGACGAGCAGTTGTTCGGCATCAATGTATTCAAGGTGCGCGAAGTGCTGCGGCGGCCGCCGATGGAACGCATGCAGGGCGTGCACGAATTGATTGCCGGCAGTTGCGACTATCGTGGCCAGACCATTGCGGTGATCGACCTCGCCGCCGCGTTGGGTTATGCCCCGCTGCGCGAGGTCGCCTCGGCGCACTTGATGGTGACCGAGTTCAACCGCTCGGTGCAGGGCTTCCTGGTCGCCGACCTGCAGCGGATGGTGCACTGTGAAGGCGCGGCCATGGCGGCGCCGGCCAGCGTGCTCGGGTATGGTTCGCGGGTCAATGCGGTCACGCGCGTCGATGGCGCGCTGTTGGCCGTGGTCGACGTGGAGCACGTGCTGGCGAGTATCGACACGGCGCCGGCCGAACTCTCCGCGCAGGTGCAGCGCGAGGCTGCCACCCGCTCGCTGGCGCAGCGGCGGGTGCTGGTGGTGGATGATTCGGGCATCGCCCGGCGGCGCCTGGTCAACCTGTTCAAGCAGATGGATATCGATTGTGTGGTGGCCAAGGATGGGCGCGAGGCGCTGGATCGGCTGCTTGAACTGGCCGACGGCGATCCGGCCGGTGCCATCGAGCTGGTGGTGTCGGATATCGAAATGCCGCGGTTGGACGGTTATGCGTTGACCCGCGCCATTCGTGAGGCGCCGAGCCTGCGTCGGCTGAAGGTGGTGCTGCACAGTTCGCTCAGCGGCATGTTCAATGAGGCGATGATCAAGGAGGTCAAGGCCGATCGCTTCGTGGCCAAGTTCCAGCCGGACGTGCTGGCGCAGACGGTGCTGGAATTGTTGCCGGAAGCCGGCCCGGCAGCGCCGGCGGCGTCGACAGGCTGACGCCCGGGCCAATCGCCGACGAGGCGTCAACAAACCGTCTTTCGCCGTCCATCGGCTGCTGGCGGCGACACCGTGCCGGCACGCAAACCCAACAATGGCATGGGTTTCCAGCCGGTGGCATGCAAATTGCCTTTCGCTCCGTGCAGCCACAGCACGCGGAGCGAACCGATGATTCCAGGCACCACCAATCTCTTTGGCATCCACACCCGGGCGCTCGACTTGTGGCAGCGCCGTGCCAAGGTGCTGGCCAACAACCTGGCCAATGTCGATACCCCCGGCTATCTGGCGCGCGATGTCGACTTTCGCAAGGTGCTGGCCGCGGCCAGCGGTCATGCCGACGGACTGAAACTGGAAACCGATGCCCCCGGCCAGATCAGCACGGCCAGCCAGGCCGCCGACACGCTGGCCTATCGCGTACCGACCCAGCCGAGCATGGACGGCAATACTGTCGATGGCCAGGTCGAGCAGGCCGCCTTTGCCGCCAACGGCGTGCATTACCAGGCCACCCTGTCCTTCATCACCGCGCAGATCCGCATGCTGCGCACTGCCATCACGGGAGCTTGACGCGGATGTCCGCCTTCTCGATTTTCAACGTGGCCGGTTCCGGCATGGCTGCGCAATCTCTTCGACTCAACACGGTCGCCAGCAATCTGGCCAATGCCGACAGCGTGGCGAGCACGCCCGAAGGGGCCTATCGCTCGCGCGAGCCGCTGTTCGCCGCGGTGAAGGACCGGCTCGACGGTGGCGGCAATGCGGTGGGCGAGGGCGTGCAGGTACTCGGTGTCACCGAGAGCCAGGCCGCCATCCCCCGTCGCTACGAACCGGGCAATCCGCTAGCGGATGCCAACGGCTACGTCTACACCAGCAACGTCAATCCGGTCGACGAGCTGGTCAACATGATCTCGGCCTCGCGCTCGTACCAGAACAACGTCGAGGTGATGAACTCGGCGCGCCAGCTGATGCAAAAGACGCTGGACTTGGGCAAATGAGGCACATCCCGATGAACCACCAGCAATACGCATCGATGAGGAGCGTGGCATGAGCAGCATGGCCATTGGTGGCCCAGCCACTTCCAGTACCGCCCAGGCCGCCAGCCTGGGCAAGGAGAAGACGCTGAACCAGGCGGATTTCCTCAGTTTGCTGGTGCAGCAGATGCGCAACCAGGACCCGACCAAGCCGGTCGACTCCTCGCAGATGGTCAGCCAGCTGGCGCAGATCAGCCAAGTGTCAGCCACGCAGGCGCTGCAGACCTCGTTCGACAGTCTCAGCCAGTCGCTGCAAGGCAATCAGTTGCTGCAGGCGAGCAGCCTGGTCGGACACCGCGTCACGGTGCCGTCGCAAGCCGGTCAGTTGCAGGCCGGTGGCCTGGATGGCGCGGTCAACGTGCCCGCTGGCGGCGGCACCGTGCTGGTGCAGGTCACCGATGCCAGCGGCAACGTGTTGCGCACGTTGAACCTGGGCCAGCCCGCGTCAGGCCTGGCGGCGTTCCACTGGGACGGCAAGGACGAGGGTGGCACGGCCCTGCCGGCGGGAACCTATGGCCTCAAGGCGCAGGCCGGCAACACCGCGGTGGCGACCTATGTCAGCGGCAGGGTCAATGGCGTAAGCATGACCGGCAGCGATGGCGCCTATCTCGACGTGGATGGTTTTGGCGGGGCCCTGCTGAGTCAGGTCGCACAGATCAACTGATCCCCCTTCGGGTCTCAATACAGAGGAATTACCGATATGCCTTTCAACATTGCCTTGAGCGGTCTTAACGCAGCCTCCTCGGATCTCGAGGTCACCGCCAACAACATCGCCAACACCGGTACCACCGGCTTCAAGGGTTCGCGCGCACAGTTTGCCGAGCTGTTCAATGCTGCCGGTCCCAACCTCAGTGCCACCCAGACGGGCAGCGGCGTGCGGCTCACCAACGTGGCCCAACAGTTCACCGCCGGCAGCGTGGAAACGACCAACAACAGCCTGGATTTCGCCATCAGCGGGGAGGGATTCTTCACCTTGCACGACGGCAAGGGCTATTCCTACACCCGTGCCGGCGCCTTCCAGAAGGATCAGAACGGCTTCGTCACCAACGCCGAAGGCCAGCGCCTGCAAGTGTTTCCGGCGCTGTCCAACGGCAGCTTCGACAACAGCACGCTGTCCGACCTGCAACTGGTCACCTCGCAGAATGCGGCCAGGGCCACCACCAGCGTGCAGATGTCGCTGAACTTGCCGTCCGACGCGCTGGCACCGGCCACGCCGTTCGACCCGCTCAACGACCCCTCCAGCTACAACCAGGCCACGCCGTTCACGGCCTACGACTCGCTCGGTGCCACCCACAACGGCACCGTGTATTTCGTCAAGGATGCGGCGGCCAACGTGTGGAACGCGAACCTGTATGTCGATGGCGTGTCGACCGGCGCCTCGCAGCCGGTCACGTTCAACAGCAGTGGTGCGCTGGTGGCACCGGCAAACGGCAAGCTGGCCTTTGGCGCCGTTTCGGTCAGCCCGGGTGCCGATCCGCTGCAGCTGACCGTGGACATGAGCAAGGCCACCCAGTTCGGCAACGCCTACGCGGCCAGCTCGATCAACCAGGACGGTTACCCGACCGGCGTGCTGGCGAGCATCGACGTGTCACGTGAAGGCGTGGTGCAGGCGAAGTACTCCAACGGCCAGAGCAGCGCGCTGGGTCAGCTGGCGATGGCGCGCTTCGCCAACGAGCAGGGTCTGCGCCAGCTGGACAACACCAACTGGGCGGCGTCCTACGACTCCGGCACGCCAATCATGGGCGCCGCCGGCAACGGCACTTACGGCAGCGTGCAGGCCGGTGCGCTGGAGGCTTCCAACACGGCCGATCTCACCGTTCAGCTGGTCAACATGATCAAGGCGCAGCGCAACTACCAGGCGAATGCGCAGGTGATCTCCACCGACAACCAGCTGACCCAGACCATCATCAATATCCACAATTGAGGAGCGAGTGATCGGGAATGAGGAGTGAGAGAAGTGCTTCACCGGCCGACTCTCGCTCCTCACTTCTCACTTCTCACTCCTTGAGGAGCTTCTCCATGGACAGATCGCTCTATGTAGCCATGACCGGCGCCACGCAGATGATGCGCGAGCAGTCCGAAGTGGCGCACAACCTGGCTAACGCCGACACCGTCGGCTTCAAGGCGCAGCTGTCGGCGTTTCAGCCGCTGACCGTGCAGGGGCCAGGTCTGCCCACGCGGATCAACGGCGTGGCGCATGGCCTGGGCGTGGATATGCGCGAAGGCGGCCAGATCGAAACCGGCCGTCAGTTGGATGTGGCCGTGCAGGGCGCGGGCTGGATCGCGGTGCAGGGTGCCGACGGCCGCGAGGGCTATACCCGTGCCGGCGAGCTGCGCTTGACTCCGGATGGCCTGCTCACCGACGCGCGCGGCAACCTGGTGCTGGGCGAGGGTGGCCCGATCAGTGTGCCGCAGAGCAGCCAGCTGAATATCGGTGCGGATGGCACGGTGTCGGTGGTGCCGATGGGGCAGTCGCCGGAAACCATTGCCGCGGTGGGCCGCATCAAGCTGGTGAATCCACCAGCCGACCGGCTCTCGCTGGGCAGCGACGGGCTGATGCATCTCAGTGACGGCGGCAGCGCGGACGCGGATCCGGCGGTCTCCCTGAAATCAGGCGTGCTGGAGTCAAGCAACGTCAATCCCTCGCAGACCTTGGTGCAGATGATCCAGCTGTCACGCCAGTACGAGCTGCAGATCCGCGCGATCCGCAGTGCGGACGAGAACGCGCAGTCGGCCTCGCGCTTGCTGCAGATGACCTGATCCAGCGCATTCGCACGCGCTTCACAACGACATACCAGACGTCCAAACGGAGTCCATCGCCATGTTTTCATCCTTGTGGGTAGCCAAGACCGGCCTCGATGCGCAGCAGACACGCATGGACGTCATCTCGAACAATCTGGCCAACGCGAACACTACCGGTTTCAAGAGCGCGCGCGCCGAGTTCCAGGACCTGGTCTACCAGAACCTGCGCCAGCCCGGCGGGCAGACCACCGAGCAGACGCAGTCGCCCTCGGGGCTGATGCTGGGCACCGGCGTGCGCGTGGTGGGCAGCGAAAAGTTGTTCACGCAGGGCAATATCGAGCAGACCGGCAACTCGCTGGACGTGGCCGTGCAGGGGCGCGGCTTCCTGCAGGTGACTATGCCCGACGGCACCATCGCCTATACCCGCGACGGTTCCTTGCACATGGACCAGAACGGCCAGATCGTCACCGCCAACGGCTACGCGCTGGACCCGGCGCTGAGTGTGCCGGCCAATGCGCAGAGCATCACCATCGGCAGCGACGGCACGGTCAGCGTGAGCTTGCCGGGGCAGGCCGCCACGCAGCAGGTCGGCACCGTACAGCTGGCGGATTTCATCAACCCCGCCGGGCTGCAGCCCAACGGCGACAACTTGTACCTGGAGACCGCCTCCAGCGGCTCGCCGCAGATCGGCCAGCCCGGCCTGAACGGCCTGGGCACGCTGGCGCAAGGTGCGCTGGAAAGCTCCAACGTCAACGTAGTCGAGCAGATGGTTGACATGATCGAGACCCAGCGTACCTACGAGATGAACTCCAAGGCCGTGTCCGCCGCCGACTCGATGCTGCAGTTCCTCACCAACAAGACCTGAGGCACGCCGTGATGAAGAATCGTTTGCGCTTTTCATGGCTGCCGTGCGCACTGGCCCTGCTGGCCGGTTGCGCCGACATGCCGCGCGTGCGCGACGATGCCCAGTGGGCAGCGTCGCTGCCGCCATCGCAAGAGGCCGCCGTGGCGGCCGACGGCTCGATCTACCATGATGCACAGAACATGGAGCTGTTTGCGGACCCGCGCGCCCATCGCGTGGGCGACATCCTCACCGTGGTGCTGGTCGAGAGCACCCAGGCCAGCAAGAAGGCCACCACCAGCACCAGCAAGACCGACCAGGCCGATATCGGCGCGCCGACCCTGCTGGGCAAGGCGATTACCGCCGGCGGTCGCAGCGCGACCTTCGGACTGGACGGCAAGCGCAGTTTCGACGGCGCCGGTTCCAGCAGTCAGAGCAATCAGCTCACCGGACAGATCACGGTGACCGTGGCGCAACGCCTGAGCAACGGCAACCTGATGGTGCGCGGCGAAAAATGGCTGACCATCAACCAGGGCCAGGAGCTGGTGCGTATTTCCGGCATCGTGCGGCCGCAGGACATCGGCCAGGATAACGTGGTGCCGTCAACCCGCGTGGCCGATGCACGCATCAGCTACACCGGTCGCGGCACCCTGGCTGACGCGAACACGCGCGGCTGGCTGTCGCGCTTCTTCAATTCCAAGTGGATGCCGTTCTGATGAGCACGCCCGCGTACGCCGCTGTCGTAGGAGCCCGCTTGCGGGCGATGCTCTTCGCTTGGACATTCACAACAGGAGCATCGCCCGCGAGCGGGCTCCTACGCAAAATGGCGCTTGCGGTGGGGTTGGCTTTGTTGGCGGTGGCGCCTGCGCACGCGGACAAGATTCGCGACCTGGTGCAAGTCCAGGGCGTGCGCAGCAACCAGCTGATCGGCTACGGCCTGGTGGTGGGCCTGGATGGCTCGGGTGACCAGACCACGCAAGCGCCGTTCACCACGCAGAGCCTGGAGAACATGCTGCAGCAATTCGGCATCACCGTGCCGGCCAGCGCGCGGCCGCAGCTGAAAAATGCCGCGGCCGTCATGGTGACCGCGGATCTCCCGCCGTTCGCCAAGCCCGGCCAGACCATCGATGTCACGGTGGCCTCGATCGGCAATGCCAAAAGCATCCGCGGCGGACAGCTGCTGATGGCGCCGCTGCGCGGTGCCGATGGCAATGTCTATGCGGTGGCGCAGGGCAGCGTGGTGGTGGGCGGCATCAGCGCGCAGGGCAAGAGCGGCTCCAGCGTGCAGGTGAACATCTCGGCCAGCGGGCGCATTCCCAATGGCGCTTCGGTCGAGCGCGTGGTGGCCTCGTCGTTCGCCGCCGGTGGCGACCTGATGCTGAACCTCAACACGGCGGACTTCACCACCGCCACGCGCATCGCCGCGGCGATCAACAAGGCCTACGGCACGGGCACCGCCCAGCCGGTGGACGGTGGCACGGTGTCTGTGCGCGGTCCGCAGGACCCGGCGCAGAAGGTGGCGTGGCTGGGTGCCATCCAGAATCTCGACGTGCAGCCAGGCGATGCCCCGGCACGGATCGTGGTCAATTCACGTACCGGTACCGTCGTGATTGGTTCGGATGTCCGGGTCACCGCCGCGGCGGTGGCGCATGGCGCGATCCAGGTGACGATCGCCGAGCAGCCGCAGGTCAGCCAGCCGGCACCGTTCAGCCAGGGCCAGACCGCGATCGTGCCCAACAGCAGCGTCCAGGTCAGCGAGGAGGGCGCGCACATGTTCAAGTTCGGCCCCGGCGTGAGCCTGGACACCATCGTGCGTGCGGTGAACCAGGTGGGCGCGACCCCGAGCGACCTGATCTCGATCCTGCAGGCGCTGAAGCAGGCTGGCGCGCTTCATGCAGACCTGGTTGTGATCTAGGAGATCTGTTCATGACGCCTCTCAACAGCACCTCAGCCGCGCTGGATACCTGGACCGAACTGTCCGGGTTTCAACAACTGCGCGCGCAGGCGCGCAGCGACGGCGGCAAGAGTGCGCTGCCGGCGGTGGCCAGGCAGTTCGAGGCGATCTTTACCCAGATGATGCTGAAGTCGATGCGCGAGGCCAACGCCAGCATGGGCAGCGACATCGCCGGCAGTGAGCAGGTGAATGCCTATCGTGACCTGTTCGATCAGCAGTTGTCGCTGAGCCTGGCCAACGGCCACAACGGCCTGGGCATCGCGAAGATGTTGGTACGCCAGTTGGGTGGCAAGACGGAGTCGACCGAAGCCGCCGCCGCAGCTACGGGGCGGGAGCTGCCCGTGCCCACCGCCAGCGTGCTGAACGCCAATGTGCGCGCCCTGCTGCAGTTAGGGTCGGATCGCCCAGCGGGTGACGGCGCCGCGGGCGCCAGCCTGGGTATGCCTTCCACGGCCGCTGCCGGTTCGGTATGGCAACACACGCTCGACCGCTTGGCAGAAGGCGCGATGGACGTGGCGGGTACCGCGGCCACGGCGTTGCCCGGCGGCGATCCGGTGAGCTTCGTGCGCGCGCTGGCGCCCCACGCGGCGGTGGCGGCGAAGGAATTGGGGGTGTCGGTGCGTGCGCTGCTGGCGCAGGCCGCGCTTGAAACCGGCTGGGGCAAGCATCTGCCCAGCCACTACGATGGGAGCAGCAGCAACAACCTGTTTGGGATCAAGGCCGACGGCAGTTGGCACGGCGACAAGGTCAGCGTACCTACGCTGGAATATGAAAACGGCGTGGCCGTGCGCAAGCGCGATGCGTTCCGCGCCTACGATTCACCATCCGCTTCGTTCGCCGATTACGCGCGCCTGATTGCCGACAGCCCGCGCTACGCGCAGGCGCTGGGGCAGGGCGAGAATATCGCCGCCTTCGCGCATGGGCTGGTGCATGGTGGCTACGCGACCGATCCCGCTTATGTGGCCAAGATCACCGCGATCGCCAACAGCGCGCAGATGCGCGAGGCGTTGGCTGGTTTGCATGTGGACGGGGGTGCGGAGTGAGTGGCGTGGCTTTATCGCGTGGTGATCGTCGAGGCATCGGCGCTTTGCCGTTTGCCAAGGGGCGGTCCGTCGTTCTGGCGGACGCCAGATCAAGATTCTTGGCCACGCTATGCGTGCAGGGTTGCGGCATAAAGCTTTCGTCCGCCCGTGGCGGACGAGTTACTTTTCTCTTGCGTGGCCAAGAGAAAAGTAACCCAAAGAGAAGGCCACCCCGCTTGGCGCTTGCCGGGCTTCGGGCAACCGCTCCTGCGTTGCCTCAACTCGGGCATCCATGCCCTCGCCATGCCCGGCAAGTCCGTGAGCCGGGGTCGGGCTTTTCGACAGCACATCCCTGTGCTGGCGAAAAGGAGTCGACATCCTGTCGACTCCCGCTGCGCGGCCTGTCGACCCCGACTCACCGCCGCACAGGGGCCCCGGGTAGAGCAGCGGGCCATCGTGGACCGCACTCCTGGCGCTCGCTGCGCGAACGCAAGGCAACGAGCAGTGGACCGTTGGCATCGGGCTCTGCTCTCACCTCTCCCTCCTCTCTACTCACTTCTCACATAGCGCTGATTCAAGGAGAGGCCCACCCGGCCGATATCGTCACCACGTACCGCGCCAACCCGGCGGTGCACCAGTTGTTGAGGGTGTTTCATGGCTGACATGCTTTCGACCGGCGTGTCCGGGCTGCTTGCCGCGCAGATCGGGCTCAGTACGGTCAGCCACAACGTGGCCAACGTCAATACGGACGGCTACAGCCGCCAGGTCGTGTCGTTCGGCGCGCGGCTGCCCGAGGGGCAGGCCGGGTTTTACATCGGCACCGGGGTCGACACGGTGGCGGTGCAGCGCGCGTACAGCGAGTTTCTGAACAGCTCGCTGTGGTCGGCCAGTTCGGGGCAGGGCCGGGCCAGCACCCTGGCCAGCCTCACCGGACAGCTCAACAACCAGCTGTCGGGTAGCACCAACCTGCAGACCTCGCTGGACAGTTTCTATGGCGCGGTGCAGGACATGGCCAATGCGCCGTCCGACACCGCCTCGCGTCAGGTGTTGCTGGCCCGGGCGGGTGGGTTGGTCAGCACGTTTCATGCGCTGTCGGGCCAGTTCAGCCAGTTGTCGGGTCAGGTGCAGCAGCAGATCACCGATACCGTGGGTTCGATCAACAGCGACAGCGCGTCGATTGCCAAGTTGAACGGGCTTATCCGTTCATCCTCGGCCACCGACGGTACGCCGCCGGCAGACCTGCTCGACCAGCGCGATGCGCTGGTCAAAAAGCTGGCTGGCGAGGTGGGCGTGAGCGTGGTGCCGCAGAACGACCACACCATCAGTGTGTTCGTCGGCAATGGACAGGCACTGGTCACCGGCACCGAGTCGCACCCGCTGGGCACCGCAGCGAATGTCTACGATGCCACCCGCGTCGAAGTGGTGGGCGGCGGCTCCGGCAGCGTGATCAGTGGGCGCATCGGCGGTGGTGCGCTGGGCGCGCTGCTGGACTTTCGCAGCAACGTGCTCGACCCGGCGCAGACCCAGCTGGGTCGTTCGGCGCAGGCGCTGGCCAGTGCATTCAATGCCCAGCATGCGCAGGGCGTGGACCTGCACGGCGAGGTGGGCGGTGCGTTCTTCAGTGTCGCCGGGCCGGTGGTACAGGGCGCTTCCAGCAACACCGGCAGCGGTACGCTGGATGCCAGCATCGGCGACATCGGCACACTGACCGGCAAGGACTATGTGCTGAGCTACGACGGCAGCAACTGGAGCATGCACGACAGCCACGGCAGCGCCGTGGCACTGGGCGGCAGCGGCACCAGCGCCGATCCGTTCACGGCGGCCGGGCTGAGCCTGGTGCTCGGCGGCAGTGCCAGCGCCGGCGACAGCTTTCGCGTGCAGCCCAGCCGCGCCGCCGCGGACAGCTTTTCGGTCGCCATCGACGACCCCGACAAGGTTGCCGCCGCGGCTGCGTTCGTGGTCAACGCGGGCAGCGGCAATACCGCTACGGCGCCGCCCAGCGTCCGCATCAGCGACGGCAGCGATCCCAACCTGCTTAATGCCAGCTCGATCGTGTTCAGCTCGCCCAGCAGCTACAGCATCGACGGCGGCGCAGCGCAGACCTTCACGCCCGGCCAGCCGATCGTGCACAACGGCTGGAGCATGCAGCTGGGCGGCGCGCCCCAGGCCGGCGACAGTTTCAGCCTGCGGGCCAACCGCAATGCGCAGGGCGACAACTCCAATGCGCTGATGCTGGGCAAGGTCGCCAACCTCGGCGTGCTCGACGGTGGCGTCACCAGCACCGGCCGCGCCTACAGCCAATTGGTCAGCCAGGTCGGCAGCGCCGGCGCGCTGGCCAAGGACGACCTGACCACGCAAACGGCGGTGTACAGCCAGGCGATGAGTTCGCAGCAAAGCGTTTCGGGTGTGAACCTGGACGAGGAGGCGGCCAACCTGGTGCGTTACCAGCAGGCCTACCAGGCCTCGGCCCAGGTCATCAGCACGGCCAACAGCCTATTCAGCGCGCTGCTCGGCGCGGTACGGGGATAAATCATGCGCGTTTCCACCAGCTGGATGCAGCAGCAATCCATCGGCAACATGATGAATCGGCAGGGCGACCTGTCCGACCTCAACACGCAGTTGAGCACGGGCAAGCGGATCAACCAGCCCTCCGACGATCCGGTCGGCGCGGCGCGCGCGCTGGATACGTCGCACCTGATTGCCGACGCCGCGCAATATCAGCGCAACATCACCTCGGCCAACGCCAGGCTGGGTCTGGAAGACCAGACCCTGTCCAACACCAGCAACGTACTCGGGCGTGTGCGCACGCTGCTGCTGCAAGCGGCCAATGGCAGCCAGACCGACCAGACCCGTGGTGACATCGCCGCGGAGATGGCGCAATTGCGTCAGCAGTTGCTCGGCCAGGCCAACAGCACCGATGGCCAGGGCGGATACATTTTTGCCGGCAATCGCACCGGTACCCAGCCGTTTGCATCGCAAGGCAGCGTCAGCTACCTCGGCGACGACGGCCAGCGCATGGTGGCCGCCGGTCCGGGGCTGCAGGTCGCCACCGGTGATCCGGGCAGCGCCGTGTTCAAGGATATTCCCACCGGCAACGGCACTTTTGCGGTAAGCGCGAGTGCGACCAATACCGGCAACGCCGTGGCCGGCGCCAGCAGCGTGACCGATCCCTCGGCCAGTCCTTCGGCGTGGGACGGTGGCAGCTACAGCATCGTGTTCACCGCGGCCGACGCGTACCAAGTGCGCGATGGCGGCGGTGCGGTGCTGGACAGCGGCAGCTACGACCCGGGCAAGGGCGGCAGCATCACCTTCCGTGGTGCCCAGGTCGCCTTCGACGGCGCGCCCAACGCCAGCGACACGTTTGCGCTCGGCGCTTCGGCCAAGCAGGACGTGTTCACCACGCTGGACAACATCATCACGACGTTGCGCACGCCCAACGGTGGTGGTGCGCAGATGCAGAACGACATCAATACGCAGTTCGCGAATCTCGATCAGGCGATCGACACCATCACCCGTACGCGTGGCAAGGTGGGTGCGCGCATGAATGCGCTCGATCAGCAAGGCGGGCTCAACGACGACCTGACCCTGCAATACAAGACGGCACTGTCGAACGTGCAGGACGTGAACTATTACGACGCAATCAGCCAGCTCGGTGCGCAGACCACGGCACTGCAAGCGGCGCAGCAGACTTTCACGAAAATCCAGGGTTCAAAATTGTTCGATTATTTGCGTTGACAAGGCTCAAGTTTTGGTGTCACGGGTCGAAACGGTACACAAGGCGGATGCATTCAATGGTGAATCCCCGCCGGATTGTCTGAGCCGACCACTGTCGGCACACCACCTCGATTCGGAGAATTCCCATGGTCATGAGCGTCAATACCAACATCAGCTCACTGAATGCCCAGAAAAACCTGGCCGCCACGCAGAGCAAACTTGCCACTGCGATCGAGCGCCTGTCCTCGGGCCTGCGTATCAACAGTGCCAAAGACGACGCCGCCGGCCTCGCCATTTCCACCCGCTTTACCACCCAGATCAACGGCCTCAATCAGGCAGTCAGCAATGCCAACGATGGCATTTCGCTGGCGCAGACCACCGAGTCGGCGCTAAACGAGGTGACCAACAACATGCAGCGTATCCGTACGCTGGCCGTGCAGTCCGCCAACGCTACCAACTCCGACAGCGATCGCGCTGCGCTGGATGCCGAAGTGCAGCAGCGTCTGTCCGAGATCACCCGTATCTCACAGCAGACCACGTTCAACGGTCGCCACGTGCTGGATGGCAGCTTCGGTAACGCTGCGTTCCAGATCGGTGCCAACGTGGGCGAGACGATTTCGGTGAACCTGAGCCAGGGGGCCGGTGCCAAGCAGGTTGGCCAGATGGCCAATACGCAGAGCGCCGATCTGAGCGCGATGTTCACTGCCAGCGCAGCCACGCCAGGTACGACAACCAGTCTGACCATTGCCGCTTCAACCACCTTGGCTGCAGGCGACTTGACGATCGGTGGTACCGCCGTAGCTGCCGGTACCTATACCGGTACCCAGTTTGCCGCCGCAATCCAGACTGCGGGGGGCGCCGGTGTAACGGCTGCCTTTGATGGCGTCGCCAACACGATCACGATCACCAATACCACTGCGGCGCCAGTGGCGATTGCCGGTACCGCCCGGGCAACCTATTTTGCCGCCACGAGCGTTGCCGCACAGACGCCAGCCTCCTCCGGCACCCTGACACTGGCCACCGGCGACCTGACGATCCAGTCGGCGACTGGCGGTACTGCCGCCGACATGAGTGGTACTTACGCGAGTGCACAGAGTCTGGTCGATGCAATCAACGCCAAGGGTGTCGCTGGTGTCTCGGCCTACTACGACAGCACCGGCCATTCAGTGCATTTGAACTCGCAGTCCGCGTTGACCGTGAATGGCGCCAAGGCTGGTGTCGGTGCCGGTAATCTGGCTTTTGCCAATTCGGGCGCCACCGCCATCGCCGTCGGTGGCAATCTGTCCACCAGCGACGTGAAAACGGTGATCGGCGCGAACGATACCATCAGTCGCATCGATGCCGCCTTGGGTACCATCAGCTCCATGCGCAGCGACCTCGGCGCGGTGCAGAACCGTTTCGATTCCACCATCGCCAACCTGCAGACCATCTCGCAGAATCTCAGCGCGTCGCGCAGCCAGATCCAGGATGCCGACTTCGCGGCCGAAACGGCGAACATGTCCAGTGCGAACATCTTGCAACAGGCTGGTGTGTCGGTGCTGGCACAGGCCAACGCCAGCAAGCAGAGCGTGCTCAAGCTACTGCAGTAACTTGTCATCGGAGCGGCCACGGAACATCGCGGCCGCTCCATCCATTTTGAGGAAACCCGCTCATGGCGATCAACATCGGTTCTACCAGCACACCTACTACCGGGCTGCTGACCTCGATGGGTGTCGGTTCGGGTTTGGACGTAGCTACTCTGGTCAGCAAGCTGGTAGCCGCCAAGAAGGCACCGCAGCAAAACCAGATCACCAAGCAGCAGACCACCGCCAACACCCAGCTTTCCGCGCTGGGACAAGTCAGCGCCGCACTTTCCGCGTTGCAGTCGGCGATGGCGTCACTCACTGACGGCAGCGCCTTCACTGCGCGCCAGGTGAACAGCAGCGACAGCACCGTGCTCAGTGCCAGCAACACCGGCACCGCAGTCAACGGCAGCTACAACATTGTCGTTACCCAGATGGCGAGCGCGTTGAAGGCTTCCTCCGGCGCTTTTGCCAGCAGCAGCACACAGGTCGGCACCGGTACGCTCACCGTCGCGGTGGGCAGTCAATCGATGAGTCTGACCATCGACAGTACCAACGGTTCGCTGGCATCGATTCGCGATGCCATCAACAATGCCAGCACCAATCCTGGCGTCTCCGCCACCATCGTCACCGGCACCGACGGCGCCCACTTGGTGCTCAGCGGTACCCGCACCGGCGCAGCCAACGGTTTCTCGGTGAGCAGCAGCGGTGGCGACGGCAAACTGGCGGCGCTCAAATACGATCCGGCAGCATCCAGCGGCAACGGCCTGACCGTGATCAACGCGGCCAAGGATGCGCAGTACAGCATTGATGGTCTGGCTGGCAGCAACGCTGGCAACACCGTCAGTACCGCGATTGACGGTCTCACCCTGAATCTGGTCAAGCTCGGCAGCAGCACAGTGAGTGTGTCCAGCGACACCACCAAGGCCACCAGCGCGCTGACCAACCTGGTCAGCACCTACAATAGTTTTGTCGGGATCTACCAGAACCTGAGCAAGTACGACGCCACCACCGGCACCGCTGGCGCACTGCTTGGCGACGCCACCCTCAACAGCATCAACAGCACTTTGTCACGGATTGTCGGTGGCACCGCCAACGGCGCTACGCTGTCCACTATCGGCATTTCTCTGCAGCTGGACGGTACTTTGCTGGTGGACAGCAGCAAGCTGCAGACCGCGTTGAGCGATGGTGGCAAGCAAGCTGGCGCGCTGTTTGGCGGCACCAATGGATTCGCCGCCCAGTTGAACACGCCGCTCGCCAGTTGGGGCGGCACCAGCGGCATCCTGGCTACACGCAGCACCAGCATCAACCAGCAGCTGAGTGACCTGGCGAACCAGCAAACTACGCTGAACAGCCGCATGGATAGCCTTACTGCGCGCTATCAGGCGCAGTTCAGCGCCCTCGATACGCTGATGAGCAAGCTCAACAGCACCAGCACCTATCTGCAGCAGCAGTTTGATGCGTTGAACAACAGCGCCAAGAAATAAGGGAGACGGTCATGGGATTCGGCTACGGCGCAAATGCCTACCAGCAAGTTCGTTCGCGCGGCGGAACCGAGTCGGCTGATCCGCATGGTCTGATCACACTGCTGATGGACGGCGCACTCGAACGTCTGGTGAAAGCCCGCGCGCACATGCTGCGGGGCGAGGTGGCGGCCAAGGGTGAAACCATCTCGCGCTGCATCGAGATTATCGGCGGCCTGCGCGACAGCCTCGACCCGAAAGTGGAGCCCACCATGGTGGAGCGGCTGGACTCGCTCTATGAATACATGAGTCGGCGCCTGCTGCAGGCCAACCTGCGCGACGACACCACCATCATCGACGAGGTCAGCAAGCTGCTGCACCAGGTGCGCGACAGTTGGGTACAGATCGCCCCGGCACCGGCGGTCCGCGCGGTAGGAACATAGACATGCCGCCATCAACCGGTACTGCCGCCTCACCGTTGACGCATGCGTTGGACATCACGCGCGCGATGCTGGCGGTGGCGAAGCAGGCCGATTGGGCACAACTGCTGCAGTTGGAGCAGGAGCGCGAGCCACTGGTACGTCGCCAGCATCCGACCGACCTGATCAGCCGTGCCCAGATCGAGCAGATTCTGGCGTACGATCGCCAGCTGCAGGCCCTGGTGGGCAACGCCCGTGATGCGGTCGCCCAGCTGTGGCAGGATGAGCGTAGCCGCTCCCAGGCCATTGCCGCCTACGCGCAGCGCTGAGCACGCCGAGGCCGTGCGGTGGCGGCGTTCCAGGCAAACAGCCGGCGGGCAGCGCCCCCCCTACGGCGCGCCGACGGTAGGGCGGGCACCGCCCGCCGGCTCTTCTGCCTCAATGCAGAATATGTTCAAGAGACAGCCTATAGGGGGATGGGTCATTTCAGCCGACACGTCGGGAGCTGCGCGATGGATAACTCCAGGTGGCATGAATTCGAGCAGCGCGTGAGCGTGGAGGAACTACTCCACGTCGCCGCCGAGCCGCTCGTATGGCCGGTGCCGGAAGGGTGGGCGTTGTCGCTGGCCGAGCGCAACAGCGACACGCTGGCGGCGATTGCCGCGTTGGAAGAGCGGCGGGTGGATGCGAGTGACGACGACAATCCGCTGGTGCAGGAGATGCGCCGGATGGATGCCAAGCTCACCGCCCTGGTGGATATCGTCAACCGACTCCTGACCCCCAATGACACCTTGCCCGGGCAGCGCCCGGTGCGCTTCAACGCGCGCGGCGCGGTGATTCCGACAGAGCTCGTGCCTGCTGGCGATACGATGCTTCTGAGCCTGCGTTTCGATCATTGTCGGAGCCTGCCGCTGGAGCTTCCCGCGCAGCGCGAACGTCAACTGGACGATGGTCGTACATTCGTTGCCTTCAGCACGCTGAGTGACGCGCAAGGTGACGCAATTGAGCGGCTCGTTTTTCGCCATCACCGACGTAAAGTGGCAGGGGTGCGTCAGTTGCCCGGGTGAATCTGCCCACATCGGTACGTTCCGGTCTGACGCGGATCAAGTGTACGTGTGACGCAGTTCGCACAATGGGGGATTGACACGCAGGATATTTCCTTACTTTGCGCACCCCTGCCACTCGCGCAACCGCGCGCACATTCCCGTCAGATGGGCGCGCATGAAGTTTCCGCGGTCTTTTGCATCAGCTGTTTACGAATCACGGCGCGAACGTGTTGAGGAATTTTCACGACGTAAAACTTTTGGCATGTGACATTTTGCCGTCACCAGGGTGCCAAGATTTGGCCTTCTTATTGCATGTGGGGCACCAGCCCAGCGACGGATCGTTGGCACGGATGAAAAAAGCGGCCTTGCCGGATGCAGGGACCGGGCCTTAGATGCAGTACGGAGGACAAGATGCAGAAGTTTGACTTTCTGGTGATTGAATCGGACGAAGTACGTATCAATGCGGTGATGGCGGCGCTCCACTTCCTCGGCTACCACCCGCAGCACGGCGCAAGTTGCATCAGCACCAGCGAGTCAACCCACGCCTGGCGCGCGGTCTACGTGGGGAATGTCGACGACGGCGCCGAGGCGGAGCGCCAGCTTGCCCTGCTGGGTACCAGCGCAGCGCACATCCCGCTGTTGCTGGCCGAGGACTCGCCCTGGCTCGAGCGGCTGGGCACGCCCAAATCGCCATTCGCCGGGCGCCTGGCCACGCTGAGCTTCCCGCTCAGCTACGAAAAACTGACCGAGGCCGTGCGCCATGTCTATGCGCGTCTGCTTGGCGGCCAGGCCGGCGGGCTGCGTTTCGTCGGCAACTCCGCGCCGATGGTTCGCGTCAATGCACTGATCCACCAAGTGGCGCCGTTCGATTCGACCGTGCTGGTGCTGGGTGAATCCGGCACCGGCAAGGAGATGGTCGCGCGCGCCATTCACGAACACTCACCGCGTCGCGACAAGCCCTTCGTGGCGATCAACTGCGGCGCGATTCCGGCCGAGTTGCTGGAAAGCGAGCTGTTCGGCCACGAGAAGGGCGCCTTCACCGGCGCCATCAGCGCGCGCAAGGGGCGCTTCGAGATGGCCGAGGGTGGCACCCTGTTCCTGGACGAGATCGGCGACATGAGCCTGCCGATGCAGGTGAAGTTGTTGCGCGTGTTGCAGGAGCGCGCGTACGAGCGCGTCGGTGGCAACAAGACGCAGCGCTGCGACGTGCGCATCATCGCGGCGACCCATCGCAACCTGGAGCAGTCGATTGCCGAGGATCGCTTCCGCGAAGACCTGTTCTACCGCCTGAGCGTGTTCCCGCTGGAGCTGCCCTCGTTGCGCGAGCGCCTGGAAGACCTGCCCACCCTGATCGCCGAGTTCAACCTGCGCCTGGCGCGCCGTGGGCTGGGTGCGGTGCGCTTCAGCGCCGGGGCGCTGCAGTCGCTGCGCGCGCATCCCTGGCCTGGCAACGTGCGTGAGCTTTCCAACCTGGTCGAGCGCATGGCGATTCTGTTCCCACACGGCGAAGTGCGCAGCAGCGACCTGCCGCAAAAATACCGCGGCAAGGTGGTACCGGACGAGGTGCATGGTGCGGCGCTGCTGGCGATGATGGATGACGAAGTCGCGCTAGTGGAAGCCGCGGCGCCGCCCGTGTTCGAGTCAGCGCACCTGCTGCCGGAGCAGGGTCTGGATCTCAAGGACCACCTGGCCGACATCGAGGTGAGTCTGATCCGCCAGGCGCTCGATGCCACGGGCGGCGTGGTGGCGCATGCCGCCCGGTTGTTGCACATGCAGCGCACCACCCTGGTAGAGAAGCTGCGCAAGTACGGGCTGCAGAACAGCATGGCTGCTTGAGTAGCGGGGAATGGGGAATGGGGAACATGGAGGGTCGAGTTGAGTGCGGACGCTCTCGATGACGCTTGTTCTTGCGAGTAAGGCCAACTCACCTCAAACCATGCGTTTCCCATTCCCCACTCTTCCAGCCATGGCACGCCTCGTGCATCCATCCATGCAAACCCGTCGCGCGTCGGGAATCCGTCACCAGGAAGCACCGCCATGAGCACCATCGACGTCAATAACCTGCTTTCCCAGATGCGCCAGATGACGGCGCAGGTACGTGCCCCGGAGGCAACCTCCGGGCTGGCGCCGATCGGCGCGCCGCTGGCTGGCGCGCCAGCCGATTTTTCCGCCGTGCTCAGGCAGTCGATTTCCGCGGTGGGGCGCAACCAGTTGGAGGCCGGCCGGCTGGCCGCCAGTTTCGAGCGTGGTGATCCGGGGGCGAATCTCGGGCGCACGATGATCGCGGTGCAGAAGGCCGACCTTTCGCTGCGCACGGTGGTGGCAGTACAAAGCAAGCTGGTCGATGCGTACAAGGAAATCATGAACATGCCGGTCTGACGCTTCTCGCGTAGCGCCCCTTGCGTCTTCACCCAACGAGCAACCCCATGGCAGACAACCCCATCGCGGCCAGCGACAACCATGGCATGCGAGCGGACCCCTTCAAGCAGCTCGCCCGCAGCCCGGCCGCGCGCCAGATCCTGCTGCTGGTGGCGATTGCCGCCGCCGTGGCGTTCGGCGTGGCGGTGGTGCTGTGGTCGCGTGGGCCGAACTACGGCTTGCTGTACGCGGGGCTGGACCAGAAGGACGCCGCCGCGGTGGCGCAGGAGCTGCAGGCAAGCAACACACCGTTCCAGTTGAGCAGCGACGGTGCTTCGATCATGGCGCCGGCGGCCGACCTGGCGGCCTTGCGTCTCAAGCTGGCCGCCAAGGGCCTGCCGCAAGGTAGTGCGTCCAGCAGCGTGACGGCGGCGAGCGATTCTCCGTTCGGTATGAGCGACCTGGCCGAACGCACGCGCTACCAGCAACTGCTGGAGTCCGACCTCAGTTCCACCATCGGCGGTCTGCAGTCGGTGCGCGCGGCGCGCGTGCATCTGGCCCTGCCCAAGCCGTCGGCGTTCATTCGCGACAATCATGCAGCCAGCGCCTCGGTGCTGGTGACGCTGTACCCGGGGCGCCAACTGGACGCCGGCCAGGTGGCCGCGATCGTGCATCTGGTGGCCTCCAGTGTGCCGGGGCTCGACGCCGGGCAGGTTTCCGTGGTGGATCAGCAAGGCCAGTTGCTGACCACCGATCCGAACAGCCCCGCGGCCGTGGGTAACGATCGCCTGCGCATGGCCACGCGTATCGAAAACACCTACGCGCAGCGCATCGAGGAATTGCTGACCCCGCTGGTTGGCCCGGGACGGGTACGCGCGCAGGTGTATGCGGATCTCGACTTCAGCAAGTCCGAGAAGGCCAGCGAAACCTTCGGCCACGACCATCCGGCACTGCGCAGCGAGCAGACCAGCAGCGAGCGGCGCAGTGCCGGCGCCGCGGCGGGCGGCATCCCCGGCGCCTTGAGCAACCAGCCACCCACCCTGGTCGCGCAGCCGACCGCGGCCAAGCCCGGCGCCGGCAAGGCGAACCCGGCGGCCACCACCGCGGCCACCGCGAGCGCCGGTGGCGACACCTCCAGCAGTGCCACCCGCAACTACGAGCTGGATCGCACCATCAGTCATGTCAGCGATCCGGCCGGGCGACTGGCCCGCCTGACCGTGGCGGTGGTGCTGGACAACAAGCTGGCCGCGAAGGACTCCGTTCCAGCCAGCAGCTCGAGCGCGGCCACCCGCGCTGACGGCGTGCCGTTCAGCGCGCAGGAATTGCAACGACTGACCGAGCTGATCAAGAACGCGGTAGGCTTCGACGCCGCGCGCGGCGACAGCGTCACGGTGGTGAACCAGCCATTCCGTCATCCGCTTGCGCTCGCGGCGCTGCCCGAGACCCCGTTGTGGGAACGGCCCGGCGCGATGGATCTGATCAAGCAGGGCATCGGCGTGCTGATTGCCTTGCTGGTGGCCTTCGGCCTGCTGCGCCCGCTGCTCAAGGGCGTGACCCGTGGCGCCGCCGCCACGCGGGCGTTGCCCTCGCCCAAGCCGCCGCTTTCGGTGCAGGTGAACGACGCGCCGGAGGCCAACGAACCGGCCCGGCTGGCCGCTGCCGCGCCTGCGCTGGCGTACGAGCAACGCATCGGCCAGGCCCGTCGCCTGGTGGGCGAAAACTCCAAACAGGTGGCACAGGTCGTGAAGAACTGGGTGGGCGAAGATGGCAACTAATCCACACGGTGCGCCGATCACCGGTGCCCAGCGCGCGGCGATCCTGCTGCTCACCCTGGGGGAGCAGCAGGCGGCCGAAGTGCTCAAGCATCTCAGTGCGCGTGACGTGCAAACGATCGGCACCGCCATGGCCGTGCTATCCAGCGTGAGCCGCGAGCACGTCGAGCTGGCGCTGGACAAACTCAACGACGACGTGGGTCGGCAGACTGCGTTGGGCGTGGGCACCGAGGACTACATCCGCAAAATCCTGGTCAACGCACTGGGCGAGAACAAGGCCGACGGCTTGATCGACCGGATCTTGCTGGGCCGCAGCAGCAAGGGCCTGGAATCGCTGAAGTGGATGGAAAGCCGTGCCATCGCCGAGATGATCAACCAGGAGCACCCGCAGATCATCGCGCTGGTGCTGGCGCACCTGGAGCCGGACCAGGCCGCCGAGGTGATCGGCTACCTGCCGCCACGGGTGCGCTCGGACGCGGTGATGCGCATTGCCACACTCGACGGCGTGCAGCCGCATGCCCTGAACGAGCTGGACGAGATCATGGAGCGCCAGTTCTCAGGCGGCGCCAAGAAGCTCAAGTCCGCCAGCGTCGGCGGGCTCAAAGCCGCCGCCGACATCCTCAATGCGATGGAAGGCAGCCGCGAGACCGAGCTGATGACGGCCATCCGCAGTCAGGACGAGGCCCTCGGCGAAAAGATCGAGGACCTGATGTTCGTGTTCGAGGATCTGGTCGAGATCGACGACCGCGGCATGCAGACCCTGTTGCGCGAGGTGTCCTCGGCCACGCTGATCATCGCGCTGAAGGGTGCCGAGCCGGAAATTCGCGAAAAGATCTTCGCCAACATGTCCAAGCGTGCCGCCGACATGTTGCGCGATGATCTCGAGGTGAAGGGGCCGGTCCGACTCAGCGAAGTCGACGCCGCGCAGAAAGAGGTGCTCGCGATCGCGCGCAAACTGTCGGACGCCGGCCAGCTCAGCCTGGCCGGCGGCGGGGATGAGTTCGTCTGATGAACGTGTTCCATTCCATGGCGGAGGACTTCCAGCGCTGGGAGCTGCCCAACCTGGGTCTCGAGTCGGCCGTGTCCGCGGCGGCCGAGGCCGCACCACCACCGAGCGTGCACGAGTTGGAGGCGCTGGCGCAGCAGGCGCGCGACGAAGGTTATGCCGCGGGCCTGGCCGAGGGCCGGGCGGCGGCGCAGCAGCAATTGCGCCAGCGCCTGGCCGAACTGGACGCCCTCTACAACGCCGCCGCCCAGCCGCTGCAACTGCTCGACGACCAGGTCGCCGGCGAGCTGGCGCAATTGGCCACCGTGGTGGCGCGCCGGGTAATCATGCACGAACTCAAGCTTGCCCCCGACCTGATCGCCGGTATCGTGCGTCAGGCGGCCGCTGCGCTGCCGCTGGCCACGCGCGAGCTGCGCGTGTACCTGCACCCCCAGGACCTGGCCCTGCTGCAGGAACTGGGTACGGCCGAGCGGCACTGGCAACTGCTCGCCGATCCCGCGCTGGCGCGCGGCGACTGCCGGCTCGAAAGCGCACGCTCACGTCTGGATGCGCGCGTGGAAACCCGCCTGACGGCCATCATCGATGCCGTGCTTGGCGACGCGGCCGGGCCGGGCGGGGACAACGCATGAACCCCGACCTGACCGAACCGACGCGAAAGGCGCGCTGGCGACAGCAGTTTGCCGAGTGTCGCGCGCGTGCCGAGCGCGCGCGCTTGCTGTCGGTGGAGGGCAGCCTGCGCCGGGTGGTGGGCCTCACGCTGGAGGCCGAGGGGTGCGAGGCGGCACTGGGCGCGCGCTGCCTGGTCGACTCTGCCGACGGGGCAACCCTGGATACCGAGGTGGTCGGTTTTGCCGACGAACGACTGTTGCTGATGCCGGTGGGCGACATGCACGGCGTGCTGCCGAATGCGCGCGTGCGCCCGTGCGCGCGCCGCGGCGGCCTGCCGGTGGGCGCGGGTCTGCTGGGCCGCGTGGTCGGCGCCGACGGGGCTGCGCTGGATGGCCTGGGGCCGGTGGATTCGAGCGAGCAGGCGGCGCTCAAGCGCGAGCCGATCAACCCGATGGCGCGCAAACCGATCGACGCGCCGCTGGATGTCGGGGTGCGCGCGATCAATGCGCTGCTCACTGTCGGCCGCGGGCAACGGCTGGGCCTGTTCGCCGGCTCCGGCGTGGGCAAGTCCACCCTGCTCGGCATGATGACGCGCTACACCAATGCCGACGTGGTGGTGGTCGGGCTGATCGGCGAGCGTGGCCGCGAGGTGAAGGAGTTCGTCGAGCAGACCCTGGGCGAGGAGGGCCGTCGTCGCGCGGTGATCGTCGCCGCGCCGGCCGATGTGCCGCCGCTGAAGCGGCTGCGCGGCGCGCAGTACGCCACCGCCATCGCCGAATGGTTTCGCGACCGCGGTCAGCGCGTGCTGCTGCTGATGGATTCGTTGACCCGGTACGCCCAGGCGCAGCGTGAAATCGCGCTCGCGATCGGTGAGCCGCCGGCGACCAAGGGTTACCCGCCGTCTGTGTTCGCGATGATGCCGGCCCTGGTCGAGCGCGCCGGCAACGATGCCGACGGGCGTGGCTCGATCACCGCGTTCTATACCGTGCTGACTGAAGGCGACGACTACCGCCACGATCCGATCGCCGACGCAGCGCGCGCGATCCTGGATGGCCAGGTCGTGCTCTCGCGCGACCTGGCCGAGGCTGGCCATTACCCGGCCATCGACATCGAGGCCTCGATCAGCCGCGTGATGCCGGCGGTAGCGAGCCGCGAGCATATGCGCTCGGCGCAGCGCTTCCGCCAAATCTATTCAGCCTACCGTCAGCAGCGCGACCTGATTGCCGTGGGGGCCTATCAAAAGGGTTCCGATCCGCAGGTGGACCAGGCGATCGAGATGTGGCCGCAGTTGTGCGCCTTCCTGCAGCAGGAGGTCGATGCGCCGATGGCGCTGGAGCAGGCCATTGCCGACCTTGCCGCACTTGCCGAACAGGTGCACGGATGACTTCACGCGCCAGCCGATTGCAGCCGGCCGTCGAGCAGGCCAGGCAACGCAGCGAAGAGGCGTTGACCCATTTCGCCTCGCAGCAACAAGTGCTGGCCAAGGCCGAGCACCAGCTGAGCGAGCTTCGTCGCTACCGCGAGGAATATGCCCACCACGGCGATGCGATGTTGAGCGTCAGCGCCATGCTCAACCGGCACAGCTTCATTCAGCGCATCGATCAGGCGATCGGGCAGCAGCGCGCCGAGATCGCGCGTCACCAGCGTCAGCTGGAACAGGTGCGCGAGCAGTGGCGGCGCAATCATGCGCGCGCGAGTGCGCTGGACAGCGTTGTTGCCCAGCATCTCGAACGCGAGCGCCGTGCCGAAGAGCGACACGAGCAGGCCGAGATCGACGAACGTTTCCAGTACCGGCGTTCGTCATGAACAGGTACTGGCCATATCGCAACATCCAGCGCCGTGGGTGCGCCAGCCGGCGTGCCCGTCCAACCCTTGCAGGAGTATGTACGCCATGACCACCCACGCCGTCGGTTCGCTGTCGCCTGTCCCTGCTGCGTCGAAGGGCGCGCCGAGCGCTACCACGCCAGCTTCGACCGCGGCGGCGCCGTTCGAACACCAGCTGCAGGCCGCACGCCAGCGCGGTGGCCCGGCCACGTCGGCGCATGCGGCAGATCACGGTCAGCGCGCCGAGCGGGGGCCCGACCCCGAGCGTGGGCGCAACCGTGATCCCTCGCCGCCAGGGTCCCCGGCACGCCGTCTGGACGCCAGCGCGAGCCGGCTGAACAAGAGTCACGCGGATGCGTCGGCCAAGCGGGACCCGGCATCGACCTCAGCTTCCGCCGCCGTACCCGCGGCGAAGTCGACCGCGGCTCTGCTGGCGAGTACGGCGCCGCCGGTGGTGGAAGCGGTGACCGGCGCCACCGCGGGTAAAGTCACGCCGGCAAAGCCCGATACCGACGCCAGCGAGCAGGGTGCCGCCGCGCTGGTTGGTGCGATACTGGGCATGCTCGGCCCGGCAGCGAACCAGGTATTGACGCCCGGCGCCGGCGGCTTGCCCGGGACGTCTGGCCATGCCGCGGCCGCCGATACCGGAACTGCCGTGCTGCAGCAGGGCGGCGCCGCCGCCGCGCTGGCGCTGAGCACCAGCATGACGTCCAGTGCCGTGCCGGGCCAGGGGCTTGCCGCGAACGGCCTATCGCTGGATTCAAAGAGTGTGCGCGACTCGACCAAGGCCGACACGGCGCCGGCCCTGGTGTTGTTGTCGGCGCCGGCAGCGGCCGTACCTGCGGCGCCGGTCAGCGTGCCGATCGCGGCGCCGGTTGGCGGCCATGCCTTCGCGCAGGAACTGGCTCAGCAGCTGAGCTGGTTCGTTGGCCAGGACGTACAGCAGGCGCGCATCCGCTTGCACCCCGAGGAACTTGGTTCGCTGGATTTGAAGATCAGCGTGAACCACGGCCGGGTTGACGTGCTGTTTCACACGCAACACCCCGCTGCGGTCACCGCCGTGCAGCAGAGCCTGCCGCAACTGGACCAGATGCTGGCCCAGCACGGGTTGTCGCTGGGCCATACCGAAGTAGGGCAGCACGATCGCGGGGATCAGTCTGGCCCCCGCGGGCACGGCGACGGCACGTCCGGGATCGACGAGGTGCATGGTCCCGGCCTGGTCACGCCGCTGAGTCAGCTGGGGCTGCTCGACGCGTTTGCGTGACCGGATTCGCCCGGCTGCTTGCAGTCGCTTCCCTCGGGGAGCGGGGGAAGCTAGGAGCCTGTCGGACTTTGGTTGGCCGGGCTGCGAATCCGTCTGTGCGGTCCATATTTCCGCCGATTCTTGGCCCATGGAACCACCATGGGCCGGCGAACCGTCGAAAATCTGTCCTCACACCGCCGAATTCTCGCCTCGACCACCAAAGTCCGACAGGCTCCTAGTAATGACGTCGCGGCGACGCGCCGGCGCGCGTCAAGAAAGCGCCGCCGGGCTGGGTCAGGACCTGTGACGATTGCGTAAGTTGCGGAATCAGCGAAATATATTTTGATGGCACGCGGATTGCTTTCATCGCTGGTGCCAGCGCTGGCGTATCCATTTCACCCCACCCGACAAGAGGTTTCCATGGTCAACGACGAACAGCCCGAAGTGGACGCGGGCACGCCGCCCAAACGACGCCGTTCCCCGCTGCTGATCGGCGGGGTCCTGCTGGTCGTGCTGGCGGTCCTCGGCGCTGGCGGGTATCTGTGGCAGTCGCGTCACGCCAGCCACGCCGGGCCGACGCAGGCCGCGGCGCCGGACGCCGGCAAACCGGAGCTCTACCTGCCGTTGGAGCCTGCCTTCGTGGTGACGTTGCACGATGGTGATGCGCTGCGCTACCTGCAGGTGGGCGTCACCTTGATGGCACACGACCAGGCTGCCATCGGTGCGGCCAGGGAGGTCGACCCGGTGGTGCGCGACGGTCTCGTGTCGCTGTTCAGCAACCAGAAGTTCGACGTCGTCAGCGAGGCGGCCGGCCGCGAGAAGCTGCGCGCCGATGCGCTTGCCAGCGTGCGCAAGATTGTGCAGCAGCGGCTCGGTCGCCCCGGCATCGACGCCTTGTACTTCACCAGTTTCGTGATTCAGTGACCGGGAGCCACGCGCATGAGCGACCTGCTTTCCCAGGATGAAATCGATGCGCTGATGGAGGGCGTTGCCGGTGGCGCCGTCGCCACCGGCAACGACGAGCCGTTGCCGGCGGGCGCGGTGATTACCTACGATTTCACCCAGCAGGACCGCATCGTCCGTGGCCGCCTGCCTACTCTGGAAATGGTCAACGACCGCTTTGCCCGGTTCTTCCGCAGCGGCCTGTTCAACGTGCTTCGCAAGACCTGCGAGGTCTCCGTGCTGGGCGTGAAGATGGTGAAGTTCGCCGAGTACGTGCATGGGCTGGCGCTGCCGAGCAACCTCAATCTGGTGCGCATCAAGCCGCTGCGGGGTACCGCGCTGGTGGTGTTCGAGCCACGCCTGGTGTTCACCGTGATCGACAACTTCTTCGGCGGCGACGGCCGCTACCACGCGCGCATCGAGGGTCGCGATTTCACCGCGACCGAGAACCGCGTGATCCAGATCATGCTGGCCGAATTGTTCACGGCGATGACCGAAGCGTGGACGCCCGTGCTGGGGCTGGATTTCGAATACCTCAATTCGGAGATCAACCCCCAGTTCGCCAACATCGTCAGTCCGACCGAGACCGTGGTGGTGTCGCGCTTTCATGTCGAGCTCGACGGTGGCGGTGGTGAAGTGAACCTGACCATGCCGTACGCGATGGTCGAGCCCATCCGCACGCTGCTCGATGCCGGCGTGCAGAGCGACCGCATGGATCGCGATGATCGTTTCGCCGAAATGCTTAACGAGGAAGTGCTCGATGCGGAGGTCGACCTGAGTTCGTTGTTGCTGGAGACGCGGCTCAGCCTGGGTGAGTTTCTGCACCTACGCCCGGGTGACGTGATTCCGGTGCAACTGCCCGAGCTGGCGACCGTGTACGCCGAGGATGTGCCGGTGTTTCGCGGCCGCTATGGCCAGTCCAACGGCCGCACCGCCGTTCGTTTCCATATCCCGGCCGGCCGCCGCGCAAGATCGGCGGTCGGCGATCAATCCAGAGAGAAGAATCCAGCATGAACCAGTCCACAGACAGTGCCGTCGCTGACGCCGGCGAGCGCGTTCAATTCGATGCCTTGCACGGCGCGGCGACGGATGGCGGCGACGTCAACCTCGACATGATCCTCGACGTGCCGGTGACCCTGGCGATGGAAGTCGGGCGCACCCGCATCAGCATCCGCAACCTGCTGCAGCTCAACCAGGGCTCGGTGGTGGAACTGGACCGCGCTGCCGGCGAGCCGCTGGATGTGTTCGTCAACGGCACCCTGGTCGCGCATGGCGAGGTGGTGGTGATCAACGAGAAGTTCGGCATCCGCCTGACCGACGTGATCAGCCCCGCCGAGCGGGTACGCAAGCTGCGCTGATGGGCAGCATGGCCCTCATCCTTGCCGCCGCGCCCGCGGCGACACCCGGGTTCAACGCGGCTGGCGAGCTGGTGCGCGTGATCCTCAGCCTGGCGGGCATCATCGCGATGATCCTGGTGGTTGGCTGGCTGACCCGGCGCATGCAACGCCGGCCGGGTGGGGGCGGGCGCCGGATCCGCTGCGTGGAATCGTTCGCGGTGGGCACGCGCGACCGCCTGTTGCTGCTCGACGCCGATGGCAAGCGCCTGCTGATCGGGATGGGTCCCGCTGGCATGCGCACCCTGCATGTCTACGAGGGGGCGGCACCCGAAGACGACGACCGCTCGCAGGTCTCCGGACCGGCAAAACCGGTGTTCGCGGACATGCTGGCACGCTTGAGGCCGCGCACATGAAGTCATGGCGCTGGCTACTCGCCGGCTTGCTGTTGATCCTGCCCGCGGCAACGCTGGCCGCGATACCGGGCATTCCGCTGGTGAACGTGCAGCCGGCCGCGGGTGGCGGCCAGAGCTGGACCTTGTCGCTGCAGATGCTGGCCCTGATGACGGCGCTGACGCTGTTGCCGGCGATCGCGCTGATGATGACCTCGTTCACGCGCATCATCATCGTGCTCGGCTTCCTGCGCCAGGCGTTGGGTACGCAATCGACGCCGCCGAACCAGGTGTTGCTGGGGCTGGCGTTGTTCCTGACCCTGTTCGTGATGTCGCCGGTGCTGACCCGTTCCTACCAGGATGGCGTGAAGCCGTACATGGACGGCCAGGTCACCGCCGAGCAGGCGCTGCCGGCCGCGGCGGCGCCGTTCAAGTGGTTCATGCTGGAGCAGACCCGTGAAGCGGATTTGCAACTGTTCACGCGGCTGGCCAAGGAGAAGCCTTATGCGAGCAAGGCGGATGTGCCGTTCAAGGTGGCGATGCCGGCGTTTCTCACCAGCGAGCTGAAGACGGCGTTCCAGATGGGTTTTCTGCTGTTCATCCCGTTTCTGATCATCGATCTGGTGGTGGCCAGTGTGCTGATGTCGATGGGCATGCTGATGGTCTCGCCGATGATCATCTCGCTGCCGTTCAAGATCATGTTGTTCGTGCTGGTGGATGGGTGGACGTTGTTGTTGGGGACGTTGGCGGGGAGTTTCTACACGTGAACGTGCTCTCGCTGGCCACCCCCGGTTCTCACCTCGCGGATTTGAACGCGAGAGGCTTTCGCCGGCTCGCATCTGCAGGAGCGCACCCTGTCCACAAGGGACTTCCTTTGGTCGTGCGCGATGCTCTTGTCTCATTCAGAGCGAGGAGCTTTCGTGCGCCTGCGGCGCCCGAGTCACTTTTCTCTTGCGTGGCCAAGAGAAAAGTAACCCAAAGAGAAGGCCACCCCGCTTGGCGCTTGCCGGGCATCCATGCCCGGCAAGTCCGTGAGGGCCGGCCGGGTTTTTCGACAGGGCATCCTGCCCTGGCGAAAAATGATTGGCATCCCTGCCAATCACCCTGCGGGCCTGTCGTCCGCCCCTCACCGCCGCACAGGGGCCCCGGCAGAGCAGCGGGCCATCCTGGCCCACACTTCTCAAAAAACCCACGTCAAGAGCTTACCCCTC